>Ga0256404_1000080_pt1 | contig 217972 bp, 170 predicted proteins | sample RumenRJG_01DNA_FD_185990 | JGI IMG/M metagenome (GOLD analysis project Ga0256404, IMG submission 185990) | Bovine rumen microbial communities from Lethbridge, Alberta, Canada - RJG_01 | ecosystem: Host-associated > Mammals > Digestive system > Stomach > Rumen | place: Canada: Alberta...
TACCATGTTTTAACTAATTATACCTTGCAGTGCTCTTATGAGTCACCTTATATATAACGTAAAACTCTGGTCTACGTGGTAACCTTTTCGATTATTATAGTGGTATCCTTTTCAGTTATTATCTACAACCCCGGAGGCGGCATGGACCAGAATTAACGGAACCAGCTAATTGAAAAAAATTCGGGCTCATCGTTTGGTGGGCTCGTTTTTTATTTGTAATTTTGCAGGAACAAGTAAGCATATGGCAAAAGAACAGTCACAGGTAAAGGAACGGCAGCGGACGAACCTGAAGGAGCCGCGGCGGTATAAGGTGATCATCTATAACGACGACTTCACGACGATGGAGTTTGTGGTGATGATACTGGTGCAGGTATTCCTGAAGAGCGAGGAGGAGGCAGAGGCACTGATGTTGCAGGTGCACCACTCGGACAAGGCCGTGGTGGGCATCTACAGCTACGACATCGCCGTGTCGAAGGCCCGCAAGGCAACGAATATGGCGCGCGAGCAGGGGTATCCGTTACGCTTGACTGTTGAACCGGAGGAGGAATGAACGTTGAACATTGAACATTGAACGTTGAACATTGAACATTGAACGTTGAACATTGAACGTTGAACATTTATGGCAGAGATTAAACAGACAGAACGTGCGGCGAAGATACTGAACAAGGCATATGAGTGCTGCAAGGGCTACCGACATGAGTATATCATGCCCGAGCACCTGTTGCTGGCATTGATAGAAGATTATAACTTCAGCGCGGCGGTGAACATTTTCTATAGTCCCTTTCAGTTGGAGGAACGCGTCAAGGAATATTTGGAGGGCGTGGAATCGTTGCCTGAGGGTAGGGAGTATATCCCTGAGACTTCTGTGCAGCTGGGCAAGGTGTTGGAAGTGGCCGTGCAGTCTGTGGTGTCGAGTAGTGCGGAGGAACTCGATATTCCGCATCTGACGAAGGGTATTCTGGCATTGGAAGACTCGTGGGCGGCCTTCTTGCTGGAAGACTGCCTGAATGGCAAGGAAGCGAACTTTATGAGTCAGCTGATAAACTTCTATGAGTTTGATGATGACTTGAAGGCAAAGGGTGATGATGAAGATAGCGAATCCAAATCGTCAGACAAGGCCGCTTGGAAACGGCTCGTGACGTGCATGAACGACCTGTACGAGCAGCAGAATCCGCTGATTGGCCGTGAGCAGGAGTTGCAACGGACCATTCAGGTGTTGTGCCGCAGGGATAAGAACAATCCACTGCATGTAGGCGAGCCTGGCGTGGGCAAGACGGCACTGGTCTGGGGACTGGTGAGACTGATTGAAGAGGGTAGGGTGCCTGCGCGTTTGCAGGGCTGCAAGGTGTATCAGCTGGACATGGGTACGTTGCTGGCTGGCACGCAGTATCGCGGCGACTTCGAGAACCGCATCAAGATGATTATGGACGGTGTGCAGGCGGAAGGCAAGAACAACATCGTGTATATTGACGAGATACACACCTTGGTGGGCGCTGGTGCCACTGGCGAGGGGGCGATGGATGCATCGAACATGTTGAAGCCCTATCTGGAGGCTGGCAATATCCGCTTTATCGGTTCTACTACCTACGAGGAATACAATCGCCATTTTGCCCGTTCGAAGGGCATGATTCGAAGGTTTCAGCAGATAGACATTGCGGAGCCGACGATTGACGAGGCGAAGCATATCCTGCGGCAGTTGCAGCCGAGATATGAGGAGTTTCACCAGGTGAAGTACGACGACGAGGCTATTGACTTTGCCGTGGAAGCCAGTGCCAAGCACGTGAACGACCGTTTCCTGCCAGACAAGGCCATCGACCTGATAGATGAAGCCGGCGCAGCAGCAGAAACTGTGGCTGACGGTTTTCCCGCCAGCATAACTAAGGTTCACATTGCCGACGTGTTGGCGAAGACGTGCAAGGTGGATGCGCTGGCCATTGCCAAGGACGATGACTACGAGAAACTTTCAACGCTCAACGCTCAACTTTCAGCTCAAATCTACGGTCAGAACGAGGCTATCCGTCAAGTAGTCGAGGCCGTGCAGATGTCGCGGGCAGGACTGCTGGACGACAACAAACCTTTGGCCTCGCTGCTCTTCGTGGGTCCTACGGGCGTGGGAAAGACGGAGGTGGCACGCGTGCTGGCCAAGGAGCTGGGCATCGAACTGATACGTTTCGACATGAGCGAATATACGGAGAAGCATGCCGTTGCCAAACTCATCGGTTCGCCAGCTGGCTATGTGGGCTACGAGGACGGCGGACTGCTGACCGATGCCATCCGCAAGTCACCCAATGCCGTGTTGTTGTTGGACGAAATTGAGAAGGCTCATCAGGACATCTATAACATCCTGTTGCAGGTGATGGACTACGCCAAGTTGACGGACAACAAGGGACGCAAGGCCGACTTCCGCAACGTGGTGTTGATTATGACCTCGAATGCCGGAGCGCAGTTTGCAGGTCAGACCATTGGCTTTAGCGGCAATGTCAGTCGTGGCGAGGCGATGATGAAGCAGGTGAAGCGAACCTTCAAACCGGAGTTTCTGAACCGCCTGTCGGGCACCGTCGTGTTCCGCGATATGGACAAAGAAATGGCGACGCTCATCCTCAAGAAAAAGCTGCGCGAACTGGACGCTAAGATCGAAGCGAAGAATGTTCGAATGTCCTTAGAATCAGATGCTTTTGAATATCTGCTAAAGGAAGGCTTTACGGCAGAATACGGTGCCCGCGAGATGGATCGTGTCATTGCCCAACGGTTGAAACCGTTGCTGATGCGCGAGATACTCTTTGGCTCGTTGAAGAATGGTGGCAGCGTCACCATCGGACTCGTCAATGGTCAATGTTCAATTGTCAATGGTCAATAAGGATGGCGGTTTATCAATTGGATGATGAGCTTTGGTTGCCAGACCCTCATCAGGGCGAGGACGATGGGCTGATAGCTGTCGGTGGCGACTTGTCGGTGGACCGTTTGCTGTTGGCTTACAGCAACGGGTTCTTCCCATGGTATTCCTTCCACCATCGCGACGAGCCGTTGTGGTATTGTCCCCTGCAGCGTTTTGTCATCTTTCCCGACGAAATCCACGTCAGCCATTCCATGCAGCAACTCATCAACAAACGGCAATATACCGTTACCGTCAACCAGGATTTCGAAGGGGTTATCCATGGCTGTGCTACAGCCCAGAACCGCGACACCGAAGACGGAGCGTGGCTGGGACCGGACATCATCCGTGCCTATACCGAACTCCACCGACAAGGCTTTGCTGCCAGTATTGAAGTTTGGCAGCCATCGGACGGCACATCGGAAGGACGGCTCGTTGGCGGTCTCTATGGCGTCACCCTCGGTGCTTGTTTCTTCGGCGAGAGCATGTTCTCGCTCGTTCCCAGCGCCTCCAAACTCGCCCTCATCTATCTTGCCCGTCTTTTCCAGCAACACGGAGGCCGCCTTATTGACTGTCAGTTCGAGACCCCTCATCTCCGCTCCATGGGTGCTCGCCACATTTCCTACGAGGAATACATGGAAATCCTGAAACGCTGAATAGCCGTGTAGCGAAAGAAAAAGTGGTCTCACCATGACGGTCAGACCACTTTGATTTTATAATCACGGATGATTTATGCGAGCAGCTTCTTTACCTGTTTGTAAACATTCTCACCGGTGAAGCCGAGCTTCTCGTCGAGCACCTTGTAAGGAGCAGAGAAACCGAAGCTCTCGAGACCCCAAACGGTACCGTCGGCACCTACGAGACCCTCGAGGTTCACGGGCAGACCAGCGGTCAGACCGAACTTCTTCTTGCCTGCAGGCAGCACGCTCTGCTGATACTCCTTCGGCTGGCTGCGGAACAGGCCCTCAGAAGGAACGCTTACGATGCGAACCTTCACGCCGTCCTCGCGGAGCAGCTTGGCACCAGCCTCGAGGGTAGAAACCTCAGAACCAGAAGCCAGCAGAATCACGTCGTAGTTCTCATCGGAACCAGCTACAACGTAAGCACCCTTAGTGGCCTGATTGTAGTCGTTGCCCTCGGGCAGCATCTCGATGTTCTGACGAGAGAAGATGAGAGCGGTCGGGGTATCGATGTTCTCCATTGCCATGCGCCAGCAGACGGTGGTCTCCTCGGCATCGGCCGGACGAACAACGAGTACAGAGTTCTTGCCGTGGTGGTTCTTCAGCTTCTCCATCAGACGGATCTGTGCCTCCTGCTCAACAGGCTCGTGGGTAGGACCATCCTCACCAACGCGGAATGCATCGTGAGTCCAGATGAACTTCACGGGCAACTCCATCAGGGCAGCCATACGAACAGCGGGCTTCATGTAGTCAGAGAATACGAAGAAGGTACCGCAAGCGGGGATAACACCACCGTGCAGAGCCATACCGATACAGCAGCATGCCATTGTGAGCTCGGCCACGCCAGCCTGGAAGAAAGCACCGCTGAAGTCGCCACGAACGAGGTCGTGTGTCTTCTTCAGGAAGCCATTGGTGTTATCTGAGTTGCTCAGGTCGGCAGATGCGCAGATCATGTTGGGCACCTGCTCAGCGAGCTGACCGAGCACAGCAGCAGATGCACTACGGGTAGCGCTGCCAGCCTTCTGCTCAACCTTGCTCCAGTCGATCTTCGGAGCCTTGCCGCTGAACCACTCTTCGAGCAGGGCTGCCTTCTCGGGATTAGCCTTTGCCCACTCAGCCTTTGCAGCATAGCGCTCAGCGCAGATCTTCTTCAGTTCCTCAGCACGCTTTGCATACATCTCCTGAACTTCGGGGAAGATCTGGAACGGATTCTCAGGATCGGCACCCAGGTTCTTCATCGTGTTGATATAAGCATCGCCACCGAGAGGAGCACCGTGAGTAGCGCAGTTGCTCTCATATGAAGAGTTGTCGGCCTTGCGGGCACCCTTACCCATCACGCAATGACCAATAATCAGCGAAGGACGAGCGGTCTCCTTCTGGGCGTTCTTGATGGCCTCGCGGATCTGGTCGACGTTGTTACCGTCAATCTTCTGAACGTACCAGCCCCAAGCCTCATATTTCTTAGCGGTATCCTCGCAGGTCACCACCTCAGTCTTCGTAGACAGCTGGATGTCGTTGGCGTCGTAGAACATAATCAGGTTGTCCAGACCCAGGTTACCAGCGATACGGCCAGCACCCTGAGAAATCTCCTCCTGCACACCACCGTCAGAGATGTATGCATAGATGGTCTGTCCCATGACGTCGCCCAGACGAGCCTTCAGGAACTTAGCGGCGATGGCAGCACCAACGGCGAAGCAGTGGCCCTGACCGAGAGGACCAGAGGTGTTCTCGATGCCGCGCTCAATCTCGCGCTCGGGGTGACCGGGAGTTACTGAACCCCACTGACGCAGGTTCTTCAGATCTTCCAGCGTGTACTTGCCGATGAGGCAGAGTTGGCTGTACAGCATTGGAGCCATGTGACCGGGATCGAGGAAGAAACGGTCGCGACCCTCCCATGCGGGATTCTCGGGGTCGTAAACCAGGAATTCTGAATACAGGGTGTTAATGAAATCTGCACCACCCATAGCACCACCGGGGTGACCTGACTTGGCTTTCTCAACCATTGAAGCAGCAAGGATACGGATGTTGTCCGCTGCTTTGTTCATAATCTTGTTGTCGTTCATAATGAATAATTTGTATAAAGTTCTGAAAATGTTCTGCAAATGTAGTCAAAAAAAACCAATTTCCATGCGATTTAAGAATAATTAGTACTTTTTTTAGAATCTGAAGCCCAGCGACGCGTTCACATACCAGTCGGTCAGTTTGATTCTGTTGTTGTCAATTTTGTTGTTCCAGTGGTTTACCTGACCATAGACATTCAGGAAGAAACGGTCGAAATTGTAGGTAATCGAAGCGCGGGCATCGATGTTGAGGGAAAGTTTGCCATATTTTGTTTCAGACGATACTTCTTCCAGCGTGATGTCATCCTGCCAACTGTCGTCGTCGTCGGGAACATACTTTTTGCCCGTAGGTGATATTTCGCCCTCGTCCAAGAATATGTCGTAGTTCGACTCATAAAAATAGGCCTTGGTACGGTTATAGACCACCAGCATAGGCATGGCCGTGATATTGATGAGCAGGTTTTTTACCGGTACCCAGTTGTAGGCATAGCCCACGCCGATGCTACCTTCATGCAGTTTGATGCGTCCTACGCCACCCAAGACTTGAATGAGCAGTCCGTTTAATGGACGTGCATAGTCAATGGATGTCTGGAACCACATCAGTCCCAGCATGAACGACCCCGCAGAACGTATCTGGATGCTTGATTGGTCGTAGGCAGCAGCATAGGAGAATCGCTTGCCGTTGAACATATAATAGCCGTCGAAGATAGCTGATTTTACCTTGATGTCATCCCACGTTTCGGTTTCCTCGAATGGTTCGTTGAAGGGACCTTCCTCATCATATCCCCACATATGGGCTTCGATGTCTCTGGTGTTGAAGCTACGGATGCGCAGGTTGACACCATAGTTGGCACCGGTGGCACCGATGGAGAAATTGCGCCCTTCAGAGCGGTGTAGCGAATAGCTGTACCCCAAGCCGTAGCCCCTGTAGCCTATCCATGCTCCTATGGATACCTCGCTGCGTGGTTTGAAGGCCGACTCCCAGTTGAGTTCACCATAGAGACCTTTCTCTGCCATCATTTCACGGTCCATAGTGGATGTCGAATGCAGGTCCATGTCGTTAGTTTTATATTTCAGCATTACGGCCCACGGTTTCTTGGGCACCTGGATATAGTTGGGGTCGATGCCTCTGACGGCTGATGAATCGATGTAAGTCTTGACACTATGCAGAACTCTAAGCGGCCAAGGCTTTTTGTCCTGGGCAGAGAGTAATATGCAGCAACACAGCGTTATACAGATTAATAAGTATCTTTTCATGCCTTATTATATTCTGTTGATTTGTTTGACACCTTTCACCGTGCGGAGTTTTTTCAGCAGTGCCTCGAGTTGGGTATTGTCATCGATCATCAGCGTGAGATTGCCGCTGAACAGACCGTCGTGCGAGTCGATGTTGATGGAACGCAGCACCAGTTTCTCCTCTTTCGAGATAATACTGGTCAGATTGTTTACGATGCCGATATCGTCGTTACCTATTACACGCAGGGTAATCGTGTATTGCGACGAGCCCTTGCCACTCCATTTGGCTTTGACGATACGGTAACCGAAACGCTTGCGCAGTTCGGGGGCATTCGGACAGTCGGTGCGGTGAATCTTGATACCGCCGTTGATGGTGACGAAACCGAAGACGGAGTCGCCGTAGATGGGCTGACAACAGCGCGCCAACTGGTAGTCAAGACCTTTTAAGTCTTTGTCAATGACCAATACGTCGTCCTGCGTATGATTGTGGTTGAGGCGTGACTCGTCGAGCACGAAATTGGCAGCACTCTCGGCCACGTTATTGCCGGTGACGGGCTGTTCGCCCTGTTGCAACTCGAGGTAACGGTCGATGACGTGGTTGACGTCCAGCTCGCCGTTGGCTACCTGACGGTAGAAGTCGCTGACCTCCTTGAATCCCAGTTTGCGGATAAGCACCTGCATGATGCTTTCGTCCAGTTCTATCTTGCGGTTCTTGAACTTGCGCTCAAGTGTTTCCTTGGCAAACAGTCCTTCCTTGACCTGCGTTTCCTTCAGGGCGAGGCGGACTTTCGACTTTGCACGCGAGGTCTTCACGATGTTCAGCCAGTCGTGTTTGGGCTTCTGGTTCGACGACGTCATGATTTCCACCTGGTCGCCGCTTTGCAGCACTTGGCGGAGAGACACTACCTTGCCGTTGATGCGTGCGCCTGTACAAGAATTGCCAATCTTCGAATGGATGTGGTAGGCGAAGTCAAGCACGGTGGCGCCTTTGGGGAACTTATAGAGGTCACCCTTGGGCGTGAACACAAATACCTCGTCTTCATAGAGGTCCATCTTGAATTGGTCCATCGCCTCCATGCCGTCGCTGGTTTCCAGCATCGAACGGATATTGGTAAGCCATTCGTCCAGTCCTGACTCGCTCTTGACGCCCTTGTAACGCCAGTGGGCAGCGACGCCGCGTTCGGCTACTTCATCCATGCGCTCGGTACGGATCTGAACCTCCACCCATTTCTGCTCAGGACCTAATACTGTGATGTGCAGACTCTCATAACCATTTGATTTCGGAACACTTATCCAATCTCGTAAACGTTTTGGATTAGGTTGGTACATGGAGGTGATAATGGCAAATGTCTGCCAACATTGCATCTTCTCCTTCTCAATGGGTGTGTCTAAAATGATACGGATGGCGAAGAGGTCGTAGACGCCTTCGAAGGGACATTTCTGCTTCTTCATCTTCTGCCAGATGGAGTGGATGGACTTCGTGCGTCCCTTGATGTGGAACGCCAGTCCAGCCTCCGTCAGTCGCTGTTCGATAGGTTTGATGAACCGTTCGATATAGGCATCACGGCTTTGTTTGGTTTCACTCAGCTTATCCTTGATATGATAGTAAGCGTCGTGCTCCATGTATTTCAACGACAGGTCCTCCAGTTCCGACTTCAACTTGTAGAGACCTAATTTGTGGGCGAGGGGAGCATACAGGTAGGCAGCCTCCTCACTGACCTTGTGTTTGGCTTCAAGTTGTTCGGTGTCACGAATCTGTCGCATGAGGTTCACGCGATCGGCAATCATAATAAGAATGACGCGCATGTCCTCGGCAAACGATAGCAGCAAATTGCGGAAATTCTCGGTCTCGATGACGGGATTCTTCTTATAGAGCTGCTGGATGCGCTGCAGACCACGCAGGATGCGGGCAACGGACTCCCCAAAGTCGGCTTGTATGTCATCAATGGTCAGATAGCCTTCTTCGACGCTGGGTCTGAGCAGGATGGCAATGACGGCATCACGACGCAAACCAATCTCTTCGACAACGAGCTGAGCGGTTTGGAAGCCGAGTAGTACAGGGTTCAGTCCGAAGACGTTGCGATGCATCTGCTGTTCTTCAATGGCGCGCATCAGATGATGGCGCATATGTTGTTCGTCTCCTTTTTGTAAAGAGTCGTCCAAAAGCTCGCGTACCTTACTATAAAGTACCAGCGTTTCTTCTTTTTCCTGTTGTGTGAATTCAAAAATATGCATATTCGAGCCACAAAGTTACGAAATTGTAGCCGAATGGCAAAAGAAAAGTGTCATAAAAAACGTTTACGTAGAATTTTAGTGAATATTTAGTGTATAATTTTGGAAGTTCCGAAAAAATGTCGTAAATTTGCAACCAAATATTTCAAACATTTATTAAACGTAATACTAAAACAAATGGCAAAAATTGTAACATTAGGTGAGATTATGCTCCGCCTGTCGCCCATGGGCAACGATCGTTTCATTCAGAGTGAGTCATTCCGTATCATCCCTGGTGGTGGTGAGGCTAACGTTGCTGTCAGCGTGGCAAACTATGGTCACGAGGCTTACTTTGTTTCTAAGCTGCCCAAGCACGAGATTGGTCAGATTGCAGTCAATGCACTCCGCCGTTATGGTGTTAACACCCAGTTCATTGCTCGTGGTGGCGACCGTGTGGGTTTGTATTATGCTGAGACTGGCGCTTCGATGCGTCCTTCAAAGGTCATCTACGACCGTGCTCACAGCGCTATTGCTGAGGCTAATCCTTCTGATTTTGATTTCGATAAGATTATGGAGGGTGCTGCTTGGTTCCATTGGAGCGGTATCACACCTGCCATCTCTGACAAGGCTGCTGAGTTGACGAAGCTCGCTTGCGAAGCTGCCAAGCGTCATGGCGTGACGGTATCTGTTGACCTCAACTTCCGCAAGAAGTTGTGGACCTCTGAGAAGGCTATCTCTATCATGCGTCCACTGATGAAGTATGTCGATGTTTGCATTGGTAATGAGGAGGATGCAGAGCTCTGCCTTGGTTTCAAGCCCGATGCTGACGTTGAAGGTGGTAAGACCGATGCTGCCGGTTACGAGGGCATCTTTAAGCAGATGATGGCTGAGTTCGGCTTCAAGTATGTTGTTTCTACACTCCGTGAGAGCTACAGTGCTACTTTCAACGGCTGGAAGGCACTGATCTATGATGGTAAGGAGTTCTATCAGTCTAAGCGTTACGAAATCAATCCTATCATCGACCGCGTCGGTGGTGGCGACTCGTTCTCTGGTGGTCTGATCCATGGCCTGCTCACCAAGCCGACCCAGGGCGAGGCTCTCGAGTTTGCAGTAGCTGCTTCTGCCTTGAAGCACACCATCAATGGTGACTTCAACCTGGTAGGTGTTGACGAAGTTGAATCTCTCGCAGGCGGTAATGCCAGCGGTCGCGTACAGCGCTAAAGCTAATTTACAGATAATTGACAATTGAGAATTAATTATGAAACAGTTTGAATATAAGGTGATTTCCTCTATCGTAGGAACTGAGAAGAAGTTAAACAAGCTGGGCTTTGAAGGCTGGGAACTTGTTGCTGTATTTGATTGTCGCCTGTATTTAAAGCGTGAATATAAAGAGTAATTATGGCAAAGTTTGATAAATTCCAGGTGATGGCAAAGATTGCCGAAGCACCTATGGTTCCTGTTTTCTACAATAAGGACGTTGAAGTTTGTAAGAACGTCATCAAGGCTTGCTACGAGGGTGGTGTTCGTGCCTTCGAATTCACCAACCGTGGCGACTTCGCTCATGAGGTTTTCGGTGAGCTATCAAAGTGGGTGAATAAGGAATGTCCTGAACTGGCTCTGGGTATTGGCTCTGTTGTCGATGCTCCTACCGCTTCTCTGTACATCCAGCTGGGTGCCAACTTCGTGGTTGGTCCGCTGTTCAACCCCGATATCGCCATTGTCTGCAACCGTCGTTGCGTAACCTATTGCCCAGGTTGTCTGACACCATCTGAGATTGGCAAGGCACAGGAGGTTGGTTGCGACTTCACCAAGGTATTCCCTGGCGACGTAGTTGGTCCAAACCTCATCAAGGGTCTGATGGCTCCCATGCCTTGGTCGAAAATCATGGTGACTGGTGGCGTAGCTCCTGAGGAGGAGAACCTGACAAAGTGGTTCAAGGCTGGCGTCTTCTGCGTGGGCATGGGCTCGAAGCTGTTCCCCTCTGACAAGGTGAAGGCCGGTGACTGGCAGTATGTAACCGACAAGTGCAAGGAGGCACTCGGCTACTGTGCTAAGGCTCGCGCATAAAACGATAACATTTAGGGACTCAGTATGGCTTCTGGCCGTACTGGGTCTTTTCCTTATTTCAGCTTGTTCATCGCCAGATAGGCAGGCGATGGACAGGCTGAATGCTCTTTCCTATGCCTATCATTATCGCAATATTGACTCCGTCGAATACTATGCTTCAGCGGCGAAAGGAACTGCTGAAGGACTGAACAACCTAGCCTTTGTCAAGATGGTCCGGATGGACTATAAGGCCGCAGAGGATTATCTGAACCAGATTCCCGAGATGACTGACAACCAGTTGGAACTCTTGGTATGTTACGTTCAGCAGATGCGTCTGTGTCAGCGCCGTTCGCGCAACAAGGACTTCCACGATTTCCGCGAACGTGCCGTGACCTGTATGAAGCGTATCGACGAGGAACGCAACCAACTCGACGTCCGCCAGCAACAACGTCTGCGCTATGCCGAGACGGAGTTCGGCATCGTCAATTCCACCTATTATTATTATGTTGGCCTCGAGCGCCAGTCCATCGACGCACTCATGGCCATCGACCCTAATGAGGTGCGCCGCGACACGGCTCAGTTTCTTAATTACCTCTACAACATGGGTGCTGGTGGCATCATTACTGATGGTAGCCAGGAGAACATCTATCAGGAGGAGATGGATTGTCTGTCGCGCTGTCTGAACATTGCCCTGCGACACGACTATCCCTATTTTGAGGCACAGGCCAAGGAGGCGTTGGCTGACCATACTGGCGACCTGGAACTGGCAGAGGAAGCCCTGCAGCTCTTCGAGGACTATGGTGACATCTACCAGATTGCCGGTGCCCATCGTACGCTGGCCTCCTGCTATCATGCCATCGGCGACGACGAGATGGCCCTCGAACATCTGAACAAGGCGCTCTCCGACACCACCATCAATCAGGCCCCCGACCTCGTGGCCTCTATCCGCGAACAGCTTAGCGTGGCCTATGCCGCCCTGAACGACAAGGCTGCCAGCGACTACAACCGCAACCTCTATCTCGACCTGCAGGAACAGACGCGTCAGGACCGTGAACTCGAGTCGCGCGCTGCCCATTACGACAAGGCCTCCGAACAACTCAACTGGATGCTCATTGCCGTCGTTTGTGCCATCGTGCTGTTATTGTTCCTGCTTTGGCTGTTCAATTACCTCAACCATCGCAGCAAGGATGGTAACGAGCTCGACGACGTGCTCGAACAGAAGTCCGAAGACCTCCGCATGCGACAGCTGAGTGTCGAACAGTCTGAGCGCCGCAATCTCGACCAGCGCGCCAAAGTGTCGGTGGTCGTAGGCATCCTGCCGCTCATCGACCGCATCCGCCACACCATTGACCATTTACCATTGAACATTGACCATTCTGCTGCGCACTCAGAGGCAAATAATGATCAATGGTCAATGGTCAATGGTCAATTAGACTACATCCGCGAGGTCACCGACAAGATTAACGAGCAGAACGACCTGCTGACGACGTGGATTCAGCTGCGTCGCGGCGAACTGAACCTCCACATCGAGAGTTTCCCACTGCAGCCACTGTTCGATATCGTGGGGCGCAGCCGCTCGGCATTCGATATGAAGGGTGTATCACTCAGCGTAGAACCCACCGATGCTGTTGTCAAGGCCGACCGCGTTTTGACGCTCTTCATGCTCAATACGCTGGCCGACAATGCCCGCAAGTTCACTGACAAGGGCGGTAGCGTCACCGTTTCTGCTGCCGAGCAGCCTGACTACGTGGAGCTGTCCGTGACAGATACCGGCTGTGGCATGAGTGACGAACAGCTGGTCCACGCCTTCGACCATAAGGTGATCGGCGAGCACGGTTTCGGACTGATGAACTGCAAGGGCATCATCGAGAAATACCGCAAGATGAGCCAACTTTTCAGCGTCTGCCAGCTGTCCGCCGAGAGCGAGCAGGGTAGGGGCTCGCGCTTCTTCTTCCGGCTGCCGAAGGGTATCCGTCGCGTCGTCCTGCTTTTGACGATGCTCTTACCTCTTACCTCTAACCCTTTGCCTCTTCATGCACAAAATGCCTTGGACAGCGCTCACATCTATGCCGACTCCGCCTATTTCTGCAACATCAACGGCCAGTACGAGCGCACGCTGCTGTTTGCCGACTCCTGTCGCGCGGCACTCAACCGCCATTATCTGCAACACCATCCCCACAGCACGCTGCTCATGACTGCCGATGCCAACGATGCCTCGCCCGTGCCTGCCGAGATTCAGTGGCTTCACGACAGCGTCAGTATCAACTATCAGGTCATCCTCGACATTCGCAACGAGAGTGCCGTCGCCGCGCTCGCCCTCCACGAATGGCCGCTATATATATATAATAATAAGGTGTACACCCAGCTCTTCAAGGAACTCTCCGCCGACAACACGCTGGCCGACTATTGCCGCGTCATGCAGGAGTCACAGTCCAACAAGCGCATCGCCATGATACTGCTCATCGTCATCCTGCTGCTCATCGTGCCGGCCTATTACATGGTGTACTACCGCCACCGACTCTACGACCGCCGCCGTCGCGAGCGCATAAAGCTCGACAACATTGAGTTTGCCGACGACGAGCTGCGCCGCATGGAACTCGAGGACAACAAGCTCCACGTCGCCAACAACGTGCTCGACAACTGCCTCTCCGCACTGAAACACGAGACCATGTACTACCCCTCGCGCATCCGACAGCTCGTCGACAAGGGCGACGTCGGTTCACTCGACGAGGTGACCCAATACTACCGCGAACTTTACGGACTGCTCAGTACACAGGCCGTCCGTCAGGTCGAACAAGTCAAGCTCCACGTCAGCCATACCACGCTCTGGGAAACGCCTGTGCTGGGCAACGAAAACCTGCTGCGCTATCTGGCCGACATCCTCCGTCCGCAGCACGTCGATGCACATGTCAAGGATGACCGCTACGTCATCTTTACCGTCACCCGCAGCGAGCCGCTGTCCGACATCGACTACCTGCGCTGCCGTCAGATTATCCGCGACCACGGCGACGCCACCCACCGCCGCGCCTGTGGCATCACGGTCACACCGCAAGAAATAACAATTACTCTACCAACATACAACAATGGACAAGTTTAAACTTATTATCGTCGAGGACGTGCCCCTCGAACTCAAAGGCACGGAAGGTATCGTTCGTAACGAAATTCCCGAGGCAGAAGTCATCGGTACTGCCGACGATGAGCTGTCGTTCTGGCGACTCATCAAGAAACAGCAGCCCGACCTCGTGTTGCTCGACCTCGGACTGGGCGGCTCTACGACCGTCGGCGTCGAGATATGCCGTCAAACCAAGGAGATGTATCCGCAGGTCAAGGTCCTCATCTTCACGGGCGAAATACTCAACGAGAAACTATGGGTTGACGTGCTCGACGCAGGTGCCGACGGCATCATCCTCAAGAGCGGCGAACTGTTGACGCGCCACGACGTGCGCTCCGTCATGGAGGGCAAGGCGCTGGTGTTCAACGAACCCATCCTCGAACGCATCGTCGACCGTTTCAAGCAGGCCGTATCGTCGCAGCTCGCCAGTCAGGAGGCGCTCATCGACTATGAAATCGACGAGTATGACGAACGTTTCCTGCGCCACCTCGCACTCGGCTATACCAAGGAGCAGATCACCACGCTGCGCGGCATGCCCTTCGGTGTAAAGAGCCTGGAGAAACGCCAGAACGAGTTGGTGAAGAAGTTGTTCCCTGGTGGCGAGAGCGTCAATGCCACGCGCCTTGTCGTACGTGCCATCGAACTGCGTATTCTCGATATCGATAACCTCGTTCCGGACGCAGACTAAAAGAATACGGATTATACGGATTAAACGGATTGATGAAAAGGTTTCTCCCACATATCGCGTTGACGTTGGTGCTGGCCCAGCTGCTGCTCATGCTCGGCTCGTGGCTTTGGAGTGCCGCATTGCCCTTGAGTGGCGTGCGCAGCATGCTCTCAGGGGAAGGCATCCGCTGGTTCCTCGGCCATTTTGCTGAGATCGTCGCCAGCCCTGTACTCGTATGGCTCTTGCTGCTGGCAATGGCCTACGGTGCTGTCGTCCGCAGCCGCGGAGTGTCTGTGGTGTTCCTCGTCATCTATGTCGGCATCGTGCTGCTGCTTACCATCGTGCCCCACGCCGTACTGCTCTCTGCCAGCGGACAGCTCTGGCCCTCGCCATTCTCCGCCAGCCTCGTGCCCCTCGTCGCTTTTGGAGTCCTCATGGCCGCCATCATCCACGGCGTCATCGCGGGCTCGTTCCAGTCGCTTGCCGACGTCTATGGCGCGCTGGTCTACGGTCTGCGCCAGTGTGCACCCCTGCTGCCCCTCTACATCCTCCTCATCCAGTTCCTCGAGTCCCTCCGCTTCGTCCTACCATAAAAAATGCCTATAGCACAATTGTGCTATAGGCAAATTCAAATTTTATACTATCAACGTAATGCTTTGTTGAGCATGAAGTAGACCTCGTTGTTGCGGAGGGTCTGCTTGAAGTCGGCGATGTTGGTCTGCTTGTTGATGCGGACATACTCGATGCCGAGCATTTCGGCGAAGTCCTCCCAGTACTCTTCGTTGATGTCGTAGGAGAAGGCTGAGTGGTGGGTACCACCAGCGAGGATCCAGGCAGCGGCACCAATCTCGAACGTGGGCTGAGGAATCCACAGGGCAGAAGCGACAGGCAACTTGGGCATGGGCTTCGGCTCGATGCATTCTACCTCCTGAGAAATGAGGCGGAAGCGGTTGCCGAGGTCAACGACGGTAGCCTTGATGCCGGCACCGGTCTTCGAGGTGAAGACGAGGCGGGCGGTCTGCTGCTTGCGGATACCGATGCCGAGGAAATGTACCTCGAGTTTGGGCTTGTCGCTAGCAATGAGGGGACAGATTTCGAGCATGTGGCTCTGGAGGCACGACGAGCGGTCACCAGCAAAGTTCAGCGTGTAGTCCTCGAGGAACGAGCAGCCGGTAGGCATGCCCTGCTGGATGATATAAAGCGTGCGATAGAGGCAGGCAGTCTTCCAGTCGCCCTCGGCACCGAAACCGATACCCTCGGCCATCAGACGCTGACTGGCGAGACCTGGAATCTGGTCGAAGCCAACAAAGTTGGGATCGTTGATGTCGGCATCGCCGAGGTCGTCGAAGTTGGTGGTGAAGGCGGTAGCGCCCTCATCCTTCAGCACGCGGCGCAGGGCAATCTCAGCCTTGGCGGCATTCTTTACCTTTTCCCAATAGACCTCTTCGCCGCTCTCGTCAATCTTGATGGTGTAGAGTTTCTTATACTCCTCAACGAGATCGTCGGCCTCCTTGTCAGTGACCTGCTTGAAGTACTCCATCAATGAAGAAACGGGGTAGTAGTCCACATGGTAGCCCAGACGCTGCTCAAACTCCACGCGGTCGCCATCGGTCACGGCAACGTTGTTCATGTTCATGCCGAACATGAGGCAGCGCACATCGTGAGCATCCTTCACACCGGCAGCCACGCGAGCCCATACGGCAATCTGCTTTTGGGCTTTCTCGTCCTTCCAGTAGCCGCATACTACCTTGCGGGCGATGCGCATACGGGTGCAGATGTGTCCGAACTCGATGTCGCCGTGGGCGCTCTGGTTCAGGTTCATGAAATCCATGTCGATGTCGGCCCAGGGAATCTCGGCATTGTATTGGGTGTGGAAGTGGCACAAAGGCTTCTGCAGCTGCTGCAAACCCTTGATCCACATCTTGGCGGGCGAGAAGGTGTGCATCCAGGTGATGATACCCACGCACTTTTCGTCGTTGTTGGCAGCGAGCATGATAGCTTCAACCTCCTTGCTGCTGTTTGCCGTGCCTTTATAAACAATCTTCACGGGGATGTTGCCGCTCTTGTTCAAACCGTCGACCATTTCCTTTGAGTGACCGTCAACGGCTACGACTGCGTCACCACCATAGAGCAACTGTGCACCAGTCACCCACCATATTTCTAAATTCTCAAATGCTTTCATAAATGTTTTTGTTTTGTTGTTCGATTAGTGTTTCTGACCCTTCTGGCCGTAGTAGGCGTTGGGACCGTGCTTGCGCATGTAGTGCTTCTCGACGAGCAGCGGATTCATCGTCGTGGCGGGATTGACCATGAATGAAACGAAGGCCATCTTGGCGCACTGCTCCATGACTTTGGCGTTGTAAACGGCATTGTCGGGCGATGTACCCCACGAGAACGGACCGTGGTTCTTGACGAGCACAGCGGGCGTGTGGTCAGGATTGATCTTGCGGATGTTCAGGATTTCGTCGACGATGACGTTGCCAGTCTCCAGCTCGTACTGTCCCTCGACCTCCTCCTTAGTCATATCGCGCGTGCACGGGATATCCTTATAGAAATAGTCGGCGTGGGTGGTGCCGATGTTGGGGATGTCGCGGCCTGCCTGAGCGAAAGCCGTAGCGTAGGTGGAGTGGGTGTGGACGACGCCCTGGATATTTGGGAATGCCTTATATAAAACAAGGTGTGTGGGGGTGTCACTGGAGGGATTGAGGTCGCCTTCGACCACCTTGCCGCTCTCTAAATCGACGACCACCATGTCCTCAACTTTCATCTCGTCGTAGCTGACGCCTGAGGGCTTGATGACCACGAGGCCCTTTTCGCGGTCGATACCGCTGACGTTACCCCAGGTGAAGATGACCAGTCCTTGCTTTACAAGGTCCAAATTGGCCTTGAATACTTTTGCTTTCAGTTCTTCTAACATATTGATCTAAAGTTTAAAATTCTTATCTTCAGTAAATGCTTTTTTGTTGAAACGATAGAGTGATGCACCGCGCTTCGACGTCTTCTTGTCGATGAGCTCGGTCTTCTCGATAAAGTCCATATCCTTGATGCGCTTGCGGAAGTTGCGTTTGTCGAGTGGTTCGCCATTGACAGCTTCGTAGAGGCGCTGCAGTTGGGTTAAGGTAAACAGTTCGGGCAGCAGTTCGAAACCAACGGGATTGGTCTTGATCTTCTGTTGGATGAGTTTACGGGCCTTGGCAACCATCGCGTTGTGGTCGGAATACATCTGGGGAATGTCCTCGATGTTGACCCATTCCACGCCGTGCTGCTTGCGCAGGCGCTCGCTATAGTCCTTGACATTGATGAGTGCGTAGTAGGCTATTGATACGACACGTTCGCCTGGGTCACGGTCGATATTGCCGAAAGCGCCTACCTGACTCATATAGATGTTGCGCAGTCCTGTCAGTTCGAGCAGTGTCCGTTGTGCTGCTGCGTCGAGACTCTCGTCGTTGCGAACGAAGCCTCCATAGAGACTCCATTCGCCACGACCCGGGTCCATATTGCGACGACCGATGAGAATCTTCAGCTTGTTCTGGTCGAAGCCGAAGATGATGCAGTCGACGGACAGCAGTACCTTTTGGAATTCTTTATAGTACGTAGTCATTGTCGTTTACCAGAAATAGGCATAGAATGCTACAGTGATACCAAGGATGATAACAGTATGGATGACGTCCCATGTGCCCCAGCTGGCGCGGGTGGCGGCAATCTGCTCAGGAGTAGACGTGCCGAACACGAGACCCTGGATTTTTTTCTCGTCGGGAGCCTCGGTGCAGAGGGATACGACGATGACGATGAGACAGCAGACGATGAGCATGACACCGCAGAAGTAGAGCCAGTTGAAGTCGTAGAACACGGCCTTGAACCAGTTGTCGCTGACGTCGGTGGCGTTGCTATAGTACACCTTGGCACCCAGACGGGTGAGACCGATGATGATACCTGAGAGCAGACCCCACATACCACCTTTGGCAGAAGCACGTTTCCAGCAGATACCTAACAGGAAGGCAGAGGCAATACCAGGAGCGAGCACCGACTGAACGTCCTGCAGGTAGTTGTAGAGCACGTCGCCAACAGAACGCATGATGGGAATCCAAAGAATACCCAGAATAACAATGACAACTGTAGCAATCTGACCGATGCGGACAAGCTGCTTCTCAGGAGTCTCTGGGCGTAGGCGCTTCCAGAAGTCGATGGTGAACAGCATAGCTGAAGAGTTGAACAAAGATGCCAATGAAGACATCAGAGCTGCAAGGATACCACAAACGACGAGACCCTTCACACCAGCAGGTAGAATCTTAGCCACGAGGGTGGGGAAGGCTGCGTCGGGAGTAGACAGTGTAAATACCTCGCCATTGGGCAACGTGATGCCCTTGGTAGCCATTGCGTAGGCAATCATACCAGGAATGAGGAACAGGAATACAGGGCAAAGCTTCAGGTAGGCACCGAAGATGGTACCGCGGCGGCTCTCCTTCTCGTCCTTACCGGACAACACACGCTGAACGATGAACTGGTCGGTACACCAGTACCAGAAACCGATGACGGCAGAGCCTACGAGTGCGCCGAGCCAAGGATAGTCGGGATCGCGCAGGTCGCGCATGAGGTTGGTCATGTGGTCGCCATACTCGTTGACGGTCTGGATAGAACAGATAGCCATCATCTCATCCCATCCGCCGAGGGCCTTCAGACCCAGTACGAGGATGATGAGCGAGCCTAATAATAAGATAGGTGTCTGGAGCACGCTGGTATAGAGCACTGACTTCATACCGCCGAAGACGGTGTAGAGTGCGGTGATGACCACCAGTCCGATGGCTGCAATCCAGAAGAAGTCGATGCCCCAGAGCTCCTTGATGCCGAATACCTGCTGGAACACGAGACCACCGGCATAAACCGTTACGGCTACCTTGGTCAACACGTAGGAAATCAGCGAGATAACACTCAGAATAGTGCGCGACTCCTTGTTGAAGCGGCGCTCGAGGAACTCAGGCATGGTGTAAACCATTGAACGGGTGTAGAACGGTACGAAGACCCAACCCAGAATCAGAATCATCCATCCCTGAATCTCCCAGTGGGCCATGGCCATACCTGACGAAGCACCGGCACCAGCCAGTCCGATGAGATGTTCGGAACCGATGTTCGAGGCGAAGATAGATGCACCGATGGCAATCCATGTTGCATCCTTACCACCGAGGAAATAGTCTGCCGAGTTGTCGTTTTTCTGTGATACAACCCAAATCACAATGCCAATGAGCGCAGCACAAAATACGCCAATGACAATCCAGTCTAATAATGCCATAATACTATTTTATTAATGTTTTACTTTGTCGAAAACTTATAGGCAGCGTGGCTGTAGTACTTTTCACCAGGATTCAGCACGGGCTGTACCCAGTCCTTCTTGTTGGGGCTGTCGGGATACTTCTGACTCTCCAGACAAACGCTAACGTGCTGGGGATATACGCCACCCTTGTGCTTGATGTTCGGCTCGTTGCCGATGCCCTGGAAGTTGCCGCTATAGACCTGAACGCCAGGCTCGTTGGTGTACATCTCCATGAAGATACCCGTTGTGGGACTGTAGAGGCTTGCACATACGACGGTGTCGTCGCCCTTGCCGTCCTTATAGGTGTTCAGACACCAGTTGTGGTCGTAACCACCAGCATTCTGAATCTGGTCGAACTCCGACTTGATGCTGTCGCCAATAGCGTGAGCGGTGCGGAAATCCATAGGAGTACCCTCGACAGACTTAATCTCGCCTGTGGGGATGTACAGCTTGTCAGACGGAGTGAAGTTGTCGGCATTTACGTAAAGCTCCATGTCGTAGCCGGGCTTCGTGAAGTCACCGTTCAGATTATAGTAGTTGTGATTGGTCTGATTGATGATGGTGGGCTTGTCGGTCTCAGCCTCCCAAGTGATGTCGAGGGTGTTGTCGGCAGTGACCTTATAGGTCGTAACGGCCGTCACCTTGCCAGGGAATCCGTTCTCGCCATCTTCAGCAACGATAGTCAGTTTCAGAATGCTGTCGCCAATCTGTTCGGCGTCGTACACCTGGTTCATCCAACCTGTGGTACCACCACCGTGCAGACAATTGGGACCGTCGTTCTGTTTCAGCTGGTAGGTGCTGTCGTTCAGCGTGAACTTACCACCCTGGATGCGGTTGGCATAGCGGCCAACGCTGGAACCGTAGTCCGTAGGAGAATTCAACGTGTCAGCATACTGGGCAATGTTGTCGAAGCCCAGTACGACGTCGGTAAGAACGTTGTTCTTGTCAGGTACGACAAGTGAGACCACACGTCCGCCGTAGTTGGTGATGCATACTTCCATCGTACCAGAAGCGTTCTTCAGAGTGTACAACTTGACAGGCTTCTCGTTGATGATGGTGTCGAAACGTGCAGGATCCAGACCAGATAAAGTTGTTGTTTCCTGCATAGGAGAATTGCATGCTGTCAGCAGGGCTGCTACCGCTGCCATTCCAGCCAGAAAGAATGTTGATTTTTTCATTGTAATGAATCGTTTTTAGTTACACTAATTTTGATTTTGGTTGTAAAATTACAATAATTTTTTGATTCGGCAATAAAAAACGGAAGGAAAATTGCTTCTCAGTGTCTTTTTTACACTTTTTTAAGAGATTGTGTACGAATGAACCACTTTTTTATCTTGTTTTCTTTGTTACAATTGTGGCAGAAAAATTTGTATGTTCGAAAATTATTGCGTACCTTTGCACGACAGAAAACCAAAACAAATTTTCAATATTATGAAACTGAACGAAATACTGAGCGGCCAGCTGAATGCCGCAGAGTGGGAAGCCAAGGGTTACGAGCTTCCGAAGTTTGATATTGCGAAGTTGCGCGAGAAGACTGCTAAGGAACCTACATGGGTACACTTCGGCGGTGGTAACATCTTCCGTGCGTTCCCTGCTGCCATCCTGAACGACGCGCTGAACACGGGCAAATACGACCGTGGTGTCATTGTGGCAGAGACCTTTGACTTCGAGGTTATCGACAAGGCGTATGCACCTTATAATAATCTGTCGCTCTGCGTGAACCTCTGCTCGGATGGTTCTATCGAGAAGAAGGTGATTGCCAGCGTGACAGAAGCCCTGAAGGCCGACCCGCAGTTTGACGACTGGAAGCGTCTGGTGGAAATCTTCAAAAATCCGTCGTTGCAGATGATTTCGTTCACCATCACCGAGAAGGGCTACACGTTCAACGAGGCCGATTTGGCTCGCGGCATGAAGCCTTTGTTTGCGATGGGTAAGGTTTGTGCGCTGCTGTTCGAAAGATACGAGGCAGGTAAACTGCCTCTCACCGTTCAGAGCATGGACAACTGTTCGCACAACGGCGACAAGGTGAAGGCTGGTGTATTTGCCTATGCTGAGCGCTGGGTGAAGGACGGACTGGTGCCTGCTGAGTTCCTGGCTTACCTGAAGGACGAGAAGAAGATTACCTTCCCCTGGTCGATGATTGACAAGATTACCCCACGCCCACACGAGAAGGTGAAGGAGATGCTGGCAGCGGACGGTTTCGAGGACAACAACTATATCGAGACGGAGAAGCACACCTTTACGGCACCCTTCGTGAATGCCGAGGAAGTGCAGTATCTGGTCATTGAGGACAACTATACCAATGGTCGTCCACCATTGGATTTGGGTGGCGCACTCTATACGACGCGCGAAACTGTAGATAAGGTGGAAACGATGAAGGTGACCACGTGTCTGAACCCGCTACACACGGCGATGAGTATTTACGGCTGCATGCTGGGTTACACGTTGATTAGCGCTGAGATGGCCGACGAGGACCTGCGCCCATTCATCCAGAAGATTGGTTATATGGAGGCGATGCCTGTAGTCGTTGACCCAGGCGTGCTGAATCCCTACGAGTTCATCGGTGCCGTTATCAATCGCCGTCTGCCCAATCCGTTTATGCCCGATGCTCCCCAGCGTATCGCAATGGATACGTCGCAGAAACTGCCCATCCGCTTCGGCGAGACGCTGAAGAAGTATATCGCCCGCGGACTGGATAAGAGTAACCTCGTGCTGATTCCGTTGACGCTGGCAGGCTATGCCCGCTATCTGAAGGGTATCAAGGACGACGGTACACCGTTCGACTGCTCGCCCGATCCCATGCTCGAAGAGTTGCAGGCCATCGTAGCTCCGCTGCAGATTGGCAAGCCCGATCAGGACTGGAGGCCGCTGAAGAAGCTCTACAGCCGTAAGGACGTCTTCGGACTTGACCTCTATGAGGCTGGTCTGGGCGAACAGATTGAGGGTATGGTAAAAGAGTTGTACGCAGGCAATGGTGCCGTTCGTGCCACGTTGCACAAGTATGTAGCAGCAAGATAATGGAAGATAATTGCGTGAAACAAACTAAAGACTGACAGAATTGTTAATTTTGTCAGTCTTTTCACATTTCAAGCGTTAAATTCTAACAGCCGTTAACCCTCTAGGCTAAAGTGTTAAATTGCGACAAAAAAGCGTGACATATTGTCAGTATTTCAATTTTTGACCTTATATTTGCATCGCGAAACACAAAAAGCAGTCGCAAGTTATTAACACATTTATATTATAAAGGTAAGAATTATGAAAAAGATTGTAAAGAGTTTGATGCCGGCAATGTACTTGATGGTCATTGCGTTTTCGGCAGCTTCGTGCAACAAGACACAGGCCGCAGCTCCTGCTGCTCCTGCTGTAGCACCAGGACAACCAGTAGACTTGACTTACGCAGCAGAAAAATCGCTGCCTTCAGTAGTGTATATCAAGTCGGTGATTAATTCAAAGACACAAACCGTAGAATATTCCGACCCCTTTGAGGATTTCTTCTCTGACCCCTTCGGAGGTTTCTTCGGACGCGGACAGGGCAATGGCAATGGTGGTCGTCGCCAGCGTCAGGTGCAGACTCCAAAGCGTGCAGCAGCAGGCTCAGGTGTCATCATCTCGTCTGACGGTTACATCGTCACCAATAACCACGTTGTGGATGGTGCCGACGAACTGACTGTAACACTCAACGAGAATTCCAAGGAATATTCCGCACGCATCATTGGTGCCGATGCCACTACCGACTTGGCACTCATCAAGATTGACGCCAAGAATTTGCCGGCTATCGTCGTGGCAAATTCTGACGACGTGAAGGTGGGTGAATGGGTGTTGGCCGTAGGTAATCCTCTCGGACTGAACAACACCGTCACCGCTGGTATCGTTTCGGCTAAGGCGCGTTCGATGGGACAGGGCGTCTCGTCGATGATTCAGACCGATGCTGCCATCAACCAGGGTAACTCGGGTGGTGCGCTGGTCAACACGCGTGGTGAACTCATTGGCATCAACGCCATGATTTATTCGCAGACGGGTTCGAACATCGGTTACGGCTTTGCCATTCCTACGGCTATTATGAACAAGGCCGTCGAGGACTTCAAGAAATACGGTTCTTATCAGCGTGCCATGATTGGTATCCAGGGTGGCAGCGTGAAGGACTATGTTGACGCCATGAAGGATCAAGACAAGGAAGTCAACGACTACGGCACGATGGAAGGTGTACGCATCGACAAGGTCATCGAGGACGGTGCCGCTGCTGATGGCGGTTTGGAGAAAGAGGATGTCATCACAGAGGTCGACGGCAAGAAGGTTAAGACCATGGGTGACCTGCAGGCGATCATTGCCCAGAAGCGTCCTGGCGACAAAGTGACCGTCAAGTACCTGCGAAACAAGAAGGAGAAGAGTGTCTCGCTGACGTTGAAGAATGCTCAGGGTACGACGAAGGTGGTGAAGGATGCCGACCTCGACGTGCTGGGTGGACAGTTCCGCGAGATTACCGAGTCGCAGAAGAAAGAACTCCAGATTGCCTACGGTCTGCAAGTCACGAAGATCAGCGGTGGCAAGTTGAAGGAGGGTGGTGTACCTCAGGGCTTCATCATCCAACGTGTCAACGAGGAGCCGATGAAAACCATCAGCGACCTGCAGGATGCCGTCAAGAAGGCGTCTACATCGAAGGAGCCCGTACTCTACATCCAGGGTATCATGCCTACTGGCAAGAAGGCTTACTTTGCTGTGGCTCTGCAAGATTAGTTAAACAACGATATGAAACTCAAGTTTACCATACATTATAATACCGCATGGGGCGAAAGTCTGCATGTTGCCATTGACTACCACCGTCAGGATGGTACCGTACGTCACCAGAACCTGCTGATGCAAACGGACGATGGCGAACTGTGGACACTGGAAACAGCAGCACTGATGGGCAGACAGCACTCGCTGTCGCTCATCAGTTATGCTTATCAGGTGGAAGACGGCGACGGCAACGTGCTGCGCCGTGAGTGGGACATGGTGCCTCGCATCTATCATTTCGATGCCACCAAGGACTACATCTTTCCTGACCAGTGGCGCGACCGTCCGCTACCCATGCACCTCTATTCCGCAGCCTATCTCACTACGATAGGACGTCCCCACGGAGAACGTGCCAAAGCGCTACCGTTGCCTTTGTTTCGCAGGACGGTGATGTTCCGCGTATCGGCTCCCCAGCTGAAGAAGGGACAGGCTGTAGCCGTCTGTGGCAGTCATCCTGCCATCGGCTCGTGGAGCCCCAGCCGTTATCTGAAGATGGATTATGCTGGTGAGGGTGAATGGCTTCTGACCGTCAATGCACAGGGCTGGCTGTTGCCGATAGAGTATAAATATGTAGTGGTAGACACCGAGACACACGAATTGCTGAAATGGGAAGATGGCGACAACCGCATTGTCTCTATTGGCGCACAAAGTGTTTCCGTCGATTCCGTCGACGGAAATAATCGCGAACTCCCCGATGGCCACGTCCTCGTCCTGCATGGCGGTCATCTGCGTCTGGCAGAGGACACGTGGCGAGCGGCAGGTGTTGTCATCCCAGTATTCTCCATTCGCAGCGAACATTCCTATGGAGTAGGCGACTTCGGCGATTTGCGCCGGATGGTTGATTGGGCAGCGGAGACGGGCATGAAGGTCATCCAACTGCTGCCCGTCAACGATACGACGACTGATGGCCATTGGCACGATTCCTATCCTTACAACATCGTTAGCACCTGCGCACTTCATCCACATTATGTCGATTTGGAGGCCGCGGGTGTTTTGCGTTCCAAGACGCAGATGACGCAGTTCCTACGTCGTCGTCAGGAACTCAACGCACTGCCTTACAGCGACTACGAAGCCGTAGGTCGAGTGAAGCTCGAATACCTCCAGCAACTCTTCGAGGAACAAGGTAATAAAACAACGGAAACATCTGGTTATAAGCAGTTTATTGCCGACAATGAAGACTGGCTCAAACCCTATGCAGGATTTATCACATCTTCCTTTAGCCATCTGACATCAGCCTTCGTTTACTACGCCCAATACCTGCTTCATACGCAGTTGAAGGCTGCTGCCGACTATGCTCGTTCGAAGGGTATTGTACTGAAAGGCGACCTGCCTATAGGCGTCAATCGCGACAGTGTAGAGACACACCAGCACCCGGAGTTGTTTAACATGCATTCCTCGGCTGGTGCACCGCCTGAATTGTACTCGTATCTGGGTCAGAACTGGGGTTTCCCCACCTATCATTGGGGTCCTGAACTCGTCAAATGGTTCCGTCGTCGCCTGCGCCACATGGAGCAATATTTCGACGCCCTGCGCATCGATCACATACTGGGTTTCTTCCGCATCTGGGAGATTCCTGTCGATGCAGTTTCAGCTGTGCTGGGCCATTTCTCGCCCTCGCTGCCGCTGACCGTTGACGAGATAGAATACTTCGGACTGCCGTTCCGCAAGGAGCTCTACACCCGTCCGTTCATCAACGACCGGCTCATCGACAAAATCTTCGGCATCCATGCGCAGTATGTGCGTGACAATTTCCTTGTTCGCAAGGCCTATAATCTATACGACCTGCGCGACGAGTTTGCTAACCAGCGCAAGGTGTCGGCCTACTTTGCCGAACGTCGCGACGAGAACAGTCTGTGGATTCGCGACGGTCTCATGCGTCTCATCTGCAACGTGCTCTTCGTCGAAGACCCCTACGAGGCAGAGATGTACCATCCGCGCATCGGCATCATTAACGAACCAGTCTTCGAGGTGCTGTCCGACGAGGAGAAGGATGCCTTCCTGCGGCTCTACAACAACTATTTCTACCAGCGCCATTCGTTCTTCTGGGGACAGCAGGCCCTGAAACGTCTGCCTGCCATATTGGCAGAATCGCGTATGCTGGTGTGTGGCGAGGACTTGGGTATGCTGCCTGAATGTGTGGAAAACGTGCTCGACCAATTGCGCATCCTCACACTCGAAATCCAGCAGATGCCCAAACAGCAGGGCTTCGAATTTGCCCATCTCGACGCCAATCCCATCCGTAGTGTCTGCACCATTTCCTCCCACGATATGGCGCCCTTGCGCCTTTGGTGGCAGGAGAGTCCCGAGCGTCGCCAGCGTTTCTATGTGACGATGTTGCAGAAGGAGGGTCGCGCTCCTGAACAGCTGCCTGCCCATTTGGCAGAGGAAATCATCGCTCGCCATCTGTATTGTCCTTCGATGCTGTGTCTGCTGTCGTTGCAGGATTGGCTGGCAATGGATTCCCAGCTGCGTCGCAAGAATCCTCAGGACGAGCGCATCAACGTACCCAGCGACCCATACAACCGCTGGCAATACCGCATGCACCTCACCATCGAGGAATTGCTTGCTGCTACGAAATACAATGCTAAATTGAAGACGATGATTCAGCGCTCCCGCCGCTAAAACATCTTACATCTGCCATCAGACCTCAGACATCAATCAAGGTCCACTACCGTGATTCCTGCGCCGCCAAACTGCACATGCTCGTCCTTGGCACTTTTCACGTTGGGCACGGTATGCAGATACTGGCGAATCAGCTGTCGCAGCACGCCCGTTCCCGTTCCGTGTAAGATGCGCACGCGACTCAATCCAATGAGGATGGCGTCGTCAATGAAGTGCATGACGGTATCAATGGCCTCGTCGCCACGCATACCTCTCACGTCCAAGTCCTGATGGAAATTCTGGCGGCGGTCTTCCATCGTGGCGCGCGTCATATGCGAGGTCTGAATAGCCAGATGGGCGTGCTTGTCGGCAGGGTTGCTGGTTTCCTTCGGTTTTGCTGCACGCTCCAGCTGCTCCAACTTTACTTTGCTCCGCAGTCCTCCAAATATCACCGTGGCCTGCTTGCCCTGAATGCTTTCAATTTCACCAACGCTATTGGTGCCCTTGATGCGCACGCTGTCACCTTTTTCCAACGGGCGGTTCACGTCGTTCAGATTGGCCTTGGCCCGTGCTGCCAGTTTCTCGCTGGTGGCACGCTGTTGTTCGCCTTTCTCGGCCTTACGCTTTTCCTTACGGGCTTTGCGCTCCTCCATCTTTTGCAGACGCTTGGCAAAGTCCTCTTCGCTCATCAGTCCGCGCGTATCGTCGTTCTGCACCTGCTCGCGGAACTCTTGAAGTTCCTCACGAATCAGTCGCGTCTGTTCCTTCTCGGCCTGTGCCTCCTTGATGTCTCTGATGGCATTCTCTATCCGTCGGTTTGCCTCTGCCAACAACTCTTCAGCCTGTTGCTTGGCACGGTTCAGAATGGCCTTGCGCTCGCGTTCTATCTCTTCCAGGTTAGTCTCGTAGCGCTGGATATGACCCTCCAACGACTTCTCGTGCTGGTGGATGGTCTGGCGCTTGCCTTCCCAATAGCGCTTATCGCGCACGATATCCTGCAGATATTTGTCGCTCTGGATATAGTCCGAACCGACAATCTCCGAGGCGTCGTTGATGACTTCCTCAGGAATACCCGTCTTTCTTGCGATTTCGATGGCAAACGACGAACCAGGCTGACCAATCGACAGCTGGAACAACGCCTGCATCTGATGGCGGTCGTACAACATCGCACCATTCACCACGCCTGGATGATCCTCGGCAAAGTGCTTCAGATTCTGATAGTGGGTGGTGATGACACCAAAGGCCTCCTTCTTCCAGAACTGCTTCAATACGGCCTCGGCAATGGCTCCACCAATGGTGGGCTCTGTACCGCCACCGAACTCGTCTATTAATAATAATGTTCGCGCGTTAGCTTGCTTCATCATGTTCTTCATGTTCAGCAGGTGCGAAGAATAGGTGGACAGGTCGTCGGCTATCGACTGCTCGTCGCCGATGTCTATCATGATGCTCTCGAACAATCCCACCGTCGAACGGTCGCCAATGGGTATCGACAGTCCGCATTGCACCATATACTGCAACAGTCCCACCGTCTTCAGACATACCGACTTACCGCCCGCATTCGGACCAGAAATAATCAGCAGTCGCCCAATATTCTTTTTCTTATCCGTTAAATCCGTGGCATCCGTGGTTTCTAATCTGATATCCAGTGGTACCACCTTCTTATCCTGTTTCGCCAGCGACCTTTGCAACAATGGATGAATGGCGCGAATCCAGTCCATCGTGGGTTCGCCTTTCACCTCGGGCTCGAAGCCGCCTATCTGCTCGGCCATCTCCGCTTTCGCATGTACCAGGTCTATCTCTGCCAAGAACCGATACGAGTCCAGCACCTCTTGCACGTGTGGCCGCAACTCATCAGAGAATACCGTTAATATGCGGATAATCTCCCTCCGCTCGGCAGCCTCCAGTTCGCGCACTTTGTTGTTCGCCTCCACTACCTCTGCTGGCTCGATGAATACTGTCTTACCTGTGGCACTCTCATCATGTACGATACCATTAATCTTACGCTTCAGTCCAGGTGCAACGGGAATCATCAGTCGTCCGTCGCGCAGAGTAGGGGCTGCGTCCTGATTCACCAGTCCGTCCCGTTGTGCCGCGTGCAAAATAGTATATAAGGTACGCGAGATACTTCCCGCCGTCTGTTCCATGTCGTGACGGATGCCCGCCAGCACCATCGTTGCCGAATCCTTGATGCGTCCGAATTTATCCAGTATCGAGTCTATCCTACGAATCATCGCGGGGAACGTCTGCACGTCCTCAGCCATGCGGTGCAGGGCAGGGTAGAGGTACTCTTCTTGCGCATCATCTATACTCTCACCTCTCACCTCTAACCTCTCACCTCTCACCTCTAACCTCTCACCTCTATTCAGGAACGTCACGATAATCCCTATCGTCTCCAGCGACCTCCGCAGGTCCCATAGCTCGTTCTCCTCCAGATGCGTGTTCTCCAGTCGGATGCGGGCCACTGACTCGCGCACGTCGAAGAAATAGTTCATTTCCGGCTTCTCCTGAGCCTGCATCAGTCGGCGCATTTCCCTCACCTGCTCCAGGCATTCGTTCACCACACTGGCATCGTCCGAGAAGGCTATCTCGTCCACCTTCTCCTGACCCAGCGTGCTCTGGCAATGGCCCTTCAGCATGCGCCGTATTTCGTCGAATCCTATCTTCTGTTCGTAGTTACTCGGATAAATCATGGGTGCAAAGTTACGAAGAAATTGACCATTAACCATTGACCATTGACCATTATTTTAGGATTTTATGGTTAAAAAATGCTAACGCACTTAAATTTTCAATGTTCAATGTTCAATGTTCAATGGAAAATTCGTACCTTTGCACCCGCTTTCGAGACAAGTAGAGCACTGGAGAGATGGTAGAGTGGTCGATTACAGTAGTCTTGAAAACTACCGTACCGAGAGGTACCGGGGGTTCGAATCCCTCTCTCTCCGCTGAGAAAACGTAACTATTCTGATTTTCAGATAGTTACGTTATTTTTATGCTCAGATACTCCCAAATTTACCCCCAAAAATACCCCCAAAAACTAATTTCTGTATTTGTCGTATCACAAAAAGCATATAAATGATACTTGATAGGTGATAATGCTTCAAGAAGGTGAACATTGGTAGCATTATTATTCTGATTATGCCTTTCCAAGCCCCACGAAGATTAATGTGAGGAGCAATGCAAGGATGATGAATCTTAACCAATCAATCATCCAAATGATTTTTTCAGCCTTTTCTCTTTCCATAAACAAATTAATTTTGTGCAGGCAAAGGTACTATCATGATATTACAAAAAAGTTTCAAATGTAAGACATCCTAATTACGAGGTTGCTTGTAACAGCATTGTAACATTAGCGTAACGCGAGCGTAACAAGATTCCATTACCTTTGCACAAAAATACAAAGAAATGGAATTAATCATCAACATTTTCTCGCTCGTCGGTTCGCTGGCTCTGTTCCTTTTTGGCATGAAGACGATGTCGGAAGGTCTGGAGAAGTTTGCGGGCGACCGCCTGCGCAGTATTCTGGCGGCTATGACTAAGAACCGCGTGATGGGTGTGCTGACAGGTATTCTCATCACGGCACTCATCCAGTCGTCAAGCGCCACCACGGTGATGGTGGTAAGTTTTGTGAATGCCGGACTGATGACGCTGGCTCAGAGTATCGGCGTCATCATGGGTGCCAACATCGGTACTACGGTGACGGCATGGATTATCTCGGCCGTAGGATTCAAAGTAAATATTGCGGCATTTGCCATTCCCCTGCTGGCCATAGGAATGCCATTGATATTCAGCAATAAAGGTAATAGAAAGAGTATTGGAGAGTTTGTATTCGGCTTCTCTTTTCTGTTCATGGGTCTGGCATTCCTGCAGGAAGCGGCCACAGCGATGAACATTGGCGATATGGTAGCTAGCATGCTGTCCCATGTGCCGCAGGATTCGTTCCTTACCATACTGCTGTTCGTCATCGTTGGTGCACTGGTCACCATGATCGTTCAAGCTTCGGCAGCCACAATGGCCATCACGCTGATGCTCTTCGGCATGAACATCCCCGGCTTCGGCTTCGAACAGGCGGCGGCACTGGCCATGGGACAGAACATCGGTACGACTATCACCGCCGTCATGGCCTCGCTAACAGCCAACACGCAGGCACGCCGTGCCGCCCTGGCCCACATGTTCTTCAACGTCTTCGGTGTTGTGGTGTTCCTCATAGTATTCTATCCTGCCTGCCATGCCGTCAGTTGGTTTGTAGACAGCGTGATGGGCGGTGGCAACGACCTCTTCAAGCTATCAGCCTTCCATACTGCCTTCAACATCATCAACACGCTGCTGCTCATCGGTTTTGTCCGCCAGATTGAGATGCTTGTCTGCAAGGTGCTGCCCATGAAGGATCAGGACGAGGATTACCGTCTGAAGTTCATCTCCGGCGGTTTGCTCTCTACTGCTGAGCTCAGCATTATGGAGGCCCAAAAGGAGATACAGAACTTTGCCGAGCGCTGTCATCGGATGTTCGGTTTTGTCAGCGACCTGATGCAGACTGCCGACGAAGCGGTTTTCAACAAGACATTCTCACGCATTGAGAAGTATGAGAACATCACCGACTCGATGGAGATGGAGATTGCCGCCTATCTGAACAAGGTGAGCGAGGGCCGCCTGTCGGACACCTCGAAGACACAGATTCAGAAGATGCTCCGTCAGATATCCGAACTGGAGAGCATCGGCGACTCGGTGTATAACCTCGGTCGCACGCTGAACCGCCACCGCATGCACTGTCAGGATGACTTTACGCCCGAACAGAAGCAGCACATGGAGACCATGCTACAACTCGTAGAGGGCTCACTGGATGAAATGATGAAGCACATAGACCTGACCGCACCAAGAACCAACATCACAAAATCTATCAATATAGAGCATGAGATCAACAACTACCGCAAGCAGCTGCGCAACCAGAACCTGCACGATGTGAATGCCGGTCTCTATAGTTACCAGCTCGGTGTTTTCTACGTCGATTTCATTTCTGAGTGTGAGCGTTTGGCAGACTACGTGATGAACGTGGTACAGGCAGGAAAAGGTCTAAGCGATGACTTTGGGGACAGGCCAAGAAATGGGCAGGGGTAGTTAAAAACGTGCGAGGGTGAAGCGGATGGTGAGTCCGCCGCCAGTCGTAAGTTGTGCAGTTGCTGTTCCTCCGTGGGCAGCAACTGCATTTTTAACAATGGCAAGGCCGAGACCTGTGCCGCCAAGTTTGCGTGAGCGGCCCTTGTCGATGCGGTAGAAGCGCTCGAAGAGATGCTCGAGATGCTGCGGTTCTACGCCAGGGCCGTTGTCGCTGACCAGGAACTCGTAGAAATGACGACCTTCGGATTCCGTCTCTTTGCAGACGATATCGAGACGTGAGGCACCTGTGGCGTAGGCAATGACATTGTCGATGAGGTTGCGGAAGATGCTGTAGAGAAGGCTTGCGTCGCCGAGGACTTCTATATGCCGGGGCACTTGGAGCGTAGGGGTGATGCCTTTGTCGTGGAGTTGCAGGGCTGTATCGTCGAGGGCACTCTGAATGACCTGCAGGACATTCACTTGATGATAATTCTCACGTGAATGCCTGTCATCCATTTCATCCAGTTTGGTGAGGGCACTCATGTCGAGTAGCAGTTTGTTCATACGTTCGCTTTGGGCATAGCAGCGCTCAAGGAAATGTTTTTTCTTGTCCTCTGGCATGTCTGGATGGTCGAGGATGCTCTCCAAGTAGCCGTGGATACTGGCAGCAGGGGTCTTTAGTTCGTGAGCGGCATTTTGCGTGAGTTGGCGTTTGATACGTATTTTTTCTTCTTCAGAATGACGAAGCTTCCAGTAGAGCATAATAATGGTGTGACTGATGTCACCCAACTCATCGTCGGGCAGACGTCGCTCCAGTTCGTGGTCAAGTTCTTCGCCCTCTTCGGCCTTGACGGCAAACTCGCGCAGATAGCCGATATGGCGGCTGATACGACGGGTACTCAGGTAGAGGACGATGCCAAGCAACAGGGTAAGGGCAACGGCAAAGTAAATGTAGGTGTTATCGGCCTGCAGCGATTGCGTCAACTCAGCAGAATAGGGTACGGCAGTACGCACGATGACGTTGCCAAAGCGGGTGGCAGAATAGAAGTAGGTCTCGTGGGTGGATTGAGACAAACGCTTGATGTCGTAACCATTGCCATCATGCAGGGCCTGCTGGATTTCGGTTCGCTGAAGATGATTGCCTAGCGAATCCACTTGTGGCTCGTAGCTGTCAAGGACAACTCGCCCGTTCTTGTCTATAATAGAAACGCGAAGGCCTTCCATGCTGTGCCGCGCTACATAGTCGCGAAACAAACGGATGCTTGTGAGGCTGTCCTCGCCCAACGTCTGTACCATCTCGTAGTTGTACATCTGCAGTCGCGAGTGAAGGATGTCAATCTTGTACTCCTTTTCGCGCTGATACTGATATACACTGAAGCAGACGGCGAAGAGCAGGAAAACACCGCCAATGCTGAGCAATAGATTGCGCTGGAACGATTTACTTTTCGCCTCCGGCGCAAAATGCTCACGCTCGGCAGAGCTCAAACAAGTTTGGTTCTGCTCTCGCTTAATCTCATCTTTCAAAGCAGTAGCCATAGCCTACACGTGTTTTAATATGTTTACCATAGCGGCCAATTTTCTTGCGCAGTCGGGTGATGTTCACGTCCACCGTACGGTCAAGCACCAGCACGTCCTGCGGCCAGCAGTATTTCAGCAGATCTTCGCGCGAGAAAACCTTCCCAGGGTGTTGTAACAAGAGTGACAGCAGTTCATATTCCAACTTGGTGAGCGAAAGATTCTGGCCATCAAGTGTGGCCGTCTTTGCATTATGGTCAAGTGTAATGCCTTCGTAGCATATTTTGTTATCAGTGGTAATGATGGTTTGCTGGAGTTGCGGCAGAGACGATCGCCTGAGCACCGCTCTCACTCTGGCTTTCACCTCTTTCATACTCAACGGCTTGGCGATGTAGTCATCAGCCCCAATGTTCAGCCCCTTTACCAGATTGTCCTCGCTGTCGAGTGCCGTGATGAAGATGATGGGAATCTGCGCTGTCGCCGTATTGTCCTTCAATCGCCGAGCCATCTGGAAACCTGACATCTCGCCCATCATCACATCCAGCAGAATCAGCCCAAACTCCTGTAGGGGTAGTCCGAGTGCTTCTTCTGCCGAATTGGCGGTCACTACCTCATACCCCTCTGTTTCGAGGTTGTATTGCACTATCTCGCAGATGTCCTGCTCATCATCGACAACAAGAATTCTCATAAATCAAGTACCTTTTTGGGGTGCAGGGGTTGCCTACTGCAATAGAGTTCGAAGGAATATCTTTCGTCACGACGCTACCAGCACCGATGGTTACGTTATCACCGATGGTTACACCTGGCAGGATGGTCACACTGCCGCCAATCCACACATTATCGCCGATGCGTACTGGCTTAGCCCATTCCTGACGGGAGTTTCGTTCCACTGGATCAGTACTATGACAGGCCGTGTAGATGCTTACATTAGGGCCGATAAAACAGTCATCTCCGATGGTGACACGTGCTTCATCGAGGACGGTGAAGTTGAAGTTGGCAAAGAACCGTTTGCCAATGCTTATCTGTTTGCCGTAATCGCAGCGAAACGGCTGGTTGATGATAAACTCGTCATCAGCCACATGGCCAAGCAAGCCCTTCAGGATTTCCTTCATTTGTTGGGTTTCAGACGGACGAAGGGAGTTGTATTCGTAAAGAACCTCTCTTGTCATCATCAGCTCATCTATCAGTTCTGGGTCAACGGCCGAGTAAATCTCGCCTGCCAGCATTTTCTCTTTCTCTGTCATATTCACGCTTTGCCATATTACTCTCCAATATTTGCTGTACCATAACGGGTGCAAAGGTACACATTATTATATAAATATAGGCATTTCTGGTCAATATTACAACAATTTTTAGGAGTTAATTCTTTAATTTGTTATCAATATGATGAATCCGCTGATGCAGATATAGGCATAGACGATGTAGCGAAAGATGTGGCTGGGAATGTGCTTGAAAACATAGGCACCAAGCATTGTGCCGATGATGACACCGCCGAGACCATAGAAATAGTCAATAGCAACAGCCGTTGTAAAGAAACCGTTGTAGGCTCTCACGCCAGTCATCATCACATTGCCAATGAGGAAATATGTCTGCGCCATCGCCATATAGTGTTCCTTCGTCGGCTCACTTTGGATGAAGTAAAGCACGGCAGGCGGGCCTTGCATGCCAAAGAAACCGCCCATCAGTCCGCTGAGCGTTCCTGCGCAAACTTGCACTTTCTTCGTCGTTGGCAGTTTTATGCTCTGGCTAAACAGCATGAAGTAGATACTAATCAGGATGAGTGCCACACCAAGGATGCGTCGTAAGATGTGGTCTTCGATACGTGTCAGGGCAAAAATGGCGATGGTCGAGACGACCACAAACGTCAGCAGAATAGGCCAAAGCCGTTGCCAAGTGACATAGCTCCGCAACCGCCATACAATAGCTGCAGAAGTTGTTATTGCAAGTAGTCCTGAGAGTGTCGTAGCCTCTCCATAGCTTGGCATGAGGAACGGCAGCATCGTCATGATGAAGATGCCAAAGCCGAAACCCGTGGTGCGCTGAATGAAACTCGCACCGATGCTCAGCAGGAATATGGAAAGGACTATGCTGCTCAAATCCTAAACTATCCTAATTCTTGGAGCAGCGAGGGCCAAATTGAGCTTGCTCAGACTTGGCCGAGTCGTGACAAGAATCAACTTTTGTTAATAATCGCTGCAAAGATACGAATAATAAAGTAAAAATGAGTATCTTTGCAAATAAATTTGCGAGAACGCAGTTTTAAATGTATTTAGGTGTTTTGAGTATAATAGATCAGATTATATGAAGAAAATAATTAATGGTATTTCTTCATTGCGAGGTGGAAGAATAGGATTATGAGAAAAGCAAGTAGAGAGATGGATGCCGCCTTCGCATTGGAGGTGTTGGATAAGGCTCCATATGTAACAGTCAGCATGACGCGACCTGATGGGAGTCCATACGGATTACCCCTGTCGTTGGCTCGCACAGACGAGAAAACCTTCTATTTCCATTGTGCCTTGGAGGGTGACAAGTTGGACTGCATAGCACACTGTCCGACGGTATTCCTGTCGGCTGTTACCAAATGTGCGCCTACTGTTGGCCCTAAAGACGGGAGCTTTACGCTACAATACAAGTCGGCTACAGCCGTAGGTAAGGCAGAGATTGTGACAGACCGCGAAGAAAAGATTGCAGCATTGAGAGCCATTTGCCAGCGTTTTCTCCCTCACCACATGGACGCTTTCGACAATGCCATCGCCCGTAGCCTTGAACGTACAGCGGTGGTCAAGATTACCCTGACAGGATCTCCCGTTGGCAAGCGCAAACAGTATGACAAAGAGGGAGAAGAAATGACGAACGAGCGAGAGCAGAGCCAAACTCGGCATAAAGCTAAGTGGACAGTATTATCAGATAATCGAAGCAGCGATAGCCGTCTATCCACAGAGCATGGGCTTTCTATCCTGTTGGAAGCAGAACAACATAGGATTCTGCTTGATACTGGAGCAAGTGACGTGTTTATAAAAAATGCAGAGCAGTTGGGTCTAGACCTCAGCACAGTTGACTATGTTTTCATTTCTCACGGACATAGTGACCATGCAGGCGGCTTACGATATTTCTTGGAGCAGAACACTAAAGCAAAGGTCATTGTTTCGCCTGATGCCATAAGCGGTAAGTTCTTTTCCAAACGAGGTAATCTGCATAGCATTACCACGGAGTGGCCGGAGATAGACGATGACAGACTTATCTTATTAGACCAGAACTTTGAGATTGCTAAAGACCTCTATGCAATTTCCCATATTCCTCAGATTCATCCAATGCCCAAGGGCAATCAGAATCTCTATGTTCAGAATTCCGACGGGAATTATATCCACGACGATTTTCGCCATGAGTTGGCTCTATATGTCAATGGTCTGCTATTCACGGGCTGTGCTCATAGTGGACTGGAGAACATTCTTTCAGCATGTCGTTGGCCAGTGAAAAGCGTCGTCGGTGGTTTTCACTTACTCGATGGTCAGGAATCGGAAGAAGAACTACAAGAACTGGCAGAAAGACTGAAAGAAAAATATCCCGAAACACTGTTCTACACCAGCCATTGCACAGGTGATAATGTGTTTGAGGTAATGAAGGGCGTGATGGGAGAACAACTACAGTCCTTCAGATGTGGAACTATAATAAAATTCAACTTTCTCAAGTTGTAGGAGTTAAGGAGTTAAAGGAGTTATGGAGTTAAGACATTGCAACGCCACACTCTGCTTGCAGAGAATACCCATTACACTGATAATTCCATGGAGGATGAGGAGATACTAGACTGATGTCATAACTCCTTAACTCCATAACTCCTTAACTCCAAAAGAGTTGAGCGAATGCGAAACTTAAATAATATATTTAAACCTGATCACTTATTTCGTGGCGCTTGCAGGAAAGAGAATCGACTTCACGAAGTCCATCAGCTGCTTGCGCTCATCGTCGGTATAGGTATGGATCGCGTCGTTGTGTGTACCGTTCTTGATGACCAGCTTCTTCACGTTCTCATTCGTGGGATCGTCGATGGCGGCACCCGTCCAAGGATCGTTCTCGCCATACACGAAGAACATCTTGCAGTCGGTCGTTTTCAGGAAGTCCTTGACCAGATACGACAGCTCGGTCTTTTTGCTTGCCTTGCTTGACTTCTCCTTGTCATCGAAGTATTTCTTGTCGCTATCCGTCAGCAGCGTGCCCTCCTTGACCCAGCTGTAGTTGTAGCCGTTGTTACCCTGGTCAACAGGAATCTGCATCTCAAACGGATCATTGCGCTGACGTAATGGACCGCGAGTCCCACTTTGCTGCCTATAGATGCGGTTGTCGTTCTCATCGAGAGAGAAGAAGAGGGCGTAGGTGGCAGGATCGTCGCCTTCCTTGGGGATGAACTTACTCCATACGTCAACGTCGCCATACGACTGCTTGCCGAAGAGGTGATCGTAGGCAAATTCAACGGTATAGTGCAGAACAGAGTCAGCAGGCACATCGAAACTCTTATCCTCCTTATAAAACTTCAGTGCATATGGAGCTGTGGCATCAAGCACCTTCTGGTCGCTGACGAGCTTCTGGAAAGCGGCCTTGATCTGGGGCAGATAGTCTTTCACGGCACTGTTGATCATGTAGTCACCGATGCGCATATCCTCATTCTGGAAGAGCAACGGAGCCACAAAAGGCACATACACGTCAACGTCGCCTGGATAGTAGTAGGCGTAGTCGTAGGTGGTCATGCCGTTCTTGCTCACACCCGTGCTGAGCCACTTGCCCTTGAGCAGAGCCTTCTTCAGGTCGGTCACGATGTTGTGGAGGTCGGCTGACTGCTGCTTGGCGCTCAGATACTTGAAACTGTTCTCGTCGCCCTCAGGCAGTGAGAAGCCGTGATAGCGGTACTCCACCTGCACGCAGTTCGTCGAGAACTTGAAACTGCCGTCGGCATTCTGGCCGGTGGAAAGCATGTACATGAACATGGGGGCATCGATGCTGTCGAGGCGATTGTGGTTCTTGCCGTGCTCACCAGCAAGCGCATAGCCCTGCGTGTGCAGGATCGAGGGAGCGTTGGAGTCGACGTAGGTGAGCACCACCTGCTGCTCGTACGTGCCCAAGGCGGGGTTGTCGTGATCAATGGGCTGCTTGTACTTGATATAGTAGCACTGGCCAAGGGCAATTTCCTCGTTATTGGCTCTTCCCACATTGATGAAAGGCTTCACCTCTGCGACGTTTGGTATCGACTTCAGGGCTGCCACCACGGCGGGGTCGCCCTCATTTGCCTTTACAGTTTTAAACATGTCGATATCACCCGACAACTCACCACTGGGCGCACTGGGCGCAACGGCATCGTCCTCAGAAGTGCAAGCCGTAAATGTCATGCTGCCCATCAAGGCTGCAATGACGAACAAATTGAATTTTCTCATACTTAATTATTATTTAACAGGGTATTAAAAAAGTTCTTCCTCACAGAAAATTGATTTGACCCTGCAAAGATAAGGATTTTTTAGAAAAAAACTAGTTTTTTTCCAAAAAAAATGCAAAAAAGGCGAGTTTCTTAAGAAAACTCGCCAGGTTATGCTCTGTATGTCCTATGTGATCAGGGTAGACTGATAGCCTCTGACGGACATGTCACAAGGTGTCTGACACTTTGTGAGGCATCACCAAGTCCTGATAGCGCATCTCCTCCGTTAAGAAACATAAAAATTGTGAATTATGCATTATGCATTATGAATTATTTTGTATCTTTGCACACGGACAATCTCCAAAAATGGATATATGAACACAATCAGACTTCGCTATTTGACGCTGGTGGTGACGCTCGCTGCCGTCATTTTCCTGTCTGGATGCGGAGGAAATACCAAAGAACAGGAAAGGCAGCGCAGGGAAGCAGAAGACATGGTCTATGCGGCCTATCTCGACAAGGACTACCCACGTATCATAGAACTGGTGGACAGTTTCAAGCCGCAGGGATGTTTTTCCGAAGGTAAAGCCTGCTACTGGCTGGGCTACGCCTATGACCGTATGATGCAGAAACGCATGGCCGAGCTGTATTGGAAGACGGGTATCGCCGCGGTGGAGAATTCTACCGACGATGAGGACGTGCGGGTGTATGCCGGCATTGCCAACCGTCTGACGGGCCTTTTGAGTACATGGACTGAATTCGAAGCCGCCCTGAAAGTGGCCATACCCGCTACAGAAAGGCTGAAAAGCCTGGGGCGCGACACGACCAGCGAATACACCAACATGCTCATCTACATCGGTTGTTGTCAGAGCCGTCTGGGATTGAGTGATGACAAGACCGACAACAGTCTGGAAGAAGCCTATAGCGCCCACATCTACAATATCCATAAACACCCGAATGCCATCAGTTTCCGCGATGCTATCGTGGGCGTGATTAACATCAGCTACAACTATCTGGAAATAGCCGACTATAAGAAGGCTGTATTATGGCTTGAGCGCCTGAACCAGCTGATCGACGGATATGAGAAGCAGGCTGACGCGCGACCTGACTATAGCAACAAACAGCGGGCACGCTACAACATCTATTTAGCCAGAGCTTTAGAGGGTATGGGGCGCAAGGACGAAGCCGCCGAGGCCTACAGGCAGTTCCGCAAGACCAAATACTTCAAGACAGCAGAAGGCAAGCTTCTGGCCAGCGACTATCTGTGGCTGGCAGGACGGTGGCAGGAAGCGGCCGACAACTTCGGAAGCATGGACGAAGTGATGAAGGAATATGGCACCAGCTATTCGTTGGAGAACATACAGAAAATGCTCCTAAAGAAGTATGAAGTCAATAAGAAGGCCGGACGAATCGACACAGCCCGTGCCGTGAGTATAAGTATCACCGAACGACTTGACTCGGCCATTACTCTTTCGCGCAGCGCCGAAGCACGTGAAGAGGCGGCTGTACACCAGAAGGAACTGGAGATGACCGCCGAAAACGAACGATATGTGCGCCAACGCCACATCGGCCGACTCGTCGGCATGGCAGCGCTCGTCGTTTTCCTCATCATCTACATTATTGTGCGCCACCGCATGGGAGTCCGTCTGAGAAAGGCCCACAACGACCTGAAGACGGCCTACGACCAGCTCGAAGAGACCACCAGCGCCAAGGAGCGCATGGAGAGTGAGCTGCGCATTGCCCGCGACATACAGATGTCGATGGTGCCCAGCGTGTTCCCCAACGTAGAGGGTCTCGATATGTATGCCTCGATGACACCCGCCAAGGAGGTGGGTGGCGACCTGTACAACTTCCTCTGGAAAGGCGACATGCTCTATTTCTGCATCGGCGATGTCAGCGGCAAGGGTGTGCCCGCATCGCTCTTCATGACACTGGCCACGCGCGGATTCCTGACCCTGGCTTCAACGGGGAGAACCCCCGCCGAGATAGCCACCCGCTTGAATGCCGAACTGTCCCAGAACAACGAGATGGGCATGTTTGTCACCATGTTCATCTGCATGTACGACCTAAAACAAGGACGGATAGAGTATTGCAATGCCGGGCACAATCCTCCCGTCATCGGCAATGCCGAGGGGCAATACGCCTTCCTCGATGTCAAGGAGGCCAATGCCCCTATCGGACTATGGCCCGACCTGGAATATGTAGGCGAAGAGATGGACTTGCCCAGCGGCGGTATAATGCTGCTCTACACCGACGGCCTGAACGAAGCCGAGAACCGCCAGCAGGAACAGTATGGCGAAGACCGTATCATCCAGTTGATGACGTCGCACGCTTCTCTAAGTATGCGCGACATCATCGAGGCCCTCAAGGCCGACACCGACCAGTTCCGCGACGGCGCCGAGCAGAACGACGACCTCACCATGCTCGCCTTCCGCATCATCAACAGACAATAGAACTCATCCAATGCAAAAAAAATAATATGAGAAAGAACATAGGGACTGGTGAATGACATTAACGCTGGCTGAGGGAAGAAGGCTGTGAAGTGCCCCTCTTTTTATATCTTATTTTTTTCTTTTTAGTACAAATCTTTTAGGCAGTTTCTGCCATTTGCCGTTCTTTGGAACCTTGAGAGTGCTACCTGCCTCCTGACGGAAGACATAGAGAGAATCGTTCACGCGCGTCAGTGTTGCCGTCAGGTCCTCGCTGCCAAAGTCGTTGATGAGTTGCAGTTCGGCCTTCTCCTCGTTCTTTACTTTACAAGAAGTGATGACCCAGCAGAACGAGTTGTGTTCCTTGCCCAGATATCCCGGCAACTTACCATAGAGCGACTGTCCGGGCACCTCGACGTCCTGATCGTATAAGTTGATGCGTAAGTAGACACTATATTCATTATTATATAGATACGCGCGAAAAGACTTGTCTTCCTTCTGAGCAAAAAGCATTGTAAAACACATTTGCAGGAATGTAAGTAGAATTATTTTCTTCATAACATTTTTTACATTTTATTCTTTTTGTGCGCCAAAGTTACTAAATCTAAATCAATAAAATGCTGATTTGTAGAAAAATAAATGCGAAAAGCCTATAGTTTTTAGTTTTTTTTAATTATCTTTGCAGCACAAATACATATATTAATATGGCAAAAGAATATTTTAAGCCTGATTACATCTTCGAATCGAGTTGGGAGGTTTGTAACAAAGTAGGTGGTATCTACACTGTACTTTCTTCTCGTGCGAAGACGTTACAGGAGGAAATGAAGGACCATATTATCTTTATTGGTCCTGACTGTTGGAAGGAAAAGGAATGTCCCTATTTCAAGGAGGACAACTCTATCTTTGCAGAGTGGCAATGGGCTGCAAAAGAAGGTAATAATGAGCAAGGATTACCAGCATTGAAGGTCAGGGTAGGGCGTTGGACCGTTCCTGGCGAGCCGATAGCCATTTTGGTTGATTTTATTCCTTTTTTCGAACAAAAGAACGATATTTACACTTGGTTGTGGGAACACTACAGTGTTGACTCGCTGCATGCATACGGCGACTACGACGAGGCCTCGATGTTTTCCTATGCTGCCGGACTGGTAGTAGAGAGCCTGTATACGTTCAATGTTCAACGTTCAACGTTCAACAAAGATACCAAGGTTATTTATCATGCCAACGAATGGATGTGCGGTCTGGGTGCACTCTACATCAACAACAAACTGCCTCAGATTGGTACCGTCTTTACGACTCATGCCACCAGCATCGGACGTTCGATAGCTGGCAATATGAAGCCTCTCTACGACTATCTTTTCGCTTATAATGGTGATCAGATGGCCGGTGAGTTGAATATGGAGTCGAAACATTCCATTGAAAAGCAGACCGCTTGGCATGTGGATTGTTTTACTACCGTCAGTGATATTACCGCCAACGAGTGTAAGGAACTGCTGGACAAGCCCGTTGATGTGGTGTTACCCAATGGCTTCGACAATAGTTTTGTACCCAAGGGGGCTGTATTTAACAGCAAGCGCAAGGCTGCCCGCAAGCGTCTGTTAGAGGTTGCTAACGCTCTGTTGGGCGAACAGCTTGGCGACGACACACTGATTGTGTCGACCTCTGGCCGCTACGAGTTCCGCAACAAGGGTATCGACGTTTTCGTAGAGGCCATGAACCGCCTGTTGCGCGACCGCAACTTAAAGAAAAAGGTTGTCGCCTTCATCGAAGTTCCTGGTTGGGTCGGTGAACCTCGTAAGGATTTACAAGAACGTCTTCTTGAAAACAAGAAATACACAGAGCCGCTGGAGGTGCCTATGCTGACTCACTGGCTCCACAATATGAGCCACGACAACGTACTGGGTATGATGAAGTACTACGACATGCACAACCGCAAAGAGGACAACGTCAAGGTTATCTTCCTGCCGTGCTATCTCGACGGTACTGATGGCATTCTCAATATGACCTATTACGATGTAGTGCTGGGCAACGATCTCTGCATCTATCCGTCATACTACGAGCCTTGGGGGTACACACCATTGGAGGCTGTTGCTTTCAAGGTGCCCTGCGTCACTACCGACCTTGCCGGTTTTGGACTTTGGGCCAACAAGGTGTTCGGTCACTATGGTGAGCTGAAGGACGGTGTGAAGGTCATCCATCGCACAGACTACAACTATTCTGAGGTGGCCGATGCTATTAAGGATACCGTTGCAGCCTTCTCGGCCATGTCGCAGAAGGAGGTCGACGAATGCCGCAAACATGCCGAGGCACTGTCGAAGAAAGCCCTTTGGAGTGAGTTCATTGCTTACTATCATGAGGCTTACGACATTGCCCTGCGCAAAGCAAATGAGAGAATAAACAAATAAGATAAGAACAAAACTTTATAATAACCGTTATGAAAATTAAAGCTGATTATGCAAATGCTCCACAGTGGAAGATTCTGACTGTGAAGTCGAGCCTTCCCGAGCAACTGAAGTGTTTGGATGAGATTGCCCACAACATGTGGTGGGTATGGAATTTTGAGGCACGTGACCTGTTCCGTGACCTCGACCCTGAGATTTACCACGACGTAAAGCACAATCCCGTAATGCTGCTCGAGCGTCTGACCTTTGAGCGCAAGGAGCAAATCCTGAAAGACAAGGCTCTGATGAAGCGCATCAAGGACGTTTATACCCAGTTCCGTAAGTATATGGACGTGAAGCCCGATACCAAGCGTCCGTCAGTCGCTTACTTCTGCATGGAGTACGGTATCCACTCGGCCCTGAAGATCTACAGTGGCGGTCTGGGAATGCTCGCTGGCGACTACGTGAAGGAGGCCAGCGACTCTAATGTCGATATGTGTGCTGTTGGTTTCCTCTATCGTTTCGGCTACTTCACCCAAAGCCTGTCTATGGACGGACAGCAGATTGCCAACTACGAGACTCAGAACTTCGGTTCGCTGCCCATTGAGCGCCAGCTCGACAAGGACGGCAACCCACTGGTGATTGACGTGCCCTATACAAACTATATGGTTCACGCTTATGTATGGCGTGTCAACGTTGGTCGTGTGAAGCTCTATTTGCTGGACACCGACAACGAGATGAACTCTGAGTTCGACAAGCCTATCACTCACAGCCTCTATGGTGGTGACTGGGAGAACCGACTGAAGCAGGAAATTCTGCTCGGTATCGGTGGTATGCTGTTGCTGAAGAAGTTGGGCATCAAGAAGGATGTCTATCATTGCAACGAGGGCCATGCAGCACTCTGCAACCTGCAGCGTCTGTGCGACTATATCGAGGAGGAAGGACTGACATTCAACCAGGCCTTAGAGTTGGTTCGTGCCAGTGGTCTCTATACCGTTCACACACCTGTCCCTGCTGGTCACGACTACTTTGAGGAGGGCCTGTTTGGCAAGTACATGGGTGGCTATCCCGCCAAATTGGGTATCAGCTGGGATGAGTTCATCGGCATGGGTCGTACCAATCCCGACGACAAGGGCGAGAAGTTCTGTATGAGTACCTTTGCCTGCAATACATGTCAGGAGGTCAATGGTGTTAGTTGGCTCCACGGAGAAGTTTCCAAGAAGATGTTTGCTAACATCTGGGCAGGTTACTATCCTGAGGAGAACCATGTCGGTTACGTCACCAACGGTGTTCACTTTCCCACATGGGCTGCTGCAGAGTGGCTCAGCGTATATGCCAAGTACTTCGACAAGAACTTCCTGCACGACCAGTCGAACGAGCAGATTTGGCACGGCATCTACGATTGTCCCGATGAGGAAATCTGGGCTACCCGCCAGGCTTTGAAGGCTAAGCTTTTCGAATATATCAAGGTACAATTCCAGGAGACCTGGCTAAAGAATCAAGGTGATCCTGCACGTGTTGTAAAATTGGTTGAACGCTTCAACCCCAACGCATTGGTTATCGGTTTCTGCCGTCGTTTTGCTACTTACAAGCGTGCTCACCTGCTGTTTACTGATTTGGACCGTCTTTCACGTATTGTCAATAACCCCGAGCGTCCTGTTGTCTTCCTGTTCGCAGGTAAGGCTCACCCCGCTGATGGCGCTGGCCAGGGCTTGATTAAGAAGATCTTCGAAATCTCTCAGCGTGAGGAGTTCCAGGGCAAGGTGATCTTCCTTGAGGACTACGACTTCCTGCTGGCTCGCCGCCTCGTATCGGGTGTCGACATCTGGATGAACACTCCGACACGTCCTTTGGAAGCTTCAGGTACATCTGGCGAGAAGGCCGAGATGAATGGTGTTGTCAACCTCTCCGTCAAGGACGGTTGGTGGCTGGAAGGCTATCGCGAAGGTGCCGGCTGGGCACTCACCGAGAAGCGTACCTATCAGAACCAGGGCTATCAGGATCAGCTCGACGCCGCTACCATCTACAGCTTGCTGGAGAACGAGATTATTCCTCTCTATTATAATAAGGATAAGAAGACCGGCATCTCGAAGGGTTGGATCAAGGTCATCAAGAACTCGATTGCCACGATTGCTCCTCACTACACGATGAAGCGTCAGTTGGATGACTACTATTCGAAGTTCTACGAGAAACAGGCTAAACGTTTCAAGGAACTTGCGAAGAACGATTATCGTCTGGCCAAGGAGATTGCTCAGTGGAAAGAGACCGTTGCCGAGCGTTGGGATGCCATCAATGTCGTCAGCTGTGAGTCAACCGCTCCTCAGTCTGGTCTCCATGAAACTGGCGTTGAGTATACGCTGCGCTATGTCATCAACGAGCAGGGTCTCGACGACGCTGTAGGTTTGGAGAAGGTTAATGTTGCTATAGACAAGGATGGCAACGAGCATGTATTCTCTATCGAGCCGTTGAAGATGGTGGGCCACGAGGGTAACAATTACACCTTCGAGTCTGTCCAATCGCCTAAGCAGTCTGGTCAGTATAAGTCGGCTATCCGCATGTATCCGAAGAACAAGCACTTGCCTCATCGTCAGGACTTCTGCTATGTGAAGTGGTTAGCGTTGCCTAACTTATAAGATAAGGTGTGGTCGAAAATTATATAATAAAGTTCCCTCATGTGTAATGGGGGAACTTATTTTTTTATTAAATTTTCTTGGCAGTTCGCTCGATTTGCATTAAATTTGCACCAAAATAAGTTTATCAGATATGAGAAGAATCGGTTTTGCAGCATTGATGCTGTTGTTGGCAGTGATGGTTCCTGCAGCAAATCAGTTAGAGTTGAAGGACATTACGAAGGGTGAGTTTCGTGGTGAGTCAATGGCTGCCGTTAAGCCGCTGAGTGACGGAGAGACGTATGCCCAGTTGAGCAGTGACGGTCAGCGTATTGAGCAGTATTCGTTTAAGACGGGTAAGCAAGTTGGTGTGCTGTTTGACGCCAAGAATGCTAAAGGGGCGAAGATAGACAATGTAGAAGGTTATATTGTCAGTCCTGACGGTCAGCGCCTGTTGATTCAGACGGCAAGTGAGCGTATCTATCGTCGTTCGTTTACGGCCACCTATTATATCTATACGGTGAGGAACAACCGCTTGGCACCGTTGTCAGAGAACGGTCCGCAGCAGGCTCCGCTGTTCTCTCCTGATGGTTTGCAGATTGCTTTTGTCAGAGATAATAACATCTTCATAGTCAAGTTGTTATACGATAACGCAGAAGTACAGATTACGAAGGACGGCAAGCGTAATGAAGTCATCAACGGCATTCCCGACTGGGTGTATGAGGAGGAGTTCAGCCTTGCGCGTTCGATGGTTTTCACTGCCGACAGCAAGCAACTGGTTTGGGTGCGCTACGACGAGAAGAACGTGAAGGAATTCTCCATGCCGATGTTTAAGGGCCTGAAGCCCGAACGTCAGGAGTATGCCGACTATCCTGGTTCATATACCTACAAGTATCCGATTGCAGGTGAGCAGAATTCAGCCTGTACTGTTTGGAGCTTCGATATCAGCAGCCGTCAGACGCGCCAGTTGCAGTTGCCGCTGGATGCCGACGACTATATCCCCCGTTTATTGCCGACCAGTCAGCCCCAGCAAGTTGCCGTCTATACGCTGAACCGCCATCAGGACTGTCTGCGTATCTTTATGTGCAACCCGCTGTCGACGGTATGTAAACAGGTCATTGAAGAGAAGGTCGATAAGTATGTCCGCGAGGAAGCGATGGATGGTATTCAGATTACCGATCGTCACATCCTTGTGCCCAGCGACCGCACGGGCTGGATGCACCTCTATCTGTATAATCACAATGGTCAACTGCTGCGTCAGGTTGACGACGGCAACTACGAGGTCAGCGACGTCTATGGTTATGACGAGAAGACTGGGGACACCTACTTTGCCTCCCACGAGAATGGTGCTACCGACCAGCGCGTGTGGGTTGTTCACCAAAATGGTAAGCGTGAGTGTCTGACACCGAAGGCCGGTTGGAATACTGCCATCTTCAGTACCGATTACAAGTACTTTATCCATACGTGGAGCAATATCGACACCCCGCCAGTGTATTCGCTTTGCAGTAATACCGGCAAGGAGTTAACGACGCTGATTGACAATAAGGCGCTGTGTGATAAGCTGAAGGGTTATCAACTCGGCAAAACCGAGCTGCTCACAATTAAGACCAGCGAGGGCGTAGAACTGAATGCGTGGATGGTGAAGCCTGCCGATTTCAACGCTTCGAAGCGTTATCCCGTCATTATGTATCAGTATGGCGGTCCCGGAAACCAGCAGGTCGCTGACCGTTGGAATATTGGAATGAATGGTCAGGGTGCTATTCTTGAGCAGTATCTCTGCCAGCAGGGCTTTATCTGTGTCTGTGTCGACAATCGCGGTACTGGCGGACGCGGAGCAGCGTTTGAAAAATGTACCTACCAGCAGTTAGGTCAGCTGGAGGCAAAGGACCAAGTAGAAGCGGCGCTGTGGTTGGGTCAGCAATCCTATGTCGACAAAGAGCGTATTGCCATTTGGGGCTGGAGTTTCGGTGGTTTCAATACGCTGATGGCTATGTCCGAAGGCCGTGAAGTGTTCCGTGCGGGAATTGCTATTGCCCCTCCGACCTCTTGGCGCTATTACGACACTATTTATACTGAGCGCTTTATGCGTACACCGAAGGAGAATCCGGTGGGTTATTACGACTGTCCTATTACCCGTGCTGAAAAACTGCACGGCACACTATTGCTGGTGCACGGAATGGCGGACGATAATGTGCACTTCCGCAATACTGCCGAATATACGGAGGCGCTGGTGCAGGCCGATAAGGATTTCCGCCAGCTGGTGTACACCAACCGTAACCATAGTATTTACGGGGGGAATACGCGGAACCATCTGTTCCGGCAATGCATCACGTTCTTTGAAAAAGAATTGAAGTAATAAAAGAAGGGAGCCTTGATGATGGTTCCCTTCATTTTTCGTTAGACCGTTAGACCGTAATTCCGTGATAACGTTATTACGACTATTTTTTCTTGACGGGATCGCAGGTAAGGCCGCAACCGAGCTTCTTGAAAATTTTCCGGTCGACTTCAGAAAGCATTACCGTTGAGTGAACCTGGCAACCTTTCAGACGAGGCAGCTGGGCTAACGCCTGACGGCATTGCTCATCGTCCTTCGACAGCACGGAGAGTGCCACCAATACCTCGTCAGTATGCAAGCGCGGATTCTTGCCACCCAGATATTCAATCTTCGTCTTCTGAATCGGTTCGATGAGACTCTGCGGAATGAGCTTTGCCTCGTGGTCAATGCCTGCCAGATGCTTCGTTGCATTCAACAACAATGCTGCCGAACAGCCGAGTAGGGGAGAACTCTTGGCGGTAATGATGGTGCCGTCCTCCAATTCCATTGCCGACGACGTGTGGCCCGACAGTTCCTGCTTGGCTTGTGCTGCCACCGTCACGCGGCGATAGGCCGTCGATATCTTCGCCTGATTAAACAGCATCAGAATCTTGTTCACCTCGCGCTCGTTGTCAACACCGTCTGCCATTTTGTTCGTTGCGGTGTAGTAACGGCGGATAATTTCGTCGCGGCTGGCATTGCAGCACACCTCGTCGTCCGAGATACAGAATCCCACCATATTCACGCCCATGTCTGTCGGGCTCTTATAGGGATTCTCGCCGTAGATGCCTTCAAACAACGCATTCAGTACGGGGAATATCTCGATGTCACGATTGTAATTGATAGCTGTCTTGCCGTAGGCTTCAAGGTGGAACGGGTCAATCATGTTGACGTCGTTCAGATCGGCCGTAGCTGCCTCGTAAGCAATGTTTACAGGATGTTTCAGCGGCAGGTTCCACACGGGGAACGTCTCGAACTTCGCATAACCAGCACGGATGCCGCGCTTGTTTTCGTTGTACAGCTGCGAGAGACATACCGCCATCTTACCGCTTCCTGGTCCTGGTGCCGTGATGATAACCAACTGTCGCGATGTCTCTACGTAGTCATTCTTGCCGAAGCCCTCGTCGCTGGCAATCAGCTCGACACTATGCGGATAGCCGTCAATCAGGTAATGCACATACGACTTGATGCCCATACGTTCCAGACGGTGACGGAACTGGTCAGCAGCGTGCTGGCCGTTGTAGTGCGTGATAACCACCGACCCCACCATGAAGTCGCGCTCCATAAACTCGTCGCGCAGTCGCAGCACATCCTCGTCGTAGGTAATACCTAGGTCGGCACGAACCTTGTTCTTCTCGATATCCTCGGCGCTGACGACAATGACGATTTCCAGTTCATCGCGCAACTGGGCAAACATCCTTAGCTTCGAGTCGGGCTTGAATCCCGGCAGTACGCGCGAGGCGTGATGGTCGTCAAACAGTTTGCCGCCTAACTCCAGATACAGTTTTCCGTCGAACTGCGCAATACGCTCACGAATGTGTTCCGACTGTATCTTCAGATACTTCTCGTTATCGAATCCAATCTTCATCTTTTCTTCTTCGTTATTACGATATAACGTTATTACGAACTATTTCTTGCGCTGCTGTTGCTGCTGGCGCATAGCGTCAGCCTGCTTCTGCATGGCCTCCAGGCGGGCAGCCAGTCCCGACTGCTTCTTGGGATTGTTCTTGTTGGCCTGATAGTTAGCCTCCAGAATGGCCAGCAACTTCGCGTCGTCGGTGGTCTTGCGCAATGTGTACATGATGGCTGCCGACATAAACAGCGAGATGAAATAGTAGAAGTTCAGGCCTGACGAGTAGTCGTTGAAGATGAAGAAGAACATCAGCGGCATGATGTACATCATCCACTGCATCATTTTCATCTGGTCGGCCTGTGCACCTACCATCTGATCCTTTTGTTGCTGCATGGAGAACCAGGTGTAGACCAGCTGTGCACCGCAGAACAGGATACACGTCAGCGACAGGTGGTCTCCGATGCCCCAAATGTTTTTGCCCCACTCAATGATGGGGTCGTACGTCGACAGGTCGCTCATCCAAAGGAAGCTCTCGCCGCGCAGTTGGATAGCGTTCGGCACGAAGAAGAACATGGCCAGCCAGATAGGCATTTGAATCAACATCGGCAGACAGCCGCTCAGGGGCGAGACGCCGTATTTTGAGTAGAGCGACATCATCTCCTGCTGTTTCTTCATTTGGTCTTCGGGCTTGTCATACTGCTTGGTAGCCTCTTCGAATTTCGGCTTCAGCACGCGCATCTTCGCGCTGGACATATAGCTCTTCTTTACCATAGGGAACGTAATAACCTTCAGCAGTATTGTGATAAGAATCAGTACGATACCCATGTTCAGTCCGAATCCTGTCAGCCAGTCGAACACGTATAGCGTGAACCAGCGGTTGATATAGCGCAACAGCCACCAGCCTAAATCAACGAGCTGTTCCAGATCGAGGTCCTTGCCGAATGCACTCTGCTGCTCGACGTCCTGAATCAGTCGGAAATTGTTGGGGCCAATATACATCTCAAACTCCGAGGGCTTTGTGCCTGTGGGGTCGAAAGCCGTCTTCATGCGGGCGTCGAAATGCTTCAGATATCCCGAACCCTTCTCGTCCAATGTGCTTGTCAACTTGGCACCCGTCGCAAAATTGTCCTTTGAGATAAGTGCGACGCTGAAGAACTGGTTGCGGAAGGCAATCCAGTCTGTCTGCTCCTCCGTCTCCTCCTCACTGTCGCTACTGTCGCTGAGCTTGTCGGTACTGCCGCTTTTGCTCTCCTTATAATATATAGATGTATAGCGGTTTTCAAACGAGAAACCTTTTTCCTGCTGGCGGCAATGGTCTGTCCACGCAATTTCCATCTCCTTGTACGACGGGGCGAACACATTGGCCAGGCCTTTCGTTTCTATAGACATTGACAGCAGATAATCCTTGCCCAGACGATATTTCAAAGCAATCTCTCCACCGTTTTGAGCTTTTGCCGTCATTGTCACGCTGTTGTCCGTCTGCTCCGACGGAGTGAAGTATAGGTCGCTGGTCACGATGTTGTCCTGCTTGCCAGCCAGCATAAATACGAGGTTCTGGTCTTGCGCGTCAAACAATGTGACGTTATTTGTACCGTCAATGCTGTTGAAGTCCTTGATGACTGCCTTGCGGATGACGCCGCCTTTCGTGTCGAGCGTCAGTTCCAGTTTGTCGTTCTTCAGCGTCACCTTCTCCGAAGTGCCTGTCAGGGCGGAGTAGAAGAGGGCAGTGGTGTCAGCGGGAGAACCTCCGACCGCAGAACTGTCATTGGCGCTTTGCTGTTTGGCGGCAAGGGCTGCGGCTTTTTCGGCCTTGGCTGCCAGTTCCTGCTGGGCGGCAGCAATGCTGTCCTGAATACGTGCGGCCTCAATTTGCTCTGCCGAGGGCTGGTTCCACCAGCTGAATCCTATCAGTACGACGGCAATCAGCACGAAGCCGATAATGGTGTCTCTATTCATATTTTTTATTCGTTTTTGTTTCTATTTGACCCAATTAAGCCGCAAAATTACGAAAAAAAGCGCAAAATACCAAAAGTTTTTGCTTTTTTCCGAACTTTTATCTACCTTTGCACTCAGTTATGAAGTACAAGTATTATATTATTCTGTTGATGGTGCTGCTGACGACGGGTGCGTCAGCCCAGCGTGGGAAAAATATGAAAGCGGCCGTACCCGATACAGCCCAAGTGGTGAAAAGCTACCAAGACTCCTTGCGTGTTTTGCGACAACGGCTCGACTCCGTGCAACGTATTAATGAGGCCTTGCGCACCGAGAGCGATGACGGACGCTACTACCGTCTCTTCGCACCTGCGACATTCTATCATTCTGGTGCTAACAAGGTACTTTCGCTTACACCTCAGACAGGCGATGACGTGACAGACGCTGTCGATGCGACCTTGCTGTCACTTTATATGCGTCGTCCAGACCTCATCAGTGCCTACGAGAGTCAACTCAAGGAGGCTGGTTCCATTCGCTATGATGTCAACAAAAAGTTGAACCAGCATGTGGACATTGTCGAAAAGGCAGCTCCCGTTCCTGAGGAGGTTGGCATTGACACCCCCATTGCTGTAGAGATTAAGAAGCCTAATTGGTGGAAATTTATCTTCGACGGTTCTCTGCAATTCATGCAGAACTATGTCTCCGACAACTGGTATAAAGGTGGTGAGTCGAATTATTCGGCCATCGGTGCGCTGACTCTCGAACTGAACTACAACGACAAGGATCGTGTATTGTTCGAAAATAAACTTGAGACCAAGCTTGGCTTCCAGACCTCGCGCTCGGACACCGTCCATAAGTTCAAGACAAATAACGACCTGCTTCGTCTGACCAGTAAACTTGGTTTGCAGGCTCACAAGCGCTGGTACTACACGTTGCAACTTTTGGCTTATACCCAGTTCGCACAAGGTTACAAGGCCAACGATCCTTTTGTCTACTCCGACTTTATGTCCCCCTTCAAACTCAATGTCGGTATTGGTATGGAGTATAAAGTCGAGGCAATGAACAAACGCCTGACGGGTTCACTAAACTTCCTTCCCCTGTCGTTTAACTATATCTACGTCGGTCGTGAAGCGCTCGTCACACGTAACGGCATTAGCGAGGGACATCACTCGAAGGAAGACTTCGCTTCGCAATTTACTGCCGATCTCCAGTGGAAGATTTCCGATCAGGTGCTTTGGAAGTCGCGTCTCTATGCCAACACGTCGTACAACCGTTCGCTGGTGGAGTGGGAGAACCAGTTTGAGTTAAAGGTGTCGAAGTATATTTCCGCAACCCTTTTCCTCTATCCACGCTTTGATGACTCCAATGCTTATGACGATGACTTGGGTTACTTTCAGTTCCAGGAGTATAGCTCATTGGGGCTTGCCTACAAATTTTAATCCGCTCTGCAAGTTAAAATAACTAAAAAACAAGTGTAAAACGATACATATATAATATAAAAGTCTTACTTTTGCACAGATTAACGCTTTAAACTGTAACGAAAAGATGAAGAAACTGATATTGACAACGATAGTGTTAGCCTTTACGCTGACAGTTGCGATGGCGCAGAAGCCCGCACAAATCAAGTTCGAGAAAACCACTCACGACTTCGGAAGCTTCTCTGAGACCAATCCGAAGGTGACCTGCGTGTTTGCGTTCGAGAATGTTGGCGAACAGCCGTTGGTTATCAATCAGGCCATTGCTTCGTGCGGCTGTACCGTTCCTGAGTATACAAAGGAACCTGTGAAGCCAGGCGAGAAGGGCGAAATCAAAGTAACCTACAACGGTGCTGGTAAGTTCCCTGGTCATTTCAAGAAGTCTATCACCGTCCGCACCAATGGAGCCGTAGAAATGACACGTCTCTACATTGAGGGCGATATGACCGAAGCACAGAAATAATAGATTTCTGTTTTGTAAAGAAAACTTGCCTAAAAACGCTCCCGGATTTTAGTGCATTCTGGAGAAAGAAAGACGCGTTCTGCGGACTTTCCAACACTCTCTGCCAAGCAAACTGCCACTCTTCGCCTACCTGTCTGGTTGTTTACCGGTAGCTGTCGACCGTTCAGCTACCGGTAAACAGCTTGACAGCCGGGAGGAGAATTACTCCGAAGCGGAGGAAAAACACTCCGAAAGTACCGAAAATTACTCCGAAACTATTGAAAAAGCCCCTTTTTCGCTATCTTCAAAACGCCCGAATATTACGTCAAAAACGTAAGTTGTTTATTATCAACGCGTTACAAAAATGCATCATATTTCGCGTATTTGAGGCCAAGTTGGGACTTGGTGACTTCCGTGCGAATCTCAGAACAACTTTTGTCGTGATTATTCATAAGGAAGCTGATGTGTCGGATTCTCTGAGAAAGTTCAGTGTGTGGCGTTACAACGGGCTGATTCTAACTGATGAAAACGAAAATGTAGCCGGAAAATTTGGAACTTTCACATTTTTTCCTTAACTTTGTCCCCCGATATTGTAGAATGAAACTAACTTAAAAAACTTATAACGTATGAAAAAACTAGTATTGATGTTTGTCGCAATGGTGGCTTTCGCAGTCACTGCTGACGCTCAGGGCTTCCTGAAGAGACTGAAGGATCGTGCTGTGAATGCCGCTGAGAATGCGGTTTCTAACAAGGTTGACAGCAAGGTAAATGAAGAAACGAACAAAGCAATGGACGACGTCCTTGATGGTAAAAAGTCTGACAAGAAGTCGAAGAAGTCAAATGACAACGATGCCGACGATGAGCCTTCAGCCAAGCAGAAGAAATCTGCTAAGGGCGAGGAAAACAAGAGTGACTTTGTTCCTGGCAACGTTGTCATCTTCGAGGATAACCTGCAAGGAGAGCAGTTGGGTGAGTTCCCTTCGAAGTGGGACTTGATTGAGAATAATGCCGAGGTCGCCAAGATGAACGGCAAGATGGCCATCAAGTTCGAGCATGGCTCAGATACTGAAATTACGCCGCTCATTAAGGATGGCAACAAGAAGTACCTGCCCGAATTCTATACCTTGGAGTTCGATTTCTTCGCCACAGGCAAGGAAGATACGAACACAGCCTACAGACTGTATCTGAATTCTGAGAACGACCGTCATAATAGTTGCATTTGGTTCAGTCAGGACAGAATGACCTGGGACATCCAAAAGCCGAATAGTGATGATAATGTCAATGGAAACGCGTCTTTGGGGGACATTATGGAACTGAACGACTGGAACCACTTCGCACTGTCGTTCAACAAGCGCGCCTTAAAGGTCTATGTCAACGGCAAGCGCATCATCAATATCCCCAACGCCAAGGCTATGGACTGGTTCTCTGTCGAAACGGAGTTCTGGGAGGATCATATCGACTACATCACCAATATCCGCCTGGCAAAGGGTGGAGTAGAGTTGTATGATCGCAATGCGCAGTCGATGACTCCAATTGAGAAGGCCATTGCCGAGACGGGTAAGTTTGTGACCAACAACATTCTGTTTGAGACGGGTAAGGCTACGCTGAAGCCCGAGTCGATGACGGAGATTCAGAAGGTGGCTGACTATATGAAGAAGAACCCGACGGCTCGCTTCGAGGTACAAGGTCATACGGACAATCAAGGTTCCGACAAGATTAACGATCCCCTCTCTCAGCAACGTTCCGAGGCAGTGGTAAAGGCACTCGAAGGTTTAGGTGTTGACGGTTTCAACCTGAAGGCCGTAGGTAAGGGCTCGCATGAACCCGTCGCTGACAACAAGACAGAGGAAGGTCGCGCCAAGAACCGCCGCGTGGAGTTTATCAAGAAGTAATAAGAAGTAAACTATGTTTCGCCCTGATGTCGCTAAGATGTCAGGGCGTGATATATAAAAAGGTGTACGTATGAAGAAACAGAATTTTGTAATTGTATGTATTGCGGCCCTCGCATTGACGGCCTGTGGCGGAAAGTCTGGTAATAATGAGGTTCCCAAGACGGGGGATGAGAATCTTGACCAGAAGATTGAGAAGGTAGAGAAGAAACTCTCTGAGATGACTGGCGTCGAGAAGTGCGAAGCCACATGGAACAAGCGCTATGAGGGCAAACTGACCCTTGCCGATGTACAGCCCGACTTCGACTTTGAGGAAGTAGTAGAAGGCTTCAACTGTTTCGAAGGTAACGGTGTCAACAATGCCAAGGCTGTGTATAAGAAAAAAGACGGCTCGAAGATTACCGCCGATGATTGGAAGGCTTACGTTACCAAGATATATAATGTCACCAAGAAGTTGGCGCAAGACGGTAAAGTAGTTCGTGGCTTCGGCAGCAACCTCGATGTGAAGACTCGTGAACAGGCCCTAGAAGAGGTTTCATTGGAGAAAGTACTCGCCAGCGGCGAAGAGAATATAGAGTGGGGCTTCCTGAAAAACGACCGCTTTGAAGCCTGCTATCTCTCATGGGCAGACTTAGGCGAACGTAGTCATGTCAGCACTACTTTTGCCGAGGGCACCCAGAAGAACTTAGAAGAAGCCCTCAAAGATGCCGAGAAGATGATGAAGAAATAGTAATTTTAAGCAAGGTATGCGTATGAAGGAAACGCTATTTTCCTTTTTGATAGGCATGATGATGCTCTGTGCGATGGAAACAAGCGCACAAAGTATCGTAGCCTATAATGCACTCACATTCTTTGGTGTGAATGCTGAAGACACTACCAGTTTCCCCACCTTCCTCATTCTGCCTGCTGAGTATGCGAAAAGTCAGGAGTTGGCAGAACTTGACCTGCGTACCAAGCAAACATTCATAGAGAGCCCTTCAATTACCGACGCTTTGGTCAAGAAGATGGAAGAAAACCTCAAGAAGATAAAGGCTTCTGGTGAGGCTGACCCAGAATCCATTCAGATGATAGAAAAAGAAATTGCTGACATGAAAAAGCAGTCGTCGGCAGAAGTCAGTGACATGGGTAATAACGAAGACTTGGAAGCGATGAGGAAAGAACTGATGCGTCACGCCATAGTCAAGAAATACTTCTGGGCAGCAGAGTCGATGTATGGCAACATCGTAGCTGTGTGTGACAGAAAGACGCCACCAGTCCATAACAAGATGAATAAGGTGTGGGGCATCATGAATGACAAGGGTGAGATGCTTATTCCCTGCGAATATAAACAGGGTGCAGAATTCAATTGGTGCGACGAAAAACTCGATGTAATCCTGCTGAGAGACTTCAGCGGTGTCCGTCTCTTCAATAGTAAAGGCAAACTGATTACTGACAAGGCTTACTGGGAAGTGTATTTCTGTGAGTCGGATGCCTATACTGTCATTGTGGTGATGCTTGACAAGGTTGACCCCAAGACTGGACGCCACCTCTATGGACTGGTAGATCCCAAGACAGGTCGTGAGATACATCAGCACGAATATGAGGAAATCCTCTCTGCCAATGGCGGCAAAGGCCCTATCTTCGGTCTTCGTAACCACGACAATAAGAGATACATCCTTGCCCCAGACGGACGCGAGACAGGCTCATATAATAAATAAGATATGTGTATGAAGAAGACCTATATCATTTTAGGTTTGGCGCTTTTATGCCTCCTGCCTTTGGAAGCGCAGGAAGAAAGGGAAATGCATTGGGAGAATAATGTCACTGCCCTGTATTTCGCTGCAACGAACGGCACGGACAGGGAGAATGCCTTGCAGCAGTATCTGTTGTTCGACGATGCTGTGCTGAATAGGAATAAGTCCTTGTTCCTCCAGTATAAGACCTTTGTGGAAGAGTTCAGCACGATGAGTATCAATACCAGCGCTCCACAAGTCAACAAGGAGATAGACGATGCGATTGCCGAGGTGAAGAAACTGATGAAGGAGCACCCTGAAATGGCTGACGATCTGAAGGCACAGCTCAAGGAGGTTGAGAGGATGCGGGGCGAGTATAACGGACATGTCAATGAGGATGTGAAAGAATATACCCATGACCCTAAGGAATTACTTGGGAAACTCACCAATATTGCAGTGTGCAAGCGTACCTACACAGCCTACAAAGATATAGGCAAGGGACTTTATGCTGTCAAGACAGGAGCTTGCTATGGTCCATTGGAGCCTGATGCCTTTAAGCGGGTGAAGACGCCAGAGACGGAAGAATTCTCTTGGGGTGCTATTGACTACGACGGCAATATCATCCTAAAACCGATATACAGCGATGTTGATAATCGGGAGAATTGGGGTATGATATTCCTTGCAATCAAGGACAAAAGCGGAACAGTGCGTCTTGGTGCGTGTGGATATGACGGCAGAGTGCGCATACCCTTCGTTTACACTGGATGCATGGGATACTACAATGGAGGTGACAATGGCATCTGTGCCTATACTAAGGGCGACAAATGGGGCTTTGTCGATTTCGACAACAAGGTGCTGTTTCCCTTTGAGTTTGCGAAAGTGAAATATCACGCCTACTTCGAAATATCCAAGGATGGCAAGAACTTTGGCATCATAGACGATGGCCTTGCCAAGATGGTTGTTCCCATGAAGTACAAGGGTTTATGGGACTATATGGAGACTTATCTTGAGATGGAACGTTTCGACGGCAAGATTGACTGTTACGACAAGAAGACTTATAAGTTCGTCAAAACGGAGCCAAAACCAGAAGGCTATTAATCTATACAATAACAAAAATCCAAACAATAATGAAGAAGATTATAGTTCCAATTTTACTATGTTTGCTGCCAGGCTTTGTCTGGGGACAGAATAATAATGACCCCAATTATGATTATACAAATATCTCCAGAGACCAGGGGAATACCAGTTATATTGACTGGAACAGGATACTGGATGACTACTGGCCTATCTCAACCATTACGTTTAAAGTAGGTGAACTCTCATTTAAGGGGAAAATAGAAAACACCAAGTCACCACTCACAGTAGCAGAGGTTACTAAGATGGTGAGGGATGTGATGAACGACATGGAAATAACTGACGGCATGCTGGGTAATATCGATGCACAGTTGGCAGAATTTCAGGAGATTTCCGCTGTCGAGTGGCAGCAGATTGGTGCTCAGGCACTGGATATCGCCCTCAGAAGTGGTGTGAATCCCCTGGGTGGAGAATATGCTATTATGGCTGATGCCGTCAGTGCCTATAAGGCTCAACTGAACGGACAGAGTGCTGAGACCATCATCGCACAGGGAAGGTCTGATGTCTGCGACTATATCGTAGGACAGGGCAGACAGGCTGTGATTGACCAGGCTTTGGCGGCAGGTGCCGACTTAGGGGGCGATGTTGCATCGAAATCTCTGGGATGGATCATGACGATGGCTGCTGCCGCACAGTTGGGTTGGGATCTGGGCGAACTGGCAAACAAATACCACCTCTGGGACCGTGAGGAATGGACCAACAAGATGATACAACGCCAGATGCTGAAGGAACTATTCTATCGGACGGTAGCCCAGAAACTGAGGCAACGTCTGGATGAGCACTATAAAGATGGTAAATGGCAAATAAAGTTTAAAAAAGAAGTTGATCGTGAGAACCCTTCTCTATTCTTGGCTTCTATATACCAAAAGTGGACTTTGGACTGCGACTTGACAAAGATTGATGGTAAAAATACCAGCCGATATGGAACTTATCAGGGACATATAAAATTAGTGGCACATCATGATCAGAAAGGTTTGGATGGGTTTGACGCAGATTTTATGAATAAGGTTATATTGAATCCGAATCTGCCGATGAAGGTTCTTAAATCTGTTACCAGTGTGAAGAACGTCACAAATTCCCCAACTTTTTTAGGTGATAAGAAACTGGAGAGTTATGATTTCCAATTAAAGGTTGAAAAGGGTAGACTGAGTTCCACTTACCCCTTCACCCGAGACCTGACGGAGAATGTGCCAGAGTTTGTATTAAATCATACAGGCGAGTTCAAACTGGAACATGGCGCTTACCATGAAGGAGAATTAAACATGGGTCCGTTAGAAGCAAAGGTAAACTACAAGTTTACGTATTACGGAAAACCTTTGGGGAAACAAGGAAGGGTACTTGGCCTTTATATCTTGGCACAGGAGAAAACCGATTTTGCCAAAGTTTTCACACCTTATTTTATCTATTATAATGATCTGACCCACACAATGAAGGACTTCGCCAGTAACAACGAACGTATTATGCGTGATGACAGAATATTTGCTCCACTTAAATATGAGACAGGCTATGTGATAACGGCTGAGGGAGACCCGTTTGCAAAGCAAAGGGCAGGCTCTCCTCATAGTCAGTCTTATATAGAGTCACTTACACCGACATTGAACAGGTCGAAGTCCAGGGCTTCTGCTCCTGCACCGCTTGCTTCACCAGCAGAAGATGAAGAATTTGAGCCGGCAGGAGAAGACGGTATATGGGTATACGACTGGAAGAGTCGTATGGATCCTGATTTCGTCGAAATGATAGAGCGCGGTGATGCAATTGTTGCCAGCGGGAAACTGCCCTCTGAGTTTGCCTACCTCTTGCCGGAAGGGTTGAATAAGAATGACGATATGGTGTTGGTGAACGATGATGCATTCATGGTCAGCATCAAGGCGAGAGACGGACTAACCTTCAACAAACTGGTTAGTAGGCTGAACAGTCATGGTTTCAAGGGAGAGGCATCCCTTGAGGGCAAGGTTTATGGTGGTACTAATGGTCAGGGGAAGGAGTGTACGGTGTCATTCTCTCCTGTAACGAACTATTATGTCATACAGATAGAAAACGAGAAGAAGACTGAGACTGATGAGACCGTATCAAAGATTGAGAAGTTGCAGAAACGTATCGAGGCAATTAGTAAGGAGATGCAACTTCATCCTGAAAAAGCGGAGGAACTGTCGGAGGAGATGATGGAACTCAACCTTGAATTGCAGGATGAGATTCTGAATATACAAGAGAAAATGTTGGAACAATAACTAATATTTAAGACGTATGAAAAAGATTGTATTAATGATTGCGGCTCTGCTGATGCTCAGCACGGCAGATGCAGATGCTCAGGGATTCCTGAAGAAATTGAAGCAGAAGGCTCAGGCAGTTGTTGGTAATGCTTCTGGCGATGAAGAGAGTAAGGATGCCGATGATGCAGACGAGGCTGAAAGCGGTGACATTGATCCCTCGCAGATTGCTGTGGCACAGGGCAGCGACATTGTGCCCAAGCGCAAGACCTCTACCGTTACCTGGGATGGTGTAATCACTCCCAGTAAGGCTTCTTCGGCTTCGGCCCTGATGAAGGAGCTGCCTGCACTGCCCTCTGCAGAGAAGATGGCCCGCAGCTCGATGGAGGAGCGTGAGGCGTACGCCCAGAAGATTGCTGCTGTGTCCTCCCGAGCTGAACAACTACAGGCTGACGCTAAGGACTGTTCTGATGATGAGATGGAGGCAGAACGTGCTAAGTGGGAGAACAAGGTTCAAAATCTGTTTGGACTGACTAAGGAGGAGATGGCGATCCTTCAGGACGAGAATGCTCCTGAATCGAAAAAACAGCCCATACAGGACAAGGTAATGGCAAATATCATGGGTGGCGATGTGGATCAGGTAGAGATGCAACGCTTCGAGAAGATGAGCGAGAAAGAGCAGGAAGCATATATCAAGGCGCATCCTGAATTCACGCAGAAGATGATGAAGATGGCGCAGAATGCTGGCAACTTCAGCAAGAAGATGAAGCAGATGACTGCAGCACTGAATGGCTATGAGGTGAAACTGGGCCGTCTGGTGAACAACTACCTAAAGGCGATGAATCAGGAGAGAAAACACGACTACAGTGCTATCGCCAAGAAGTATAACAGCAAGTTGCAGAAACTCTACGACCAGATATGTGCCACAGACGATGCCGCTAAGGTTGATGCCCTTTATGCAGAGGCCGACAAGTTGCTGTATAACTATCGTCTGGAGGCTGCCAAGGAGTATCGTGCTTCTTTGCAACGTCAGATAGCCGAGGCCAAGAAGTTTGCCGCTGAATATGCAAAGATTACGCAGGAGGTAGTCGACAGCGGCGATCTGCCGGCATGTGCCGTCGGACGTATGGACCTGAATGCCGTCATTTCCGTTGCCGACTTGCTCGATGCAGCCTATAAGGAACTGCCAGAACTGGAGGCAAAGCCAGTATGTACAGAGACTGTGTATGAACTGCCGAAGGGCTGGGAGTTTGTGAACTGGGAGTGCCGTGGCTATGCAGGTAAGGTAGAGGAGATGAAGACGCCGGGTGAGGCTTTCCCATTGTTGGTGCAGAAGCCCAACGAGCAAGGCGAGCCTGCCTATGGTGTTGTGGAAAACGGCAAGTTCCGTCAGATTAGTCAGTCAGAACTTCAGAAGATCAACAAGCAGGCCGATGCCCGTGTGAAGAATCAGGCAAAGAGCAGTGTGAAGCCTCCTTATGGTGTCTATAAGAGCCGTAGCGGTGCCCGCACTGTGGAGTACTCAAAGACTGGTGAGTTAATCATCAATGGCATGACAAGCCTTTCACCCATTGCATTCTCTGTATATCCCGACCGTCTGGAGTGGATCGACCTAGTCGGTGCGAAGATAGTGAAGTGTACCTATAAACTCTAAATGACACTTCATCGACAAATCATCGTGCTGTGCCTGCTGTTTGTTTTCGGCAGCGGCACGGCATTTTCCATGAACTACCAGAAGGCGTTTGGTAGCGACTGGACACAGGCGGAGCAGTTCGTTAAGGAGCATTGTGCCAAATGGAAACCGATATTTGAAGAGTTCGGTGTGGATGCGGATATAGCCGTTGCGGTGGTCTTTCCAGAACTCATTCGCTATAGCCGTTGGCAGGATGCCATAGAGACGGCTGCCGTCAATGGACTTTATATCTCTGGAGGTAAAGAGAAGGCGAATTTCTCTATTGGCCGTTTCCAGATGAAACCGTCGTTTGCTGAGGAAATCGACGCGGAATGGAATAAGTCTAAGCTGGCTCGTGAGTTCAATTTCCTCTTCGACACGCGTGATGCTTCTGACGCCCGTAGGAATCGACTAAAGCGGTTAGGTTCACTCGAAGGTCAATGCCGCTATCTTGCCATCTTTATCCGATTGATGTATCTGCGCCATCCGCGTTTACAGACGCTCCCCAAAGAACAGCAGATTCGTTTCCTTGCCACAGCTTATAACCGTAGTCATACCGTTTCGTGGGAGCAAAACCTCAAAATGCAAAAACAACGCAATTTCCATACCGACATGATTAAGACACGCTCCACCAAGACCTATCGTTATAGCGACATTGCTGTTACGTTCTATCATTTTCATTAAGTCGTGGTATTGTTGAGGAAAGCTAGGTTTTTATATTAAAACGAAAGAAAATGGCGTTTTTCTTTTGCTATTTGCTTACTTATTAGTACCTTTGCAGCTCGATTCGAAAGTTAATGCATTAAACTCAATAAATTATGGCAAAAATGAAAGGCGCCATTGTGGTGGATACTGAGCGTTGCAAGGGATGTCAGTTGTGCATCATTGCTTGCCCTCAGAAGGTCATCGCACTGGCCAACAAAGTGAATCTGCATGGTTATCCGTATGTGGAGGCAGTCAACGAGGAGGCCTGTGTAGGCTGTGCTTCGTGCGGCATTGTCTGCCCTGACGGCTGTATCACCGTGTATCGTAAAAAAATGGAGGAGTAAGATGATGGAAAAAGAAGTTGTATTGATGAAAGGCAACGAGGCTATTGCCCACGCTGCTATTCGTTGCGGATGCGACGGCTATTTCGGCTATCCTATTACTCCGCAGAGTGAAGTGATTGAGACGCTGGCTGAGCTGAAGCCTTGGGAAACCACTGGTATGCAGGTGGTGCAGGCTGAGAGTGAGCTAGCATCTATTTATATGGTCTATGGCGCTGCCGGAGCTGGTAAGCGTGCGATGACCTCTTCTTCGTCTCCTGGTGTCGCGCTGATGCAGGAGGGTATCACTTATATGGCTGGTGCCGAGGTGCCTGGTGTGTTTGTCAATGTTCAGCGTGGCGGTCCTGGTCTGGGAACTATCCAACCTTCGCAGGGTGACTATTTCCAGGCTACCCGTGGTGGTGGTAATGGTGACTATAAGGTCATCGTACTGGCTCCATCATCTGTACAGGAGATGGCAGATTTCGTCGACCTCGCCTTCGAACTGGCCTTCAAGTATCGCAACCCCGCTATGATTCTCTCCGACGGTGTGATCGGTCAGATGATGGAGAAGGTGGTTCTGCCCCCATTCAAGCCCCGTCGTACGGACGAGGAGGTAATCAAGCAGTGTCCTTGGGCTTCTACTGGTAAGCCAAAGAACCGTGAGCGTGTGGTGATTACCTCGCTCGAGCTGAAGCCTGAGATCATGGAGCAACGTAATATCGCCCTCCAGGAGAAATATGCTAAGATTCAGGAGAACGAAGTTCGCTTTGAAGAGCAGCTGATGGACGATGCAGAGTATGCTATCGTAGCATTTGGTAGTGCCGCCCGTATCGCTGAGAAGAGTGTGGAGATTGCCCGCGAACAGGGTATCAAGGTTGGTTTGTTCCGTCCTATCACGCTGTTCCCATTCCCCGAGAAGCAGATAGCTGAACTGGCTAAGAAGGTAAAGGGTATCCTGGTGGCCGAGATCAACGCCGGTCAGATGGTGCAGGATGTTCGCCTCGCTGTGAACGGTGCTGTGCCTGTAGAGCAGTTCGGTCGTCTGGGTGGTATCGTGCCCGATCCCGAGGAAATTGTTAACGCACTTAAGAAGGTAATGTAAGATTATGGATAGAAATCAAATAGTTAGTCCAGAGAACATCGTCTGCAAGAAGCCGACGCTGATGAACGACAACAATATGCACTATTGCCCAGGCTGTTCGCACGGTGTAGTGCATAAGCTCATTGCCGAAGTCATCGAAGAGATGGGTATGGAAGACAAGGCCGTAGGTGTGTCGCCTGTAGGCTGTGCCGTCTTCGCGTACAATTATATAGATATAGACTGGCAGGAGGCTGCCCACGGTCGTGCACCCGCACTGGCTACTGGTATCAAGCGCTGCTGGCCTGACCGCCTCGTGTTCACCTATCAGGGTGACGGTGACCTGGCTTGTATCGGAACTTGTGAGACCATTCACGCCCTGAACCGTGGCGAGAACATTGTCATCGTATTCGTCAACAATGCCATCTATGGTATGACGGGTGGTCAGATGGCTCCTACGACCCTGATTGGTCAGAAGACCTCTACTTGTCCTTATGGTCGTGATCCTCAGTTGCACGGTTATCCCCTGAAGATTGCCGATATAGCTGCCCAGTTGGAAGGTACCTGCTACGTCACTCGCCAGAGTGTTGAGTCAGTAGGTTCTATCAATAAGGCGAAGAAGGCTCTGCGTAAGGCTTTCGAGGCTTCGATGGCAGGTAAGGGTTCATCGCTCGTGGAGTTTGTCTCTACCTGTAATAGTGGTTGGAAGCTGACTCCCGCTAAGGCTAATGAATGGATGAAGGAGAATATGTTCCCCTTCTATCCCAAAGGAGACCTCAAGGATACGACCAACCTTTAAAGGTAAAAAGTAAAAAGGTAAAACGATGAAGAAAGAAATAATTATCAGTGGTTTCGGAGGTCAGGGCGTGCTCTCAATGGGTAAGATTCTGGCCTATAGTGGACTGATGGAGGATAAAGAGGTGACTTGGATGCCTGCCTACGGTCCTGAGCAGCGTGGTGGTACAGCCAATGTGACGGTTATCGTCAGCGACGAGCGTATCTCTTCACCCATCCTCAGCAAGTATGACATTGCTGTGGTGCTGAATCAGCCTTCGCTCGAGAAGTTTGAACCGAAAATCAAGCCCGGTGGCATTCTCATCTACGACGGTTTCGGTATCATCAACAAGCCCACCCGTAAGGACATTACCATCTACGAAATCAACGCCATGGACAAGGCTGCCGAGATGAAAAACGGCAAAGTCTTCAACATGATTGTCCTCGGTGGTTTGCTGAAGGTGGCTCCCGTCGTTAGTGACAAGGGTGTCGAGAAGGCTCTTAAAAAGACCCTGCCCGAACGTCACCACGACCTCATCCCCCTGAATATGGAGGCTCTGAAGGAAGGCGCTAAGATTATCGAACAGATTTAACAATACTAACGGATGCCTGTCAGTGGGCAGTAGACTTATGTGGATGCTTGTTTTCACGCTATTGCCTTTGTCGGCATTGGCCTATGTCAGTTGGCACATCTGGTGTCTGCTGCCATTAGGGTGGATATGGAAGGTACTCGTCATCTTGCTGATGACGGGTGCCTTCCTGCTTATGTTTGCTGGCATTTTCCGTTCCACTGACCGTCTGCCCATGCCGTTGGCTATAGGCATCTACGAGGTCGGCACGTCGAGCATCATCATATTGCTCTATCTCTTTATGCTGTTCTTGTTGCTCGACTTAGGCCGTCTGATTCGCCTTGTTCCGCGTAGTGTGCTTTACGATAACTGGTGGACAGCGGGCGGAATCACGCTCTTCATGGTGGCTTTGTTCGTTTACGGCTACCTCCACTATCAGTATAAGTATCGCGAAGAACTGCATCTGACCACCAACAAACCGATGGCGAAACCTATGAAACTGGTGCTGATAAGCGATTTGCACATAGGCTATCACAACCGTCGTGACGAGCTGGCGCGCTGGGTGGATATGGTGAATGCCGAAGAGCCCGACCTAATTCTCATTGGCGGGGATATCATCGACGGCAGTATGCGTCCGCTCATTGACCAGCGGATGCACGAAGAGTTCCGTCGTCTGAAGGCTCCTGTTTATGCGTGTATCGGCAATCACGAATACTATAGCGGTGAGCCGCGTGCCCGCCAGTTCTACAAGGATGCTGGCATCCGGCTGTTGCAGGACTCGTGTGCCGTCGTTGGCGACTTATGCCTCATCGGACGTGACGACCGCACCAATATGCACCGCCTGCCGATAGGAAAACTGATGCAGCAGGCCGACCGCTCGAAATATTGCATCCTGCTTGTCCATCAGCCTCACCATTTGGAACAGGCTGAGCAGCAGCATGTCGATTTCCAGTTCAGTGGTCACACCCATCACGGGCAGGTATGGCCCATTTCGTGGATTACGGAACATGTCTACGAATGTGCTTTCGGTCGTCATCAACGCGGCAATACGCAGTATTACGTCACCAGCGGCATAGGTCTCTGGGGCGGTAAGTTCCGCATTGGCACTCGCTCGGAATATGTTGTCGCTTATGTGCAGAGCGACGCTCAGAATAATAATAACTAACTATTAATAGATTGACTATGAAACGAGTATTTAATTTGGTATTGTTGGCGCTGCTCGCTGGTGTAACAAGCGTGCAGGCCCAGACAGCAAGGAAGTTTACGTTGCCGCTGACGGACGACGGAAAGGCAGAAATGGTATGTTTCCTGCCCCAGAACCCCTCGGGCAAAGCCATTGTCGGTGTGCCGGGAGGTGGCTATTCCGTCTTGTCGAACAGTCATGAGGGAATGATGGCTTCCGACTGGTTGAACAAGCAGGGCATTGCCTATTTCGTGGTGAACTACCGTCTGCCTCAGGGCGACCGTACAAAGCCCATCAGCGACGTTGAGAATGGTTTTCGCACAGTCCGCGACTCTGCTGCCGTGTGGGGCATCAATCCACGCGACGTGGGTATCATGGGCTTCTCGGCTGGCGGCCATCTGGCTTCGGTCATTTCGACGCTCTCTCCCTTCGAAGTACGTCCCGACTTCACCATCTTGTTCTATCCTGTTATCTCGATGGACGAACGCGTGTCGCACAAGTGGTCGTGCATCAACTTCTTGGGCAAAGAGGGACATAATGACCCCAAACTTGTGAAAGCTTATTCTACCAATCAGGCTGTGCGTCGCCACCTGACCCCGCCAGCCTGTATCATTTCGGCCAGCGACGACCGTTTGGTGCCTTTCGTGACCAACGGATTGGAATATTATAAGGCAATGCGCAATGCCGGCAACGATTGTGCTATGTTTGTTTATCCTACTGGTGATCACGGCTTTGGCTTCGGTCCTTGGTTCAAGTATCACGACCAGATGCTTGACGACCTCGGAGCTTGGTTGAAGGCCCGTCAGACACCGAAGCCCGATGCCATCCGTGTGGCATGTATCGGCAATAGCATCACCGACGGTTTCGGCATCGATATGGCTAGTGCTTACGGTTATCCCGCCGAGTTGCAGAAGCTGCTAGGCAAGGACTATTGGGTGAAGAACTTCGGTGTCAGCTCGCGTACATTATTAAATAAAGGCGACTATCCTTATATGAACGAACAGGCTTGGCGCGACGCGTTGGCATTTAAGCCCGACGTGGTGATTATCAAGTTAGGCACCAACGATTCGAAGCCCGAGAACTGGCAGTATGGTGCTGAATTCCAACAGGACCTGGAGCAGATGCTGACGACTCTCTGCCCAACGTTGGCTCAGCCCGTTGCCAAGAAGGGCAAGAAAGCCAAGAAGGCCGTAGTTCCGCAAAAGCCTCAAATCTACCTCTGCACGCCCATCCCTGCATTCAAGTCAACTTGGAACATCAGCGACGCTGTCATTGTCAACGAGATTATCCCCATCCAGCAGGCTGTTGCTAAAAAATATGGCGTGCAAGTCATTGACCTGCACACCCTCTATGCCAATGATGGCGATAAGATGCTTGACGATGGTATTCATCCTGACGGCAAAGGCGCTCACCGTATGGCGGAAATTATCGCCGCAGAGATAAAGAAATAAGATGTTCTCCGACAGAATCGGAGAACACCATATCATTAATCGAAAATTGCATTGCAACGCCACACTCTCAAAGAGAGAACGCTACACTTCGATTTAATCAAAGAATCCTGGCTGCTTATAGTCGATACCCAGTTCGCGGTCGACGGTAGCCAGGATTCCTTGTACCTGACCCAGCGCAAACATACGGCCGAGTAGGGTATAACCGGCATTGTGTCCGTGACTGCTCTCGTCGAATACACCACCAGGCTCGTCGGTAAACGTCATTCCGTGATCCACACGCATCGGCAACTCAGGATTCTCCTTCTCGAAAATCCTACAGAGCTCGATGAGGTCTGCGCGTCCGCCCAGATGGCTGGCCTCCGTGAAGTCGCCATTGGGGAAGATATGGCACGAACGCAGGTGAACGAAGTGGGTGCGCGAAGCAAACTTCTTGGCCAGTTCTACCACGTTATTATATGCACCAGCAGAAAGTGAGCCAGCGCAGAATGTCAAGCCGTTATGCTTGTTGGGCACAGCATCGAGGAACCACTGGATATCCTCCTCGGTACGAACGATACGTGGCAAACCTAGAATCTCGATGGGGGGATCGTCGGGGTGAACACACATGTTCATATTGCACTCCTCGCAGACGGGCATGATAGCTTCGAGGAAGTACTTCATGTTGGCACGAAGCTTCGCCTTGTCGATACCCTTATATAAGTCGAGGAACTCGCGGAACTTCTGCACGGGAGCCTCGTCGTTCTCGCTGAAATTGCCGCTCACAAAGCCCTGCGTCTTGATGACGATATTCTCCACCAGTTTGTGGTCCTTCTCAGGAGTCATGGTCTTAGCCAGCTCGTCGCATTCGGCAATCACGCTACGGCCTTCGCCCCAACCCTCTGGGAACTGGAACTTCTCCCATTCCTCGCGAGCACCTGGACGCTTCAGGATATAGATGTCGAAATAGGCAAATTCGGCATAGTTGAAGTAGAGGTTCGTGGCACCGTTGGGGTTGTCGTGGAACAGGTCAGTGCGCGCCCAGTCCAAAACGGGCATGAAGTTGTAGCAGATGCAATGGATGCCCTCTGCCGACAGGTTGCGCAGACTCTCCTTATACACCTCAATCTGGTGGTCGCGGTCAGGACCGCCATACTTGATGGTCTCAACGACTGGCAACGACTCTACCACGCTCCAGCGCATGCCGTAGCTCTCGATATACGTCTTCAAATCGTGAATCTTCTCACGTGTCCAAACCTCACCAAGGGGCACATCGTGCAGTGCGGTGACGATACCTTCGACACCGATTTGTCTCAGTTGTGCAAGCGTAATCTTGTCCTTCTTGCCAAACCATCTCCAAGTTCTTTCCATAGTCTTTTTGTTTTTAAGTTGTTTATAAATATTTCGTTATTTCATATTTCCATGATTCCGTGATTCCTTTATTCGTAGCGCATCGACCTCGCGGGGTGAATGTGCGAAATCAGGAAACTCGGTGCGATGAGCACAAACAGCGACACCAGCAGCGTCACCACATTCAACAGCACGATAATCGGGATGTTCAGTTCCATCGGGGCCGTATCGACGTAGTAGCTGGCAGGGTCGAGGTGTATGAATCCCGTCTGCTGTTGCAGTACGACGAGACCAATGCCGATGATGTCACCTACAAGCATTCCCCGTCCGATGATGAAGGCTGCAAACCACAGGAACGTGTGGCGCACGGTCTTGTTGCGCATACCCAAAGCCTTGAGGATACCGATCATCTGCGTCCGTTCGAGAATAATGATGAGCAGTCCGCTAATCATCGTGAATCCTGCCACGCAAATCATCAGCGCAAGGATAATCCACACGTTGATGTCAAGCAACTCCAACCATTGAAAGACGTGCGGATGGGCTTCACGAATGGTCTGCGACGTGATGATTGCTCCGTATTTGTCCGTCCGGCGATTGACTTTTCCCACAACCTCCTCGGCCACCTGTTCCAGCTGGTCGAAGTCGTCCACGAGCAGCTCCGCACCGCTGCACTGGTCTGGTTCCCAACCATTTAGACGTATGGGGACATTATAATCCGTAAAGCACAGCGACTGGTCGAACTGTGTCATATTGGTCTCGTAGATACCCGTGATGGTGAACTTTCGGGCGCGGACGTCGTCGTTGCCAATGAAGTAGGCATAGACCTTCTCTCCGGCCTTCAGTTGCAGCTTGTCAGCCATCATACGCGAAATGAGCAACGGATATTTCGACTGTCCGTCGCTGAATTTCGGCATCTTGCCTTCCACGATATGTTCGCTGAGGAATGTCGTGTCGTAGTCGCTGCCCACGCCTTTGAAGGCCACGCCCAGAAAGTCGTCATCAGTCTTCAGGATGCCCTGCGTCAGTGCGTAGCGCTCCACGTGGCGGATGCCAGGCAACTGCTTCATCACGTTCATCAGTGAATCGCTGATACTGATGGGCACAGGCGCCGACAACTGTTGCGCCATGTAGTTCTCCACCTGTATGTGACTGCCGAATCCCACTACCTTGTCGCGAATGGTATGCTTGAAACCGAACACGACGGACACCGTGATAATCATTACCGCCAGTCCGATGGCCACTCCGATGGTGGCTATGCGGATAGCAGGGCGGCTGACCTCACGGCGCTGACCTTCGGAACCGTTGATGCGGCGGGCAATGAATAGTGGAAGATTCATTAAACGTTAAACATTGAACATTGAACGTTGAACGACAAATGCAGGGACGTTGAACTTTATGCGTCGCGTCCAGGATAGGCTTCCAGTGCCTTACGCAATACGAAGAGTGCACGCTCCAAGTCTTCCTTCTTCAGCACGTAGGCTATACGAACCTGCTTTGTGCCGGCACCGGGAGTCGTATAGAAACCGGCTGCAGGAGCCATCATCACCGTTTCGCCCTCGTAGTTGAACTCGGCCAGGCACCAGCGACAGAATTTTTCGGCATCGTCGACAGGCAGTTGGGCTACGGTATAGAATGCTCCCATAGGGATGGGCGAATAGACGCCAGGGATGCGGTTCAGGCCGTCAATCAGACACTTACGGCGCTCCACATATTCGTCGTACACCTCGCGCAGATACTCCTCGGGTGTCTCCAGCGATGCTTCGGCCACAATCTGTCCGATAAGGGGAGGGGAGAGTCGTGCCTGACAGAATTTCATCACGGCCTTCCTCACTTCAGCGTTCTTCGTGATGAGTGCACCGATACGGATACCGCACTCCGAGTAGCGCTTCGACACGGAGTCAATCAGGATGACGTTCTGCTCGATACCCTCCAAGTGGCAGGCGCTGATGTATGGCGAACCCGTATAGATGTATTCGCGATACACCTCGTCCGAGAACAGATATAGGTCGTACTTCTTTACCAGATCGCGAATCTGGTTCATCTCGCGGCGCGTGTACAGATAGCCCGTCGGGTTGTTTGGGTTGCAAATCATGATGGCGCGTGTGCGGTCGTTGATCAACTCCTCAAACTTCTCTACCTTCGGCAACGAGAAACCCTCCTCGATGGTCGTCGCAATGGTGCGAATCTTTGCTCCTGCCGAGATAGCAAACGCCATGTAGTTGGCGTAGGCAGGCTCAGGCACGATGATTTCGTCGCCCGGATTGAGGCACGACAGGAATGCAAACAGCACCGCCTCCGAACCTCCCGAGGTGATGATGATATCGTCAGCCGTCACATTAATATTATATTTCGCGTAGTAGCTGACGAGTTTCTCGCGATAGCTCAGATAGCCCTGCGAGGGTGAATACTCAAGAATGTTGCGGTCTATCTGCTTCAGGGCGTCCAGTGCCACCTGCGGCGTAGGCAGGTCGGGCTGTCCGATATTCAAATGATAGACCTTTGTTCCACGTTTTTTTGCTGCGGCAGCAAGGGGTGCGAGCTTCCTGATAGGCGACTCGGGCATCTCCAGTCCGCGTACTGATATTTCTGGCATTGTTCTTAATTTACGTAAATCGCCTGCAAAGTTACGAATAAGTGAGCAAAGAACCAAAGAAAACTTGTTTTTTTTGTTCTTTCGAACGGGAGTAACTTCTCGCAAAGTGAAAAAGTTACGAATAAGTGAGCAAAGAACCAAAGAAAACTTGTTTTTTTTGTTCTTTCGATTGCAATTGCGACTATAGTTTTTTATCGCTATAGGTTCTGTTCCCCTTGGCCCCCACCATCGCCAAGCGCGTCACCGAAATGCGCAAGGGCAAGAAATAAAAGGGAAATACTAAAACCCAATCAGTCGTGTATCGGTAGCAATGCAGATGTCGTGTGCCAAGTCATTCAAGGAGTGAAAACGGGCATAGTCCGAATCGCAATCCAACTTCCATGGTGACAAAATCAGCAAGCGTCCAGCGGCACAGGCATAGAACCTGCGCTGTGGCGGTTTCCAGTACTCCGTGATAGGCTCCTTCTGCAACAGGATAAGAGGCAGATGGTCTATCAATGCGGCATCAACCACCCCTTGTTCGCCTTTCGATATGCCTGGCGTCACCAGCACGGCTCCCTCTTCGGCTCGCTGCAGTAGCCCCTCCTTTTCTTTGGCGTATTCCGGCGTCAGATGAGTAGGTACGCCCTGTTTGTTCTTACGGTGGAAAAACACCTGCAGTTTGTCAGGGTTTTTCAGCAGGAAAAGGTTGCCAAAGGCCGCATATTCGCGGTCGTGTATCCACAGGTGCAGACGGCGTTGCATCAGATTCGGACATTCCTCACGCAGCCGTGCGCGGAAGGGGTTCTCGTCCATATATCGGCAAATGTTCTCCAACATGCCGTCCCTGATGATGATGCGGTCGTGATAGCCGCCCTGAAAAAGAACGGGTCGCCGCTGCTGTCGCCCGCCGTTGCTGCCTGTTCCTTCGTTTCTGCCGGCTGTTCCTTCGTTTCTGCCGGCTGCTCCTTCGCTTCTGCCTGAGGGAGAAACCCCAGGCACGGTGCCCGGCGTCCCCACGGTGCCCGGCGTCCCCACGGTGCCCGGCGTTTCTCCGCCGGGTTGTCCTCCGCCGGGCTGTCCTCCGCCGGGCTGTCCTTCTCCGCTTGGTCTTTCAGCGCTTGCCTCGTCCTGCAACTTCCACCACGCCCGCGTGCAGCCCGTCTTGAACCCTCGGACGATGTTCCCCAGGTGCTTCCCTTCAGGCAATTTCTGCTTGACGTTCACCAACAAGTGGATATGGTCCGGCATCAATGCCACCTTCATCACCTCCACCTCTTTATAATAATAGTGAATCTTGGCAATCTCCTCTTGTAGTATCGTCGTCCCCAGCGCGGAGCATTGCAGGTGGGGAAACTCCTCCGTCCCTCTCTGTCCTCGCGTGTGTCCCACAATACTGCCGAAGAGGCGCTGCCGTCCTCCCGTCACCAGCGTTAGCATATAAACGCCTGGGCGGTTATAGTCATGGAAATGGGCTCTGCGGTGTCCGTTATACTTCGTTTCCTCAGGCAGCAATCCCCGTGCCATCATTTCTTCCCGTGTCATGTTTCGATGCTTTTACTCACTATTACCAGCGCAAAGTTACATCTTTTTTCTTCTACTTCATCAATTATGCAGTCATAAAACATCTTTATATTGTTCTTACCTCAAAAAGTGTCAGACACATTGTGAGGCAGATTGGGGGATCTAACTAATATGGCTTAGGTTTGTAATTCAATTCTGTGGCTTCCCACATCTCTTGAAAAACCTTGCCATCAATTAAAACGAATGAATCTGAGTTCTCAAACTCATCATACTCTCCTTGGACGATTTCCCACATGTCTTCGTCGAACTTCATTTCATCAGAGAAATCATATCGCTCATATCCACGCCTATTCTTGATGATGGCTCGAAGGGGATACCACCATGAACCTTCAAAGTAACTGATGCCCTTATGATATTTTACCTTAAACCATACCAGACTTTCATTCTGCTTCCATTCGTTATAAATCGAATAAATGGTATTTTTCAGTTGTGTCAGCACCTCATTGGTAGCCTTCTCTTTGGGTATAGTCAATACTATCTGCATGAACCCCAACTTACTCGGTTCGTTAGCCTCAATAGTAGCAACATTTTCAAAAGCCTTGAAACGCTCCAACCTCTCTTGATATACCGTTTCCACATCTTGCGTATAGGGATTGACAAACGTATTTACGCGGATTTCGATTTCCTGCTTTGTGGGCTCAAACGAAACATAGAACTCCGCCTGTTCATTACGTAAATCATTATCACTTGTTGGGGGACATTCAAATATCTGGGACAGCCGAAGTGTCTCTGGAGAGAAATCTTCACTTTTCTTTTGTTCTTCTTTATGGTCGATATCAACTGATGGCTTTTCTTCCTTTTTAGGACTTGATTTCTTGCCCCAATCAGCTTGATAAGGGAATTTGAGTTCACCTGCATACCACTGCTTCAATATCATTTCTGCGCTTAATCTTGTCAAACCACAATGGCTCGTGGAAATTTTATAAAGGACCTCTTTGCTTTCTTCTTCAAAAAGGGGTAATAGTGAATAAGCAGCCATCAATCTAACGTAGCTATTATTATGACTAAGAAATTTGAGTAAAGCTTTTAATTGTTGGTGGTGGTACAGAAATACTATGCATTTATTGATTTTAGCTTGATACTTATTAAATAATTTAAAATCGCTTTTATCTTGAGCCAAACCACCGAGAGTTGTCTGTTCTTCAAATAGCTGAAGTGCTTCACCTACATTACCAATTACAAATCTATTCATAATATTCCGTTTTTATATGCAAAGATAAAAACAATTTCTCAATCTGCCAAATTATTCGCTATTATTTATATATTTCGAGGATGAATATTAAGTATGGTCATAGGTCGCTGTCATAATGGTGGAGGGTGCTTATTGCAACATTGCAACGCAACGCCACTCATACCTTCAGGTGTGAGAACGCAACATGCAACAAAGAAAGAAAATCGCCCAGGGGATAATCCTCTGAGCGATTCTTGGGAAGGAAAAGTAGTTCCGAAGGAATACCTGCCTTAGTTTAAGCAGAGATTTTGCGCCAGTGGGGACGCTTGTCTTTGCCGAGTTCGACAATGGGTACTTCCTCGACGAAGGCTTCCTTCTTCCAACGGCTGATGATGCTGCGATAGGAGGATTCCTCGTAGTTGGCGCCCTTGGCAATCTTCAGGTCGTCCATCGTGAACACCTGTGGCAGTCGTTCGAAGGTGTTATGATTGCTGACGCGACCAATCATCGGCTCGTTCTTGGCCTGCTGGGCTTCCATCATCTGACTGATGAGGTGCAGCTGGTTGTGCAGCACGTAGTCGGCCATCATGAGCATGAAGTCGATACAGGCTTTCGATTCCTTCTTGCAACCACTCAGCAGGTGGAATACGACGGCACATCGGAAGGCAATGACGGCACTACGCTTGCGCAGTTCGTCCATCGACTCGTCCATGTTTTTCATCGCCTCCAGACGCTTCTCTTCGAGCCATCCGTTGATGGCCTTGCGGAGTCGTGGTGTGTCAACGAATCCAATTTTCGATTGGAGTAGTTTTGCTGCCTTCCACACGGCCTCCTGCTGTTTTTCGGTCAACGGGACGTACTTGGGAATGGAGCAGAAACGCGTGTCGGGCATTTCCGACATCAGTATGCGTCCTGCCAAGCCGTTCTCCACGTTTTCGCGATTGAAACAGCGGTTGAATGCACCGTAGGTGCCGAAGATAGTCCAGTTGTAGGCCACGTTCACCTCGCCCGATTCAGCCTGATCAGAATTATAGTCCTGACCCCATTCACCTCGGTCGAACGACAGGCGATAGACGTCGTACTTGGCCGACCAGTTGCCTGCACCGTTGGTTTTCAATAGTGTGTCGAGCTCCTCTCCGAACGATACCAGTGTGCGCTCAGGAGCATTCTTCAATCGACGCAACAGGGTAGAGCAGGAGATGGTGATGGGCACCTTGCGGATGGGTACCTTTGGCAGTTCTTCAGCGCGTTCGTTGGCCTTGCGAAGCTTGTTTTTCTCCTTGATGGCTTCCTCCTGCTGACGGGCCATACGCGATTCATCGCTGATGGGTTTCATCCACGTCTCTACGGCCTCCTTGCACGACGACTTACCACCTGCCTGACGTCCGATGACCATTGACATCAGTCCCAGATGCTGACGTTTGCAGTCGGCATACGTCACCTCCACTTGGTCGGCATAGGCTGCTGCGATGGGCATAATGGCCGAGAGCACGTTCATGCGCATGTTGTCAGGTGCGGTCATTACTGGCTCGCGCAGTCCTGAGGGCAGGCTTCGCAGGTCGAACGAATGCTGTTTTGCCTTCGTTGCCGTTGCTTCCTCCGTCGGCTCTACGCTTTCCTCGACGTCGATGTCCTCGTTGAAGGCCTCTGCATGGATTTCACGCAGTCGGCGCGTCATGGGACGGTTCATCTCCGTGTAGTTGCTGTAGAAGTCGCTGATGAGCTGCTGGCAGTCCTTTTCCTCTGCGTAGTCGGGCATACGCGTGCTGATGACAGCCTGCATCTGCTCCTGTGGAATCAGTCGGCAGGCACCTACGGAGAAGATGCTGACCAGCGAATTGTGGCGCACACCCTCCACCTGCAAGGCACGCTCGGTCAATCCGGCTTCCTGCATACAAAGGTCGAAGACTCGCAGACAGCGAGGGTCGAGGTCAACAGGCTTCATCTCTGGGAAGAGTTCGGTCTGCTGGGTAATGCATCCATTTTTGGATTCATTGGATGTCGGCCGAATTTTCGGTTCACATGATGTCAATCGAATTTTCGATTGACGTCCGTCGATGGTCAACCCACGCTTCTGGAATGCTTCGCGACGAGCCTTGAGCTCCTCCTCGGGCAAAACCTCGTACCAATGTTCGCTGGTGTAGATACACTGCGAGGCATCAGTAATCAGGATGAATCGCTCGGGCGAGATACAACTGGCGTCGTAGGGCACTCCCAGCGCCTGACAATAGGCCTGTTGCGTCTCCTCGATGGTCATTCCGATGGGCATGCGGATGTCGATGTGGAGCTTTTTACGAGCCGAATACTCCATGTGGAGCAACGCTCCCTGCCACTGGCCGCCCTCCTCATTATTAAGAAGGTTCGCGCGTGAGATGGCAGGCTCTACGGCCTCCACGTCGTCGATGTCGACATAGGTCTGAAACAGGAATGCCTCAGGGTCCATATCTGCCTGTCGACGGCGGTTGTCGCGGAATCGGTAGTAGTGCGAGCAGCGTATGGGCAACGAGTCCTTCAGCTCCTCTTCACCATTGCGAATACGGCTGACCATGTCGGCAAGCCAAGGCTCACTGACGAGACGGTTATACACTTTGAGGTCACTTTCGTAAGCCAGACCTCGATTTGGCTTTTGTGCGCAGTTCAGCGCGATCATAAATTTACGTTCTACCATACTTTTGTTTTTCTGTCTTTTGTTACAACTTTGTGCTGCGCGCTAGCACGTTAATTACGAATTCGTGACGCAAAGTTACAACAAGAAAATAGCCCCCGCAAGCTTTTTTTGCTGTCTGGAGGCAAATGTCAAAAGCGTGTCAAACGCGTGTCAAAATGTCAATGGAATGTCAATTCTTTGGCATGAACAAAGGTATGAAAAGTGCGGTAATTTCCTTAATAATGTCTTTATCGGCGTCTTTCAGGTCAAAGTCGTACTTGTCAACAATGCTATAGTTACCATAGTTGGCGCGACGGATGGAGTTGGGTTTTACCTTGTCGCCCAGTATCCTTTCTATCATCTCACCGAAGACGGCTTTCTTCGTGTCGTCGGCGATGATGCCCTTGCGCTTCATCACGCGCATGACGTGAGGCCACGTCCACAAAGTCTGACGGATGTCCTCAGGGCGCTTTGCCTTACGGCTCTCGGCCTCGGGGATGGTCATACGTCGGTGAATCTCGCGGACAATCATGACCAGCATATTGGCCGAGCGGACGTCTGTGCGGAAACGTCCCAGCACACAGCCAGGCAACACCACCAGCATCTCTTCGCCGATGTTCACCTGCTTAGCTGCCGATGGGAAGCTGTCGTCAATGGCCCGCAATGCCTCGTAGCCTTCCGCCTCGCTGTGGTTCTTGCGAAACCATTCTTCTATCAGCTGACGATAGGGCTTGGCTGCATGAGCGCTTTTTTGCGCCGTTGCAAGCTCAACGATGAAGTCGACAGGTATCAGTTTCAGATTCGGCATAGGTCAGCGTCTGGGTTCTCTCATGTCACAATATCTGGTGTCGATTTCCATCTTGTTCAGGCGTTCCACGACGTCCTGATAGTCGATGTCTACGGTATAGAAGGTGATTTTACAGCCAAGCTCCTCTGTGTCGAGAATGTTCATATAGTCCATCAGTTGCTGCGACAACTGCCCGTACACATCGTCCTTGTCGCCACGCTTGAAGTAGACCTCAAAGAAGAAGTCGCCAGTATCCGTCGACGAGCAATAGGCATCCTCGTGGAAGTCGTCGAATTCCAACTCCACCGTATAGTCGCGGATGGTCTCTCCGTTCTTGGCCCACACGGGCAAACGCAGGTCACTGCCGTTGTCGCGCAGGTTATGATACAGTTCCCAAGCCGTAGCAGGAACCTCCTCGTGCATGGCCATCTTGACGAACTTGGCAAAACGGCGCGGAGTAATCTTCTCACCCACACGGCATACCAACGGCGTCTGCTCGCAGTCGTCGCCCATCAAACCACCGTCGGCATAGCTGAGCCCACCACTAATGATAGGGTAGCTACGAGCCAATTGTGGACTCTCGTCGTCGACCACCATCATCACACCAATCTGACGGGCTATCATCCCACCGCTGTATATCAGCTTGTCGCATTCAGGAAGCGACATTACTTTCACATGCTTCATACTCCTTATTGTATTATACTGCAAAGGTACGAATTTTTTATTAGTGTTGCGTTGCAATGTTGCAATAAGGAGTATAATAACTAAGAATTAAAGAATAATTAACATTCTATTTATCATAATCTCGCAAGATTATCCAATCCCCTTTTCGCGTCAGGGTGGTGGAGGGTGCTTATTGCAACATTGCAACGCAACGCCACACTCATACCTTCAGGTGTGAGAACGCAACATTGCAACAAGTACCGCCTTTTTTGCGCCCTGCCCAGAGAAATATTTTTCCCTGCCTAGGGAGTTTTTGCGCCCTGCTTAGGGAAATAAAATTCCCTCCCTGGGAATAAACAGCTTACTTCCGCTAAACAGGCGGTTTAGTTCCTTTGGATTGCCCGCTTAGTTCCTTTGGATTGGCAGTCCGCTTCCCGAGGGTTGGTCATCCGCTTCCCAAGGGTACAATAGTTAAAAATCCATAACAAATGCAGGGGGGCGTTTGACTTTTGGCGGGTGGGGGAGTCAAAAAAGGAAATGAAGATACTTGTATCGGCATTGGAATAACGAACATAATTAACAAAGATATTATCAACAATTTTAACAACCAAACTTTATGAAAAGACTTTTTCTTTCGTTGACGGCTCTTGCGAGCCTGACGGCTTGGGCTCAGTTCGGTGCGCCCAGACAGAATCCCGTGGTGCCTTCGGTGACGGCAGACGTCGTTGAGGACTTCAAACCTGCTACGACGAATCAGGAGAACAAGCAGTTCCCCGCAGTGAACTCCCAGCGCATGGTTCGTGCGCAGATCGTGGCTCCGAAGGCTACGTTCGTGGGGCTCGACATTGCGGGCAAGATCTATGAGATGACCAAGGACGCGAACGGCGTTTGGACGGGTACGTCGGAGCCTCAGGACGAGGGCTTCCACTACTATCAGCTGAACATCGACGGTGCCTCTGTGCCCGACCCGAACAGCCTGTATTTCTATGGTGCGAGCCGTTGGGGCAGTGGCATTGACGTGCCTGCTCAGGACGAGGACTTCTACACGGTGAAGAACGTGCCGCAGGGCTCTGTCAACGAGGTGTACTACTATTCGACGGTGACTGAGCAGATGCGTCACGGATACATCTATCTGCCCAACGAGTATTACACGAATCCCACGAAGAAGTTCCCCGTGCTCTACCTGCAACACGGCATGGGTGAGAACGAGACGGGCTGGAGTGCTCAGGGCAAGACGGGTATCATCATGGATAACCTCATCGCCGCTGGCAAGGCCGTGCCGTTTATCATCTACATGGACAATGGTCTGAATGCGCGCAAGCCGGGCGAACAGCCTGGATTCGGCGGCTTCGGTGGCCCGCGTCCTCAGGGTGCGCCTCAAGGTGCGCCAGGTCAGCGTCCTCAGGGTGGTCCTCAGGGTGGCCCTGGTCAGCGTCCCCGCATGGGTGGAGCTGGTTTTGCACAGATGGCTCGCCGCATGGGCGGTGCCTTCGAAGAGGTGCTCATCAAGGATATCATCCCGATGGTGGAGAAGAACTACCGCGTCATTGCCGACACAGAACACCGCGCTATGGCAGGCCTGTCGATGGGTGGTATGCAGACTCACGGCATCACACTGAACAACCCCAAGACGTTCGCCTACGTAGGCATTTTCAGCGGTGGTACCATCGGAGCCGACGAGCTGACGGATGCTGCTGACTTCAAGGCTACCAACAAGGTGCTGTTCATGAGTGCCGGTGGTCGCGAGACGGGTATGGCCGAGGGTGACGGCAGTGTTGGCAAGGCCGCTGAGGAATTGAAGAAGCTGGGCATCAACGCCTACTCGTACATCTCGCCCGAAACAGCCCACGAGTGGCAGACGTGGCGTCGCAGCCTCTATCAGTTTGCGCAGTTGCTGTTCAAGTAAACCGGCTAAAAGATATTAAAAAGGTGGGCTGACGTTTGGTTAGTCCGCTTTTTTTTCGTAATTTTGCCATCAATATGTTGAAACGACAAGTAATACAAACTAATTAAAACAAAAGATATGAGTAAGATTGAACTGAAACCAGCCTCGGTGTTCGAGGAGTTTGCGAAGATTAACCAGATTCCGCGTCCGTCGAAGCGCGAAGAGAAGATGATTGCGTACCTGAAAGAGTGGGGCAAGAGCCACGGGTTGGACACGAAGGTGGACGAGACGGGTAACGTCATCATCCGCAAGGGTGCCACGAAGGGTATGGAGAACCGCAAGACGGTGATTCTGCAGAGCCACATGGATATGGTGTGCGACAAGTTGGTGGACTATGAGATTGATTTTGACAACGACCCCATCAAGACGTATATCGACGGAGAATGGCTGACAGCCGAGGGTACGACGCTGGGGGCCGACGACGGCATCGGATGTGCGATGGAACTGGCACTTCTGGCCGCTGACGACATTGAGCATGGTCCCATTGAGTGCGTCTTTACACGCGACGAGGAGACGGGACTGACGGGTGCCGAGGGTATGAAGGCTGGATTCATGACGGGCGACTACCTGATCAACCTCGACTCTGAGGACGAGGGCGAGATATTCATTTCGTGTGCTGGAGGTCGCAACACGACGGTGAAGTTCCACTTCCAGCGTACGGAGGTGCCTGTGGGCTATTTCTTCATGCGTGCGCAGTTGAAGGGCCTTGTGGGCGGTCACTCTGGCGACGACATCAACAAACAGCGCGCCAATGCCATCAAACTGCTGGGTCGCTTCCTCTATCAGACCATCAACAAGTACGAAGGCGTGCGTCTGGCTCAGTTTAATTCAGGCAAGATGCACAACGCCATTCCTCGTGATGGCATGTTCGTGATTGCCGTTCCCAACGCCATCAAGGAAAACGTGAAGGCCGACTGGAACATCTTTGCTTCGCTGGTGGAAGAGGAATTCTGCGTGACGGACACCCAGATGGTTTGGACGATGGAATCGACGGACGCCGAGCCCATCATTGAGGCCGAGGTGGGTCGTAAGTTCATCTTCGCCCTGCAGGCTGTGGATAACGGCATCTACGCCATCTGTCAGGACCCTGCGCTGAACGGTATGGTGGAAACGTCGAGCAATATTGCCAGCATTGAGACCAGCGAGAAGGAAATCAAGATTGTTGCGTCGCAGCGTTCGAACGTGATGTCGAACCTCGACAATATGTGTGCTACCATTGGTGCCTGCTTCCGTCTGGCTGGTGCAGAGGTCATCCATTCTGACGGCTATCCTGCTTGGAAGATGCGCTCGCACAGCGACCTGCAGCGTATCGTGAAGGAGTCGTATGTGAAGCTGTTTGGCAAGGAACCCATTATGCGTGGTATCCATGCCGGCTTGGAGTGCGGCCTGTTCTCAGAGCGCTATCCCAACCTCGATATGGTGTCGTTCGGTCCTACGTTGCGCTTCGTCCACACACCCGACGAGCGCCTGCACATTCCTACCGTGCAGATGGTTTGGGACCACTTGCTGGACGTGCTGAAACAGATTCCCGAGAAATAGTTTATGTCGATTTTCACTTTGTGAGAGCCCTGCCGTCATTCGTGATGGTAGGGTTCTCCTTTTATTATCGTACACGCGCGATAGATCTGTTCCGTGAAGGTTAGGCGAATCATCTGGTGCGAAAAGGTCATCTTCGAGAGGCTTAGCTGTTCGTTGGCCCGTGCATAGACATCCTTTGAGAATCCGTAGGGTCCGCCAATAACGAAGACAAGACGGCGGGTGGTGTTGCGCTTCTGCTCCAGCCAGCGGGCAAACTCAATGCTACGGTATTCGGAGCCGTGTTCGTCCAACAATACGACGGTATCGGAAGGCTGTAGCTGTTTCAGAATGAGTTCTCCCTCGGCCTGTTTCTGCTGGTCTTCCGTCAGATTCTTGGTGTTTTTCAGTTCAGGAATGGTAACGACCTCGAAGGGCATATAGTGGTTTACACGCTCTACATAGTCGTTGATGCCGGCTATGAAGTGCTTGTTCACCGTCTTGCCCACCTGAATGAGAATCGTTTTCATCCGTCAACGTTCAATGTTCAACGTTCAATGTTCAACGTGTTGCGTGGAAGCCTTCAAGGTTGCTGTAGCGACGTACCATCATGCGACGATAGATGTTGCGCAACCACATGGGTTCAGTCACTGCGAACGCCAAACCAATGACAATCAGCAGGATGTAGGCAATTATTTCGTCGAAGATGGCCTCGAAGATGAACACCATGACGACTGGTGCAAACATAGCCACCAACGACAGGATGGCCTGCCACTTGTTTTCCATCTGGTTCTTGCCTGTTATTTTCTCGTTGAGGGGTAGGGTGTCCTTGTTGAACACGGCCAGCTGGAACAGCATACAATAGACGGGGCCCATAGCGGTCAGCATATAGGCCAGAATCATCAGTATGGAGATGCGGCCCGTGATGACCGTTGGCAGCATCAGCAGGAAGGGCAGCAACAGGATGATGCTGTAGTAATAGTATTTGGCGCGGAGCAACGTCAGGATATTCTCCTCGTGCACCATCAGCAGGTCGATGTAGTTGCCCTCAGGACACATCACCTTCGTGAGGTTGACGGCACCGAAGAACACGAAGGCGTAGAGGCAGAAGAAGTTGCGTGAGAAGCGTCCGCTGTACATGTCGCCAAAGGCTATCATCAGCGAGAAGAACGTAATGAAGCAGACACCCTGTATGAATCGCGAGCGGATGGCCTTGTTGCGCATGGTGCTCTTGATTTCCAGTTTCAGGTATTCACCAATCTGTCCGAAGCGGTTCAAGGTGTTGAATTCTGAGACGGTCTTCAGCTTGGTTTTCTCCTGTTTTGATATTTCATCGTAAACGAGGCTCATCTGCAACTTGCGGTTAATCATGAATAGCACGCAGAACAGCACGGCAAACACGAGGAACAACCACCAAGTGAAGCCATTGCTGCCAATGAAACTGCCGATTCCATCGAATATCTTGTCGAGCATATCCTCAGGTAGCACGAAGAGTGGCAGGATGAGCGCACCATAGAAAGCTATGGGCAGTGCCCACCAGAAGAGGCTCTGATTGACGAGTGTGCGCACAAGCAGGTACCACTGGCTGTTGACGAGGATCATCAGGTGCAACAGGACGAGCATTCCGATGGCAGCCCAAGTGGTCATTCCTCCGCACCAGACGATGAACATGTAAGGCAGGAAGAAAGTCATCCAGAACAGATTGCCTGAGTCTAGAAGCTGCGAGGTGAGGAAACACTCGATGGCCGAATATTTGCTGATGGGTGTGAGCAGATAGGGCTTCACCAGCATCATCGGCGTCTGCTGGGCCATAAAGCGCATACCGAAGTCGAGAATCAGAATGAATGGCAAGGAATAGAAAATCACCTCGGGGGCATCCTCTTTTGCGGCAATCCATCCCAAGAAGGTTCCTAAGGCAATGAATTCAATGGCAACAATGGCGACGCTAAGGTAGCCGAAGAACTTGCCGTATTGATTGGCTTCGAACATCGGGTGGCGCTTGACACTGAGCTTGGTGTTCTTGCGAAGCAGGAAGAATAGTTGTATTTTGTTCATGTTGGTGTATGGTTAATCTCGACGGCAGAACCGTCGAGCACGGTTTATCTTAAGTCGATGACTTCTGCGTTGGGGTACTCTTTGGCGTTAAAACGGAAGATTCCATCGGAAAGTGACGTCTGCTTGAAGTTGCGGATATCAATTGTTGTCCAACCTTTGGCAGTACGATAGCGTACCTGCGACGGGGTGTACGACTTCTGGTTGATGGTGATGTACATCTCGAGGATGTACTTCTTGTCCGTAGTCGTCAAGTGAGCCACGAAATTGCCACCTTTCTTCTCTGTCGTATATTTGTAGCCGTTTTTGTACATGTAGATGAAGTTGTAGGGATTGATGGCAGCCTGCTGGGTTTCGTTGGGAGTAGCCACGTTCACCTCTTCGTTTTGTTTCATATAAGTCCACTGCGTCTTTCCGTCATACCAGATAATAGCCTGAGCCGTCGTAGCACGGAACTTACGGCCCTTGATGGCAATGGTACCGCTGGCATTCATATTCTGGCCGTTGATGGTGAAATCAGCTTGTGCACCTTGCTTGGCTGATACGACTGCGGCGGCCTTGTCGAGTATTTGCTTGGCAGACTGGGCACTAACGGGCATAGCCACAATGAGTGCCATTAAAAGGGCAATTGCCCATCGATGGCTGAACCATCGAGCACATTTCTTCTTTATTTCCATTGTGATAATAGGTTTTCGAGACTTGTTTCGTCCATGATTAATACTTCGCGAGGCTTCGAACCGTGAGCAGTACCTACGATGCCGGCCTTCTCCAACTGGTCCATCAGACGGCCTGCACGGTTGTAGCCAATGGCGAACTTACGCTGAATCAAACTGGTAGAGCCGCTTTGTTCGCGGACAATCAGACGGGCTGCATCTTCGAACATCGGGTCAAGATGTTGCATATCCACATCACGGCTCTCGCCACCGCCATCCTCATCGGTATCGGGCTCTGGCAGTTCGAAGGCAGTGAGATAGCCTTGCTGGTCGGAGATGAACTTGTTGATGCGCTCGACCTCTGGCGTATCCACGAAGGCACACTGCACACGGACGGGTTCGCCACCGTTCAAATAGAGCATATCGCCTCGTCCTACCAGTTGTTGGGCACCTGGACGGTCGAGAATGGTGCGCGAGTCAATCATAGCACCCACGCGGAAGGCAATACGGCTTGGGAAGTTGGCCTTGATGGTACCAGTGATGATATTCGTCGTAGGACGCTGGGTAGCGATAATCATGTGGATACCTACGGCACGCGCCAGCTGGGCAATACGTGCGATAGGCAACTCAACTTCCTTACCAGCAGTCATAATCAGATCGCCGAACTCGTCGATAACCACGACGATGTACGGCATAAAGCGGTGGCCGTGCTCAGGATTGAGCTGGCGGTCGATGAATTTCTTGTTGTATTCCTTGATGTTACGGGCCTGAGCCATCTTCAGCAGGTCGTAACGGGTATCCATCTCCTTACACAGTGAATTGAGTGTGCGGATGACCTTCGTGACATCGGTGATGATGGGTTCTGCCTCGTCGTCAGGCACTTTGGCCAAGAAGTGCTTCTCGATGCTCGAATAGACACTGAACTCTACCTTCTTGGGGTCGACGAGCACGATTTTCAACTCGGCAGGGTGCTTCTTATATAATAAAGAGGTGATGATGGCGTTCAGACCAACAGACTTACCCTGACCAGTAGCACCAGCAACGAGCAGGTGTGGAGCCTTGGCGAGGTCGAACATAAAGACCTCGTTAGTAATGGTCTTACCAATGGCACAAGGCAGTTCCATAGTCGATTCCTGGAACTTCTTGGAGTCGAGGATAGAACGCATGGATACCGTAGCTGGCTTGGCATTAGGGACCTCTATACCGATGGTGCCCTTGCCAGGGATAGGCGCGATGATACGAATGCCCAGAGCCGACAGCGACAGGGCAATGTCGTCCTCCAAGTTACGGATGCGTGAGATACGCACGCCTGGAGCTGGAGTAATCTCATAAAGCGTGATGGTAGGACCTACCGTAGCCTTGATGCTGCTGATTTCTACGCCGAAGTTGCGCAATACGTCGACAATGCGGTTTTTGTTGGTGTTCTGCTCGTTCATGTCGATGAAGGGCTTGCCGTCACTCTCATACTGCTGCAACAGGTCGAGTTCCGGATAGCGGTAGTTCTCCAAGTCGCGCTTGGGGTCGTAAGGAGTAGATATGTCACCATAGTTGCCTGCCAGATTCTTACCGTCAGCAGATTCCTCCTCTTCGGTTTCCTCAATGACAAACTCGGTGTCGTCCGTTTTCTGAGTCGTCTCGTCGGGCTCCTCGTATGAGTCGTCGACAATATTGTCTGTCTCGTCATCTTCTTTCTGGTCGTTTCCAAGGTCGAAGATGACTTCTTCGGTTTCAGGATTGTCGTACACGCGGCTGGTTTCGACGTTGTTGTCAGTTTGTTCGCTTTCACCACCGCCCACATTGATGGTCATGGGAATCTTCTTCAGATAGTGCAACGGATTCATGATCTTACGCAGGATAATGACTGTCTCCATGCTCAAATAGGTGAAGAAGGCTATAGCCGTCAAGGCAAGAATAGCCGTTAGACCTGGGGTGCCGATAAGGCCTTCTATCTGCTGACAAACGGCCAGACCGTGGTCTCCGCCTGGATTGAAGCAGGCATTCTCAAAGAACGGGGTGAGGAACTTAGCCGCAGTGATGGAACCCCATATCATCACGATGGTCAGACACATAAACCATTTCAGCAGGCCTACCTTGTAGGCGCGCATCATGTTGACTGCCAGCAACAACAGGAAAATGGGGATGAGGAATGCCGAAAGTCCGAAGCAGCGCTTGATGAAGAACCATGAGGCGTAGGCTCCGATGCTGCCACAGGCGTTTTGGAATTCGTGGTGCTCGTTCAGTATTTCTCCGTCGCGAGGTGTTTCTATCAAACTCTGGTCAGCGACTCCTGTTACGAGGTACGACACGAAGGCCCATATCAGATAACCTGCGATGAGTAACAATAGTAAACCTATTACAAAGTTAATACGCTCGTTGTGGAATATGTTGTTAAAGCCTAATGCCTCTCCAAACGTTGAGACTTTCTTTCCTGAGGCTTTGCTTGACTTCTTTTTTGCCATGTTGAACTGTTTTTTCGTTTATAAGGTGCAAAATTACTAACTATTTTTTAGATTTCATCATAAAATGATGGATTTTTTTTATTTTTTGTACCTTTTTTCGTACCTTTGCACCTCAAATGATGAAAACGATATATAATAAATTCGACAAGGCTAAGATTGCAGCACTGCCACGGGTGCTCTTCAAGGGGCGTATTGTAGTGGTTTTGACAGAGCGTGATGCAGATAAAGCGGTACGCTATCTGCTGTCACAGCCTATATTGGGAGTTGACACTGAAACGCGTCCTTCATTTAAGAAGGGTGAGACGCATCAGGTGGCGCTCCTACAGGTGTCGTCATACGATGTCTGCTTCCTTTTCCGTCTGAACCAGTTGGGCATGTCGCCGTCGGTGAAGCGTTTACTGGAGGACACACGAGTGCCGAAAATAGGTCTTTCCCTGCGTGATGACCTGCTGTCGTTGCATAAACTGGCCGATTTCAACGCAGGGTATTTCATTGATTTGCAGGACCATATGCGTGAGATAGGCGTCGAGGACCTAAGTCTTCAGAAACTCTATGCCAACTTCTTTGCACAGAAGATTTCAAAGCGTGAACAGCTGACCAATTGGGAGGCTGATATCTTGCAGGATAAGCAGAAACTATATGCCGCTACGGATGCCTGGTCGTGCATCATGCTCTACGAAGAGTTGCAGCGACTGGAGCAGACGGGTGATTACGAACTGATAAAGGTTGATGATAATGAAACAAGTACGGCTGCGTAAGGGTAAGGAAGAGAGTCTAAAGAGGTTCCATCCGTGGGTGTTCTCAGGTGCTATCGCCAATATTGACGAGGGAATCCAGGAGGGCGAAGTAGTGCGTGTGGTGACCAATTCAGGCGATTTTATCGCAGTTGGACACTATCAGGAAGGCTCTATTGCCGTCCGCGTATTGACGTTCTCTGACGTGCAGATTGACGATGATTTCTGGCACTCTCGCCTCGCGTCGGCTCTTCAGATGCGCCAGGCCATTGGTATTGCCGACAACCCCAACAATAACACCTACCGATTGGTTCATGGCGAAGGCGACAATCTGCCAGGCTTAATTATCGACGTATACGGCAAAACTGCCGTTATGCAGGCACATTCCATCGGTATGCACCTGTGTCGCAAGGCGGTAGCCCATGCGCTGAAGGATGTGATGGAATCGAGGATTTCACATATTTATTATAAGAGTGAGACCACGTTGCCGTTTATGACTGCGGACGATATGATTGCAACGCCACACTTCGATACCGATGAGGTGTTGAAGAACGGATTCTTGTTGGGTGGCAGTGATGATAATATCGCTTTGGAGAACGGCTTGAAGTTCCGTGTAGACTGGTTGAAAGGCCAGAAAACGGGCTTCTTTGTTGACCAGCGCGAGAATCGTTCGTTGCTGGAGAAGTTCTCGAAAGGCAAGCGTGTACTGAACATGTTCTGCTATACGGGTGGCTTCTCGTTCTACGCCATGCGTGGTGGTGCTGAGCTTGTGCATAGCGTGGACTCGTCGGCAAAAGCCATCGAACTGACAAAGCAGAACGTCGAACTCAACTTCCCCAGTGACCCTCGTCACGAGGCTTTCTGTGAGGATGCCTTTAAATTCCTGGAGGGTAGTGTGGCCAATGGTTCTGCCATTGGCTATAATCTGATCATCCTCGACCCGCCTGCCTTTGCCAAGCATCGTGGTGCCTTGCATAATGCGCTGAAGGGCTACACCCGCCTGAATCAGAAGGCTTTCGAAAAGATTGAGAAGGGCGGCATTCTCTTCACGTTCTCTTGTTCGCAAGTGGTCACGAAAGACCATTTCCGCAATGCGGTATTCACGGCAGCAGCCCTTGCCAAACGTAAGGTGCGCATCCTGCATCAGCTGCATCAGCCTGCCGATCACCCCATCAATATCTATCATCCTGAGGGTGAATACCTGAAGGGCTTAGTACTCTATGTGGAGTAAGGTTGAACGATATATTGAAAAGCATAAACTACTTAAAACCAGCGAATTATATCTTGTTGCTTTAAGTGGTGGTGCAGATAGTGTGGCGCTATTGCTACTGCTAAAAAATGCCCATTTCAACGTGCATGCGGCTCATTGTAATTTCCGTCTGCGAGGCGAAGAATCGGATAGGGACGAGGCTTTTTGTGTGGAACTCTGTCAGAGACTTGGCGTAGAACTGCATCGTGCCCATTTTGATACGCGTGAATATGCCGAACTGCATAAGGTTAGCATTGAAATGGCAGCTCGCGAACTGCGTTATAAGTGGTTTGAACAGCTGCGTCAGGACATTGGTGCAGCTGGAATCTGTGTGGCTCACCACCGTGATGACTCTGTGGAAACGGTGCTTTTGAACCTTGTCAGAGGTACCGGATTGAGAGGATTGACAGGTATTCAACCACGATATGGTAATATTTTACGACCGCTTTTATGTGTTTCGAGGGCGGAAATTGAGGCGTTTCTAGCTGAAAAAGGTCAGAAATACGTTACGGATAGCACCAATTTGGAGGCTGACGTGCGACGGAATATCGTGCGTTTGGAGGTGCTCCCCTTGCTTCGAAAGCTCAATCCTGCTGTCGCTGAGAATATCCAACGGACGGCTGAGAATCTAGTCGAAGCTCAGCAAGTATTAAATGTAGCAATTGCTAAGATTAATGGTAGCAACATATTGAATTTAAGCGACATAGAAATATACGATTCAAGTGAATATTTAGCATTTGAATGGCTCAAAAAGTACGGTTTCAACGGCAATCAGGTTCGCCAAATTCTGGAAGCTGAGACGGGTAAAATCATCAGTTCTATGACTGGTTATGATGTCTTAAAAGATCGTGGACGCTTGATAGTTGAGCCTGCGCTGGAACCCTTCAAACCTATGCGCATTCCTGAGGAAGGAACGTATGTTATGGGCGGTTCTGACGCTGAATTTGTTGGCAAAAACACTGAAAACAAGACATTACGAGTACGTAAAATGCCTGTTTATGTGTCGAAAGATCCCCATATTGCTACGCTGGACGCCACAAAAGTTAGCTTTCCACTGACCGTCCGTAGGGTGGAAGAGGGTGATTGGATGCAACCCTACGGCATGAAGGGCAGAAAGTTGTTGAGCGACTTGATGACCGACCTGAAGATGACCGTCTTCGAGAAGCGCCGCCAGTTGGTTGTTGTTGATAGTCAAGGGGTTATCGTGTGGGCTATAGGCCTTAGAATCGCGGATTTCGTTGCCGTTTCTGACGCTACCACAACAGTTGTTGAGGTAGCTTTTTAGCGCACTGTAATTTCCGTGCCCCGATGCCGTAATCTCCGTGTTTGTGGGAATATGTTGGGGTTTTGTAAAAATTGCCAAAATCGCGTGTAGATATTTGGTAGTTTAGAAAAAAATGCTTACCTTTGCAAACAATTTTGCGAGAACGGGCTTCACCTCAGCATAAAGCAAGCTTTCTGCATTCGGTTTGCACCGTCCTTGCACACTCAATAAAAAGTACAAAATATCGATATTTATGAGTAAGAGATTTGCCGAACACAACGGCTTGAATTTGACGCAGACGAACAATGACGTGCTGCAGATGTGGAAGGAGAATAACGTCTTCTGGCGCTCCGTGACGGAGAGAGAGGGTTGTCCGCAGTTTGTATTCTTTGAGGGTCCTCCATCGGCCAATGGACACCCTGGAATCCATCACGTGCTGGCGCGTAGCATCAAGGATACCTTCAACCGCTACAAGACCATGAAGGGATTTCAGGTCAAACGTAAGGCTGGTTGGGACACCCACGGACTGCCTGTAGAGTTGGGCGTCGAGAAGGAACTGGGCATCACCAAGGCCGACATTGACAACAAGGAGAGCGACAAGTATATCTCGACAGAGGACTACAACAAGAAGTGTCGTGAGAATGTGATGATGTACACGCAGGAGTGGCGTGACCTGACGGAGAAGATGGGTTACTTCGTGGACCTCGATAATCCCTACATCACCTACGACAACAAGTATATCGAGACGCTGTGGTGGTTGCTGAAGCAGTTCTACAAAAAGGGCCTGCTGTATAAGGGCTACACCATCCAGCCGTACTCGCCAGCCGCAGGAACGGGACTTTCAAGTCATGAATTGAACCAGCCCGGATGCTACCGAGACGTGAAGGACACCACGTGTACCGCTCAGTTTAAGATGAAGAATCCGAAGCCCGAAATGGCTCAGTGGGGTACACCATACTTCCTGGCTTGGACGACGACACCGTGGACACTGGCTGCTAACTCAGCCCTCTGCGTGGGTCCGAAGATTGACTACGTGGCTGTACAGACCTACAATCCCTATACCGCTGACAAGGTAACGCTGGTGTTGGCCGAGGCTCGTCTGAACGCCTATCTGCCTGCTGAGGGTGCTATTACCGATGGTGGCGAACTGCCCGAATATAAGAAAGGTGAGAAGCTGATTCCATATCGTATCGTGGCCCGCTATAAGGGTACTGACCTCGTAGGCATGGAATATGAACAGCTGATGCCCGCCATCAAACCCATGGGCGATGCCTTCAAGGTGATTCCTGGCGACTATGTGACTACCGATGACGGTGCAGGTATCGTGCATATCGCCCCCAATTTCGGTGCTGACGATGCCTTCGTAGCCAAGAAAGCAGGTATCTGTCCGATTGTGCTGATTGACAAGAAGGGTCAGGAGCGTCCTGTTGTTGACCTGCAGGGTAAGTACTTTGTCATTGAGGACCTCGACCCTGAGTTCGTCAAGAACTATGTGAACGTCGACGAATGGAATAAGTTTGCAGGTCGTTACGTGAAGAATGCCTACGACGATACGCTGACCGATAAGGACGAGACGCTGGATATCAGCATCTGCATGGATTTGAAGGCTCAGAACAAGGTGTTTAAGATTGAGAAACACGTCCACAACTATCCTCACTGCTGGCGTACCGATAAACCTGTGCTCTATTACCCGTTGGATTCGTGGTTTATTAAATCGTCAGCTTGTAAGGAACGCATGTCGGAGCTCAACAAGACCATCAATTGGCAGCCTGAGTCAACAGGTACAGGACGCTTCGGCAACTGGCTTGAGAATCTGAACGACTGGAACCTCTCGCGTTCGCGCTTCTGGGGAACACCACTTCCTATATGGCGTTCAGAGGATGGTGAGGAAATCTGCATCGGCAGCGTAGAAGAGCTGTATAACGAGATGGAGAAAGCTGTCAAGGCCGGTGTGATGAAATCGAACCTGTTGAAGGATCAGGGCTTTGTACCTGGCGATATGAGCAAGGAGAACTACGACAAGATAGACCTGCACCGCCCTTACGTAGATTATATCGTGCTGGTCAGCGAGAGTGGCAAGCCCATGAAGCGCGAGTCAGACCTGATTGACGTGTGGTTCGACTCCGGTTCCATGCCTTATGCACAAGTACACTATCCGTTCGAAAATGCCGAACTCATCGACAAACGTATTGCCTTCCCTTGCGATTTCATCAACGAGGGTGTTGATCAGACGCGTGGTTGGTTCTTTACTCTGCACGCCATTGCTACGATGATTTTTGATAGCGTAGCCTTCAAGAACGTTATCTCCTCGGGGCTTGTGCTCGATGCCAAGGGCAACAAGATGTCAAAGCATGTGGGTAACGTGGTCAATCCGTTTGAGATGATTGACAAGTACGGTTCTGATGCTGTGCGCCTGTATATGATGACCAATAGCGAACCTTGGGACAACCTAAAGTTCGATCCAGAGGGCGTCGCTGAAATCAGCCGTAAGTTCTTTGGTACATTATATAATACGTACTCGCTCTTTGCGATGTATGCCAACGTGGATGGCTTTGACCCGCAGACACCACAGATTCCCGTCAGCGAGCGTCCTGAGTTTGACCGTTGGATTCTCTCTTGTTTGAACTCGCTGGTTCAGGGTGTTCAGCAGGAGATGGACGGCTATGACCCCACACGTGCAGGCCGACTCATCGATGCTTTTGTCGATGAAGACCTCTCTAACTGGTACGTTCGTCTGAACAAGAAACGTTTCTGGGGTAAGGAGATGGACAACGACAAGTTGGCTGCCTATCAGACGCTTTATGAGTGCTTGATGACCGTTGCCAAGCTGTTGGCTCCGTTCGCACCGTTCTTTGCCGACCAGCTGTATAAGGACCTCGGTGGCGCCTTGGATAGCGTCCATCTGGATAAATTCCCTGAATTCAACGCCGCTCTCGTCAATAAAGACCTCGAAGAGCGTATGAGCATTGCTCAGCGCATTACCACCATCGTATTGTCGCTGCGTAAGAAGGAAGGCATTGCCGTGAAGCAGCCTCTGCAGACGCTGATGATTCCTCCCGTTGACCAGGCTCAGCGCGAGGCCATCGAGACCGTCAAGAATATCTTCCTGCAGGAGGTGAACGTGAAGGAGGTGAAGTTTGTGGAGGGTGCCGGTATTCTGGTGAAGAAGGTGAAGTGTAACTTCCGCACGATGGGTAAGAAGTTCGGCAAGGACATGAAGGCCGTAGCTGCTGCTGTTGCTGAGATGACGCAGGAGCAGATTGCTGAATTGGAGACCAACGGCAAGCTGCAGCTGGGTAGCTATGAGATTCTGGCTGAGGACGTGGAAATCATCAGTGAGGATATCCCTGGCTGGTTGGTAGGCAACGACGGCAACCTGACTGTAGCCCTTGATATTACACTGACCGATGAACTGCGTGCTGAGGGTATGGCCCGTACGCTGGTGAACCGCATCCAGAACATGCGTAAGAAGAGCGGACTGGAAATCACTGACCACATCCGCGTGAGCATCGAACCCAACGAGGCATCCACGAAGGCTGTCGAGGCTTTTGGCGACTATATTGCCCGTCAGGTGCTGGCCGACGACTTGAAGTTGGAGGCTAACGATGGTCAGGCAGTGGAATTCGACGACTTTAAACTGAATATTCAAATAACAAAAATCTAATAAATTATGGCAGAAAAAACTCGTTACACGGACGAAGAATTAGAAGAGTTCCGTGAGATTATCAATGAGAAGCTGGCTTTGGCCAAGCGTGACTATGATCAGATGATGAACGCCTTGATGAACAAGGACTCAAACGACGTTGACGATACATCGCCCACCTACAAGGCATTGGAGGAGGGTAGTGCTACGCAGTCGAAAGAAGAGTTGATTCAGATGGCGTCGCGTCAGCAGAAGTTCATTCAGGGCTTGAAGGCTGCGCTGGTACGTATCGAAAACAAGACTTACGGCATCGACCGCATTACTGGCAAACTGATTCCCAAGGAGCGTCTGAAGGCTGTGCCTCATGCTACCTTGAGCGTAGAGTCGAAGATGGCTGGTAAGAAGTAAATGAGTAATCCGAAGACAGTCAAGCGGGGATGGATGGCGGCACTGATTGTGCTGTCCATCCTGATTATCGACCAAATTATTAAGATTTGGGTCAAGACCCACATGACTTTGCACGAACAGATAGAAATTTTCTCGTGGTTTAAGATTGTGTTCATTGAGAACAACGGTATGGCCTACGGTATGGAAATTGGTTCGAAGTTGGTTTTGAGCATCTTCCGCATTGTGGCCATTGGATTGCTAGGGTGGTACATCGCGATGCAAGCGAAGAAACATGCCCGTTGGGGTTACATGATTTGCCTCTCGATGATTATGGCTGGTGCTGCCGGAAACATCTTCGACTCGATGTTCTACGGACTCATATTTAACGCTAGTTCAGAGTATTACGCCAGTTACTTCGTGCCTTTTGGCACAGGTTATGCTCCCTTCCTGATGGGTAAAGTGGTAGATATGTTCTACTTCCCGCTCATCGTCACCACGTGGCCCGATTGGGTACCCTTCGTAGGTGGTCAGCCTTATGTGTTTTTTTCGCCAATCTTCAACTTTGCTGATTCGGCCATTTCTGTCGGAGTAGTGCTGCTCTTGTTGTTCTACCGCAGAGAGATAGGCGAGCTTTCGCTGAAAAAGGAAACCAATGAATCGTTGAACAAGGAAACTGAAGAATCATTGAACAAAGAATCGGAAGCCAATGAAGCATAGCCTGTTTATTCTGCTTGCCATAGCTGCTCTGGCAACACTTATAGCTTGCAAACCAAGTGTTCCCAAAGAGTTTATCCAGCCTGGTGACATGGAGGATATCCTCTATGACTATCATGTTGCTCAGGCTCTGGCATCAGAAGAACATAGTGACAATATGAATTTCGAGCGCACCAAGTATTTCTTGGCTGTGTTGGAGAAGCATGGTGTTACTCAGGCTGATTTTGATTCATCAATGGTGTATTACTATGGCCATTTGGACAGATTAAAGGACATCTATCTGGAGGTTAACGAACGATTGTCCGATGAAGCCAAGGTATTGGGTACTTCTGTCGGTTCTATCGGGCGATATTCACAATATAGTGCTTTCGGCGATACGGCGAATATATGGAATAACAGGACAGATTTGTTGTTGATTCCGTACCCGACGATGAACCGCTTTGATTTTACTGTCAAAGTCGATACGTCTTTCTACAAAGGTGACTCCTTTATGTTCCAGTTTATGTCTGAATATATTTGGCAGTCGGGCTCGAAAGAAGCCACCGTGTGTATTGTTACCAAGTATGAGGGCGATAGTATCATTCAGACGTCTAATCACATTTCTGTATCTGGTATCTCACAGATTCGTGTGCCAGCCAATAGGGAACAGAAATTGAAGGAGATGTACGGTTTCATCTATTTGAGTGGAGGGAATAATGACGAGACTACGCGAAAGTTGATGTTTATCAGCCAAATGCAACTCATCAGGTTTCATAATAAAGATTTAAAGAATGAGACAAGCAAAGACAGTCTTCAGACGGATAGCCTCCAACGAGGTGATGACCCTCGAAAACCAATGCCTGTTCCAACAGGTGATAGAATTGAAGGACGGAGTAGTAACCAACCTGTACCCATTGGTAATGGAGATTCCCAACACCGAGTGGATGCAGGGCCAGTTAGTATTAAGGAAAGGCGCTGATGGACTTGTCCGGGCATATTATAAAGGAAAAATATTAACTTAAAACAAAAAGACTATGAATACAAAAGTACGTTTAGCGGTAATGAACTTCTTACAGTTCGCCGTTTGGGGAGCCTACCTCACATGTATGGGCAACTATCTGGGAGTAGCCGGATTAGGTGACAAAATCTCATGGTTTTATGCTATTCAGGGTATTGTGAGCATTTTTATGCCCACGCTGATGGGTATTGTCGCTGACAAGTATATCCAGCCACAGCGTTTGTTGGGACTCTGCCATCTCGTTGCAGGAGCCTTTATGATAGGATGCTGGTGGATGGGTGAGCAGGCTGGATTCGGAAACGAACTGGCAGACAAGTCACTCTTTATAGCGTTCTATACCTTGAGTTGTGCTTTCTATATGCCTACCATTGCGTTGACAAATACAGTGGCATTCACCATCCTAAAAAACGAGGGCTTGGATACCGTTCGTGATTTTCCGCCCATCCGTGTACTGGGTACCGTTGGCTTTATCGCCACTATGTGGTTTGTCAACTGTGCTTTCATTGATGACAGCGGATTTGGATTCACTTTGGCTGAAAATGCACATAAGTTCCAGTATACCTATATGCAGTTCTTTGTGTCAGGTATTCTGAGCGTTGTGCTCTTTGTATATTGCTTTACATTGCCTCAGTGTAAACTGGAGAAGAAGGAGGGTAAGCTGTCACTCGCCGAGAGTCTCGGATTGAATGCCTTCAAACTCTTTAAGCGTCGTCAGATGGCATTGTTCTTTATCTTCTCAGCTTTGCTCGGTATGTGCCTGCAGGTGACCAACGGCTTTGCTGGTCCTTTCTTGACGAGTTTCAAGGGTATTCCTGAGTATGCCGACTCTTTTGCTGCCAACAATGCCACGCTGCTTACCTCTATTTCTCAGATAAGTGAGGCTTGCTGTATTCTGTTGATTCCCTTCTTCTTGAAGCGTTTCGGCATTAAGATTGTGATGTTGATGTCGCTCTTCGCATGGGTGTTCCGCTTTGGATTCTTTGGTATTGGCAATCCCGCTGTGCCTGGAGTCATTTTCTTCGTTCTCTCATGTGTCGTCTATGGTGTGGCGTTTGACTTCTTCAATGTTTCTGGCGGTATATTTGTCGACCAAGAGTGCGATCCTAAGATTAAGGCATCAGCTCAAGGTTTGTTTATGATGATGACCAACGGTCTTGGTGCTACCATCGGTACATTGGCAGCTGGTGAAATCGTCAATAGTTTCTGCAATTGGCAGGACTTTGTCGTCAATGGTGAGAAACAGAGTTTTCTTGTTGGTGAGTGGCAGACATGTTGGTTTATCTTCGCTGCTTTTGCCCTTGTGACAGGTATCACCTTCGCATTGGTGTTTAAACCAGAGAAGAAGCCCATTACTGAAATCAAGCATTAAAGTGTGTGAGATGGTTCACCCATCTCAATCCTCAATATGAAAGAAGTCAGATTCTTCTACGCTCCAGAAGCAACAACGAACAACGAACTGCCTGTCGACGAAGCCATGCATGCCTTGCGTGTGCTTCGTCTTCAGTCAGGCGATGAAATGATGCTTATGGATGGCTGTGGCAATTTCTATCGTGCTGAAGTCACTCTGGCTCATACCAAACGTTGTTTGTATGAAATCAAGGAAACCTTCCCTCAACAGCGTCAGTGGAGTGGCAATATACATTTGGCTATTGCCCCAACAAAGTTGATGGACCGCATGGAATGGATGCTGGAAAAGGCTGTTGAGATTGGTGTAGACGAAATATCATTTCTTAACTGTCAGTTTTCCGAACGCCGTGTTGTCAAACTTCCTCGTTTGGACAAAATAGTCGTTGCTGCTATGAAACAAAGTCATAAAGCTTGGAAGACGCAGTTGAGCGATATTGTCAGTTTCAAGGAATTTATCAATCAACCTCGTGAAGGACGTAAGTTCATTGCTCATTGCTATGAAGAAGTTCCGCGTACCTATCTTTTCGATGAGTTGCGTAAGCCAGCCGAAATCGAAGACGCTACCGTCTTGATAGGTCCTGAGGGTGATTTCTCGATAGACGAGGTACGTCTTGCCGTTGCCAATGGCTATCAGTCTGTACATTTGGGGGAAAGTCGATTACGGACCGAGACTGCTGGATTGTCGGCAGTAATGATGATGCAACTTAGTAAAACATAAAATAACTATGCGAAAGATAATACTTCTTTTACTTGCTATGATATGTCTGGATTCTTTTGCCCAGACGACAATGCGTGATGTGTTGAAGGCAATGCCCGATTCCATGATTCCATATCTGTCAGCGAACAACCTATTGGATATGATTGATTTCTCTGATACGAATATGGATGCTGTTGTTACCAACTCGTTAGGTGGCAGGAGTCAAATGAATAAATTGACTGACGACTTTGTTTCTATTCGTTTAAACGAGTCATCAGATATTGCTATGCGTCTCTTGCATGTCGATACTCCTGTTGACAGTGCCCAGAAGATTGTTTGTATGGTAAGTACTTATGGCACGGATATTCGTGAGAGCACTATCAGTTTCTATTCACTTAAGTGGAAACCATTGTCTGTTAGCGATTATATAGAGTTGCCGGAAGATATGACAGTTGCAACACTTAATGACCAGGATGCTCAATTGACATTTTGTTCGGAAAACGGATTGGATGCACGTGCAAATGAAGAGCAAAAAGAAATCTCAAAACAGTTAACAACTTTTAATTGGAATGAGAAATTCGTTAAAGAGTTTTAAGAAACATACGTTTTGAGAAAAAATTGTTGCGTGGGAAGCGAATAATTACTATATTTGCATGTGTGTTTTTCATGGTATTAGATTATTAAGGTTAATTTGTGGATTGGTTGTCGTGAGACAACCAATCTTCTTTTTGTCAATATCCGAAGGGATTCATAACTGTATTCGGACTATGATTGTAATAAAATGAAAAGGGAACCCGAAGGTTCCCTTTATTGTTTGTTTGGAATAAATTATTGTTGTTTGTTCTCTTCGGCCTTATGCTTCAGGAATTACTGATACAACACTCTTGTCGCGCTTGCCTTTGTGGAACTGAACTGTTCCATCAACGAGTGCATACAGAGTATCGTCCTTACCCATAGCTACGTTGTTGCCTGCGTTGTGCTTAGATCCACGCTGGCGAACGATGATGTTACCAGCAACAACTTTCTGACCGCCGAAAATCTTAACGCCAAGTCGCTGTGCTGCTGACTCGCGTCCGTTCTTAGAACTACCTACACCTTTTTTATGTGCCATTACTTGTTCCTCCTACGTTTTAAGCGATTACTGATTTAACTTCTACCTGGGTGTACTGCTGACGGTGACCGTTGCGCTTGCGAGAGTCCTTACGACGCTTCATCTTGAAAACGATAACCTTCTCACCCTTTACGAGCGGATTAACCACTTCGCATACTACCTTCGCACCGCTTACGGTGGGTGCACCTACCTGTACTGAACCTTCATTGTCGACAAGCAGTACCTTGTCGAATTCAACAGTTTTACCGGCTTCCACATCCTTCATGTGGTTGATAAAGAGCTTCTTTCCCTGCTCTGCCTTGAACTGCTGACCGTTGATTTCTACAATTGCGTACATTGTTGTTTATTAATTGTTTAACGGGTTTTTCCGCATGGCGTGTCGCTTCGTGCAACCACTTTATTGAGCCACCACGGACTAAATCGGCTGCAAAATTACTAAAAAATCATGAAACAGCAGGTGTTTGTCATGGGTAATCCCTGTTTAATTATGATTTATTAACTTATATCAATACCTTATTATATATATAAGGATGAAAAACGGATAGCAATATCAACTTTTTTGAAATAATAAAGCGGTGACCCTCACAGGCAACCGCTCTATATCTTCAATAGGTATTAGTCCTTTTAAGGTAAAAAGATTGTTTTCAGGATAACGGTGCAAATTTACGACTTTTTTTGTTAACCTGCAAACATTTTATCATTTAATTACAAAAATATTTTTTGTGCGCCCACACAATTCTTGTTTTTCCTTAAAATCCTTTGCGCAAACGATTGAAAAATTGATTTATCTTAAGAAATAACTTCCTAATCATATCCGAAAGTGTAAAATCCTCATTAATATGGATTGTGGGTCTTTGGAAATAATTGTACCTTTGCAGCCGGAAAATGAAATTATGTTTGAAATGAAAAGAATATACCTCTTATTTTCAGCAATACTTTTCTGTATGAATGGTATTGCTGGTGTTGTATCGGAAATTGTCAACGATACCTCCCGTGTTGTGGATTTGGACGAAGTTGTTGTTGTGGCTCAGCCAAAGGAGCAGACGCGCTTGCGCTTACAACCCCTCAGCAGTTCTGTCTTCGGTAGTGAACAGATGCAGCAACTCAATGTCCGCGACCTTAGTCAGCTGTCGCAATATGTTCCCTCGTTCTCTATGCCAGCCTATGGCTCGCGTCTTACTTCTTCTATGTATATGCGTGGCATAGGCTCGCGCATCAACAACCCAGCCGTTGGTGTTTATTACGACAATATTCCTTTGATGTCGAAAGCCGCTTTCAATAATCATTTTTACATGCTGGATCGTGTCGATATCCTCCGAGGTCCACAAGGAACACTCTATGGTCAGAATACCGAGGGTGGTATAGTACGTATCTACTCAAAGAACCCCATGAATTATCAGGGCTCAGATATCCGCTTGGGCATTGGTACAGGTCTTTGGCGTAACGTTGAGGTGGCTCATTACCATCGTCCCAGCGACAAGCTGGCTTTCAGCGTTGCTGGTTTCTATAGCGGTTTAAAAGGCTTTTTCAAAAACCAGAATTTCGATGAGCGTAACGACAAGAGCCTTGAGGCAGGAGGCAAGGCCAGACTGATTTATGCGCCCACTCAAAAGTTAAAATTCGATCTGACCGTTGATTACCAATGGGTGAACCAGAATGGTTTTGGCTATGGCGAGTTTCAGCCTATGCCCGAAAGTTCGGTAAAGCCCTATAGCCTTGATGTCGAGGATCCCGCAACCACCATCATGAACGGCTATAAGCGTAACATGTTGAATACTGGTCTCGCCATCAGCTACGATATGGAGAACCTGCTCTTTACCTCGACTACAAGTTATCAGTTCCTGCAAGACCGCATGCTGATGGATCAGGACTACATGACGCCCGACTATCTGCAATTGGAACAGCGCCAGAAGATGAACGCCCTGACGCAGGAGTTCGTACTCCGTTCTCACGACAAGAATCGTTGGCAGCATGCCACAGGACTTTATGGATCCTACCAGTGGCTTCGCACCGATGCTCCCGTGTATTTTGGCGACGCCATCACAGGTCCTATTGGTAATGCCATTACGAATGCTATGCAGGGAGCTATGCGTCAGTCCATGTATCCGCGTATGTATCAGCAGATGCTTGAGCAGATGATTGCTCAGGGCATGCCTCAGGCTGTAGCTGAAAAACAGGCCGCTGCTGCTGCTGAAGCAGCTGTGCAGAAAGCCATTGCCGGTGTGACAATGAGTGCTGAGATGGCTGTTCCCGAGTCGTTCAAGACTCCTTCCTATACGCTCGCTGCCTTCCATGAGTCAAATATCCTGTTGACCGATCGTTTGAAGCTTACCCTTGGCCTTCGTCTTAATATAGATAAGGTGAAGATTGAGTACGACGCCCTTGCCTATATGAATATGACGGGTGGTACCGCAGAGCGTCAGGCCACCTATCATCTTACCTCACACGTAGTCGACAATCACTCGAAGACCTACACCCAGTTGTTGCCCAAGATAGGGTTGACTTATTTCCTTGGTGAGAATCTTGGCAACGTCTACGCTCTGGTGTCAAAAGGTTACCGTGCTGGTGGTTTCAACATCCAGATGTTCTCGGACGTTCTTCAGACCGAACTCAATGCCCACCAGCAGGATGCTATGCGTGGCGATTACGATGTGGAACATACTGCTGCCGACTACGACGCCATTGAGGAAACCATCAGTTACAAGCCTGAGGAGTCGTGGAACTATGAGGTGGGTACACACCTGAACCTCTTCGACAATCTGCTGCATTTCGACCTTGCACTCTATTATATGCAGATACGCAATCAGCAACTGTCCATCATGGAACCCAACAGCAACTACGGTCGTATGATGGTCAATGCGGGTAAGAGTCACTCTTGCGGACTGGAAACAACGCTCCGCGGACGCCTGTTGGACAATGCTTTGGATTGGGCTGTTACTTACAGCTTCACCAATGCCAAGTTCGACGAGTATGATACATACAAAGACAATTATGTCCCCTTTGTGCCAAAGCATATGTTCAGCACTATGGCCGACTATCATATCGGACAGTTCACCATCGGTGCTAATGTCGCTGCTCAGGGTAAGACGTGGTGGGACGAAGCTAACACATACGCCCAGAAGTTCTATGCATTGCTGGGTGCCCATGCTGACTACGACTTCGGTCCCGTCGTTGTTTCCCTCTGGGGACGCAACCTGACCGACACGCACTATAATACCTTTGCCGTACAGAGTAGTGCTGCCGGAGGTACGCGCTATTTTGCCCAGCGAGGTAACCCTATTCAGTTTGGAATGGACGTAAACATACATTTTTAAATTAAATATACAAAACTAAACTATATATTTTTCGTTAAACTCGTTAAAATTAACGGAAATAATTAACTAAAAGACTTCTTCGTATCGAAATTAATGCTATCTTTGCACTCGATATGAAGAAGTCTACTATTTGGGCCATTGCCATCATTATGGGATTTTCATTCCTGGCGCTGCTCTATCTTCAGTTCTCCTATGTCGAGGAGATGGTTAAGATGAAGAAAGAGCAGTTCGACGAGAGTGTTAACCGCAGTCTCTATCAGGCATCCCACCATCTGGAGGTTAATGAGACCGCACGCTATTTGGAAAAAGACATCAAGGAAACTGAGCGCCGTGCCTATCAGCAGGACTCCGTTTTCAGCGACGGGCTGGGTTCTATCAAACACTCCCATCAGTTTGCCGTTGCCGCTGACGATGGTACTGTCTATTCCTCGTTCCAGCTGAAGACCTTCGAGTTGAAGCCTTCCAGCATTCCCAAGGCCATGATTCTGCGTAAGGACAAGAATTCGCTGGTTGATGCTGCGAAGTCCATGCAAGAAATAGTCCGCAACCGTTATGTCTATCAGAAAGGTCTGCTCGACGAGGTGGTATATAATATATTGTATACTGCTAGCGACAAACCCCTGCAGGAACGCATCAATTTCCGTATGCTCGACAACGATATCCGTCAGGAACTGGCCAATAACGGTATCAACATCCCATACCACTTCACCGTGTCGACTACCGATGGCCGTGAAGTTTACCGTTGTCCCGACTATTCGGAAAAAGGTGAGAAATACGCTTACACGCAGTATCTCTTCCAAAATGATCCACAGTCGAAGATGGGTGTTGTCAAGGTGCATTTCCCCGAAATGAGCAGCTACATTTTTTCCAGCGTACGGTTCATGATTCCAAGCATCATCTTTACCATCGTACTGCTCATCACCTTCCTCTTCACGATTGTGGTTATCTTCCGTCAGAAACGCTATTCTGAGATAAAGAACGATTTCATCAACAATATGACCCACGAGTTGAAGACTCCTATCGCATCCATTTCGCTGGCTGCACAGATGATGAACGACGAGAGCGTGCCTAAGACCGAGCAGTTGACCAAGCATCTTGGTAGTATTATTGGCGACGAGTCAAAACGCTTACGCTTCCTCGTCGAAAAGGTACTCCAGATGTCGATGTTCGACAAAAAGAGCGTTGTATTTAAGCGTAAGGAACTGGACCTCAACGAAATGGTCGAGCAGATTGCCCAGACCTTCTCCCTGCGTGTCGAACACACGGGAGGCAAGATATACACCGAGATAGAAGCTGTCGATTCTGCCATTTTCGTCGACGAAGTACACTTCCAGAATGCCATTACCAACCTGATGGACAATGCCGTGAAGTATCGCAAGCCCGACGAGCCCATCGACATCTATCTGCGCACGTGGAACGACGAGCACAAGCATCTCTGCCTCTCCATTCGTGACACAGGACAGGGTATTAAGAAGGAGAATGTTAAGAAAATCTTTGACAAGTTCTATCGTGTCCACACGGGCAATAAACACGACGTCAAGGGATTTGGCTTAGGTCTGGCCTACGTCAAAAAGGTTGTCGACCTTCATCAGGGCAATATCAAGGTCGAGAGTGAATTGGGCAAGGGAACCAAGTTTACCATCAGCCTGCCCGTATTGGAAGAAGATGCTGAAAACAACAAGTGACACAATAATAAACAAATTCATTAATAACCCCACAAAAATTCAGAATTATGGACGACAAACTGAAAATTCTTCTTTGCGAAGACGACGAGAACCTCGGAATGCTGTTACGCGAGTATTTGGCAGCTAAAGGCTACGTGGCCGAACTCTGTCCCGATGGCGAGGCTGGCTACAAGGCATTCCTCAAGACCAAGTTCGACATTTGTGTGCTCGACGTGATGATGCCCAAGAAGGACGGCTTCACGCTTGCTCAGGAAATCCGTCAGGCCAATCCCGACATCCCCATCATCTTCCTCACCGCCAAGACGCTCAAGGAGGATATCCTCGAAGGATTCAAGATTGGTGCCGACGACTATATCACAAAGCCTTTCTCTATGGAAGAGCTTGTATTCCGTGTAGAAGCTATTCTGCGTCGTGTACGTGGCAAGAAAAACCGCGAGAGCTCAGTCTACCACATTGGCCGTTTCACCTTCGATACCCAGAAGCAACTGCTTGCCATTGGTGAGAAACAGACCAAGCTCACCACGAAGGAGAACGAACTGCTGGCTCTGCTTTGCAGCCATTCCAACGAGATTCTCCAGCGCGACTTCGCCCTGAAGACCATCTGGATTGACGACAACTACTTCAATGCCCGCTCGATGGATGTCTACATCACTAAGCTGCGCAAGCATCTGAAGGACGACCCGCAGATTGAAATTATCAACATCCACGGCAAGGGTTACAAACTCATCACCCCAGACGCAGAATAACAAGAGTATATAATTAAGTGGCACTTATTGGAATTTAAGTGCCACTTATTATTTGTTAAGAGCCACTTATCGCGCGATAAGTGGCACTTATTCTGCTTAATAACTGCGGGCAATGATGACGCGGTATTTGGCGGGTTTGCCACTGACCATGTCGGTGCCGGGCGTCTGCTCGTAAGCGAAGGGTACGCAACGGATGGTAGCCTGTGTCTCTTCCTTGATCTGAGCCTCGGTCTCGGCCGTGCCGTCCCAGTGGCAGAGAAAGAAACCGCCGTCCTTGACGCGCTCCTTGAACTCCTCGTAGTTGTCGCACTCGTAGACGTGCTCGTCGCGATACTTGCGGGCCTTCTCGAAGATGTTCTTCTGAATGTCGTCCAGCAGTTGCTCGACATACTGGGCAATACCCTCCAACGGACGAGTCTCCTTCTCGAGCGTGTCACGGCGCATCACCTCGATGGTGCCGTTCTCCAGGTCGCGGGCACCCAGCACAAGGCGCACGGGAACACCCTTCAGCTCGTAGTCGGCAAACTTAAAGCCGGGACGCTTGTTGTCAGAGTCGTCGAACTTGACGCTGATGCCCTTCTTGCGCAACTCGTCGATGATGGGCTGCACCTCTTTGTTGACCAGCTCCATCTGCTCGGGCTTTGTGGCAATGGGGATGATAACCACCTGGATAGGAGCCAGACGCGGAGGCAGCACCAGTCCGTTGTCGTCACTATGCGTCATGATGAGCGCACCGATGAGTCGGGTAGAGACGCCCCACGATGTTGCCCAGACGTATTCGGGCTTGTTCTCCTTATTAAGATAGGTGACCTCGAAGGCCTTGGCGAAGTTTTGTCCCAGGAAGTGTGAGGTACCGCTCTGCAGGGCCTTGCCGTCCTGCATCATGGCCTCGATGGTGTAGGTGTCCAGAGCTCCGGCAAAGCGCTCCGTCTCAGACTTCACGCCCTGCAGTACGGGAACGGCCATCCACTCCTCGGCAAACTTGGCATAAACGTGCAGCATCTTCTTAGCTTCCTCTTCGGCCTCCTCGCGGGTGGCGTGGGCAGTATGGCCCTCCTGCCACAGGAATTCAGAAGTACGCAGGAAGGGACGTGTACGCATCTCCCAGCGCATCACGTTACACCACTGGTTGCACATCAGGGGCAGGTCGCGCCACGAGTGAATCCAGTTCTTATACGTGTTCCAGATAATCGTCTCCGACGTAGGACGGACAATGAGCTCCTCCTCCAGTTTGGCGGCAGGGTCTACGACGACACCGCTCTTATCCTCGGTAGCCTTCAGACGATAGTGGGTGACGACGGCGCACTCCTTGGCAAAGCCTTCTACGTGCTCGGCCTCGCGACTGAGGAACGACTTCGGAATGAGCAGAGGGAAGTAGGCGTTCTGAGCACCTGTCTCCTTGAACATCTTGTCCAACTGCTGTTGCATCTTTTCCCAGATGGCATAGCCATAGGGTTTGATTACCATACAGCCACGAACAGCCGACTGTTCAGCGAGGTCGGCCTTTACCACCAAATCGTTATACCATTGGCTGTAATTATCAGCTCTTTTCGTTAAATCTTTTAATTCTTTTGCCATTATTTTTGTCTTTTTTCTTAAATTTTGCTGCAAAGGTACAAAAAAGTTCATAATTCATAGTTCAAAGTTCATAATTATTTTTTATATTTGCACCAAATTTGTATGTTTCACTTTAAAAATGATAACAATTATGAAGACAAAAATCATTTCTTTGTTCCTCTGCGTAGGACTGCTCGTTGCTTGTAACAACACTCAGAAGGGTGCAGCCATCGGTGCTGGTGGTGGTGCTGTGCTTGGTGGTATTATCGGTGCTATTGCCGGTAACACAGCCATTGGTGCTGCTGTAGGTGGTGCCGTAGGTGCCGGTGCCGGTGCTATTATCGGTAAGAAGATGGATAAGGCCAAGGCTGAGGCCGAGGCTGTAAAGAATGCTCAGGTAGAGAGTGTTACCGATGCTAATGGTCTGCAGGCTGTCAAGGTAACCTTCGATTCTGGTATCCTCTTCAACACAGGTAGTGCTACTTTGAGCAGCACAGCCAAGTCTTCTCTCTTCCAGTTTGCTAACGTGCTGAAGAACAATGCCGACTGTGACGTGGCCGTTCAAGGATATACCGACAATGCCGGTTGGAAGAATAGCACCGCCGCCCAGAGCCAGCAGAAGAACCTCGAGCTCTCTCAGCAGCGTGCCCAGGCCGTGACAAGCTATCTGTTGTCACTCGGTGTTGCCAGCAATCAGATTCGTAGCACGATGGGTTATGGTGAGGACAATCCCGTTGCCGACAACTCTACCGCTGCCGGTAAGGCTCAGAACCGTCGTGTTGAGGTTTACATGTATGCCTCTCAGAAGATGATCAACGAGGCCAATTCTCAGGCAAAATGATGTCTGATGTGAGAAAGAAAAGTAAGACGTGAAGAAAATTCGCGCTTTTATTAAGAAAGTAATCCTATGGATAGTGGTGGCATTCTTTGCCTCCACTATCTTTTCTGTTGTCGTACTCCGATGGGTGCCCGTATGGTTTACTCCGTTGATGTTCATCCGCGTAGCACAGCAGGTTGGGGCAGGGCAGCCGATGACGCTTCACCACCACTGGGTACCGCTGGAGGATATCTCTCCCTCATTGTCTACAGCCGTAATGGCCTCTGAGGATGCCCATTTCTTGGAGCACAACGGCTTCGACTACAAAGCCATCGAACATGCTGCTATGCGCAACATGAAACACCCCGAAAAACGCAAGCTTGGCGCATCGACTATCTCCCAGCAGACCGCCAAGAATGTTTTCCTCTGGCCTGGCCGTTCGTGGGTGCGCAAGGGTTTTGAGGTTTATTTCACCGTACTCATTGAACTTATATGGTCCAAGGAGCGTATCATGGAAGTCTATCTCAATTCTGTTGAGATGGGCGATGGCATCTATGGTGCTGATGCGGTGGCCGAATGGCATTTTAACACGACAGCCGATAAACTGACCAAGGCGCAATGTGCGTTAATAGCAGCCACGTTGCCCAATCCGCGCCGTTTCAACAGTGCTCGTCCTTCGGCCTATATGTTGAAACGCCAAAACCGCATCCTTCACGAAATGAAATTCGTGAAACCGCTAAACAATAACCATTAACCGTTAACCTTTAACCATTAATCATCATTATTTTTAGGTATTTGTCGGTAAAAAGTTCTCCATGTGGAATTTTTGTTGTATCTTTGCAGGCAAATAGTAAGAAACAATGAAACTTTCCGAACTGAATACGGGCGACAAGGCCTATATTATTAAGGTACAGGGACATGGTGGTTTCCGCAAGCGCATTGTCGAGATGGGCTTTATCAAGGGCCAGTGTGTCGAGGTGTTGCAGTGTGCACCGTTACAGGACCCTGTCAAATACAAGGTCATGGGCTACGAGGTGAGTCTGCGTCGTCAGGAGGCTGATAAGATTGAGGTCAGTACCAACGCTCAGGATGCCCAGTATGTCAGTGAACCGCAAAATGTGGCCGTTCCTGCCCATTATGCCGTTCATTCTGCTCGTCACACCATCAATGTCGCCCTCGTAGGCAATCCCAATTGTGGCAAGACATCGTTGTTCAACTTTGCTTCTGGCGCTCACGAACGGGTAGGAAACTACAGTGGCGTCACCGTTGATGCCAAGGAGGGCTATGCCGATTTCGAGGGGTTCCGTCTGAAACTTGTTGATCTGCCAGGTACCTATTCGCTCTCGGCCTATTCGCCTGAGGAATTATACGTCCGCAAACAGCTTGTCGAAGATACACCCGATGTCATCATCAATGTCATCGACTCGTCCAACATCGAGCGCAACCTTTATCTCACTACCCAGCTCATGGATATGCACCTTCGTGTGGTGTGTGCCCTGAATATGTTCGATGAAACCGAGCGTCGCGGCGACCGTCTTGATATCGAGACGCTCAGCTCGCTGATGGGTATCCCCATGGTGCCGACGTCATTCAAATCGGGTAGGGGCTTGCCCGAACTCCTGCGTGAAGTTATACACATTTTTGAGAGTCAGGAGGGCCACGACAATTACTATCGCCACATCCATATTAATCACGGACACGAGATAGAAAATGGTATAGCCAACATGCAGAAGTACTTGAAAGGCAACGACTTGCTGCGACTACGTTACAGTACGCGTTGGCTGGCATTGAAGCTTCTCGAAAAGGACGCTAAGGCTGAAGAAGCCATCGCCGCTCTCCCTGAGCGCGACGAGATTTTGTCTGCTCGCGACACAGCCGTTCGTCGTGTTAAGGAAGAGACTGGCACCGACTCTGAGACTGCCATTATGGATGCCAAATACGGCTTCATTCGCGGTGCGCTGCAAGAGGCGGGCTATAAGGTTGGCAACAAGGAGAACACCTATCACGTCACCCATCGTCTCGATGCCCTCATCACCAATCGCTGGCTCGGCTTCCCCATTTTCTTTGCCCTGCTGTTCCTCATGTTCGAGGTAACATTTACGCTGGGGCAGTATCCGATGGACTGGATAGATGCCGGATTTACGTTTTTGGGCGATTTCATCGGTGAAAACATGTCTGATGGTCCGTTGAAGGACATGCTCGTCGACGGTGTCATTGCCGGTGTGGGGTCCGTCATCGTCTTCCTGCCACAGATTCTAATTCTCTACACCTTCATCTCTATCATGGAGGATTCCGGCTATATGGCCCGTGCAGCATTCATTATGGACAAGCTGATGCATGGCATGGGACTGCATGGCAAGTCGTTCATTCCGCTCATCATGGGCTTCGGCTGCAACGTACCTGCCGTCATGGCTACTCGCACCGTTGAGAGTCGTCGTTCGCGTCTCATCACCGTGCTCGTGCTGCCCATGATGTCGTGTTCAGCCCGTCTGCCCATTTATATCATGATTACTGGAGCCTTCTTTGCAGTACGCTACCAGAGTCTGGTCATGATATCGCTATATCTCGTTGGAATCGCGCTTTCTGTTGTCGTTTCACGCATTCTCAGTACGTGGGTCATTCGTGGCGAGGATACTCCGTTTGTCATGGAACTGCCCCCATATCGCTTCCCAACGGCAAAGGCTATCTTCCGTCATACGTGGGAGAAAGGCAAGCAGTATCTGAAGAAGATGGGTGGTGTCATTCTCGTGGCTTCCATCATCGTCTGGGCCTTGGGCTATTTCGGTCCTATGGGCGTAGCACCCTCGTTGGAATCGAGCTTTATAGGCTTGCTGGGCAAGATGGTTGAACCCCTCTTCCTCGCTCAGGGCTTCGACTGGCGCATGGATGTCAGCCTCATAGCCGGTGTCGGTGCCAAGGAGATTGTCGCTTCGACCATCGGTGTACTTTATGGTGACGCGGGCTTTAATTTCTCGTCGCTCACGGCCTATGCCTTCCTGCTCTTCGTCCTTATTTATTTCCCCTGCATAGCCACCATTGTTGCCATCAAAAACGAGAGTGGTTCGTGGCGCTGGGCTGTTTTTGCCGCCATCTACACCACCGTCCTTGCCTGGATTGTCAGCGCCCTTGTCTATCAGATTGGCAGCCTTTTTTAAAATAGCAGTCTTTGCAACACAAAACTGAATGAATATTATCAACAATTAAGATGTAGTTATGATGAAACGTTTTATTTCTTTATTCCTGATGGCTGTGACCTTTGGCGTGACAACGGCATTGGCACAGGACAACGACGGCAAGTACACATTGCAGAATGGTGAGCGGACAATGGTGATTGATGCCGCCAAGGGTGGAAAAATCCTCTCGCTGAAGTATGGCGAACGTGAGGTTATCTCGCAGTTGAGATGGCCCGAGGCATTTGGCAGCACGTTTTGGACCAGTCCGCAGAAGGAATGGAACTGGCCCCCTGTGCCGGAGTACGACAAGCGGCCTTATACGGTGGAGCAAAAGGATGGTGTGCTGACGCTGACCAGCGAGGTGTCGGAACGCATGAAATACCGTATCCGCAAGGCGTTTGTCGTTGACGAGCGCGACGGAGCATTTGTCATTACCTATACCATCATCAACGAGAGCGACGAGGTGCGAAAGGTGGCCCCCTGGGAGATTACCCGCGTGCAGAACGAAGGCGGACTGATCTTTTTCGAGGCTCCCGTGGAAGGCATCACGCCTGCAGGACTGATGGATTTCAAGGACGCTTTCGGTGCCGCATGGTACCAGACTGACGAGACCAATGGCAACCGGAAGGTGAATGCCGACGGCAAGGGCTGGCTCGCCTATTACAACAACGGCTTGTTGCTCGTAAAGCAGTTCGACGACTTGGATGCGTCACAGCCTGCACCTGACGAAGCCGAGATTCAGGTATATGTCAACCGTGGCAAGGCACATATCGAACTGGAGAGCCAGGGTGCCTATACGACGCTTCAACCCAAGGAGTCTGTGAATTGGACGGTGCGTTGGTATCTGCAACCTTCAGATTTGCCCGTGGAGCCCTCGGAGAAATTATTAAAACTGGCTAGAAAACAAATAAATCGGGGCTGACGTTTGGTAGGTTCACTTTTTTTTCGTATCTTCGCGGCAGAAACGGAAATCATAAACGTAATTCAATATGACTAAGAACTTATTTTTTGCATTATTATTGGCGTGGGGAGGCGGAAGTGCGGCCTTAGCCGACAACCAGCCGGAATGGCTGAATCCACAAGTGAACCAACTGAACCGCGAGGCGAGGAGGGCGAACTTCTTTGCCTACGAGACGGAGGCACTGGCGAAGGCCGGCGACAAACAGGCCTCGGCACGCTATCTGTCGCTGGAGGGCATGTGGCGGTTCCACTTTGTGAAGAACCATCAGGACGCTCCTACAGACTTCTTCCGCGTGGGTTACGACGACTCGGCATGGGAGGATTTCCCTGTACCCGGACTATTTGAACTGAATGGTCACGGCGACCGTATCTATAAGAACATCGGCTATGCGTGGTGTACGACGTTTGATAGTAACCCGCCCATCGTTGGTGAGACGGAGAACTACACGGGTTCGTACCGTCGTGAGGTGACGTTGCCCGAAACGTGGCAGGGTCAGCAGGTACTGATACACGTCGGTTCCGCTACGAGCAACTTGAAAGTTTGGGTGAATGGTAAGCTGGTTGGATATTCGGAGGATTCGAAGATTGCTGCTGAGTTTGACATCACGAAATATGTGAAGAAAGGCAAGAACCTGATTGCCATGCAGGTGATGCGGTGGTGTGACGGCTCGTATCTCGAAGACCAGGACTTCTGGCGCTTTACGGGTATTGCCCGCGAGGTGTATCTGTATGCCCGGCCCAAGGTTCATATCGAAGATGTCGTGGTGAAGCAGGACTGGCAGGACGGCACAGGACTGCTGGACGTCAGCGTGAAGGCGCCGAAGGGTACGACGGTGGAAGTGCGTTTGGACGATGCCGAGGGGAACACCGTCGGCACGGGCGCGAAACAGACCATTACTAATGTGAAGGCGTGGACGGCCGAGACACCTTATTTATATAATATGTACGTGACGTTGAAGAAGGGTACAGAGGTGAAGGACGTGGTGGTGTTGAAAGTAGGTTTCCGCCATATTGAAATCAAGGGCGGTCAGCTGTTGGTGAACGGACAGCCTATATTAATAAAAGGTGTAGACCGTCACGAACTGGATCCCGACGGCGGTTATGTCGTGTCGCTGGAGCGTATGCGTCAGGACCTGCGCATCATGAAGCAGTTGAACATCAATGCCGTGCGTACAAGCCACTATCCCGACGACCCGCGGTGGTATGACCTGTGCGATTCAGCAGGCATCTATCTGGTGGCTGAAGCCAACTTGGAGAGTCACGGCATGGGTTACGGCGAGGGTACGCTGGCCAAGCGCAAGGACTTCCAACTGATGCACATGGAGCGTAACCAGGCAAACGTGCTGACGCTGAGGAATCATCCGAGCATCATCATTTGGAGTCTGGGCAATGAGGCCGGCTATGGCGAGAATTTCGAGAAGTGCTACGACTGGATCAAGTCTGTTGATAACCGTCCCGTGCAATATGAACAGGCTGGTCATTGGGGCAAGACGGACATTTTCTGTCCGATGTATATGGGCTATGAGGATTGCGAGAAGTACGCCAAGACGGACAATCCGCGTCCGCTCATCCAGTGTGAGTATGCCCACGCCATGGGTAACTCGGTAGGCGGTTTCAAGGAATATTGGGACCTCGTGCGCAAATATCCGAAATATCAGGGTGGTTTCATCTGGGACTTCGTTGATCAGGGCTTGCGCGACAAGAGCCCCGTTACAGGCAAGGAAATCTTTACGTATGGCGGTGACTACGGCCGCTATCCTGCTTCGGACTATAACTTCAATTGTAACGGCATCATTGCTCCCGACCGCAGGCTGAATCCGTCTGCTTACGAGGTAGGGTATTACTATCAGAACGTGTGGTTGACGGACAAGGGACTGAAGGACGGTAAGCTGGAAGTGTATAACGAGCATTTCTTCAGGACGTTGGACGGTTGTCAGCTGGAGTGGCAAGTGAAAAAGCACGGTGGCGTGATAGACCTCGCAGGCGTGGCTCCACAGCAGCGGAAGGCGTTTGTAAGCGACGAACTGAAGCAGACGCTGGCACGTGTATTGAGTCATCATGCCGATGAAGAAATTACGGTGAACTTCACCTGCAAGCAGGACGGCCAAGTGATTGCACGTCAGCAATTTGTGGTACAGGAATATAAGTTCCCCGAGTTAAAAACTGAACCAGCTGACGTAGCGAAGGAAGAGACGAAGAACTATGTGAAGCTGACGGCAGGCGGTACGACGTTGACCATCGGCAAACAGTCGGGCATGATAGACTATCTGGACGTTGACGGACAGCCGATGTTGATAGATCGTCAGAGCATTGCGCCCGAATTCTGGCGTGCCCCGACGGATAACGACTACGGTGCATGGATACAGCAGCGCTGGGGCAAGTGGAAGCAGCCGCAGATGAAAGTGGAGTCGCTGACAGTGAGCGACAATTCAGTTGTCGCGAAGATATCATTGCCCGACGTGAAATGCGGTATGACGATGACCTATACGCTGACGGCAGACGGTGCGGTGATTGTCCGCGAACAGATGGAACCGACCGACGAGGCGAAGAACGAAAAGGACCAGTGGCTATTCCGCTATGGCGTCCAGTTGCAGATGCCGAAACAGTATAACCGCGTGGAATATTATGGTCGCGGTCCGGGTGAGAACTATTGCGACCGCAACAGTTCGGAATTCATCGGACGTTACCAGAGTTCGGTCAGCGACCAGTATTTCCCCTACGTCCGTCCACAGGAAAGTGGTAACCACACCGACGTACGTTGGTTCCAGGTGACTGACGGCCAGCGCGGTCTGCAGTTTGAGAGCACGGCGCCCTTTGAGTGTTCGGCACTGCCGTACTTGGTGGAAGACCTCGATGCCGGCATGTGGAAAGACCACCGCTGGGGTCAGCATAGCGGTGACCTCGTGGAGCGTCCGTTGACACAGGTACATGTGCAGCAGAAGCAGATGGGATTGGGTTGCGTGAACTCATGGGGTGCACGTCCGCAGCGACAGTATATGCTGCCCGTACAGCAGTATGACTTCACGTTTGCGATTCGTCCCGTGAAATAGGAGGAATCAATCACAGGACATATAGGAAATATAAGGTATAAAACTCGGTTACGGGCGGGCGGTCGCAATAATGCGGCCTTCCGCCCGAATTAATACGGCCCCTCGCCCGAATGAATGCGGGCGGGAGCCCGAATCCGCTTACCTACGCATTCGCTCCCTTTTACATAGGCACTTTCTCCCTGTTTGCACGGCACTTTTCCCCTTCAACTGACCACTACCGCTTAACGGGACACGGGCAGACCCCCTTTTTTTAAAAGGACTATTCAGAGTGCTCTACCCAATGCTTTTAGGGCTTTTAGCTGGGGAAGTTTTTTGAGTATACCCATTTTGGGGTTGAAAATATTTGCGCATATGAGAATTAGTTTGTACCTTTGCAGGCCAATTTAAATATATATACGGATTTTATGATGTTTAGAAGATTGTTTTTCAGTATTTTAGCCCTTACGCTGCAACTGTTCTTACAGCCTGTTGCTGCCCAGATGGTGACTGCCCAGCAGGAAAGTCAGGATTCAACTATTAATGTCATTGCCTATTTCTGCAAGAACGACACACTAGGCTATGACTTCCAGCATGTGAAAATGAAGATAGTGGACAACGACACCACTGTGAATTACTATTATAATAGTGAGTTCCAGCTGATAGTCAGAGATTCAACCAGCCAAGGGTATAAGATAGAGATGAAGCCTATCAGTAATCATTGCGAGATGCCTGAAGATACGTTAATGGCTCAGGTTTTTGAAAAAATAGCTAATTCAATGGGTGATGTGCCCCTTATTTTCACTACCGATGAATATGGCACCATCCTGCATGCGGAAAATTGGCGGGAGGTACGTGACTTTACACGTAAATTGAGCAAATCGATGACCGACAGCCTTTATGCCTTAAAGCCGGAACTGGCTAAAGCTATTGACCGTCAGCGTCTTGAGGCTTCCCTCAATCTGCAATTTGCTAATGAAAAGGCCATTCTTGACGGATATGAGGAACTTCGGATTCTCTTTGGACTTTATGGAAAATCATATCGTATAGGCAAGAGCGAGGAAGACGTGATGAATCCAAGCGGGTATCCACAACATTTGAAATTTGTAGTGAGTTATGGCAAGACAAGTGAGGACTACGGATTTGAGGACGACTATTTCGTAAATTGTCTTTCAGAAGTGACGATTCCGGCAAAGGACGTCGTCAACCTTACAACTGATCGCATGAACATGATGTATAATCATGAGATGACCGATGAAGAACGCCAGAATTTTGAAAAAGAGATTGATGAAGATGCCAAGGTCAGTATCATTGAAGGCTATGACTATTTCTATAATGGCTGGCCATGCGATATGTTGTATGAAAAAGTGACTGACCTGAAAAATGTCCGCAATGTGGAGGTATACCGAATCCAGTGGACTACACGCAGTTGGGGTATCTTCGGAGGTGGTGAAGCCCTGGATGCTGGAGTCAGTCTTTAAGCTGTTGAATGTAAAGTAGATGGATATAAAACTGAAAATTGTTTTTATGAAAAGAATACTATTGACAATAGCCGCCATGATGCTTTTCCTTTCTGCTTGGTGTCAGACGGATGAGATCACCAGACAGCAAGCTGACAAGCTGGACTCAGTGACTGTCAAGTTGATGAATCAGAAACGCTATGAGGATGCCATTAAGACCAAAGAGCGCGAATTGGCTATCCTTAAGGCGTTATATGGTGAGAAAGATACTACATACATCAAGCAGTTCGCTTTCAGTGCCAAACTGTATTACAGGAACGAACAGCCGGATATGGCTGCAAAGATAGTAGAACAGGCCGCTCAGCTATATGCCGACAACGTTAGCAATAGTGATGCCATGTATGCTTTCTACCTTGATAATCTATCCTTGTACCAGAGTTCAAACAACGAGTACGACAAGGCAAAGGAAAACAGCAGGAAGGCATTGACCATCTATGAGAAACTGGGTCAACAAGACTTCGACTTGGCCATTATCTTAATGCATATGGCAGAAACAAGCCATTATTGTGGTGAGTCTCAAGAAGCACTTAAATACGAGATTCGTTCACTGAACATTATCAAGAAACTATGTGGTGAACATTCTGATGAATACATCGGAGAACTACCTTTCCTGCAGAAATACTATCAGGCTGTTAACGACGAGAAAAATGCCCAACGTGTAGGGGAGAAGATTGAAAAACTGCAGAAGGAGAAAGACGATGGATTCGTAGACCTGCCTGAGTTGATAGAATTTAAAAGCGCTGAGCTCTGTCATGAACATAATGATGATGCCCTGAAATGTATCCAGTATTACCTGACACATACAATCCGCGCTCCTCAGATGGAGCAGGCTGCTCAGTATATCATGGCTTGGAGCATAGCAAGCGGTGATGTGAATATTGTTATTGGTGAGGAAGTCGGCTCGTTGGCATCCTCTAAAGAAAGTATGCCTTATCGGGTGGGCTTCATGGCTGCATATAGCTATGTTTGTTTGAGAGATAACGTGAAAGACCTGAACGAAGCGCAACTGATGGACGTCTTCGACATCTTGTTACAGTTCTATGAGCCCAATAGTTCATTGACAGGCAAGGTGGAGCTGTTGGACAAGTACCTGAAACTAAAGGAGAAGGGTAAGTTGGAAAAAGAGATTCACAATATATTCACGGAGCAGCAAGCCCATCAAAATACGGATAACAAATGAATGCAAAACTGAAATCATTATGGCAGCTGTTGCTGCAGAGTCCACGACGCTTCCCTGTTGAACTGGCACTGGGAGTGGTATTCTTTATCATTGCAGTTTGGGATACTGAGACTCGTGAATGGAATGAGAAGGCACTACAATTTGAGAGCGAGGTCAATGGTGATATTCTATATTTCTTCGTGCCGCTGATGGCATTGACTTTCTGGCTCCATCGCGTCAACCGCTGGGCTTATCTCGCCTCGTTCTTCCTCTTCCTGCCCCTGATGATGCTCGACCTGAAGCCCTTCCTATGGACATACGGCTTCACGTTCACCTATGTCTTGGCGGCTATTTTGCTTATCGTCGGCAACAGACGATTGGATAACCGTTCGTTTGCTGCTCATGCCCTGCATGTGGCTACGCAGATGTTCTTCGGGTTGCTGATATCAGGCATCCTCTATATGGCTGTCTTGGCCATCATGGCCTCGTTCTTCTATATCTTTGGCATCGATGAGCCAAGACATTTCTACGAGTATATCGCCCAGTTCATCTTTTTTGTGCTGGCTCCGCAGATATGTTGTACGCTGGTCCGTCAGAACGAGGACGAAGTGGCCGAGCCTTTCAAGATACTCCGGCTTATTCTTAATTTCATTCTCTCCCCAGCCGTCATCATCTACACTATCATCCTCTATACCTATTTTATAAAGATAGTCTTCGAGTGGGACTTGCCCAAGGGCGGTGTGGCTTGGATGGTTATGGGATTCATCACCGTTGCATTGATTGGTCGTGTGGCTCAGTCGATACTCAGCCAGCGATACTACGATTGGTTCTACCGTCGGTTCACGCTGATTGCCATTCCTCCGCTCATCATGTACTGGATCGGTTCCATCTACCGCATCCGCCTCTACAGTTTCACTGAGAGCCGCTTCTATCTGATGGTGGCAGGTGTGCTGATGACGCTTTTCGTACTGATGCTGTTCCGTGAACGCACCCGTCGCTATCAGCTTATGGCGCTCATCTTCGGTGCAGCTATTATTCTCTTCACCTACATCCCAGGCATATCCGCCAAAAGCATTGGCTTCCGTTGCCAGAAGCAACGACTCGTGCAACTCATCAATGAACTGAAGCTGACCGATGCCAAAACGGGCAAACTGAACGACGACCTTGACATGAGGAGCATCCGCCAGGATAGTCTGATGTGCGAGCGATATAAGGATGTCAGCAGTGTCATCAAGTACGTACGCAAAGAAATCGGAGACAAAGAATTTGAGGAGAAATACGGCACTTGGGAGTACTCGGAGTATAGCTTCAGTTACGACAATGCTAAAGCCAAATCCATAGTGTCTCGCGTTAGCGGTGACAACACGTATACCAGAAGGAAGGCTGTTGAGTTGGGAGAATACACGATGATGCTCCCTTCAAAAGCATACAATTACAAGTTCGAGAACCAGACAGTCACTATCATTCAGAATAAGGATACAGTTCTCGAATATCCTATCAATAAGATTATCCGTCAGGACACGATGCTTCTGCATCATCCTGAACAACTACTTACCTATCGCAACGATTCACTGATGCTGGTACTTGAAGGAATCTGCATTGAAGATACCGTCGTTACTGATGTCATATACTATGGTCTTCAGTTGTTCAAGAAAAAGGGCAGATAGAGTCTTGATTCAAAACGGAGATTGTTATTGTCTTATGGATGTCAGCAGAAAACTTATTGTTCCTATTTGGTGGTTGATTCAGTTGTGTGTCTTATTGGCGCTTGGAGTTCGACATTTAGGACATTTATTTGTCTTTGTCCTACTAATTATGTCATTAGTAGGCTATATGTTTGGTGGGCGTAAAGTTGCAATTGCGTCCTCCTTTGGTCTGGCTTCATATTCCGCTCTGACAATGATTGGTGCAATAGTATTGTGTTATTTGACGTTCTTTTTAGCATCAAACTACATGGAGTGGTTTCTTCCAATAGTTGCAATGGCCGTTGCCATCATAAATATAATTATCTCATTCAAGATAATCAAAGAACTTCGTGATAAAAGATGTCGAATTAACAATTAGTGTGTGACACAATGAAAAGATTGATTATTAAATACTGGTATGTACCAATCGTTGTGGTGGCTTTGCTGATGCTGTCACTGATAGTACTAATTACAATTCAGTCTGCATTTCAGAGAATTACTCTCTGGTTTCTATTTATTGCATTGATTACATTGCCGGTTTCATGGATATGCCTACTGATTTTTAAAGAACGCCGCAAGGCTCTTATATCTATTTTATGGTCTATTGCTGCTATCTGTATCCTGCTAATTCCACTCTTGATAGCAATAATTTCAGATCCGCGCGTTCCCAACACATCGAGTGATGGGAGAAATCGCCTTGGTGATTTTCTTTTCTCAAATACTGTAGAAGAAGCGGCTGTTCATGCCGATGTGAGTTATGATGTAAAAGAATCAGAAAAGGAAATTATCAGTGCAACCAATGACTTCTCCTTCAGATTATTTCAGAGCGGAGCGCTTGCGATCATTTTTTAGGTTAATGTTTTGCGTATCAAAATAATATTTGTATTTTTGCAATCAATATTAATAAACCATCCATAACAATGGCAAGGCAAATAAGAAAGAAAAGTGGAACAGGCATTTATCATATCATGCTCAGAGGTATCCCTTTGATGATTCAAAGTCTGGAGAAGGTGAGACGTAACGAAATCCTTATTACAGCGAAAGCTATGGGGGCTGGACTGCGCCAACTGACTAGATTGAAAGGTGTTTCGTTTGGTGTTATACAAAAGTTGTAATGATGAAAATAATCAGAAGAACCGACCCCATGATCCTGAAGCATTACAAAATTCCTTGCATTAGAACCGGTTTGTTTCTAAATGCTATGTTGATTGTTGCGAATCTCGCCTTGTTCTCATCTTGTAGAAAGGACATAGATGAGAGGATAAAGGAGTGTTATAACTCTAACGACACGATAATAAATCTGTCGGACCTATATCCTGAAGAATGGGATACGGTTTACTATTTTACCAATGCTTGTAATTTAGATGAGGTGGAGAAACGGGTTGGGCCTGTTATTAGGAGGCTGTACAGCGATATTGGAGATAGAATCCTAATATTAAATAAAAACCAGAAGGTAAAAGACTATTCGCATCTAAATGAAGTGGTATGTTATAAAGAGTACTTTCCGAATTATGGTCAAAAAATTGATGGCTCAGTATTCGTGTTCAAGAATAGACCGTCAATTGTAGCTATACCACGTGAAAAGGCTAATTTCCTTATTCGGAAGATAGATGATAATACTTTTTGGGTAATTCATCAGGAAGAGGAAGCGCAGAAAAATCATGCAATCACAGGGACCAGTCCCCGTGATTGATAAATAGTTGAATGAATGGAGATAACATTGAACGAATATCACAAATTAGATGAGTAGAAATATAAAACAAAAGCAAACAGCCTGGAAAAAGAATCGTAGGTTTGGCGATAAGATGGGTGGACGCATGAGGCTCAAGCTTCATGATAACATCTTTAAGAGAGAGCATTCTTTTACTGCTCCTACCGATTTGGATGAGACTCCCATATTTATAGTAGAGAATACATCAAGAGACTACTATTTCCCTATTGATGTTAATGATGTCAATGATGTTTTAAGCAATTATCCTGTTGATAAGACGGAGTTCATTACTCATATCTGGCTAAGAAAACATACTCCTCATAATCTTAAACACGATACTTTGGCGAGTTATACATGGGGAAGTGGAGTTTATTTGATTTGCCTGTATCCCATAAAAAAAGACAGGACGCATTATTTGGGGAAAAAGAAACCAATCGGAATCATGCTTCACGAGTATGAAAAGTACTCAAAAATCATTGAGAAGAAAGATGGATTCTATGCACAGTTTACTGATGAAAGCGCAAAGAAATACTACAAGGAAATCCTACTACCTTACTGTATCAATGGTTTAAATTCAAAATAAATACACAAAAGAACTTTTGTGTACTTGAACATAATCCCCACCCATTGTTCGAACCATTACTAAAGAAATACCCGCTGAATGAGTAGAAGGATATTGTAAAACATATGGAGTTATTTTACCAATTATGAAAATAGTTAGAGCAATTGTTAGTATACTTATAATTTACCTGTTAATTGTCATTTATTCGATTTCTATGAAATTAATAAAAGACGAGGATTTCATAGGTACTTATTATTGTGTCAATATCAATGCAGATACAGAATTAGAGATCTGTGGTACAGCGACAAGAATCATAGACAAAGAAACTGATGAAACAATTATAAGTGATTTAGATTCTTTGCTTGTTGTTGATGATGTTCTCTATGGGCTCTGCAAAAATAAATACTTTTTATTGACTCTCTCCAGCAAGGAAGTAACATATAGTACAATCCCATTGTCACAGTATTCTACGAACACACTTCTAAGTCCTATGGAATATTATAGAGAAAAAACCATGTATATTGACATTATTGGTCTTGTAGTATTGTGCGGTTGTATAATCATCACAATAAGAAAAGGATTGTTTCAAAATCTTAGGAGTAATCGGCTTGGTTGGTTAGCTCCTCGAAGAATCGTCACATTGATTCTTCTTCTGGTTTTATGCATTGATATTCAAGGTCAATCCCCTGCACAGGCAGACTTATTGAGAAAAGCTTATAGCAAACATTCAAAATCGTTGTTGTACAGCTTCTTTGATAATTGGTCTGATGAGATTTCATCCAATGAAAATGAATCTCCTAATAAATGGGTAGCCGAAGCACATAAGGTGTTTGCTGCTTTCTACCAACCTCTTGAACTGGAAAAAATAGGATGTAGAAGTGATGATAAGGACTTGTATAAAGATAGTCGTTATTTCATTATTCAAGATACACTGCAGAACATTTACATGGCCGATAGCATCCCGTTTGCATCAGATGAACTTGAATCCTATTACATTAGTCGTATAGAGCAGAAATACCCTAATGACAGTATTCGAAAGGGGTACATAAAAATGGTAGAAAGAGAAAAACATAACAGAGAATTGGCTCCTGTTTTTGACATAGACTATTCTGCTTTTTCTTCCATAGGGATTCCAACCACTGAAGTAGTTTCAAATATATCATTTCGTCCCCCAGTTCAATTCACCGATCGGAAGATTGTTTATCTGACATCTAAATACAAACGGCTTCTTGATAACTTTTTGGGCAACGAACATATTGATTTGGGAACAGAAAATATCATGCAAGTTGCGCGTTCAAAAGATAGCAGTCGTAAAAGAATGGAATTCATCAATAATGCCTGTAAGATATTCTATGGACATTGGGGCGGATATTGGCAATATGAAACTTATCCTGTAGCAACGTCCATTGTATTTGATTCTAAAATGCAACGTGCAGTAGTTTACTACCGTTTGGTTTATGAAGGTGGCGTGGTTATGCTGGAAAAGCTGAATGGTAGATGGACAATTTTATCTGGTAGACTTACTTGGATAGAGTAATAGATTCTAAATTTGTCCAACTGCATTTGGTGATATAGTCAGATAACGGTGGCCTGCCTCAATACTTTCGGAGTAATTGAAAATAGTCTTGGAGTATTTAAAATTACTTTCGGAGTATTTTTCTTTTTCGCGGACGAAACTGAGGCGGACTATCGGGTGTCGGTGGAGAGCCGACGACCGAGGAAGAACTGACGGCAACGCAGGAAGAACAGGAGAACGCCCGTCAGATTGACTATCGCCACTGTCCAAAAGGCAGTAGCGTAGCCGTATAGTTCGGCCAAGATGCCACCAAGGAGAATGCCCAAACCCATGCCGACGTCCCACGAGATGAGGATGGTGGAGTTGGCAGTGCCGCGCTCGTTGTGGTGTGCCATCGAAATCATCATATTCTGGAAAGCCGGCCACATGTGACCATTGCCCAAGCCGATGAGTAGGGCGGAACCGTAGTAGCCAACGAGATGTAAGATGTTAGATGGAAGATGGAAGATGTGAGTTGAGAGCGTGGGCATTAATATAAATAAGGTGTAGCCGACGAGTGAGATGACCATGCCTTCAGCGGCATTGTGGGTAAGAAGGCCCTTGCGCAAGGCTCGACCGCCCTGCAGACGCGAGAGAATGAGTCCGACAGAGCAGAGCATAAACCAAGTGCCGGTGCCTCCGGTGATGCCCATGACCTGTTTGCCGTAGATGGCGAGATAGTTACTGAGCACGCCGAAGCAGAAACCGAAGAATACCATGTTGATGCCCAGCAGCCAGCCGCGCTGGAGGAAGAAACGGTCCAAAGAAAGCGCGCGCTTTGCTTGCACGGGAGCTTTTTGTGGCAACTTCACCGTCGCGTCAATGATGAGTCCGAAGGTGGCGACGATGAGTGCGAGCCAGAAGAGCAACTGGAAATTATGCGTCTCGGCATAGATGAAGACGGCGAACGACGGTGCGATGGCCATCGCGAGATTGTTGCTGAGTCCGTAGTAGCCAATGCCTTCGTTGCGACGGGAAGAGGGGAGTACGTCGATGGCAACGGTGGAGTTGGCGACGGTGAGTGCGCCGAAAGGGCCTCCGTGGAGGGTTCTGACGATGGTAAACAGCAGTAGGGTTGATGCCGCGAGATAGCCAGCAAAGAAGATGGCGAAGGCCGTGAAACACACCATGAGCACCGTCTTTCGCGGAAAGGAGTCGACGAAGAATCCGCTGAATGGGCGGAAGAGCAGTGCGGTGATGGTATATCCGGAAAGCACCAGTCCGATGACGTCCTTGGTGGCTCCGAAAGTCTCATGAAGATAGAGCGGCAACAGTGGCGTCAACAAATAAAAGGCGGTGAATAGCGAGAAGTTCGCTATCATCACCTTTATATAGTTGCTATTCCACAGGCGTTCCATGGGGCTCGGTAAACTAGAAGCTCTAGATATTCTAGACAATCTAGATGTTCTAGTATTGTCTCAGGGCACTGAGCAGTTCGTTGTTCTCGCTGCGATTGCCGATGGTGACGCGCAGACAGTTGTTGCAGAGCTGGATGCGGGTGCGGTTGCGGACGATGATGCCTTTGTCAACCAGGTAGTCATAGATGGCCTGAGCGTCGGTCATCTTTGCCAGGAAGAAGTTGGCGTCTGTCTTGTACACCTGTTCGCAGATGGGCAAATCCTGGAATGCGGCCATCAGCCGGCCACGCTCGGCAAGCAGGATTTTGACGTATTTATCGATTTCGAAGGGGTCTTTCAACATCACCATCGCCTGTTGCTGGGTGAGCTGGTTGACGTTGTAGGGATATTTCACCTTATTATATATATTAATGATGTCCTTCGAGGCGAAAGCCATGCCCAGACGGATGGCTGCCGATCCCCACGCCTTCGACATGGTCTGAAGGATGATGAGATTGGGGTGGGTGGCAAGTTCCTGCCGCAAGGACAGTTGCTGAGCGAAGTCGATGTAAGCTTCGTCGACAATGACGATACCCTCGAAGCCCTCGACGACCTTCAGGATTTCGTCGCGATTGAGCGAGTTGCCTGTTGGATTGTTGGGCGAGCAAATCCAAATGATCTTGGTGTGGTCGTCGCAGGCTGCCAGAAGCTGGTCGGCATGCATCTCATAGTTGTCGTCAAGCAACACCTGACGAAACTCGATGTCGTTGATGTCGGCACAAACCTGATACATGCCGTAAGTAGGAGCGATAGACACCACGTTGTCGCGACCGGGATTGCAGAATACGCGATAGGCGAGGTCAATGGCCTCGTCGCTGCCGTTGCCCAGGAAGATATTTTCCTCGGGCACGCCCTTGACCTTCTTCAGGGCACTTTTCAGTTCGCGCTGCAGAGGGTCTGGATAGCGGTTGTAAGGCTCGTTATATGGATTCTCGTTGGCATCGAGAAAGACGTGAGCCTCCTTGCCGGAATACTCGTCGCGAGCGGAAGAGTAGGGCGCGAGACTCCAAATGTTCTTTCTGACCAGTTGTTCTAAGGACTTCATAATTGTCTATTCCTATTTTTTTTCGGCGGCTGAACCGTCGAACACATTATTTGATTGAATTGATGCGTACGGTCATGGCGTTCTTGTGGGCGTCGAGCTGTTCGGCTTCGGCCATCAGTTCTACGGCACGACCAATATGACGGATACCATCTTCCGTGAGATGTTGGAAGGTAATCTTACGGCAGTAGGAGTCGAGGTTGACACCGTTGTAGGCAGTGGCATAGCCGTGCGTGGGCAGAGTATGATTAGTACCGCTGGCATAGTCGCCGGCACTCTCGCAAGCGTAGGGACCGAGGAATACACTGCCGGCATTAACTACGCGCTCAGCGAGTTGCTCGTAGTCCTTCACTTGCAGGATGAGGTGTTCGGGGGCGTAGAGGTTGGAGAGGCTGATCATCTCGTCGACGGAATCGACGAGCACAAGACGGCTGTTATCGAGGGCCTTAACGGCAATTTCCTTACGGGGTAGTAATGCCAGTTGACGGTCAACTTCTGCCTGTACCTCGCTGAGTTTTGCTTCCGATGTCGTGATAAGCAGTACCTGTGAGTCGATGCCGTGTTCGGCCTGCGAAAGAAGGTCGGCAGCAACGAATTCTGCATTGGCGGTTTCGTCGGCCAATACGCAGACCTCGCTGGGTCCGGCAGGCATATCGATTGCGACCTCGTCGAGTGAGACGTGTTGTTTGGCGGCCATCACATATTGATTGCCGGGACCGAAAATCTTGAAGACCTTGGGCACGCTTTCAGTTCCGTAAGCCATCGCTCCAATGGCCTGAACACCGCCAATCTTGAATATCTTGCTGACTCCGGCAATGCGTGCAGCGACGAGGATGGCGGGATTAACCTTGCCCTCCTTGTTTGGAGGCGTGCAGAGCACAATTTCCTTGCATCCGGCAATCTTGGCAGGCGTTGCGAGCATGAGGACGGTAGAGAAGAGTGGGGCAGTGCCACCCGGGATGTAGAGACCAACGCGTTCGATAGCGACACTCTTCTGCCAACAGGTGACGCCTTCCTGCGTCTTTACCTTCTGACCAACAAAGCGCTGAGAGATGTGGAACACCTTGATATTATGGTGTGCAAGGATGATGGCATCACGGAGTTCGTTGCTGACGAGCTTTTCAGCCTCATCCATTTCCTGTTCGGTGACAGCGAGGTTGCCTAGTTCCGCCTTGTCGAACTTCAGTTCATACTCGCGGACTGCTTCGTCTCCGCGCTGACGGATGTCAGCGAGCACGGTGGCAACGGTCTCGTTGAGTTTTGTCAAGTCCAAGCGTGGACGAGACGTAATCTCGGCCCACTGTTCCTGTTTCGGATATTTATAGATCTTCATAATATTTCTTTTTCGACGGGAGAACCGTCGAACATACTAAAGTATCATTTTTTCAATTGGGGTAACGAGGATACCTTGTGCACCCATTTCCTTCAGCTTGCCGATAATCTCCCAGAAACGTTTCTGGTCAAGTACAGTATGAACGGAGCACCATTCCTCGTCGGCCAAGGGAATAATCGTAGGACTCTTCAAGCCCGGCAGCACGTTGATAATCTCCTGCAAACGAGCCTTGGGGGCATTCATGCGAACGTATTTCTTGTCCTCTGCATCCTTTACAGCCTTGAAGCGGAACAGCATTTCTTCTAATGTGGCACGCTTGTCCTGGCTCATGTTCTTGTTGCCGATGAGCAGAGCTTCGCTTTGCATCACCACTTCCACTTCGCGCAGATTGTTGCTGACGAGTGTAGAACCAGAGCTGACGATATCAAAGATTCCGTCGGCAAGTCCTATGCCCGGGCTGATTTCCACGCTACCTGTGATGACGTGAATCTCGCAGTCGACACCTTGTTCCTTCATGTAGTTGCGCAGGATGTTAGGATAAGACGTGGCAATCTTTTTGCCATTGAACCAGTTGACGCCACGATATTCAATTTCTTTGGGAATGGCCAGCGACAGACGGCACTGTGAGAAGCCCAGACGCGAGATGACATCGGCATCTTCGCCGCGTTCGATGAACTCGTTTTCTCCGACGACGCCAATATCAGCAACACCGCTGGCAACACTCTGTGGAATGTCATCATCACGAAGATAAAGTACTTCCAGCGGGAAATTACTTGACTGTACCAGGAGTGTACGTTTCGATGCACTGATCTTGATGTCTGCTTCAGCAAGCAGATTCATGGTATCGTCGAACAGACGACCTTTTGATTGTACGGCAATTCTTAACATATTCTTATTTACCTTTATTTGATTCTTATTCTTCTTGAGCATCGGCTGTCCGCAGCAAAATGCTGGTGGCACCGAGGGTAAACAACGTCCCGTCCTCAATGACACGTCGTTCACGCGGAGTCAGTTCGACATTATCGACGAACGTTCCCGTATTGCTATTGTTATCGGCCAGCGTGTAACGCAAATTACCACGTTTATCGCGACTGACGGTGATGGTGCAGTGATTGAGGTCGACGCTGGGATCGACAGTCTCGAAAGGTGTGTTGATGGGATTCCCTTTCTGGTAGCGGCCAATGACGTTATCTCCCATATGTAATGGAATGACCTGTTTGTAATGGAACACGTTTTCAATGACCACAATACTTCCGCAAGGCGCCTCTTCTGCAGGGCGCTCTCCAGAGTCGGCCGACATCTCGGCATTCTCCTGTTTCTGGGTATTGCGCAACTTCGATACACCGATGCGGATACCGAATTCTTTTCCGCATTGGTCGCATTTAAACACGAGCGACTGACCAGTGGTATACTTGGTCTCGTCGAACGTGATGTAGTTGTCGCATTTAGGGCATCTTACACGTTTCATGATTTCAAAAACCTATGCTGATACTTTTTTATAAACCCACGCTTCGGCGAACTCCTCGTCATTGTTCATCTTGTTCAAATGTCGATAGGCTTCGCCCTCGGTTTTGTAAGATCCGCAAACTACGCGTACGGTGTTACGATGGATATACACCTCTGCATCTTTTATACCGCGTTTTTTTAACTGTTCAACGTAACTCTCTGCATTGCTGAGCTTTACCTGACTGGCTAAAACAATACAGTATGTGGGTTCTGTTGTTGGGGCAGCTTCTTGCTTTACTTCCTCTTTTGCAGGAGCACTGGCGGCAGTAGGCTTCACGACGGGTTTGGCAGGAGCCATGTTCGTGTCCTTTGGCATCAACTTGGTCAGCAGATTGCCCTGCATGTTGCTCATCGAGCGAGTGCTAAGGTCGCTGTTGGCGATAGGCGTTGTAATCAGGAAGAAAGCGATTACTGCTGCAGCAATAGCTACAGCATTGCGAATCCACGACATCTTAATCTCGATAGCTCGGTCTTCGTTCGGCTCTTCGTTGTCAATGAATTCCAATAAGGTGGAATCGGCAACTTGTTCGCTCTTTACGATTTCCGAGGTTTCGTTGCTTGTCAACTTGTTTTTGCGGATATCTTTCAGAGTGGGGAACACACAAGCGCTGAGTCCGTAGAAGTCAGGTGACAGGATACCTGCCTCGCAAGGTTCAAACTGGATGTTGCCTTCGCTGTTAATGCTCAGCGTGCCGATATCCTCGAGTGTAAAGTATCCTTTTTCGTTGAGTTCCTGCTTCATTTCGTCGACTTCACGTTCGATACGACGCAATGCCTCAGGATAACTGATGTCCAAAGCATTAATGTACGACTGTACGAGCAACGAGTCGTTGATGCGTAACTGTGGATTGAATCCCAGTGTTCGTGTAGGTGGCAAAAATATGCAATCATCGGCTTCGTAACGGGCTGCTACATGGTGTGCAACAAAGCCACCGAAGTCTGGCACGATGACGCAGTCATTGTCCAAAAGAAGTATTTCAATATGTCTCTGTAGTTCAATCACGATGCAAAGGTAGTAATTTGCGAGCAAAAAACCAAATTTTTTGCGGGTAAATCGATTTTTTTTCTTACCTTTGCAAACGGAATAAGATTTGAATAAGAAAAAGAAGCATTAGAAAGGCTCCTATTATTATATATATGAATAAGGTGTTATACCATATTATATGTTTACTGACAGTTATAGGTTTTGTTGCCTGTGGCGGTCAAAAGCCAACAGCCCAGCAGGAAGAAAGCCGTGAGGCCAAGCAGTTGTTGCAAGGTGTTTGGGTGGAGGAAGACGGTGAGACGGCTGTGTTTCAGATGAAAGGCGATTCCATTTTCTATGCTGACTCTACTTCATTGCCTGCCCGTTTTTGGGTCATTGGCGATACGCTTTTCGTTGGTTCCAATCGTTATCCCATTGAGAAGCACACTGAGCATTTGTTGTGGTTCCGCAATCAGAATGGTGATTTACTGAAATTCGAAAAGAGTGATGATAAGGAATTGAATGTGGAGTTTGAACAGTCAAAACCTCAGATTCTGACGATTACTGAAGTGCTGAAGCGTGACACAGTTGTTTTCTATGACAGCCAACGTTACCATCTGTATATCGCTATTAACCCCACAAGGTATAAGGTGACGCATCAGACCATCAATGAAGATGGTATGGAGGTGGAAAATGTTTATTATGACAACATCATCCATCTGAGTATTTTCAATGGTGCTACCCAGTTGTTTTCACGCGATTTCCGTAAGCAACAATATGCCAAAAATGTTCCAGCCCAGATACTGCAGCAGTCGGTATTGAACAATATGGAATTTTCGAAGGTTGATGCCAATGGTTTCCATTTCAATGTTTCCGTTTGTGTTCCCGACGACGCCAGTTGTTACCTTATTGACCAGATTATTGATTTTAAAGGTAGCCCATCCGTAAAACTGCTTGAATATTGAAAGTTACACTCCTACAAACAGATATCCGTTGGGCACAGCCAGAAGAAAACATCCGCTGTGCAGAACAGTTGCTTTCCGATGCAGAAGAGAGCGACCTTTATGTGTTACCAGAAATGTGGAGCACGGGGTTTGCAACAAAGCCTCATGGTATTGCTGCCGACGAAGATACGAATCCCGCTTTACTTTGGATGAAGGAGATGACAGCGCGACGTCAGTGTGCTATTGCCGGTAGTCTGGCAGTCCGTTTGTCGGATGGTAGTTTCCGCAACCGTCACTATTTCATCGATGGACATAATGGTAACATTTACTATTACGACAAACATCATCTCTTTACGTATGGTCACGAAGACGAAAACTATACGGCAGGGCAGGAACATACCGTTGTCACGTATGAAGATTTCCGATTTCTGTTGTTGACGTGCTACGATTTGCGTTTCCCTTGCTGGAGTCGTTATTCTGACAATCTTGATTATGACGCTATTATTTTGGTTGCCAATTGGCCTGAGTCCCGCCAGTCTGCATGGCAACTGCTCACTCGTTCCCGTGCAATCGAGAACCAGTGTTACCTCATAGGTTGTAATCGTGTAGGCGACGATCAACATTCCCATTATGCCGGCTGTTCTCTAGTAGTTGACGCTTATGGCAAGGCATTGGGCCAGTGCCATAAGAACAGGGCTGAAAGTCTCACGGTTAACCTTGATATAGCCGAACTGCAACGTCGTCGTAGCAAGTTCCGCGTCCTTGAGGATAGAGACCTCCGATAGGTTTCTTTTGCAAATATCGTTAAATTATGCATGAAAAGTTTGCAAATTTCACAAGCTTTTCGTAACTTTGCAGGATAGATATACAAACTAATCAAAAACGAACAAAATTATGTTATCACAGCAAGACCTGAAGCAGTTGGCTCAGAAGGGTATCTCTGAGGCACAAATCGAGAGACAATTAGGTGAGTTTAAAACTGGTTTCCCATTCCTGAAGTTGGAGGCTGCAGCAGCTATTGGTAAGGGCATTGTAGCACCTTCTGATGCTGAGCGCAAGGCGTATGTGGAGGCTTGGCAGGCTTACAAAGCCGAGGGCAAGAAGGTGGTGAAGTTTGTACCCGCATCGGGTGCCGCCAGCCGTATGTTCAAGGATATGTTTGCCTTTGTGGATGCCGACTACGACGTGCCCACGACGGACTTCGAGAAGAAGTATTTTGACAACATCGAGAAGTTTGCCTTCTACGACGAGCTGGATGCTGCCTGCCAGAAGAATCAGGGCAAGGGTATCAAGGCACTCATGGCTGAAGGTAACTACAAGGCCGTTGCTGCTAACATGCTGAAGACTGAGGGTCTGAACTACGGACAGCTGCCTAAGGGCCTGTTGCTGTTCCACAACTATGCCGAGGGCGCTCGCACGCCGATGGAGGAACACTTGGTGGAGGGTGCTTTGTATGCAGCATCGAATGGTGAGGCCCACGTACACTTCACCGTCAGCCACGAGCACATGGAGCTCTTCAAGGCCAAGGTGGCTCAGAAGGCCGATCTCTATGCTAAGAAATATGGTATCAAGTATGACATTTCTTTCTCTGAGCAGAAGCCCTCGACGGATACCGTTGCCGCTAATCCTGATGGCACGCTGTTCCGCAATTCTGACGGCTCGCTGCTGTTCCGTCCAGGTGGTCACGGTGCGCTGATTGAGAACTTGAACGAGATTGAGGCTGACGTCATCTTCGTGAAGAACATCGACAACGTCGTGCCCGACCGTTTGAAGGACGATACCGTCGAGTGGAAGCAGGTCATCGCTGGTGTGCTGGTAACACTGCAGAAGAAGGCCTTCGAGTATCTGCGTCTCTTGGATACAGGCAAGTACACGCACGAGCAGATTGAGGACATCATCCGCTTCGTGCAGAACGACCTCTGCTGTCGCAAGGCTGACATCAAGGAACTGGAGGATGCCGACCTCGTCATCTACCTGCGCAAGAAGCTGAATCGCCCCATGCGCGTGTGTGGTGTCGTGAAGAATGTCGGTGAGCCTGGTGGTGGTCCGTTCCTGACTTACAATCAGGATGGTACCGTCTCGCTGCAAATCCTCGAATCAAGTCAGATTGACAAGTCGAACAAGGAATATATGGAGATGTTCACCAAGGGCACGCACTTCAATCCCGTCGACCTCGTTTGCGCTGTGAAGGACTACAAGGGCAACGCTTTCAACCTGCCTGAGTATGTCGACCCAACCACGGGCTTCATTTCTCAGAAGTCGAAGAGTGGTAAGGAACTGCAGGCTCTGGAGTTGCCAGGACTGTGGAATGGCGCTATGAGTGATTGGTCGACCGTCTTCGTTGAGGTTCCCCTGTCGACGTTCAATCCCGTGAAGACTGTCAACGACCTGCTGCGCGACCAGCATCAGTAATACAACCGAGTTGAGGGGGAGAATTGCCTAAACCGTAATTTCTCCCCTAATGCTGCGGTTCATCATTTCGCGAACCTTCTCCGGGTCGTTATAGTGTGACTGCAAGAACATCAGTTTGGTGACGGCACTTTCCACTGTCGAATCATAACCGCTTACCACGCCGGCTTCCTTCAAATGGAAGCCGGTGTCGTATCTGCCCATCTCGACACATCCCTGCATACACTGACTGATGTTGACAATCACCTTACCGTTCTTGGATCCTTCCTTGAGTGCATTCAGCAACCAAGGACTTTGGGGCGCATTACCCGAACCGAAAGTACGCATCACGATTGCCTTGAGGTTAGGCGTATGAATGATATGACGAATGAGGTCTTCTCGAATACCGGGGAACAACGAGAAGATAATCACGTTATTGTCCAGACGGAAGTGTGGTGTCATGGGCTTGTTCCAGTCGGGTTTTAGAATACGTTCCTCATGATAGGTAATGTTAACGCCGGCATCTACCAGATGAGGAAAGTTAAACGATTCGAAGGCATTGAACTCGTCGGCACTCTGTTTTGTCGTACGGTTGCCACGTAGCAGATGACCATTGAAGTAGATACCAACTTCCGGTACACGAGCGTGACCTTCTTCGTCTTTCGCCGCAGCAATTTCTATACTGGTAATGAGATTCTCCTTGCCGTCGGTACGGAGCTGTCCGATGGGCAGTTGCGAACCGGTGAAAATGACAGGCTTCGTCAGATTCTCCAACATATAGGAGAGGGCAGAGGCTGTGTAGGACATCGTATCGGTTCCGTGCAATACAACAAAACCGTCGTACTGGTCATAGTTATCTGCAATGACATGCGAAAGGTCGGTCCATAGTTGTGGAGACATATCGCTGGAATCAATAGGCGGATTGAACTGATGCGTATCAATCTGCATATTGAACTGTTTCAGTTCCGGCACACGCAGCAACAGGTGCTCGAAGTCGAAAGGCTCCAAAGCACCTGTTTGCGGATTGCGGTTCATGCCGATGGTTCCACCTGTGTAGATGAGTAAGACCTTGCTCTGCATGGTACGTTAATGTTGTATCTTATCCGTTCATCGAAAGCAGGAATTCCTCGTTAGAGTGTGTTTGTACCAAGCGATCACGAATGGTACTCATAGCCTCAATGGGGTTCATCTCGGCAATGAATTTGCGGATAATCCACATGCGGTTCAGAGTGGTCTGATCCTGCAACAGCTCGTCGCGACGAGTAGAAGAGAGTACCAGGTTGACAGCAGGGAACACGCGTTTGTTGGCAAGCATACGGTCAAGCTGCAGTTCGGAGTTACCCGTACCCTTGAACTCCTCGAAGATTACTTCGTCCATCTTCGAACCTGTGTCTGTCAGTGCAGTAGCAATGATAGTCAGCGAACCGCCGCCTTCAATGTTACGGGCAGCACCGAAGAAACGCTTGGGCTTCTGCAGGGCATTGGCGTCAACACCACCTGTGAGCACCTTACCACTGGCAGGAGCAACGGTGTTGTAGGCGCGTGCCAGACGTGTGATGGAGTCGAGGAAGATGACGACGTCGTGACCGCATTCTACCATTCGCTTGGCCTTTTCCAATACGATGCCAGCAATTTTCACGTGACGGTCAGCAGGCTCGTCGAATGTCGAAGCAATGACTTCTGCGTTCACTGTCCGTGCCATATCCGTAACCTCTTCTGGGCGTTCATCGATGAGCAACATCATAATATATGCCTCTGGATGGTTTGCTGCTATGGCGTTGGCAATATCCTTCATCAATAGCGTTTTACCGGTTTTTGGCTGTGCCACGATGAGGGCACGCTGACCTTTACCGATAGGTGCGAAAAGATCTACAATGCGCACTGACGGATTTGTTGTTGCCTTATCGCCACACAGAGTGAATTTCTCATCGGGGAACAGCGGTGTCAGATGTTCGAAGGCTACACGATCGCGTACTTCCTGAGGATTACGTCCATTGATGCTGGTAACGTTTGACAGGGCAAAATATTTCTCATTGTCGTGTGGCGGACGGACGGTACACTCTACGACGTCACCTGTTTTCAGACTCCAGCGTCTGATTTGCTGTGGGTTTACGTAGATATCGTCTGGTGAAGACAAATAGTTGAAGTCTGATGAACGCAAGAATCCATAGCCGTCCTGGATGATTTCCAACACGCCATTACCGGTAATGAGCTCACCGAAATCGAATGCAGCAGACTGTGCCGGTTGGCGATAGTCTTGCATCATAGGCTCGTCCTGTGTTTGCTGAGCTACGGGACGGTCAAAGATGTCGACTGTCGGGATTGCAGATTGATCCTCAATAGGCAAGTCGACAATGGTAATGAAGTCTGTACCGTCGCCGGGATCACCTTCCCAAACATCGTCGGCATCTCCTTCCATAGGAGCCTCTTCTGCTTCAACGTTACTGGCCATTTTCTCCTGCAACTGATCAATCATCTCAGGTGATAGTTCTTCATTGTCATCTTCAACTACAGCTTCAGCTTCAGGAATTGCTTCTATTACAGCCTCAGGGATGGCTTCCACTACAGGCTCTTCTGCAAATAGGTCAGCCTCGTTTTTGGGGGAAGCCTTCTTGCGCGTCTTCTTCTCGGGTTTAGCTTCGGCAGGTGCTTCAGCAGCAGTATCCTCTTCCTGTTCTTTCTTTGTTTTACGTACACGCTTCTTGGGTGCAGGTTTCTCTTCGGCCTGTTCGGTCTGTTCGGTTTCGGCTTTTTCTGCTGCAGCCTGTTCGGCAATCAGTGCATCCAGCGTAGGTTTCTTCCCAGCCTTTGTGGCTTTTTTGTCTAACGTGGTGCTCTCCGAGCCGTTGACGGTATAAACCTTGCTATTGTCTTTTGCTATACGTGTGCGTTTGCGCTTTGAGACGGGTTCTCCTGCAGCTACCTGTTCGGCGGCCTTGTCTAAAATGGCGTATACCACATTCTCAAATTCGTCGTTCTGCGATACTTTGACTCCCAGTTCACTGGCTATCGCCATCAGTTCGGGGATAGGAAGTTTTTCTAATTGTTCTTTCGTGTACATATTAATATACAGTATATCGTTAATGATTCAATGTTGAAATGATGTTTTGGAAAGAAGGTGCTTCGCGGACGGAAACACGTTTTTCTGAATTCGGCTGCAAAGATACGAAAAAAAAATGAACCAACCAAACCGTTTGCTCATTTTTTTTCAATTGTCGTTCACTTCTTTAACTTCCTTAACTCTCTGACTTCCTTGATTACCGTTTTGGCAGTTCCACGACGAAACGACACCCATCTTGATACGTGGTATCCAACGTGAGGTCGCCACCCAGTCCTTGGGCATGGCGTTTGGCCAATGGCAGACCTAGACCCAAGCCTTCCGACAGGTCGTTGATTTTTCCAAACGGCATGAAAATCATTTCCAATTGTTCCTCCGACAGTCCTGTGCCAACATCCTCAACAATGAAGCGTACAGTATTCTCATTCTGTGTGACGTGCATCACCACGTGTTTGCCGTCCGAATATTTGGCGGAATTATACAGCAATTCGCGAATAGTTCTCATCAGGTAAAGGTGGCTAGTGTGTATACAACAATTGTCAGGCAATTCGGTTTCCAACAAGATGTCTGTATCGGGGAAGTTATCCTTCAAGCTGCTAACACATTCCCGAGCTAATTCGTTACACGACACCAGTTCATTCCTATGAGCCTGCAACTCCTGAGAGACACCCGAGTCAGAACTGTCGTATAACATCTGAACCATGCGGTACAGGTGATGGGCATTATGCAACATAGTGTCAGTAATGCTTGCCAACTCTTCTTCTGGCAGCAAGTCGTTGTGCTTTGTATCGCTTTTGTATGTCAACAGGCTGTCGCGAAGCACTTGTGCGAAACCTATGATGATGTTCAGTGGTGTGCGTATCTGGTGGGACACGTTTTGAATAAAGCGTGTCTTTTGTCTCACAGCCTCCTCAACCTTTTCCGTAGCCTTTGTCAACTCTTCATTACGGTTTCTGCTTGTCTCTGCAGTATGTCGCAGTGCTCCCATGTGGAAGTTTAGCGACTGTTGCATGGTGGCAAAACTGTTTTGTAGCTGTCCGATGACATCGGTACGCTTGGTGCGTAGAATAATCTCGTCATTGTTGTCTCTTGCTATCTTCTCCGAGAGGCGCAGTAACTTGTTGAGGGGCTTGATTTCTCTTGAAACACTGCTTTGGCACAGCAGCAAAATGATAATCAATCCGATGCCAATCAGTGCGGCAATAATATATACCAATTTGTGGTAACTCCAGAGAATGTCTTTGTCGGGACATACCAATGCGAGACTCCATTCTGTACCAGGCACGGGACGGTAGCACACGTGACAATCCACACCGTCAATCGTAGCCTTCATGACACCGAGATTACCCGCAGTCATCTCATGTCCCAGTGCTATCAGCTCGGTATGTTTGTTGGGATCGGCATTGGAGAATATGGTCTGTTTGTAGAGCCTTGCAGTATCGGGATGGATATAATATTGTCCGTCGCTTCCTATCATCATATAATATGCGTGTGGGTAGGGGACAGCAGCACTATCTACAACGGCTGTTATGCGACGCATGGACAGGTCGCAGGTGATGATGCCTGCCAGCTGTCCGCTCTCTAGGAATATGGGTCGGCTGTATGATGTAATCTGGTCGGTAGCCACCACTGTTCCTTCGGTGTCGTCGGCATAGGGCTTCACCCAGCAGGCTTTGCCCAATTCGCGGGCAACACTGTACCAAGGTTTCTCGAAATATTCATAGGGAGCGTCTCGTACGGTGATAATGGAGTCTCCATCTCTCAGCGTATAGGCATCGAAATAACGTCCGTATTGTTGGAACATGTTCGGCTCTGCGGCAATGCAACACCCGTTGACATGACTATTCAACATAACAACGAGTCGCGAGATAGCCAATAGCGAGTCTGGTTGGAAATGTTCTTCGGCAAGCCATGTGTTGGAATTGGTGGCGGTCTCTATGGTACTCATCATACTTCTGACGCGCTGCACCGTCGTGTTCAGCATATTGCTGGCACTTTCTTGTGCTTCTTGACGGATGAAGAACTGTGACTGCAAAAACATTCCACCCAATGCCAGAATGAAGACTGGTGCGGCCATCAGCAACATACCAATGGTGAGCTTCCTGGACAGGCTATGACGTATCAGTTCCCTCATACGCGTTCCTCCTTTCCTTTTTCACTCTCGGCAGTTTCTATTAAGCTGTTAAGCAGGTCTGTAATGACCTGTCCCTCCTGTTGTATGATGTCAACATTGTCGGCTGTTTTCTGTCGTGTATTATCGTGATAGTGTTCACATAGTTCTGTAACACTTTTGACGATGGCGTCCGCAGGACCTGTCATTTGGTTTGTCATATTGTGCAGGAAGGTTGTCTTCACCCGGTCGGCCTCCTGCGTCTGGGTGTAGGCCTGTTTAAGCACACTGTTTCGTTCCTGCAATGTTTCTTTCGATTGCTGCAACTCACTCATGCGTTCTGCCAGTGCACGTTGCATTTGCTGGAAATGAAACTGCAGACGTCCTATCTCGTCTTTCCTTCGCGAGTCTGGAATAGTTTCTCCATAGTGTCCGCGAGCAATGCGCTCGGCCGATTCTGTCAACAGGTGCAAGGGTTCCAATTGGCGGTGGGTGATGAGTGTACAGAGCACCCAAGTCAGCAACATACCGATGATGGCAATGACCAACACGATAGTCAGTAGCAAGTTGTAGTCGCCGAAGATGTCTTCCTCGGGATATACTACCCCTACGCTCCATTTCAGTTCCTCCATAGCTCGGCCAGGTACTGCGGAGCGTTCGAAGGGACGATAGAATACATACCAGTCTTCACCGTTCATCACAAACTGTTTATAGCCTCGCTCGCCGTTTACCATTGCTTCTGCGGCTATACGTACCGAGGGGTCAGCTCCGTTCTCACACTGTGTGAACACCGTTTCGTGAGACAACTTGACGGGATCAGGATGTACAAGAAATGCACCATTTTTACCCAGTAGTGTGCTATAGCCATTGGCCGATGGTTTTGCGTCGAGTACGATTTGCGAAAGCAGAGCAAGGGACACATCAACTGACAGTACGCCAATAGGTTTCCAATTGCCGTCGTAGAGGGGTAGCGAGAAGCATGTCACCGCCTCGTCGTTGGGAGTATCCTTCACAGGTTCCATCCAGCATGCGTGCCCTTCCGTCAGCGGTTCTGTATACCACGTCTGTTGAGTGTAAGGTTTTCCACCGAATGCTTTAGCCATTACCAGTTCTTCGCTCTCGTTGTTGAAACCTTTGCGGTGAACGTAAGCCATGAATGGCTTCTTATCTTCGTAGAAGTTGGGAGCCATAGCAATGGCACAGCCGACAATATAGGAATTACTCTCAATAACAGTCTGACAATAATGAAACATCTGCTCGCGATTGTTCATTTTACCCAGAAGGTTCCAGTAGATATTGCCTGTTGCCTGTTCTACGCTCAAAAGAATATTATCTATGTGCTGTACCGTCGACTCCAACGTCTGTTCGGCATTACGCATAGCTTCTGCTTTCAATGTCTGACGTGCGAAATAAAACATTACTGCTAGCGCTACAAATAACAACAGCGCTATTTCGCAGACAACCATCAGACTCAGCTTGACTGATAAGGTCTTGTTGATTATTTTAGGCCATTTCAGCATAGTTTCAAGGTCTTCTGGCTGCAAATTTACGAAGAATTGGTTATATTTCCAAAAGTATATGTATTATATCTTTGAAAACACTGTTAAGGAATTATAATTACAGCATATATCGTTTGACTTTCCAGTCAAATCTGCGTCATATAAACAGGCATAAGAACTTGATTGGATGAAAGAGAAGAGTAAACGTTTTTTGCTGACAACGCTCTTCATGGCGTTTTGTCTGTGTTCATGGACGCAGACAGATTCACTATGGACTGTAAGAGGTCGTGTAACTGATGCCAAAACGAAGAAGCCACTGGCGTCGGTTAGTGTTATGAGTAACCGTGTTGGTACAGTGACGAATGCCGATGGTGAATTTGTGCTGAAGCTGAGCGCTGTTCCCCATGAGGTGGTATTTTCGTGCCTAGGCTATCAGACGCGACGCCTGACAGCAGCAGCATGTCGGGCTTTGGAGCAAGAGGGCAATCCCGTTCGTTTGCAGGCCAGCAGCGTGATGCTCGACGAGGTGGTAGTAGAAGGACATGAGGCACGTGATATTGTGCTGAAGGCTATTGATCGTATAGAGCGCAACTATCCGAACAATCCGAACCTGATGCGTGGTTTCTATCGCGAGACAGTACAGAAGCGACAGCGTTTCATCAGCATTGCCGAAGGCGTCGTGGACATCTATAAGACAGGTTATCAGAAGAGTGATGCCGGCGACGGTGTGAAGATTCTGAAGGGTCGTCGGCTACTCAGTCAACGTGCCAGTGATACGTTGGCCGTGAAGCTACAGGGAGGTCCTGTGCTCCCCATTATCCTCGACGTAGTGAAGGAGCGAGATATATTGTTGAACGAAGAGGAATTGTCGAAATACACCCTGCGTCTCCGCACTCCCGAGATGATGGATGGCCGGATGCAGTATGTGGTAGAATTGACGCCCAGAGTGACTGAGACGTATGCCCTATGGACTGGCCGGTTGTATATCGATCGCGAGACACTTGCCTTCACTAAGATAGATCTTTCGTTAGACATGCACAATCCTGGCAAGGTGACAGAAATGATATTGCGCAAGAAACCTTTCTCTTTGCGTTTTACACCCCACGAGTTGTCGTTAACTGCCGATTACACGACAGACGGAGGTGTAACACGACTTAACTACATCCGAAACATCATCCGGTTCCGTTGCGACTGGAAGCGGCGCTTGTTTAAGTCGAATTTCAATATTGTGTCGGAAATGGTTGTCACCGACTGCCACGAGGGGGCAAATATTCGCCCTATTCGCGTTCGCGACTCATTCTTCCGTCATGACAACTTTTACGATAAAGTGATATATTTCAACGATCCTGATTTTTGGGGCTCTGAAAACATCATCGAACCCACGGAGGACTTGCTGAAAGGAATCGACAAAATAAAGAAAAAGATGATAGATAAGTAATAACTTCTTGAATGTCAGTCTGTTACTTTATTTTTCTGACTTGTTGATTTCGTCAATATAATTGAGCACGTCGTCGCGTCCTGTTTTCTTTTCGGCAGAGGTGACAAAAATAGGGGGCAGTTCCTCCCAAGTTTCTAACAGCTTCTTTTTGTAACTATCAACAGCCTGATTACATTTGTTGGGCGTCAGCTTGTCGGCCTTTGTGAAAATAATGCTGAAAGGAACGGACGATAACCCCAGCCACTCAATGAATTCGAGGTCTATCTTCTGCGGTTCCAGTCGGATGTCAACCAAGACAAAGACATTTAAAAGCTGTTCGCGTTGGAGAATGTAACCACGAATCATTTGATCCAAGCGGTCTATTTCCTTTTTCGAACGCTTTGCATAGCCATAGCCTGGCAAGTCGACCAGATACCATTCCTTGTTAATGATAAAGTGATTGATGAGTAGTGTCTTACCTGGCGTAGCACTGGTTTTTGCCAGCTTGCGGTTGTTGGTGAGCATATTGATAAGGCTGGACTTACCCACGTTCGAGCGTCCAATGAACGCATATTCTGGTTTCGTGTCCTTTGGGCACATTGACACTACAGGTGCCGACAGCGAGAATTCAGCTTGTTTGATTTCCATATTTCGATGTTTTGCCTGCAAAGATAGAAAAAAAAGATGGACTAACCAAACGTCAGTCCACCTTTTTTATGAATGATTTGTCTGTTATGCGTTATATTCCTGCCAAGACTTAATCTTGATGTCGTTCTGTGAAAGTGCCGTGAAGGCCTCGATGAAGGCCTTGGCCAGACGGACGTTGGTCATCAAGGGAATGTTATGGTCAATGGCACCACGACGGATGCGGTAGCCGTTGGTGAGCTCGCGCTTGGTGTGGTTCTTCGGCACGTTGATGATGAGGTCGAACTTGTGGGCAGCAATCATGTCCATGACGTTGTTCTGCCCCTCTTCGTCGGGCCATGCTACGGGCGTAGCCTCGATGCCATTGTCGTTGAAGAACTTCGCTGTGCCCCCAGTAGCATATACTTTGTAGCCTTTCTTGACCAGTTCCTTGGCGGGTTCCAACAGACTGACCTTACCCTTGGCGCCACCTGAAGAAATCAGGATGCTGCCACCATCCTTAGGCAGACGGTAACCGGTAGCGATGAGCGAGTTGAGCATAGCCTCGTTGAGGTCGTCACCCAGACATCCTACCTCACCCGTAGAGCTCATGTCAACACCCAGAACGGGGTCGGCATTTTGAAGACGGGCAAACGAGAACTGGGAAGCCTTGACGCCGATACGATCGATATCGAACTCTGATGAGTCGGGACGAGAGTAGGGGGCATCGAGCATAATCTTCGTAGCCGTCTCGATGAAGTTGCGCTTCAGAATCTTAGATACGAAGGGGAACGAACGAGATGCACGCAGGTTGCACTCGATGACCTTCACCTCGCGGTTCTTAGCTAAGAATTGGATATTGAACGGACCGCTGATGTTGAGCTCGGCGGCAATCTTGCGGGCAATCTTTTTAATCTGACGGATGGTAGAGAAGTAGATGTGCTGAGCGGGGAACACCATCGTGGCGTCGCCAGAGTGCACACCGGCATACTCTACGTGCTCGGAGATGGCGTACTCGACAACCTCGCCCTTGTCGGCAACAGCGTCGAACTCAATCTCCTTGGTCTCGGTCATGAACTTAGAGATAACTACAGGGAATTCCTTAGACACCTCGGTAGCCATGTTGAGGAAGCGGTGCAGCTCCTCATCGTCGTAGCAGACGTTCATGGCAGCACCAGATAGCACATAGCTAGGACGTACCAATACGGGATAACCTACCTCGTCGACAAACTGCTTGACATCCTCGAACGAGGTCAAAGCACGCCATGCGGGCTGGTCGATGCCAAGCTTGTCAAGCATAGCAGAGAACTTGTCGCGGTTCTCAGCACGGTCGATATCGACAGGAGAGGTACCCAGGACGGGAACACCCTGACGATGCAATTTCATGGCGAGGTTGTTAGGTATCTGACCACCCACAGAGACGATGACACCACGAGGCTGTTCGAGGTCCATCACATCGAGGACGCGCTCCAGAGAGAGCTCGTCGAAGTACAGACGGTCACACATGTCGTAGTCGGTAGACACGGTCTCAGGGTTGTAGTTAATCATGATGGACTTGTAGCCCAGCTTGCGAGCGGTGTTGATAGCGTTCACTGAGCACCAGTCGAACTCTACCGACGAACCGATACGGTATGCACCAGAACCGAGCACGACGACAGATTTCTCGTTCTTGTAGTAGTTGATGTCGTGTTTGGGAGCGTACTGTTCACCCTCAGGATTTCCGAACGCAGGTGTGTGCGTATAGGTGAAGTAGAGGTAGTTGGTGAGCTCAGGATGCTCGCTGGCAACGGTGGGAATACGCTTGACAGAAGGCTGGATGCCCTTCTGCTTACGATACTCGCGAACCTGCAGGTTCTCCTTCTCCATATTGGTGGACTTGGTCTTCAGAACGAAGCGTGCAATCTGGAAGTCAGAGAAGCCACACTGTTTCACCTCCAGCAAGAGGTCGGTGGGCAGGTCTTCCAGCTTGTCGTACTTCTGCAATTCGTGCTTCAGATCAACGATATGTTTCAGGCGCTCCAGGAACCAGACGTCAATCTTGGTCAACTGCTCGATGCGCTCAACGGTATAACCATCCTCCAAAGCCTGTGCGATAGCAAAGATACGTAGGTCGGTGGGGTTTGCCAGGGCGTCGTCCAGGTTGTCGAACTTGGTGTGGTCGTTGCCCACGAAACCGTGCATGCCCTGACCAATCATGCGGAGACCTTTCTGAATCATCTCCTCGAACGAGCGACCGATAGACATAATCTCTCCGACAGACTTCATGCTGGAACCAATCTGACGGCTGACACCGGCAAACTTGGTGAGGTCCCAACGAGGAATCTTACAAATCATGTAATCGAGAGAGGGAGCGACATAGGCTGAGCTGGTGGTTCCCATCTCACCAATCTGGTCGAGGGTATAGCCCAGTGCTATCTTCGCAGCAACGAAGGCAAGGGGATAGCCGGTAGCCTTAGAAGCCAGCGCAGAAGAACGGCTCAGACGAGCATTGATCTCAATGATGCGGTAGTCGTTGGTCTCGGCATTGAAGGCAAACTGAATGTTACACTCACCGACGATGCCCAGATGGCGGACGCACTTGATGGTGATGTCCTGAAGCATCTTGACCTGCTCATCTTTCAGCGAACAGGTAGGAGCAACAACGATAGACTCACCGGTATGAATGCCGAGGGGGTCGAAGTTCTCCATCGATGCAACGGTGAAGCAATGGTCGTTGGCGTCGCGGATGCACTCGAACTCAATTTCCTTCCAGCCCTTCAGCGATTCCTCAACGAGAATCTGAGGAGCAAAGGTGAAGGCACTCTCGGCCAGTTCCTTGAAAGCTTTCTCGTCAGGACAGATACCTGAACCAAGTCCACCTAACGCGTAGGCTGAACGAATCATGATAGGGAAGCCAATCTCGTGGGCGGCTTTTAAGGCGTCTTCCATATTCTCCACGGCGTGGCTTACGGGGGTCTTCAGCGCAATTTCATCAAGCTTCTTAACGAAGAGGTCGCGGTCTTCGGTGTTCATAATGGCTTCGACGCTGGTTCCCAGAACCTCTACACCATACTCCTTCAGAATACCCTTCTGGTAGAGCTCAGTACCGCAGTTCAGAGCGGTCTGACCACCAAAAGCCAAGAGAATGCCGTCGGGGCGTTCCTTCTTGATAATCTCTGTAACAAAATGGGTGGTGACGGGTTGGAAATACACCTTGTCGGCAATACCTTCAGAAGTCTGAATGGTAGCGATGTTGGGGTTTACTAACACGGAAGAGATACCTTCCTCGCGCAATGCTTTAAGTGCCTGGGAGCCAGAATAGTCAAACTCGCCAGCTTGTCCGATTTTGAGGGCACCCGAACCTAAAACGAGTACCTTTTTTAATTTTTTGTTCATATATCGATGCTGCTTGTTGATTGCATTCTGGGCTGCAAAGGTACAAATATTCTTGCAAAAGACAAAGCAAATCAGTGTTTTTTTGCACTTTTTCGCGCTTTTTATTGCTTTATTGAATATTTATTCGTACCTTCGCAGCCTGAAAGCAGTGTTCCGGTCTGCCGCTGGTGTTCAGCAGAGCACGAGAGGAAAGTCCGGGCAGCATAGGACACTCCACTGGTGAAAGTGCCAGCAGTTGGTGACAGCTGGAGCCGGGAGAAGAAAATTACCGCCTGAAAGGGTAAGGGTGAGAAGGTGGGGTAAGAGCCCACCAGCCTGCGGGTGATCGCAGGGCTGTTCCGTCTGGAGGCTGCAAGTTCGCGTAAACCGTCGGTTGAGGGTTGTCCGCCCAAAGCCTTGTGCTACGACGGAGGGTAGAATGCTTGAGCCGTGGGGTAACCTGCGGAGTAGATAAATGGCAGGCATCTCTTTCGGGAGAAACAGAACCCGGCTTACAGGGACAGTGCTTTCTTTTTAGTTGATAGTTAGAAGATAATAGATAATAGTTGTTGTGCACAAGGTTATACAGTTCCTGAAAATCGGCATTTGGCGAATTACGCGAGGCGATGTGTCGTCCTTGCGCTATTTGGGTGTCGAGATGTTGAAGAAAGTGTTACTTGCTGTACGTTTCTTTACGGCAAAACGCGTCATGACCAAGGCCTCGGCGCTGACTTATTCAACGTTGCTGGCTATCGTACCTATTCTTGCAGTTGTCTTCGCCATTGCTCGCGGCTTTGGATATAATAAATATATAGAGGTGTGGTTTCGCGATTCGTTATCGTCGCAACCTCAGGTGGCAGAAACGATTATCGGTTTTGTCAATAGTTATCTGGTTCACACAAAGAGTGGCATATTCCTCGGCATCGGTCTGCTATTCATGTTGTACACGGTGTTGATGCTGGTGAGCAACATCGAAGATGCGTTCAATGAAATATGGCAGGTAAAGAAGGGCCGTTCAATGTTCCGCACATTTACCGACTATCTGGCCATGTTCTTTGTGGCACCGATACTCATTGTATTGTCGTCGGGTATCAGCATCTTCTTGGCTACAGCGGCCAAAGAACTTCCGGACTTTATGATGTTAGGTACAGCTGTACGTTACATGATTGACCTTGCACCCTATGTGCTGATGTCAGGCATGTTCATCGCGCTTTACATCTTTATGCCTAACACGCGAGTGAAGTTTTCGAGTGTGATAGTTCCTGGCATCTTGGCTGGTATCGCCATGCAAGGCTTACAGTTTGTGTATATCCATTCGCAGATATTCCTGTCGAGCTACAACGCCATTTACGGTTCCTTTGCAGCACTACCGTTGTTTATGTTGTGGATGCAGATCTCATGGACCATTTGTCTGTTTGGTGCGGAACTCTGCTACACCAATCAAAATCTCGACTACTACGACTATGATGCCCATTCCGGCGAAATCAGCCATCGTTATCGGATTCTGCTCTGCGCCCTGCTGATGAGCCGTATCAGCAAACGTTTTGTAACAGGAGGGAAACCTTACTCTCTGCTTGAATTGCGTGCGGAGACGTCTATCCCCATTCGATTCGTTAATGAACTTGTGTATGAATTGATTGATGCAGGAATGCTTTTGGAAATCACGAACGACGAGAAGGGTGAAGAGAGCCGTTTTGTCCCTGCTATGGATACACAGGCGTTGACGTTAGGTACAATGGTTGACCGTCTGGAGTCGCGTGGACAATGGAAAATTGATTTGGACATTAACGAATTGTTGAAAGGCAATTGGGCAAAAGCATTAGAAATTCGTTCAAACTACTTGAAAGACGCACGCGGCATTTTATTGCAAGACCTTTAATGCCAACAATTTACGCGACACAATAGAAAATTTGCTTATTTAATATTTTTTTACTAAATTTTTGCAAGTATGTGGAAGAAATTTCGTATATTTGCATCGAAATCATTATTAATCATCACAAAATTAGGGTTATGACAAAGTATAACATTACCGCAAAGAAGGAAAAAGAGGCTCACTATCGTAGTCTCGTTAGCCCTAAACTGATGGACGAGTTGAAAGAAAAAATCAACCGTATTGTTGTGATGGAGAAAAAGTACAAAGACAAAGATTATTCAGCCAAGAAACTTGCCGAAGAATTGGGAACAAACACTCGCTACATTTCTGCTGTTGTCAATGTGCGCTTCCACATGAACTATACGTCGTTCATCAACAAGTTCCGTATTGAGGAGGCCATGGCTATCCTGGTGGATCGTAGGTATCAGAAGCTACGCATGCAAGAAGTCAGCGATATGGTTGGCTTCTCCAACCGTCAGTCGTTCTACGCTTCTTTCTTCAAATTGATGAAGATGACGCCTCGCGAGTATCGTTTGAGACATCTTGCCCAACATCCTTCTGAAAAATTAAAGCCCGAAAAGAAAAAGAAGGCTACCGCGAAATGAACTACGTCGAAGATTGCGTGCCACACTTCGATTATGTCGAAGAGCGCTTTGCAGATTTACAGTTGCTCAGATACCGCTTAGAGGGATTTGAGCAATTGTCTTTATGTCAGAAACAACTGATTTACTACCTTTCGAAGGCTACGCTTTATGGTCGCGACATCACCTTCGACCAGTTTGGCAAGTATAATATCCGCATCCGAAAGGTGCTGGAAACCGTATATACCAATGATGCTATCAACCACGAGTGTGACGATTTCAAGGCGATGGAAATCTACCTGAAGCGTCTGTGGTTCTCGAATGGCATCTATCACCACTATGGTTGTGACAAGTTTGAGCCTGGCTTCAGTCAGGAATGGTTAAAGCAAGTAATCTGCCAGATTGAAGTAAGTAAACTGCCACTTTACCGTCATGAAACTGTCAGTAATCTGATGGATGAACTTTTTCCTGTCATCTTCGACCCCAACGTGCTGCCCAAACGTGTCAACAAGGCTGATGGTGAGGACTTGGTGGTGACCTCAGCATGTAATTTCTACGACGGCGTGACACAGGAGGAAGCAGAAGCATTTTATCAACAGCAGAAAGATGCCGTCGTTGATGACAAACAGCCCGTTTCCTATGGTTTGAACTCTACGCTGGTCAAGGACGACAAGGGCATCCATGAGGATGTCTGGTCGGCCAACGGTCGTTATGGCAATGCCATCCGACAGATTGTCTATTGGCTGGAGAAGGCCAAGACGGTGGCTGAGAACGAGCGGCAGGCCCGCATTATCACTCTCCTTATTAATTATTATAATACTGGCGACCTGCGCGTGTTCAACGACTACTGCATCGAGTGGGTTGGGGAACACGAGGGTAGGATAGACTTCGTCAACGGATTCATCGAGGTGTATGGCGACCCGTTGGGCCTGAAAGGCTCATGGGAGGGCATCGTGGAATACAAGGACCTGGAGGCCACCAAGCGAACTCAGACCATCAGCCAGAATGCCCAGTGGTTCGAGAACCATTCGCCCGTCGACCCGCGTTTTCGCAAACCTTATGTCAAGGGTGTAACAGCCAATGCCATCTGTGCCGCTATGCTCGGTGGTGACGAATATCCCTCGACGGCTATCGGCATCAATCTGCCTAATGCCGACTGGATTCGTGCGGAGCATGGTTCGAAAAGCATCACAATTTCTAACATCACCGATGCCTACAACAAGGCCGCCCACGGCAATGGTTTCAAGGAGGAATTCGTCATCGACGAAGCCACACTCGCCTTGATAGATAAGTATGGTGATATCTGTGACGACCTGCATACCGACCTGCACGAATGTTTAGGCCATGGTAGCGGACAGTTGCTACCCGGTACTGACCCTGATGCGTTGAAGGCATACGGCAACACCATTGAGGAGGCGCGTGCCGACCTCTTCGGACTCTATTATATTGCCGACCAGAAACTCATAGACCTAGGTCTTGTGCCTGATGCAGAGGCATATAAGTCGCAGTATTACAGTTACATCATGAATGGCCTGATGACCCAGCTCATCCGCATCGAACCGGGTCGACAGATAGAGGAAGCCCACATGCGCAATCGTGCCCTGATAGCCCATTGGTGCTACGAACAGGGTGGGGAAGTGATTACGATGGAGAAGCGCGATGGTAAGACCTATATACGTGTAAATGACTATGAAGCTTTACGTGAACTGTTTGCCCATTTGTTAGCTGAGATTCAGCGCATTAAGAGCGAAGGTGACTACGATGCAGCCCGTCAATTGGTGGAACGTTATGCCATCAAGGTAGATGCCGACCTTCATCAAGAGGTGCTGGCTCGTTACAAGAAACTGAACTTAGCACCCTATAAGGGCTTCATCAATCCTTGGCTCATTCCCGTTCTCGATGCCGACGGAGAAATCAGCGACGTTCAGGTCGACTATTCCGAGAGTTATGTTCACCAAATGCTACGATATGGACAAGAGTACGGGACGTTGTAAGAAGGATGATGTAAGATGGAAGATGTAAGAGATAAAGTTAAGGAAATTAAGCAGTCGTTCCGTCTGATGATGGATGGTGCTGTTGCTCAGTCGATGCGCGACAAGGGATTAAACTATCATCTCAATTGGGGCGCCACGCTCCCTCGCCTGAAAGCCAAGGCCGAGGAGCTAAAAGCCAATAGCCAACAGCCAAATGCCAAAAGCCAATACGACCTTGCCATTGCCCTTTGGAAAGAGAACGTCCGCGAGTGTAAGATTCTGGCTACGATGCTGATGCCACCCGAGCGGATGTTGCCTGGCGTGTGCGATATTTGGATGGAACAGATTCCCTCGCAGGAGATTGCTGAACAGGCGGCTTTCAACTTGTGGCAACATCTGCCTTACGCACCGGAAAAGGCCTACCAATGGATCGCCAGCGACCAGGAATACTACCAACTCTGTGGTTTTCACGTGCTGTCACGATTGTTTATGAACGGACAGGAACCTAACGAGCGGGGCATCAATGAATTTATCGACCAGTCGCTCTCTGCACTTCAGGGCCCGTATATGTCAGTTCGCAAGGCGGCTATGCAGAGTCTCCAGCGCTTTGCAGAACTGGGTCTTGTATATGAGAGAATGGCCAAAAGCGCAACGAAATCCATTAATTTAGATTTTTTATAAACTATTTTGCCGTTTTCTAAAGAAAAAGTAGTAATTTTGTGCGGTTTTAACCGATATAGCCACATAAAATGAAAGAAAACGTCAAGACTACTGTCAGGAATATTCTGTCCAATTATTTGGAGCAGAACAACTTACGCAAGACCCCTGAGCGTTTTGCCATTCTTGATGCCGTCTACGATACACAAGAACATTTCACATTGGAAGAGTTGGGCGAGAAACTGAACGACAAAGACCGCTTCCCCGTCAGTCGTGCAACGCTATATAACACGTTGAAGCTGTTTATGGAATTGCGTCTGGTTATTCGTCACCGCTTTCAGGGTGCCACGAAATACGAGGCTTGTTACGACAACAATAGCCACTGTCATCAGATTTGTACGGTTTGCGGTAAGGTGACGGAGTTTAAGTCTAAAAAGATTAATGACGCCATCAGGTCGCTCCACATGAAGAGTTTTCGCATGGATGGTTTCTCGTTATACGTCTATGGCCTCTGCAAGAGTTGTCAGGTGAAACAGGCAAAACATGCGAAAGCCAAATCAAAACAGTAAAAGGTAGAAAAAGCAAAGAAAGTTGAGAAAGTAAAACATTAAGATATACACAACTATGAATCAAGGTAAAGTTGATGTCCTGCTCGGTTTGCAGTGGGGCGACGAAGGAAAAGGTAAGGTGGTCGACGTGCTGACCCCGCAGTATGATGTGATAGCCCGTTTCCAGGGCGGTCCGAACGCTGGCCATACACTCGAGTTTGAGGGCCAGAAGTATGTGTTGCGCTCTATCCCCTCGGGTATCTTCCAGGGTGGCAAGGTCAACATCATCGGTAATGGCGTGGTGCTGGCTCCCGACCTGTTTATGGACGAAGCCAAGGCGTTGGAGGCCAGTGGCCATGCACTGAAGGAGCGCCTGCACATCTCGAAGAAGGCTCACCTCATCATGCCTACCCATCGCGTGCTCGATGCCGCTTACGAGGCCCAGAAGGGTAAGAACAAGGTTGGCACTACGGGTAAGGGCATTGGCCCGACGTACACCGACAAGGTCAGCCGTAATGGTCTGCGCGTGGGCGATATCCTCGATGGTTTCGAGGAGAAGTATGCTGCTGCCAAGGCTCGTCACGAGGCTATTCTGAAGTCGCTGAACTTCGAGTACAACATCGACGAAGTAGAAAAGAAGTGGCTTGAAGGCGTGGAATATCTGCGCCAGTTCCCCATTGTCGACAGCGAGCACGAAATCAACAACGTGTTGCGCTCTGGCAAGAGCATTCTTTGCGAGGGCGCTCAGGGCACGATGCTTGACGTCGACTTCGGCAGCTATCCCTTCGTGACTTCTTCGAACACCATCTGCGCTGGTGCCTGCACGGGCTTGGGCATTGGTCCCAACAAGATTGGCGAGGTGTTCGGCATCATGAAGGCTTACTGCACGCGTGTTGGTGCTGGTCCTTTCCCCACAGAGCTCTTCGACGAGACTGGCAAGAAGATTCGCGACCTCGGTCACGAGTATGGTGCCGTCACGGGTCGTGAGCGCCGTTGCGGTTGGATTGACCTCGTGGCTTTGCGCTATTCTATTATGGTGAATGGCGTCACTCAGCTCATCATGATGAAGAGCGACGTGCTCGACGACTTCCCCACCATCAAGGCTTGTACGGCCTACAAGGTGAATGGTGTCCTGACGCGCGACTTCCCCTACGATATCGAGAAGGGCATCGAACCCATCTACGAGGAGCTGCCCGGATGGCAGACCGATATGACGCAGTTCACCAGCGAGGACCAGTTCCCCAAGGCCTTCAAGGATTACATCGCATTCCTCGAGCGCGAACTCGAAACCCCAATTAAGATTATCAGCATCGGTCCTGACCGTGCTCAAACTATTGTACGCAAATAAATGGCACAAAAACCTTCAATTCCTAAGGGAACGCGCGACTTCGGCCCTGTTGAGATGGCCAAGCGCAACTATATCTTTAACACCATTCGCTCCGTTTACGAGCTCTACGGTTTTCAGCAGATTGAGACACCCGCTCAGGAGACGCTGGCAACGCTGATGGGCAAGTATGGCGAGGAAGGTGACAAATTGCTTTTCAAGATTCTGAACTCTGGCGACTATCTCAATAAGATTAACGACCAGGAACTGACGGAGCGCAACACGCTTCGTCTGGCTTCGAAAATCTGCGAGAAGGGTCTGCGCTACGACCTCACCGTGCCTTTTGCACGCTATGTGGTGATGCACCGCGAGGAGTTGCAGTTGCCGTTCAAGCGCTATCAGGTACAGCCCGTTTGGCGCGCCGACCGCCCGCAGAAGGGACGCTATCGTGAGTTCTATCAGTTTGATGGCGACGTCGTTGGTTCCGACTCGCTGCTCAACGAGGTCGAACTGATGCAGATTGTCGATACGGTATTCACCCGCTTTGGCGTTCGCGTGCAGATCAAGATCAACAACCGCAAAATCCTCACGGGTATTGCTGAGGTTATTGGTGCTGCCGATAAGATTGTGGACATCACGGTGGCCATCGACAAACTCGACAAGATTGGTATCGACAATGTGAATGCCGAGTTACGCGAGGATGGCTTGACGGACGAGCAGATTCAGAAGCTGCAGCCCATCATCATGCTCGAAGGCACCAACGAGGAGAAACTGAACACCATCGCTGAAGTCTTGAAAGACAGCGAGACCGGCCTGAAGGGCGTCGAGGAGCTCCGCTATATCCTGAACACGTTCGGTAGTGTGGGCAGTGGTTCTGCCACAGCCTTGAACAACGAGCTCCAGCTTGACCTCACCCTCGCTCGCGGATTGAGTTACTACACGGGCGCCATCTTCGAGGTAAAGGCGCTCGATACACCGATGGGTTCCATCTCTGGCGGTGGTCGCTACGACAACCTCACCGGCATCTTCGGCATGCCAGGTCTTTCGGGTGTAGGCATCTCGTTTGGTGTCGACCGCATCTACGACGTGCTCAATGCCCTCGACCTCTATCCCAAGGATTCGCTCCAGACCACGCAGGTGCTCTTCATCAATTTCGGTGAAAAGGAAACCGCCTACTGTCTGCCTATAATAAATAAGGTACGCGCGCAAGGCATCCGAGCCGAAATCTATCCTGACGGTGCGAAGATGAAGAAGCAGATGTCGTATGCCAATGCCAAGCAGATTCCCTTTGTGGTGCTAGCAGGAGAGAGCGAGATGGAGGCCGGCAAGGTCACGCTGAAAAATATGGAAACCGGCGACCAGCAGATGCTCTCGCCAGACGAGCTCATCGCGCAATTGTCGTAATAACGAAATCCCGTTATCCCCCCAAAAAACAAACAAAATAAAAACAATGAAACAAATCAAATTACTTGCTGTATTGATGGCCCTGGTGCTTGTGTGCACCTCGGCCACCAAACAAAAAACTACTACTATTTTTGTCATTGGCGACTCTACTGCCGCCAATAAAGATCTCTCGAAAGGCAAGACGGAACGTGGCTGGGCCATGATGCTACAGGCATGCTTCGATTCTACCTACATTCGCGTCGACAATCATGCCGTCAATGGACGCTCGTCGAAATCATTTATCGATGAAGGCCGTTGGGACAAGGTGCTCTCGCTTATCAAGCCTGGCGACTACGTCATTATCCAGTTCGGTCACAACGACGAGAAGCCCCAAGCTGCCCGTCATACCGACCCGGGCTCGACGTTCGACTACAATCTGGCGAAGTATGTGCGCGAGACGCGCGAACGTGGCGGCATCCCTGTGCTCATGAACTGCGTGGTGCGTCGCAATTTCCTTGTGAAGGCTCCTGAGAATGACGACGACGAGAAACTGCGCACGCAGACCTTCAAGGATGGTGCGAAGATGGTGGAGGGCGACTCGCTCATCGATACCCACGGACTCTATCGCGTGGCACCGCGTGACGTAGCCCAGCGCATGAACTGCTATTTCGTCGATGCCAACCAGATTACCCACGACCTCGAGCAAGGCTTGGGCACTGAGGGCTCGAAGAAACTCCACATGTGGTATCTTCCTGGCGAAGAACCCACTGAACCGCAGGGCAAACAGGACAACACCCACTACAACATCTATGGCGCCACCGTCGTCGCAAACCTCCTTGCCGATGCCCTCTGCGACGAAATCCCAGTCCTCAAGCCCTTCCGCAGAAAATAATAAACTCGGTTACGGGCGGGCGGTCGCAATAATAGGCACGCCAGCCCGCAATAATAAGCACGGCCGTGCACATTGATGCGCACGGCCGCCCGAATTCGCTTACTCTACGTCTCGTTCCCTTTTACATAGGCACTTTCACCTTGTTTGCACGGCACTCTTCCCCTTCAACCCCGGCACTAAAATTCAATACTCCAAGAGTATTCAAAATTACTTTCGGAGTATTTTTTATTTCTTTCGGAGTATTTGAGAACGAATACCCCCTCGCCTGCGTTTTTCCAAAGATTCTAAACTGAAGATGAAGAATTTCGTCACGGGAGTTTGCTTTTGATTTGCCGGAGTGCATCCTCTACGCCAAGCATCTGCATCACCTCTGGGCGTTCGGCCAGACGTTGCAGGTCGTCTTCGCCAACAGTCAGCCAGACCTGCCCGAAGAGGCCGATGGATACGGGGATGAACATGTCCTGATAGAGGATGGTGCCCACGTTATAAAATGTATGCTCGAAGACCATGAAGTTCCGCTTCAGGTATTCGTCGGTTGCGTTTAATGCCGTCATCGTGCTGATGGCATTATACTGCTGAAGCAACGGATGACTGTTCACTACCTTTTCTATGACCACCGTCAGACCTTTTTTCACCGTGTCGTAGTGAGCCATCCGCTTTGGCTTCGTCATTGCTGCCAGAGCCATTGCCATCAAGACAACCAACGTGATGCCTATGAGGAACTTCTTCATCACTTTTTTCTCAGTCCATGGGGTAGCGGACGTCCCATTTACGGCGGAGACCGTCCATCAGTTCCATGATGTATAGCGTCTCGGCGTGGGGCATCTCACGCGGCTCGAGGAGTCCGTCGGCGAGTGCCTGGCGGCAGGCGCTGAACTGATATTCGTAGCCAGTAATCTGCTGTGGCACGCGGATGGTCTCTATGTAGGTGCGGTCGGGACCGTTCACGGTGACAGTCTGCGGATTGTTGATGTTGTCGATAATGATATTGCCATCGGTTCCGGCGATGACACCGATGTTGTCACCTACACATTGCGCGGAGGATTGGACGTTGGCGAGGATGCCATTGGCGAGGATGATTGTGATGGCATTTGTGAGGTCCATGCCGGTGTTGCTCTTGACAGCAAAACCGTCAAGCATGCTGATTTCGCTATCAGTAAACATTCGTACAAAGTTGAGGGCATAGACGCCGAGGTCGAGCAGTGCACCGCCGCAGAGGTCAGGACGCATGATACGCTCCTTGTTGCCCATCGAGTAGCCAAGGGTAGCCGTGATGAGGTGGGGAGTGCCGATACGACCGTCTGCAATCAACTTGCGAACGATTCCCACGACTGGCTGGTAACGCGTCCAGATGGCTTCGGCGAGGAATACGCGACGCTCGTGAGCAAGGTCGAGTATTTCCTTGGTCTGCCGGGCGTTGGCCATGAAGGCTTTTTCTACCAGGCAGGGCTTGCCAGCTTCTGTCGCCGCCTTCGTCACGTCGTAGTGGTGCGAGTGTGGCGTGGCGATGTAGACGAGGTCAACGTCGGGGTCGACAATCAGTTCCGTGTACGAGCCGTAAGCCTTTGGGATGTTCCACTTTTGGGCAAAGGCCTGGGCTTTTTCTATTGACCGCGAACCGATGGCAAAGGCCTCACAATCGGACATTCCGTTGAGCGTGATGGCTGCCTTTTCGGCAATCCATCCTGCTCCGATAATACCTACTTTCATTAGCCTCGAGCCATTTGATATATTTTCTCCATGTCTTCAGCTTTGAGCACCTTCAGAGCACCGCAGGTACGCTCGTTGTTGCGGCTGCACTTACGCGTCATCTCCTTGATTTCTGCGTCGGTAATGTCACGGCCGATGAGTTCCTTGATGTTGATAGGCATGCCGATAGCGTGGTAGAAGCGCTCCATGGCCTGAATACCTTTCTCGGCGGTGCCTTCTGGGTCGGTGAAGTCGTTGGGCACGTCCATCACGTTCACTGCGAAACGTACGAAACGACTCAAATTCTCGTGCATCACATAGCGCGCCCAACTTGGCCACATGGCCGCAAGACCAGCGCCGTGGGTCACATCGAACATACCGCTCAGCTCGTGTTCCAACTGATGTGTCGCCCAATCGTCAGCCACACCGCAACCTGTCAGGCCGTTGTGCATGATGGAGCCGCCCCACATGATTTGTGCGCGGTAGCGATAGTCCTCGGGATTCTTCAGCACGGCGAAAATTGCATTCTTCATTGAGCGCAGCGTGGCCTCGGCGATGTCAGTCGTCAGGTCCATGTCGTCGTCTTTGGTGAAGTAACGTTCCATGGTGTGCATCATCATGTCTGTGACGCCAGCAGCAGTCTGGTAGGGCGGCAACGTAAATGTGCGCTCAGGGTTCATGATGGCGAATTTTGGACGCGACATGTTGTTTGAGTAGCCTATCTTTACGTCGCCGTCCTCGTTGGTGATCACGCTGGCCTCGCTCATCTCCGAGCCAGCGGCCGGGATGGTCAATACTGAAGCTACAGGCAGCATCGTCTTTGGAGCTTCGACTTTACCGAGATATAAATCCCACACGTTACTTTCCATGCAGACACCGTAAGCAATGCACTTTGCCGAGTCGATGACACTACCGCCACCCACGGCAAGAATGAAGTCTACACCATCTTTGCGACAAAGTTCAATGCCTTTCTGTGCCAACGAGAGTCTCGGATTGGGAACTACGCCACCGAGTTTGATATAAGGCACGTCGCCAGCTGCCAACAGTCCGCAAACCTTGTCGAGCAGTCCTGAGCGCTCCGCACTCTTTCCACCGTAATGCACCAGCACCTTCGTGCCACCATACTTCTTCACCAGAGCAGACACCTGCTCCTCACTCTGTTTGCCGAATACCACTTCCGTCGGCGCGTAATAATTAAAGTCTTTCATACGTAAATAGTTTTGTGCAAAGATAGCATAATATTGTCAATTATCCAAGAAATTCCATGAATTTTAACGCAACACATTAAAATTGTACACGCAACAATCTGGTAAATCAAAAAACAAAACTCATATTTTCTTTGGTCGTTTAGATGAAAAAGTGTAACTTTGCAGTCGATTTGAGATCAAATTGATGAAACGGTATTTTATAGCTTTAATCTGCGGTGTGCTGTTGATAGCATGCGGAGGCAATAAAACGGGAGTAACCGAGGAGGTCGCCCCAGCGGATTCTGCGCAGGAGCGCACGGATTCGGCAGCTAATGACAGTATCACAGACTTGTTAGCAAACATCCCAATGCCAAAGGCCGCTGACGAGTTGTTCGACGACTTTATCTTCAACTTTGCAGCGAACCAAAAACTGCAGATGGAGCGTATCCTGTTTCCGCTGAAGACGACGAAAGCTGGTCAAGTGGATAAAATCGAGAAAGGCGAATGGAAGATGGAACGCTATTTTATGCGTCAGGACTACTATACGCTGATTTTCGACAGCGAGAAGCAGATGGAGGTGGTGAAGGACACGTCGTTGAACCATGCGGTCGTGGAAATGATATACTTCAACACCGGCGCCGTGGTGCAACACGTCTTTGACCGTCTGCGTGGCGCTTGGATGCTGACGAGCATCAACACCATTCCCATCAGCCAATCTTCTAACGCATCATTCCTTGAATTCTACCACAAGTTTGCGACAGATCTTGAATTCCAGTTGGAGAGTCTGAACGAAACCATCGAGTTTGAAGGTCCAGACCCCGACGACGACTTTGCCCGCATGGAAGGTCTGATATCTTCCGACACGTGGGAGGCCTTTGCGCCTGAGTTGCCGCAGAAGATGATTTTCAATATTATCTACGGTCAGGCGCAAAAGAGTGACAACAGGAAACTTTTCGTGCTGCGAGGCATTGCGAATGGTATGGAATTAGAGATGCGTTTCGCGCGAAAGGACGGTAAATGGAAATTGACGAAACTGTCGACGTAAAAGAGCTTAAAGGTAAGAGGTGAGAATGAGAGATATAGCAAACTACAGCCTAAAGGAGCATAACACGTTTGGCATTGAGGCGCGGTGCAGTAGATTTTTGGAATACAGCACTGTGGATGAGGCCAAAGTTGTGGCTGCTATCTTGCGAGAGACAGGAGACCCCTATATAATAATAGGTGGAGGCAGTAACCTGTTGTTGACTCGCGATTTCGAGGGCATTGTAGTTCACTCCGCGCTGATGGGCGTTGACATCGACGGTTGCAGGATGACTTGCGGCAGCGGCATGGAGTGGGACAGGGTAGTGGAAATGGCTGTGGAGCAGGGACTCTATGGTGCCGAGAACCTGTCGTCGATTCCAGGCGATGTTGGAGCCAGTGCCGTGCAGAACATCGGAGCCTATGGCGTCGAGGCGAAAGACCTGATTGTCGAAGTCGAAACCATTGAGATTGCCACGGGACTGTTGCGGACTTTCAGCAATGCCGACTGCCAGTATGGCTACCGCGACAGCCGTTTCAAGCACGACTGGAAGAACCAGTTTCTGATGACTCACGTAACCTACGCGTTGCAATCGACGTTCGAGCCCAAGTTGGACTATGGTAATATCCGTGCAGAGCTGGAACGAAAAGGCATCAGCAATCCTACGGCAGCACAATTGCGTACTGTCATTATTGAAATCCGCAATGCCAAGTTGCCTGATCCCAAAGTGATGGGCAATGCAGGCAGTTTCTTTATGAATCCCGTGGTGAGCCGCGAGAAATACGAATCGCTGGCAGCACAGTATGAAGGCATGCCTCATTACACGATTGACAGCAACCACGAAAAGATTCCTGCCGGTTGGATGATAGAACAGTGTGGCTGGAAAGGCCGTTCGCTGGGCCGTGCAGGAGTTCATGACAAACAGGCGCTGGTGCTCGTCAATCGAGGCGGAGCCACAGGCGCGGAAGTCGTGACTTTGTGTGAAACCATCCGCAAGGATGTTCGCGAGAAATTTGGAATAGACATACATCCGGAAGTAAACATCATATGAAGCTGACATTTTTAGGAACGGGAACCTCGTGTGGCGTGCCGACAATCGGATGCCAATGCTACACGTGCAGCAGTACGGACGCGAAGGACAAGCGTCTGCGTTGTTCGGTACTCATCGAGACCGAACAGACGCGACTGCTCATCGACTGCGGTCCCGATTTCCGTCAGCAGATAATGAATCAGCCGTTTCGCAAGATTGACGGTATCCTGATTACCCACGCCCATTACGACCATATGGGAGGAATGGACGATATCCGCCCTTACTGTCAGTTTGGTGAAATCAATGTCTATGCCGACCCGATAGCCCGCAAGGGCATGCTCGAGATGCTGCCATACTGTTTTGTCGAACACCGCTATCCAGGCGTGCCGGCCATCCAGTTGCACGAGATTCATCCCCACGAAGCCTTACATATTGGCGACCTCGACATCATGCCATTCCAAGTGATGCATCACGACCTGCCGATATTGGGTTTCCGCATTGGTCCGTTGGCGTATATCACGGATATGAAGACCATTGACGACGGAGAACTGGATTACATCAAAGGTGCCGAAGTGCTGGTGGTAAACGCCCTGCGACAAAAGCCTCACCACTCGCACCAGACACTGGCTGAGGCCGTGGATTTTGCCCGTTTGATTGGTGCACGACAGACGTGGCTCATCCATTCGAGTCACGATATTGGCCGCCACGAAGAAGTGAACGCCTCGTTGCCGAAGGACATACAAATGGCGTATGACGGACAAGAGATTTTGATAGTTTAGAGTTAAAAGATAATAGTTTAGAGTTAGGAGATATGAAGAGAATATTACTATTGGCGACGGTGATGATGGCTGGGGTTTATGCGCTGGCTTGTACCAATTTTATTGTAGGCAAGAAAGCCTCGGTAGACGGCAGTGTCATCTGTTCGTATAATGCCGACTCGTATGGTGCATTTATGTGGCTCTACCACTATCCCGCTGGCAAGCATGCGAAAGGCGAAATGCGGAAAATTTACGAATGGGATACCAATAAATATCTCGGAGAAATTCCCGAGGTCGAAGAGACCTACAACGTTGTTGGCAACATCAACGAGTGGCAGGTAACCATTGGCGAAACAACCTATGGAGGCCGCGAGGAAATGGTTGATTCGACAGGCGTAATCGATTATGGTTCATTGATTTATATCTCTCTGCAACGCTCAAAGACCGCCCGCGAAGCCATCCAGACAATGACTACTCTGGCGGAGCAATACGGTTATTGTAGCGAAGGTGAGACATTTACCATTTGCGACCCCGAAGAGGCTTGGATTCTGGAGATGCAGGGTTGTGGTCCCGACCGCAGTGTGTCGAAAGAACGCGTCGTTTGGGTTGCCCGTCGTATTCCCGATGAGGCCATCTGCGGACATGCCAACCAGAGCCGCATTGGCGTATTTCCGTTGAAAGATAAGGAAAACGTGCTGTATTCGAAGAACGTCATCAAATATGCTCGTAAGATGGGCTGGTTCAGTGGCAAGGATGAGGAGTTCTCGTTTAAGAATGCCTACGCCTTCCCCGATTTCAGTGGTCGTCGCATTTGTGATGCCCGCGTGTGGAGTTTTTTCAATCACCACGTGAAAGGTATGGACCGCTATCTGCCTTGGGCGTTGGGTAAGGACAAGGACGCTGAGGACATGCCGCTGTGGGTCATTCCCGACAAGAAAGTGAGTGTTCAGGACATTATGAACGATATGCGAGACCACTACGAAGGCACGCCGATGGCTATCGACTCGACGGATATCGGTGGTGGTATCTGGCAAATGCCTTATCGTCCCACACCTTTATATTATAAAGTGGATGGCAAGAAATACTTCAACGAACGTCCGACGTCGACGCAGCAGACTGCATGGACCTACGTTTCGCAGATGCGTTCGTGGATGCCCCGCGAGGTTGGAGGTTGTTTCTGGTTTGGGAACGACGACGGCAACATGGTGGCTTATACCCCCATCTATTGTTCGATGACTGAACAGCCCGAGTGTTACAATACTCCCGATGCCGACGAGGTGACATTCTCTATGAAAAATGCCTACTGGGTGGAAAACTGGGTCAGCAACATGGTTTATCCGCGCTACTCGATGCTATTCCCGTCGCTGAAGGCCGTTCGCGACTCCCTGCAGAATGCCTATTTTGCTCAGCAGCCCGACATCGAGGCCAAAGCGATGAAGATGGAATCCGCCGAGATGCAGCGTTTCCTTAATGCTTATAGCATCCAACAGGCTCAGCAGATGCTCGCACGCTGGCAGCAGCTGGCTTTCTATCTCGTGGTGAAATACAACGATATGGCCGTGAAACCTGATGAGAACGGTGTCTTCAAACGTTCGAAATACGGACTCGGCGCTACTGTCAAGCGTCCCGGTTTTGCTCCAAGCTACGCTCGTGAACTCATCCACAGTACAGGAGACCGCTACGTCGTACCCGAATGATGGTTCATGATTAATGGTTCAAATCAAAAAGTTCAAAGATTAAAGTTCAAAGTCCATGACGCTCATTATTGTAACAATGCTCATTTTGGCCTATGTGCTCATAGCCACAGGTCATCTGACAGGAGTCAACAAGGCCGCCATCGCCATGTTCCTCGGAACAGTGGGGTGGGTGGTTTACGTCTGTTGGGGAGCCGATTTCGTGGCCGACCAACATTCGCTGGATTATCAGGAGTGGCTCAATGGTGCCGAGCCTACCAGCGAAAAGGTCAAATTGTTTATCTACAATAATGTGTTTCTGAACTATGTTGGCAAGGCGGCAGCCATCGTTATGTTCCTGTTGGCCACGATGTCGATAGTGGAAATTCTCAACAACAACGGTTGTTTCGACTTCATCACCGAATGGATTCGCACGCGTAACTCGAAACGGCTGTTGTGGACCATTACCCTCGCAACATTCATCCTTTCGGCCAATCTCGATAACCTCACTACGGCAACGATGATGCTGGTCATTATGCATAATATCCTGCAAAACTCCCGTCAACGCATGCTGGTGGGTTCGGCCATCGTACTTGCCGCCAATGCGGGAGGTAGTTTTACGGTCATTGGCGACCCTATCGGACTGATACTCTGGGACGGTGGTGCCGTGACGGCCAGCCGTTTCTCAGCCTACTTGCTCATTCCTGCCTTGGTGGCGTGGATTATTCCTACCATTCTGATTAACCGCCAGTTGCCCGACCGCCTCGATACTGCTTGGAATCCTTCGCCTTATCGTGGAGATGACACGCGCCTGAACCGCTGGCAGCGCTTCGTCATGCTCATCGTGGGCATTGGTGGATTGTGGTTTATTCCCACCTTCCACAACATCACTAAGCTGGCGCCTTTCCTTGGCGCGCTGTGTGTGCTGTCGGTATTGTGGGTTGTCAACGAGGCCTTCAACCGCAAACTGATGAAGGCCGATCAGATGGCTCAGCGTCGCATTCCGCGTGCCTTGCAATATGGTGCTTTGCAGCAGATGTTGTTTGTCATGGGCATTCTGCTAGGCATGGGTGTGGTTACAGAAACGGGTGTGTGGAGCGACGTGGCTGGATGGTTCGACACTTACATTCACGACATCTGGCTCATGGGAATTCTAGCGGGAATGCTTAGCTCTATCGTCGATTCGTTCACTATCGCCATTTCCAACATCTCGCTCTACACACTGGGCGGTGGCGCACTCGGCACCAACGGCGCTTATTGGAGTGTCGTGGCATACACGACAGCCATCGGCGGCTGTCTGCTGACGATTGGCAGCATCAGCGGTCTTGCCCTGATGAGAATGGAACATGTACGTCTTGGTTGGTATGTGAAACACATGACGCCCAAGGTGCTGTTGGGCTGGATTATTGGTTACATCATCCTATGGCTGGAGATGAATATGTTCTACGTAATATAAGAAAATGGGCTCACCTTTTGGTGGGCTCGAATTTTTTTCGTAATTTTGCACGCGTTTTTAGAGACATCAAATATCATTGCAATGAATATATCGTATAAATGGTTAAAAGAGTACGTTGATTTCGACCTCACCCCGCAGGAGGTTTGTGATGCGCTGACATCGACAGGTCTGGAGGTTGACGCACTCGAAGAAGTACAAAGTATTAAGGGCGGTCTGAAGGGACTTTACGTTGGTAAAGTGCTCACGTGCGAGATGCACCCCGATTCAGACCATTTGCATGTAACTACCGTTGATTTGGGCAAGGGCGAACCCCAGCAGATTGTTTGCGGCGCTCCCAATGTGGCTGCTGGCCAGAAGGTCATCGTGGCTGATTTGGGCTGTGTGCTCTATGATGGCGACAAGGAGTTTGTCATCAAGAAGTCGAAGCTGCGTGGCGTCGAGTCGCTGGGTATGATTTGTGCCGAGGACGAGATTGGCATCGGTACCGACCATGCTGGCATCATCGTATTGCCTGAGGACGCTGTTGTTGGCACACCTGCCGCCGAATATTACCACTTGGAGAGCGACTGGCTAATCGAGGTTGATATCACTGCCAACCGTTCCGATGCCCTCAGTCACTGGGGTGTTGCTCGCGACCTCTACGCTTGGTTGAAGCAGAACGGCTATAAGACAGCCACGCACCATCCGGTGGTCGACGATTTCGTCGTCGATAATAACTCCCTCCCCATCGACGTCGTCATTGAGAACACGGAGGCCTGCAAGCGCTATGCCTGTGTCAGCATCACCGACTGCGAGGTAAAGGAGTCGCCCGAATGGCTGAAGAACAAGCTGAGCGTTATTGGTCTGCGTCCCATCAACAACATCGTGGACATCACCAACTACGTGATGATGGCGTTGGGCCAGCCCCTGCACACTTTTGATGCTGATATGGTGAAGGGTCACAAGATTGTGGTGAAGACCATGCCTGAAGGCACACCGTTTGTGACGCTGGATGGTGAGGAGCACAAGCTCTCTGACCGCGACCTCGCTATCTGCAATGCCGAGGACCCCATGTGTATCGCTGGCGTATTTGGCGGAAAGGGTAGTGGTACCTATGAGACCACGAAGAACGTCGTGCTCGAGAGTGCTTACTTCCATCCCACATGGATTCGTAAGTCGGCTCGCCGTCATGGTTTGAGCACCGATGCTTCGTTCCGTTTCGAGCGCGGTATCGATCCCAATGGCGTGATTGATGCACTGAAATATGCCGCCCAGCTTTGCAAGGAACTGGCTGGTGGTAAGGTGTCGATGGAAATCAAGGACGTTTATCCCGAGAAGATGGAGAACGCCGTTGTCGACCTCCAGTACAGCTATGTTCACTCGCTGGTTGGTAAGGATATTCCCGTTGAGACCATCAAGAGTATTTGCGACTCGCTGGAGATGAAGGTACTCAGCGAAAATGCCGAGGGCCTGAAACTCGAAGTCCCCGCATACCGTGTCGATGTGCAGCGTCCTTGCGACGTGGTGGAAGACATCCTGCGCATCTACGGATATAATAATGTGGAGATTCCCACGCAGTTGAAGTCTAGCCTTGTCATCAAGGGCGACGAAGACCAGAAGCACAAGTTGGCCAACCTCGTTTCTGAGCAGTTGGTAGGTGCTGGCTTCAACGAAATCCTGAATAACTCGTTGACCAAGGCTGCCTACTATGCAGAAGAGCAGCAGGCTCAGTTGGTAAAGATTATGAACCCGCTGTCGAGCGACTTGAACGTGATGCGTGGCACGCTGCTGTATGGCGGTTTGGAGAGCGTCGAGCACAATGTCAAGCGCAAGAACCCCAACTGCCGTTTCTTTGAATTCGGCAACGTCTATAGCTTCGACCCTGCCAAGGAAAATCAGGACGACCCCATGCAGGCTTATAAGGAGCAGTATCACATGGGCATGTGGCTCACAGGTAAGCGTGTTGAGGGTTCGTGGGCTCATGCCAACGAGGATACGTCGTTTGCCGAGCTCGATGCACACGTAGATAACATCCTTGCTCGCATCGGTGTGCAGCCAGGTATGTTGGTGCGCAAGAAGAGTGAGAACGCCATCTTCTCCGCAGGTCTAACTATCGAGAATCGCGGTGGCAAAAAGCTCATTGAACTGGGTGTGCTGACCAAGAAGCTGCAGAAGAAGTTCGACATCGACACTCCCGTGTATTATGCCGAGCTCAACTGGACCGCGCTGATGAAGGTCATCCGCAAGCAGAAAGTGGAATTCACCGACATTCCTAAGTTCCCGTCAGTGAGCCGCGACCTCGCCCTGCTCATTGACAAGAGTGTTGAGTTCCAGCAGATTGAAGACATTGCTCGTCAGACGGAGCGTAAGTTCCTAAAGAAAGTCGAGCTGTTCGACGTCTATGAGGGCGACAAACTGCCCGCTGGCAAGAAGTCGTATGCCGTCAACTTCATCCTGCAAGACCCTGAAAAGACCATGGGCGACAAGCAAATCGACGCCATCATGCAGAAGTTGATTCAGAACCTCAAGAAGCAACTCAATGCCGAGTTGCGCTAACGTCTCGTAATACTGTAATCCCGGAATACCGAAATAACGTAATAACGACAAAAAAATAATAACGAAAATAATAAAAATATGGGAAGAGCATTTGAATATCGTAAGGCTACAAAGCTGAAGCGATGGGGCCACATGGCCAAGACATTTACAAAGATTGGTAAGCAGATCGCTATCGCGGTTAAGGCTGGCGGTCCAGAGCCAGAGAACAACCCCGCACTGCGTGCTATCATTGCAAACGCTAAGCGCGAGAACATGCCGAAGGATAACATCGAGCGTGCTATCAAGAACGCGATGGGTAAAGACCAGAGCGACTACAAGGAAGTGACTTACGAGGGATATGGTCCTCACGGAGTTGCTATCTTCGTCGACACCCTGACCGACAACACCACCCGTACCGTTGGTGACGTTCGTTCGGTGTTCAACAAGTTCAACGGCAACCTTGGTACACAGGGTTCGCTGTCGTTCCTGTTCGACCACAAGTGCGTGTTCACCTTCAAAAAGACTGACGGTCTCGATATGGACGAGATGATTCTCGACCTGATTGACTACGGTGTAGAGGATGAGTACGACGAGGACGAGGAAGAAAACTCAATCACCATCTATGGCGATCCTTCAAGCTTCGGCGCTATCCAGAAGCACTTGGAGGAGAACGGTTTCGAGGTTACTGGTGCTGAGTTCACCCGCATTCCTAACGACCTGAAGGACGTTACTCCTGAGGAGCGCGAGACCATCGACAAGATGATTGAGAAGCTCGAGGATTTCGACGATGTTCAGACCGTTTACACGAACATGAAACCCGAGGGTATTGAGGAATAATTGGCAATTAGTAATTAGCTGAAAGCCAACTGCTAAAAACAAACTTTCTTGAGTCCGGCCGTCCTACACAAGAGCGGCCGGCTCTTTTGTTAAAATTTCAAATAGGGATTGTACATCAGCTCGTCGGCGATGGTAGTTTGGGGACCATGACCGGAAAGAATAATGGTCTCGGCAGGCAGACGGCTGATGACAGTACGGAGACTTTGAGTCATGTCCTGCCAACTGCCTTCGGGGAAATCTGTTCGTCCAATGCTCATTCGGAACAACGTATCACCAGAAAATGCCACGTTTTCAGCCAGACAATAGAATAGGGCAGAGCCATGGGAATGTCCGGGCGTCTGAAGTACGGTGAACTGATGGCTGCCAAAGGAAATAATGTCGCCATTTTTCAGTAGTTTCCCTATGGGCGGTTGGTCGTCAGGAATATCCATGTCAAAGAGTTCCTTAGCATGCTGTGGAAGTCGTTCGAGCAGCACACGATCCTCTTCGCAAATTTCTACCTGTAAACCATAGGTCTTGTAAAGAAAAGCGTTACCGAAATTATGGTCCAGATGACCATGTGTAGCAAGGAGGTGAACGGGCGTCAACTGTTGGTCGGTGATGTAACGGCGAATAGCTTCGCACTCTTCTTCGTAGTAGGCTCCACAGTCGATGACGATACACTCGCGGCTGTCGTCACTAACGACGTAGCAATTCTCCTGCAAAGGATTACACATGAAACGTTTAATATCCATAGTCGTGTCGTATTTTTTATTTATGTCTGCAAAGGTACTAAAATATTTCTTAATTTAATATTATTTAGATGTAGAAATGTGGATTATAAGCGGGAAAATGAGTACTTTTGCAACTCAGAATACGAAAAATAAGTATATAAAAAAGAAAATAAGACTATGGCAGAAGCTATTGACATCCGCGAATTGAACATCCGGATAGAACAACAAAGTGGATTCGTGCAGAACCTTGTGTCGGGCATGGATCAGGTTATTGTAGGACAGAAACATTTGGTTGATTCACTGCTCATCGGACTGTTGAGCGACGGCAATATCCTATTGGAAGGTGTGCCGGGACTGGCAAAGACGTTAGCTATCAAAACGCTGGCACAACTGATTGATGCTACATACAGTCGAATCCAGTTTACGCCGGACTTGCTGCCCGCTGACGTGACAGGTACGATGATTTACTCGCAAAAGGAAGAGAAATTCCAAGTAAAGCGTGGTCCGGTATTTGCCAACTTCGTGCTGGCAGACGAAATCAACCGTGCTCCGGCAAAGGTTCAGAGTGCATTGCTGGAATCCATGCAGGAAAAGCAGGTGACTATCGGCAGCGATACGTTCGAATTGCCAAATCCCTTCTTGGTAATGGCTACTCAGAACCCGATAGAACAGGAGGGTACCTATCCATTGCCTGAAGCACAGATGGACCGTTTCATGCTGAAGGTAGTGATTGGCTATCCGACAATTGACGAGGAAAAGAAGATTATCCGCGAGAATATCCAGGAATCTTTACCGAAGGTTCGTCCCGTAACAACTTCCGACGAGATTCTGAAAGCGCGTCAGGTGGTTCGTGAAGTATATATCGACGAGAAGATTGAGCAGTATATTGCCGACATCGTGTTTGCTACACGTTATCCCGATCGCTACGGTCTGAAGGATATGAAGGATATGATTTCGTTTGGCGGTTCACCACGTGCCAGTATCAATCTGGCCAAAGCTGCCCGCGCCTATGCTTTCATCAAGCGTCGTGGCTATGTGGTGCCAGAGGATGTCCGCGCCATTGCTCATGATGTGCTGCGCCATCGCATTGGACTGACCTATGAAGCCGAGGCATCGAACGTAACCAGCGAGGAGATTGTCAGCAAGATTATCAATAAGGTTGAGGTGCCCTGATTCTAGAAACTCTAGATATTCTAGAACATCTAGATAACGATATGGAAACTAGTGAGATTCTAAAGAAAGTACGGAAGATAGAGATCAAGGCCCGCGGTCTGAGCTCAAACGTCTTCGCAGGGCAATACCACAGTGCCTTTAAGGGTAGGGGTATGGCCTTTAGCGAGGTGCGCGAGTATCAGTATGGCGACGATGTGCGTGACATTGACTGGAACGTTACCGCCCGTTTCCACCGTCCCTACGTGAAGGTTTTTGAGGAGGAACGCGAGTTGACGGTCATGCTGATGATTGATGTCAGTGGTTCGTTGGATTTCGGTACGCAACACCAAATGAAGCGCGATATGGTGACGGAGATAGCCGCCACGATAGCCATCTCGGCCATTCAGAACAACGACAAGATAGGCGTGGCATTCTTCTCCGATCGTATTGAGAAGTATATCCCGCCCAAGAAAGGCCGCAAGCACATTCTCTATATAATCCGTGAAATGCTCGATTTCCATCCTGTCTCAAAGCGTACTGACGTGAAGCAGGCACTGGAATTCCTGACCAGCGTGTCGAAACGTCGCTGTACGGCCTTTGTGTTGAGCGATTTCTACGACCGTCAGGACTTCCTACAGCCTTTGCAGATTGCCAATCGCAAACACGATGTGGTGGCTTTACAGGTGTACGACCAGCGTGCCCGTGAATTGCCGGATGTCGGATTGATGCGCGTGGTGGATGCTGAGACGGGATATGAGCAGTATATTGACACCTCCAGCAAACGTCTGCGTCAGGCTCATGAGAAATATTGGCGTCAGCGTCAGGAAGTGTTGCGTGAAACGATGAACAAGAGCAATGTCGACCTGGTAAGTATAGCCACTAACGAAGATTATGTGAAGGCATTGCTGTTGTTATTTAAACAAAGAAGTTGATGAAGAGAACAACGATACTTATAGGATTCATTCTCAGCACGTTGCTGGCTATGGCGCAAGCAAGTGTTAAAGCTGTAATCAATCCTATTGAGATGATGATTGGTGAACAGGCACAGGTGGTGCTGACTATTGACGGAGGTGAAAATGCCAAAGTGGAATGGCCCCAGCTGAAGCCCCGCCAGATGTTGGTGCCAGGCGTAGAGGTTATCAACACCCAGCATCCCGAGAGCAACACGATGCTCATCACGCTGACCTCGTTTGACGGAAAATTATATTCCCTTCCTCCCTTCGTTGTCAAGGTCAATGGCAAAGAGCTGAAGACCAACGAACTGGCGCTGAAAGTGGTGGAAGTAGAGGTCGATACGACTCAGATGAATCGTTTCTTCGGTCCTAAGGATGTTCAGGACAATCCCTTCCAATGGAGCGACTGGAGCACGTCGTTTTGGTTAAGTCTCCTAATACTGTTGCTGCTGGCTTTGAGTTATTGGCTCTATCTGCGGCTACGCGACAACAAACCAGTCATTTTGCACATCAAGATTGTACGCCGTTTGCTGCCCCATCAGAAGGCCATGAAGGAGATTGAGCAAATCAAGGCCGACAAGATGGTGGCATCGGAAGACCAGAAGGAGTATTATACGAAGTTGACCGAAACACTTCGCAAATATATAGAAGAGCGCTACGGTTTCTCGGCTATGGAGATGACCAGTTCGGAGATTATCGAACGTCTGATGTCGCAGGGCGACCAACAAAGTTTGGACGAACTGCGCCAGTTGTTTACCACTGCCGACTTGGTGAAGTTTGCCAAATACTCAACGATGATCAATGAAAACGATGCCAACCTTGTGAGTGCCATCGACTTCATCAACCAGACAAAGCTGGAGAATCAGCCCACTGAGGAAGTCCAAAAGCCCGTGCTTTCGGCTGAGGACCAGCGTTCACAGAAAGAACGTCGTGTATTGAAGACCGTCATAGCTGTGATTACCGTCGTTGCTGCGACACTCTTCTGCTACGTCGTATATCAAGTTTATCAGCTGTTAGTATAGAAAAAAAATGGAGTTTGCCAATAAAGAATATCTGTTGCTGCTGTTGCTGTTGATACCTTACCTCGTGTGGTATCTGATGTACAGGAAGAAGGCCGAACCGACAATCCGCCTTGGCGATACGAATGCTTATCGCTATGCACCGCGTTCGTGGAAAGTGACGTTGATGCCGTTGCAGCCTCTGTTGCGTATAGCCGTCTTCGTACTGGTGGTGCTGATACTGGCTCGTCCGCAGACGCAGAACTCATGGAAGAATCAAACGGTAGAAGGAATTGACATTATGCTGGCAATGGACGTGTCTACGTCGATGTTGGCGGAAGACCTGAAGCCCAACCGTATCGAGGCCGCCAAAAAGGTTGCCGCGGAATTCATTGTAGGACGTCCCAACGACAATATCGGACTGACCATCTTTGCCGGTGAGTCGTTCACACAGTGTCCGATGACTACTGACCACAGCTCACTGCTGAGCCTGTTGCAGAATGTTCGTACGGACATTGCTGCCCGCGGACCTCAGGGCGGTGGTATTGAGGATGGTACTGCCATCGGAATGGGCTTGGCCAATGCCGTTTCGCGTCTAAAGGATTCGAAAGCGAAGAGCCGTGTGGTCATTCTGTTGACCGACGGTTCTAACAACCGTGGTGACCTCTCGCCGATGACTGCCGCAGAGATTGCCAAGAGTCTGGACATTCGCGTCTATACCATTGGTGTTGGAACGAAAGGAACGGCTCCGTTCCCGCCTTCCGCAACGGGACTGCCCGGATATGTAAACCTGCCTGTGGAGATTGACACCAAGACGTTGTCCGATATTGCCGGTGCGACGGATGGTGACTTCTATCGTGCCACCAACAACCGCGAGTTGCAGAATATCTATAAGGAAATCGATAAGTTGGAGAAGAGCAAGTTGAATGTCAAGCAGTTCAGTCGTCGCTACGAGGCCTATCAGCCTTTTGCCGTGGCGGCTGTCATCCTGCTGTTGTTGGAAATCCTGCTCCGCATCACTATTTTCAGAAAATTACCATAAGGAGATATGTTTAGATTCGAAGACCCCATATACCTATATTTATTAGCGCTGATTCCCCTGTTGGCGCTGATACGCTTTTTCATGGTTCACCAGCAAAAGAAACGCTTGCGCAAATTCGGCGACCCGGAATTGGTTCGCCAGTTGATGCCTAATGTGTCACGCTTCCGTCCGATGGTGAAGTTCTATCTGCTGCTGGGTGCTTTGGCATTGCTCATCGTGGTGTTAGCCCGTCCGCAGCTAGGCACAAAAATCAGTCACGAGAAACGTACGGGTATCGAAACCATCATTTGTATGGACATCAGTAATTCGATGCTCGCTGAGGATGTGACTCCCAGCCGTCTGGACCGTGCAAAGATGATGGTGGAAAACCTTGTCGACCACTTTACGAACGACAAAATCGGTCTGATTGTATTTGCCGGAGAAGCCTTTGTACAGTTGCCCATTACCAGCGACTACGTCAGTGCCAAGATGTTCCTTTCGAGCATCAATCCCTCGATGCTTTCCACACAGGGAACGGATATCGCAGCTGCTATCACCATGGCCTCACATAGTTTCACGCAAGAGGAAAACATCGGTAAGGCAATTATCGTCATCACCGATGGTGAAGACCATGAAGGCGGTGCGTTGGAAGCCGCCAAGGAAGCTAAGGAACGAGGCATGAATACCTACGTGCTGGGCGTCGGTTCACCCAATGGCGCTCCGATTCCTACGGGTACTGGCGATTACATGAAGGACAACAGCGGTCAGACGGTGATGTCGGCCTTAAATGAGGATATGTGCCGACAGTTGGCAGATGCCGGCAGCGGAGCCTATATCCATGTCGAAAACAACAGCAATGCCCAGGAACAGCTGGATAACGAACTCGACAAATTGGCGAAGAAAGAAACCTCCTCTACCATCTATAGCGACTACGACGAGCAGTTCCAGGCTGTGGCTATCATTGTGCTTCTGTTGTTGATTCTGGAGGTTTGCATCCTTGAAATCAAGAATCCGATGCTCAAGAATGTATCGTTGTTTAAAAGAAGTAAGAGGTTAGAGGTGAGAGGTGAGAGAATAGTCTCTTCCCGTCTTATCCTGCTCTTGTTCATTTCTCTTACCTCTTACCTCTCACCGCTTACCACTAATGCTCAGAGCGACCGCCAGATGATTCGTCAGGGCAACAAACTTTATCGTAAGGGCAATGTGGCTGAAGCAGAAGTGTCATATCGTAAAGCTGTAGAACGCAACGAGCGTAATGCCCAGGCCAACTATAACCTTGGCAATGCGTTGATGGGACAGCGTAAGGATTCGCTGGCTATTACCCAGCTGGAGAAAGCTGCCAAGTTGGAAACCAATCCGTTGCGCCGTGCACAGGCATATCATAACATGGGTGTTATCTGTCAGCAACACAGGATGTTCGGCGAGGCCATTGAGGCTTACAAAGAAGCTTTGCGCAACAATCCCACTGACAATGAGACGCGTTACAATCTGGCACTCTGCAAGCGTCAGCAGCAAGAACAGCAGCAGGACCAGAACCAGCAAAACAAGGACAATAAGGACAACAAAGACAAGCAAGACCAGCAGAAGCAGGACCAACAGCAGAAGCAGGATGAGAAAAAACAGGAGCAGCAACAGAAACAGCAAATGAGCAAGGAAAATGCCGAGCAACTGCTGAATGCTGCCATGCAGGAAGAGAAACAAACCCAGGAGCGCATGAAGAAGGCTCAGCAACAGCCTCAGAAGCGCCGCTTGGAAAAGAATTGGTAAAGAAAGAAATATGAGACGACTGATACTATTCTTAATAGGTTGTATATCGATTGCAGTGTCGTGGGCGCAGACGCTGACAGGACGCGCTCCGGCTCAGGTGGCTGTAGGCGAGCAGTTCCGTTTGAGCTATACCGTTAACACCGACGACGCAAAAGGCTTCCGGGCTGGCGACATTCCTGACGCCTTCGACGTGTTGATGGGGCCCTCGACGTCTACTCAGTCGAGTTTTCAGATGGTCAATGGCCATACGTCGAGTTCGTCGAGCATTACCTATACCTATATCCTCTCGGCAAAAAAGAACGGTTCGTTTACCATTCCTGCTGCTCACGTGACGGCAGGCGGTAAGACGATAACTTCCAACGAACTGCATATCAAGGTGAGCGGACAGGCTCAGCAAGGCGGACAACATGGCGGTCATCAGCAGAGCAGTACGGGAGAAATCCGTAACGCTGGCAGTTCCATTTCCGGCAGCGACCTCTTCATCAAGGTGACAGCATCCAAACAGCACGTTCGTGAACAGGAGCCCATTCTGTTGACGTATAAGGTGTATACACTCGTCGGACTGACCCAGCTGAATGGTAAGATGGCCGACCTGAAGAGCTTCTATTCCCGCGAAGTGCCACTGCCTCAGGAGAAGCAGTTCCATATCGAGAATCTCAACGGAAAGCCCTATCGGACTGTCACTTGGCAGCAATACGTCGTATTCCCCCAGACGACAGGCAAACTGGAAATCCCCAGCATTACCTACGAAGGTATTGTCGTACAGCAGAACCGCAACGTCGATCCCTTTGAGGCCTTCTTCAATGGAGGTTCCGGCTACGTCGAGGTGAAGAAGCAAATCAAGGCTCCTGGCATTACCATTCAGGTTGACCCGTTGCCTCAGCGTCCGGCAGGATTCTCCGGTGGTGTAGGCCGTTACTCCATTTCCGCCCAGTTGGACAAGGACGAAGTGAAGGCCAACGACCCCGTCAAACTGCGTGTCGTGGTTACGGGTGTCGGTAACATGAAACTGCTGAAGCAGCCCGAGGTGAAGTTCCCCAAGGACTTCGACCATTACGATGCCAAGGTGACCGACAAGACCCAGTTGACGACGAGTGGTCTTGAGGGTTCCATCACCTACGACTTCCTGGCTGTTCCACGTCATCAGGGCGATTACGAGATCCCTGCCATTGAATACACATATTTTGATACGCAGGCCAACGCCTACAAGACGGTGAAGACCGAACCCTTCAAACTCCATGTCGAAAAGGGTAGCGGCTCGTCGTCTGCCACCTATACCGGACAGGAAGACGTCAAACTACTGAACAGCGACATCCATTACATCAAGACCGGCGATACCCTTCAGCGCGGAGTCAACGAGTTCTTCTTTGCCTCTACGGAATATTGGGTGAGCCTGGCGTTGCTGTTGTTGGGCTTCATCTCGCTCTTCATCATCTTCCGTCAGCGAGCCATCGAGAATGCCGATATCGTGAAGCAGCGTGCCGGCAAGGCTAACAAGGTGGCCACCAAACGACTGAAGAAAGCCGCAAAACTGATGGCTGGTGGCAAACAGAACGAATTCTACGACGAGGTGCTCCGCGCGCTTTGGGGCTACGTTGGCGACAAGCTCAATATGCCTGTCGAACAGCTCTCCCGTGAGAACATCAGCCAACAGTTGGAGTCGCGCAATGTTTCCAGCGAGACCATCAGTCAGTTCATTGGCGCCCTCGACGAATGTGAGTTTGCACGCTATGCACCCGGCGACGCTACAGGTAATATGAATAAGGTATATGATGCGGCAATGACCGCCATTACGCAGATTGCTGCGACGATGAAAAGAGGTAAGTGGAAAGAGGTAAGAGGTGAGAGAACACCTTCTGCCCGCTTGATTCTGCTTGCAGTCATATCTCTTACCTCTTACTTCTCACCTCTCACCTCTAATGCTGTCACAAAGGCCGAAGCCGACAGCGCTTACGTTCAGGAACGCTACCAGCAGGCTGCCAAGGACTACGAGGCATTGCTGAAACAAGGTGTCAGCGCCGACCTCTATTATAATCTCGGCAACTGCTACTACCGCATGGACCAGATGACACAGGCCGTGCTCAACTACGAGCGTGCGCTATTGCTCTCGCCAGGCGACAAGGACATCCGCTTCAACCTCCAGATGGCCCGTTCGAAGACCATCGACAAGATCACCCCCGAATCGGAGATGTTCTTTGTCACGTGGTATCGTTCGCTGGTCAACGTGATGAGTGTCGACGGTTGGGCTCGCACGGCGCTGGTGGCCTTGATTGTTGCCATCGTGCTGGCATTGTTCTACCTGTTCTCCGACCGCATCTGGCTTCGCAAGATAGGATTCTTCGGTGGCATCATCGCATTGCTGTTGTTCCTTGTAGGCAATCTCTTTGCCTGGCAACAGAAGAGCAATCTCACCCAGCGCACTGGGGCTATCATCATCAAGTCTGCGGTTAATGTCAAGAGTACGCCTTCGAAAAACGGTACCGACCTGTATATCCTGCACGAAGGCACGAAAGTCACGGTGACCGATTCCTCCATGCGTGAATGGCGCAAGATTCGTGTGGCCGACGGTAAGGAAGGATGGCTGGAAGTCTCGGAAATAGAAGTGATATAATATGGAAGAACTGATTCATTTTGACAAGGAACTGCTGCTTTGGTTCAATGGCAGCGACTCGCTGGTGATGGACTCGGTCGTCATGACGCTCACCACCGCCACGACATGGATACCGATGTATCTGGCATTGTTTTATGTCGTACTGAAAAGCAACAGCACCGTTCGCGAAATCCTGCTCGTACTAGCGGGTGCGGCGGCGTGTGTATTGCTCGCTGGCACCATCGACGACACCATAGTCAAACCCCTTGTGGCACGTTGGCGCCCGGGTCGCGACCCCGAGATAGGCATGCTGGTTGATACCGTCGACGGCTATCGTGGCGGCAACTACGGTTTCTTCTCTGCCCATGCGGCAAACACGTTCTCCATAGCGATATTCATGTCGTTGCACATGCGACAGCGGCTGTTGACCATTTTCCTCATCTGCTGGTCGCTCCTCAACTGCTATACGCGCCTCTATCTGGGCGTCCACTATCCCGGCGATATCACCGTCGGACTCATCTGGGGCGGTCTCGTGGGCTTTGGCGTCTACAAAGGCTATTGCCATTTCGCGCACCCTGCCGTCTATACCCGTCCGTTGTGCGACATTCCCATCGCCGTGTTCTGCCTGACGCTGCTCTTTGCCGTTGTCAAGGCGTTATTCCAATTATTGTAAACGATGAATACAAAAGAAATACATATCAGCGATTACACCTACGACCTGCCCGACGAGCGCATCGCGAAGTTCCCGATGGCCGAGCGCGACCACTCGAAGCTGTTGCTTTACCGCCAGGGTGAGGTAGGGGAGGACGTGTTCTACAACCTGCCCCAATATCTGCCCGAAGGAGCGCTGATGGTGATGAACAACACGCGCGTCATCCAGGCGCGACTGCATTTCCGTAAAGAAACGGGAGCTTTGATTGAGATATTCCTGTTAGAGCCCGCCTTGCCGCGCGACTACGAACAGATGTTCCAGCAGACCAGCCGTTGTCAGTGGCTGTGTCTGGTAGGCAACCAGAAGAAATGGAAAGAAGGGCCGCTGACGCGGACGTTGAACGTTGAACATGGAACGTTGAACGTTACGGCTACGCGCAAGGGCGAGGTCGGCACCAGTCAGCTCATTGAATTCGAATGGAAGAACATTTCTCTCACCTCTAACCCCTCACCTCTTACCTCTATCAGTTTCGCTGAAGTCATCGACGTGATGGGAGAGCTGCCCATTCCGCCTTATCTGAACCGCGAGACACAGGAAAGCGACAAGACGACCTATCAGACCGTCTATTCGAAGATTAAAGGCAGCGTGGCGGCTCCGACGGCCGGCCTCCACTTCACCGATCGCGTCCTGAGCGACATCGACGCCCGTGGCATCGAACGCGAGGAAGTCACCCTGCACGTCGGCGCTGGCACCTTCCGACCGGTCAAAAGCGAGACCATCGGCGACCACCCTATGCACACGGAGTACATTGCCGTCCATCGCCACACCATCGAGCGCCTGTTGGCACACAATGGCGAGGCAATAGCCGTCGGAACCACCAGTGTCCGCACACTCGAGAGCCTCTATTATATGGGTTTGAAACTTGAAAGCAACCCCGATCTCTCTGCCGACGACCTTCATGTCCACCAATGGGAACCTTACGAACAGACGGCCAGCATTTCGCCTCTGAAGGCTTTGCAGAACCTGTTGGCGTGGTACGACCGAAACGACGAGACGGTCCTCCACAGCTCCACGCAGATTATCATTGCGCCGGGCTACGACTATAAGATTGTCAAGATGCTCATCACCAATTTCCATCAGCCGCAGTCCACGCTGTTGCTGTTGGTCAGTGCCTTCGTCCATGGCGACTGGCACAAGATTTACGACTACGCCCTGGCTCACGATTTCCGATTCCTGAGCTACGGCGACTCATCACTACTCATCCCATAGATGGTTCATGGTTAAGGGTTAATGATTAATGGTTAAAGGACAAATGTCGTTCAATGTTCAATGTTCAACGTTCAATGTAAAATAAAACGTTCAATGTAAAATAATATGAAGTACGGATTCATCAAAGTGGCTGCTGCCGTTCCCGCTGTTCGCGTGGCCGACGTGGAATACAACGTCCAGGAGATTGAAAAAATCATATCGCTTGCCGACGGCGAGCACGTGGAGATTGTGTGTTTCCCCGAACTGTGCATTACGGGCTACACGTGTCAGGACTTGTTCAAAGAACAGCTGTTGCTGACGAAGTCGGAAGACGGCCTGCTGATGTTGCTCGATTTCACCCGCAAGCTCGACATCATCTGCATCGTCGGACTACCCGTACAGGCGGGCGGACTCCTGCTCAACTGTGCCGCAGTCATTCAGCGCGGTGCCATTCTGGGCGTCATCCCCAAGACCTACCTGCCTAACTACAACGAATTCTACGAGAAGCGCTGGTTCGCCTCCGCTCAGGACCTGAATCCAACTGATATCCATCTGGCCGGCACGCCAGTCCACCTGTCCTCCGAACCGCAGTTGTTCCAAACGGCCGACGGTGTCAGGTTTGGCGTCGAGATCTGCGAGGATGTCTGGGCACCCATTCCTCCCAGCAACAACCTGACGATGGCCGGTGCCGAGATAGTCTTCAACTGCTCTGCCAGCGACGAGCTTATCGGCAAGCACCGCTACCTGCGTTCGCTGGTGGCCCAGCAGAGCGCCCGCACCATGAGCGGCTACGTCTATAGCTCGTGCGGTTTCGGCGAGTCCACGCAGGATGTCGTCTATGGCGGCAATGCCATGATTTTCGAGAATGGCCGTATCCTCGTCGAGGGCGACCGCTTCTCCTTCCAGCCACAGCTGAAGATGACTCAGATTGATGTCGAGCGTCTGCGCACCGAGCGTCAGACCAATTCCACGTTCATCAATGCCCAGCGCGAGGCTCACGCACAGATCGTCGATTGTAAGCCGCCCCTGGACGAACATCCGTTCCTGCTCCAGCGTCCCGTCGACGCCCATCCCTTCATCCCTGCCGACGACGAGATGGCCGAGACCTGCGAGGAGATCCTGAACATCCAGACTGCCGGACTGGCCAAGCGACTCATCCATACCAATTGCCAGCATGTCGTCATCGGCATCAGCGGCGGCCTCGACTCTACGCTGGCCCTGCTGGTTTGCGTACGCACCTTCGACAAGCTCGGCTACGACCGCAAGGGCATCATCGGTGTCACCATGCCGGGCTTCGGCACTACCGACCGCACCCACGACAATGCCTCGTCGCTCATGCAGACGCTGGGCATCTCGCAGATGGAGATCTCCATTGCCAAGGCCGTCAACCAGCATTTCTCCGACATCGGTCACGATGCCGCCATCCACGATGCCACCTACGAGAATTCCCAGGCGCGCGAACGCACACAGATCCTCATGGACCTCGCCAACAAGCTCAATGGCCTTGTCGTCGGCACCGGCGACCTCTCCGAACTCGCCCTCGGCTGGGCTACCTATAATGGCGACCACATGTCGATGTATGGCGTCAATGCCAGCATCCCCAAGACGCTCATCCAGTATCTCATCCGTTACTACGCCTCCATGCCGGCATTCACCGCCCAGCGCGAGACGCTGCTCGACGTCATCGACACACCCATCTCGCCCGAGCTGACCCCTGCCGACGCCAATGGCAATATCAAGCAGAAGACCGAAGACCTCGTCGGACCCTACGAGCTCCACGATTTCTTCCTCTACTATTTCATGCGTTTCGGTTTCCGTCCCGCCAAGATCTTCCTGCTCTCACAGCAGGCCTTCGGCGACAAATACGACCGCGAGACCATCCAGAAATGGCTTAAGACCTTCTGCCGCCGCTTCTTCTCGCAGCAGTTCAAGCGCTCCTGTCTGCCCGACGGTCCTAAGGTCGGCAGCATCAGCCTCTCGCCCCGCGGCGACTGGCGCATGCCCAGCGACGCCTGCTCCGCCTTATGGCTGAAAGAGTGCGACGAGCTCTAAAAGGAAGAGAACTGGCACCCCCTAATAGCACTTTTAACTTGCGCCATGTTGCTGCGCGAAACGGGGAGTGACTCGTGGCAATGCTTGATGAGCAATTGTGTTGAGCCGGAATGTGAAGTGATTTGTTCCACCTGACCAAGGTTGACCAGGAAGGCACGATGGCAGCGGACAACCATCGGGTAGGGTAGAAGGGTTCCTTCCAGCTGTTTCATCGTGACGCGAAGCATGTCGGTATGTACCTGACCGTCGCGCAGATGGTTGACCTTGACGTAGTTGCCAACGGCCTCAATAAATAATAGGTCGGAAATCTGGAGCGTCACGGATTCGTTCGTCGTGCCAGTGAGCGTCAGTTCTTGACTTTGACAAACGGTAGATTCCGGTGTCTGCTGGAGAGGCTTCTCACTCGGTTTTTCCGATTGTATCTCTTTCAATTGCTCATTCAGCAGTCGCGTCTCTTCCAGTTCCATCGCCAAATATTTGCTGCGGAACTTGAAGCGCCAGTAGAGTCCGATGGCGAAAGAGAGGAATGCGATAATCACCAGCGTTTCCAGATAGTTGCTCAACGATAGTCTGTTCCCCTCTACCAGTTCGCTCATCGCAAAGTGGCGATAGAGACAGATGAGTAGCGACACCAACGGCGTGTTGATGCATTGGAAGCGGAGATTTCGGCTGATGATATAACTGACGCCACGGTCGTAGGAGCGAGGCATGCGAATCATGTATCGCAGAATGATTTCCGTCAGGAAACAACTGAACAGGCCCAATGCAAATAATGCCAACAGATGGACAGAGGCCTGCCATTGCCACATTTCGAGTCCGAAGGGCTTGAAAATGGCTATTGCCAGCACCATGAAGGCGGTGCTGATAAAACGTGTGCTGATGGTTTCTTTGTGACCTTTGTTCATATGGGGTACAAAAGTAGCACTTTTTCCCAAAACAACCAAACCATTTGTCACATTTCCGCAATTTATCCCTCCATTTATCACAAAACGATGCTGTTTATCCCAGAAATTTGGAGGGATAAGCAGTACACCATAACTTTGCGCCCAGAAACGTTTAATTAAATAAATGAATAGAGTGATGAAGACAAAAACGATTATCGGAATTCTGTTGATTGTGGCTGGTGCATGGAAATTGGCCAACCTATGGGGAATCATTGAGAACGACTGGTTGTGGCACCAGCCCTGGACGGCATATGTTGCCCCAGTTCTACTATTGTGGGTGGGCGCGACAATCATTGTTGACAGCTACCGTCGCGACCCAGACCAATGGCTCCAGCGTCCGCTGCCCTTCGGCGAGGATGGTAAGCGCATCTGCTGTAGTGTGCACTATGGCGGCGACGAGTACGTCTATCGCGGCGAGTCGTTTCACGGTGCCCGTCTCGATGCGTTCTGCGGTGGTATCCGCATGGACCTACGTGATGCCGTCATCACCGAGGACGAGGAGATAGACATCCACACCTTCTGCGGCGGCATCGAGCTTTTTGTGCCCACCCATGTCAACGTCGTCGTTCAGAGCCGTAGCTTCATCGGCGGCGTCGGCAACCATACCACACATACCGCCGACCCGAAAGCACCCACCATCCACATCGTTGCCAGTAATTTCTTTGGCGGCGTGGATATCAAGAATTAACCTAGTTCTGCCGCTCGGCTTTAGCGCTTGCAAAAAAGCAAGAACTTTCTGTAATTTTGTAGCGTCAACTATATAAAGGTAAAAAGAAAAAAAGGACACAGGATATGAAAAAGAATGTTTTTAGGATAACAGCCCTTATGGCTTTAATGATGATGACGATGACGACGTTCGCTCAATCAAACGACAGCATCTCGACGGACTCGACGATGTGGTTCAACCAGACGCAGGAATTGAGTGGCGTGGTAGTAAAGGGGCGTCTGCCCAAGACGCGTGTAAAAGGTGATGCTATGAGAACAAGAGTCGCTGGCACGATACTGGAGAAGGCCGGAACGGTGAGCGATGCCCTGTCGAAGATTCCCACGCTGGAGGCTGAGCGCGACGGTGGTGTGAAGGTGCTAGGCCGTGGCGATGCCGAGGTGTATATCAATGGCCGACGGGTGCAGGACATGAAGGAACTCTCACGTCTGCGCTCCGACCAGATCCAGCACGTCGATGTGGTGCAGAACCCTGGTGCCCGCTATGCTGCCTCGGTGAAGGCCGTCGTACGCATCACACTGAAGAAGGCGCAGGGCGAGGGCCTGAGCTTTCAGAACAGCACGCAGTTCATGTACCAGTATGGCGGTTCGCTGAACAATAACCTCACTGCCAACTACCGCACGGGCGGACTCGACGTGACGGGCTCGTTCTGGGTGGGCACCTATAATCACTATAAGGGCTTGCAGGTGAACGATATGCTTTACTATGTGGGGCCGAATCAGGTGACGGGTCACTCCACCCAGGAGATGAGACATCCCTGGCACGCATGGTCACCACAGTTGCAGTTCAATTATATGGTCAACGAGAACCATACCTTCGGCGCCTACTACAAATACGACCGCACGCCCAGCAGCGAGACAAAGGGCGACTACCTGACGGATATGTTCGAGAATGGCTTTCTGACCGAGTGCTCCGCGAGCTACATATGGCAGGACCAGAGCGTTAAGAAGCACATCTTCAATACGTATTATAATGGTAAGGTGGGAGAGTTGGGTATCGACATGAACATCGACGGACTCTTCGATGACACTAAGACGCCAGGCCGCACAACGGAGCAGACGACGGGGGTCGGTGACGCCCCCACCGACCGCACCATTGAGAGCAATACCAACAGCGGCAACAATTTCTGGGCCTCGAAGCTCATCTTCAGCTATCCCGTGCTGAAAGGCAACCTCTCCGTGGGTGGCGAGTACAGCTATAACCATCGTACGGATGCTTATACCTTCCAAGCTACAGATGCTGTGCCCGTGAAATCTACTGATACGGAGATCAACGAGAAGTCATCGGCCATCTTCCTCGAATATGGACGGCAGTTTGGCAAGCTCTATGCTCAAGTTGGTCTGCGATACGAACATCTGACGAACGACTACTTCAACTTCGGCGTAAAAGAGGATGAGGTGTGTCGCGACTACGGCGACTGGTTCCCCACCGCCACCGTTTCCGCGCCCATCGGAAAGCTGCAACTGAGCCTCTCGTATCGCCGTGACATTCAGCGCCCGGCCTATTCAAGCCTGACCAGCTCGACGATGTACGCCAACCGTTACACCTATCAGAGCGGCAACCCCTACCTGCTGCCGACTTACACGCACAGCATCGTGCTGAATGCTGCCTATCAATGGGCGAACCTGACCGTCAACTACGGTCGCATAAAGAACAGCGAGACGATGTCCACCGAGCCTTTCCCCGGCAGTACGGATCCGCTCATCAGCCTCGTCCGTCCCATCAATAGTGAGGAGGACTACAACCAGCTCTCGCTGAGCCTCTCCGCACGCCCAACTATCAACTTTAAACTCTCCACTTTCAACTGTTCATGGCACCCGATGTGGTACGCGTTCACCGTTTTCCAAAACTACAAGACACCGACGGCTGACGGCATCATCAAAACCCTCAACGACCCATACGTCACGTTCGTCTGGAACAATGACATCGAGCTGCCCCACAGCTTCCGCCTGACTGCCAACGCCCAGTGGGCCACGAAGGGCGACTACAACAACTTCAGCATCACCGCCCAGCGCTTCGACCTCACGCTCGGCATGCAGCGCGACTTCAACCTCCGCCGCTTAGGCATGCTGACGCTTGATGTGCGCTGCGTCGATGTTCTGAACACCAACAAGACCGAGGCCGTCATCTATGGCATCCGCGAACTGTCGACCGCCAACCCCGCCCGCCGCACGTTCCTCGTCAACCTCAATTGGAAGTTCAACGAGGCCCGCTCGAAATATCGTGGAAGTGGTGCCGGCGAGAAGCAGAAAGCAAGAATGTAAATGATTTATTTTGCATTTCGCTCACTTATTCGTATCTTTGCAGTCGATATGAAGATAATAACCAACATACTGAAACCCCTGATGCCGATACTCGCGGCAGCATACGGTTTTGGACTTATATACGTGACGGCGCTGCCGTTGGATGGTGACACCCCGACCATTGCCAGCGATTTGCTATCGTGCCTAATTACATTGGTCTGCATCATACTGACGTTTTTCCTTGTGAAACGTGTTGAGCCGAAATGGTTCACCTCTGCCAGTCAATTCTCGCTGAAAATGCCGAAATGGCCAATCATCATCGGGCTGTTGATGATAGCTCCTTTGTGGCTTGTCGCAGAGGGATATCTCGTCTATGGTCTCACGTCGCTCTTCCACACTGTGCAGTTGGAAACGGTGACCTACACGACATCAGAGCTGCGTGAAGACCTGATTGCCAGCATCCATGCTGTGTTGCTGGCTCCCGTGCTCGAAGAGTTGTGTTTCAGGCAAATGGCCATCTCGCCATTCCGTCGGCGAGGTGCTCAGGTTGCTGTTTGTGTTGTGATGGCTGTGCTGTTCGGCATGCTTCATGTGCGTAACTTCCCCGGTGCATTCCTTGCTGCTATGGCATATGGTTTGGTGTTCATCTGGTCGCGGAACATCTGGTATGGCGTTGCTCTCCATGCAGGTCATAATCTAACGGCTACGCTCCTTGCAATCTACTGCTGGCTGGGGCTTGGCGACATGCAAATGGCAAAAATACCAGTCATCTTCCTGACCGATGCACCAGTCATCGTCGGCAGTATTGTACTGGCCATTGCGGGTATCTTGGTAGTTTCGCAACGTCAAACAAATAGAATCAAGGAAAAATGATTATAAGATTAGAACAACCCAAAGATTATCGTGAGGTGGAGAACCTTACGCGTGAGGCATTCTGGAATGTCTATCGTCCTGGATGCACAGAGCATTACGTGCTCAATCAGTATAGAACGAATCCCGATTTCATTCCTGAGCTCGACTTTGTGATGGAGGAGAATAACAAGATCATCGGCCATGTGATGTTCTCCAAAGCAGAGATTATGCTTGACGATGGAACGGTATTCCCTTCGTGGACTTTCGGTCCCATCAGCATTCATCCTGACTACAAACGCAAAGGCTACGGCTTGAAGTTGCTTCAGTATGCGTTGAAGGCAGCAAAGGAGATGGGTATAGGTCTACTGCAGATGGAAGGAAATATCGAGTTCTACCGTCACGCAGGCTTCGACCTTGCCAGCAAGATGAAGATTCACTATCATGCAGAGCCTCGCGATGCTGAAGTGCCATATTTCCTCGCTCAAGAACTGATACCTGGCTATTGGGGCAATCGTGAGGGAACTTACTGTCCACCCAAGGGTTATTTCGTGGCCGATGAGAATCCTGAAGGCTTTGAGGCTTACGAAGCCACCTTTCCCAAGAAGGAGAAAGCATTCCAAGTGGGTCAGCTACCTCAGTTCTGTCAGAGTTGCGGTATTCCATTGACCCGCATCGAAGATTGCGGCACAAATGCGGACGGCAGCACAAATTTCGACTACTGCCAATACTGCTACAAGGACGGACAGTTCCTACAAGAGTGTACGATGGACGAAATGATCGAGCATTGCGCCCAGTTTGTCGATGAAGTAAATAAGAACATGCCCAAGCCCATGACCAAGGAAGAATACGAGCAGATGATGCGAGGTTTCTTCCCAATGCTGAAACGTTGGAGAAAATGATGAAACTTCGACCATTCAACGTCAACGATGCACCAACGATTCTGAACTGGTGCAAGGATAAACATGCCTTCCGGCTTTGGAGTGCAGACAGGTATAAGGATTTCCCTGTTCAGCCTGAAGAGATGATGGAACAGTACGAGGGAGAAAACATGTATCCGCTCACGGCTGTAGCTGATGATAAGATTGTCGGGCATATCCTATTGAGATTCCCCTCAGAGGATAAAAGTGTCATTCGTTTTGGCTTCGTCATCGTGGACGATTCGAAACGCGGTAAGGGCTATGGCAAGCAAATGCTGCGCCTCGCTATCGATTATGCACAGCAAGAGTTGGGCGCTCAGAAGATTACCCTTGGCGTGTTTTGCGATAATCAGTCTGCCGTCGAATGCTATAAATCCGTCGGTTTCCGCATTACTGGCGAAGATTCCTATCTGATTGACGGGGAGGAATGGAAAGGTTTTGAAATGGAAATACAATTAGAAAAGAAATATCCGTGCTATGCGTGAGATAGCCCGTTATGCCGGCTTCAAAATCGTAAGCACCATCGAGCGTGGCGGCACAGCCATGCATCCAGAACTGACAGAGAAAGATAAAATGAAGTGCCGCAAAGCAATTGAAAGACTTCTTTAACGTGAGGAGAACCGGTATAAAAAAGTTAAGGACGGACGTCACCTTTTGTTCTTCTGGACTGTTATATATGTGAATCGGTTCAGAAAACAAAATGTCTAACAATAAAAACAAGAAAGAAAATGTATGATTTAGTTCCTATCTTAGTACCCATCGCATGTGGATGCGTACTTCCCATTATGATTGTCTGGCTGGATGTCCGTAAGAAGATGGCCGAGAGCCAGAATCGTACACAAATCATCCTCGCAGCCATCGAGAAGAATCCTGATATGGACATCGAGGAACTCATGAACAAGATTTCGCCCAAGAAAAAGCTGCTGAAGGAGAAGCTGCTATCGAAACTGCAAACGGGAAACATCACGGCATTGCTCGGTATCGGCTTTTTGGTATGCGCCCTCTATGCAGACTATATGGGTGGAATGAATCCAAAAGATCTTAGGATGCTCTATCTAGCAGGCACTATCCTGTTGGTTGTAGGTGCTGCCTTCTTGAGAAACTACTTTGTGGGCAAGAAGATGCTTGCCAAGGAGATGGAGGCAGAGGAGAAAATGTTGGTATCACAGGCAGAGAACAAGTGACCCGCGAAGTATTCATCACCCAGATAGAGCGTGAGCAGGAGGCCCTTCGAAGTTTCCTGCTCGCCCTTTGCTGTGGTAACAAGAGCAATGCCGATGACCTGGCACAGGATGCCATCGTCAAGGCCTACCTCTCGTCTGCAGGCTATCAGGAGCAGGGGAAGTTCCGTTCATGGCTCTTCAAGATAGCCCACAACACGTTCCTCAACCATAAGGCTAGTTGTCGTACGATGGAAACACTCGACGATGCCCGCACGCTCATCAGCAATACCACAGCCGACAATGCCTTTGAGCATCAGGAACTCTACCTTGCCCTGCGCACCCTGCCACCCAAGGAACGTTCTGCCATCACGCTGTTCTACCTCAACGGTTACAGCATCAAAGAGGTAGCCGTGATTACTGAAACCTCGGAGGACGCCGTGAAGAAACAACTCTCACGAGGACGCGACAAGCTGAGACAGGAATTGAAAATGGATGATTAAGAATTGATAGTTATGGAAAAAGATAAAAAACTGGAGGAACTGTTCCTCGCTCAGAAGCCGACATTTGACGATAAGGCTGAATTTATGGCTACAGTGACACGTCGTCTGGATGCCGTGGAGTTTGCCCGTCAGCATCAGGAGGCCACCCTTCGTCGTTATAAACTGGCGATGGTTGCCGCCTTCGTTGTGGGCATTGTCAGTGGTGCCGTCTCTATTGCGTTCGTTCTTTCCACGCCTGTAGACGTTCCTCTCTTCACCTTTAGCGTAGAGAGTAGCATTTTGTTGTGGATAGCCGAGAACTCTCGCCTCATCGCAACTACAGTCCTGGCCCTACTGATGAGTTTTGGCATCATGAGCATCATCAGTAATGTACAAGACATACTTGCCATTCGCCAAAATGGCATACATATTATTAATAATTATGGATAGTCCCGTAAGGCAACGCTATTTCACGGCTTCAGGGCGCAGGATGTAAAGTTTCTGACTCCTTTGTCCCCTGCTTGTGATACCTGTTGAGGGATCGCTTGCCAGTTTCCTGAGTTCTTCTGCTGCCGTCGAACGCGAAAGCCCCGTCAATTGCACATAGTCGGGCACTTTCATAAACATATGGGCCTTCATGAAGTCGCGTGCTTTCTGGATGCGCTCTTCCAGTGTGAATGGCGACTTTTTGAGCCTGCTCTCTCCACCTCTCACCAGCGTGCACTTGCGGTCGGTATTCCTAATCAGATCCTTGTCAGCCCTGTACGACACGCCATTCACCATAATACTCTTCGCATTACGGTTTGACTCGCCCTCCTCGAAAGCATCTGGCAGCATGTCGCTTCTTACGCCGAGTTTGGCGTTGAAGGTGCCGATGCCGTCCAGTTTCACGGAAAATCCTTCCGCCATACACAAAGCCAGTTTCTCACTAACCAGCGACAACACACCAAGGATCTGGCTCTCGTCCATTCTTCCCTCACGATGGCACAAATCCACGAACTGCTGAAAGTTCATGGATTGCAATTCCATCTTGTAGCAGGCCTGCGTACGGCCCGTGCCGTTTAAATCGGCAACCTCTCGTTTGATATACTTTGCATACATAGTTTTCGCAAATTTATTTGCAAAGATAGCTATTGTTCTTAAAAATACCAAACATTGACGAAGTTTTAACATCCATAGGCATAGTTTTATTATCCATCGACGCAGTTTTAGCATCCATTGTTGCAGTTTTAACCTTACTCCGTACCTTCAAAGCCTTTACTCCGTACTTAAAAAACGTTTTACCCGTACCTGCGTTCATTTTATCCCGTAGCACAGATTCAATTACTTACCGTTCGTCACAAATCGATGCAGTTTATCCCAGAAATTTGGTGCTTTCCGCAACAATCAATAATTTTGCAACGTCAAACAATAACAAAATGAAAAAGGAAATGAAGAATTTATGGTGTACATTACTTCTCCTCATTGGAGGATGTCTGACAATGCAAGTTCAGAATGTGAGCAAGTTCTTCGCCCGTCCCGATGCCGCTACGGTGGATGACAAATGCATGGAGCCGGACGTTAAGGTAAATCTTGCCGACAAGGATGCGTCGTGGAAGTATATACTTGAGAATTATGGAAACAAATAAAGATAGTATGGAACAGAAATTTTGTCAGAGCTGCGGAATGCCGCTCACAGAGGAAGTCCTCGGCACCAACGCCGACGGAAGTAAGAATGAAGATTACTGCATGTACTGCTACAAGGACGGCCAGTTCTTGCAGGATTGTACGGTGGAAGAGATGATTGAGCATTGTGCTCAGTTTGTTAATGCTGTTAATGGAGGGTTGGAAAAACCTATTACCAAAGAGGAATACATCGGCATGATGAAATCGTATTTTCCCCAGCTGAAGCGATGGCGCCAAACGCTGGATGTGAATAACGATGAAGCGATGAATGCTAATCCCGCTTTAGTCGGCATTAAAGAACTAATTGCACAGATGGCCGACAAACAGCCCATCGCTTATATCTCGTCAATAGACCAAGAAGGTTTCCCTTGGACAAAGGCCATGTTGAAGCCACGTAAACGCGAGGGTATCAAAACCTTCTTCTTTACAACCAACACATTCTCAATACGTGTGGCTCAATACAAGGCTAACCCCAAGGCCTCAATCTATTTCTGTGATGCCAAAGGCTTCAAGGGAATGATGCTGCGGGGCACGATGGAAGTACTGACGGATGCCAAGAGTAAGGAGATGATTTGGCGTGATGGCGACGAGCAGTATTACCCCGGTGGCGTTATAGACCCCAATTATTGCGTCTTGAAGTTCACCGCCACCGATGGTCGATTCTATAGCGATTTCTATCCACGCAGTTTTGTAATTGAGTAAATGATGAGCAATAAGGCACTTGTCGTTATCGACATCCAGAACGACATCACCAAGCACTATCGAGACATCATCGGCAACATCAATGCCGCCATCGAATGGGCTATGGAAGAGGGTATGCTGGTTGTGTATATCAAGCATAACAACATCACCGCTGCTACGCGAACGTTCAAGCCTGGCAGTAAGGGAGAGGAACTGGTGCCTGAGATGAAGGTCGTGTCAGACAACATCTTCGTAAAGACGAAGAGTAACGCCCTTACAAGCGAGGCGTTTTCTGCTTTCATTGCGGCAAACGGCATCAATGAGTTCTACGTGGCTGGTGCAGACGCTACGGCCTGCGTGAAATCGACGTGTTTCAACATGGCCAAAGCGGGCTTCACAGTACACGTCCTCTCCGACTGTGTCACCAGCTACGACCTGAAGAAACTCCCAGAGATGCTCGCCTATTATGAAAGCAAAGGCTGTGAGGTCAAAACGCTTGCCGATTACAAACAATGAAAGAACATAATGAAACAAAGCTATGCGCTATAGAGAAGAAGCCATCGAATGTGTAAAAGATCATGTTCTACAGATACATAAGCAAATATATGCCAAGTATGAAGGGGATTTTGACAGGATCTATACGGAAGGGTACAACAGCAAGTCCTATACGGGTAGGGTGATTGAGCCAGGGAAGATTTATGAACTGAATTATCTGGAATGTACGTGCCCTAAAGTTAAATGTGGGCTGAGAAACCATCCGCAGCAATGTGAATGCTCGCGACAGAGCATTCTATATATCTTGTCGCAACTTGAACCGGACAGCCAATTCGATGTTCGGATTGTGAATACGATTCTCAGGGGAAGCGACCGCTGTACTTTCAGAATAACAAGGCATGAAGGTATTTATTTAAGGAGAAAATGAAGATATGGCGATAACAAGCGAGAGACTAAAATAGACATTTTCTGAGGGCGGTGCACAGGAAATCTATCAAGAACACAGTTGGCAGTTGGAGGCCAATGCCAACATCCAGACAAAGGGTGATGTACTGAACTTCCGTATACTCTCACCCTCATACAACATCGGTTTTGTGGTACAGAAATGTTGGTTGAAGAATGACGCCCTGTGCCTGCGTGCCAGCATCAGCGATGTGTTCCAGCGTAGCGTACAGGATATGGCTCACGATTGTGGTTTCTTCTACACTGTGCAGAAAACACGAAGCCGTAGTCACCGTCTGGACATCTCTATCCGCTATACCTTCAATGCCCAGAAGAGCAAGTATAAAGGAACAAGTGCAGGTAAAGCCGAGCAGCAGCGAATGAGCAACAGCAACTGATGCAGTTTATCACATTTTTATGCAGAATATCCCAAATGTTTGGCAGTCTCGGAAATTATGTGTAACTTTGCGGTTGAAAACCGCGGGAACGGGCGGCGCCTCGGCATTGCAACGCCACACTCTGACATCGGTCAGAGAATAAGAGCGAGCTCTATTGCACTCGGCTTGCACCGTCCTTGCAGTCGAAAACCAATAAAACGATGAAACAGGAAATTAATCCCAAGGACACCAATAGAGCCATCGCCTTCGAGTTGTGGACGAAGTCGCCTATGCCGATGGTGACGCTTACCAAGACCTTCGACGTAACGCGACTCTGTAAGGTGAGTCGTAGTCGTGGGTTAAAATTCAATATGTTGCTGTGCTGGTGCATCGGCAAAGCTGCCTCAGGGATAGAGGAGTTTTACATGTTGCCCAAGGACGGGAAGCTGTACAAATACGACCGCATGGCCATTAATGTGATAGCGGACAACGTAAAGGGCGGACTCAGTTTCTGCGACGTTGCCGTCAGCGACGACCTGGAGCGGTTTAATGCCAATTACCTGCATCTGACAGAGACCATCAGCCAGACTTGTCAGGACATCCTCGACGATGAAGCCGTCATCGTGGGCACATCGGCAGTGACTGGCACGGAACTCGACTGCATCGTCAACCAGTACAGCGGCATCTTCACCAATCCCTTCCTGGCTTGGGGCCGCTACCGCAAAGGCTGGCTGAAGACGACGCTCCCCATCTCCTTCCAGTTCCATCACGCCCAGATGGACGGCAAGCACGCCACCAGATTCCTGGAAGAATTGCAGAAAACAATTAATACGATATAAATAAGGATTTCAACTTTCTCAAGTTGTAGGAGTTAAGGAGTTGAGCGAATGCGAAACTTAAATTACTAACATAAAAAATTATGAACAAGACTGTATTGATTACTGGAGCGACAAGCGGGATAGGACTTGCTTGTGCAAAGAAGTTTGCCGAGAATGGCGACAAGGTGATAATGACTGGCAGAAACGAACAGCGACTGTCGGAGATTCGTAAGGCACTGGAGGCGAAGGGCGCAAAGGTGCTGACACTGGCGTTCGACGTGAGAGACCGCGAGAAGGCGACGAAGTACATCCATGAATTGCCGGCAGAATGGCAAGAGATAGACGTGCTGGTGAACAACGCAGGACTGGCGCTGGGGCTGGAACCGGAGTATGAGGGCAATATGGACGACTGGGAAACAATGATAGACACAAACATCAAGGGCCTGCTGACGATGACACGCCTCGTGGTGCCGGGGATGGTGGCGCGCAATCGCGGACACATCATCAATGTCGGTTCCGTGGCAGGCGATGCTGCCTATGCCGGCGGTAACGTCTATTGTGCCACGAAGGCTGCCGTGAAAGCGCTCTCCGACGGGTTGCGCATCGACGTGGCCAATACCGCCATCCGCGTGACGAACCTGAAGCCCGGACTGGTGGAGACGAACTTCAGCAATGTCCGATTCCACGGTGATAACGACCGGGCCGCCACGGTATATAAGGGCATCAAACCCCTGACGGGTGATGATATTGCCGACGTTGCCGTATATGCCGCCAATGCTCCTGAGCACGTACAGATTGCCGAGGTGCTGATACTGGCAACGCATCAGGCCAGCGGCAGCGTCATCGTGCGTCAGAACTTGTAGGCGACAGTGCCCATGAACCAACGGCCGCGCTGTGGGACGAGGCATGTGGACATGCCGCTCTGGCGGTAGGAGTGGTTGAGGAGGTTCTTGACGTCGAGGGTTAAGGTGACATTGCCGAGATGATAGCTGGCGCCGACGTCGAAGAGGACGCGGGCAGGGAGGGTGTCCTCGGAATACAGCGTGGGCTTAATCTCATTGGCATACGCCACGAAGTAGTTAATCTGCTCCTCATATTTTGCGATGACGGCGGGGTCGGGGTTGAGGTTCTGCATATATTCGGTAAGCCTCATCATATGCTCGGCCAACATGTTGACAGTGCTGGTATAGACACCATACGGGAGGATGTTGAGATAGGAGTAGTGCTGGCGTCCCTCGAAACCGATATGGGCATGGAGACGGAGGTCGCGCGAGGCCTGCCAGGCTACGACGCCGTTGGCGGTGACGACGGGGATGTTGAGCGCGTAGTCGTAGGAGGTGTATGCTTGTTTGTTTTGACTGACGTCCTGAATGGTGGCGTTGAGGTTTGCCGACCAGCGCCTACGCTGGTATTTAGCGGAGAATTCGAGTCCGTAGGTATCGATGAAACCAGTGTTGGTATGTTCGATGAGCTGCGGGATGATGAGGTCCTTGGCGTAGTTGTAGAATGCGTTGACCTCAAGGTCGAGTCCGGGAATCCACTGTGTGGCTCCGAAGGTGAGCTGCCAGGAATTGAGTGTCTCAGGGTCGAGTTCGGTGGCATACTGCGTATAGCCCAACATGGATGCGAGGAAGAGGTTGATTTTGCGATAGAAGTATGGTGCGTCGATGAAGGCCTTGGAATAGGAGAGCTTGACGTTCCACTTGGGCTGGAGATAGATGAGTGCGAGACGTGGTGAGAACTCGCGGATTTTGGAGCCGTCGTAGCGGTTTTTGTAGTCGAAGCGCAGACCGGCATTGAGGATGAACGACCGCCAGTGGTGCTTGAGCTGGATGAAGCCGTTGAGGTTGCTCTCGTGGCCTTTGCCGAGCATGGGGATGGTGTCGTTTTCGGTGGTGAGCTTGGTGAAGTTGTAACCGAAGGTGTAGCGGACGTCGTCGAGCTGGAAGTAGCTGTATTCGGCACCGAAGGTGAGCAGACCGCGGTGGGTACCGTTGTCGATGTAGTTCCAGTCGCCCTGCAGCTTGCCGCCGAGGGTGTGTTCCTGTCCGTTGATGTAGCGCGAGATGCCTTGGGTGCCGCTCAGCTGTTGCTGGACGGATTGGGGGACGGGGAGCACTGCGGCCAAAGAGGTGACTTCGGGTTCGCTGATGACCTGATAGTGGGTAAGGTCGCTGTTGTCGTAGGTGACGGTGCCGCGAAGATAGACGTTGCCGACCTGTTGTCCGTAGCTGAGATTGGCATGGTGGGAGAGGGTAGTGAATCCGGGTTGGAGGCCGTTAAAGGTACGATATTTGTCGAAAGTGTACGGCGAGAAGGTGTAGCTCATGGTGAAGGGGGAGGTGACCTGCGAGAAAGCCGAGTTGTAGAAGAACTGCAGGTTCTTGTACTTCATCTGTATGCCGACGTCGTAGCTGGGCTTGGGACCGATGCCGCCGATGGTGACGTCGCCGCCCATCATCTGCATACCGGTGTCTTCCTGTGGAATATAGACGCTTTCGCCACTGGCTTTGTAGATGTTGCCCCAGATGAGCAGGTCGAGGTCGAAATAGCGTTTGCCGAACATGACGTTGCCCATGATCTGTCCGTAGTTGCCTGCTCCGACGCGGGCTTCGACACCGTCGACTTCGGCACCGGGAAGGGTGATGACGTTGACGACGGCGGTGAGTGATACGCCGCCATAGAGTGACGATGCGGGACCGCGCAGCACCTCAATCTGGCGCACCTTGTCGAGCGACATGCTGAAGTCGGGTGCGGCGATGTTGGTGGCAAAGCTGTTGAGCCGGTGGCCGTTGAGCATGATGAGGATTTTCTCCTGTCCGTTGCTGTAGATGCCACGCATGGCGATGTTGATGTCGTCGTTGCCGTCGACGATATTCATGCCAGGGACGTAGGTGACCAGCACCTCCTGCAGGTTGCGGGCGCCGCAGTCCTGAATCATCTCACGCGTAATGAGGGTAGTGGGCACAGGCACCTCGTTGAGCGACTCTGCCTGACTGGATGCCGTGGTGATGGTGGCCGTGCGACCGGCCTTGAGGCTCTCGACCATATCGATGAAGCGCTGTGGGTCGGAGAGTGTGGTGCTGTAGTAGGGATTGATGTCGAGCATGAGCTGTACGCAGCGCTCGGCGGCATCGGTGTTGTCGAGGGTCAGTTCGCAGAGCGACAGCAGACGGTAGGCACTGAGTCGGAGACTGAGGGGGAAATCGTTCATGTTGGCGGTGAGCGTCCGGCGTGCATCGTCAATCCTGCCGATGCTGTAGTCCTGTTCGGCCTGGTCGTAGATGGCGCGATAGCTTTCGTCTTCCGTCTGTGCCACCGACGTCATGGTGATGGCAAAGAACAATATAATAAGGTATAGTCGTTTGTTCATGATTTCCTGACGGGAATGGTGATGGTGAATGTGGTGCCTTGATTGAGCGTGGACTCGAAGGTGAGACGGCCGTGATGTTTCTGTTCGATGATGTCGCGGGTAATGCTCATGCCGAGGCCGGTACCCTTGCCGATGGGCTTGGTGGTGAAGAAGTTCTCGAAGAGGCGGGCCTTGACGTCGTCGCTCATGCCTTCGCCATTGTCGGCGATGGTGATGGTGAGCTGGTCGCCGTCCATGGCCGTGGTGACGTCGATGGCGGGATGATAGTCGTCGCCTTCGCTGAGCGTGCGCTGGTGGACGGCATAGCAGGCGTTGTTCATGAGGTTGAGCACTGCGCGGCTGAGGTCCTGCGGTATGACCATCATCAGTGGCAGGCCGTCCTGAAGGTTTTCGTGGATGGTGATGTTGAACGTCTTGTCCTTGGCGCGCATGGCGTGATAAGAGAGCCAGACGTACTCGTGGACGATGCGGTTGACGTCGGAGGGCAGGAACTCGTCCTCCTTGCCGCGCGAGACGAGGAGGATGCCCTGGATGATGCTGATGGCTCGTTCGCCGTGTTCGACGATCTTCGCCATGTTGTCGTGCAGGCCGTTCATGATGTCGGCCATGTCCTCACGGTCGTCGTCTGACAGCTTGTCGGCATTGTCGTCGATGATTTCCGTCAGGTCGCGCAACAGCTTGTTGGACATCTTGCTGAAATTGATGACGAAATTCAGTGGGTTCTGTATCTCGTGTGCAATGCCGGCGCTGAGCATGCCCAGCGAGGCCAGCTTCTCTTGTTGCTGCAACTGCTGTTTTAATTGTTCAATATCAGTCATAACTCTCAATTCTTAGTTCGCGGAAGGTTAATCGTAAATTCCGTATATTCGTGTTTCACGGACTGGACGCTGATGGTGCCGCCGTGGTTCTGTACGATTTCGTGGCAGAGGTAGAGTCCGACACCGGCGGCCTCGCCGGTAGTCTTCGTCGTAAAGAAGGGGTCGAAAATCTTGTCGATAATGGTCTGCTCGATGCCGATGCCGTTGTCGCGGAATACGAGGCGCACCTGCTGGGCTTCGAGGGTGACACGCAGCGATACTTCGGGCTGGTAGGGCGTGTCGGGGTTGCGCTTGCGCTGTTTCACGACGGCATACACGGCGTTGCCGAGAATGTTCATGAAGGTCTTGCTGAGCTGTTCGGCATTGCCATTGATATGGATATCCTCTTTGGGGATGTCGAAAACGACGCGGATGGCATCCTGGGCTATCTCCTTCTCGAAATAGGTGTTGACCATCTGCTCGTCCTGCTGGAGGATGGGATTGAGCAGCATGGGAATGATGCCGCCGGAACGGTCCTTGAGCATTTCCTCCATGGCCTTCAGCGTGCGCGTGGTATTGGCACCGTGCTCGCTGACTTTCTCGAGGTTGCCCTTGAGCATGTCGAGCACTTCGATGGTATCGTCGTAGTTGTCGGGATCCATGTGTTCCTTTTCGTCCTCGACGTTGGCCTTTACGTCGCCAATCAGTCCCTGCGAGAGCTTCGAGAAGTTGTTGATGTAGTTGAGGGGATTGAGAATGCGGTCGATGAGTCCCTGGGTGAGTTTACCCACCGTGGCCATCTTCTCCAAACGGACAACTTCGGTGGTGCGTTCCTGTACGAGGTTCTCCAAGCGTTGCTTATCCTTCTCGAGACGGCGCAGACGGAGCTGGAGGAGTGCGTAGACGACGATGGCCGCCAGAAGCAGGTAGAGGAGTATCATGTACCATCGGAGGTAGAGTGGTGCTGCGATGCTGAAATTGATGCTGACGATGTCGGACACCTGTCCGAAGGCATCGCGGGCCTGTACCTCGAAGATGTATTTGCCGTAGGTGAGGTTGCTGAACTCTTCGCGGGTGTAGAATTCCCATGGCGACCAGTAGCCGCCGTTAATGCGGGTGCGATACTGCGTCGGGAGCAGCAGGCTGGGGAAGTCGATGGAGTAGTTGAAGATGATGTGGTGTTCGATGCTCGGCAGTTCGTCGAGTTTGTGTGGCTGTGGTCCGTAACCGCCCCAGATGACGCTGTCGCCGCGCAGCAGGATGGAGCGAAGCAGCAGTCGGGGCTTTGCGCTCTTGGACGTTTCCTTGAAATTGCGGTTGACGATGTTGACACCCTTGTCGCCACCTATCCACAGGAGATTACCGTCGGTGAGTATGGCGCGGACGGAGTAGTCCATGAGCGGATAGACGAATGCGGACTGCTCTGCATTACGTGTCCCGTTCTTATAGGCGTAGAGGCTTTTGCCCTTGTTGTCGGTGAGCCACGTGACGTCCTGCGTGTCATGATAGGAGAACGCGGGATAGCCGATGGGGGTTGTGGTATTGATGCTGATGGGCATGAGTTTGTCGCCGAAGTCGACGAGTGTCGATATTTCGTCTTTGTCGTCTTGGGTGAATGGTTCGAAGACGCCCGAACCCTTGTCGCGCCACAGTTTGCCGTAGAGGTTCTGCAACCAGATGCTGCCCGACGGGTCACGCACGATCTTCACGACTTTCTCGATATCGTTCAGGGGCTTGCTTTGTCCGTTATTATAGTGGTAGACGCCTTCGATGCCGCCACCATAGAAGCTGCCGTCCTGTTCGACAAGCAACGACATGGTATTGTTGGGCGTGAGTCGGGTGGCTTGGTTGTCGGGCGTAATGCGATAGACACCGTTTGCCGTTGCCGCCAACAAAGTATTGCCTTGATTGGCGAGTTGCCAGCAGGCATGGGTGATGTTGGCAACGGGCAGGAATTTCTTGCTTTCGAGACGGTAGAGTCCGCTGAGCGTTCCGGCATAGAGATGACCGTTCAGCTGTTTAAGGGACAGTACCTCGCCGCGCAGTCCCTCGTAGGAGGTGAAATGCATGTAGATGGAGGGGAATGCAATGCAGAAGATACCGTTGTCGGTAGCACCCCAGAGCAGCCCGTGGCGGTTGTAGTCCATGTGGCTGACATTGTTGGAGCAGAGACCGTTTTGTTCGGTGATACGGAACAGTTCACGGCCATCGGGGTCGACGAAGATGACGCCGTCGCCGTTGGTGGACAGTGCCTGCAGACCGTCCTCGAGGTCTTCCACCTGAGTAATCTCAATGTTAGCGTCGATGGCATAGTTCTTGCGATTGGAAGTGGGACAGGACTTGCCTGGCGCCAATTGGTAGGTGTCGTTGTGGACAGCATAAATCTCCTTATTGCTGGCAAGGAAAAAAATGTTGCCGTTCTCCTGCCATATCCACTGTACCTCGCCGTGGAAGGGTGTAGTGGCGTTACAGGGATGCATATGGAGGTTGCCGCGCTGGTCGATCTTGAGATAGCCGAAATAGTTGTATCCACCGGTCCAGAGCACGCCGTTGAGGTCCTGGAAAACGGCGGTGATACGGCTTATGCCCGGCGAGTGGATGATACGCCAGTCGGCATTGTCGTAGTAGAGCAGTCCTTCGAAATTGGCGACATAGACCGTGCCGTCGTCAGCGGCAATGACGTCGAAGTTCTGGTTGTGAGCCATGTATTCGGTGGCAGGATAGTTACGCAGGTAGGGGATGCCCTGGGCGTGTAACGTTGAACATGGAACGTTGAACATGAAGAGCATGCCTGAAATGCTCATTACGAGGGAAAGCAGCAGTCGTTTCATCGGCTGGCCTCCTTTCCTTTGACTTCCTCGTAAGGCACGTTACGGCCTACGTAGTAGTTCCATTCTTCGCGCGTCAGGTTACGCTTCAGTTTTGCCTGCAGACGCTTTTGCATCTGTGAAACGGAGATGAGGGCCTGCGTCAGATTGCCGTTCTGATCGCCTGACCATACGTGGGTCTTCTTCAGGTCGAAGGTGAAATTGATGATCCAGCCACGGGTGGTGAAGAGCGTCATCGGTTCAATCTTGGCAGCGTTGGTGAGCCAGAGATTCATTGTGCCGTCGAAACTTGACGAGTAGAGACGAATGCCATCGATCTTCAGCTTTGAGATGCGCGACTGATGCCCGACAAGACGGGTCTGTTGTCCTTTGGCATTGAAGAGGTAGATGGTGCCATCACGCATGCCGTAAGCTATGAGATGCTGGTTCTTCGACTCTGCGAAGGCCGTCACCTGACCCTTCACCGGAACGCGGCTGGTCTCGATGTTGTTAAAGCCTTTTATCAAGTGCATGTTACCCTGACGGTCGAAAGCCACGGGGTAGTTCTGGTAGCGGGTCATGTATTCTATCTGGAAGGGTAGCTTCTTTTCCTGAACAATAGTACGGCTTTGGGTATCGAACAGCGCCATACCAGATTCGCAGAAGATGATAAACTGGTCGCCGCTGACATCTAAGTCCTTGGGCTTCGGTATGTTAATCTCGATTGCCTGAACCTTCTTGTTTTTATCAACAATGACCAGATGACCTGAACGGCTCAGGGCGTAGGTGGTGTTGCTGGGCCGGTCGATGAAGAGGTCACGGAAATCGTAGCGGGGATTGCTTACAAGCATTTCGCTATTCAGTTTTCCGCTCTCGAAGTTGGTGTGCTTCATGAGCTCGCCGTAAGTACTGCAGGTAATCATATAGCCCGATTTCTCGTCGGAAAAGGCAACATCGGTAATGATGCCTTTGTGTTTATGCCAGACATTCTTGCTCTGACTGGTCATTGCCAGCGCCTGATAGACGGTAGGTGCATAGATGTCACCCCGATAGCGGTCGGTAAACAGGCATGCGGTGTGAGCCAACAGGTCGGCAATGTCGTGGTGATCGGCTTTATACTGTGTGATAGCCGTCTGTCCGAGAGTTCGGGCGAGACTGATGTACGTCAGGGTGTCGGCAATACGCTTTGACTGTTCGGCCTGACTGCGCTGTTCTTCGGCAATCTTCTGCTGACTTCGGGCTACTTCGGAGGCTTCCACGGCGCGTTGCTCTGCGACGAGGGCATTCTGGCGCTCTATCTCGGCCTTACGGCGCATCTCTTCGGCAACTTTCGTCTGTGCGATGGCCTCCTCGCGCTGTTCGTCACTGATGCGGCGTTCCTCGTTGGCAATCTCCTCCATCTGGGCATTGACGCTCTGCATCACCACCGAACGTTTCTCCTCCTTGGTGAGTTTGTCAAGCTTTTCCTGCAGTTCCTGATTCTTCTCGACGAGTTCATCGCGAGTGGAACTAACCAAGTAGACGTGGTGTCCTAGCAGGATGACGGCTATAATGGCTATTGCGGAGATGATTTTGCCGGTTTTGTTCATGCTTTTCGCTTCAGGGCCATGATGGTGATGTCGTCACTTTGCGGAGCGTCGCCGGCATAGGCCTTGACGTCGCTCATTTGTGCTTCGATGAGGGTGCGGCAGTCGTCGCCGTTGTGTTTTTGCAACAGTTGCTCCATACGGTCTTCGCCATACTCTTGGAAGTCGCTGTTGAAGGCTTCATTGACGCCGTCGGTGTACATCAGCAACGTATCGCCAACGCCCAACTGGGTCTTGGCGCTGGTATATTGCCAACCGTCGACGGTTCCTACCAGACAGTTCTGGCTCATGGGCATCATCTCCACCTGTCCGTTGGCTTTGAGGATGTAAGGCGCGTTGTGACCGCCATTGCAATAGTCTATCTCACCGGTGCGAATGTTGTAGATGGCGTAGAACACGGTGACGAACATCGATTCAACGCTCTCTTTACACAGCAGGTCGTTCGACTTCGTCAGACACACGCCGGGATCGTAACCCTGCAGGGCAATGGTACGGATGAGCGTACGGCTGACGGCCATGAAGATGGCGGCGGGAATACCTTTTCCCGATACGTCGGCCATCACCAGTCCAATATGGTCGTCGTCAATGCGGAAGAAGTCGTAGAAGTCGCCTCCGACATCCTTTGCCGGGGTCATCATAGCCGCCAGGTCGAGCTCGTGCTCGTTCTCGGGGAATGGCGGGAAGATACGTGGCAGGATGGCCTGCTGGATTTCTCCTGCTACTGCGAGGTCGGTCTTCAGCGACTCCAATTGCGTGTGTTCCTCCTGCGACTGTTTGATATACTCTATCTGCTCGATGGCCTTCTTGATGGTCAAACTGAGGTCGTCGAGGTCGATGGGCTTTGTTGCAAAGTCGAAGGCTCCGTTATTCATGGCCGAACGGATGTTGTTCATATCGCCATAAGCCGATACCATGATGCACTTCAGGGCGGGGTTCTGCAGTTCGTTTACCTTTGTGAGCAGTGTCAGACCGTCCATTTCCGGCATGTTGATATCACTCAGAATGATGTCGATATCCTTCTCACGCAACAAAAGTGTGAGGGCCTCCAGACCATTGTGGGCAAAGAAAAACTGGTATTCTCCCTTACGTATTTCGCGACGGAAATATTGTGTCAGCAGCAACTCAAGGTCCTGCTCGTCGTCGACGCTTAATATCTTTACTGGTTTCATATTTTCAATATTTATTAGCTTTTGGGCGGTAAAATTACATAAAAAAATTGACATAACCAAGAAAACCGGTGGGAAATAAAAGAAAAAACGTGATTTCCTTTGTATTTCACTCAAATCTTTGTAACTTCGCGGCCGAAATGAAACTGCTTGTATTCAATCCGGAACACGACATAGCATTGGCCAGCAATCTGGCAAACTTCACCGCACCCCATGCCGGACGACAGCTCAGGGCTGACCTCGGTTTCCTGCCGGCGTTGTGGGCTGATGAAGGCGACAAAGTGCTGGTGGAACACGTCGAAAGTGCCGAAAAGGCCTTCCGACGTGTGGCTCACCGACTGCGCATTCTAGGGTGTCGAGATCTACCGGTAGTAAACGAGCGGTTTACTTCCGCTAAACTGTCTGTTTACTCCGACCAGATGACCGACGTGCTTCCCTGGGGTTGGAACCTCGCCTTACGTGCCTCGTTAAAGCGTGCCGGCATCGCCCCTGCGCTGATGCCTTCGGAGGAACAGATTGCCCATATCCGACAGTTGTCGCACCGTCGCACGGCCTCCCAACTCTTGCCGCTGTTACAGATGGACGGCACGGTGGGCGAGAGTTTCGAGTGTACGACGGCCGATGAGGTCGAGACGCTTTTGGCGCGTTATGGTCAGGTGGTCATGAAGGCTCCCTGGTCGTCGAGCGGACGAGGACTTCGTTTCCTCAGCACTGAGCGCACACCCTTCCAGATGCAGGCCGGATGGTTTCGTAATGTGGTTGCACAACAGGGCTCGGTGATGGTCGAGCCATTATATAATAAGGTGCGCGATTTCGGCATGGAATTCTGTGCCGACGACTCAGGCATCCACTATCTCGGGCTCTCGTTGTTCCATACTGTCAATGGTGCCTACGAGGGGAATATCCTGGCAACGGAAATGGCAAAACGAGAAATTATAAGTCGTTATATTCCAGCGTGTTTACTCGATTCCGTCGAGCAAAAGATAACCTCATCTCTTGACCTTGGCAATTATCGTGGACCCTTCGGCATCGACATGATGATAGTGAGGGAAGACGGCACGGAAAAGCCCGAAGAAGGAAACTGCCTCCTCCATCCTTGCGTCGAAATCAACCTTCGTCGCACGATGGGCCATGTGGCATTGGCGATATCTCCCACCGACGACGACATCCTCAGGGTGATGCGCATTGCGTATAACGGCACCAATTACCAACTTAAAATACAACGACTCAAATGAACAAGATACAGATTATTTTTAGTACATTATTATTGCTCTTTGCAACACACATCTCAGCGCAAGACGTCGTGTCCGAGGACACCGTGACGGTAGAGGAACGCAATACCTACCTCCAGTGCGAGGATACGTGCAACCATATTCACGGAATCGACATCAGCCACTATCAGGGCAACGTGTTTTGGGAGACTGTGGGTGAACGCACCAATATGTCGTACGTCTATCTGAAGGCTACCGAGGGCGGCGACCGCATCGATGCCACCTTCGAGCGGAACATCGAGATGGCTCACCGTCATGGACTGAAGGTCGGCTCCTACCATTTCTACCGTCCGCTCACCGACCAGCGCCGACAGTTGCTCAATTTCATGTCACAGTGCCTGCCGGGCGAACAGGACCTCATCCCGATGATTGATATCGAGTCGACAGGCGGACTGTCCACTGACGTCTTCTGCGACTCGCTGTTCTACTTCCTCGATCTTGTCGAAGAGGTTTACCACCAAAAACCCTTGCTCTATACCTTCCGCAATTTCTACAACCGCCACCTGCAGGGCAAGATTGACGACTATCCACTGATGATCGCCATGTACACCGACGAACCACCCGTGTTGGCCGACAACCGCGAATACACCATGTGGCAATACACCGCCAAGGGTCGCATCGTGGGCATCAACGGTTTCGTCGATAAGAGCCGTTTCATGGGCCGTCATAACTTACGCGAAATCCGGTTCAAACATCACTAGACCGCGTAGGTGTCATAGGATGGAGTAGGGGTATTATTCCTCGATGTTCCTGATGGTATGCAGCAAGTCACTGGCATAGGCCTTTACCGACTGCGGTTTCAGTTTATGCAGTGTGCCTTTCGCGCGTTCCATTGCCAGCTCGTAGCGTTCTAGCCGTTCAGGATTCTTCTCGCCGCCCAGTGCCAACAGCTTGTCGCGCAGGGCAGGGGAGGGCTGCAACATGAAGTCGTCAGCGTATGCCAGCATGCCAGCAACTATCCACGGCCCCAGTCCGTAAGCCTCCACCGTCTTATACAGCTGTTCCCATTTCCACTCGCTCATAGGTTCTATGGCCTCGCGGTCGGCGGGGTCGTCCAAGTAGATGAGCCGTTCTATGTTTCGTTGAATAATGTCCATTATGAGTATCGTTTAGGGTATCTGAAAAGTATCGAGAACAATGCCGCTATGCCGATGGCCAGCGGATAATATAAATAAGGTATAATGGCCACAGGGTTCAGTTCTGCCAGTCCGGCAGCCATCAGCAACTGGGCGCCATAGGGTATCACGCCCTGCATCATACACGAGAACGTATCGAGTATTGACGCCGCCTTGCGATTGTCCACGCCATAGCGGTCGCCAATGTGCTTGGCTATACCGCCGACGGTGATGATAGCCACCGTGTTGTTCGCCGTACACAGGTCCACCAGCGACACCAGTGCCGCTATCGACAGCTCCGCACCGCGCTTCGTGCTGATGTGTCGCGTCAACCGCTCTATCAGGTAGTCTATGCCGCCGTTGTGACGGATGATTTCCAGCAGTCCGCCGGCCATCATGGTGATAATGATAAGCTCACCCATGCCGATAATGCCCTGACCCATGGCCTGCATCCATCCGAACACGTCATACGCCCCTTGTACCATACCGATAGCACCCGTCAGCAGAATGCCCAGTGCCAGCACCGCCATCACGTTCATGCCGAAAATGGCCGTTATCAGGACGATGAGATAGGGGAGCACTTTCAGCAGTTCGATGTCGTGCACTTTGGCAGGCGACGCCATACCTTGTCCCATGAAGACGTAAACCACCAGTATAATCACTGCGGCGGGAATGACGATGAACGAGTTGACGCGGAACTTGTCGGAAAGTTTACAGCCCTGCGTCTGAGTGGCCACGATGGTGGTATCACTGATAAACGAGAGGTTGTCACCAAAGAACGAGCCACCGACGACCACTGCCGTCATCAGTGCAACCGATGTGTCCGTCTGTGTCGCCACACCTGCCGCGATAGGTGTCAATGCTACGATGGTGCCCACGCTCGTGCCGATGCTCAGCGATATGAAACAGGCGGCCAGAAACAATCCTGCCAATAGCATCTGCGACGGCAGCACGGCCAGTGCCAGGTTCACCGTCGCGTCTATCGACCCCATCACTTTCGCTGAGTGGGCGAAGGCTCCCGCCAGGATGAAGATCCAGATCATCAGCATCATCTGCCCAGTGCCGGCGCCGCGGCTGTAGATGTCGATGCGTTTGCGCAACGGGATGCCACCGCACACCATGACGGCATACATCGACGCCGCCATGAATGCCACCGTGATGGGAACCTTATAAAAGTCCCCTGCCATGATGCTCGTCACCAGATACATCACCACAAACACCCCGATGGGCGACAGTGCTAACAGTCCTTTCTTCATATTCGACTGCAAAACTACAAATAAATGCGCAAAGAACAAAGGAAATCTGCATTTTTTCTTTCTCTTTTGCTCGCTTATTCGTATTTTTTTCTTAATTTTGCCGCATGGAAATCATCGAACAAAGCATTATCCCCAAGAGTCCTGCGAAGAAATGCGAGGATGGCATCGTCGTCACACGCGACTATATCGCCGTCATCGACGGCTCCACGTCGAAGACCGACCGCCGCTTCAGCTTCTTCCGCTCCAACGGACGATACTGCATGCAACTTGTCAGCCGCTACATCCGCCATGCCAAGGGCACCCTCACCTGTCGCCAGTTCTGCAATGGCGTCACTGCGGCCGTCGCACGTCACTACAGCCGTAGCGATATCCAGCGACTTGCCCTCCATCCAGAGGAGCGTCTCACCGCTTCTGCCATAGTATATAGCCGTCTTAACCGCGAAATATGGATGATTGGCGACTGCCACTGTCTCGTCGGCGGACAATACTATGACAATCCCAAGCCCTACGAACAGGAACTTGCCGAGCAGCGTGCCGACATCATCAGCCGCAGCGGCCTGCCCGCTGAACATTTCCTCCATCACGACACCGCACGCGACGCCATCATTCCACATATGCTCGAAACCATGCAACAGCAAAACAAAACCTACGCTGTCATCGACGGATTCCCTATACCACAACAATACGTGCGTGTCATCACACTCGACTTCCAACCCTGGGAAATCGTGCTCGCCTCCGACGGCTATCCCTTCCTTCTGCCCACGCTCGCCGACTCCGAGCAGCGCCTGGAACGTCAGCGCCTTGAAGACCCACTCAATATTGGAACCTTCAAGGCCACGAAGGCCTTTCTTCCCGGCAACAACTCCTTCGACGACCGATCTTACATCCGCTTCCGCGTCTGATCTACAAATGCAAAAAGTGACAGACTTTTTGAGTCTATCACTTTTCCTCTAAAGTACACCCGCAGGGGCTCGAACCCTGGACACCCTGATTAAGAGTCAGGTGCTCTACCAACTGAGCTACGGGTGCATCAAATTTTGACGATTAAAACAGCACTCTTGCTGAATTGCGGGTGCAAAGGTACTGAGTATTTTTCAATCTGCCAAACTTTTTGCGAACTTTTTTCAAAAAAAGATGAAAAAAGGCTCGAATTCCGAAGAAACGAGCCTTTTTACTATGCGAATTGTGATGATTTAGATGAATAAGACGGTCAATCCGGCCATCACAATCGATACCATCGACATGAGCTTGATGAGGATGTTGAGCGACGGACCGGAGGTGTCCTTGAACGGGTCGCCAACAGTATCGCCAACGATGGTAGCCTTGTGGGCAAACGAGCCCTTGCCACCGAAGTTGCCTTCCTCGACCATCTTCTTGGCATTGTCCCAAGCTCCACCGGCATTGGCCATAAAGACAGCAAGGGTGAAGCCACCTGCCAATCCGCCAACGAGCAAGCCCAGTACGCCTGCCACGCCGAGGACGCAGCCTACGACGATAGGAATGGCAATGGCCAAGAGCGACGGGAATATCATTTCGTGCTGTGCGGCACGGGTCGAAATCTCCACGCAGGAACCATAGTCGGGAGTGCTTGTGCCTTCGAGAATACCAGGAATTTCGCGGAACTGACGACGAACCTCTTCAACCATCTTCTGGGCAGCACGACCTACAGCTTCCATAGTGAGTCCGCAGAACAGGAAGGCAGCCATAGCACCAATGAAAGCACCTACGAGCACCTTAGGGTTCATCAGATTCACCTGGAAGTAGTTCATGAAATCGGGAATGGTGGCATTGGCTGCAGAAATAGCCTCGCCCTTGACGTTCTCCATCATCACGCCGGCACGATCCATCGCAATCTTGATTTCCTCAATGTAAGAGGCGAGGAGAGCGAGGGCCGTGAGGGCAGCAGAACCGATAGCAAAGCCCTTACCGGTAGCAGCGGTTGTATTTCCTAAAGCATCGAGGGCATCGGTACGATGACGGACCTCTTCGCCGAGTTCACTCATTTCTGCGTTACCACCGGCATTGTCGGCAATAGGTCCGTAAGCGTCGGTTGCCAGTGTAATACCCAACGTCGAGAGCATACCTACTGCAGCGATACCAATACCATAAAGTCCGTGAGCCAGACTCTCACTTGACATCGAGAGGTCGAAACCATTGGCAAAGCCGAAGCTGAGAATGATGGCGACACCGATAGTAATCACAGGAATGCAGGTAGAAATCATACCCGTGCCTATACCTTTAATAATAACGGTAGCGGAACCCGTCAGACCAGCCTCAGAAATTTTCTGGGTGGGCTTGTAGGAATGAGAGGTGTAGTATTCGGTAGCCTGACCGATGATGACACCGGCAGCAAGACCGCTGATGACGGAAAGTGATAGTCCGAGCCAGTTCTCAATGCCCAAGAAATACAGGATGCCGAAAGTGGCAATGGCAATGAGGATAGCACTGACATTGGTACCCAGCGACAGCGACTTCAGCAGATCTTTCATCGTTGCGCCCTCCTTGGTGCGAACCAAGAAGATACCGAACAGCGACAGGAATACGCCCACAGCGGCAATCAACATCGGTGCAATAACGGCACGCAACTGAACCTCAAGGCCTGCAACGGAGAAGGCAGCGGCACCAAGGGCGGCTGTTGACAACACCGAACCGCAATACGACTCGTAGAGGTCGGCACCCATACCAGCCACATCGCCAACATTATCGCCAACGTTATCGGCAATGGTTGCGGGGTTGCGCGGGTCGTCCTCGGGAATATCGGCCTCGACCTTACCCACGATATCGGCACCCACGTCGGCAGCCTTGGTGTAGATACCTCCGCCAACACGGGCAAACAACGCCTGCGTCGAGGCACCCATACCAAAGGTAAGCATGGTTGTGGTGATGGTGATGAGCGAATCGTCAGTCAATCCATTCAGCGCAACGAACCAAATAGCGATGTCGAGCAGTCCGAGACCTACGACGGTGAGACCCATGACGGCACCCGAACGGAAAGCGACCTTCAAACCGCTGTTCAAGCTCTGGCGAGCAGCATTGGCCGTACGGGCAGAGGCGTAAGTAGCCGTCTTCATGCCGAAGAAACCAGCCAAACCCGAGAAGAAACCGCCCGTCAGGAAAGCAAACGGCACCCACGGATTCTGCACATTCAGACCGTAAGCCATGAATGCAAACAGGGCGCAAAGCACTACAAACACAATGCCTACGACCTTGTACTGTTGCCACAGGTAAGCCATAGCACCTTTTCTCACGTAGAGGGCAATCTCCTTCATACGGGGCGTTCCCTCATCTTCCTTCATCATTTGAGTGAAGAAAAACCAAGCCATACCCAACGCCACGATAGAGGCAATGGGTACGAGCCAGAAAACACTTGGAATGTTCATGTTTAGTTTTTTGTTATAAATGAATTAGATGTTAGCGTTACTCGTCGGCAATAAAATCTGACAGGCTCTCGGCGTCCTCGTCGTTATCTGTTTCAATCTCGAACGTCGTACGATAGTTATCCTCATTGATGTCGTCATCGTTGGGCTCGCCAAAGTCCACGTCATCCTCATCGGGCTTGTTATAGGTATCCTCTGGCAAGTCAACATCTTCGTCTTCCTCATCGCCTTCCTCACCATGCGAGTCGAACACCATGCGGGGTTTATAGGATTCTGGTTTCAACTTGGCAAAGATGGCCTCGACCCATGAACCTTTAGCCACTTCCAAGACCTCATAGCCGTCGGCAATTTTCTTCTCATACATGCCACCCTTCTTGTGGAGACGATCCTTAGGTAGGGTAGTGGTAGAGATGTCGAAACCGCTCTCGATAATGTCCTGAATAGACTGAGAAAGAGAGTCCCAGCCACCCCCGAAATTACGGTCAAGAACCTCTACAAGCTTTGCTGCAGAGATATGACGGATATTTTCGTAAGTCAGGTCGGTAACCCGCATAATAGGACGTTTCTTGATGGCAAGAGTCAATTTCGTATCGTCTGTCTTGACGCTGCCAACCTTGTAGTCCAGGTTGGTATATTTCTGTTTAACACGTTTATCGTCGTCTTTCAACTCTTCTACAAGGAATGCACTTCGGATGATGTCCAGATAATGGTGGAAATTCTCCCTCATCTCTGTATCCTTCTCAACGGTATCCAACAGACGGAAGACATCATTCTCTTGCAAGTCCCAGACGCTGCTCTTGGACAAAGTCTTTAAATTCAGTCCTTTTTCTTCTTTTTTCTCTTTTTTCTCTTTGGTCTCTTTTGCTTCTTTCATATGACTCAATTTTTTAGTTTTTTCGTATTTGTCTGCAAATGTACATACTTTATTCTCGATTTACAAGTTTTTTGGCGATAATTTTTTGTTATTTACGCAAAAAAATGTAATTTTGCACTGAAATATGGCAGAACCACTGGCAGAAAGACTCAGACCCAGGACACTCGATGATTATGTCGGACAACAACATCTGGTAGGCGAGGGGGCCGTTTTGCGCAAAATGATTGACGCAAAACGCATCTCGTCATTTATCCTTTGGGGACCGCCCGGAGTGGGGAAGACCACCCTGGCTCAAATCATTGCCCACCAGTTGGAAGTGCCGTTTTTCACATTATCCGCGGTGACCAGCGGTGTGAAAGATGTTCGTGACGTAATAGAACGTGCACAGAAAGGGCGTTTCTTCAACGAGGCTTCACCTATTTTATTTATAGACGAAATCCATCGCTTCTCCAAGTCGCAGCAGGATTCACTGCTTGGCGCTGTCGAAAAAGGTGTTGTGACGCTGATTGGTGCCACAACGGAGAATCCGTCGTTCGAAGTCATCCGCCCGTTACTCTCGCGTTGTCAGTTGTACGTGTTGAAATCGCTGGAAAAAGACGATCTGTTGGAATTGCTCCATCGGGCATTGACAAAGGACGTATTTTTGAAGGAGCGAAACATAGAATTGGCAGAGACGGGAGCTCTTTTAAGATATAGTGGAGGCGATGCCCGTAAGTTGCTTAATATCTTGGAGTTAGTGACTGACACCTCGTCAAACGAAAAAATCACCATTACCGATGAATTCGTCGAAAATTGCTTGCAGCAGAATCCATTGGCATACGACAAAGATGGTGAGATGCACTACGATATTATTTCGGCATTCATCAAGTCTATTCGTGGTTCCGATCCCGATGCAGCACTCTATTGGATGGCCCGTATGATTGAGGGTGGGGAAGACCCGCAGTTTATTGCTCGGAGACTGGTGATTTCGGCTGCTGAGGACATCGGTTTAGCCAATCCCAACGCGCTGTTATTGGCTAATGCGGCCTTTGATACTGTCATGAAAATCGGTTGGCCAGAGGGTAGAATTCCCTTGGCAGAATGCTGCGTCTATCTGGCCACATCGCCTAAAAGCAATTCTGCTTATTTGGGTATCGATAAAGCCCTGGAATTGGTGCGAAGAACGGGTAATCAGCCCGTGCCGCTGCATCTTCGCAATGCTCCGACATCATTGATGAAGGATTTGGGATATAGCGACGGCTATCAGTATCCACACGATTTTGCAGGACATTTTACACCTCAACAATATATGCCAGACGCCTTGCAGGACGAACGAATCTGGCACGGACAACATTCACCTGGTGAGCAGAAATTATATGAGAGAATGGTCAATTACTGGGGGAAGCGTTTTGAAGACTAAATATGATAAAAGGAGAATATACTTGTGGAATATAACGAAATTATCACACAAATCATAGAATTCTTAGGAACTTTTGCATTTGCCATTTCAGGCATACGCCACGCAGCAGCCAAGCATTTCGACTGGTTTGGCGGCTATGTTTGTGGCATTGCGGTGGCTATTGGCGGCGGAACCATCCGCGATGTCATGCTTGGAACAACGCCATTTTGGATGACCAATCCCATATATATGATATGTACGGCGATGGCTTTGTTATTTGTTGTGGTTTTTGCCAATCACATGGAAGGACTGCGCAACACGTGGTTTGTGTTCGACACGTTAGGTCTGGCACTGTTTACAATAGCCGGTATTCAAAAATCGTTGCTTTTCGGACAACCATATTGGGTGGCGATCATTATGGGCTGTATAACAGGTTCAGCAGGTGGCGTGATCCGTGATGTGTTACTAAACAACGAACCAGTAATTTTCCATCGGGAAATATACGCAATGGCTGCAGTCGCTGGTGGTATAACTTATTGGTTATTTGATTATTTGGGAGTAACTGTTGAAGTTACGGTAATTTCATCATTCCTGGTTACTTGTCTTATCAGATTCTTAGCAGTTCGTTATCATCTCTCGTTACCAACGCTGAAAGACGAATAACGAAGAATAACATAATTATAATTGAAATAGATACGAAAAAGGATAGTGATAAAATTATCTATTTATCATAATGCCTATTATTTATAAATTGATTTAAATACTAAAATATCGTAAAAAACAAAGTTTTTGCAATCTCGGCTTTGCAATTTGCATTTTTTTTAGTAATTTTGCGGCTGTTTTAAAACAAACTCGGCAAGAATGGAAGCTTTCTTCAGAACGCATCGGTATTTGGTGGATCATGTTAACGCGCCAGTTCGCCGTTCTTTAATGGACGAAATTGACTGGAGTGACCGCATGATTGGCATCAAAGGAACGCGTGGCGTTGGCAAGACGACATTCTTGTTGCAATATGCCAAAGAGCATTTCGACACACAGGACAAGAAATGCCTGTACATCAACATGAACAACTTTTATTTCCAAGGACGCGGAATTGCCGATTTTGCAGGTGAATTCTGTCGTCATGGCGGTCGTGTATTGTTGATTGACCAGGTATTTAAACAGCCTGACTGGTCGCAGGAACTACGAAAATGTTACGATCTGTATCCACATTTAAAGATTGTTTTCACTGGTAGCAGCGTGATGCGCTTGAAGGATGAGAATCCTGAACTGAACGGAATTGTCAAGTCGTATAATCTACGTGGATTTTCATTCCGTGAATTTCTTAACTTGTTGACAGGCAATAATTTGCCTTCATTCACTCTAGAAGAGATTATTCATGACCACGAACGTATTGTCAAGCAGATTCTGCCCAAAGTGTCGCCCAATCGATATTTTCAGGATTACATCCACCACGGTTTTTACCCATTCTTTCAGGAACACCGTAATTACTCGGAGAATCTGCTGAAAACGATGAACATGATGACTGAGGTCGATATTCTGCTCATTAAACAAATTGAGCTGAAATACCTCACAAAAATCAAGAAACTGTTCTATCAACTGGCTGAAGGTGGTCCTAAAGCTCCAAATGTCAGCAAATTGGCCGAAAACATCGAGACTTCGCGAGCTACGATTATGAATTATATGAAGTATCTGACCGACGCTCGCCTGCTGAACATGATTTATCCGCTTGGCGAAGATTTCCCCAAGAAACCGTCAAAAGTCATGCTTCACAACAGCAATTTGCTTTATGCCATCTACCCTATCCATGTTGATAAGCAGACGGCCATGGAGACATTCTTTGTCAATTCGCTGTGGAAAGACCACAAAGTCAATCAGGATAGTCACGACAATTACTATACGGTCGATGGTAAATTGAAATTCCGCATCTGTGATGCCAATGGATATAATAAAGTAAGGTACACGAACGATATTTTATACGCGCGTTATAACACGGAAATAGGTCGCGACAATCAGATACCGCTATGGCTACTGGGATTCCTCTATTAGCCGAGTCCCCTACCCTTTTAGAAACACTTAGTAACAAATAATATAACAAACAGTTTTATTCATTTAATACATTCTAAACAAATGGCTAAAGAAAAGAAATTTATCACCTGTGATGGTAACGAGGCTGCTGCTCACGTGAGTTACATGTTCTCGGAGGTAGCTGCTATCTACCCCATCACCCCGAGCTCACCTATGGCTGAGCACGTTGACGAATGGGCTGCCCGTGGTCGTAAGAACCTGTGGGGTCAGACCGTAAGTGTGCAGGAAATGCAGTCTGAGGCTGGTGCTGCCGGTGCCGTTCACGGTTCGCTGCAGGCTGGTGCTCTCACCACTACCTTCACCGCTTCTCAGGGCTTGCTCCTGATGATTCCTAACATGTACAAGATTGCCGGTGAGCTGATTCCTTGCGTATTCGACGTTTCTGCCCGTACGCTGGCTTCTCACTCTCTGTGTATCTTCGGTGACCACCAGGACGTGATGGCTTGCCGTCAGACTGGTTTCGCCATGCTCTGCGAAGGTTCAGTACAGGAGGTTATGGATATGACCGCTGCTGCCCACCTCGCTTCTCTGGAGACTTGCGTACCCTTCGTTAACTTCTTCGACGGTTTCCGCACCTCTCACGAGTATCACAAGATTGAGTTGCTCGACCAGGAGGATGTTCGACCTCTCGTGAAGGAAGAGTACATCAAGCGCTTCCGCGATCGTGCTATGAGCCCAGAGCGTCCTATCACACGCGGTACCGCTGAGAACCCCGAGACCTTCTTCACACACCGTGAGGCCTGCAACCCTTACTACGATGCAGTGCCCGAGGTGGTTGAGAAGTATCTGGGCGAGCTCTCTAAGATTACCGGTCGTGAGTATCACCTCTTCTCTTACTACGGAGCCGAGGATGCCGACCGCATGATTATCCTGATGGGTTCTGCTACCGATGCTGCCCGTGAGGCTATCGACTACCTGAACGCTAACGGTCAGAAGGTTGGTATGATCAGCGTTCACCTCTATCGTCCGTTCTCAGTGAAGCACCTGCTCGCTGCTGTTCCCAAGAGCGTGAAGAAGATTGCCGTTCTCGACCGTACCAAGGAGCCCGGTGCTAACGGTGAGCCTCTGTACCTCGACGTAAAGGATGCCTTCTTCGATGTTCAGGATCGTCCTGTTATCGTGGGTGGCCGCTATGGTCTCGGTTCTCATGACACCACTCCCGCTCAGATCATCAGCGTGTTCAACAACCTCGCTATGCCCGAGCCCAAGAACCACTTCACCATTGGTATCGTTGACGACGTTACCTTCACCTCTCTGCCTGAGGTTGAGGAGATTGCACTCGGTGGCAAGGGTATGTTCCAGGCTAAGTTCTACGGTCTGGGTGCCGATGGTACCGTAGGTGCTAACAAGAACTCAGTTAAGATTATTGGTGACAACACCGACAAGTACTGCCAGGCTTACTTCTCTTACGACTCTAAGAAGTCGGGAGGTTTCACCTGCTCTCACCTGCGTTTCGGTGATACACCTATCCGCTCTACCTACTTGGTAACTACGCCTAACTTCGTGGCTTGCCACGTTCAGGCTTACCTCCACATGTACGACGTGACTCGCGGTCTGCAGAAGAACGGTCAGTTCCTGCTGAACACCATCTTCGACGCCGACGAGCTCGAGAAGTTCATGCCTAACAAGGTAAAGCGCTACTTCGCACAGAACAACATCACTGTATATACCATCAACGCTACCAAGATTGCACAGGAGATTGGTCTGGGCAACCGCACCAACACCATCCTGCAGTCAGCATTCTTCCGCATCACTGGCGTCATCCCCGTAGAGCTGGCTGTAGAGAAGATGAAGGCTGCTGCCCTGAAGTCTTACGGTGCTAAGGGTCAGGACGTTGTTGACAAGAACTACGCTGCTATCGACCGTGGTGGTGAGTACCAGCAGCTGACCGTGAAGCCCGAGTGGGCTAACCTGCCCGATGATGAGGTGAAGGCCGACAACGCTCCCGCATTCGTGAAGGAGCTCGTTCGTCCTATCAACGCTCAGGCTGGTGACCTCCTGAAGGTTTCTGACTTCGTGAAGCACGGCACTGTTGACGGTTCTTGGGAGGTTGGTACCGCTGCTTACGAGAAGCGTGGTGTAGAGGCCTTCGTTCCTATGTGGAACAAGGACAACTGTATCCAGTGTAACCAGTGTGCTTACATCTGTCCTCACGCTGCTATCCGTCCGTTCGTTCTGACCGACGATGAGCTGAAGGACTTCCAGATCGATACCCTCGAGATGAAGGCTCCCGCCGCTATGAAGGGCATGCACTTCGTGATCGAGCCTTCAGTACTCGACTGTCTGGGTTGCGGCAACTGTGCCGACATCTGCCCAGGTAATCCTAAGTTGGGTAAGGCCCTCACAATGGTTCCATTCAACCCCGATGCTGCCGACATGAAGAAGATGGCTGCCGATTGGGACAAGCTGGTTAAGGTTCCTTCTAAGCAGGCTCTCGTTGACATCCGCAGCAATGTGAAGAACTCTCAGTTCGCTCAGCCTCTGTTCGAGTTCTCTGGCGCTTGCTCTGGTTGCGGTGAGACTCCATACGTTAAGCTGATTTCTCAGCTGTTCGGTGATCGCCAGATGATTGCCAACGCTACAGGTTGTTCTTCTATCTACTCTGCTTCTATTCCTTCTACACCTTACACCAAGAACGAGAAGGGTCAGGGTCCTGTCTTCAACAACTCTCTGTTTGAGGACTTCTGCGAGTTCGGTCTCGGTATGGCTCTCGGTAACAAGAAGATGAAGGAGCGCGTGGCTAAGCTGCTGCAGGAGATGATCGACGGCAACGCCAGCGACGAGTACAAGGCTCTGGCTGCTGAGTGGATTGCCAACAAGGACGACGCTGACAAGACCAAGGAGATTGCTCCGAAGCTCCGCAAGTGCATCGCCGAGAGCGCTGCCAAGGGCTGCCCAGTTTGCAAGGAGCTCCAGACTCTGGATCACTACCTCGTTAAGCGCAGTCAGTGGATCATCGGTGGTGACGGTGCTTCTTACGATATCGGTTATGGTGGTCTCGACCACGTGATTGCTTCTGGTGAGGACGTTAACATCCTCGTGCTCGATACTGAGGTTTACTCTAACACCGGTGGTCAGGCTTCTAAGGCTACGCCGCTTGGTGCTATCGCTCAGTTCGCTGCTCAGGGTAAGCGCATCCGCAAGAAGGATCTCGGTATGATTGCTACCACCTACGGTTATGTCTATGTCGCTCAGATTGCTATGGGCGCTGACCACGCACAGACCCTCAAGGCTATCCGCGAGGCTGAGGCTTGGCACGGACCTTCAATCATCATCGCCTACGCTCCATGTATCAACCACGGCTTGAAGGCCAAGGGCGGTATGGGTAAGAGCCAGGCCGAGGAGAAGAAGGCAGTTGAGTGCGGTTACTGGCACCTGTGGCGCTACAACCCAGCTCTGGCTGAGGAAGGCAAGAACCCATTCAGCCTCGACTCTAAGGAGCCTAACTGGGAGAACTTCCACGACTTCCTGCTCGGTGAGGTTCGTTACCTGTCAGTTAAGAAGGCTTATCCTAACGAGGCCGAGGAACTGTTCGCTGAGGCACAGAAGATGGCCCAGCTCCGCTACAAGACTTACATCCGCAAGTCTCAGGAGAATTGGGAGGATTAAGAGAACGTGTGGTCAGCGGTTTACCCGCTGACACACTTCCATACAAAAAAAGGAGCATCCATCGCTGGGTGCTCCTTTTTTATTGAATAATCTTGAATCTTACACGGAAGGATCGCTCGTGGTCGTCCCAATTGGTGCCAAGAAGTTCGAAACGGCCTATCTGAGCTGTCGAGCGGACGTGTTTTCCGATGCAGGGGCAGACGTCGTAGTCGCCTATGCGCACCAGTCGGATGGTGTCGGAAGCATCGTCGGGCAGCCGGTCAAGGCTGATACCTTCGGGCAGGTCATCACGTGTGGCGAACTCGAAGGTGACAGGCAGGTCTTCGTCTATCAGGCGATTCATTTCCTGCTCAATCTGCTTCTCTTCCTGCCGACTGGGTTTGTGGTCGAGATGGAAACTCATCTTGCTTTTCTTGCGCTCGATGTGGGCATTGTATGAACGCTCACAACCGAAGAGCCGAATCATCGTCTGGTTCAGCAGATGCTCAGCCGTATGTGCAGGAGGAAATGACACATCCCTTTCTTGCAATATATCAGAATCATTTTCTAAATTTGCAGCCATAAATAATATCATAAATTATGAATTCGGCTACAAAGGTACAAAAAAAGAAGAACAAAACGTCAATTTATTGCCGAATATTGAGAAAATAGAACTGAGTCTGTTCCATACGACTAACAAAAAAAGCCCTCTCATCGTTGATTTTGATGAAAGGGCTTCAGAAAAAGTGGCGGCCTCCTACTCTCCCACATTGCATTGCAGTACCATCGGCGCAGGCGGGCTTAACTTCTCTGTTCGGAATGGGAAGAGGTGGGACCCCGCCGCAATAAC
>Ga0256404_1000081_pt1 | contig 216547 bp, 171 predicted proteins | sample RumenRJG_01DNA_FD_185990 | JGI IMG/M metagenome (GOLD analysis project Ga0256404, IMG submission 185990) | Bovine rumen microbial communities from Lethbridge, Alberta, Canada - RJG_01 | ecosystem: Host-associated > Mammals > Digestive system > Stomach > Rumen | place: Canada: Alberta...
GTTTATGCGCCTCGGCCTTCATTCCTATCTCCAGTTCACGCAGGGAATCAAAGTGTTTGAGGATTCCAAACAGCATGACGATAAGATGCTGATAACCGTCCAGACGTTTCACATATGCTTCGCTACCTTTGGTTCCTTTGCTGATTTTAACGATTTCTTCTTTGTCAAGTAAATTGACGACTTGACTATAGACCGGCTGTCCGGTAAAATATGTACTTTTGCCCATAGCTATACTTTTATTTTTTGTTCAAACAAAGATAGCAAAAGGGTTGGTTTCCGAAAGTGGAAATCAGCCCTAATTTTTGCCTCTCAACAAAAGTTTTACCGGACAGCAATAATTTGAAAAAGCATTCACCAAACTTCATAAAACCCTCCCGCACACCCGGGGAACTACAAGGCACCTGAGGAAAATTACATTTGAGATGTTTCAAAACGTCTCAAATGTAATTTCAGCCTTAGCGGATCTCAGAAAATCAATTACTTACGTGAGCCTAAAATCCGGCTGTAAGTCGTCGGCTACCGCCCCATCGGATGTATATTCACCGGGCATACAGATGAATTTAACCCTGCTGAGACACCTCGTGTATGCACTTCTCAAAAACCCTCCTGCTTAACCCCAAAACTACATTTGAGATGAGGAAAAACACATTTGAGGTATTATAAAACGTCTCAAATGTAATTTTGTCCCTCGCAGAGCGCTGAAAATCAGATGGTGTAATAAGGCCGGAAACTACTCTTTGGCGCACTGCAAATTTGGGCGATGAGATTGTTGTACGCGGGAAATAGCTGGGATGGTCGCGGCCTTCCCAGCTATAATTCGCGCAATGCTGAATCAGGTGCCGACTTATGCAAATCCACTCCCTCCTGTACGACTGATTTAATTTCGCCATCCGAAACAATTGCCCTGCTCCGCTTGTAAAGAAGGCATTTTCACGGGCAAAAACGTAGCTCTGCAAACCAAAGGATGCTGCAACTCTGCTTAAACGACTTCTCCAAGGCAAATCCTCGTGAAAAAGCCTGTTTTCATAGCTTTATTCCGACTGTACTTCCTATTTCTCAATAATTTGAGTATATTTGCCATGTCTAATATCTTAGAAATGTTACTTATGAACAGAAAATGGCTAAACTGCATGCTCGTATCATTGTGCTTGGCGGTAGCGCTGTGGCCGGAATACGGCGACGCGAAGCAAAACACAGGCGGCGGGGGCGATCTTTCGGCACTTAGATTGACCGACCTCGGCACCTTGACGCGGGCAGAAGGAGAATCGTTTCAGGGGCTAGCCATTAGCGGCAATACTCTCGTAAGCCTTAGCAATAAAGGCATAGCTACACTTTATTCCATAATGCAGGACGGCACTGCCAAGCGGGGCATTACTTTTCACCTCGCCTCGTATGGAGGGCACAACCACGCCAATGTCGCCAGTTTTGGCCGCGAGAGATACAGCAAGGGAGATGCGTTGCCGCTGCTATACATATCACAATGCAAGCAGAGTAAAGGAGAAGGCACAACCGATGTTTGCTATGTTGAGAGGATTACGCCCGAGGGGCAGGCTACAGCCGTTCAGACCATCATCCTTGACAATCACGACAAATATTACGGGAACGCCGTCCAGTGGGTCGTAGACAAACGGCGTAAAATGCTTGTAGGCTTTGGCAACACAATAAACAATTACGACAAAGCCAACAAATTCCGCATCATGACGTTCCGGCTGCCAAAGATCAATCAGGGCCGAACTGTTGTCCTCGGAGAGAAAGACATTGTGGAGAATTATCTTATCCAGGACTATGACGCTACCTTCCCGAGCGTACAGATTGGACAGGGTGCCACCATCGTGGGACATTGCCTCGTAATGCCGACGGGAGTGGGCACGGAGCAATACCCCAGTGTCATCTATTCGTGGGATCTGAAGCGTCACCGTATGGTAAGCGTCAGAAATATGCAGGACAAGGTTCCGTACGAATTTGAGGACTGTGACCTATACGATGGGAGACTATACATCCAGTGCAACAAGGGAGCGAGCGGGAAACTGCTTCTCCTCGGTGCAGAAAAAGATACGAAAAGATGAAAAATACCATCATCACGCTCAACTTTGCGGACTACTTCATGGAGCAGCGCAAGGTTCACCGCGACCTACTCGCCGAGATAGATGCATCCGTTGACTGGACCACGGTGGGCGATATGGTGTCCGCCGTAGTCACCAAGGGGCGCAACGCATCCGGGCGCCCCGGCTATTCAGCGCTCCAGTTATGGAAGATGGAGCTGCTACGTGTCTGGTACGGCCTGAGCGATGGCGAGGTGGAGGATTTGGTGAACGACAGGCTTTCTTTCAGCCGCTTTGCCGGCTTCAGCATAGAAGAGGTGATACCGGACCGCTCTACGCTGGGTCGCTTCCGCCGGACTCTCAAGCGCGCCCGGGCGTACGAGAAACTTATGAACGAGACAACACGCCTGCTGGCCGAAGCCAGGATTTATGTGAGCCGCGGAAAGTTCGCCGATATACGTATTACCAAACGTGCTCCCAAGCGCCGCCGGCACATCCGCCGCAGTGCGGCAAAAGCCGACGATACGCCTGAAGCCACAAGACAGAACAAAACAAAACGGAAGCAGAATTAGGGGATGCAGGGGATACGGACAGCACAATTCGCGCTCTGAAGAACCAGCAACAGGAAGGATTAAGACTTGTGCCGCAAATCAATTCGGCCTACAGTTCATTTTGTAGGCACTCAGCTTCCCGATTCCACGCTATGGGACACCCATATGCATGCCGCACCAAACAAATTGCCACCAAAGAAAATTTGCAAGGCATGTATGAGCTCAATACAAGCTTAACTGGCGACTGAAAAGCCTTCAAATGTAAGCAAGGAGACTTATTAGAGAATGCATCAAAGCAGTACAGCAGAATTTCTCATGGAAATTCTGCTGTACTTGTCTTTATAGATTACTCCTAATACAGTGGAGAAATTACCTTACTTTACCTTTGCAACGATAGAGCTGAATGCTTTGGGATCGTTGATAGCGAGGTCGGCAAGAACCTTGCGATTGATCTCGATGCCTGCCTTGTGGAGAGCGCCCATCAGCTGGGAATAGGAAAGTCCCTCGAGGCGTGCAGCAGCATTGATACGCTGTATCCACAGAGCGCGGAACTCGCGCTTCTTTGCCTTTCTGTCCCTGTAGGCATATGTCAAACCCTTCTCATAGGTATTCTTGGCAACGGTCCAAACGTTCTTGCGTGCGCCAAAATACCCTCTGGTCTTCTTAAGTATTCTCTTTCTCTTGTTGCGTGATGCTACGTGATTTACTGATCTTGGCATTTGTACTTTGTTTTTGAATGTCAGCGCCGTTCATATTACGGACTTTGGGCTGCACATTCGGGTTAATAAATTAGTTATCTCTTAAGCAAAAGCTCACGTATCTGTTTTACGTTCGATTTGTCAACGATGGCCATGTGGTCAAGGTTGCGCTTCTGCTTCTTGGTCTTTTTGGTCAGGATGTGGCTGTGATACGCATGATGACGCTTAACCTTTCCGGTGGCTGTAAAAGAAAATCTTTTCTTCGCTCCTGAGTTTGTTTTTAACTTTGGCATTTTGTGATTGATTTTTATTGTTGTTTTTACGGTACAGGTGTATACCAATAACGCCTGACACCTCGTTAATATCTTATCTTTTTATTTACTCACCCTCTATCTTAGGCTCCTCGAACACTTTGGGGCCATTGTTTTTGGGCGCCTTCTTTGTTTCGGCCGTCTGCGAGGCAGCTCCCTGAGCCTTCTTGCCATCAGAGCCACCGTTCGACTTCTTGGGAGAAATGAAGATGGTCATACGCTTTCCTTCAAGCACAGGCATCTGCTCCACCTTACCGTATTCCTCCAAATCGTTGGCGAATCTGAGGAGAAGCACTTCTCCCTGCTCCTTGAACAAGATGCTACGTCCGCGGAAGAACACATAAGCCTTCACTTTATTGCCCTCGGAGAGAAACTCCTTAGCGTGCTTCAGTTTGAATTCGTAGTCATGATCATCTGTCTGCGGTCCGAAGCGGATCTCCTTGACTTCGATCTTGACCTGCTTGGCCTTCATTTCCTTGGCATGCTTCTTCTGCTGATAGAGAAACTTGGAGTAGTCTATCAACCTGCACACTGGCGGATTGGCATTCGGGGAAATCTCCACCAAATCCAGCCCTTCGCGCTGTGCCATAGCCAAAGCCTGATTAGTGGGCATGACCGTAGAGGCAATCTTATCGCCTACCACGCGTACTTCGCGTACGTGTATCTGCTCGTTTACGCGATACTGGTTCTTTATCTTGTCGTTCTTCATTCAGTGGTCCTCGGTTGTCAGAACATTCCCGCGTAATTTCGGGATGTCTGACTCAAACCGGCTGCAAAATTAATATTTATTTGTCTCTTGGAGAACCTCTTCTGCAATTTTCTTTGCAAAATCTTGATATTTAATGCTACCAGTGTCGCCCTGTCCCTGTTTTCTGACAGAAACTGTGCCGCTCTCGGCTTCTTTCTGGCCTACGACGAGCAGGTAAGGGATGTGTTGCATCTCGTTGTCGCGTATCTTCCTGCCGATCTTCTCGCTACGGGTATCAACTTCCACTCTTACGCCGTTCTCGTCAAGATACTTCTTCACCTCTTCGGCGTAGTCGTTGAATTTGTCGGATATAGGCAGCACCGTAGCCTGTACAGGAGTCAGCCAAAGCGGGAAGTGACCGCACGTGTGCTCTATAAGAACGGCCACAAACCGCTCAAGCGAACCAAACGGAGCTCTGTGAATCATCACGGGGCGATGCTTCTCATTATCGTCGCCCATGTATTCCAGGCCAAAGCGCTCCGGCAGATTGTAGTCCACCTGAATGGTACCCAGCTGCCAGCGGCGTCCGATAGCATCCTTGACCATGAAGTCGAGCTTCGGGCCATAGAAAGCAGCCTCGCCGTATTCTATCTTTGCGTTGAGACCTTTTTCCTTGCAAGCCTCAATAATGGCGCTCTCAGCCTTCTCCCAGTTTTCGTCACTTCCGATATATTTGCTGTGATCCTTCTTATCCCTCAGGGATATCTGAGCCTCAAAATTGTCAAACTTGAGTGCGTGGAAAATAATCATAATTATATCCATCACGTTGAGGAACTCGCTCTTCACCTGATCGGGACGGCAGAAGATATGAGCATCATCCTGCGTAAATCCACGTACCCTGGTCAATCCGTGCAGCTCACCGCTCTGCTCATAGCGGTATACTGTACCAAACTCGGCGATGCGCAACGGCAGATCCTTGTAGGAACGAGGCTTGCGTGCGTACACTTCGCAGTGATGAGGGCAGTTCATAGGCTTGAGCATATATTCTTCGCCTTCTTCCGGTGTATGGATGGGCTGGAAAGAGTCCTTGCCGTATTTTGCATAGTGACCCGAAGTCACATAGAGCTGCTTGCTGCCGATGTGCGGTGTTATTACCTGTAGGTAGCCGAAACGATGCTGTATCTTCTTGAGGAAGTTGGTAAGTTGCTCCCTGAGGATAGTGCCTTTGGGCAGCCAGATAGGCAGGCCCTTGCCCACTCTCTCGGAGAACATGAACAGCTCCATCTCCTTGCCTATCTTGCGGTGGTCGCGTTTCTTGGCTTCCTCGAGCAAGTGGAGATATTCATCCAGCATCTTCTGCTTGGGGAACGTGATGCCGTATACACGGGTCATCTGGGGATTTTTTGCGTCGCCTCTCCAGAATGCAGCGCTCACGGACGTCACCTTAACGGCCTTGATATACGATGTATCGGGAAGGTGTGGGCCCTTGCAGAGGTCTACATAGTTACCCTGCTTATAGATTGTAATGTTGCCGTCCTGCAGCTCATCTATCAGCTCACACTTATAGTTCTGTCCCTTGTCCTTAAAGAGCTTGAGCGCGTCAGCCTTGGAAATATTTTCCCTGACCAGCTTGTCCTTGCTCTTGAGGAGCTCTTTCATCTTGTCTTCTATCTTCTGGAAGTCGCTTTCCCTTATTACGACGCCCTCAGGAGTGGTGACATCATAATAAAATCCGTTCTCAATGGCCGGACCGATACCGAATTGCGTACCGGGGAACAGCTCCTGAATGGCCTCTGCCATAAGGTGGGCAGACGTGTGCCAGAAGGTGTGCTTACCGCCGTCGTCTTCCCATGTTAATATCTTGATTTTGGCGTTCTGGTCTATAGGACGCGTCAGGTCTTCCACCTCTCCGTTTACCTCTATAGCCAAAGCTTCCTTTGCCAGTTTCTGCGAAATGGACGAGGCTATCTCCAATCCGGTGATGCCTTCCTTGTACTGCTTCACTGTTTCGTCTGGAAATTCAAGTTCTATCATAATGTCAAAACTTTATCGTTCTCGATTATCAGATATATTCACTAATTTTATGTGATTGCAAAGATACCATTTTGTTTTTATATAAAGGCCATAAGGGCTTTCCTTCCTTATAAAAATGGGCCGCATAAGACCTTATACAAAGATTTTTTTTGTATTTCTTTTCCCGGACATCGAAAATATTATCTGGCTTTTGCAATATTGACCATCTATCGCAACGTTTATGACAACGATTTTCCCGACCAGATACTCATTATTATTAATAGGAGAATGCTTATGCGTAGCCCGAGAATCGCCAGGAGCGACAGAAAACGGATGAGGAGAGGACGCATCCTGCCTGCGCGAAATCCGCCGGCGTACAAAGAGAACAGAGGCGCGCGAATATACAAAACAGAACGAACGATATCCTCCGCGGAAAGGGGTCTCGGAGCTCTTGGTAAATTACTGAAAGACAGTGCTCCGCAGAGGGGCAAAATTACAAAGGAGATAATTTAAATTATGTGCCTTGTGGGAAAAATTATGTGCCTTGTAATTTTCCGCGGATGCGGGAACATTTTTCAAGTGTACGCATACGGCCTTTCTCGCAAAATGAGCGATCACAATATATGCATTCAGAAATGTGTCCGAAGACGTGATATTTTCCAGCGTAAGTGTGTGGGTCCGCAAGCGGCAGATTACATTCCTCAGGAGATCTCTTCCCAGCGAATGTCCGAGGTATGGGTATTCTTCAGATTCTTCCAGAGAATCTCATTATAAGAATGAGTATGATCAGGATCGGCGCTTATCACTTCATGCGCCAAACGCCGTGCCTCCTCAAGAAGATTGCCGTCCGTTACAAGGTTGGCGATTTTCAGATTGAACGGGATGCCGCTTTGCATTGTGCCCTGCAGGTCGCCCGGGCCGCGTAGCTGCAAGTCCTCCTCTGCGATCTTAAATCCGTCGGTCGTGGACGTCATTATCTCCATTCGCTTCATCGAATCGCCGGAGAGGTTGTCTGGGGTTACAAGGATGCAATAGGACTGATCGCCGCCACGCCCTACCCTCCCGCGCAACTGGTGGAGCTGCGAGAGGCCGAACCGCTGGGCGCTCTCTATCACCATAATCGTGGCATTGGAGACATTCACACCCACTTCGATCACGGTAGTAGCCACAAGAATGTCTATCTCGCCATCCGCAAAGGCCTGCATGACGGCGCTCTTGTCATCCGTCTTCAGCCTGCCGTGGATGAAACCCAGTTTGAGGTCCGGGAAAACTTCACACAGATGCCTGTAACCATTCTCAAGGTCTTTGAGATCCATTTTCTCATTCTCCTTGATGAGCGGGAATACATAATATACCTGCCGTCCCTTGGCTATTTCATCGCGCATCAGGCGATAGACCTTCGCATGTTCAGAGGCGCCGACGCGCACTGTGTGCACAGGTTTGCGCCCGGGTGGCAGTTCGTCGAGCACGGAGACATTCAGGTCGCCGTAGACAGTCATGGCGAGCGTCCTCGGGATTGGGGTAGCCGTCATGACCAGCACGTGAGGCGGCGTGACGGTCTTGGTCCACAGCTTGGCCCTCTGAGCCACACCGAAACGGTGCTGCTCGTCTATCACGGCCAGCCCGAGCGTGGCAAAGACCACTGTATCTTCTATCAGAGCATGCGTGCCGATGAGGATATTTATCTTGCCGGACGCGAGGCCACTGAGAATTTCATCCCTACGCTTTCCTTTAACCGAGGAGGTGAGCAAGGCCACGCTTACAGGCATGCCCTCGAGCATCTTGCTGAACGTGACATAGTGTTGCTCGGCCAGGATTTCCGTAGGAGCCATGAGGCACGACTGCTTACCATTGTCGACAGCGATAAGCATGGACATCAGCGCCACGATAGTCTTGCCGCTGCCCACGTCTCCCTGCAGGAGCCGGTTCATCTGCCTGCCGCTCCCCATATCGTGGCGTATCTCGTGGAGGACACGCTTCTGCGCACCTGTCAAAGCGAAGGGGAGATGATATTTATAAAAGGAATTGAATGCGTCACCTATCCGGGGAAACCGTTGGCCCGAGATGTGTGTCTGGCGCTCCACGGCGTAGGTGAGCAAAGAAAGCTGAATGTAGAAAAGCTCCTCAAACTTCAGTCGCCTCTTTGCTTCTTCCAGCCGTTCGTAGCTGTCCGGGGTGTGCATCTGGCATATAGCTTCCCTTCGGGGCATCAGGCCTTCGCGCGAGAGGATGTACGGGGGCAACGTCTCGCTTATGCTGTCCGCGGCGATGCTCAGCGTCTGTGAGATAAGGCCGGCTATGAAAGTGGAGGTCACACCGGAGCGCTTCATGCGCTCAGAGGTATGATAAATAGGAGCAAAGGCGGAGGGCTGTTTGCTATTCTGGTCAGCCTCCTCCAGGTCGGGATGGGCCATGGACCAGTAGCCGCCGAAAAGTTGCGGCACACCGAAAGCTATATATGTGGTGCGGGGCTTATACCTCTTACGGATGCTCTGGATATAGTGAAACCAAACGAGCCGCATCACGCCAAGCCCATCGGTAAATGTAGCCACAAGGCGTTTCTTGCGGCCTTCGCCTTCCTCCTCGAAATAGAGTATCTGCCCCTTTACCTGCACATACTGCATACCCGCACGGAGCTGCCCTATACGGTACACCTCCCTGCGGTCTATGTATCTGAAAGGATAGGTGGTAAGAAGGTCCTCTACCGTTCTTACCCCTATATCCTCCCTTAAGATTTTAGCTCTGGCCTCGCCTACGCCCTTGAGAAACTTTACATCCTGAGCGAGCAACATTATTTCCCGCTCACTGTAACTTATAGAGCATACCTTCGGCTACTTCGTTTGCCTTGTATACCGAGCCCAGGAGCTCTACTATCGCAAATCCGAAAGCCATGGCAGCAGCAGGACCCTTGGCCGTAATAATATTGCCGTCGCGCTCCACCATCGCTGCCGTGTAGGTAGCTCCGAGCAGTTTGTCCTCAAAGCCGGGATAGCAGGTGGCCATCTTGCCCCTGAGAATGCCAAGCTCGCCGAGGATGTACGGCGCAGCGCAAATAGCGGCTATCGGGCGTTCCTTCTCTGCCCTTTCCTTGAACACAGCGCACAGCGTAGCATCATTCCTCAGATTGAGCGCGCCGGGCATTCCGCCAGGCAGCACTACGAGTCCGCTATTACGAAGATCCACGTCGGCCATAATCTCATCGGCCTTGACTACTATTCCATGGGCACCGGTCACTTCATTATCAGATGTTATGGAGACTGTATTGGCTTCTATTCCTGCGCGGCGCACGATGTCCACTACCGTCAGGGCTTCCACCTCTTCGAATCCCTCTGCAAGCATTATGTAAACCATAGCGTTAGTATTTTATGTTTATATCGGGGCAAATATAATCATTTTTCTGATGATGGCCACCGGCAACTTCCATTTTATTAAAAGACATGAAATAATAGTTTTTCGTATCTTTGCAACACAGAAACGAGGATAATCCATGACCAAAAGGAAAACGTCTAAGAAAGGCGACGCCGCAGTAGCCGCTACAGTAAAGCAAGAGGGCCGGGAGTTCCTGAAAAAGGAAAACCTGAGGCTCATCATTGGTTTCATTATCCTGCTGATGGCCATATATATTGCCGTGGCCATCGTCTCGTTCTTCGTAAACGGAAGTCTGGACCAGAGCCTCATGGACTCGGCGGAGAGGAGCACGCGGCCCGTCAGCAACTGGGCCGGTAATCTGGGCGCGTGGTTCTCGTTCACTCTGGTAAACAACAGCTTCGGCATTCCCTCGATACTCATCCCTGTCTTTATGGGCGTGGCAAGCCTCAAGCTGCTGAAGATAGGCAAGATCCGCCTCTGGAAATGGTTCGTAAACCTGTCCATCATCACCATATGGCTGTCCGTTGCCCTGCAGTTTTTCATCCCCGACAATCTGCTCAACAGCATGTTCTTCCTGCCGGGCGGGCGCCACGGTCAATTTGTCTGCGACAAGCTCATGACAGCCATTGGCAAGCCCGGGACCGTCATGCTTCTGGCGGTCACGCTGTTGCTCTACCTGATATACCTCTCCGACGAGACCCTGCGCATTATCAAGTCCTGGGGAAAGAAGCTCAGACCCAACAATAAAAAAGCAACAGACACTCCTGCCGTGGAAGATATCCGTGAGGAAGTAGAAGAAAAGCAGGAACCGGATGTAGATTCTGTTATTAAGGACGGAGAGGAACCGGAGGAGCAGCCCGTTATGCCTGTCGCCGACATCCCCGTTGCTGAAAAAGCAGAAGAGCCCCAGGACAAGAAGCCTGATACGAAGGAAGAAGTCGCAAAGCCCAATGACAGCTCCGCCGAAGCTCCTGCTGTAGACTACTACGACCCGCGCAAGGACCTGGAATACTATAAATTTCCTCCCATCAGTCTGCTCCGGCATTACGACTACGACGACAAAGCGGTAGACGGAGCCGAGATGCACGCCAACGAAGAGCGCATCAGAGAGACACTGAGGAACTTTGGCGTGGAGATCTCAAGCATCAGCGCCACCGTCGGCCCCACCGTCACGCTCTACGAGATTACTCCCGCCAGCGGCGTCAGGATTGCCAAGATCCGCAGTCTGGAGGATGACATTGCCCTCTCGCTGAGCGCCATCGGCATAAGAATCATCGCGCCTATTCCGGGCAAGGGCACTATAGGAATAGAGGTGCCAAACCGCAGGCCGCAGATAGTCTCCATGGAGAGCGTCATCAACACCGACGCATTCCGCAACTTCAAGGCCGAGCTGCCTGTGGTCATCGGCAAGACCATTACCAACGAGCCATTCATGTTCGATCTGGCCAAAGCCCCGCATCTGCTCGTAGCCGGAGCCACAGGGCAGGGAAAGTCGGTAGGCCTGAACGCCATCATCACCTCGCTGCTCTACCGCAAGCACCCCGCCGAACTGAAGCTCGTGCTGATCGACCCGAAGAAGGTGGAATTCAGCATCTATTCTCCGCTCGAAAATCATTTCCTGGCTCAGGTACCCGACGGGAAGTCAGAAATAATAATCACCGAGACCGAGAGAGTGGTGTACGCGCTCACCAGCCTTTGCAAAGAGATGGACACACGCTACAGCCTGCTCAAGAAAGCCCGCGTACGCAATATTAAAGAATACAACAAACGGTTCTGCGAGCGGCGTCTCTCCCCGGAAAACGGGCACCACTACATGCCTTACATCGTGGTAGTAGTGGACGAGTTCGGCGACCTTATTATGACCGCCGGCAAAGCCATTGAGACGCCTATCACCCGCATCGCGCAACTGGCCCGTGCCGTGGGAATACACATGATCATAGCCACGCAGCGCCCTACCACCAATATCATCACCGGTACCATCAAGGCCAACTTCCCCGCGCGCATAGCCTTCAAGACCTCTGCCGCCATCGACTCGCGCACCATTCTGGACCGCACGGGCGCCAACCGCCTCATAGGGCGCGGCGATATGCTCTACCTCGCGGGAGAGGAGCCGGTCAGAGTACAATGCGCCTTTATGGACACGCCTGAAGTGGAGAATCTCACCAATTATATCGCAAAGCAGCAAGGCTATCCCGAACCGTTTGAACTGCCGGAAGTGCCAATGCCCGAGAGCTCTTCGCAGGGAATGTCCTCTGACAGCAGTGACGAAGCGATACATCTTGACCCGCTGTTCGAGGAAGTGGCGAAAGCCATTGTCGAGAGCGGCGTAGGTTCGACGTCATTCATCCAGCGCAGGTTCTCCATCGGTTTCACCCGCGCGGGGCGCATCATGGACCAGCTCGAGAAGATGGGTATTGTCGGCCCTCCCGCAGGAGCCAAGCCGCGCGAGGTGCTCTGCTCCACCGTCGACGAGATAAACTCACACATAGCCAATGCCATGTAGCGAGCGTATTATTCAAAACACAGGAAACACATAAATATGAGCGAATACGAAGTATCTGCGATAAAATACCGCCCGCAAAGTTTTGACGATGTTGTGGGCCAGAAAGCGCTTACCGCCACAATGATAGGAGCCATAAAGAGCGGCAAACTGGCTCACTCCTACCTGTTCTGCGGCCCGCGCGGCGTGGGCAAGACGACTTGCGCGCGCATCTTCGCCAAGACCATCAACTGTGAGCACCGTCAGGAGAACGGCGAGGCCTGCAACGAGTGCGACAGCTGCCAGGCATTCAACGAGGGGCGCAGCCTTAACATCAACGAGATCGACGCCGCCTCCAACAACTCGGTCGACAACATCCGCGCGCTTATCGAGCAGGTACAGACGCCGCCGCAGATGGGCCGCTACAAGGTGTTCATCATCGATGAGGTGCACATGCTCTCCACGGGCGCCTTCAACGCGTTTCTCAAGCCCCTTGAGGAGCCGCCTTCGTACGCCATATTTATCCTCGCCACCACCGAGAAGCAGAAAATACTGCCCACCATCCTGTCGCGCTGCCAGATATACGACTTCAAGCGCATCGAGACCGATGACATCGTCTACCAGCTCAACAAGATAGCAACCAAGGAGGGCATCAAGGCCGAGGAGGAAGCGCTGAGAGTGATAGCCGAGAAAGCCGACGGCGGCATGCGCGACGCGCTCTCCATCTTTGACCAGCAGACCATCTTCACGGGCGGCAACATCACCTACGAAGAGGTCATCAAAAACCTGAACATCCTCGACTATTCCTCTTACTTCACCATATTCGACGGCCTCATCGCGGGACAGATTTCCAAGGTGCTGGTAGACTTTGGCGATATAGCCTCGCGCGGCTTTGACGGACGTGATTTCATCGACGGACTGGGCGCGCATGCGCGCAATCTGCTCATGGCCTCCGACAATGCCACCATCCGGCTGCTGCAAGTGTCGCGGTCTACGATGGAGCGCTATCGCCAGCAGGCCGAGAAGTGCCGGCAGAAGGCCCTCTACAAGGTGATGAAGCTCTGCAGCGACTGTAGCCTGAACTATCGCAACAGCCGCAACAAGCAGTTGCTCATCGAACTGACGCTGATCGAGGCGGCACAGGCCATGAGCGATGACAGCGACGACCATCATGCGGCAGCCGTAAAGACGACTACGCTCAAGCCCATCTTCTCGCGTCCGGCGCAGGGCGCTCCTGCCGCCGCCACGCAGAAGCCGGTTGCGGCTCAGAGCGCGGGTGTGGCGAGGACGGCTGCTCCCGCGCCGCCACAGGTCACCAAAGCCGGAAACACAGGGACAAATACAGCTACGACTGCCGCAACCACCGCAGTGCCTGCCGCAGCGCCGGCGAAACCGGCAACTGCCACCCCATCGCCCGCTGCCCCATCGCAGGCCGCCCCGCAGGCCGGCACTCCCGGGAAGCCGGCCTCCACCACGGCGACGCCTAAGATACACATCATGAGCATGGCCGACATGCTGCGGCAGGCCGGTGGCAGCGAAGAGACGACGGAGACAGAGGAGAAGACAAGCGAACCCAAGACCCAGGCCGCCGCGACGCCGGTAGCCACGGGCGAGTTCTCAGATAGCGAACTGATGGTAGCCTGGAGAGAATTTGCCGCCTCGCTACCTCTCGAGCAGAGCGACATGAAGGGCCGGCTGAGCGCCATGGAGCCGCACAAGACGGGCAACACGGAGATCTCGGCCGAGTGTATCACCGACTATGTGCTCTCCCGCGCGCAGCAGATGGTGCCGACGCTGCAGGCCTTCCTCCGCAAGACCCTCGGCAACGACAAGATTACCGTCACGTTCAAGCTGGCGGAGCGCAGCAGCAATGCCGACGAACTATTGAGCGAGAGCGAGGAATTCAAGAAGTTTGTCGCCTCTAACACTCTGATGGAAAAGCTCAACGACTCGCTCAAGCTCAGTCTGATATAAGGCAAAACCAACATACGAAACAAGAAGAAATTCATTTAATGACTTCCACAAGCCGACCAAAAGCAGCCCTCAAGGCTGCTTTTCCGTATACTATCCCCATCTTCGCCGGATTCTGGTTTCTCGGCATGGCCTACGGCCTGCTGATGCACAATGAGGGCTTCGGCGTCCAGTGGCCGGTGGTGATGGCCATGACCATCTTCAGCGGCAGCGTTGAATTCGTCGCGGTCAAGATGCTTCTCGGCAGCTTCCATCCCCTGCAGTCGTTCATGATCGCCGCTCTGATATGCGCCCGCCACCTGTTCTACGGCATTTCCATGCTGGACAAATTCAAGCACACCGGCTGGAAAAAGTTTTTCCTTATCTATGGCATGTGCGACGAGACGTTCTCGATCAACTATACCGCCGATATCCCGAGCGGCATAGACAAGGGCTGGTTTATGCTGTGGGTGACGGTGCTCGACTACCTCTACTGGGTAAGCGGCGCGGCCATCGGCTGCCTCATCGGGCCGCTCATCACCTTCAGCACGCGCGGTCTGGGCTTCGTCATGACGGCCATGTTCGTCACCATCTTCACCGAGCAATGGCTCAAGGAGAAGAATCACATCGGGTCGATTATCGGAACCGCGATATCGGCAATAGCGCTCGTCGTCTGCGGGCCGGAGCACTTCATCATCCCCGCGATGGTCGTCATGCTGCTGGTATTCCTTAGTCTGAGGCCGAAAATCGAGCGCAAGTTGTCATAAAAATCCACCCACGCACATGACTCTCACACAGCAAATACTGACTATCGGCACAATGGTCGTCGCAACGGTCTCGACGCGCTTCCTGCCGTTCCTCATCTTCCGCAGCCGCAAGACGCCGTCCTACATCCACTATCTGAGCAACGTCCTGCCGCCGGCCGTGTTCGGCATGCTGGTGGTATACTGCCTCAAGGACGTACATTTTCTCAGCGCGCCGTTCGGCCTGCCGGAGATTATCGGCATCGTCACGACCATCGTCCTTCACGTGTGGAAGCGGCAGATGCTACTGTCCATAGGCGGCGGCACCGCAGTGTACATGGTGCTGGTGCAGACCGTTTTCGCCTGAGCACAGAGCGTTCTCACCGGCGTGAGTTACGTCCGCAGGCCGCCGGACATGCCGCAGGACGCAGCCAAAGTCCATATGCCGACTTCTTGCGGCAACCTTGGCTCGTCGAAATCCCGGACAAAGGGAATCTTATCTTACGAAAGTCAAATCTGCTGCGCGGCAAGGCAGCCCGGTCGGGAAGAGAATTCTATACATATATATAAAGAGGTAATCTGACTCTTTTTGAATTGCATTCGAATGCCATTAGAATGAGGATTGAAGCGTCTGGAACAAGCCTCAGATCGAGTATCCGCCCACCACTCCCGCATCTGAGAAAATCCTCAAGAGACAAGAAAAATTCTCATGCGGATGAAAATAAATTCTCATGCGGACGAAAAATAATTCTCGTGGGATGAGAATAAATTCTCGCGGGACGAGACGAAATTCTCGCGGGACGGGACGAAGTTCTCGCGGGACGGGACGAAATTCTCGCGGGACGAGACGAAATTCTCGCGGGACGGGACGAAGTTCTCGCGGGAGGAGAAAAAATTCTACTCGCAGATAAAAAAATTTATCTCGTAGTAGACGACTCGTTATCTCGCAGATAAAATAATTTATCTCGCAGTAGAATTTTCCCCTCTCGCAGAGGCTGATTTTTATGTACTTACGCAGGCTGCCGAAGCGGTTCCTGGTCGTCGGCAGCCGCCTTAAGAATGTATACTTGCAGGGCATACGGATGGATTTCCCCTTTTCGGGAAACATCGTATATGCACTTCTCAAAAATACTCCCGCATATCACGAAAACTACATTTGAGATGAGAGAAATTACATTTGAGACGTTTTAAAACATCTCAAACATAGTTTTACCCCTCTGCGGGACACTGTTTTTCAGAACGTTACAAAGGCCCGGAAACAGGCTTTCCGACAGGCTTGTCTCTGACCGGCGCTCTCGGGGCTCAGCGCTGTTAATGCGCATGATGCTGAACAGATTAAAGACATCACATCATGCGGACTACGGCGCCGCATCCGGATTTCCAGAAAAGCCATACTAGTGAAACCGCGTGGGCGCCCGGACTTATAAAGAGGCACGTAGCTAAACAAAGCAAAAGGAGAAGCAAACGCCTCTCCTTGAGTAAAGTAGTGACCTCGGCGGGACTCAAACCCGCGACACTCAGATCCGGAATCTGATGCTCTATTCACTGAGCTACGAGGCCGTGGTAAATGTGATTTTCCTGTGGTGAGTTTGTCGCTGCGAGCCGTCCGGCTGCGTTTTCCGCGCCCGGTTGTCCGCTCAAAGCATATCTGCCTCGCGGCAGCTCCCTCATCAAAGCGGTTACAAAGATAGAAAGAAAAACCGGGATAGGGAGCATTTCGCGAATAATCTTAGCCCATACGCCCTTGTTTCTATGCGGGTGACGCCGGAAGCATCCGCCCGCAAGAGACGTGGCTTTTGGTAAACGGGATGGGCAATATGGGCACATTTTATGCCATAATACGGCGAATTTGCTCAGTTAAACCATGCTTTTTCTGCATAATTATATCATAAGCGAAGATTGAATCCTATTTTTGGGTATTTTTGAAAAACAAAAAGATCACTTATGAACATTACGATAATAGGCGCAGGAAATATGGGGTCGGCCATAGCGTGCGGCTTGTACGCCGCAAATGCCAGCACAATCACAGTAACCAACCGCAGCGAGGGCAAACTGGAAGCTCTGAAGGCCAAGTTGCCCGGCATCGCGATTACCACGGACAACAAAGCCGCCGCAAGCGGCGCCGACGTGATAATCATCGCCGTCAAGCCCGACACTGTAAAAAGCGTTGCGGAGGAGATAGCTCCCTGCCTCGAGGACAAGCGGCAGCAGATCGTGTCGATCGCCGCGGGCGTGACTACCGGGAAGATACAGGAGTACCTCTGGGGCCGGAGCATTCCCATCTATTACCTCATCCCCAACATCGCCATCCGCGTGGGCGAAAGCATGACCTTCGTGTCTGCCATCAACAGCAGCGCTGCGAAACTGAAAGTCGTGACGGACTTGTTTGCCAATCTGGGCGAGGTGATGGTGATCGACGAGAAGCAGATCCCCGCGTGCACGGCGCTTGCCTCGTGCGGCATAGCATACGTCTTACGCTACATCAGAGCGAGCATGGAGGCGGCCATCCAGCTCGGCATCAGCGCACCCGACTCGCTGCGAATCATCGAGCAGACCATCATCGGCGCGGCCACTGTGCTGAGGAAGGATAACTCGCATCCCGAGCGCGAGGTGGACAATGTAACAACTCCCGGCGGCCTCACGATACGCGGCCTCAACGCGATGGAGGAAAACGGATTCAGCAACGCGGTAATCAAGGGCCTTCTGGCCTCGGTATCGAAATGAACGGGAAGCGCGTAGTAGTAAAAATCGGCACGAATGTCATAACACGCGACAGCGGAAATATCGACATCACGCGCATGTCCTCGCTGGTCGACCAGGTGGCAGAGGTGCGGGCCGAGGGTTATGAGGTGCTCATCGTCAGTTCCGGTTCCATAGCCTGCGGCAGGAGCCTGCTGGGCAACGTGGAGGACGACCTGAGTTCGCTGGACAGCCGGCAGCTCTTCTCCGCCGTGGGCCAGGCAAAGCTGACGGACCTTTACTTCACCCTGTTCAAGGAGTACGGCATCGCCGTGGGCCAGATACTTACCACCAAGGAGAGCCTCATCGGCAAGCGCGGCCGCATAAACCAGTGCAACTGCATGAGCGTGATGCTCCGCGAGAACATCATCCCCATCATCAACGAGAACGATACCATCGCCATCAGCGAACTGATGTTCACGGACAACGACGAGCTCGCCGGCCTTGTGGCGCAGATGATGGAAGCCGACACGCTCATCCTGCTCACCAATGTGGACGGCGTGCTGGGCCACGGGACAGTGCTGCGCGAGGTCTACCCCGACACCGACATCAGGAAATACATCTACGAAGGCAAGTCGTCGCGCGGCAGAGGCGGCATGAGTTCCAAGGCGAACACCGCCAAGGCGGCCGCAGCGGCCGGAATAGACACCTTCATCGCCTGCGGCAGCAAGGAGAATATCATTCCCTCCATTCTCCTCAGGCCGGGCGAGACGATATGCACACATTTCTTTCCCCAAAAGTCATGAACGAACTTTTTATACGGGCCCGGGAGGCTTCGCGGCAGCTCAGGCTCATCAGCGATGATCAGATAAACGCGGCTCTCAGACACCTTTCCGACATTACCGGGCAGCGGGCGGACGCTCTGCTCCGGGCCAACGCCGAAGACCTTGCACAGGCGGACCCTGCTGACCCTAAATACGACCGGCTTAAGCTCACTGTGCCGCGGCTCAATGACATCGCCTCGTCCCTGCGTGATGTGGCGGGGATGAAGTCGCCTCTCGGCCGCATCCTCTCGCACACCGTAAGGCCCAACGGTCTGGACGTGGAGCGCATCAGTGTGCCATTCGGCGTGATAGGCATTATATATGAGGCGCGTCCCAATGTATCGTTCGATGTGTCCGCGCTGTGCCTCAAGTCGGGCAATGCGTGCCTGCTGAAAGGCAGCGCCGGAGCCTGGCATTCCAATAAGGCCATCGCAGATCTGATAAGAATCGCCCTGCGCGACACAGGAATACCCGAAGACGCAGTGATACTGATGCCGCCCGACCACGAGGTGACCGATGAGATGATGAAGGCGTGCGGCTACGTGGACCTTATCATCCCGCGCGGCGGCAGAAAGCTCATCGACTATGTGAGGAACAATTCCATCGTGCCTTACATCGAGACGGGAGCCGGCACATGCCACATCTACTTCGACATAGACGGCGATGTCCGCAAGGGCGCACCGGTCATTCTCAATGCCAAGGTCCGCAGGGTCAGCGTATGCAATGCCCTCGACTGCCTGCTCATCCACAGCGCCCGCGTCGCCGACGCGCTCTGCCCTCTCTGCGAGGGCATGGCCCGCTATCATGTCAGGATATATGCCGATGCGCCGGCCTACGAGGCTCTCGCGGGTCACTATCCCGCCGAGCTGCTCATGCACGCCGATGAGAGCAACTATGGCAGGGAATATCTCGACTATGCGCTCACGGTAAAGACGGTGAAGGACGAAGACGATGCCATCCGGTTTATACAGCAATACGGCTCGGGGCACAGCGAGGGCATCATCACCGAGAACAAAGAGAACGGGGAACGCTTCCTGTCGCTGGTAGACGCGGCCTGCGTATATCTGAACGCCCCAACATCGTTCTCCGACGGCGGACAGCTGGGCCTCGGCGCAGAGATAGGCATCTCGACACAGAAGTTGCACGCCCGCGGTCCTATGGGACTGGAGGAACTGACCACCTACAAATGGGTTATCCGGGGCAACGGTCAGACACGTCCCTGAAAATCTGACGTCCCGACGGTCTCCGCAGAGGCCTTATATATTATAAAGGGCATCTTCCGCCCCGTCTGAATATCTGCGCGGCATACTGTCATCATCCACAGCATGCCGCGCAGTCTTTATTAGTGTAATGTCATGTTTCAGCGGTTTCTTGTTACAATAAGAAATAAAATTCCTATCTTTGCAGAGCAAATGGAAATAAAAATGAGCAAGCTACTAAAAATAGAAAACTACAAGCCCATCCTCGGCAAACTTCAGACCGAGCGTGGGATTAAGATGATAAAGGACTTCTTCCAGCAGAACCTGTCCACGGCCTTGTGTCTCCACCGCGTGACCGGACCTCTGTTCGTCCTCTCGGGCACCGGCATCAACGATGACCTGAGCGGCACAGAGCGCCCCGTATCATTTCAGATCAAAGACCTGGGTAATGTAAAGGCAGAGGTAGTTCATTCGCTGGCCAAGTGGAAGCGCCTGACCCTTGCCACGTACGGCTTCAAACCGGGCTACGGCATCTACACCGACATGAATGCTATCCGCGCCGACGAAGAGCTCGACAACACCCACTCCCTCTATGTGGACCAGTGGGACTGGGAGCGCGTCATCACCGCCGAGGACAGGAATCTGGACTTCCTGCGCCAGATCATCGGCAAGATATATTCGGCGCTCAAGCGCACCGAGTTTATGGTCTACGAGGCCTATCCTATGATCACACCGCAGCTTCCGGAGGACATCTTCTTCATCCACGCCGAGGAACTGCGCCGTATGTATCCCGACCTCACTCCGCGCGAGCGCGAGAATGTCATAACCAAGGAGAAAGGCGCGGTGTTCATACTGGGCATCGGCTGCAAATTGGGCGACGGCAAACCGCATGACCTGAGAGCGCCGGACTACGACGACTACTCCACCATAGCTTCCAACGGCCTGCCCGGCCTCAACGGCGACATTCTGGTATGGGACGACGTGCTCGGCACGGCTCTGGAACTCTCGTCGATGGGCATCCGCGTAGACAAGACCGCTCTGCTCCGCCAGCTCAAGGAGTCAGGTCAGGAGCAACGTGAGAAACTGTACTTCCACAAGCGCCTCCTCGAAGGGTCGCTGCCTCTGAGCATCGGCGGAGGTATCGGACAGTCGCGCCTGTGTATGTACTACCTCAAGAAGGCTCACATCGGCGAGATACAGTCCAGCATCTGGCCGGAGCAGATGAGGAAAGAATGCGAGGCCATGAACATCAGTCTGATCTGAATCACCTTTCATAGAAATATATTGCGGGAGGAGACGGCACGCCTTGCTCCTCCCGCATTGTTTATACCCATAAGGCGCTATTGTTCCGTCTCATTTCTCCGACATGGGAAGCGCTTACCGATAGGTACGAACTGCGACAGATGGTATACCTATATTATAATGCTAATGGGCGGGCAGTCTGTGCCTGAACTTAAACCGGGAATCATTACATTAGTGAGCCTCGGAGCAAAACAGACAGAGGGGGACGGAAGGTGCTGTCAGAGGCCCGAAACAGGGGAAAATCGCAGGTGCATTTCGCGTGAAGGGCGGAAAATACGGCATAAAATGCATGCCCGAACGTAGAAAAGCCAGCCGATATTTGCCGCCTCGGGAAAATAGCGTTAACTTTGTAGCACTTCGGGCGCCAGCGCCCTTTATGGACGGAATATCAATTACAATATCATGGAATATGAACAAGTTTTTTAGACAAAGTTTTTTCAGAAGAATCAGCCTTGCGATGGCCTGCTCCTTCGCAATAGCGGGAGCAGCCAATGCAGCAGGAGACAATGTTGGGAAGCGCATCAGCGCGCTTGACAACAGCATGTGGAATCAGTCCATCTGGATCTCGGCGGCCGACGCGCCGGTAGTGACGGGCCGCATCGACGACAACAACAACTGCCGCGCCGCCGACGGCGCCAGCTTCTTTGTCACCACGTTGAAAAACGACAAGAAGGTGACCTCGGTGAAGTGGATGACCGCCGGCCTCGGTGTCTACATCCTCTATGTCAACGGCCATGAGGTGGGCAACGAGGTGCTCAAGCCCGGATTCACGCATTACGCCAAGACCAAGCGCTCATTCACCTACGATGTAAGCGATGCCATCAACAAGCAGGCCGGCGCCGCCAACCAGTTTGCCGTACAGGTAACGCCGGGCTGGTGGGCCGACAAGATTATCACCCCGGGCGGACACGACGGCATGATCGGCAAGAAGTGCGCCTTCCGCGGCGTGATGGAGATCACCTACGCCGACGGCACGAAGAAAGTCATCGGCACCAACAAGCAGGACTGGAAAGCCGGCATCGCAGGCCCCGTGAAGCATGCGGATATCTTCGACGGCGAGATTTACGACGCCCGCGTGGAACCAGGATACAAGGCCACCAACCTCACCACGCCGGAGCAGAACACGGAATTCAAGGGCGAGATACTGCCGTCGGACGGCGCCGAGGTATACAGGCGCTTCGACCTGGCCCTCGCTCCCGTAGAGGCATATGTGTGGAAGGACGTGAGCGGCAAGACCGACCAGGCTTACGGCAAGGTGGTCAAACTGCGCTCCTACAAGAAAGGCAGTGAGATAGTGGTACGCCCGGGAGAGAACCTGGTGATTGACTTCGGGCAGAACTGCGCCGCTGTCCCGCAGTTTGTCTTCAGCGCCAAGGCCGGCACCACGCTGACCTGCCTCCCCGGTGAGTTGCTCAACGACAGCAACGGCGCCAAGAGCCGCGGCATGGACGGCCCCGAGGGCAGTGTGCACCGCACCAACCTCCGCATCCCGAACAAGGGCATGCAGCTCATCTACACCTTCGACGGCAAGGGCTTCACAAGCTTCCTGCCCGAGTGCACATTCTTCGGCTATCGCTTCGTGACCATATCCTCCACCGACGAGGTGCGCATCAAGTCGATCCTCTCTGTGCCCGTGACCTCCATCTCGCGCGAGCTTGAGACCGGCACCATCACGACGGGCAGCGACCTCATCAACAAGCTTATCTCCAACACCCACTGGGGCCAGCGCTCCAACTACCTCTCCGTGACCACCGACTGCCCGCAGCGCAATGAGCGCTTGGGCTGGACGGCCGACACGCAGGTATTTACCGAGACGGGCACATTCTTCGCCAACACGGACAAGTTCTTCCACAAATGGACCCGCGACATGCGCGACTCGCAAGATGCCGTGGGCGGCTTCCCCGGTGTTGCCCCCACAGCTCAGTACGGTGGCGAGACAATGCGTGTCGGATGGGCCGATGCAGGCGTCATCGTTCCCTGGACAATATGGAAACAGTTTGACGACAAAAAGATAATAGAGGAGAACTGGGACGCTATGGTGAAGTACATGAACCGCGTGAACGCCACCAAGTATCGCCATATGGCCAACCTCGCACAAAACAAAAACTACCAGTGGGCCGATTGGCTTAGTTACGAACCTCTGGAGTCATGCAGCGCACGCACTTTAGCCCTCGATGAGGATCATAAGTACGTGCTCAAGGCCGACGCTTTGGCCTACTGGGATTATCTCAGCGCATGCTATTGGGCTATCGATGCAGACATGATGCGCGACATGGCACAGGCCACCGGCAAGGATGTATCCTTCTATGATAAAATGGGGCAAGAGGCACGCCAATACTTGAAGGAAAACTTCCTCAATGCCGACGGAAGCTTCATCACTACCGTACTCAATACGATGCAGACCCCTGCACTCTTCGCCCTCAAAATCGGGCTTGTAGAGGGCAAGGCGAAGGAGGATATGATATCGCGTCTGCGCGACAACTTCAAGCAGCACGACAACCGCCTTCAGACCGGCTTCCTCGGCACATCCATCCTGATGCAGACGCTGACGGACAACGGCATGGAGGACATCGCCTACGAGCTCCTCTTCCAGCGCAAGAACCCGAGCTGGCTCTACTCCATCGACAACGGCGCCACGACCATCTGGGAGCGCTGGAACAGCTACATGAAGGACAAAGGTATGGGCCCGAGCGGTATGAACAGCTTCAACCATTACGCCTATGGCAGCGTGTGCCAGTGGATATGGGAGACGGCCGCCGGTATCGCCGCCGATCCCGCACAGCCGGGCTTCAAGCACATCATCATGAAGCCTGTGCCCGACAAGCGCCTCGGTTCGCTCACCGCCACATACAACTCCGCCGCCGGCGTCATCAAGAGCGCCTGGAAGTATGACGGCAACAAGTGGATCTGGAACTTCACCGTGCCCAAGGGCGCCACGGCCACCGTTACCCTCCCGGGCGAGACGACGTCCAAGGAGTACACGGCCGGCAGCTACAAGGTGGAGAAATAATTCAGCTGACACATCAACATCATGGGGCTCTCCCGCAGCGAACGGGAGGGCCCCATTTTTGTGCGGCCAATGCTGCGGCGCTGCCCTGTCAATGCTTGCGGGCGGGACAGACAGCGGAATACGCTGGACTTTCCTCATCTGAATTGACAGAGAATCGTACCCGCCCGCAGCGCTTCCCTACCGGGCTCAGCCAGACCATGCAAAGAGCGATTATGAAGAAGGAATAGCTCATGGTTTAAAGGCCATTCCGCCGCCTTTATAAATACCTTAAAATCAGCGCCCCGCAGAGGGGCAAAACTACATTTGAGATAATTTAAAACAACTCAAACATGTTTTTCCTCATGTCCTATGTAGTTTTTGAGATATACGGAAGGTTTTTTGAGAAGTGTATACACGATGTTTCCCGAAACGGAGAAGTCCATCCGTATGCCCTGACAGTATACATCCTTTAGGCGACTGCCGACGACTTGAGACCGCTTCGGCAGCCTTGGCAAGTATGTGAAAATCAGCGCCTGCGTGAGGACAAAATTCTACTGCGAGATAAATTATTTTATCTACGAGATAACGAGTCGTCTACTACGAGATAAATTTTTTTATCTCGTAGTAGAATTTTTCCTTCTCCCACGAGAACTTCGGCTAATCCCACGGGAACTTCATCCCGTCCCACGAGAACTTCGTCTTGTCCCACGAGAATTATTTTTCGTCCGCATGAGAATTTATTTTCGTCCGCATGAGAATTATTCCGATCGCAACAGAATTTTCCAAGAAAGGGGATAAATATTTTCAGAGCGTAAATAAGGGAATACTACTCCTTTATAAAATCATTTTCGTCCGGGTTGGATGCCGGTTACACAGAATTCATCCGCCTCCCATCATAAATGAGAGCCGCGGCAAAGGCGAAACAAATCCGCCGGCAAGAATTTATTTCCGCGCGGGAGGCAGAACACGAAATCTACAAAATGTCTCCAAATTCCTGTTCTAACTTCGCTAACGTAAACAATAGCTTATGAAGCGAAGAACAGCCTTGGAATATGCCGGCATTCTGCTATGCCTGCTGCCGATACTTATCCTGCGTGACTTTACTCCGGCCAACGAGCTCAAATACCTGAGCATTGCCGACGAAGCGCTGCGGCAGCATGATGATGATCGAAACGGGGGAAAGCCGCGGCCTGCGCATAGCGCTGTACATTTCCACCGTCCTGCTGCTGTTCGCCGCGCCCGCCTTCGACATCGCCGTGCTCACGCAGCGGTCCTTGCAGCCGTTCAACATTCCCGCATTGTGGATGGCGGTGACCGTTATCTCACTCGGAGCCCTCGCCGCATTGCTTCTCCTCATGCGGAAAGCCCCGGAACGTGCCGTCCGCACGCTCGCCGCCTCTATTATCCTCAGCGCCTTCTTCGCAGGATGGGCTGTGCCGCGCCTTAACCCCTACATAGGATACTGCGACATGTGCCGGAGCGCCATGAGCATGTCGAAGGCGCACGGTAAAGCACAGATTGTGGCGGCGGGAATAAAGCACGCCGCAAACACGGATGCTTTTCTTGGTTACAGCCCCGCGGAGGTGGCAGCGGACAGCATTGCGCGTCTGCACGGCGTAGTCGTGATGATGCCCGCAAAGGATGCCGCAGGCGCTATGCTGAGCGACAAACAAGATGTAGGCCCGATGGTAATAGGCTATCGGGAGTAAAGCAAAATGATAAAAGAAAACGGGAATGGCGCAGGCGTGAGTGAGGCCGCGTCAAAGGAAGAACTTGTGCGGGGCTGCCGTCCGCCAGAGGCCGTGTGTGAAGTCGGGCATCTCGACGGGGACGCCGCCCTTCTGCGCTGAGATGGCGCTCAGCTCTGTCACGGCCGACCATTCGGCGGCATCGTAGACGTCGATGTCCATGGGCAGCCCTTCGCGCAGGCAATGCACAAGCCTCATATCCATCACATAATTCATCTCGTTGTCACCGGTCATTTTCTCCGCCTCACTGCCCCACCGCTCGGAGACTGGGTGGCGGAACTGTTGCTTTCGCTCGTCCGTCAGCCTATAAGCCTCCTCCTCGGTGTCGCCCGCGAACATGATGCACTCTTTAGGGTACTTGCGCGTGAAGCCCTTCGTGCCGCAGGTGATCATCTCCCGGCTGTACGGGCGCGGCGAGGTCACGTCGAGCGACAGAACAATGGTGCGGCCCAGATGTGTCCTGATAATAGTTGTGTTGAGCTTGGATTTGCCCGCGGGATCGGCTGTGGCGGACAGCGAGACGATGCTCTCCATGCGGTCGCCGCGGTGCATATTCATGGTGAGGCATATCGGCCCCAGGCCGTGGGTCGGATAGGGATCGCCGCCGTGCTCGATGTAAGCGCGCACCATCCAGCCCCTGAAAGAATGGCGCGCGGTGGGCTCCACCTCGCAGAGGGAAATGTCGTGGATGTACGCCCCTTCGGCATGAATGATATCGCCGAGCCGTCCCTCGTCGGCAAGGCGCATAGTGGTGAGGGCAAAGGGATCGAAGCAGCAGTTCTCGAGCATGAAGAAGTGCCTGCGTGTGCGCTCGGCGGTGTCCACGATCTTCCGGCAGTCGTTCACGCTCATGGCGGCGGGCACCTCGACGGCCACATGCTTGCCCCGCTCCATAGCGTAGAGCGAGATCTCTGCATGGTTCTCCCAGCCGGTGCATATGTAGATGAGATCGATGCCAGCAGTGTCGCAGACTTCCGACCACGCCCTGTCGCCGCTCACCGCGAGGCAGCCCCGGCCGCCGTCGGGCAACTGTGAGAGTGCATCGTCCACGTTAGCCTGGACATAGTCGGACACCGCGCACACCTCAACGCCGCTCAGGCTGGTGAGGCGGCGAAGCGCGCGTATACCTCTGCGGCCAAGTCCGATAATGCCCACGTGAACAGTGCTCAGGGGCTTGGCGGCAAAAAGCATCATGTCTTGTCCCATCTCAATAATTGGCTTGTGCGCTAATAAATAAGGGCTTGTTCGATTAGGAACAAACCCTGTCTTTCTACGTTAAGCCTCGTTTATTTCGATTTGCTCACCTTACCGTATCTGCTCATGAACTTGTCGACGCGACCGGCGGTGTCTACGAGCTTGCTCTTGCCCGTGTAGAACGGATGCGAGCTGCTGGAAATCTCGAGCTTTACCAAGGGATAAGTCTCACCTTCGAATTCGATAGTATCGTTTGTCTTGCATGTAGAGCGGGAGAGGAACATATCTCCGTTGCTCATATCCTTGAATACTACGGGACGGTAGTCTTTGGGATGAATACCTTTTTTCATTGTGTATCTGAGTTATATTATTTTCGCCTGTAAAAGCGCTGCAAAGATAGTGCTTTTATTTTGTTGCACAAAGTTTATCCCGGAGTTTTCTTGCCTGAGCACCATTTTTATCGCCTCTATCGCAATAAAATGGCCGTTTGAGGCCTCAATCAGCAGCCATGCAGGAGAAAATTGTCCTTATGCCGCCCGCGGCGCATTGCCTGTGGGCAGAAGCACGGCTTATAATTTAAAAGCCGGCTACCAAAGGATGGCGGCCGGCTTTAATGCTATTGCTTAGAAATTGAACTGCTCTATTTTCATCTCGGCAGACTTTTCGATGTTGCCGACATAAAGCTTGAACTCGGGCGTTGCCATGTGAGCCTTGAGGGCTTCAGCGTCCTGCCACGTCTCGCAGATCATGGCTACATCGGGACGGGTAGCGCTCGTAAAGATGTCATAAGCTACATTGCCCTTGTGCTTGAGCGAAGCCTCTGTCAGCTTCTTTGCGTTCTCCACTACGTCGGCCATGCTGCCGCCTTCTTTCAGTTTTGCGAAACAATTTACTCTGATCATGATAATGTTGATTTAGTTTGCTACTGCAATAGTATTCAAAAATATTGACTTAGCAAAATTTTTGCGCTATTTCATTCGTCTTTTCCCGTCCAGAAGGCCCACGAAGCCTCGGCCTGACGCAAAAGCATCTCCATGCCGTTCTTCACCTTTGCCCCGTGCTCCCGGCCTTTGCGCAGGAAGAGCGTGAGTTCGGGATTGTATACCAGGTCGTAAAGCAGGTGCTGCTCCGTAAGCATACCATATGGGATGTCGGGGCAGGCATCGACTTTCGGCGACATGCCGAGCGGCGTGCAGTTGACTATCAGGCGGTACTCCTCCATCGTTTGCCTGTCGATGTCGGCGTAGGTAATTCTCCCCTCGCCCGCTCTGCGACTCACATAGAGGGTCTCTATGCCCGCCGTGTGCAGTCCGTAGACAACGGCCTTCGACGCGCCGCCCGTGCCGAGCACGAGAGCCTTCGTGTGCTGAGGTCCAAGGAGCGGACGGAGCGAGTCCATGAATCCGATGACGTCCGCGTTGTGCCCCACGAGCCTCACTGCGCCCGCGTTGTGGCTCACGCATATCACATTCACCGCACCTATTTCCTCCGCCCTGCTGTCTATCGCGTCCAGATACGGGATCACCTTCTCCTTGTAGGGAATGGTGACATTCAGGCCGCGCAAATTGGGATGGCTCCGTATTATCTCCGGCAGCATCCCGACGGATGGCACTTCAAAGTTGCGGTACTCGGCATCGATGTTCTCCTTTGCGAATTTCTCGCGAAAGTATCTCGCCGAAAACGAATGGCCGAGCGGGTAGCCCAACAGGCCGTAGAGCTCGGTATAAATGGTTTCATTTATCTGCTTCATATCTTGTGTTCATGTCAAACAGGGATTTGTAAGAACGCACATCCCTGAATCCGGCTTTCTGTAGTATTGTCCGCATCTCAGAGCTGTGCGGGAAGACCTTCATCGTGGCGGGCAGATACTCGTAGGCGCTGCTATCGTGCGAGAAGAGGTGACCCATGAATGTCATGACGACGCGGGAATAGATGTCGAAGAGCTGTTTCATCGGGAAGTGCTCCGGCCGGCTAAGCTCCAGTATCACGAGGCGCCCGCCGGGCTTGAGGACGCGGCATATCTCCCGCAGACCCTGGTCGAGGCTCGCAAAATTGCGCACGCCATAGGCTACGGTAACCGCGTCAAACGTGCCATCGTCAAAAGCAAGGTGCATGCAGTCATCCTTCTCGAGGACAATGTTGTCTATCCCCAGCTTTTCCACCTTCTGCCGCCCCACTTCGAGCATCCCCTCCGATATGTCGATGCCAGTCACCTGCTGCGGATGGAGCAGACGCGAGGAGAGGATGGCAAAGTCTGCCGTCCCGGTAGCTACATCCAATATCTTCGCTGGGTGGAGCTTGCGGAGGCCCATGATAGCCTTGCGCCGCCATATCTTGTCTATGCCAAGCGAGAGGAAATGATTGAGAAAATCATAGGAGTGGGCTATGTTGTCAAACATGAGGGCCACCTGCGGGCCTTTCTCCTTGTTCTTATTGTATGGCTTGATGTTCTCTTGTTCGTACATAGGGTCTGTTATCAATAATCGGTCGGAGCGATCTCGCCGCTGCCTATGCAGCGATGAAAATGCTTATCGTAAATCACGGCAAACTGTCCCGGCGCCACGCCCTGCACGGGCACAGAGGAGTGGACATAGTACTTGTCGCCCTTCCGGCTGAGGACGGCCGGAATCACGATGGGCGTATGCCTGACCTTGAAGGTGATGTCGTAGTCTCCGTCGCACGCAAAAGGATTGAGCGTAATGAAATGCGGGGAAAGGATGCCGAAGTCGCGGGAGTAAGCGTCCTCGGTCTTGAAGCCGCGGCTGAGGTAAACGATATTCCGCTCAATGTCCTTGCCTACCACATACCACGGACCACCGGCCAGCCCCAGCCCCTTGCGCTGGCCGATCGTATAAAACCAATAGCCTTTGTGACGACCCAGGATATTGCCCGTAGCACGGTCCACAAGCAGGCCTTCGCGCTCTCCGAGATACTGCCTCACGAGCCCGTTGTAGTCTATCTTGCCCAGAAAGCAAATCCCCTGACTGTCCTTACGGTCGGCCGACGGGATATGCTGTTCCTGCGCTATGGCGCGCACCTCCTCCTTCGTGAGCTTACCAATGGGGAAAAGGGAATGAGCCACCTGGAAATTGTCCAGCTGCGCGAGGAAGTCTGTCTGATCCTTGACCGGGTCGGGAGTCGTGGTGAGCCACACATTGCCCGCCTCGTCCTTCTCGGTCGAGGCGTAGTGGCCCGTGGCTGTGTAATCGTAAGCGTGGCCGATCTTCTCATGAAACGCGCCAAACTTGATGAGCTTATTGCACATCACGTCAGGATTGGGTGTGAAACCTTTCTTCAGCCGCTCCACGGAGTAGCCCACGACATTGTCCCAATATTCGCGGTGGAGGTCTATCTTGTCCAGCTTGCAGCCGTACTTCTTAGCCACGAGCGAGGCCATCTCCCAGTCTTCCTCCTCCGTGCAGTCCCAATTCTCCGAATCGTCGCTTGCTATCTTGATGTAAAAAAGGTCGGGGGTAATGCCCTGCTGCTTGAGGAGGTACACAGCCACCGAACTGTCAACACCTCCTGATAATAAAGCTGCCACACGCGCCATTGTCTGTCCTTTGATATTGCTTTTACGGCAAAATTACTGCTTTACGACGAATAAACGCCGTATGTAACGGATTTTATTGGTACTTTTGCAGCAAGTAAAATTAAAACCTATGGAACACACCAAGCCAAAAGTAGTACGCCGCATCGGACTTGTAGCTCACGATGCCAAGAAAAAGGATCTGATAGAATGGGTACTCTGGAACTCCGAGCGCCTCATCGGTCATAAATTCTTCTGCACCGGTACGACCGGCACACTGATACTTCAGGCTCTCAAAGCCAAGCATCCTGATGTAGACTGGGACTTCACGATTCTCAAGAGCGGCCCGCTGGGCGGAGACCAGCAGATGGGCTCCCGCATCGTGGAGGGGTATATCGACTATCTGTTCTTCTTCACCGATCCGCTCACCGTGCAGCCGCACGACACCGACATCAAAGCGCTGACCCGTCTGGCCGGCGTGGAGAACATCGTGTTCTGCTGCAACAGAAGCACAGCCGACCACATCATCACCAGTCCGCTGTTCACCGACCCCGATTACAAACGCACACTGCCCGACTACTCGTTCTACACCAACCGCTTCAAGGACAAACCGGTCGTGACAGAGGCTATGGAGCAGGAGCGCAAGCACCGGCAGAAGCAAGAAGGCTCCGCCAAGGCCGCCGACACCCAGGACACGAAGGTGAACTGACAGCGCCACCTGCGCATCGCAGGCGCCGCACGCATATATATAATAAGCGGGGGAATGCTCATATTCTCCCGCTTATTTATTGGACCGCCCGTAAGCATATCGTATCTCTGTCGGTAGGTATAACTGTCATCGGAGATGTATAATAATGCCCTTTGTCCTCAGGCCCCACCGAAATGAAAGCGCGGACACCGATTTTGTTGTTGAGCATCATGGGATAGTCCTTTTGCATTATGCTGTCCGCAGCCCAGATCTTTTGCGACTTGGCCACAGCCACGGTCACACGAAGCAATATAATATTATCAGATTAGCTACATCGCCCATAAAGCGGAATGCGCAGCGCTGCAGCAGAATTATAGCGAAGAGAAATGCAATATGGTTTTGGGGTCGCGATAGCTGGGAAAACCACGCTCATTAATTATCTTCACTCACATCTGCCTATTGCAGCCCCCGAGAAGGCGATTTTGAGGCCAATATATGTATCTGAAAATCAGCGTCCCGCAAAGGTCAAAATTACATTTGAGACGTTTTGAAACATCTCAAATGTAGTTTTCCTCAGGTACCTTGTGAGAATCACAGCTTGCGGGACGTTTTTTAGGATAGTGGGGAATGCCTATTTCGACAAGTGGAAAATAGCGCACGATTTTCGAATGACAAAGATATATTGGCGGACATGGACGCGACGACTTTCAATAAGAGTAAACTTCTTCGCTTTTCAGGCTCTCCGAGAGGGCATTTTTGAGGGAGACGCATGTATCTGAAAATCAGTATTCCGCAAAGGGCAAAATTACATTTGAGACGTTTTAAAACATCTCAAATGTAGTTTTCCTCAGGTGCCTTGTGAGTATCCTGGTATGCGGGACGATTTTTCTGTTGATAGGAAGGCCTTTTCAGGAATATAGAAAAATGCACATCTTCCTTGCATCCATTTATTTTGATGTCCGCAAGAGCAGATCTTTTCATTGTAATGATGTTTCGTTGATGTGACCTTGACCCTACCTATCAAAAACGTGCTACTACTGCCTTTGGTCAAAGGTATATCTTCGAGGATTTTACTACAATGCAATCAAAAACAAAGCGTTGCTCTATGAAAGTCTCCGGTTCGGGCGCCCATTTCAACGTATAGTCCTTGTGGCCAGACTATCCGCCAAACTTCTTACCGCTCTCCTTGCGAAGGCTCATTGTACCCCTCTGTTACTGATGCAAGGAGGAATGCTGCTGTTATGGAAATCTTAGGGAAGCTGTTTCTTTTAATCTTGCCTCCTCTGCTGCTCTCTTTCTCTGAGAGCTTGTATCTCTGATTGTTGAGCTTTATAAATAGTTTGCAGACGCGCCCTCTCTGTCATTAATTCAGAAACACGCTTGCGTAGAGAGTAAGCTTCTGCCTTGAGCTTCTCCAATTCGTTATTGATGTCTTCATCTTGCTCTTTCATAGATACAAATATACAAAAAATATAGATAGGCCCATATAATAAGCGTACTTATTTTATCGAAAAACAATGATGAATCCCATGACTTACTAAATATAACCGTGTGAATCTCGTAGCCTATCAAAATCATCATTATAAATACCGCTAGTCAGCAGATTCTCAACAGGACAAAGGGGATCAGAGTAGTTTCAGAATATTTCGGGATATGTCTGAAAGTGAATTCAGCCCGCCCTGACTGCTTCAGTTACACCCGTCTCACAGGAACAATCTATATGCCTATGATAATAGTGTAAACCAAGCGGCACACAGCCCTTCTCTGCGACTGCCAGACCCTACTTTGCTGCAGGAGTTGCTGAAGCGTTGGGATTGGCTGCGGGCGGCGTTGCAGCTTTGCCGGAGAGGCGTTCTACCTTCTCAGTCATAACCTCCGTAATAGAACGCTCTATGCCGTTCTTGTCGGTATAGGTGCGTGTACGGAGCTGTCCCTCAACATAGAGCTTATCGCCGCTATGCACATATTTCTCTATGAACTGGGCTGTCTCGCGCCAGGCCACGATGCGGTGCCATTCCGTGCGCTCCGGCACCTGTGTACCATTCTTGAGAGTATAGGCGCGCTCCGAGGTGGCCAGCGAGAATCTTGCTACGGCCAGATTGGTGTCTACGTACTTTATTTCCGGTTCACGGCCCACATTGCCGATGAGCATTACTTTGTTGAGCGACATAGTATTATAGTTTTTAGGGGTTATCTGATGCGGTAGGACTCACGGATGAGCCTGTCGTCGTGGCGCACGCCATAGTAGGCCAGAATGATGAACACGATGGCCAGCAGGGGGAACGCGTCGTAAAAGTCAAAATGCGGCTGCAGCTTCAGATACTTGGCCAGCGAGATGATGCAGCTCATGCGTATCACATAATAGAGCAGCAACAGGAATATGGACCAGAGGCAGATGTGCATCTGCAGCTTGCGCTTCTTGAAGAGGAATATAGTCACGGCGCTCATTGCTGCGGTGGCCAGAAGGATGATGCCCATCACCGAATAGAGCGCATTGGAGCTCTTGCCGTCGCCAAGCACGAAATTGGAAAGCGTGGCCACTGTTATCCCCGTGCCCGCGGTGGCAAAGGTCGTGGTTATCTCGAACGTGGCTATCAGCAGCAGGACGACGGAGACGATGAGAAAGATGGTCTGTTTTCTCTGAATCATACTCCCGCCCTTATACTATGCCTTCTTTGCCGGTTGTGGGATTGCGGTAATAAATGCGATCCTCGAGAAATTCCTGCTCTGAGATGAGTACAGGTTTGGGGAGATGCTCATAATAGCGGGATATCTCGATCTGCTCGCGATTCTCGAACACCTCGTCAAGGTTCTCGTTGTTGGAGGCGAATTCCTGGAGCTTCTTCTGAAGGTCGTTCTTCATATCCACCGTGATCTGATTGGCGCGGCGCGACATGATTACTACGCTCTCGTAGACATTGTCCGTGCCCTTGGCAAACTCCATGATGTTGTGCGTCTTTGTGTTGAGCGGCGCATCAATTTTTCTGTAATCCATTTATTAATTTATTATTGCGTCTGATTGTATATCTGTTTTTGTCTCTCACTTCACAGTCGTGCTGTCTTTCCCGCTCTTGGGCTCGGAAGGCTCAGCTTTGGCGTCGGCTTTTTGGCCGGTGATCTTATAGTAGATGTCCTTGGCCTCGGGCATATAGCTCGACTCGGGGAACTCGCCCGAGAAAGCGTAATACTCTTCCTTGGCAGCGTCCATGCGCTCCTGCTTCCTGGCCTCCACGCTGTGGGTAGCCAGCAGATACTTGGCCCTGAGGAGCATGATGGCGAAGTCCTCGCGGCGCTTCGAGTAGGGGTAGTCGCGCATAGCATTCTCCGCCGTGATAATGCATGCCTCGTAGTTGTTGCCGCCGAAGGAGCAGTTGTAAAAATATGAGCCCAGGTCGTAGTAGGTCTTGGCGTTAAGGTATTCCTTCTCTACCAGTTTATCCTGCAGCTTGAAGATCATGTCCTGAGCCTGCTTGGAGTACTGGCTCTGCGGATAGAGCTCCAGCATATTCTGAAAGGCAGTCACGGCTTCATATGTTTCCGTCTGGTCCAGCTTGGGCTCCGGCGTACGCTTGTACATGGCCATAGCATTGTAATAGCGGGCGTCGAGCGTGTAAAGGCCATTATTATATGTCTCGTAATATTTCTTGAGGAAGTTGGCTGCCGACTCGTAATCTCTCGCCTTGTAAGCGGAAAGGCCCAGCAGGTAGAGACTCTCCTCTCCTTTGTCCGTTCCCTTGAGCTGAGCTATGACATCCTGCAATAGTACTACGGCTTTGGTGTATTTACCATCTGCATAATATTGCTTGGCTGCCTCGTAGCGGTAAGAATAGTCAGCACTCTTTACGATGCTGTTAAACTGGCCGCAGGAAGAGAGCGTCGCAATGGACACGAGCATAAGAATAAACAGTTTTCCTCCCTTGTTCATGAACGCATTAATATATTTATTGGCAAAAGTACAAAGAAATCTCCAAACCCTTCTCAGAATTAGTGACAAACTATCTAAAATGTCGGTAAAAAGAGGCGCGCATTGCAAAAACCGTGACTCGATTCGCGGGAATCCGTTGCGGGACGAACTAAATAGCACGAAGCGGGAGGAAGAATATTGCGCGGACAAAAACAAGCTGCTTCAGAAGCGAACGCATTCACTTCTGAAGCAGCTGCTATATTCACATGGCCGCGGAGAACTTCGCCCCACGCTGCGCTATTATCAGAACTTGTATCCCAAGGTAAGGAGGAACTGGTTCCTGTCGAGCTTGAGCTTGGTCATAGGCGCGTCGTTGGGCGTAGCACCGCTCTCGTCGCCGCGCTGTGTATTGAAGGCGTGAAACTCGCCATTCTGCTGCTGATACTGATAGGCGAAATCGGCATAGAAATGATTGCCCCTATAGCCGGCGCCCACCGTGTAACGATTGATATCGCCGGGATTGACATAGGCAGTAGATGTGGCGTAATCCACTGCGGCACTGTTGATGAACTGGTTCTCAAAAGCGCTCTTCTTCATAGGCGAGGAGACGTAGTTGTAGCCCAGGCGCAGCGAGATGCCGTAGCCGAACTTGCCCTCAGCGCCGAGGCGAAGAGTGCTGACGCCCTTAAGGAAATGATTTATCTCGCGATTCATGGAGCGGTCCTTCACTTCGTCGTTCCAGCCCCAATCGTCGTAACCGTTATCATAGGAAAGCTTCGACGCAGAGTAATCGGCGTATTCGTATTCGGCACCGAGGGCGAGGAAATCAGCAATCGTTCCGCCGGCGGCTATATTAAACTTCCACGGGGTGTGCACATTGAAATCATGATCGCCTACCTCCGTGCGGTAGTCATAATTTGTGCCGTTAATCTGCGAGTTCATAATATTCGTGCAATTGGCTGTGAGCGAATACCACACAGGCGAAGTAACAGTAAGTCCCAGCCTGAACGAAGAGCCCTCGATAGGATAGATTATCGTACCGAGACGGAAGTCCACGCCCGTACCGCTGAGCGAGCGGTCATTGGAGAACATATAATTGCCGATGCTGCTGTTGTTCAGGTATGCGAGTGCCTCGCCGTAAAGGCTGTAGCTGTCCACGTTCACATTGTAGAAGCCCACTGTCAGGCCGAAGAAATAGCGGTCGGAGAAGTTGGCGCTCATGTTCAGGTCGTACTGCTGAACGCTTCCGGACGTACTCTTGCGATAGGTGTTGCTCACGCCGTTGTAGACACTGTACTGCTCGTAGCCCTGATCATCCTTTGTTCCCAGATCTCCGTAGAGATATGTCTGATAGCCGGCCACTGCGAGCGGCGTACCTTTGTCGTTGCCACCCCAGAACGAGGAGAGATCGCTCATCTGCCATGTCTGAGAGGCTTCGCCCAGCACCTGATCGGCTGCGAGCAGGGAGTGGAAATTCTTACGCTTGTGATAATTGAAGCCAATATTGAAATAGCGCATACTGCCCTCATCGCTCAGATGGAAGGGATAGACTATGCCGGCCTGATCGAAGGATACGCGCGCCTTATGATGGCCGTCAAACGTCTGACCGTCCGTGAGGGAAAGGATGCCTGTAGAAAAAGCCACATCCGCATGGCGGAAGAGGCCCGTACCTGCAGGGTTTGTGCCCATGGTCGAGATATCTGCACCGAGCGCGCTCAGGGCGCCGCCCATTCCCACGAAGCGGGCCGTTCCGTTGAGGTCCTCGCTGGACAAGCCCTCGATGGTATATATGCTTTGCGCATTTGCTGAAGCCGCTATAAGAGCCACCGCTACAGCGAAGTACTTGATTTTCATATTTTCTTGCCTTATGTTCATCCGTCCCACGAGGGGGCAGATACATTTATATTATACCTTATATATTACAACCTTATTCTGCGCGGTTATCTGCGGCCGCCGCCACCTCCGAAGGAGCGTCCGCCGCCACCGCCGCCGAACGAACGGCCGCCACCGCCTCCGCCGAAGGAGCGTGTGCCCATTGACGGGCTGCCGATACTGCCGCCCATGGAGCGGGACGAACCATAAGAGCCCGACTGACCGCCGATGGAGCGTGTACTCATGCTGCGGGAAATAGTAGACTCGCTGTTGCCGTATGAACGTACGCGGGTATCCATCTTGCTGCTATCGTAGCGTGTCCTGCCCGAGGGAACTCCGCCGACACTATAACGGCTGTTTATGCCGCGTGAGCTGCTGGAATAGCTGCGACTGCTGCCGCCGATGCCATTCGCCTCGTTGAGGGCGCGGTAATTGCGTCCACCGCCCGTGATACGACCGCCTGCGGAACCGATACGCGAATAGTGGACATCGTCGCCCATCCAGCGACCGCCGTTCCAACCGGAGTAATAGCGGGGACCGCGATCCCAGTAAGGACCATGCCAGTCATACCAGCCCCAGCCGCCATACCAATGGGAGTAATAAGGCCAGTTCCAGCCCCAATACCAGTCATAGTAGCGGGGATACCAGTTCCATCCGTAGCTCCAGCCCCAATAAGGGTCATACCAAGGATCCCAGTCATAGAATCCATAGCTCCAGCCCCAATAAGGCACACCGAAACCGAGGTAAATGTTGACAGCCGGCTCGTGGAAACGGGCCAGACGACCGGAATAGTAATAGTCGTCGGCATATTCGTCATATTTGTCGGCGTCAGCCTTCCTTCTCGAGGAATAACCCTTCTCTCCGTCGCCCAGATAGAGCGTGTCGGAGTCTGAGACATTGCTTCTGCGATTGTAGGCGTCTATCTCGGCGTCTGAATAGTCGCGCGGGAGATAACGGCGCGAAGCCGTACCCCGATCCCTGACGGCATCGTCGGAATACCCCACAGCAGGAGTCTCGCCCTGCTGCGCATCGCTTCCGTTCTGTATTTTCAGTTCCTGTTTATCTTGAACTTTGTTCGATTTCTTACCCGGTGTATAATACATATCATCATCTTGCGCCGAGGCCACACCTGAGAGCATTAACAGCGCTGACAGCAGAATTATAGACTTTTTCATGATAACTTGTCCTTAAAAGTTCCACATATCTACCGCAAAAATACTCATTATTTATTATACGGTAGTCTCGCGGGCATATAAGGGCATATAAAAATTCTAAAAAACCGCATTCCTGTTCTTAATATGAATTTATTGGAGCTTGATAAGTGTGACAGATGCATAAACACTCATTCCTCAAAGCCTGTTTGAGGATGCACTGATTCGCGTCACACCTTCCCGTCCCCTGCCTGATAAATTTCATAACCCGCTATTTATTCGAAGGGCTGTATGCCGCGTCTCAGACAAAGCGGATACCCATCCTCAAAACGGCCGGAATCACAGCTTGCAATTAATTGAAAAACAGCGCGCCTATAAGGGGCAAAATTACAAAGGAGATGATTTTAATTATGTACTACGTAATAAAAATTATGTGCCTTGTAATTCTTCGCGCAAACGGGAAGGATTTTCCGAAATGCGGAACGGTAGCTTGCGCGAAGGGAATCATCCCATATTATAAGTATTCGGGATTGTGCGTGAAGACTTGATATTTTCCGCTCGTATCAGCAGTATGGTATGGGAAGCTTTGCAGCGCTGTTTCCGGCCGTAAAATAGTATACCGGACTGCGCATAAAAGATGGCAACAAGCCGGCAAAGCTTCACCCAAAGCGGCAACGAAATAGGGAAAAACATGCTGCCGACATAATTAAGGATAAGCGTAATGCTCCATTCAATACAAAATTATTACTTTTGTATCGCCTTAGAACATAGGGCGGGAAACGATGAAACTAATCGTAATCACAAGGCCGGAATTTTTCGTTGTGGAGCATCTGCTTATCAAGGCGCTCTTCAACGAAGGGCTTGACATTTTGCACATCCTCAAGCCCAAGGAAAAGCCGGAGCTGTTCGAGCGGCTATTGTCCCTTCTGCCCGATGATTGCAGGGAGAAGATCGTGCTGCACGACCACTTCGAGCTGAAGAAAAAGTATGGCCTCATGGGCATACACCTCAGCAAGCGCAATCCTGAGGTGCCGCACGCTTATCGCGGCAGTATCTCATGCACATGCAACAGTATCGCCGACCTCAAGACCTATCGCCGGGACATGAAATACATCCTGCTCGACCCTATCTTCAAGAGTAATAGCGGGGACTACAGCGACCAGTTTACTCCCTCGCAGCTGCGTGCGGCCGGCGAGAAGGGACTTATCGACAGCAAGGTCATCGCCTCCGGCCCGATAGGGTACGAGAACATATCCAGGCTCCGCGGCTTCGGCTTCGGTGGCGTAGCCGTCAGCAGAGAGCTGACCAGACATTTCAACCCCGTGAGTTCTTCCGATTTTAAGGACGAGATAAACTATTTCCGTCTGATAAGACGTGCCACAGAATAGACAAGAATAAAATAACCGATAAATTGCTTAAACAGAATGAGCGAAAAGCTTCCTTACATGGTGTTTTCAGGTACAAAGTCTAAGTACCTCGCAGAAAAGATTTGTTCCTCATTAGGCTGCCCCCTTGGAAAATTGCAGATCACGAAATTTGCCGACGGCGAATTCTCTGTATCCTACGAAGAGTCCATCCGCGGACGCGACGTATTCCTTGTGCAGTCCACCTTCCCCAACTCTGACAATCTCATGGAGCTGCTCCTGATGATAGACGCCGCCAAGCGCGCATCGGCCAGGAGCATCGTTGCCGTGATACCATATTTCGGCTGGGCCCGTCAGGACCGCAAAGACAAACCGCGTGTATCCATCGGCGCCAAACTGGTAGCCGACCTGCTGAGCGTGGCCGGTATAGACCGCCTCATCACGATGGATCTCCACGCCGATCAGGAGCAGGGATTCTTTAATGTCCCCGTCGACCATCTCTATGCCTCCTCTATTATGCTGCCCTACATCTCGAGCCTGAAGCTCAAGAACCTCTGCATCGCCACGCCCGACGTCGGCGGCTCCAAGCGCGCCAGCGTCTACGCCAAATACTTCGACTGCCCGCTCGTGCTGTGCAACAAGACCCGCAAATGCGCCAACATCGTGAGCGAGATGCAGGTTATCGGCGATGTAAAGGGCATGGATGTGATAATCGTGGACGACATCGTGGACACCGCCGGCACCATCACGCTGGCTGCCAATCTGATGATGCAGAAGGGTGCTGCGAGCGTGCGCGCCATCGCCTCCCACTGCGTGATGTCCGACCCCGCCAGCGAGCGCATACAGGACTCCGCCCTGCAGGAGATGGTATTTACCGATAGTATCCCCTACTCCAACCGCTGCGCCAAGGTAAAGCAGCTCACGGTGGCCGACTTGTTCGCCGAGACCATCAGAAGGGTGGAGAACAACGAGTCAATCTCAGGTCAATACCTGATCTAATAGAAAGGCCAATATATAAATATGAGCAGAAGAAAGAAAAAGCTTTGGTACGTGCCCGAAGGCACAGAGCCCACGGACTTTCAGAAGCGCATGATGGCGGCTGAGGCAAGCGGAGCCATAGTGCCGTCGCCCAAGCTCATCAAAACCGAAGAGCAGATAGAGGGCATACGCCTGAGCGGCATGGTCAATACGGGCGTGCTCGACGCTGTGGCCGCACAGATACACGCCGGCATGTCGACCGAGGAGATAGACAGGATCGTCTACTCCTACACGGTGTCCCACGGCGCTATCCCCGCGCCGCTTCACTACGAAGGCTTCCCCAAAAGCGTGTGCACCAGTATTAACGAAGTGGTGTGCCACGGCATCCCCAATAATTTTGACATTCTCAAGGAGGGCGATATCATCAACGTTGACGTATCCACCATTCTGGACGGCTATTACAGCGATGCCTCGCGTATGTTTGTCATCGGCAAGACTTCTCCCGAGAAGCAACGTCTGGTAGACTGCGCAAAGGAGTGTCTGGAGATCGGCATGGAGGCCGCAAAGCCGTGGAGCTTCCTCAGCGACATTGGTTACGCCATCACCAAGCACGCTCACGAGGCCGGATTCTCGGTAGTACGCGACCTGTGCGGTCACGGCGTGGGTCTCGAGTTCCACGAAGACCCCGATGTGGAGCACTACGCCAAGAAGCCCGGTCAGGGCATGATGCTGGTGCCCGGCATGGTGTTCACCATAGAGCCAATGATCAACATGGGGACATGGAGAGTCTTTATCGACGCGGCGGACAACTGGACCGTAGTTACCGAGGACGAGCTGCCCAGCGCACAGTGGGAGCACACCTTCGTCATGCGCGAGCACGGACTTGAGATACTTACACACTAAGGCGGTATGCAGCAGAAAGAGATCACCATACTCGGCATAGAGTCAAGCTGCGATGACACTTCGGCAGCCGTCGTAAGGGACGGATATCTGCTGAGCAATGTCACCGCCTCGCAGGCCGTACATGAAGCCTACGGAGGCGTGGTGCCGGAACTGGCGTCGAGAGCGCACGAGAAAAACATCGTGCCGACCGTCGACCAGGCTCTCAAGCGCGCCGGCGTGACGCTCGACAGCCTCTCGGCCATAGCCGTGACCCTCGGCCCCGGGCTGATGGGCTCGCTGCTGGTAGGTGTATCGTTTGCCAAGGGGCTGGCCGTCTCGCTGGGAATACCTCTCATCGATGTCAATCACCTGCAGGGCCACATTCTGGCCCACTTCATCCGCACCAAGGACGAACCGGCGCACATCCCCGAGCTGCCCTTCATCTGCCTGCTGGTCAGCGGAGGCAACTCCCAGATAGTGAAAGTCAACAGCTACAATCACATGGAGATTCTGGGCCAGACGATAGACGACGCCGCAGGCGAGGCCATCGACAAATGCTCAAAGGTGATGGGGCTGGGCTACCCGGGCGGTCCGATAATCGACAAGCTCGCCCGCAAGGGAGATGCACACGCTTTCTCATTCAACGAACCCAACATCCCTGGCTACGACTACAGCTTCAGCGGCCTCAAGACCTCGTTCCTCTACAAACTGCGTGAGTATGTCAAGGAGGACCCGGACTTTATCGACCATCACAAAGAAGATCTGGCTGCTTCGCTCGAGCGCACGGTGGTAGAGATACTGATGAAGAAACTCGAGATGGCCGTTCGCGACACGGGCATTACCCGCGTAGCTGTCGCAGGCGGCGTATCGGCCAACACGGGGCTTCGCAACGCCTTCCGCAGAGAGGCCGAGACCAAGGGATGGGAAGTGTTCATCCCCAAGTTCAGCTACACCACCGACAACGGAGCTATGATTACCACGGCGGCCTACTTTAAATATCTGGACCACGACTTCGCCGACATATCCAAGCCCGCCTACAGCAGAGTACAGATAAATAATTAACAACACTATATACATTATGAACTTAGACATAAGAATAATGAGCCGCGATATCAACGAGATGCTCTGGAAGACCAAGAAGACTCTCTCCACAGCAGAAAGCTGCACCTCCGGTCGTGTCGCTGCTGTCATAACGTCCACACCGGGCAGTTCGGAATACTATCTCGGCGGAATCATTTGCTACGCCAACGAGACCAAGATGGACCTGCTCGGAGTAGACCCTAAGGTGATCGAAGAGCACAGCGCCGTGTGCGAGGAAGTAGCCAAGCAAATGGTGACCGGCGCCAACAAACTGTTCAAGACCGACTACGCCATAGCTGTTACTGGCTTTGCAGGTCCGGGCGGTGGCACCGATGAAGCACCGGTGGGCACCATCTGGATAGCCGTGGGCAATGCGGAGAAGATCGTGACCAAGAAGCTGGAGAAGGATCGCGGACGCGATAAGAATCTGGCTATCGCCACCTTCCACGCCACCCAGATGATACACGACTATCTCAAGGAACTGCTGCCCGAAGAGGCTTAAGCTTCCCCGCTGTCAGCACTGCTCCGGCTCCCGCTGTAAGAGACAGAGATACAAGGCGCCACGCGCCGAAGTTTTAAGGTTAGGTCTTAGCTTCCATATGCGAAGCTGAGACTTTTTTATTGCCATTATCCGCCGGCTTCAGTCGTATTCGAGGCTCTGAGCAAACTATCCGTCTTCTGGTTCACCGGACACGTAAACCAAGAGCAAAACTACGGTACTAACGGGCAGTCTGAAATAAAAACGAGGCCTGGAGCAATCAGGCGAAAGCTTCAGACTAATTGTCCGAAAGCTCTATACAATTTTTTACTCCCTCTTAACTAACGCATCGCAGCTGTCATGTAAATGCATCGCAGCTGTCATGCATATGCATCGCAGCTGTCATGTATTCGCATCGCAGCTGTCATGTATTCGCATCGCAGCTGTCATGTATTCGCATCGCAGCTGTCATGCATGAATTATGTGCCTCGTAATTTTCGGCACAAGCGAGTGTTCTTCAGCTGTCAGCCTTGTTGCCGGATCGTTTCTTCAGTTCATCACGCAGCTTTGCAGCGGCCATATAGTCCTCTCTCCCGACGGCATCGTGAAGCATCTCAATGAGAGCCTGCTTGGGGAGCTCGCTCAGCGGCACATTATTCCGCTTCTCTGCGGGGCGGAGGTCGGGAATGCTGTCATATAGGCTGCGCGCTATGATAAGCGGGCGCGATTGCGAGAATGCGAGCAGTACGCCGTCCACGATATTGGACTCTATCTCGAGCTCGGGAAAAGGCAGGTGCGGATCGCCGGTCCGGCTGCACGCCACTGTGCTCTCGAGCATGCCCTCGCGGCTACGTGTGATCTCGACATACTCGATAGTAACGCCGAACCCTGCGAGCGCTTCGCGCATCAGGTCAGTCCACATCTGAATGCGGGGAATGTGGCGCATCTTCTCGGGGAAGGCCGCCATGACTATCCGCGCCGCATCGTGATTGTCGCAGAAGAATACTATCTCCTTGGCATCCCGCTCCATCGTGTTCTCACCTCCGGGGACGAGCCTCACGAGGCAGCGGTCATTGCCGCCCGGCATCTTCTTTGCCCCCGCTACTGTAAGGCGTATATATTTAGCTTCGTTTTCCATCTGTTGCTCGCTTTGTCTGTGTTGTCGCGTCCGGACTCGTCTGAGATGAAGGGCATACGCCGTCGCTGCTATGACAGCTCCGCTCCATCGGTCCCGCGCCGCGACATTTCTAACAGCAAAAATAGCAAATTCAACCCTGACAGAAGAATGATGATAAAATTTCAAAGGAGAATATTGTCATATTACGGCAAAATATTATCTTTGCTACGCTCTATGTAATAGCGGCATACAGCCATAAATAAGGGCATAAGAAAATTCTATTCAAAACAATAAGTTATGACAATCGATCAATGTAATTTCGCAGGCAAGAGAGTTATAGTCCGTGTTGACTTTAACGTGCCTTTGGATGAAAACGGAAACATTACAGACGACACGAGAATCCGCGGCGCCATGCCGACGCTCAAGAAGATTCACGGTGATGGTGGCAAGCTCATTATAATGTCGCACATGGGCCGTCCCAAGAAGAACCCCGACCCCAAGTTCTCTCTCAAGCAGATACTGCCGCGCGTCAGCGAGCTGCTGGGCGCAAAGGTAGACTTCGCCGACGACTGCCAGAAGGCCAAGGCTCAGGTAGACGCCATGAAGGACGGCGATGTGTTGCTGCTGGAGAACCTGCGCTTCTATGAGGAGGAGACAGGTAAGCCCCGCGGCGAATTCGCAAGCGACGAGGAGAAGGCAGCCGCCAAGAAGGCTCTCAAGCCCCGTCAGAAAGCATTCACCGAGACTCTGGCTTCCTATGCCGACTACTATGTCAACGACGCCTTCGGTACAGCTCACCGCAAGCACGCCTCCACAGCCATCATAGCCGAGTACTTCGACAAGGATCACAAAATGTTCGGCTACCTCATGGAGAAGGAGATAGCAGCTATCGACAAGGTGATGGGCAATGTGCAGCACCCGTTCGTAGCCATCATGGGCGGCTCCAAGGTATCCACCAAGATTGAGATCATCGAGAACCTGCTCACCAAGGTAGACACGCTGATCCTCTGCGGCGGTATGACCTACACCTTTATGAAGGCTCAGGGCGGCAAGATAGGCAACTCGATCGTAGAGGACGACTATCTGGACCTTGCCAACAACCTCGTCAAGGAGGCCAAGGACAAGGGTGTGAAACTTCTGCTGGCCGAGGACTCCGTGCTGGGCGACCAGTTCTCCAACGATGCCAATGTGAAGGTTTCTCCGTCGAATGACATTCCCGACGGCTGGGAGGGTCTGGATATAGGCCCCAAGACGAGGGAAAAGTTTGCCGCAGCCATCAAGGAAGCCAAGACTATCCTTTGGAATGGTCCTGCCGGCGTGTTCGAGTTCCCGAAGTTTGAGGCCGGTTCCCGCGCTATAGCCGAGGCCATTGTAGAGGCTACAGCCAACGGCGCCTACTCGCTCATCGGCGGTGGCGACTCCGTGGCCTGCATCAACAAGTTTGGCATGGCCGACAAGGTGTCCTACGTATCTACGGGCGGCGGCGCTCTGCTGGAGGCTATCGAAGGCAAGACTCTGCCCGGTATCGCAGCCATCACTGGAGAGAAATAATCTGACACACATATCATAGGAAAGCAACTTCGGTATAAAAGACTGCCGTAAGTTGCTTTCTTTATTTTCGATTATGAGAAGCAAAGCAGCTATTATAATCTGTTCTCTGCTCGTCGTGATGTCGCTGACATGCTCCTGCGGCAAGGGGCAGCAGAAGCCTGTCAGGACCGCAAAGACAGAGAAGATCAGGGCGGATCTGAGAGTCGGCGTAATGCCGGTCATGGACTGCCTGCCCCTCTACTACGCCAGCGAGAACAGGCTCATCGGCAAGGACGCCGGCCACGTAGAGCTTGTCACCTACTTCTCCGCCCTCCAGTGCGCCGCGGCGCTTAGGGACGGCAAGGTGGACATGGCCTACATCTCCCAGCCCGAGGCCATTTGGCTAAGGGGACAAGGCTGCAGGATCAGAGCCCTTGCCTCTACCGACTGCGACATGACCGTCGTGACCAACCGCAGCAAGCGTCTCAAGAAACTCAGCGAGCTCAGCGGGCGCACCATCGCCATCAGCCGTCACAACCCTTCCGACCTTCTCCTCGACGAGATAGCCACGATAACCGGCATCAAGCCCTACTACTTGCTCAGGCCGCAGATCAACAACATCGTGGTGCGTCGGCAGATGCTTGACGACGGCCAGACAGACGCCGCCGTGCTCCCCTCCCCCTACGACATGATCTCGATAAAGAGCGGCAACAAGAAGGTGTACGAGAGTGGGAAACTGAAGATACGCCTCGGCACGTTTGCAGCACACGACACCGTCATAGCCGCAAAAGCCACAAGGATCAAGACCTTGCTCACAGCCTACGACGAGGCCGCCGGCAAACTGAATGCAGGCAAGGCCAGGACGGACAGCATATTGATAAAGAAATACAAGTTGAAACCGGAGGAAATTGGGCTCATAAAGCTGCCCGTCATCCCCGCCCTCAGACCCGTAAGAAGAGAGGACTTCACAAAGGTAGCCCGCTGGTGCATGAAGCGGGGATACATCAAGGCCATGCCCAGTGAGGCAGACTTTATCAGCACCAAATTCGTAACGAGAAAATGAAAGAAGAAAGCTTTGAGAATCTATACAACAGCGCCATCGATATGCTGGACGAGCGGCGGCTGGGAGAAGCGATACCGATACTCCACAAGATGGTGGACAAGGTCGGCTCGTGGCAATTGCTCGACGAACTGGAAAATCTGAACGCTTCCTACCTGCTGTTGCTCAAATACATGCAGCGGGGTATCACTGACCCGGGAAGGAGCGACCAGCACACAAACTTCATCGCCGCAGCCTATAACATCGCAGAGAAGGCCGCGTCGCTGCTCCGTCTGAAGTCCGTCCCCGCTACCCGCCAGCTGCCCGCCATACTGAGAAGCCTGGAGGACCTCGGTATGAAGAGCATCACGGGTGCCGCAGGCGATGCCGACAAGGCGGTCCACGAGCACACGGCCGAGGAGCTCTTTCACGCCATGTCGGAGGCGGGCATATGGAGCGAAGACTCCGTCCGGCAGGCCGACGATGTGCGCAACTCGGCCTTCGTTACCGAGGACGATAAAATCATGATGATAAGCGGTATAGCCATCAGTTGCCTCTACCACTTCGACGCCCTCAAGGTGCAGTTTCTCGCGCTCTGGTATGCCGAGTGCGAGAGCATCCGACTCCGCCTCCTGCTGCTTATAGCCATCGTGTTCACCACACAGCGCTACGAGAAGCGCCTCTTCGCCTACAGCGCCCTCACCGCCCGCTTCAGGAGTCTCGCCGACCTGCCCTACTTCCGTGAGGACCTGGTCACACTCCAGATACTGACACTCGAGACGCTCTGCACGCACGAGGTAAACCGGAAGCTGCGCGAGGAGATCATCCCCACGATGCTCAAGAATCGCAACTTCAATCCCATGCAGTTTGGCACCGACAAGCTCGAGGACCTGGACAGCAGCAATCCCGAGTGGAAAAAGCTTGAGGGCACGATGGGCAAACTCGCAGAGCTCGAGGCGCGCGGCGCAGACGTCTACTATAGCACCTTCTCCCAGCTTAAGCGTTACCCGTTCTTCAAGGAGGAGGCCAACTGGTTTCGCCCGTTCGACATCCACTACTCCGCCCTGCCCGATAACATCCGCACCATCAAGGACACAGGCATCATCTCCACCCTGCTCAAGAGCAGCGTTCTGCCGGACAGCGACAAATATTCCTTCTGCTTTCTGGCGGACCTGATGGACGAGAAGCAGCGCAACTTCCTCTCCTCGGCTATGCCCGGCGAGGACATCGCGGACAGCGACAACGGGAATCAGAGAGAGGTGGTGGCCCGCAATTATCTGCGCGATCTGTTCCGCTACTTCAACCTATGGACCGGGAAGAAACCGGCCGATCCGTTCCTCGGCGACACCGTCTTTATCACCAATCCTCTCCTCGCCGCCCACCTGACAGACAACGACAGTATCAGCCGCATCAGCTCCTACGCCATCGACGTTAAGGAGTATGACACCGCCATAGCCTATCTGGAGAAATACGACCACCGCCTCGCGCCCAACGCGTCCATCTGTCAGAAGCTCGGCTTCTGCCTGCAGCGCAAAGGCCGCTACGAGGAAGCCATAAAGAGCTATGAACAGGCGCTCACCATAGACAGCAGTTCGAAATGGACGCTCCGCCATCTGGCTCACGCATATCTGCTCACAGGCAAGCCCGCAGAGGCGCTCAAATACTACCGGCAACTGGAAGCCTGCGGCGTACAGGACGCACACGTAGCCATACGCGAGGGCGAGTGTCTGGCCCGCGAGGGAAAATATGCCGAGGCTCTGAAAGAGTTTTACAAGGCCGAGTACCTCGGCGGCGGTGATCAGGCGGCCCGGGCTCTGGCATGGTGCTCCGTGATCACGGGCGACACCGCAACGGCCACGAAATACTACGACAAGATAATAAACAGCGATGGCTGCCAGCCCTACGACTACATCCCGGCGGGCCACGCAGCGTGGATAGCAGGCGACATCAGCAAGGCCGCCGACCTCTACATCAAAGCCTATGAGAAGATGGAGAAAGGTACATTCTATCCAAAGTTTTTCGCCGACGCCGACATCCTCAGTTCTCACGGCATTACGAAGGAGGACTTACTTTTAATGTACGACATAATACTACAGAAATGAAAGAGATAAAGTGGGCACGCATTTATGACTACGTCAAAGCCCTGCGGGACAACGCTACGCAGGCGGCTGACAACTATCTGGTGCTTGTGGACAGACTCTGGCCGCGGGGAATAAGCCGCGCCGAAGTGCCTCTGGACTGCTGGGCGAAGGACATAACGCCCACGACGACCCTGCGCCAGCAGTATCACAAAGGTATGATCGACTACAGCGAATTTGCAAAGCGCTACAACAAGGAACTGGAGAACAACCCGCAGTTTGCCGACTTCATAGCAACCCTGCGCCGCGAGGCCGAGATGAAGGACGTCATGCTGCTGTACGCCAGCAAGACTCCCGAGCAGAGCCACATCCCTACCCTTCGCCGCCACATAGAGAGCGCGCTCGGCATGTAGCGCTGTCAGCACAGCGGACACATCAGGCCGATAACCGGCCCGGGGACCATCTACGCCATGAGGCTCGTCGATACGCATTAATATAGCAGGGCTCTCACACCCCGGTAAGGGAATAAAATGTGGGACACATAACACGAACTATGTGTCCCGCATTTTATTGTCTCTTTTCCTGAAACCGGTGCGCGCAGCCGCACATTGCGCCAAGCACCACTATATCTCCTGCATGGATACCGCAAGGAGGACGAACAAAAGGCAAAATCGCCATAAAACAAAACACCCCGGCAAGCGAATGTCGGGGTGATAGTGTGACGCTGTAGGGATTCAAACCCTAAACCTTCTGATCCGTAGTCAGATGCTCTATTCAGTTGAGCTACAGCGCCGGGCTGCTTTTCTTCGAAAGCATTGCAAAAGTACAGCTTATTTTTGATTTGGCAAAGCCTTCGGGCTCTTTTTTGCGCCTGTTTCGATGGTTTTCTCCGATTTCGGCTTATTTCCCCTGCGTTTCGGAGTAAAACCGGAGGAAACTTTGCCGTTGAACACATTGAGCCGGAGTATGAGGTGCAGCATTGCATAACTGTAGGACGCGTCGGTCTCTGTATCTGAGCGGCCGAGGGCGCTGATGGTGCGTGTGATGTTGCTGCGGCGGTGCAGGATGTCGTTGACCTGCAGCCTCACGATGAGCGGCGACCCGCGAAAAAAACGCTGCGTGAGCCTGGCGTCCCAGATCAGTTCGTTGGTATTCATGCTGCTCGCCGAATAGCCGCGGCGGGTATTGAGGCGCATCTCCGTCTCCGCCGTCATCCTCCAGGGCAACTGGACGCTCACCTCGCCGCTTACCGAACCGTCGCGCGTGTTCATGTTGGAGGACGGGAGGAGCTTGTTATCCGTATGGCGGTAGCGCATGCGCCCTCCGATGCGCGCCTCGAGCCATTCGTTGTGATACCGCAGGTTCACCCTGCCGCCGAGGCGTGTGGTGCGCGTGGTGTTCTTCTCGCTGCTGCTCTGCCGCCCCGTGGAGAGAAAGCCGACGTTGTGGTCGTAGCCGATGTCGGCGCTCCAGTTGAGCCGAAGACCCTTGAGGAATGCAAGCGGCGTGGACATGGAGAAATTGGAACTCGCAGACCAATTGCCGTTGATGTTCTTTGGCTCGGTAGTGCGCACGCCGCTCTCAGTGTCATACGTCACGGCCGTACCGATGTCGTTGGAGCTCTGGCTGAGAGAGGTATTGGCGTCGAACGAGAGGCCCGAGACGGGGAAGAACTTGTTGTAGAGCAGGCGGAAGTCGTTTTGCCAGGCGGGCTTGAGGTCAACACCGGTGATATGGATGTTGAGGGCGTCGCTGTTGTCCACAGTCGGGATGCGGTAGTTCATCGACGGGTCGTTGCTGTGCCCGCTGTAGTTGAACTCAAACTTTTCATTGCGGCTGAAACGATAGCGAAAGAATGCGTTGGGCCTGAAGCGAAGGAGCTCACGGTTCAGAGTAGTGTCGATGGAAGCCTGGCGGTAGTCCATATGCGTGATGTGGTAGCTCACGTTTGTGCCCATGCGGGCGTTGACGCGCCGCGTATTCCACGACATGGAGAGAGAACCGGTATAATTAAAGTCGTTGGTGGTAGAGTAATGGGAATTGCGATAGCTGAGCACTGCTTCGAGCGAGTCGCGGCTGTCCGGCAGATCGCCGAGCGAATGGCTCACGTCGCGCCATGAGGGAAGCGAGTCGAGCTCATAGAGCGAGCGGTCGCCGCGGTTGCGGCTGCGCGAGGCCGACATGCCAACATGGAGATTGAGCCCACGGACTATCGGCTCGGTATAGCTGACGCGGCCACTGTAACCCCAGGAGTGGGACGGTGTGCGTGTGTACTGGTCCTGCACGACATTCCTGCGACTACCCTTGCGGCGGAAGTAGAGGATGTCGGAGAGGCGAAAACTCTCGCCCTCGCCCTCAGAGGAGCGCGCTGAGAGGTCCATCTCCACATTGCGCCCCATGCGGTTGAGCCGCCTCACCACCATGGCGTTTGCAGAGAAGGAGTAGCCGTCGGAAGAGCTCTTGCTGCTGTTCTCATTCCTGTTGATAGCGGATTTATAAAATGCAGAGTCAGAGCCCACAGGCACATCGCTCAGGAAGATATGGTCGAGGGGGCGGGATATCAGATCATCGGCGTAGGGGTCCGCATCAAAGCGCGCCGAGCGGGCGGACGTGTAGCCGCTGGAATGGGTCTTGCTGCCATCGGTGTTGACGATGACGGAGGTCAGAGTATCCGGATGCCATTCCATGCGCGCACCAAAGCCGTAGGAACTGCTTTTATTGCGGTTGTAGCGGTCAGAGAGGGAGAACTGGGAGGCCTGCGTGGCGCCGGTATAGTTCTCCGAGCTCCTCCATGTGCGTCCGTGCGAACGATTGTCCGAAGCATGGACACGCCCACCGAGCTCAAAGCGGCCGTTCTCCTTCTTGTCGCGCCCGTTGGTAAAGTTGAAGTCGGCGCCTATCGACTTGTTGTCCGAGCGTGCATCGTCGTCGGCCATGTTACCGTTGAGCGTGATGCGCGAGCGGTCAGTCATCCTGTTGGCAAAGGCCTTCTGGATGTAGCGTCCCTCCGTACCAATCGCGGCGTCGTAGGAGGTAATCCAACTCTCGTTGAGCTCCTTTTTGAGCTCTATATCCATTACGGTCTGCTCATTGCCGTCGTCGATACCCGTCTGCTCGGTGTAATCACTCTTCTTCTCGTAGGTCTTGATGCGCTTGACCAGTTCGGCGGGAAGGTTCTTCATCGCCGTGCCCTTGCGCCCCTTAAAGAAATCCTTGCCATTGATCTTGAAGTCGGCTATTACCTTGCCGTTGTATGTGATATTGTTGCCGTCCACCTCCACTCCCGGTAGAAGTTTGATTAGCTCCTCCAGCGCTTCGCCCTCAGGCACATTGTAGTCCTCGGCATTGAAACTGGTAGTGTCTTCCTCGATCTTCATCTCGCCGCGCGTGGCCCTGACCACGGCGCCCGCGAGCGCCACGTCGTTGACGGCCAGCAGCAGCGTGTCGGCCGCCGTCTTGCTTCGCTTCAGCGCCGCGGCAGGGATATACCGCTGGCGGTAACCCGTGCACGAGATGCGCAGGAAGCAGGAAGTCCGCGTGGGGATGCTCAGGGTGAACACGCCGAGCGTGTCGGCCGCAGTGCCGCGCACGAAAGAGCTGTCGCGTGTGAACAGCACCACGTTCGCCCCGACCACGGGCTCGTGCGTTAGGCTGTCCACCACCACACCGCGATACTGCCGCTGCCCTATGGCGGACAGAGGAAGGGAAATAATAATGATGAGAAATATAATATGTAGCGCGCGTAACAGATTATGCGGCATTCTGTATCTTTTTGCGATCATACTTTTTAGACTCGCGTCGGGCCCGAAGGTTTAGCGTTTGTTTCAAATTGGTCATAAAATTACGCAAATCCTCTCAGACCTCCGCCCTTCCATACAGAATAAAATCCTCGTGGAAGAAGAAGAATTTCTACTCGCAGATAAAATAATTTATCTCGTAGTAGACGATCGTTCTACTCGCAGAAGAAAAAATTTATCTCGCAGTAGAATTTACCCCTCTCGCAGAAGCTGAATTTTACATACTTACTCAGCCTCCGAGAATGCCTTCCGGTCGTCAGAGGCTGCCTCATGAAACTAACTTCGCGCACGCAAACGATGAATATTCCCATACCCCGAATACTCATTTCCGCACACTCCAAAAAACCTTCCGCTTAATTCAAAAACTACATTTGAGATGAGGAAAAACATGTTTGAGATATTTCAAAACATCTCAAATGTAATTTTGGCCCTCTACGAAGTACTGAAAATCACATATTTACAAAGGGTCGAAAACAGCCTCTAAGTCGTCGGCAAGAGGCCTAACGGAACACGAAGTAAGTGTTCCGGCGTCATGATAACGGCGTCCGGGGCGCAGGATTATGAATTTCCCTGCTTTTACCGATACCTGTATGACGTAGCTCAGCTCACAGCATAAACCAGCCCGGCTACCATATACATGGCAACCGGGCTGGTTATTATTATACTGCTAATATCGTCGTCTGTTTATGCGAGGCACGTTTTCGCCGCGCGGGATGTGTCAGTCGAAGAAATAGTCGAGATCCTTGAGCAGCGGGTGATGCTTATCCTTCTCGGAGAGGATGATTTTGTCGGCGGGCACAGGCCACTTGATATTGAGCTCGGGATCGTTCCACATGACGGCGCCTTCGCTCTCGGGGCAATAGTAGTTGTCGCACTTGTACTGGAACACCGCCACATCGCTCATCACTGCAAATCCGTGGGCGAAGCCGCGCGGGATGAGGAACTGCCGGTGATTGTCCTCCGTCAGCTCCACGCCGACGTACTGCTTGAAGGTCGGCGAACTCTTACGCATATCCACGGCCACGTCGTAGACGGCACCTCTCACCACTCTCACGAGTTTCGCCTGGGAGTGCTCGCCCTTCTGGAAGTGCAGGCCACGGAGCACACCATAGGAGGAGCGGCTCTCGTTGTCCTGAATGAAATTGATTGGCCCCACCTTGCTCTCAAATTCCTTCTTGTTATAGCTCTCGAAGAAATATCCGCGGGCGTCGGGGAACACGCGCGGCTCGATGATGAGCACGCCGTCGATAGCTGTCTTAATTACGTTCATTGCTTTATAATTTTCCGTCTGCCCTCTGGAGCAGATACTTGCCGTATTCGTTCTTGCTCATCGGCAGAGCCACCTTGCGGAGCGTATCGGCGTCTATCCAGCCCTGCGTGAAGGCGATATCCTCCAGGCAGGCCACCTTGAGGCCCGTGCGCTTCTCTATAACCTCGATAAAGGTCGAGGCCTCGGCGAGCGAGTCGTGCGTGCCGGTGTCGAGCCATGCGAAGCCGCGCGCCAGACGCTGCACCCTGAGCTGTCCGCGCTTGAGATACTCCTCGTTGACCGTTGTTATCTCCAGTTCGCCGCGGGGTGAGGGCTTGATGTGCTTTGCAATATCTACCACGCTGTTGGGATAGAAATAGAGGCCCACCACGGCGAAGTTGGACTTCGGGTGAAGCGGTTTCTCCTCGATGCCCAGGGCTTTGCCGTCGGCGTCAAATTCGACCACGCCGTAGCGCTCGGGATCGTTGACGTGGTAGCCAAAGATGGAAGCCGAACCGTCCTTCTCCACATTGAGCGCGCTGGCCTTAAGCAGGCCCGTGAAACCACTGCCGTAGAATATGTTGTCGCCAAGCACGAGGCAAACGCTGTCGTCGCCGATAAATTTCTCTCCGATGATGAATGCCTGCGCCAGACCGTCGGGCGAGGGCTGCTCGGCATACTCGAAGTGGACACCAAAGTTCGCCCCATCGCCGAGGAGGCGCTTGAAGCCCGGCAAGTCGTAGGGCGTGGAGATGATGAGAATATCCCGGATTCCGGCCAGCATGAGCACAGAGATGGGATAATAGATCATAGGCTTGTCGAAGATGGGAAGCAACTGCTTGCTCACGCCCTTCGTGATGGGATAAAGTCGTGTGCCGGAGCCGCCGGCAAGAACTATTCCTTTCATAATGGCCCTTATTTAGAATATGATTTACTGCTTGACAAACCTGCTGTAGATGATGGAGATTTTTACATCGCCCGTATCGCCGCCCACAAGCCGCGTAGAGGACAGCGAGAGGTCATTGCGCACACGGGTGAGCACCTTCTGCGTGGTGTAGCCGTTGCTCTGCTGACTGTAGTTGGTCGTGACGGGCACAAGCAGCACCTTGTTCCAGTTGGGATGCTTAGCCTCCCACGCGGCATACTTGGCGGCTATCTGCGCCTGAGAGTCGGAACTTGTGACGCCCGACTCCGAGCGGCGCGTATTATACATGTTGGAAACGAGGGACGAGATGTTGCTGAATGTGTAAGCGTTCTCGCTGGTGCTGAAGGTCGTAACGAATGAAGTCACGCCGTCGGCCACCTCGCTGTTCTCGAAAAACGAGTAGAGCTTGTCAGCCCTGACCATCAGGAGCGAGCCCGGGATGGAGAGGTTGTAGTCGGTCTGCTTGCTGTCGTTGACGCGGACAAAGGAGATCTTGGCGCTGTTGATGGTGTCTGAGGCGTGCTCGCCGCTGTAGATGCTGTCCACAGGCAGGGTCACCTCAGTGTAGAGGCCCACGGGCGTCTTGAGGTAAGTGTAGCCGGTAGCATTGAGCAAGGGATCGATATTCTTGTTCTCCACCCTCGTGTTCTGCAGCACCTCCTCCGTCGCAGCCATCCTCTGCACGCCGTTGACCACTGAGTCGCCGTCCAGATAGCGGAAGTAGACGCTCATCGAAGCATTGTCGATGCTGAGCATAGTCCCGTCGCCGGATATCAGCCGGTAGTAGAAGCCCGGACATACGTGGTGGATAAAGCTGTAGGAACTGGAGTAATTATTCGGATTGTCGTAATACTTGCGCATGATGAATGTGCCGTAGGACTTGGGAAGCCTGATGCGGACGTTGCGGTTGCGGCTCTCCACGTTCTTAAGGCTGTCGGAAAGCGTCATATTAACGACGGAGAACGTAATCTCCCGCTTGATGGACGAAGGGCTCTTGCTGACGTACTGCCAGGGGTCAATGTTGGAATAGTAGGACATGTTCTCCTTCATCACGTTGGCCGTGTCGAGCTCGTAGATGCCGAGCTTCATCGAGTTGAGCGAGTCGCCGTAATAGGAGGAGATGTAGAGACGTATCTCAGCGGAGTCGGCTTCCACCTGACCGTTGTCCTTCACGAGATTGTTAAGGTCGGGAAAGGACATGTCCTCGAGCGTGTGAAACTGGCCGAGGAAGTCGCAGTAGGTAGTGGCGTTGGTCTCAGGGTCGGTGATCTTGCCGAGGTAACTGGTGGATGTCGTGCCGAGCACACTGTCGGCCTTAATCGTTCTGGTGAACACGCTGTAGACGCCCTGCGAGATGGACATCTTGTCGTTGCCCGGCATTATCTTGTCTCCGATGGTGCCCGTATCGTCGGAGCATGCGACGGACATACACAGCACAAACTGTATGGCGCAAAAGGCGGCAATCTTCTTTTCCAAATTCACTCGATATTTCATTAGCGGATAAATACAAAAATATTCCGTCGACCTGCAATGTGCAAGCGCTTCCGCCCGCCCGCTATCCGGGCATGCTGTAGCGAACTGCACACATATTCAGAGACCGACTCTAAACGCCGTCAAAAGTACTAATAATTTTGCTATTCCTCCCCCTTTGGCCGTTATTCCTATGTTAGTTTTTTATAAAAGTCTCCGTAAGCCGCAGCATAGTTTCCGTCCGAATACGGAAGTATCGGTTTGCCGAGGCTCTTAGCATAGTCAATGAATTCGGGATCTATGTTCTCTGCGCCGAGGGTAACGGCATCGGCGTAATAGATGCCGAGCTTGATAAGGTCGGCGGCGGACTCGAATTTGAGGTTCTCCTTCTTGAGCAGAGTCTTGGTGACATTACGGGTCAGCAGGCAGGCGCTGAAGTTCTCCTGCAGCGGACGGGTGAGAGTGACGTCATTGAGCTCGAAGACCACCTTCGATTTGGCAAAGATCGGCTCGTCCTTAAAAGCGGTCTTGATGTAGAGCGGAGTCACGGCCGATATCCAGCCCTGACACTGCACCACGTCGGGAGTCCAGCGGAGCTTCTTGACTGTCTCGAGCACACCGCGCGCATAGAATACGGCGCGTTCGCCATTGTCCTCATACTCCTCGCTGCTTCCTTCGTCGCCTATGATGCCGCGCTTGTCAAAGTAATCATCGTTGTCGATAAAATAGACCTGCATCCTGGCGCTCTGGAGAGAGGCCACTTTGATGATAAGAGGATGGTCATTGCCCGCGATTATGATATTCATACCCGAGAGACGGATTACCTCATGAAGCTGATTTCTTCTCTCATTGATGCAGCCCCACTGCGGCAGAAACGTGCGTATCTGACAGCCGCTCTCCTGTATTCCCTTCGGCACATTGCAGCCTCTTATAGTCATCGGGCTTTCCGGGAGATAGGGCAAAATTCCCTGATTTACGAATAATACTTTTTTGACGTCCATTGGCGTTAACTTTCTAAAAGCGAAGATACAAAAATATCTTCACCTGGCAAAATCAAGCGTTATCAAAATAAAAAACCGGACGACTCCGGGGCCTATTTTGCAATCTCAGAGCACAGTCCTCAGCGCCCGTAGGCGGATAGTTATTTATTGCTATGCTGAAGCGAGGGAGAGGCCCGCACCTGTCACGCACGATGTCACAATGACCGGACTTGCGTTCCCGTCTCCCGCACCACCTTTGGGGTTAACACCTGCTTTTGTGGATAAATGAGGCATCCGTTATTCCGCGAGTGAATTTTATGCATTGCGGAATGCGTCAGATTCTCCCCCGGAATGGGGCAAAATCACCCTTTGTAAATAGCTGTAAATCAACATCGTCAAGAGGGCAAAATTACATTTGAGACGTTTTAAAACATCTCAAATGTAATTTTCCTCAGGTGCCTTGTGAGTAACCGCGAATGCGGAACGTTTTTTCAGATGTGTGGAAACAGTGTCCTCCCACGTTGAATTATTCACAAAATATGCATACCGGTGGGCGCCCGAAGACGCGGCATTTTCCTCGTGTCGGGGGAACGCGGTGCGCTTCACGAAGAGGCCAGAGCCGCTCTGCCCGGCCGGGTCACACAAAGGCCTTCCATGCAGCGGTCATTTATAATATGCGTCGCTCACGTCGTCCGCAGCATTCTGCTTCTGCACCCTTATCATATTGACGAGCATGCCCTGTCCGCCCTTTTCCGCCTTGAGGACCGTTCTCTCAGGACAGTCGTCACGGAAACCGACTTTCAGGCCACTGCATATGGAATTGAATTTTCCCTCCGACTCGATGGCTGTCTGATAGGGAACTTTCCCAGAATACCAATAGCAGAAGCAATCGGTAAGATTGGCGGAAGCCCCGTTTTTGAGCAGAAATCCTGTGCTCATCTGGTCGCTGTAACAGTAATAGCACCAGTTGTTGCTCTGCTCTATCAGAAATCCGCAGCTCCCTTCGTATACCTGCTGCCCTTTGGGAATATAGAGCGGGTGTATGTTCCTGAGCGAATTGCCGCCACTCTTGATCCATACGCCGTAGTGAACCGAAGCGATGCGCATATTCGTAAGCGTGTTGTCATATCCCTCTATCAGCACACCTACAGCATCTGAATGATTGTTGCCGACGATGTTCACGTCCGAGATGTCCGCGTCTGCGGAACCGCTGTTCGCACCGTATTTGATATGCAGTCCTATCTGCGTATTCTTGATCGACACATCCTGCACCTTTGTCTCGCGGCCTCCGTCGATCGACACGCCATTGGCCACGCCCGAGCCGTCTATGATGCCGCCGTAGAGCCCGTAGTTGCTGCCGTTGATGGTGATATTGTTCTTCTTATGCAGCGCGCCGAGGCGTATCACGGCCTCCCCTGCCTGCCAATTGGCGGCGGCCTTAATCACGGCATAGTTGGAGAGCACCAGGCACACGCTTCTGGTCGGGTCGGAGGATGTGAGCAGAGGATGCGAGAGGAGATATGTGCCGTCGGGGAAGAAGATAGTTCTGTTGGGGTGAGCGTCCAGCAGCCGCTGCAGGGTGTCGGCCACGTCGGCCTTACCATCGTTGCTGATACCGTAATCCAGGACATTGAGGTAATCGTTTGAGGCGGGCGTATGAGGCCTTTTGCGCCCCATGGCATTCATGTCCGCCGTTCCTATTATCAGGCACAGCAGTACGGCAATCAGCGGCAGGTGCAGTGACGCGGGTTCTCTTCTCATCTCTTTGTTCATCTCGTTCATTATGATTTCAGGGTTTGCTAATGTGTTATTGGTAATTTGTCTGTCCTCGTGCGATAAAAACGAAGTAGCTAAGGGAATAGATTATTTCTCTTAGCTCCTTTATTGTGCACAACTCTATGATTGGATATCAGAGCTGATCCTTCTCGATGTCCTTGAAGTATCGGTATGTGCCTACTTTCAGTTCGTCCGTAGCGGCTTCGTCGCACACGATGATGCCATGGCGGTGCAGCTGGAGCACGCTGATGGTCCACATCTGGGTCACTGGGCCTTCTACAGCAGCCTGCAGGGCCTTTGTTTTGTTGTGACCATTGCAGAGGATCATCACTTCCTTTGCGGCCATCACCGTACCTACGCCGACAGTCAGCGCATGGGTTGGCACATTGTTCATGTCACCGCCAAAGAAGCGCGAATTGGCTATGCGGGTGTCGGTCGTGAGGGTCTTGACGCGGGTCAGCGAACTGAGAGAGGAGCCCGGCTCATTGAAGGCTATATGTCCGTCGGGGCCGATGCCGCCTATGAACAGGTCTATGCCGCCTGCCTGCCGAATCTTCTCCTCGTAGGAAGCGCACTCTGCCTCGAGATCCTTGGCATTACCGTTGAGGATGTGGATGTTTTCCTTCGGGCAATCGATGTGAGAGAACAGATTCCTGTACATAAAGGAGTGGTAGCTCTCGGGATGGCTCTCGGGGAGGCCCACATACTCGTCCATATTAAAGGTCAGGACGTTCTTGAAGCTCACACGGCCCTCCTTGTTGGCCTTGACCAGGTTCTGGTACATTCCGATAGGCGAAGAGCCCGTGGGAAGGCCCAGCACAAAGGGATGATCGGCTGTCGGGCCGAAGGCATTGATTTTATTGGCTACATAGTCGGCTGCCCATCTGGACAAATTCTCGTAATCCGGTTCTATAATTACTCTCATGATGTATTTTATTGAATTCTACAATAGGCAAAGTTAGTTATTATTTCCGAGGATATAAGCCTGCGGGGCATATTTATTTGTATTGCTGCTCTCTTTCGTAGCGGCCCTGAGCGGCGGGAATATAATCTCCCGCATCATATATGCCGCCCACATCAGCACGGCGAGGCTTATGATGAGGCCAAGAGTCCAGAACACGAACTCGAGCACATACAGCGCCACGGGCGTGGCCGGCTGTCCCTCCATCATGACGGCCGTCGCGTTGTCGTATACACCCATCATCAGAGCCGCAGCAGGCAGCAGGAACAGGCCGAGCAACACCACCGTCACGGCTCCGAGCGACACGAGGCGCAGCCACACGCCGCCCCCGCGCTTTCGCATCTCGCGGAAGCCCGTCCTGACGGAGCCGAAGAAGCCCGCATCGCGAAGCATATACTCGTACTGGGCTATATAGAACGGCACTATCATCACCAGCACATACACTCCCAGCGCCGCAAAGAACCACGCCGAGACCCTGACGCCACAGAAGATGAGCGCGGCCGCGATGATGCCGAATGTAACGAGCGAGAGGAGGCAGAACTGCAGGAACCTGAGCGCCGCGTAGCGCTCCTCTGCGAAGGTGTGCTTTGCGGCCCCGACCTCAGAGCCCATCAGCATGAAGACCAGCCCACGCCATACTACGAACAGCAATACGGCGATCAGCAGGCCTGCGGCATACTTTATAAAGATGCCCATATCAATGTAATGATAAGGGAAATAGGACACGGCGTCCATCCTCACCTCGCCGACATTGCCCGTGAGCGTTGCAGCGAGCACCAATGCTATCAGAGCGGTAAAGATCAGCAGCGGGCGGGGCTTTTGCCTGAGGCTTTTCCAGAAGGCTCTGGAACCGGCCTTCAGCGCTCCGCCTAATGACAAATCGAAGTCTTTTGTCGTTTTATACTCCTCCATATCGATGATTGACTATTTTTATTTGCGAAGTTACGAAAATATCTGCGTATCTTTGCCCTGCGGAAAAGAAAACAAGCAATGAGCGACAAAATTATCTCGTGGGGATTTATCGGTTGTGGCGAAGCGACGGAGAAGAAGAGCGGACCGGCCTTCTCGCTGGTCGAGGGCTCGCGCGTCGTAGCGGTGATGAGCCGCAGCCGCGACAAGGTATGCTCCTACGCCAAGCGCCACAACATACCGGTATGGTACACCGACGCCCAGCAGCTCATCGACGACCCGGACGTCAACGCCGTATACATTGCCACGCCGCCGTCCACCCACGCCACATACGCCATCATGGCCCTCAAGTCTGGCAAGCCCGCCTACGTCGAGAAGCCGCTGGCCTCCAACTATCAGGACTGCGGGCGCATCAACCGCATCGCGGAGAAGACGGGTGTGCCCTGCTTTGCCGCCTACTACCGCCGCTACCTGCCCTACTTCCAGAGAGTCAAGCAGCTTATCAACGAGGGCCAGATAGGCAAGGTGATGAATGTGCAGCTCCGCTTCGCCGCGCCGCCGCGCGACCTGGACTACAACAGCAAGGACCTACCCTGGCGTGTACAGCCCGACATCGCCGGCGGAGGCTACTTCTACGATTTCGCGCCCCATCAGATAGACATGCTGCAGGAGATCTTCGGCCCGATAGTGGAAGCCAAGGGCTACAAGGACAACAGAGCTGGCCTCTACGAGACGGAGGACACAGTCAGCGCCGCTTTCCGTTTTGCCTCAGGCCTTCCGGGCTCGGGCTCATGGTGCTTCGTGGCCCACGAGTCGGCCAAGGAGGACCGCATACAGATCATTGGCAACAAGGGCGAGATCAGTTTCTCCATCTTCACCTACGAGCCCATCGTTCTCCACACGGAGCGCGGGCGGGAGGAGATTGTCGTGAAGAATCCCGAGCACGTACAGCTGCCGCTCATCCGCCTCATCGTAGAGCACCTGCAGGGCAAGGCCATCTGCACCTGCGACAGCGTGAGCGCCACCTCGGTCAATTGGGTAATGGACAGGATACTCGGCAAGATCTGAATGGTGTACGCTCCTCTCATTCTACGGCGCCTCACGATGTTGCTCACGGCGCTGATGCTCCTCTCTGTCAACACAGCCATGGCCGACGCCCCGGAAAAGAAGCACGGCTCTGTCCTCAGGCGGATCTTTCATCACCTCACCGACATAGATACGGCTTACATCACTCCTGCGAAATACAAATTCTCCACAATGGTGCAGGCGAGCAATTACCTCAACTATTACAGTTTCTCGAGCAAGGGCAGTGGTGATGACGACAATACGCAGCGCATCAGGCTCATCACCAAGCCGCGGCTTAAGATGGGTCCTTACTTCGGCTGGAGGTGGCTGTTCTACGGCTACCAGTTTGACGTCCTGCGCACAGGCACGGGCGACAAGACCTCGGGCTACAACATAAGCCTCTACTCCAACGCCTTCGGCATCGATTATATCCGCGAGAAGAACAGGGGCGACTTTACCATCTCGGGCACGTCCGGATTCGGGGACAACGAGAACCTGCACGACATCCACTACGACGGCCTGAGCACCTACACCAGCAATCTGAACGTCTACTATATCTTCAATCACCGCCACTTCTCCTACCCCGCCGCGTTCAGCCAGACCACACAGCAGAGGAAGAGTTGCGGCTCATGGAAGCTCGGCTTCATCTACTCCCACCAGAGGATCACCTACGACTTCACCCGCCTGCCCTTCTCCAGCGACAGCGTCAGGGCGCTCATCTACGACGGTCTGAAGAGCGGTAACGTCAACTATTACGACTACAGCGTCAACTTCGGCTACTCGTACAACTGGGTTCCGGCGCGCAATCTGCTCGTGGCCGCATCGCTCACGCCCGCCCTGGGCTACAAGTTCACCAAGGGCCAGAACATCAGCCACAAGGAGATATTCTCCAGCCGCAACATCAACTTCGACGTCATCTCGCGCATCGGCTTTGTCTGGAACACGGGGCGCATCTTCGCCGGCACGTCGGCCATCATCCACGCCTACAATTATCACAAGCCGCAGTTCAGTGTCAGCAACGCCATCACGGTGGTCAACGTATACGCCGGCATCAATTTTCTGAGATTATAATGACAGACTTTAAGGCCCATCCACTTCCCACAGAGCGCCATCCGCTCACGCCCTTCCTGCCGGAGGGCACAAAGCTCCTGATGCTCGGCAGCTTCCCGCCTCCACTCTCCCGCTGGTGCATGCACTTCTTCTACCCCAACTATATCAACGACATGTGGCGCATCTTCGGCCTGATATTCCGCGGCGATAGGGACGCGCTCGTCGACACGGAGAAGCGCACATTCCGGCTGGCGGAGATAAAGCAGCTCCTCTGCGAGCGCCATATCGGCATATTCGACACGGCCACCGAAGTGAGGCGCCTCGAGGGCAATGCGAGCGACAAATCGCTCGAGATAGTCCGCCCCACCGACCTCACCGCCCTGACGTCGGGCCTGCCGGCGCTGACCGCCATAGCCGCCACGGGAGGCAAAGCCGCGGAGGAGATAGCCGCCGGCCTGAACGTCACCGTGCCCCGCACCGGGACGGCGCAGCCCGTAAGCATCAGCGGCAGACAGCTGAACTTCTGGCGAATGCCCTCCTCCAGCCGCGCCTACCCGATGGCCATAGAGAAAAAGGCCGAAGCCTACAGAGCGATGATGAGAGCCGAAGGAATCATATCAGAATAAAGAACAACAGTACAAATACAGAGAAAGATGAGAACGATAAAGGAAATATATAAGATAGGCCACGGCCCCTCGTCGAGCCACACCATGGGCCCGGCGCGTGCAGCTCAGATATTCGCCGACGCAGTCGACGGCACGCAGAAGGCCAGCATCACCCTCTACGGCTCCCTCGCCGCCACCGGCAAGGGCCACCTGACCGACGTCACGCTGATACGCACGCTGAAAAAGCGGAATATAGAATGCCAGATAGCCTGGCAGCCGCACACCTTCCTGCCCCACCATCCCAACGCCATGAAGATAGACGGCTATGACGGGGGCGGCAAACTGCTCGACACATGGACTGTCTACAGCGTCGGAGGCGGCGCGCTCGAGGAGGACGAACCGAAGTTTCTCAAGAACCGCAACCCGGACATCTATCCCCACACGCTGATGCGCGACATCATCGACTTCTGCCGCAGCAAAGGCTGGAGCTACTGGGAATATGTGCGCCAGTATGAGGACAATGACATAAGCGACTATCTCGCGGAGGTATGGCGCAACATGAAGGAGAGCATAGCGCGCGGGCTGTCGGCCGAAGAAGTGTTGCCGGGGCCGTTGCACCTGGCCCGCAAGGCCACCCGCTTCTACGTCAAGGCGCAGGGCCTGAAGCCCTCGCTCCAGTCGCAGGGCCTCACCTTCGCCTACGCGCTGGCCGTCTCGGAGGAGAACGCCTCGGGTGGCAAGATCGTGACGGCGCCCACCTGCGGCTCGTGCGGCGTGCTGCCCTCCGTGCTCTACCAGTTGCAGACCACGAAAAACTTCCCCGACATACGCATCATCCGCGCCCTCGGCACGGCCGGCATCTTCGGCAACATCGTCAAGGAGAATGCGTCCATCTCCGGTGCCGAGGTAGGCTGTCAGGGCGAAGTGGGCACAGCTTGCGCCATGGCGGCGGCCGCGGCCTGCTACCTGTTCGGCGGTTCGCTCTCCCAGATAGAATATGCCGCCGAGATGGCTCTGGAGCATCATCTCGGCATGACCTGCGACCCCGTATGCGGCATGGTACAGATACCCTGTATCGAGCGCAACGCCTACGCCGCCCTCAGGGCGCTGGACTGCAACCTCTATTCGTCCTTTACCGACGGCACGCACAGCGTAAGCTTTGACAGAGTGGTCAACGTGATGAAGCAGACGGGCCACGACCTGCCGTCCCTCTACAAGGAGACCGGCCTCGGCGGACTGGCAGCCCCGCAGAAATAATGCGCCTCCCGCGTTACCCCGCTCCACAGCATCATAATGACTCCCGGAATCCATAAACCGGGAGTCTTATTTGTTGTAAAAATGCCCTCCTCGCACGCCCTAAAAGGCCTTCCTGACTCAATAGAATTCTGATGGGACAAGAATAAATTCTCATGCGGATGAAAATAAATTCTCATGCGGACGAAAATTTATTCTCATGGGACGAAAATTTATTCTCATGGGACGAGAAAAAATTCCCATGGGAGCAGAGAAAATCCTCGTCAGACAAGAGAAAATTCTACTCGCAGATAAAAAAATTTATCTCGTAGTAGACGACTCGTTAACTCGTAGATAAAATAATTTATCTCGCAGTAGAATTTACCCCGCTCGCAGAGGCTGATTTTCGCGCACTTACCAAGGCCGCCGAAGTGGTTCTTAGTCGTCGGAAGCCGCTTTAAGAATGTATATTGGCAGGGCATACGAATGGATTTCCCCGTTTCGGGAAACCGCGTGTATGCACTCCACAAAAAACTTTCCGCTTAACGCAAAAACTACATTTGAGATGAGTGAAACTACATTTGAGGTATTTTAAAACGTCTCAAATGTAATTTTGGCCCTCTGAGGGGCACTGATCTTAAGGTAGTTACAAAGGGTCAAAAACCGCCTCTAAGTCGTCGGCAGAAGACCTGTCGGAATACGAAAGATGCATTCCGACGCCATTAGAACGGCGTTCGAACGCAGGCAGTGGCTTTATTCTGAGATGTCCTTCAGGCTGACCAGTCCGCTCGCTATAGCGTAGATGGTGAGCGAGGAGAGGGAATGGATGCCGAGCTTGCGGGCGATGTTCTTGCGATGGGTCAGGACGGTGTTGAAGGAGATGAACAGGCGCTCGGCTATCTCCTTGTTCTTGTAGCCCTTGACGGCCAGTTTCAGCACCTCGCGCTCGCGGTTGGTGAGCTGTTCGCGGTCGGCCTCGGCCTTGTGCTTGTCGACGGAGATGGGGTGCGTGTTGCGCTTGCTCTCCATCTTGGCGATGGCGGGGATAAAGAGCTTGTTCTCGATGCTGCAGTGTATGTTCAGTTCCTCCTCGGACACATATATATCATAGACAACATCGTTTATGAGATTGACCTCGGCGCCGGCCACGCCGTATTTCACCAGCACATTCTTCAGTTCGCCGAGCTTATCGGACATGCCGTTGTGGCCCTTGAGATAGGTCTCGAAATCTTTCTCAGAAGGGACGATTTCGTGGGTCGGCTGGTTGCTGCCCTCCGAGAGCAGGTAGTGGACATAGGGGAAGATGTGCGTGTTCTCGTAGACCATGTGCCGGCGGACCGAAGCTATGTAATCGTCGTAGAACTTGAGGATGAGGAAAGCGGTCTCGTTGCGTTCGGAGCAGTCGACCGCCTCGATGAGCATGCGGCGCAGCTTGGGAAACTGGAAGGCCAGAAACCAGTCGTGGGCGCCCGTCAGATAATCCATGAGCGAGGAGAGATTGATGCGGTCCTGATAGAGCGGCGCGCTCTCTTCGCCAAACTTGATAAAGGTCGCGACCGCGAGAAAGGTGTCCGTGTCCACGCCGTACTTCTCACACACCTCGCGCACGGTCAGCTCGCCCACGCCCAGGGGAATATTAAACCGGCTCATCGCCCTGAGCACTTTCGGGTCACGGCGTATCACCTCCCACATGGGGATACTGTCTTTGTAGTAAATATTATCCTGCGGCATTTCGCTTTTCCCTCAATTTTTGTGCAAAATAACAGCTTTTCGGCGATACGTACTTCACCTCTTGTGGGTATTTTTCCCGATTTTGCGGTTAAGCACGTGATTTCACATATTTGCCCGTTCCGTAATCCTTTTTACAAAAAAGCGGTGATTGCGAAGGATTGGCGTCCGCCGTAATTTTGCACTCGAAAACAAACGAAGTAAATTATGTTTCAGAACGACTTTAGAATGTTAAGAGACGGCGCTCTCGGGCTGCTTTCCCTTTGCTTCTGTGTGGCCGGTGCCGCGCAGGACTATTCCGTATCGGACAGTGTATGGCAGCACGTCAAGGGCAATCGCCTCAGTATCGGCGGCTACGGCGAGGCCGCCTACAGCCGCAATTTTTACAGTGATAATGTGTTCAGATACACCCGTCCCGAGCTCTACAAGAACGATCCCTCGCACGGGCGCTTCGACATTCCGCACGCTGTGATCTATCTGGGCTACGACTTCGGCAAAGGCTGGACGCTCAGCTCCGAGATAGAATTCGAGCACACGGGCACTGGCGTCTCGGAAGAGAAGGAGTACACCGAAGGCGGCGAATGGGAGAAGGAAGTAGAGAAAGGCGGCGAGGTAGAACTCGAGCAGCTGTGGATACAGAAGTCATTCGCACCTTATATAAATGTACGCGCAGGTCACATCGTCGTACCGGTGGGCCTGACCAACGCCCATCACGAGCCGCTGAACTATTTCACCGTCTACCGTCCCGAGGGCGAGAGCACCATTCTGCCCTGCACCTGGCACGACACGGGCGTCAGCATCTGGGGTAACGTGGGCGATTTCCGCTACGAGGCTCAGATGGTGGCCGGGCTCGACGCCTTCCAGTTTGACAGAGAGAACTGGATACAGAACGGCGCCGGTTCGCCCTACGAGTTCAAGGTGGCCAACAAATACGGCTTTGCCGCGCGCGTGGACAACTACAGCGTGCCGGGCCTCCGCATCGGTCTGAGCGGATATCTGGGCAGAGCGATGCACAACTCCTATCCCCACGAGCTCGAGGGCGATGACGCCAATGGGAACAAGAAGACTTACAGTTCCGTAAAAGGAACCGTTGCCGTGGGCTCACTTGACTTTACTTATAACGACCACAACTGGGTAGCCCGCGGCAATTTTGACTATGGTTATGTGGGCGACGCCGCCACTATCAGCAATATCAAGCGCAATCTCTCGGCCAACGAAGCTCCCTACAGGAAGACGCCCGTGGGCAAGAACGCCATCTCCATCATGGCCGAGGCGGGCTACAACGTATTCTCCCAGATAGAGAAGCTCCGTCAGGACGGGCAGAAGCTCTATGTGTTCGGGCATTATGAGTTCTACAACCCCTACATGCCCTCCTTCGTACAGCCCAAATACAACTACACCAAGAAGATCCGCATGGCCTTCGGCCTCAACTATTACCCGCTGCCGCAGATAGCAGTCAAGGCCGAGTACTCCCACCGCTTCCTGCAGAACCCCTACAACAACGAGCCCTCCGTATCGCTGGGCATAGCATACCAGGGATTCTTCCTCTGAGACAATAATCACAACACACAATAAAAAGAGATGAAACATTTAGTAAAGTTATCAGGCACGCTGCTTCTGTGCGGCGCTCTCGTAGCCGGATTCAGCTCATGCAGCGATGACAACGGCGACAACAATGGCTCCTCGGAAAAGAAGGAGCAGATGCAATCCATCCTCAAACAGTATGTGGAGGGCACAGTTTACTCTACCTACTCCAAGCTGGCTGACGCTACCGGCACCCTTTACGAAGAGCTCAAAGCCGCCAAGAACAAGATGGTCAACGACCCCTCTTCGCTCACACAGGCAGACCTCGACCAGATATGCGAGACATTCAAGACCGCCCGCGCTTACTATGAGGAGAGCGAAGCATTCCTTTTCGGCGCAGCAAGCGACTTCGGTATTGATCCGCACATCGACACATGGCCTCTCGACGTGAGCACGCTCGCCGGACAGCTCACCAACAAGAATCACCTTGAGAGAATGAGCGGCGACGACGATGACGCCATCGCCTTCGCCGGCGGAAGCCTCGGCCAGGAGCTTCTGGGCTTCCACGGCATCGAGTTCATCATCTTCCGCAACGGCAAGAACCGCACCGTCAGCGACATGATGAGCGAGGAGACCGATGAAGCATTCACAAGCATCGGCGCCCACGTCACGGGCAAGGAGGAACTGATCTACGCAACGGCTGTAGCCGGCGACCTGAGAGACAAGTGCTGGCAGCTCGAGGTGTCCTGGAACGAGGACGCCCCCGCAGCTCACAAGCAGAGAGTCGCAGACCTTGAACTCCCCTCCTCTGTAGTAGGCAACGGCTGGTCATACGGCAAGAACATGCTGGAGGCAAGCAAAGCCGGCAGCACATATGCTACGGTGCAGGAGACCATGGTGACCATTCTGCAGGCCGGATGCGAGAATATCGCCGACGAGGTAGCCAACACAAAGATCGGCAATCCTTACGGCAACGGCAAGGAGCCCGACCCGAACTATATCGAGTCGCCCTACAGCGAGCGCTCGTTCATCGACTTCAAGGATAACCTCATCAGCATCCAGAACTCGCTCTACGGCGGACGCTCGGAGAGCAGGAGCGAGACCAACTCCATCATGAACTATCTCCAGAAGCACAACTACGCCAACGCCGACAAACTGGCCACGGACCTCAACGCCGCAATCGCTGCTCTGGAGAACTGCCAGAACAAGCTGAAGGGCGGATTTGTGAACAACACCAAAGACCCGCTCGTAGGCGTCGCACAGAAAGCCGTCCAGACTCTCGACGAGGACCTTACCAATGCGGCCAACTGGTTTGCAATGCAATAATTCAGAAACAAGAACAGGCAAAGCCCCGGCATCTGATGGTGTCGGGCTTTGCTGATAAAACACTTACATAAGGATGAAATCTACAACATTAAAACTCATGTTGATGACAGGATGCGTCTCCCTCATGATGGCATCCTGCAGCGACGACAACTCTCTCTCGGACGAGACACACACCGACGCGGCGTACGTAGGCGAGGCCGTCGGAAACTTCAGCAAAGAAGAATGGTATCCCGGCGGCGAGCTTGGCACGACGGACAATGTATCGGCCGGATGCTACGAAGACGAGACGCCCGCCGTCGATCAGATGGGCCTCGAGGCTGAGTTCAAGAAGGGCGAAGCCTTCTTCGAGCGCACCTACAACGAGAGCCAGATGCCCTTCAATGGTCTCGGCCCCGCCGCCGTCAGGAAATCGTGCATCGACTGCCATCCCGGCTACGGCCACGGCAAACGCCAGACGGCCTACAACTCGACCTACGGCAACGGCTACCTGCTGGCCATCTACCATCCCACGGACGGAGCCAACAGCAACGACGGCGCATATATTTCGGAGGTGACCGGTATGCCGCAGACAGTAGCCACTTCGCCCTTCCTCCCGCCCATCGACGAGAGCAAGATAAAGATAGAATGGAAGACTGTGACCGCCATGGAGAGCGGCATTCCCATGCACTTCCCCGACGGCGAGACATTCAGCCTCATCTATCCTGAGGTGACCATTCCGCAGGACGCCTTCAACACATATCCCAAGCCCGAGAACTACGCCGTAAGGCTCGAGTCGACCATCGGCGTGATCGGTACAGGCCTGCTGGACGCCATTCCGCAGGACTCTCTCAAGGCTCAGTATGCCAAGGAGGCACAGTTCACAGAGCTCAATCCCAACTTCTGGGATAAGACGGCCAACGACTGGGCTGCCGGGGCATGGTACACGCTGGCCGACGGCACGAAGGCCATCAAGCGCTTCACCTACGCCCTGACGCGCGCCTCGCTGCAGGACGGCCCCGGCGCCAACGCCATCTGGAACATCACCAATGTATCGCGCAGCGACAGGCCGAAGCTTTACACCACCAAGGCATGGGCCGACGCTATGGCCAACAACGACGATGTGGTGGCCGCCATCAAGGCCAATCCGCAGTCGCCCTACTATGCCGACGGCACGGAGACCGGCATAAAGAACGCCCTCTCGACGCTTCTCGCGCCCACGACCAACCAGTTCTCCAACGACATTCACAACTTCACGCCCGAGATGAGCGACGACAACTTCTACGCCTTCATGGTATGGCACCGCGGCCTGTCCATCCCCCGCGCCCGCAACCTCAACGACAAGGACGTGCAGCGCGGCAAGACACTGTTCACACAGATGGGCTGCGTCAACTGCCACCGCCCCTCCTGGACGACGGGCGAGGACAACTACTGGGCTCCCGCGATACTCAAGGACCGCCCGCTGCCCAAGTATCCTCACCAGAAGATATGGCCCTACTCGGATATGCTGCAGCACCGCCTGCATATGATCAACGACATCCACGGCTCGTGGTGTCGCACTACCCCGCTCTGGGGCCGCGGCCTCTCGCAGGCCAACACCGGCGCCGAGGACCGTCTGCATGACTGCAGGGCACGCAACGAGATAGAGGCCATCATGTGGCACCTCTACAGCAAGGAGAGCGATGCCTACAAGAGCGCCCTCCAGTTCTACAACCTGAGCAAGAGTGACAGAGATGCCGTAGTGAAATTCCTGCGCTCCATATAAACTTCTTCATACCAGACAATCGCGTTTCGGGCGCGGCGAGTTTCGATTCGCCGTGCCTTTTTTATCCCAGCCCATCGGACGTCCGTCCTCAGGGCGGGGACAAAAAAAATACTTCCCTATGGACGAGGAAAATCCCCGTGGGAGAAGGAAAAATTCTACTCGCAGATAAAAAAATTTATCTCGTAGTAGACGACTCGTTAACTCGTAGATAAAATAATTTATCTCGCAGTAGAATTTTCCCGCCTCGCAGAGGCTGATTTTCGCGCACTTACCAAGGCCGCCGAAGTGGTTCTTAGTCGTCGGAAGCCGCTTTAAGAATGTATATTGGCAGGGCATACGAATGGATTTCCCCGTTTCGGGAAACCGCGTGTATGCACTCCACAAAAAACTTTCCGCTTAACGCAAAAACTACATTTGAGATGAGTGAAACTACATTTGAGGTATTTTAAAACGTCTCAAATGTAATTTTGGCCCTCATCGGAGCGCTGATTTATAAGACTTTACAAAGGCCTATTCGGAGGCCACTCCAAGAGGAAAAGAACGCGCCCCGGAGAAGAATACTCCACCATTCATACTGTTCCCTCTGAGAGCCGCTCCGCCGGGAAGGATTTCTCTTAATTCTAAAGCGATGCGAAGGCAGGCTGAGAGCGGCAAATGCATTCCGGAAGCCTTAAAAGGGCGTTCGAATGCAATAATGCGGCCGGCGCGACGTTAGACTTAACAGAATGAAAACAATGGAAGGGAATAAGTTAGTACCCAGAAAGTACCTCTTTATATTTTGCCTCATCACCACGCTGTTTGCGCTGTGGGGCTTTGCCAATGACATTACCAACCCGATGGTTGCGGCGTTTCAGACGCTTATGGAGATCTCCGCGGCCAAGGCGTCGCTCATCCAGTTCGCCTTCTACGGCGGCTACGCGACGATGGCCATCCCCGCCGCGCTGCTCATCCGGCGCTACAGCTACAAGACGGGCATCCTCACGGGCCTGCTGCTCTACGCCATTGGCGCGTTCATGTTCATCCCGGCGGCCACCTACCAGCAGTTCTCGTGGTTCTGCCTCTCGCTCTATGTGCTCACGTTCGGTCTGGCATTCCTCGAGACGTCGGCCAACCCGTTTATTCTGAGTCTCGGTCCGCGGGAGACCGCCACACGTAGGCTCAATCTGGCTCAGGCCTTCAATCCGCTCGGTTCGCTGTGCGGCATGAGCGTGGCGTCGATGTACGTGCTCCCGGCGCTCATATCCGACAGGCGCAACGCAGCGGGCGAGATCATCTTCTCGAGCCTCCCCGCCGCCCAGAAGGCCGCCATACGCGTCCACGACCTCGACATGATACGCAACCCGTACGTCATGATAGGCTGCGTGGTGCTGGTGCTGTTCGTAGCGATAAGTCTGGTGAAGATTCCGAGTCTCGGCAGGGCTGAGAAAAACGTCCCCGATGCCAGAGTCAAGGACACGATGAAGCGCCTCGTGCACAACAAGCCGTACAGAGAGGGCGTGGTGGCGCAGATGTTCTACATCGCGGCGCAGATCATGGTGTGGACCTTCATCATCCAGTATGCCGACCGTCTGGGCATCAACAAGGCCGACGCGCAGAACTATAATATCATCGCCATGCTGCTCTTCCTCACAGGCCGCTTCACCTCGACATTCCTTATGAAATATGTCAACGCCCACAAGCTTCTCCTCACGTTCGCCTGCCTGGCGGGCCTCTGCACGGTGGGCACCATACTGCTGACAGACATCCGCGGGCTCTACTGCCTGATAGGCATCAGCGCGTTCATGTCCCTCATGTTCCCCACCATCTACGGCATATCGCTCAACACGGTGCGCCCCGAGGACACCTCGATAGGAGCGGCGTTTCTGGTGATGGCCATAGTGGGAGGCGCCATCATGCCGCCTCTGCAGGGGATGATAATAGACCTCGGGAATGTGTGCGGCATGCCGGCGGTAAACTTCTCCTACGTCCTGCCGCTCGTATGCTTCGTCATCGTGGGCATCTACGCCGCGCGCTCAGACCGCATGGACAGAGCCGGGGCGCGTTAGGGCCGCGTGTAATAGTCTATCATTCTCACTATGGCCCGCGAGCACACCGGACAGAAGCCCGGCGCCTCATTGATCTTCATTCTGCACTCCTCCACGGGGCGGTAGACGCCCTTGCTCTGGTAGCCGCCGCCCTCGTAAACGCCTACGCGGGTGTACTTGTACTTCTCCTTGCCGGTCGGCTTGGTGGGGATGCTTGTGCCGCGCGGCACCATGTCCTGCCATTTCTTTGAGAAATCCTTAAGCGTTGTGATGTTCGGTTCCCACGGCTCCGTGTCGGAGGGATACATTGTGGTATAGCCGTCGTCGTAGAAATACTCATCGGCCAGGCCGGCGAAGCTGTGTCCGAATTCATGGACGACAACGGGCCGCATCAGGCTGTTGTCGGCCGCCGTGAGCAGATATGAATTGAAGATGCCTCCGCCGCCATAGGTCTCGGTGTTGGCAAGGATGATTATATGCTCGTAAGGCACGCCGGCGAGCAGGTCGTGCACTCGCCGCACATTGGGCGTGGTGAGGTAGCGGTCGGAATAGAAAGTGTCGAAGTGGGAACCGACGGCCGTGTTGCGCCAGTTGTCCTTGCGCGGAACGCTCACGCCGCTGTCTGCCGACGGCATCCACACGGCAACCACATTGAAGCGGCTGCGGTAGGACTTGAACGGTTCGGCGGCGAAGATGGCGTCGGCAGCCTCACGGGCGCGGGTCATAAACTTGTCCTTCTCGCCTGCGGCGTATCCCTCGGAGAGGAAAGCCAGGTCGATGACGCTGTCGGGCGAGCCGCTGCGCAGGATGTACGAGCTCTCGGCCTCGCGCGGGGCGCTGATGGGACGGATGAGGATATCACGCGGGTTGACGTAGTGGCTCTCCGAGGCGACAGGCTTGCGGTGGATGTCCCTTATCGTGATGGTCACCCGCGCGGTCCTCCGGGGCATCGGCACAAGGAACACGTTCTCAAAGGCGCGGCGCTTGCGGGTCGCCTCCTCCGTGGTCTGCCACTCCTGAAAGAGCGAGGAGAACGCCTGACGGTAGATGACCTTTCCGCTGGCCGAGTCCGTGACCACCACCTGCCCGTTGCCGTCGATGAGCAGGCTGTCCAGATGGCAGCGCCGCCCGGCCCAGTTGTTCAGCCGAGCCTGCTCTATCACGGCAATCTCCTGATGCGTGCTGTCGCCGGCGAACGAGTAATCGATCCTCAGTGTGGCGGGCGCAAACCAGTCGTCGAACCTTATCTCATCGGCTCCCTGCGCCGCTGTAGCGGTCGCGATAATCAGCGTGAGCGCCGTCAGCACGCCAAAGGCGGCATTCCGGATGATCTCTTCCATTGAGAGAGGCAATATTCTTCTCATGATGTTTCTTATGTATTAAAGTCTCTGTGTGTAAATGCTCTTCCATTGTCCCGCAAGCCACGGGCGTCGCCTCGTGAGCGCACAACAGGCCCAAGCGAGGTCTTAGCGATGCGCTGCGAGGCAAATTGCGGCGGCCACCGCCTATCGGGCGAAACCGCCGTAGGTGACCGGCGTGCCGTCGGTGCGGTAGATGATGCGGCGGAACAGTTTGGCGGGCACTTTGACAGCGTCGCGCGTGAACTCGGGCACATTGTAGCTCTTGAGCAGCAGCACATTCTGCTCCGGATCTTCCTGCGGCATCATGAAGGCCTTGTGGTCCTTACCGTTGCGGTCGATGTAGGAGATGTAAAGGCGCGTGTAAGAACCGTCGTCGCGGCGCGAGGAGAACACTATCCAGCGACCGGTGGAATTCCAGGCGTGATAGCTCTCCGTGTTGGTCGAATTGGCCTCGTTGAGACGGTGAATGGCGCCCCTCTTAAGGTCCTTGATGTAAAGGTCGGCGTCCTTGTGCCAGATATGAAACTGTCCGTACGGGCCGAGCGTGAAGAGCATGTAGCGGCCGTCGGGCGAGATGCGCGGCACAGAGGCGCTCTTGCCCATCGCCTCGCAGTCGACCTCCATGCGCGAGGAACCGAACTTCTGCGTCGCCTCGTCGAAGGGCATGCTCATGATGTTGTAATGCAACTGCTGGTAGTGGCCGGTGATGTAGCGCGGGCGGAGGGAGTCGGGCATGTTGTTCATGTCGGGCACATGAGCCACGCAGTAGTACAGCCTCTTACCGTCGGGCGCCCAGCAGGGGAATGTCTCCATGTCGCCCGAGGTCTTGATGATGTTCTTGATGACCTTGCGCTTGGCGTCGTAAAAGATGAGGTCGGAGGCCAGGTCGACCACCTCTATCTTCTGGCGGTCGAGGATGTGGAAGGTCTGCCCGGTCTTGTTGGAGGAAAATACGATCCACGGCTTTGTGGGATGCCACGTGGGATAGACCGAGGAGGAGAGCACCGAGTCGCTCTTCATGTTCATCTTCTCGCTTCGCCCGTTCAGCACTATCATCGTGCCGCCGTGCTCCCCGCGGATGTGGAAGAGCATGTTGTTCGTGTGCCAGTTCTGGTAGTTGTGGCAGTTGACGCAGTGGTTGTTCTTGTCATCATACTGCCGGTTGTTCTCGTAGATGGTGTGAACGTCAAAGTCGGTAAGGTGGCGCTGATAGAGCCCTATCTGGCGGTAGATCTCGTAGCCCGGTTCGATGAGACGGTAGCTCACGTAGCCGTCGATGTCGTCCGGCGCCACAGTCATTGTAAAGCTCTTGTACTTCGTCCACTTGTCTCCGGCCTCGGCGTATACATCACATTTTATCTGCTTCCCCTTTGCGGCGGCGAGAAACTGGTGCCAGGCGTCCAGAGGGAACTGTATCTTGCCGTCCTCCCCGGCAAAGGCGTCGAGGGTGCGCCCCTCAGCGGTGAGCCTTACGGCATAGCGGTCGGCGGAGCAGCGCACCATAAAGTTCATCGGCGCGATGTTGGGCGGGATTACTATGTCTTTGTAATCGGGAAATATTTTGGGCTCCTCCGCTACCTCGGTGAATTGCGCGGGTATGGAGTGGCGGCTGCACGAAGTCGCGATAAGGGCGACGGCCGCGCAGGTCATGGATATTATGATATTCTGTATTCTCATCAGTTTACTCCGGCTTTTTCTTTTTCATTGGAATGAGTACTCGTGGACGTCTGAAGGTTCTCGAAGTAGAGGTAATAGGGATAATAATTGAGCCATTCTGCCTTCAGTTCCTTCTCTCCGCGAGGCATATCCGAGACATACATCTGCGCCTCACGGACAAAGGTCTGGAAGCGTGTGAGCGACATATTCTTCTCTATGGTAGGGAATTGCGAGAGGATGTTGGGATCTCTCAGTGTGTAGCTTATCACCGCCTGCTGATAGTAGGGCGCCAGCTGGGTGTTGCTCAGGATGCGCACACGGTCGAGGAAGCCGCGCTGGTCCTTGCTGTAGAGCAGCGACATGAGCGAAGCGTCGAGGGCCTCAAAGCTCCTGCCCGCGTACAGAGTCGTAGAATAGCCCATGAACAGCGGTTTGCGGTAACGCTGCTCGAAGGTGTCCTCCACGGGCAGTTTGGCATAGACGTGCCTGAACTCGGGGTCGGAGGCAATGGTCCGCGGATGATGGAGGAATTCCCTGTAGCGCTTTGTGAAACCGCTCTCAAAGGGGTTGCGGTCTATGATGGTGAGGTATTTCCAGCAGAGGCGGTACTCGCCGTTAACAGCGGCGGCGCGCGCCAGCTTCTTGAGCAGGAAGAGCTGCGGCCCGTTTTTCACCATTATCTCCATGCTCTCGTGGTAGGACGAGTTGGGGATGCCGGCGTAAAAGTCGGCGTCGAGCGAATAGATGGCCACGCCGTCGCTCTTCTGCCCGTCCATCTCGCGCACCTTGTAATGGGGATACTGGAACGGCAGTTCAAAGAGTCTGCTCTGCAGCTGTCCCGTCTCGGCGAGCGCTATGGCGAAGTATGCGGCGACGCTGCGCGAGGGCTGCCTGCAGGCGAGAGCCTTATCGGTCATTTCTTCCCAGTCTCTGCTCTCGACCATGCGCTGCAGGCTGCACGTCGTGATGAGGTCGGAGCGCCTGAGGGCGCAGAATGTCGTGAACGCCGCCAGCAGGACGACGGGGACGAGGCTGCTGTACCATTTGTCGCCGCACTTGCCCGCCGAGGAATGCGGCGCCAGCCACCGCTTGATGAGGTATACTACGGCCAGAATCACCAGCGCGGCCAGCGGCAGAGAGAACAGCCACGATGTCTCGCGGTGGTAGTTGATGCTGTAGTTGAGCCCCACGAAGTAGGCCAGGAAGCCGAACGGGATGAGCGCGGTGAGCCCGCGGAAACGCGCCGGGATGGGGATGATGCGGCAGAGGAGCCACACCACAAGCGTAAGCATCGACGACAGCAACAGGCCGCCCAACACAGGATAGCGGTAGAAGAGCAGGAGGAACCGCCCCGCTGCCTTCAGGAAGCCGAGATTCTGCTGCAGGAGAAAATGCATGAGCGTCGCGTCCCATGCAAAGTAGCTGCACTGCTCCGACATATAGAACACACCTCCGTAGACCCATCCGCAGAAGGCCCACAGCGAGAGCAGCAGCACGAGATAGTATGGCACATTGATATGCTTCCTCCGCTGAGCGGTCTTAGCCATGTCGGCCGTCTGCTTTCGCCCTTGCGCCGCAGGCTTTGGCCTGCGGGGAACTTTATTTCGCTTATTATTCATAATTACTGCAAAAGTAACAAAAAGCTTTTTATTCCTGCCCTACTTCATATCTATTATTAGCCTTCGGCATAGTTATTTGCGCTCTGTAGACAAATAGCAGCGGACAATTAGGGAATAAGGTAAATATCTTCTTCCGGAACATGCCCGGGAGACGAATGCCCGGAATCAATCTCTGCCCTGACGTCGCCTGCACTGATTCCTGGTAAATTCCCGAATGCTTCCGCAAACCGTATCGCAGCGGCTGGGGCAACTCCCCCTTCTCCGCAATAATTACCGGATGAAACGACGGGACTAAAATCTGAAAGCACTTAAATTTGAAAATAAAGGCATGCGCATATTTTCCAAAGCATCAAACAAAAATTACGAGGCACATAGTTCATGCATCGCAGCTGTCATGTATTTGCATCACAGCTGTCATGTATTTGCATCGCAACTGTCATGCATTTGCATCGCAGCTGTCATGCATTTGCATCGCAGTTGTCATTCGATCACATCGCAGCTGTCATTCAATCGCATCGCAGCTGTCATTCAATCGCATCGCAGTTGTCATTCGATCACATCGCAATTGTCATGAGATCGCATTGCAATTGTCATGAGATCGCATTGCAATTGTCATGAGATCGCATTGCAATTGTCATGAGATAATTATGTACCGCGAGAATTTTTGCCGGGCGCGTGAAAAATCCGGCGTCAGCCGCAAAAATTCCTGCATATCGCATCTAACAGAGCCCTTCTCGCTCCTCCTGAAAGTCGAATAGGAGACAATAAAATTCTGACGCGATATAACACAAAATACAAAGCACCTGATTTTGATCAAGTGCCTTGTATTTTAAATTATGTACTTTGTAATTTTCCCCGCAAGCGGAAGCAATTTTCCCTGCAAACGGAAGGGATTTTACCACAGGCGGAAGAAAGACATTCGCAAGCGGAAAGGACTTCGCGCAAGCGAATAAAAGTCCCGGGATACGAGCGTCGGTCTAGCGCACGAACACCTTGCGGCCGCCTACGATATAGATGCCCGTAGGAATGTCGCTCAGGATAGTATCTCCGCGGGCAACGCTTACCGTGCGGAAGAGCACACCGTCCGGCGTGTATATGTTCAGGCGCGCCGGCTGTGCGGCGACTATCGTGATGACGCCCTCGCCGCCGCTCACGTTAACATTGCCGGAGGCAGTAACAGAGTGGATGCCCAGAACAGACGGGTCAAAGTTGTACTCCTTGTCGAGCGTGGCGACGCGCGTGGTGATCCAGTTCTTCAGGAAGCTCATCTCCGTGTCGAAATCGAGGGGGATATTATCGCTGCCATCCCAGCGCTTCACCTCCCTGCTGTCTGCGCCGCTGTCCTTGAAAAGCTGGCGATAGGAGGCGAAGCGGGCGTAGAGCGAATCGGGATTGAACCAGCGGCCGCGCAGGGATGCGTAGCGCAGGGCGAGGGAGTCATTCCAGGAATCGTAATTGTAGGTGGATAGATAATGGTAGAGCGTATTCTCGCCGTGCTCAAAATCCCAGAGGAATGTGACGAAGTCCTTGGTTGCATCGGCCGTGATATAATTGATCTCAGAGCCGTCCCAGCGCATACCCCATGTGCCGTCGAGGTCCCACGGCGTGAGGCTGAACTTCTTGCTCTGGGTGATGTCGTAGTTGTAGAGGTAGAGGTTCTTGCCGTGATTGTCCGAGGCGAGCATCAGTTCGATAAAAAGGTAGTAGTCGCGGAACACCGGCAGGTCGAAGTATTCGGCCACTTTGGAATTGAATGTGGTGCGGTAATTGCCCTTCGCGGAGACATTGATAGCCTCCCGGAGTGGCTCCCAATCGATGTAGGACGCGTCTGCGAGGTCGGGATATTTGGCCTCCCAGGAGTCCCAGTTCTCGCTGCTGCTGTTGGCCGCCGACACGGCTACGCCCGGGTAACTCTTGGTGTCAATGTCGTGGCCCATAAACGTGGAGTAGGACCATCCGGACGACTTGTAGAGCACGCCGCGCACCGTGTCGCTTTCAGCAGCAGTGGCGGCCTCCTTTATCTTGCGCAGCTGCAGCTGCTTGCGGTCCACCTTCTCCGTCATACAATAGATGCCGGCGTATTTCCCGTTGAGCAACACCTCGACGAAGCGGCCGTGCGTGCCGTTGACAGCTTTCTTCTTAAATTCTGTCTGGTAGGGCTTGGTAGAGAAGTCGAGCCATAGGTCGGTGGACACCCTGTTGCGCATTCTCGCGCGGTCGATGGCCATGGCGTCGAGGATCCAGTTGTTGTCCGACCGCATTGAGAGGAACGAGCGGTCCAGACTGTTGCCGGCGCTGTCGTAGAGCTTGATGGCGTACGACTTTTTCTTCTTGCTGGCGGCCGTTGCTCCGCGGAGGCGGTACTTGGCGATGACCATCGTGTCGCCGGCGACAGAGACATCCGGGTCGGTGACGCGGATGGTGCCGGAGTTGTAGGTATTTGTGGAGAACAATCCGGCACGCACCTCAACGATGGGAAGGAATGTGAAGGTTACCTTTACCTCGGAGAGCACCTCGGTGCCGCGGTTCAGGGTCATGGTCTTCGTCACGCCGCCCGAGACATTGCCCAGATTCATGTTCTCGCCGTCCGTAGCCGTCTTCCCGTCGATGGCGAGGGAGACAGATGCGTCCTTGAGCTTCACGGTCATGGGCACATTGAAGTCGCTCCCGTCGCGGTACTTCTCTCTGACGGGCAGCATGTATGTGCCGTAGAGCTGGTCGTAGACCGGAGCCTTACCGTCGATGAGAAGCGTGTCGATGTAGGAACTGAAGAGAGACTGGTCGTGCTTGGCCGCGCCTGAGAAGTCGTAGCCCAGGCTCTCGAGGTAGCTCTTGTGGCGTGCATCGGTGGAATAGAAGAGAAATGTGGAACCGGCGTCGAGGCTGTAGTAGCCGACATACTGCTGGTAGTAATCGTTCCAGTACTGACCCGAACTGTTGCTGATGGCATAGCCCGAATAGTCGGACGAATGGGACAGTGTCCAGTTTTCAGAAGATGACGGCGTGCCGGAGAAGGCGTAGACATAACTGTTGCTCTGGACGAGGCCGGAGACATACAAGCTGCCGTCGGCAGTGTAGATGGATATGCCGTCCGAAGCCTTGACGAAATAGAAACCGGTGGCGACGGAATTGTCCGAAGTCTGCGCCAGCACATTTCCGCTGCCCAGGATGATGTCCTGACCGGAGCGCACGTTGCGTATCTTGTAGATGACGGGATTGCTCACATCGGTGGTGAACACGACTGGCTCGGCGATGCCGTTGTTTTCCCAGTAGCCGTCCACGGAGTCATTGCCGTAGGTGCCGTCCTCGTAGTAATTGGTGACGTCCTCCACTCTCGTGCCCGCGGCGTCCTCGAAGTAGAAGATCTCATTGGCCGAAGGCGAGGAATTGGAGTCGTACGTGCCCACCAGATGGCCCGAAGCCATGCGGATGTTCATGCGCGAATAGCTGTCAGTGGGGCGTGAGATGACAAAGCCGTCGCCGGAAATGACGATGCTCCAGTAGGAATTCTCGCCCGAGATCTCGCTGGTCAGGCCCACATAGCGCTTGTGATCCGTCCGCTCCCCGTCGTAGGTGACATACTCTCCCGTCGAGGCGTTGCGAATGGTATAGAGGCTGTCGTGCACGAGCGTGAAAGTCCAGTAGGCGTCGGCCGAGGTCTCGTCGGTCTCGGAGTAGAATATCGGGGCCTCGCTGCCGTGCGCAGAGCCTGTGAGAAGGCTGCCACCAGCGTACATCATCGAGACAATGCGGTAGGTCTTGTCGGGCGAGAAGTTGAGCCGCGCCCGGGCGGAGAGCGTGATGACAGACATCAGGGCTGTCAGCACTATGAGTCTGCTTGTTATCTTATTCATATTATATTATGGTACTCTATTTTATGTCTATGTAATGGTGCAGCGGGAGGGTGAGGCTCCAGCGCGGGTCGTGCATGATCGTATCGATGGCCTTTGCGATGAGTTCCTTCTCATTGCTGTTCTCGCCGTCGATATCGGGCAGCAGATAGTAATGGGCGGCACGGACAGTGAGGAAGCGCCCCACGGGCTGCCCTTCGTAGACCACCAGGAGCTCGTCGCACGCAGAGGCCGCCGTATGAGTGCCGCCCACGATAAGCGTAGTCCAGTCGGCCTCGGACGCTACACCCGCCTCAGCGGTCGTCTCGACCTGCACATAGCATCCCTCGTCGTGGAAAGCCGAGATAAGGGCGTCGCAGTCGCTCAGGTCGTCCCACACACCGGTCAGCACCACGTGGCGGGAGGTATATTGCATCACCGTCTCGACTATGTCAGCGGCCGTCATGCTCATGCCGGCGCGCTCGTCCTGCGGAGCGAAGCATACAAACACTGCCGCCTGCCCGCTGAAGTATCCCTCACTTTGCAGGGAATAGAATATATCTGCGATATGGTATTGTTCTTTCATTTTCCGATTAATATTCCGATGCTCAAATTGACTGCCCTGCCGCCCGTCCGACTCTGACTGAGGCCGCGCCCCGGGATGGCTACAGCGAATTGCTTCAGGGCAAAGCCCGTTGCTCTTCCGCCGCCCGTCTGCCAAGGCATAAGCAAATCTTCTATGGCAAAGACACTCTCATACAGATAGCAAAAGTATAAAATTCCGAAGATAAATGCGCTGTTCGGGGCGCAAAATATACTTATCCCGCTCAGAGAGGCCTTCATATCGGATAAAAAGCGTAACTTTGTGAGAGAAACCATCCGCATAAGGCTACTGATAAGCCACTCTGCGGACCTAAATGAAAATACGCTCAATATGATTTTATCTATGACCGGGTTCGGCAAGGCCGACGCAACTTATGGAGAAAAGAGGATACATGTAGTAGTAAAAACCCTCAATTCCAAGACTCTTGACATTAACTCGCGGATAGCGCCGCAGTACAGAGACGGAGAACTGGAGCTGAGGAACATGATCTCGGCCAGGGTGACGCGCGGCAAGGTGGACTTCGCCGTAACCACTGAGAACGCCTCGGGCACAGCCTCCGCGCCCATCAATCCCGAAGCGGTCAAGGCCTACGTCAGTCAGATAAAAGAGGTATCTGCGGCGAACAACATTCCCCTGCCCTCCGACTGGTGGAGCGTGCTGTCCCGTCTCTACGACACCACCTCCATCCCCGAGAGCAGCGAGATAGACAATGAGGAATGGGACGCCGTGAAGGGCGCTATGAGCAAGGCTCTGGACGCCCTTGTCCAGTTTCGCACACAGGAGGGCGCGGCGCTCCAGAAAAAGTTTGAGGAGAAGATCGACAACATCTCCGCCCTGCTGCTGAGCATAGAGCCCTACGAGAAATCGCGCGTGCCCAAGATACGCGAGAGGATCGAGACAGAGCTCTCCCAACTGAAAGACGTGGACATCGACCGCGGAAGGCTCGAGCAGGAGATGATCTATTACATCGAGAAGCTCGACGTAAGCGAGGAAAAACAGCGTCTGACCAACCATCTCAAATACTTCCGCGAGACGCTCGACGGCCCCGCAGGGCAGGGGAAGAAACTCGGATTTATCGCCCAGGAGATGGGACGCGAGATCAACACCCTCGGCAGCAAGAGCAACATAGCCGAGATGCAGAACATCGTCGTCAAGATGAAGGACGAGCTCGAGCAAATCAAGGAACAGGTATTAAACGCTCTCTAATCAGGCACTATGAACAAAGAAGGCAAACTCCTGATATTCTCGGCCCCGAGCGGCAGTGGCAAATCGACGATAATCAAGTCGCTGTTCGACCGAGGGCTGCCGCTGTCCTTCTCCATAAGCGCCACATCGCGCCCGCCGAGAGGAAAGGAGAAGAACGGCGTTGAGTATTTCTTTCTCACGGAGGACGAGTTCCGCCAGAAGATAAAGGAAGGCGATTTTCTGGAATATATGGAGGTATATCCCGGGCGCTTCTACGGCACACTCAAATCACAGGTAGAGCAACAGCTCGCCGCGGGGCAGAACATCGTGCTCGACGTGGACGTCTGCGGCGGCATGAGCATCAAGTCGCTCTACGGCGATAAGGCCCTGAGCATATTCATCCAGCCGCCCTCGATCGACGAGCTGCAGCGCCGCCTCGAGAAGCGCGGCACCGACTCCCCTGCCGTGATCAGCGACCGCATAGCGCGCGCCAAATATGAGCTCAGCTTCGCGCCCAAGTACGACCGCATCATCGTAAACGATGCCCTCGAGGACGCCGAAAGGGAGGCATACGACTGCGTGTCCGCTTTCCTCCGGAAATAATTCTCCCCGATGGAGAGAGAGCGGATAGGCATCCTCGGCGGGTCATTCAACCCCATTCACACAGGCCACCTCTATGTGGCCCGCGGCATGCTCCGCTACGGAGTGGCCGACCACATCGTCCTGATGGTCTCGCCCGCCAATCCGCTCAAGGATAGCGCCACTTTGCTGCCAGACAAGACGCGCCTCAGGCTCGCCCGTCTGGCCTGCGAAGGCGAGGAGCGCATCACGGTATCCGACCTCGAGTTCACGCTGCCCAAACCGTCTTACACCTTTCAGACACTTCGCCGCCTGAGCGAGCTCCATCCCGACAAAGATTTCATACTGATAATAGGAGCGGACAACTGGAAGCTCTTTGACAAGTGGAAAAACTATCAGGAGATCCTCGCCCGCTACCCTATCGCTGTCTACCCGCGCAGCGGATACCCCGTCTGCGCCGGTCAATTGCCCGCGACGGTCAGGCTTGTTCCCCTGCCGCCGTACGACCTCTCGGCCACCACGATAAGGGAAATGATACACAGCGGGCAGGATATCTCCGGCCTAGTTCCTGATAAAGTAAAAGATGAAATAGAAAGGCTAAAGCTCTACCGCTGAGCGTTATTCCTCATCGCCCTCAGCATCTTCCGGCGAGGAAGTATCGAGCTCATTATCACGCGTCACGGTAAAGCCGCCGCCGGGAGTAACAGTAATCTTAAAAGGCATATACTCATCCTCCTGCGAAGGATTGGCCACGCTGGCTGCGAGGATCAGATTGCCGTCCTTGATGGTATCGAATACCAGGCCCTCGAGTACATATTTATTATACAGTCCCGCATCCATGTAAGGCTTGAAATCACTCTTGTGGAGTGTGCGATTGACTACCTCGTTGCCGCCACACGTGATATTGAGATGCATCTCGTTGTCGCAATATTTTGTGCCTGTCTCGTCGCTCACTATATCGCCTCCCTCATCGGCGTTGCGCTCTATCCTGATGATAGTCTTCATGCCGCGCCACGTCACAGTGTCGCAGCTCTGACGCCGCTGCTCGCGGACAGGTCCCTGCTTCTTGGCCGGCATAGCCTGCGCGGCCGTCTCGTTCTCCTTCTTCTTATCTCCGCACGAGGTAACAAGCGCTGCAGCCATCAGCATCATTATGGCCAAAATAAATTTGCTCATGTCGTTTTCTATTTGTTGCGAAGTTACAAAATTTTCCTCTTTTCTCTGCATTCTCGCCCGTTAAAGAACTGCTGCTGCCCTTACACGGGCATACAGAAGGGCCCAAGCCCGCATAAAATGAAGCATAATCCCGCCCTTGCGGGGAAGCTTCGCCCACGCCGGCGTCAAGGTAAACCTCCTGCACAGAAGGATCATCAGGCCCCGCAATATCCCGGAAATATATTATGTCTGGAAATGTATTATTACTGTCCGGTAAACATAGTGCCCCTCTGTAATCCATTTACAGACAGGATAATTGTGGCCTGCGTAACTACGTATGGATCAGCGCCACGCAGAGGGGTAAAACTACATTTGAGATGTTTTAGAATATCTCAAACATGTTTTTCCTCAAGTCCTATGTAGTTTTCAGAGTTTGCGGGAGGGTTTTTAAGAAGTACATACACAATGTTTCCCGATAAGGAGAAATCTATCCGTATGCCATGTCAGTATACAATCTTAATGCGCCTGCCGAAGACTTTGAGGCTATTTGCGGCCCTTTATAACTATATGAAAATCAGTATTCCACGGAGGGGTAAAACTACATTTGAGATGTTTTAGAATATCTCAAACATGTTTTTCCTCAAGTCCTATGTAGTTTTCAGAGTTTGCGGGAGGGTTATTGAAAAGTACATACACGATGTTTCACCAAAAGGAGAAATCCACCCGTATACCTGTCAGTATACATCCGTAAGGCGGCTGCCGACGACTTAGTGGCGCATCGATGGCCTTTGCAACTGCGTTATTTTAAGCGTCCCGCAGAGGGGTTGAATTTGGAATAGTTGCAAAGGGCCAAAAACAGCCATACAAAGGCGGTAATCAGGCCCTCCGAACGCCATAATATGATTGGGGCGACGCGGGCGTCTGCTTATAGTTGTTCGCGCTCTGAATCTCTGCCCGCCATAATACAATTGCGGCCGCAAAGCTTTAGTGGGAAAGTCCTGCGGCCGCACGTATCGGATATCAGCTAATGATTTATTTCGCGGTGTTGATGTAGTTCACCAGCCATGCGCCTACTTCCTTGGTGCCATAAACGGCTCCGCCCTCGACCTGAATCTCGGGCGTGCGCACATTGGCGTCGAGAGATGCGTCAACTGCTTGACGGATGAGCTTGCCTTCGTCTGCGAGGCCGAAGTATTCGAAGAGCATGGCGGCGCTCAGCACCTGCGCAAGCGGGTTGGCGATATTCTTGCCCTTAGCCTGCGGCCACGAACCGTGGATAGGCTCGAACACGGGCGTTCCGTCGCCCACGCTGGCAGAGGGAAGCAGGCCCATCGAACCGCTGATGCACGAGCCTTCATCGGTCAGGATGTCGCCGAACGTGTTCTCGGTCACCATCACGTCGAAGAACGTGGGCTCCTGTATCATGCGCATCGAGGCATTGTCGACATACATATAGTCCGTCTTGATGTCGGGATGCTGTGCGGCCATCTCCTGTGCCACCTTTCTCCAGAGGCGCGAGGAGGCCAGCACATTGGCCTTGTCTACGACAGTGACATGCTTGCGGCGGCGGGCGGCGTAGTCATAGGCCACGCGCAGTATTCTCTCTATCTCGCCGCGGGTGTATTTGTCTGTGTCGTAGGCGTAATCGTCGCCCTCATGCTTCTCGCCGAAGTACATGCCGCCGGTCAGTTCACGGATGCACACGAAGTCGGCTCCGCGCACCAGTTCGTCCTTAAGGGGTGACTTGTGGAGCAGGCAGGCGAAGGTCTGCACGGGGCGGATGTTGGCGTAGAGGCCCAGTTTCTTGCGCATGGCCAGCAGTCCCTGCTCAGGACGCACCTTCGCGGTAGGGTCGTTGTCAAACTTGGGGTCGCCTACGGCGGAGAAGAATACGGCGTCAGCCTCCTGACAGGTCTCGAAAGTCTTCTCGGGGAAGGGATCGCCGACCGCATCGATGGCTGCGGCGCCACAGAGCGCTGAGGTGTAGGTTACTTCATGGCCAAAACGGCGGGCTACGGCGCTTATCACGTCCACGCCAACGGCCGAGATTTCCGGTCCGATGCCGTCGCCAGCAAGTACAGCTATTTTGAGTTTCATCTGATTATTATATTTAATTGTTTATTTCTATCACGTTGAGAATCTTTATCGTAGCCTTAATAGCCGACTCGGTCTGATCGGCGTCGAAGCCGCGTGTGCGTATCTCGTGGCCGTCCACATTCCACGTTATGATGGTCTGCACGAAGGCGTCCGTGCGGCCGCCGGGAGGAATGGTCACATTATAGTTGACGAGCTCGGGCATCCTGCGGTGGAGACGGTTCTCGTAGATGTCGCGCACACAGCTGGCGAAGGCATCATACTGTCCGTCGCCGGTAGCATGGGCTTCGTATTCCTTGCCGTCCACCTCGAGGCGGAGCGAAGCTGAGGGCTTCAGGCCGTAGGCGGTGGAGATGAAGAAGCTCACGAGGCGCACCTTCTCCTCGGGCATCTCGTGCTTGAGCACATCGGATACGATGTACGGCAGGTCCTCCTGCGTCACGATTTCCTTCTTGTCGCCGAGCTCCACAATGCGCTTTGTGACGCGCTTTGTCTGCTCCGGCGTCAGTTCGAGCCCCAGGGCTTCCAGGTTTTTCAGGATATTGGCCTTACCGCTGCTCTTGCCGAGGGCAAACTCGCGTACGCGGCCGAAACGCTCGGGCAGCAGGGCGTTGGAATAGAGATGATGCTTGTTGTCGCCGTCTGCGTGCACTCCGGCCACCTGTGTGAACACGCTCTCGCCAACGATAGGAGCGTTGGCGGGGATGGGGATGCCGGAATAGTTCTCTACGATGCGGCTGATGTTGAGCAGCTGACTCTCATCGATGGTGGTGTGCGCGTGGAAGTGATCCTTGAGGATGACCTGAACGCTTGCCAGCGGCGCGTTGCCGGCCCGCTCGCCAAGACCGTTGACCGTAGCGTGTATGTTGCGGCATCCGGCGAGGACTGCGGCCAGGACATTTGAGATGGCAAGGTCGTAATCGTTGTGCGCATGAAAGTCGAAGCAGGCGTCGGGGAACCGGCGGATCATCTTGTGGATGTACTCGAGCACGTCGAGCGGATTGAGCACGCCAAGAGTGTCGGGAAGCATGATGTGCTTCACGCCAGCCTTCATCAGAACCTCTACAAGGTCGTAGACATAGTCGATGGAGGTACGCATGCCGTTGGACCAGTCCTCTACATAGGCGTTGACCACCATGCCGAGGCTGTGGGCATAGTCCACACACTCGCGGATGTCGGCGAAGTGCTGCTCGGGCGTCTTGCGCAGCTGGTAATTGAGATGATTGAGGGAGCCTTTGGTCAGCAGGTCGATGGTGTTGCAGCCGCAGCCGTGTATCCAGTCGACGGAGACATGTCCGTCTACGAAACCAAGCACCTCCACCCTGTCGAGATAGCCGCGCGACTTCGCCCAGCGGGAGATCATCTCCACGGCACGGTGTTCACCCTCCGATACGCGGGCCGAGGCTATCTCGATCCTGTTCACGCCTACCTTTTCGAGCAGGACGCGCGCCATATTAAGCTTCTCGCTCGGTGCGAACGAGACTCCCCTCGTCTGTTCGCCGTCGCGGAGTGTGGTATCAAGTATTTCTACGTTTACCTCTTGCATATAGCGTGCTCCTTCAGAGTGCCTTCTTGTAGAAGTTGTTGTCCGACTTCTCCCAAGCCTCTATCTTGTCCTTGCTGCGGAGCAGGAAATCGATGTCATCGAGGCCTTCGGTCAGACAATATTTCTTGTAGCCGTTGATATCGAAGTGCTCGCTGTGGCCTGTCTTCTCGTTGGTGATGGTCTGATTGGGGACATCGACGGTCACGATGGTCTTGGGGTCCTCCTTAATGGAGTCGAACAGCTCGGAGAGGAATGCGGGCGTCACCACGACGGGCAGCACAAAATTGTTGAGCTCATTGTTCTTGTGAATGTCGGCGAAGAAACTGCTCACCACCACTCTGAATCCATATCCGGCTATAGCCCAGGCAGCGTGCTCGCGGCTGGAGCCGCAGCCGAAGTTCTTGCCGGCCACGAGAATCTCGCCGCCGTATGTCGGATCGTTGAGCACAAAATCCTTCTTCGTGCCATCGGGATTGTAGCGCCAGTCGCGAAAGAGATTGTCGCCGAAACCTTCCTTGTCAGTGGCCTTGAGAAAACGCGCGGGGATTATCTGATCGGTGTCGACATTCTCCAGGGGAAGGGGCACGCATGTAGAACGTACTATATTGAATTTCTTTTTCATTGCTTTGCTTAATTCATCAAGGTTAAGGGGTCTGTTATTTTGCCTGTCACAGCAGCAGCAGCGGCTGTATATGGACTGGCGAGACATGTGCGCGAACCGGGGCCCTGACGCCCCTCAAAGTTGCGATTGCTCGTGGAGACGGCCAGTTTGCCAGCGGGAATCTTATCATCGTTCATAGCCAGGCAGGCGCTGCAACCGGGCTGACGGATCTCAAAGCCCGCAGCCGCGAGCTCCTTGTCAAGCCCTTCGTCCTTTATCTGCTGCCATACTTTCCATGAACCGGGCACAAGCCACGCCACTACGTCGGGAGCTTTATGACGACCCCTTACGAGGGAGGTGAAAGCCCTGAAATCCTCGATGCGGCCGTTGGTGCAGGCGCCGAGGAACACGAAGTCGACCTTCTTGCCGATCATGCTCTCGCCGGCCTCAAACTGCATATACTTCAGTGCCTTCTTGGCCGAGGCGTCCTGAGGCGTCGGGATAACGCCGGTCACAGGAATGCCCATACCCGGGTTTGTGCCATAGGTGATCATCGGCTCTATATCATCGGCATCGAAGAGCAGTTCCTTATCAAAGACTGCATCGTCGTCGCTGCGCAGTGTGCGCCAGTAGGCGACGGCCTTGTCCCATTCCTCGCCCTTGGGAGCGTGCTCGCGGCCCTTGAGGTAGGCGAATGTGGTCTCGTCGGGAGCGATGAAACCGCCGCGGGCGCCCATCTCGATAGAGAGATTGCAGAGGGTCAGGCGGCCCTCCATACTCAGGGAGCGGATCGTGGAACCGGCGTACTCGACAAAATAGCCCGTAGCGCCGCTCGTGGTGATGCGACTCATCAGATAGAGCGCGATGTCCTTGGCCGTCACGCCTTTCCTCAGTTTGCCCTCCACGCTGATGCGCATAGACTTGGGCTTCTGCTGGAGAATGCACTGCGAGGCCATAACCATCTCGACCTCCGACGTACCAATGCCGAAGGCTACGGCTCCCATGGCGCCGTGAGTGGATGTGTGCGAATCGCCGCATACGATGGTCATGCCCGGAAGCGAGAGCCCCTGCTCCGGACCTACGACATGGATAATACCGTTGTTCTTGTCCATCATGCCGAAATAGGTCAGGCCGAACTCCTCGGCATTGCGCTTGAGCGTGTCTACCTGCTTGCGCGACACAGGGTCCGCTATCGGCTTGTCCTGGTCGTGAGTGGGGGTATTATGGTCCGGCATGCAATATATCTTCTCGGGACGCAGGCACTTCAGTCCGCGGCTGCGCATTCCGGCGAATGCCTGCGGGCTCGTCACCTCGTGACAGTAAAGCCTGTCTATATACAGCTGGGTGGGTCCGTCCTTAACGAGCTGCACGACATGCCTGTCCCAAATCTTGTCAAATAATGTATTTGCCATTGCTTCTATACGTATTAATCCTGTTCGCTATTTGTTATGAAACTTGTTGATGGCATCTATATAAGCCTCCACGCTGGCAGCCACGATGTCGGTGTTGGCGCCGAAGCCATAGTACACATGACCGTTGTACTCCACCTGCATGTGCACCTTGCCCACGTCGTCCGAGCCCTTGTTGATGGCCTGGATAGTGAACTCCTTGAGCACCATCTTGCGATTGATAATCTTCTTGAGCGCCTTGATGGCTGCGTCTACAGGGCCGTTGCCCGTAGCAGCGGCCTCAAACTTCTCGCCGGCGATATCCAGCCCGATGCTTGCCACGCTGCGTATGCCGACGCCGCTGGTCACCTGCAGGTAGTCCAGACGAATGTGATGGCTGGCAGTCCTGTCGGCTCCGGCCAGGATCAGAACGTCGTCGTCGGTCACCTCCTTCTTCTTGTCGGCCAGACGGAGGAAGTCCTGATATACCTTGTCGAGCTTGTCCTCATCCAGCGTAACACCGTTGAGAGCGAGACGATGCTTGAGAGCAGCGCGTCCGCTGCGGGCGGTCAGCACGATCTGATCATCGCTGTAGCCCACGTCCTTGGGATTGATAATCTCGTAGGTCTGGGCATTCTTGAGCACACCGTCCTGATGTATGCCGGAAGAGTGGGCGAATGCGTTGCGGCCCACGATGGCCTTGTTGGGCTGCACGGGCATGTTCATCAGAGATGATACCGTACGGCTTATGCCGCCTATCTTTTGGGTATTGATATTGGTGGTGATGTCGAGATCGTGGTGGCACTTGCATATCATGGCGATCTCCTCGAGGGCGGTATTGCCCGCACGCTCGCCGATGCCGTTGATGGTCACCTCCACCTGGCGGGCGCCGTTGAGCACACCCTCCATCGTGTTGGCCGTAGCCATGCCGAGGTCATTGTGGCAGTGGGTGGAGATAACGGCCTTGTCGATGCCGTCCACATGCTCCATGAGGTATTTTATCTTGTTGCCGTACTCGGCAGGCAGGCAGTAGCCAGTCGTATCGGGGATATTCACCACCGTAGCGCCGGCCTTGATGACAGCCTCCACCACGCGGGCCAGATACTCATTATCCGTACGGCCGGCATCCTCTGCGTAGAACTCGACGTCCTCCACATAGCGCTTGGCGTATTTCACAGCCGACACGGCGCGCTCCAGAATCTCGTCGGGAGTGGAGTTGAACTTATATTTGATGTGGTATTCCGATGTCCCGATGCCCGTATGAATTCTCTTGCGCTTGGCAAATTTGAGGGCTTCGGCAGCAGCGTCGATGTCCTTCTCCACGGCCCTCGACAGGGCGCATATCACAGGCCATGTCACGGCCTTGGAAATCTCTATCACGGATTTGAAATCACCTGGACTCGAAATGGGGAAACCGGCTTCTATCACGTCGACGCCGAGACCCTCCAGCTGCTTTGCTACTTCTATTTTCTCGACAGTGTTAAGCTGACAACCTGGCACTTGCTCACCGTCACGAAGCGTTGTGTCAAAAATGAAAAGTCTTTTGCTCATAATGTATCTATCATTGTTATACGGGGGATTTACCCCTCCTGGCACCTTGACTGCAAATTTACGTTTTTCCCCTTTAATAGCAATGATTTCAGAGGTATTCTTACCCACTGAATTGCCTATAAAACGGCCACTTATTCCTGAAAATTCCTTCCCGGAGATTCATTTTCGGGAGCTTGCCAACTTGATGTGCCAATCAAGGCTCCGCCACGGCCCGCGACAGGCCATGCGGACAGAAGAACAGCAGCGCAGAGCCGTTTAAAACGACGGCCCTGCCGGTTCTCATCAATGCCGAATCTATCCTCCTGCCTGCAAGATGAATCACAGTCCGATTTTACATGATTTCCGCGGATACGGAATTGCATAAAACGGGAATCATCCGTCTCGTGAGCACTACCGTTAGCACACATCTGAAAAACCGTTCCGCATGCAATAAACCTCACAAGGCACCTGAGGAAGATTACATTTGAGATGTTTCAAAACGTCTCAAATGTAATCTTAGCCTTCTGGAGGCATTGAATTTCAAATACTTACACAGGGCCCAAACAGGCCTTTCCAAAAGAAATATCATTAGACCCCTACACGCGTATATTCCGGGCCGCCGTTCACCTTTTGCATCAAGGCATTTCCTTTGTCCCATACAGCATTTGATCTATCATAATCGTCCTCCGCTACGGGCCGCGGGAGCTTTCTCATGACATACACCGGAGGCAATAGAGTAGATGTGGGGATTTCTCCCCAGCACCTCTCATTGCACCGTACGTACGGGTCTCGTATACGGCGCTACATACATATAGGAGTACGCAAACTCTGATATAAAGCATAGGGGTCGACCAAGCCTGGTCGACTCTTGCTTTTATCAGTCCTGTCCACTTTGGGCATGGCAAGCACTTTGGGACTGAGCAGGTAGTTGAAGACGGACATGCTGCACTGGCGGTACCATCCCAATCTTGTCATTGCGGCTTGGTAGATGGAAACATCAGCAAGATTACTCTTGGTGACTCTTTTCAATGCAAGCAGGTTCTTGTAGATGGTTCTACATTTCTTCCACTGCTTGACTATTACCACCCTTACCTTGTGACGCATCCAAGGCCCAAACTCTTCCTTAAGGTACGTGGCCATGCTGCCTATGCAGTAGTAGTTGACCCAGCCCCTTATGGTTTGGTTTAGCTTGGTGAATACCTTGTACAAAGGTTGCGCACTTGCTCTCTTACGCAAGAGAATGGCTTTAACCTTGTCCTCCAGCTTCTTCTTTGCCTTGTCCGCTGGCTTGCACTGCCAACCTTTTGTGCCCTTCCAAAACGTAAAGCCCAAAAAATTACTCTTGGTGGGCCTTACAACTTTGGTCTTGGTGGCACTGACTTTGAGACGCAACTTGCGCTCAAGCCAGCTGCTGACCGATGCCATGACTCTGTCCGCTGCCTTCTCACTCTTGACAAAGATGTCGAAGTCGTCCGCATAGCGGACAAACCTCAAGCCCCTGCTTTCGAGTTCCTTGTCCAGTTTGTCGAGGTAGATATTGGAAAGGACCGGGGATATGCATCCGCCTTGGGGGACTCCCTCCGCAATGGCATGCACCAGTCCGTTCTCCATCACACCCGCCTTTAGGAACGAGCGGATTAAGTGGAGAGTAGCAGAGTCATTGACCTGCTCTCTTAGGATTGAAATTAACTTGTCGTGATTGACCGTGTCGAAGTACTTCTCTATGTCGAAGTCCACCACCCACTCATATCCCTCATTCAGATATCCAAGCAACTCCTCCATTGCCTTATGGCAACTGCGGTTGGGGCGGAAACCATAGCTGTGGTCGCTGAAAACCGGCTCGTACAACTTGCTCAGCACTTGCGCCGCCGCTTGCTGCACTACCCTGTCTACGACCGTAGGGATGCCCAGCGGCCTTTGCTTGCCGTTGGGCTTGGGGATGTAAACACGTCTTACGGGGGATGGCTTGTATCGCTTGCCCTTTACCGAGGACTTTATCTCCTCTATGTGGGCTGGCATATACGCGTCAAGCTCTTCCACCGACATCTTGTCAATGCCGGCTGCACCATGGTTGCGCCTGACAGACATCCAGGCTTCCCAGAAGTTTCTTTCTTCTACAATCTCGTCTATTAATTCCATTTGCTGCTTTTCGTTCTGCTTGTAAATGTGCACCGGAACGCCACGGCTACCTCCAAGCTGATGGGATTACGACTCCCACACTCTGCTCTTGCCTCGCTTACTGACTCCCAATGCATTGCTTACAGCGATTGCACTATATATACATTAACCCCTTCGGTGATGGTGGCACACCTACTATGGGCTCAGCTGACTCCCACCCATGAACTTTTTATCGTACGTGTCTACACGCTGGGTGGGCCTCTCGGGGTAAGGCACTAACCTCATGACGCCACAACCTCTTGGTTTACTGTTTTGGGAAGTACGTTTACCATTCGGGCTTCGACTTGTTGTGCAGTCTTACCCATTCCCATTTAGCCTTGTACCAAGTTTCTGTCCGTAGGCTCGGCTATCTCGCTACGTGACTTCTTTCATCCTTGTCATTACTGACAACGACTTGTCTTTCGCTTCGCTTGGCGGTAAATACCTGCGACTGGATTCGAACCAGTTAGGTTAGTGTCATGCCCGACACACACAAAAAAGGCCGCCTTGCGGCAGCCTGAAATGTCATTGATGCTGACGCAGGGACGCTGCCCCACACAGCCTTAAAGGTCGGGATATTGCTCCTTAGAGACGAGCGACTCGGCGTAATCGTAGTAGCTGCCGAGGTCGAGCGTGGGCGGGAAAAGCGAACTGAACACCGCTTTCGTGCGCTCGGGCTCGCGCTTTACGGCCTCCTTGAGATAGCGCAGGAACTCGTCGCCCTTGTGCTCAAAATAGTACGTCGCAGAGCGGAACGGGAGGAAGGCGGACTTATAGCGCGGATAGGTCTTCTCGATCTCGTCCATCACCTTGATGATCAGATCCAGACGGTGCGCATTGAAGAGCGTGAAGAAGAGCGGGTCAAGCTGCATGTGCGCGCCTGCAATGAGTTCCGCCACCCTGAGGGTGGGACGCGCGAGGCGCACCTTCTTGCCCTCCTTGAGGTCTATGGACAGTTTTCTGAACGCGTAGGCCCATTCGGGCAGCCCCTGCTCCTTGGCGAGCTCCAGATAGTGGCGCGCCGTGCGGTAATCATCGATTGCCCAGTAGACCGTGCTGAGGAGCTCATAGATCTCCATATTTTTTACGCTGCGGTTGTCGGAATACTTGAGGGCGTAGGCCAGCTGGACAAGCGCCTCCTCGTATTTGTCCATACAGATGAGCACGTGGGCGTAGTCGAAATAGGCGTGAGGGTTCTTGTCGTCGACAGCTATGTAGCGCGCGTAGAAGTCGGCCGCTTTCTCGTTTTCCTTAAGGTTGGTATATACTTCTCCTCCGAGGATAAGGGCTTCGGGGTCGTTGGGCGCGATGTCGATGGCGTAGGTCACACTCTCTATGGCGTCGGTGTAGCGGCCGCTCTGACAGTAGAGCTTGGTCAGGCCGTTCCAGTAATGCACATTGTAGGGGTCGCGGTCTATGAGGCGCTGCTCCGTCGCGATGGCGGCGGGGAAGTCGCCCATCTGGCGCTGGAGCTCGGCCTGCACCTCGAGGACGCGTGTGTTATCCTTCTGGCGCTCGGGCAGCATGTCTATCCACTGCGGGACACCACGCGTCTCGTTGTGCTCCAGCATGTCCCACGCCATCTGGCAGAACATATCAAGGGCGTCGCCTTTCTGATAGAAATAAGCCTTGGAATAGTATGAGACAGCATCGGCCACTTTGTCCTCCTCGAGCGAGAAGAGCCCGTAGTAATACATCACCTCCGGATCGCGCGTGTTCCTGAGCGAGGACAATATTTTCCAGGCCTCTTCGCGCTTTCCTTCGTAGAAATAGATCTCCGCGCGCATCAGGACGGCGTTCCGGCTCGATGGATGGAGCTGGAGCACATAGTCTATGCACTGCAGGGCATCATCGGGGCGCGACATGTCGTTGTAGTAGTAGTCTGCCACATCAAGCAGGTCCTCCTCGTCGAAGTACTCTTTCGTACCCGTGAGGAGCATGCTCTCATATCGCTCTACGCTCTCGATTATGCTGCGGTCTATGTCGTTGTTCTCTTTTCCGGATTTTGTCATTTACCTTTTCCCTTCCAGTTATCCTTGAGACTGACAGTACGATTGAAGACCGGCAAAGCCTCCGTACTGTCAGGGTCCTTGATAAAGTAGCCTGTGCGCTGAAACTGCAGGTATTCGCCTACCGGGCGCACGGCTGCGAACGGCTCCACATAGCATTCGGTCAGCACCTTCTTGGAGTCGGGATTGAGCAGTTCGCGGAAGTCTCTCTCGTCGGAGGAAGGATCCTCGACGGAGAACAGATGGTCGTAGATTCTCACCTCTGCCTTCACCGCGTGAGCCCTGCTGAGCCAATGGAGAGTGCCCTTGACTTTGCGGTCGGCGCCGGGCAGGCCGCTGCGTGTCTCGGGGTCGTACTCGCAGTATATCTCCGTGATGTTGCCCGCCTCGTCCTTCTTGCAGCCGGTACACTTCACGATGTAAGCGTTCTTGAGGCGCACCTCCTTGCCTGGGGTCATGCGGAAGAACTTCTTGGGGGCGTCCTCCATAAAGTCCGCTCTCTCGATCCACAGCTCGCGGGAGAATATCACCTCGTGCTTTCCTGCCTCAGGGTCCTCGGGATTGTTGTCCGCCATCATCGTCTCTTCCTGCCCCTCGGGGTAGTTGGTCACGACGAGCTTCACGGGATGGAGCACGGCGCTCACACGGGTAGCCCTCTTGTTGAGGTCCTCGCGGGCCGCGGCCTCGAGCATCGCATAGTCGTTGAGCGCGTCAAACTTGGTGTAGCCGATCATCCTGATAAACTTGCGGATAGCCTCGGGCGAATAGCCTCTGCGCCTAAGGCCGCAGATAGTCGGCATGCGCGGGTCGTCCCAGCCGTCCACGAGATGCTCGGTGACGAGGGCCAGAAGCTTGCGCTTGCTCATTACGGTATAGGTGAGGTTTAGGCGATTGAATTCGTACTGATGCGGACGATGATCGTCGAGATCCTTGCCATCTTTGAGCAGGTCGATGAAGTAATCGTAGAGCGGACGATGGGGCACGAACTCGAGTGTGCAGATGGAGTGGGTGACGCCCTCGAAGTAATCGCTCTGTCCGTGGGCGAAGTCGTACATCGGGTAGACTCTCCACTTGCGGCCGGTGCGGTGATGCGGCTTGTCGATGATGCGGTAGATCACCGGGTCGCGGAAGTGCATGTTCGGATTGGCCATGTCGATCTTTGCCCTGAGCACCATGGAGCCCTCGGGCACTTCGCCGTTGTTCATCTTGTTGAACAGCTCGAGGCTCTCCTCTGCTGGGCGATCGCGATAGGGGCTGGGCGTGCCGGGCTGTGTGGGTGTGCCTTTCTGCTCGGCTATCTGCTCGCTGGTCTGCTCGTCGACGTAGGCCTTGCCCTCCTTGATGAGCCTCACAGCAAAGTCCCAGAGCTTCTGGAAATAGTCGGACGCATAATATATATGTCCCCATTTGAAGCCAAGCCATTCTATGTCGCGCTTGATGCCCTCCACATACTCGGTATTCTCCTTCTGGGGATTGGTATCATCGAAGCGGAGATTGCAGACACCTCCGAAACGCTCGGCGACACCGAAATCCTCGCAGATAGCCTTGGCATGGCCGATGTGCAGATAGCCGTTGGGCTCGGGCGGGAAGCGCGTCTGCACCCTTCCGTCGTTCTTACCCTCGGCCAGATCATTGGCCACGATTTGCTCTATAAAGTCAAGATTTTTCTTGTTCTCTGTTTCCTTATTATTATCACACATAACTGATGAATGTTACATCTATTCTCGTTGCGTCTCTCTCTCCTTCGAAACAGGGTCGTATTTCTCCTTTTGTCTCTTCTGTTATTGCCCTCACCTCTGCCCACGCCGCATAGCGCTGTACTCGGGCAGACACCTACACCGCGATAAGCAACGTCATCCCCTGCTTCACGCTCTCGCTATGGCGCGCAGCCTCAGGGCGCTATTTGTGAAACAGCTTGATACGCTGCTCCTCAGAGAGCTTGCATATCATAAGGCGACCGTCTTTCTCGGCTACGATATATCCATCCAGACCCTGCACGACCACCTTCTTGTTTCCGGCGCAGTGGATGATGCAGTTGTTTGTCTCGTAGAGGTCCACATTGCCCACCACGGCGTTGCCGTAGCTGTCGTTGGGTATCTGCTTCTTGAGCGAGCCCCATGTGCCCACGTCGCTCCAGTCGAAGGAAGCCTGATAGACGAATATCTCCTCGGCTTTCTCCATGATGGCATAGTCCACACTTATCGGTTCGAGCCCCGCATAGACTGCGTCGACGTGCTCCTGCTCCGCATCTGTGCCGAAGTAGGGGCTCAGGGCCTCAAACTTGCGCGCCATCTCGGGCTGATATACCCGGAAGGCATTGACCACCGTCTGTACGCTCCACACGAATATGCCGGCGTTCCAGAAATAATTGTTCTTGGCGACATACTGCCTGGCCAGCTCGAGGTCGGGCTTCTCCCTGAACGAATCGACACGGAATATGTTCTTCTCTCTCGAGGACGAGAAACTCAGGTCTGCCTCAATGTATCCGTAGCCTGTCTCCGGACGCGTAGGACGTATGCCAAGCGTTACGATTGAGTCGGTCTCGGCCGTGAAGGCCATGCACTCCCTGATAGACCTCTTGAAGAGCTTCACATCCCTCACGACATGGTCGCTGGGCGTAATGACAATATTGGCGCGCGGGTTGGCATTCTTTATCCGCCAGCACACGTAAGCGATGCACGGCGCCGTATTACGGCGGCAGGGCTCGAGGAGAATATTGCCGATAGGGATCTCCGGGAGCTGCTCATGCACCTTGGCCTGATAGGCTTTGGAGGTGACCACCCATACATTCTCTGCCGGACAAAGGCCGCCGAAGCGGTCGTAAGTCATCTGTATAAGGGTGCGGCCCGTCCCGAGCACATCGATAAACTGCTTGGGGTTGTCTTCTGTACTCATCGGCCAGAAGCGGCTTCCGGCGCCGCCGGCCATTATCACCAGATGATTATTGTCCATAGGGGGTAGTCGTTAATGGGATTCTGTTACTTCCGCTCCTGCATATCGCCCTCTACATAGAGGCGCACAAGCGGCGTACGCGCATTGGTACGCAGAGTGATGGTCTTTTTGAAGGCGCCGGGGAACTTGCCCAGGCCATTGTATGTCACGTTCACCTTGCCGGTCTTGCCGGGAGCCACGGGCTCCTTGGTATAGGTAGACACCGTGCAGCCGCAGGAAGTGACGGCCTGATTGATAATCAGAGGCATATTGCCAGTGTTGGTAAAGGTAAACGTATGGGTCTGCTTGCCGGCGTCGGAGTAGAATTTGCCGAAGTCGAAAGAAGTAGCATCAAACTTGATATCTGCGTATTTGTCCTGCGCATTGGCTGCGAGGGTGAACAATACTGCTACGAAACAAAAAAGAATTTTCTTCATAATTTCTTATTTAGATGTCTGCAAATATACGAATTATTCCGCACAGACTGCATGGCAGGGCGGATAAATACTCATGTTATGAATAAATCTGGGCCGGTATCGTAAGGAAAGCATTCTTCATACGCCTGGCTTGACAGACAGACATACATATTAATATATTACCGTCCGGTAATCTTTCTGGGGAAGGGACAGGATTTATCCTTCAGTAGAATTTGCCATTCTGCGGTAAACCGAGCCTTACATACTTGCACGGGATCGGGAAAATGCTTTAAGGTGTCAGCGGCGTCCCCCACGACGCTACCATTGGACGCGTAAACGATGGATATTTCCTCCTACGGAATACTCTTTTCCGCACATCAATAAAATCCTCCCGCTTGCTATGATCCTCACAAGGCACCTGAGGAAAACTACATTTGAGATAATTCAAAACGTCTCAAATGTAGTTTTGCCCCTCCGGGTACACTGAAAATCATATAGTTACAAGGGGTCAAAAACTACCCTTTCGGGCGCCGGAAATATGGGCGAAGAGATCGTTGTATGCAGGCGGCAGAATAACGCGCAAAAGATACAGACGGAGTAGTGCAGCCGGCAACTGAAAATGCGGCTCACGGATTGCTCCGTAAGCCGCACCTGTTTCTTATTAGTATTAACTACTACGTTATATTAGAAGTTGTAGTAGAGGCCGAACTGGAGGGCGTTGCCATCCAACTTGAAGCCGAGACCGTCGTCGCCGAAAGGCCTGAGACCATTAGCAGCATAATCGTCGTTGGTGTCCCTGTAGCCGAGGAAACCTACGTGAGCGATGAAGGAGAGCTTGCTTGTGAGGTCAACCTTAACACCGGGCTTTACACCTACTTCCCACTGGTTCTGAGCGTCGCCGTCATCACCGTGCTCGTAGCTGTACTTGTATGTGGAGAAGCCAACCGTACCGTCTAAGAAGAGGCTAACTGCGTCAAACTTAGCGAAGGTGTAACGAGCGTAGGGCTCAACGATGAATGCGTTCATCTTCTGGTTGCCTACTACGGGCAGACTTCCCTGATAAGCGTACGAGTAGCCGATAGTCGTACCGATGGCCCAATTCTCATCGAGGTTGTAGCCAATCTCCGGAGTGATGGAGAACTGTGTCTTGTTGCTGTCCCAGTTACGCCAGAAACCTACCTCACCACCGAGATAAACCTGTGCGCTTGCAGTAATAGCCATTACTGCGGCTGCCATTGTAAACAAAAACTTTTTCATTCCTTATTGTTTTTATTTGTTCAACATTGCCCGGGTTATGCGCCCGGACGTCCTTTTTAAATCGCTGCAAAGATATTACTTTTTTTGATTACCAAAATTTTCTCCCGAAAAAATGTGACAAAATGAGAGATTTCTAACTCTCCGGAGGCTCATTCTCTGCACGCTTGGTGGACAATTGTGCAAGCTCGGTCCGTGTCGCGGGAAAAATTCGCGTCAGAGGTGCAAGCCGCAGTCAACTATTGCGTTTACCCCGATAAACAGAAAAGATGCGGAGATTTTGGAGCGAGCATAGCCTCTAATTGAGGCATTAGTCGTAATTTTGCAATTGGATATTATATATAATATGAATAAAGACGGCATAGGAGCCACACAGGCGCTTCATTCAAAACAGGATCTTGATAAGGCTGCGGACAACATCAGAATTCTGACTGCAGCAATGGTAGAACGTGCTAAATCAGGTCATCCCGGAGGGGCAATGGGCGGCACAGACTTTCTCAATGTGCTCTTCTCCGAATTTATGATTTACGACCCCGACAAACCTCTGTGGGAATGCAGGGACCGCTTCTTTCTCGACCCCGGACACGAGAGCGCACTGCTCTACTCGGTGCTGATGCTCACGGGGCGCTTCACGATGGACGAGCTGAAAGCCTTCCGCCAGTGGCAGAGCCCCACGTCGGGCCATCCGGAGCTCAATCAGGAGCGCGGCATAGAGAACACCTCAGGCCCGCTGGGTCAGGGACACACCTTCGCCGTCGGCGCCGCCATTGCGGCCAAGTTTCTCGCCGCCCACACGGGCAACAAATCATTTGAGAAGGAGAAAATCTACACCTACATCTCCGACGGTGGCATTCAGGAGGAGATATCGCAGGGCGCAGGCCGTATGGCCGGCTACCTCGGTCTGGACAACCTGATCATGTTCTACGACTCCAACGACATACAGCTCTCCACACGCTGCGACGATGTGAGCAGCGAGGATACGGCGATGAAATACCGCGCGTGGAACTGGAACGTGATCGAGATCGACGGAAACGACTGCGAGGCCATACGCGGCGCGCTCCTTGCCGCTCACGAAGAGCACCGCCGCCCCACGCTCATCATCGGCAAATGTGTCATGGGCAAGGGCTGCAGGAGAGCCGACGGCAGTTCGTACGAGCGCGACTGCGGCACACACGGCGCTCCGCTCGGCGACGGCGCTTATCGCAACACGGTGAAGAACCTCGGCGGCGACCCCGACGATCCATTCAAGGTATGGGATGTGACGCGCCGCATCTATGACAAGCGCGCCGAAGAGCTCCGCGATATAGTGAAAAAGCGTCACAGCGAGGAGAAGGCCTGGGCCGAGGCCCATCCCGTGGAAGCGCAGAAGCAGAGCGACTGGTTTGCGGGCAAATTGCCCGAGATAGACTGGGAGACCATAGAGCAGACTCCTGACAAGGCTACGAGAATCGGTTCGCAGCACGTGCTGACGCGTCTGGTCGAGAGAGTGGAGAACATGGTGGTATCTTCCGCCGACCTCTGCAACTCGGACAAGACCGACGGCTTCCTCAAGGGCACGCACGAGATACACCGCGGAGACTTCAGCGGCAACTTCCTGCAGGCCGGCGTGAGTGAACTGACCATGACGTGCCTCATGATGGGCATGACCCTGCACGGCGGCGTCATCACGGCCATGGGCACATTCTTCGTGTTCTCCGATTACATGAAGCCGGCCATCCGAATGGCTGCGCTCATGGAGCTGCCGGTCAAGTTCATTTGGACTCACGACGCATTCCGCGTAGGCGAGGACGGCCCGACCCATCAGCCCGTCGAGCAGGAGGCACAGATAAGGCTGCTGGAGAAGATCAAGAACCGCAGTGGGCGCAATGCCGTGCTCGTGCTGCGCCCCAGCGACGTGCATGCCGCTACCTGGTGCTGGCGTATGGCTATGGAGAACATGTCGACGCCCACGGCGCTCATCTTCTCGCGTCAGGCTGTCAAGGATCTGCCTGCGGGCACCGACTACAGCCAGTGTGTCCACGGCGCATATCTGGTCAAGGGCACAGACCATCCCGACTGCATCACCGTAGCCTCGGGCTCGGAAGTGTCCACGCTTGTGGCAGCCGGCGAACTGCTCGAAAAGGAAGGCATACATATTAATATAGTAAGTTGCCCCAGCGAGGGACTTTTCATGAGCCAGCCCAGAGAATACCGCGAGAAGCTCATACCGCGCGGCTCGAAGGTGTACGCTCTCACCGCCGGCCTTCCGGTAGTGTTCCGCGACGTGGTGGGCGACAACGGATATGTACACGGCCTCGACAGCTTCGGACAGAGCGCTCCCTACAAGGTGCTCGATGAGAAATTCGGCTTTACTCCCGAATTTGTAGCCGAAGACATCAAGAAATGTCTCGCAGGCGCAGAATAATCACACTAACGCAGTACTATCTCACAAGAGCATAATAAAGATGAACGACAAACTGATAGGCCTCGCCTCTGACCACGCAGGCTACAAACTGAAGCAATATATCAAGGAATACCTCACCGCCCGCGGCTACGAGTACAAGGACTTCGGCTGCGAGGGCGAGGAGTCGTGCGACTACCCCGACTTTGCGCATCCACTGGGCTCCGCCATCGACAACGGTGAGATAGGCACAGGCATCGCGGTATGCGGCACGGGCGAAGGAATGGCCATGACGCTCAACAAGCATCAGCATGTGCGCGCCGCGCTTTGCTGGGCGCCGGAGATAGCCGAGATGACGCGCCACCACAACAACGCCAACGTGCTCGTGATGCCAGGACGCTATATCTCCGAGGAAACCGCAAAGAAGATAATGGACGCATTCCTCTCGACCGGTTTCGACGGCGGGCGCCACGAGAGGCGCATCAACAAGATTCCTCTGAGCGCGGAGAAGTAATATCCGCCGCACACTGACCTGACTTCGTCACTCGGGAAACATTACTTTCGCAAATTGTTGATATATAAATGATTGTATTTTTGCGTACCCCATTTTTGGGGTACGCAAAGCAAATTTTTATGTTTGAAGAGAAAATGAAGAATTATCCAAATACGGTAAGAAACGTATTGTTATAGTTGAAAGAGGCTGATATTGCGAGCTTGTAACGGATGAAGTATAAAGAGACGAATCTGCAGTTGAAAATCTATTTTCAACTGATCAGGAGTGGAAATATCGCGAAAATAATCGTCGTTTTCCTAATGACCGTTGACAATGTGCTCGCTTTAGCGTAGGCTGTAACGACTATACAGATAAAACTGTTGAAAACAAAGATATCATATCTCGGATTAGGCCAAATGGCAAGACATCTGCACTTTGCTAAAATCTTCGATGATAATTTTTGGGGTACGCAATGACGAAGTCAGGAACAAGATTCCTCTGAGCGCGGAGAAGTAATATCCGCCGCACACTGACACAGCGGGCGCATGCTTCTTCCTATGGAATGCATGCGCCCGCTGCCTTTATTCTATTCCCCTAACCAATGCGAAATCACTGCACATCTTGTCCGGGTGTCTCCTGTTTACTACCTTCGCATCATTTTGCCGGGCAAGCTATGCGCTTGGAGCAAATCCGTGTCTCCGGGCTCCTGTGCGCCCACGGCGCGGATAAAGATGTCCTGCATCGAGGGCATCTGCTCGGAGAAATAGACTATCTCGCCCGCGCCGCTTAGCTCTGAGAGCATGACAGAATGCGGCACATCGGCCAGTTTCCTTATGACGCAGCGCGTGACATGGCCCGCCTCTTCTGAGGAGATGACCTTGTAATGCTCCGTATCGTGAAGCGTGGCGCGGCCCTCGTAGCTCACGGCGTAGATGCCCTCGCGATACTGCCGCCTCACCTCCTCCACATTGCCCGAGAGCACCACGTGAGCCCGGTCGATGATCACGAAATTGTCGCAGATCTCCTCGACCGAGGCCATGTTGTGGGTGGAATAGATGATGGTATGCCCCTCGTCGCGCATCTTCATCATCACGTCCTTTAGCATCTCGGCGTTGACAGGGTCGAAGCCGCTGAACGGTTCGTCGAGGATAAGCAGGTCGGGGTTGTTGACCACGGTGGTGATGAACTGGACCTTCTGCTGCATGCCCTTGGAGAGGCTCTCGAGCTTGCTCTTCCACCTGTCCTTTAGGCCCATGCGCTCAAACCATCCGCGGAGCTCCCGCTCGGCCTCCCTGCGCCCCATGCCGCGCAACATGGCGAGGTAGACGGCCTGCTCCCCCGCCCTCATCTTGCGATAGAGGCCCCGCTCTTCGGGCAGGTAGCCTATGCGCCTGAGGTCGTCGTCCGTCAGCGGATGGCCGCCGAAGGTGATCGTCCCCTGGTCCGCCGTCAGGATGCGGTTGATGATGCGGATGGTGGTAGTCTTGCCCGCGCCGTTGCGGCCCAGCAGGCCGAAGATGCACCCACGCGGCACATCGAACGACACATCCTCCAGGACGGTGTGCTCATCAAAGCTCTTGCAGAGGTGCTGCACGGACAGCATATTCTCCATCATCGCGACAAGCGTTACAGAGTTATTTCACACGAACCTTCACGCTGCCGGAGGCCGTCCTGAGGATATAGAGCCCTGCGGGCAGATTGCCGAGCGCCTTGTCGCGGCTTACGGCCTGCCTCAGCAGTACGCCGTCGATGCTGTACACATCTGCGGGGCCGTTGTCCTCAAGCTGAGGCGAATGGATGCCGACGGGATTGTCAAAGGAATAGATGAACGGAGCGGAGTCGATATAATCGGGAGCCGTGGCAACGATGGTGGCGGTCAGACTCTTATACTGGTCGTTGGCACCTATGTTGACGCTGTTGCCGGAGGCCTCGCTGCTGCTCAGCTCATTGTCGCCGGCCTTCAGGACCACCTTGTAGCTCTCCGCGCCCGCCACGGCCGGCCAACTGAGCACGGCGCTGTTCTCCGCCATAGCCACCGAGGCGGACTCGGGAGCCGGAAGAATACCGCGGGCCATGTATACGAAGGAGACTACCCCGCTGGTATCGGTGATGTTCGTGAGATATTTGCCCATCGCCGAGCCCGTATATTGGGCGAAGGTCTGCGCCGTCGTGTCGGAGAGCGATGTGACGCTCTTGTAGCCCGGGAAGAGGTCGCCCTTGTAGTCGTAAGTGTGCGGGCTGTCCTGTATGGGCACCAGCGAGCCGTCGGCCGGAATCACCGTCATGCGCAGATGCGACGGGTCGGTATTGACCGTGTTGTTCTCCCATGCCGAGCGGCTGTAGTCGACATGCAGGACGAGCATGCCGCTGCCGAAGGCGCGCGGATACCAGCGGGAGGGTTGCCTGTTCTCCACAATATAGTATTCGCAGCCCGTCTTGTCGCTGTCATTGTCTATGCGATAGGCGTTCTCGCCCTCCGTGCCGAGCGCGCCGAGCCGCACCACCTGCTTCTTCGTCGGGAGAACGGGGATGTCGAGCCAGCCCATAAAGTTTTTCTCATACGCCGTATAGCCCACGGGGCTGAAACCGTTGTTGGCAAACTGCCCGTAGTCCATGAGCGACCAGTAGTCCATGCAGAATGAGGCGTTGGAATTGTTGACGTTATAAAAGTCCGGCAGGCCGAGGAAGTGGGAAAACTCGTGGCAGAAGGTTCCCAGGCCCTCGAGATCGGAGACAGAATAGTCGAGCTCGTACTCATTGGTCGTCTCGTTGAGCTTGTAGGGGTGCGTGAGCTCGTTGGTCACAAGGAAGTTATCGATTCGCCCCAAGCCGTAGCTGATGGAATAGGAATAGAAGGCAGCCCACACGGCCTCGGTCACCTCGGGACAGCTCTGCTCGCCCTCCCCGGCTACCAGTACGCCGACGAGAGGCACATCGCCGTTGTCCGACTCATACTGGGAGAAGTTGACGCCCTGCGCGCGTGCCGAGTCGACCGCCTCGCGCACCATGTCGTAGATGTGCGAATCGTGGGCGTTGCCGCTGGGAGCGCCGTAGTAACTGCGGTTCTGCGACAGCGTGACGCGGGCCACGATCTTATAGTGAGGCGTATATTTCCCGAGGCTCTGTGCCGTGAAGTAGTCGTGCACGCTGCCCGAAGCATTGTTCACGGCATAGCCCTCCTTGTTGAAATAATTGGTAAACGTATCCACGGGGTCGTTGAAATAGAATTTCACGTCCTTGTACTCCACCAGCACCACGGGATAGGTGACATCGCCCGCCGGTTTGGAGCTCGTGCCGATGGATGTGAGCATGGCGCGCGAACGGCTGCGGGCATAGGCCACCGAGGTCGTAACGCTGGTGACGCCGTTGGCCGCGAGCCACTGCTGCTCCGTCGCGCCCCTCTGCGAGGGATTGTGCGCCAGCACGGTGTCCGTCACAGCGCCGTCGGCGCCCCAGGATGTGACATAGCAATAGCCGCGCGCCGTCCTGGCCACGGCATAGCCGTCAGCGGTCATCAGATAAGACATATACTCGTCACCATGAGGGTGAATGGTAAGCGTCGTGCCGTCAGGCTGATGTACAGAAAAAGGGAACGGCCTCACGGGAGAGGCTATGGCGGTCAGGCCCACAAGCCACAGCGCCGCGATAATGGAAACGAAGATGCGTTTCATCTTTATAACAATCTGCAAATTACTAATTAGTACCGCTGCAAAGGTAGCAATTATTTTTCTTCCCCCGCCCCATTTCTCTCGCTATGATACGCCCGGCCGGACTATTAATCCTGATGCGGCGGAAGGCTGCTTACGGAATACTAAAATCGGGCTTACAAAACCAGCCCCTTTCACGCATGCGGGAAGATTCTCAAGGCGCGAAAACAAATTCTCATGCGGATGAAAAATAATTCTCATGCGACCGGAGAAAATCCTCGTCGGAGAAGGGAAAATTCTGCTCGCAGATAAAATAATTTATGTCGCGGTAGAATTTACCCGCCTCGCAGAGGCTTATTTTTACATACCTGCGCAGGCTCCGGGAATGCCTTCTGGTCGTCAGGGGCTGCCACACGACACTACCTTTGAGCTCGCAAACGATGAATATTCCCATTCCCGGAATAATCATTTCCGCACACTCCAAAAACATTTCCGCTTAACTCCAAAACTACATAGGACATGAGGAAAAATACATTTGAGGTATTTCAAAACGTCTCAAATGTAATTTTACCCCTCTAAGGGACACTGATTTTCATATACTTGCAAAGGGCCGGAAAAAGGTTCCAGGTCGTCGGCAGCCGCTCTGCGGACATATATTGGCAGTGCATCCGGATGGATTTCCCCGTTTTGTGAAACCTCGCGTATGCACACCATAAAAAACCTCCCGCTTAACTCAGAAACTACATTTGAGATGAGTAAAAACACATTTGAGGTATTCTTTCTCGTCTCAAATGTAATTTTGCCCTCTGCGGAGCGCTGATTTCTAATCATTTACACAGGCTCCAAAACCGCCTTTGCCGGGGCCGGGAAATTGTGCATTCCACACCATTCCGCCACTTCCTGAGAAGGTTCCTCTCAGCTGACTTTCCTCAAGGCCGAATAAGGTTTGCTCTCATGGCAGTCCCCTGCCGCTGCCATAACTGGCCCTGAGACGGAGCACATACACCTAAATATAATATGCGTGTCCCTATATATAATATGCGTATTGCGGAAGTCGCCCGCAGGCTTCAGGCAGAGGGAAGAGCCTCCGGCGCGACACATCGGTATGGCAAAACGCCGCCTATTGCCCCCGCGTCGAGCTTTGAGTATAAATAATAATAAAAAAGGCGCATTTTATCGCGATAGATTATCACGGAGCAAAGTTTTTGCCTAAATTTGCAACATTAAGCAATAATATCAACCCAAGAGGAGTGAACTTCTCTTTCTCAAAATTCTAAGAAAATGTGTGGAATATCCGGCATCCTCAATTGTGACGGGCAAGACAAAGCCCTGCGCAAGGAGGTCCTGAAAATGTCAGCACGTCTGCGTCACCGCGGACCGGACTGGTCTGGCATCTATTGCGGAAAAACAGCAATACTTGCCCATGAACGTCTCTCAATCGTCGACCCTCAATCGGGCAAACAGCCGTTAATCTCTCCCGACGGCAAGCAGATCCTCGCCGTCAACGGTGAGATTTACAATCACATGGACATCCGCGCCCGCTACAAGGGCCGCTACGACTTCACCACGGGGTCGGACTGCGAGGTGATACTGCCGCTCTACCGCGACAAGGGCATGGACTTTCTGGAGGAGCTCAACGGCATCTTCGCCTTCGTGCTCTACGACGAGGAGAAGAACTGCTTTATGATCGGCAGGGACCACATCGGTATCATTCCCCTGTACATCGGCAAGGACAAGGCAGGCAAGGTATACTTCGCCTCCGAGCTCAAGGCTCTCGAGGGCTACTGCGATGACTACATCCCCTTCCCTCCCGGCCATTACTACGACTCGCGCGACGGTGAGTTCCACCGCTGGTACAATCGCGACTGGGAGAGCTATGACAATGTGAAGGACAACCCCGCTTCCGTGCAGGAGCTTCACGACTCGCTGGAGAGCGCCGTCAAGAGGCAGCTCATGAGCGATGTGCCATACGGCGTACTGCTCAGCGGCGGTCTGGACAGCAGTGTAGTGAGCGCGCTGGCCAAGAAGCACGCATCGCTGCGTGTAGAGACAGGGAGCGCCAAGGAGGCCTGGTGGCCCCAGCTCCACTCCTTCGCCATCGGCCTCAAAGGTGCGCCCGACCTGGCCAAGGCCAAGCTCGTGGCCGACCACATCGGCACGGTGCACCATGAGATCAACTACACCATACAGGAAGGTCTCGACGCCATTTCCGACGTTATCTACCATATAGAGACTTATGATGTGACCACCGTGCGCGCCTCAACGCCTATGTATCTGCTGGCGCGCGTCATCAAGAGCATGGGCATCAAGATGGTGCTCAGCGGCGAGGGCGCCGACGAGATCTTCGGCGGCTATCTCTACTTCCACAAGGCTCCCGACGCCCGCGCATTCCACGAGGAGACGGTCAGAAAACTGAGCAAGCTGCATCTCTACGACTGCCTGAGGGCCAACAAGAGCCTCGCCGCGTGGGGTGTGGAAGGCCGGGTACCGTTCCTCGACAAGGAGTTTCTCGACACGGCCATGCGCCTCAACCCGGCGGCCAAGATGTGCCCGGGCAACACCATCGAGAAGAAGATACTGCGCGAGGCATTCTCGGACATGCTGCCCGAGGAGATCGTGTGGAGGCAGAAGGAGCAGTTCAGCGACGGAGTGGGCTACAACTGGATAGACACACTCCGCGACCAGGCCACCAAGGCCGTGAGCGACGACGAGATGGCCCACGCTTCCGAGCGCTTCCCCATCAATCCGCCCCGCAACAAGGAGGAATACTTCTATCGCACCATCTTTGAGAGCCACTTCCCCAGCAAGTCGGCCGCCATGTCCGTACCGAGCGTACCGAGCGTGGCCTGCTCGACGGCAGAGGCTCTGGCATGGGACGCCTCCTTCAAGGGTCAGAACGAGCCTTCCGGCCGCGCGGTCAAGGACATTCACATCGACGCATAAACAGGAGGACGCATTCTAAGCAGCTATGGCAAAGACTATCGAATTTACCAAGATGCACGGCGCCGGCAACGATTACATCTATGTCGACACCGACCGATACCCGATAGACGACCCCGCCGCGCTCTCGATAAAATGGAGCCGGCAGCACACGGGCATCGGCAGCGACGGGCTCATCCTGATAAGCCGCTCTGAGGTGGCCGACTTCAGAATGCGCATCTTCAATGCCGACGGCTCGGAGGCCATGATGTGCGGCAACGGGACACGCTGCGTAGGCAAATATGTCTACGACAAAGGGCTCACGGACAAGACGCACATCTCGCTCGAGACTCTCTCGGGCATAAAAATCATCGACCTCCACCTGACCGGCGGCGAGGTGACGAGCGCCAGCGTCGACATGGGGCCGTACACCGTACTCCCGCTGGGCGACGACCCGACGCCGTTTGTCAATCGCGAGATCACCGCCGGCGGCGTTACCATGCGCGGCACGGCCGTCTCGATGGGCAATCCGCACCTCGTCTTTTTTGTGGACGACGCGGAGCACTTCGATGTGGCGGGCATCGGGCCGGCCTTTGAGCGCCATCCGTGGTATAAGAACCGCACCAATGTCGAGTTCGCTCAGGTGCTCTCGCCCAGCTCCATCCGTATGCGGGTATGGGAGCGCGGCTCGGGCATCACGATGGCCTGCGGCACGGGAGCCTGCGCCACCTATGTGGCCGGCGTGGTCAATCATCTCGTGAGCGGACGCACATCCCTCATTCTCGACGGCGGTACACTCTATATAGAGCAGGCCGCAGACGGACACATCATCATGACCGGCCCGGCAGAGACTGTCTACGAGGGCCGCATCAGTTACTAAAAGACTAACACAGAAGATTATGATAAGTATCAACACCAATTTTCAGAACCTTTCGCAGAATTACCTGTTCGCAGAAATAGCGCGCAGGGTAAGCGTGTACAAGGAGGCTCACCCCGAGAAGCATGTCATAAGCCTCGGCATCGGCGACGTGACGCGCCCGCTGGCCGCCTCCGTCATCCGGGCCATGCACAAGGCTGTCGACGACGAGGCAGCGGCCGCCACATTCCACGGCTACGGCCCGGAGCAGGGTTACGCCTTCCTCCGCGACAAGATAGCCGAATACGACTACCAGAGCCGCGGCCTCGACATCAAGAGCGATGAGATATTCATCAGCGATGGCGCCAAGAGCGACACGGGCAATATCACCGACCTGTTCGGCGCGGACAATGTCATCGGCCTCACCGACCCAGTATATCCCGTATACATGGACAGCAATGTAATGTGCGGTCACGCCGGCGCAAAATACGAGGACGGCTACGAGCGCATCGTGGCGCTGCCCTGCACCGAGGAGAACGGATTCTCGCCCGCGCTGCCCGACCGCACGCTCGACCTCATCTACCTCTGCTATCCCAACAATCCGACCGGCACAACGCTCACCCGCCTGCAGCTCACAGCGTGGGTCAACTACGCCATAGCCCATCACTCGCTCCTGCTCTTCGACGCAGCCTACGAGGCCTTTATCACCGACGACACGCCCCACTCCATCTACGAGATCGAGGGTGCGAAGAGCTGCGCCATCGAGTTTCGCAGCTTCTCCAAGACGGCCGGCTTCACCGGCGTGCGCCTCGGCTACACGGTAGTGCCCGAGGAACTAAAGTATAAGACCGCGGACGGAGGCGAACTGCAGCTCAACCAGATGTGGAGGCGCAGGCAGACCACCAAGTTCAACGGCGCTTCCTACATCTCGCAGCGCGGCGCCGAGGCCATCTACACGGAAGAGGGCCGCAGGGAGATCATGGCGAACATCGACTACTATCACGAGAACGCCCGCGTCATGAAGAGCAGTCTCGAGAGCCTGGGTCTGAAGGTATACGGCGGTGTCAACTCGCCCTACCTCTGGGTCAGGATTCCCGACGGAGAGACATCGTGGTCGTTCTTTGACAAACTGCTCAACGAGGCAGCTCTGGTGACCACGCCGGGCGTCGGCTTCGGCCCGAGCGGCGAGGGATTCATCCGCCTCACGGCTTTCGGTTCGCACGACGACGCCCGAGAGGCAATGGAGAGAATATCCGAAACTCTGGGATGACATCGGCTTCATGCCACAACCCGCATATTCCCCGACGCCCTTAATGCCGCCGGGGATTTTTATATCTCCCCTTACTCTCCGGCAAGACATTCGGAGAAAATACCTTTTAGTAAGGTCACAAAACATGCCCCTCTGCGTAATATATGCAGAACACTAAAATTCTATCACAATGAACAGGACATTTCTATTAACCTCGGCGATAGCCGTGCTCTCGACAGTGATGGCTACGGGGTGCAAGAGCAACGAGCACAGCGAGACGGCCACGGACCTCACCGCAGAGGTAGCAAAGCTCGAAGAGAACGACATCACCCGCAATTACGACTTTACCGGTTTTAACGGAATTACGGCCGACGGAGCCGTGACTATCCGCTTCACACAAGGGAGCGACTACAATGTGAAGATTACCTGCAACAAGGACATCCTAAGTCGTATTACAATCAAGAAATCGGGGAACACGCTCAACATTCACACCAAAGGCTCCACGACAATCACGACGACCGACTTGAAAGACCTTATCAATGACAAAACGGGCAATAAGTATCCTGTACCGACCGTCTACATCACAGCTCCGAAGCTCGAGACGGTGCATCTGATGGGAGCGACATCCATTAAAGGCGAGACTTTGAAGGCCTCCGGCTTCAGCGCCGTGATAGACGGTGCGGCTAAGCTGGAGCTCGACACCATCAAGAGCAAAACCATAAACATTATCAACAACGGCGCCGGATATTTCAATGCGTTCATAGAAGCCGACAACGCCGAGATAGATAACAACGGCGCAGGTCGCGCAAACATAAAATACAAAGGAGAGTCCCTGAAGCTCAGCAATAACGGCGCTGCCAATCTAAAAGCCGACGTAGACTGCAAGAGCATCAAGAGCGACAATAACGGTGCGGGCAAAATCAAGCTTTCGGGTACAGCCGACAAGACAGACATCGTTACCTCCGGCGTGGCCAAGACCGACGTCGAAGAGCTGAACAAACTTTAGCACCACCATTCCGCGTATCTTGTAATGGAGGAAGGAGAATATCGCGCCGCTGCAGAAGCTCTGCGCCCCATGCTCGTAGAGACGGCCCGCAGCTACCTCCGAGACACGGCTGCCGCCGAGGACATGGCTCAGGAGACACTGATGCGTATGTGGCAGATGCACGACGCCCTGCATTCTCCGGTCGAAGCACTGGCCCGAACCATAGTACGCAACCTCGCGCTCGACTATCTACGACGTCGCAAGCCGCTGACGGACATCGGGGAGACTGATATAGCCGCCGAAGAGACAGACACGGACCACGAGCGCTACCGTAGGATTATGAGCATCATAGCCACCCTGCCGGCTCTACAGCAGACAGTCCTGCGGCTCCGACTCACAGAGGGAAGGGAATACGCGGAAATCGCCGAACTGACCGGCATAAAACAAACGGCTTTGAGAAAGATTGTAAGCCGTGCACGCTTTCGCATTCTGACCATTTACAATGAAATGAATATATGAAACCAGATAAACTCGCACACATCATCTCGCTATACTTCGACGGCCGGACGACGCTCCGGCAGGAAAGGAAGCTATATGCCTATTTCCGCAGAAGCGACATAGACCCCGCCTTCAAGCGTTACGCGGCTCTCTTTCGCGACATGGCTGCCGCCGACAAAGCTCTATGCACTACTGTCGCGCACCGAAGCACGCTGCAACGCTTCCTGCCGCGCGCAGCCGCCGTCGTACTGCCGGCGCTCGTCCTCTCCGGCTCTCTCCTGCTCTACCGGCACCGCCTCTACGACAGGCTCGCCGACAAGTACGAAGGCAGCTATATGATAGTGGGAGGACAAAGGACGGACAACCTTCTTAAGATACACAAGCAGCTGGCGCGTACACTCTCCGAAGCCGACAAGACCGAGCAAAGGATAAGCAAACTCAAGAGCGCCGAAGAGGCGGAGCAGGAAATACTGAGCAGCATCGGCGACCCGCGAATACGAGCCGCCATAGAACAGGCTTATAATGAATGACAATGAAAAGATTAGCTATCATAGTTATCGTATTGTGGACAGCATGGGCGGGCGCCGCTGCCCAGAATGAAGTGGACCGCATGGTCAACCACCTCTCCTCCCTCGGCTCCGCCACTTTCACCAGCGCCGTAGAGCGCGACAGCAAGACCCACAAGATAATCAAGGTGGTCAACAAGCTCGTCATGTCCGGGCCGAACGTCAAAAAGCTCTCCAGGACATTCGACAGCGAAGCGGCGAAACAGAAAAACTCCTATTCCACAAAAAAGGACAATATCATCACCAAGATATTCACACAGGATTATCCCACATCCTCGCGTATCTACATGATAAAATACGCTGACGAATCCATGTTCCCCGAGACGGAGATCACGATCATCATAAAAAAGAGATAGATTCCCCTCACGTCAGAACGAGTCAGAACGCGCCAGACTATGGAACATCATTTATTGCATATCGATACCTGTTATAGGGGCTGAGTCGTGAGACACGGCTAAGATAATACGGACTATTCCGCTATTTTTACTTCAGGTGAAAAAGGTTGCGTCGTCGAGGCGCGGCCTTTTTTGTTTGCCTGTCGCGACGCCCGCCCGGGGCGCTGCAGTCGCTCTCCATCGCCACAAATGACGAAATTCCGTTCACATGCATTTGCATAAAACAGAAATAAAGAAGTTGTGAGGCTGAGTTTGCAAAACTCAAAATAACTGGCGAAGAATACATTTTATGACAAGAAAACGCAATACATGCACACTATAAAGTCCTATAATTTGGTCAATTGTAAAATTTGTAATACATTTGCAACGAAGTATAATAACAAAAGAGAAGGGTTTTGCCATTTGTTACGAAGCAAATGAGCAGGTCCGGACAACCGGCCAGCGCCCAGACAAAAAACAGACGAAGGCGAGACAGCAGAAGCTCTTAAAAGCCGAAAGCAACGTTCCGCCGCCTCACATGGGAAAGGAGATGTGATATGCCTTGCACCGCTCAGGCAATCCGGACGGAGGTGTAGCCTCCCGACCTGACAGATAAAGAGAAAAGAATATAATATGATGAGATCAATGAGAGCCTCAAATCTACTAAAGAGAAAGAAAATCCTGCTGGCAGTGGTATGCCTGCTGAGCTTCGGAATATACGCTCAGGCGCAGACGGTAACTTCCCGATGGAAAGGCATTGACGCCTCCAAGCTCAAAGGGACGGAGACTGTCTACCTGTTCAACCTAGGCCAGAGCAAATTCATGATTTACGGAAGCACATGGGGCACACAGGCTACCTTGCAATTTCCAGACTATGGCGTAGGTTTCAAAGTGACCCCATGACAGCAATAACGGTTACTTGTTCAACAGCGAACTAAGCGGTAAAGAAGGAGACTATCTTTCGCTGTTATTAAAGGGTTATGGCACAACCTCAGGCGACCCTAAAGATTGGGGATACTATCTGGACCGAGATGCAACCTACAAATATACTCTGACGCCTGTTACCACGTCGGATGGTTCTTATGTCTACACCCTGTCGCAGACTCTGGGTAGCACCTATTACATGTCTGCCAGCTCGGACGGTACCTCGATAGACTATGTTACATCTGAACCCACCACCGCTGCCGGCTATTGGGTGATAGTGCCCAAATCAGAGCTCATAACAGCACTCGAAAACGAAACGCTGGCCGACGCTTATGGCGGACTGAACGCCGACGCCACTTATCTGGTAGCTGACCAGAACTTCAGCAGAAACAACGCCGACATTGCGAACTGGAAAACGGAATCGACAGGCGAATCAAGCTACGACCGACGCTACAACTGGCGCTCTGGAAGCACTACTACCGACAGCTGGAACACACTGGTGGCTACAAAAGAATGGGGAGGTAACGATAAGGATGATGCCCAGTACAGCAATGTCTCTATCGAGGGACAGGGCAAGTTCTACCATACCATCTCAAGCGTCCCGTTCACGGGATGGTATTCGATACAGTGCCAAGGATTCTACGCCGGCAAAAATGCTGCCAACATGTATGTGACAGTCACTAACACGACGAATAATGTATCTGAGACCCACACTGTGAACCTTATAAATGCAACCGACGATTTTGCTCTGGCAGACTACACAGCCAACGGCACCACCGTACAGACACGCAACTCCTCTTTAGGCCTCACGGCGGGACAGGCCTTCTACCACAACGGCAGCAACGACACCTATCTCAATCAGCTCTACTTCTTTGCAGAAAAGGGCAACACGATTACTGTCGGTATCGATAAGCCTAACGCTACAAAGAGTGATAGAGATACCCACACATACTCCTACGATTATTACCACGACCTCGATTATGTGGCTGTGGACAATTTCCAGCTCAAGTTTTTCGGTGTGTCTCCTGTCGTTTTTGACGAAACAGAATCAAGCACGGATTATCTGGACAAACAGAGCTCGATAACAGCAAAAGGCACCAACGTCAATACGATGTTGAAGCGAAGCTTTACGTTAGACCAATGGAACACCATAGTATTACCCATCGACCTGTCATCGGCACAGCTGAAGTACGCTTTTGGCGACACGCCCAATGCTGTTGAGCTGGCCAAGCTCACAGGAGTCAACGGTACAGTTATGCAATTTGAGTCCGTTGACCTGACTACCGACAAGACCAATGCCCTCGAGGCAAATACATTGTATCTCATCAAGCCCCACAAGTCTCCGGCCGGCGAGTCGATAACGGTTAATAAGGAAAATGGCTTAACAATCAAAGGCCCGTTCTATAACCTGGGCAGACATGACTTCTCAAGCTTCACCATGCCCGATAGCGCCGAACTGACCGACGAGTCAACCGCAGTAAAGGCTCACGGCACATATGTCAAGACAACATGTCCTAAGGGCTCCTATGTATTGAGCAAAGGCGACATGTACTACATCACGAGAGATGCAGGAAATACGATCAAAGGTTTCCGCTGCTGGTTCACCTATAATGAGAATAACACTTCAACGTCCGCTAAAAAGATGGCAATGACCATCGACGGCCAGGACGATCCTACGCTCCCCACGGGAATAGAGAACATCATCATCAATCCTGACGGGCAGCAACCGGCCGACATTTACAATGTCGACGGACAGCTGGTGCGCCGCAATGCCACATCGCTGGAAGGACTGCCCAAGGGCATCTACATCACCCGCGGCAAGAAACTCATCGTGAAATAATCAGGAGGGACTACAATGAAAAAGAAGAAATATTGCAAGCCGCAGATTGAAATTCATACATTTCCGTCCCCTCCGGTTATGAGGCTCACCAGTTGGCAAGTAGACGACGGGACGAAGCATGGTATTAAAGAAGCCGGCGATGAAGAAATAGAAATAGATTCGCGCCAGAGGACACCTTTCGATAAAAATCAGGACTCAGATTGGGAGTGGTAGCCCTCGGGAGATGACTCGCCGCGAGGGGCAACAGCATCTCCTGAAGATTAGTTGCCTGTCCACTCCGCGCTCAGAGCATTATAAGCCTTACAGAAGCAGCATTGGCCGCAGTCGATGCCTTCTGCAAGGCTTTTTCATGCCACTTATCTCTCCGCCTCTCCGCACCGCAGCAATTTTGGAAGCCGCGAGTGTTGGTGAGGAGATTGCCAAGCGCGGGAAATAGCTGGGAGGGCCGCTGCCCTCCCAGCTATAATTCGCCCAAAGCCGCATCGCGATTTTTGCACTCCCGGGTAGCTTCGCCAACGACTGAACATCATTTACTTTTATGAAAGTAGTCACGCCCCTGCCCTGCTGAAATAAATTAGCCTTTCGGGGAATGGGTCTTTTTACGCATTTTGAAGAAGGTGTTCCACATATCTCAAAAAACCGTCCCGCATGCTGGGATACTCACATAGGACATGAGCAAAATTACATTTGAGATGTTTCAAAACGTCTCAAATGTAGTTTTGGCCTTCCGGGAGCGCTGATTTTCAATATTTTGCAAAGGGCCGAAAATAGCCTTTTCCGGGGCTCGTGAATATGGGCGGGCGATTGCCAAGCGCGGCGATAGCTTGGAGGGCCGCATATAAATAACGCAATCATTCGCGCACCTTCCCAACTATAATTTGCCCATAATAAAAGAGCTGCGCCGTAATACTTTGTTACGACACAGCTCCGTAGAATTGTCTTGTATTATTTGCGTGCCCTGCGCGGGGCGAATTATCGTCCGGGCGTTGTGCGCGGGGCGAAGCTATCGCCCGCCGCACATCAGGGCCGGCGCATCAATATGAGCGGGCGATGAGGGCGCGCTTCACGGCGGGCTTGCCGCTCACCATATCCGCGCCGAGATTGTCCTGGCTTACGCCGAACGGGATGCAGCGGATTGTGGCCTGCGTATCCTCCTTGATCTTAGCTTCCGTCTCGGGCGTGCCGTCCCACGGGCAGAGGAAGAAGCCGCCGTCCTTGATGCGCTCCTTAAACTCGCCGTAGTCATCGCACGTGTAGATATGCGCGTCGCGGAAGGCCTTGGCCTTGGCGAAGATGTTGGTCTGCATGTCCTTGAGCACAGCCTCTACCCTGTCCTCGATACCCTCGAAGGGAACGGTCTCCTTCTCGAGCGTGTCGCGGCGCATGATCTCCACCGTCCCTGCGGCGAGGTCGCGGCCGCCCATCACGAGGCGCACCGGCATGCCGCGCAGCTCGTAGTCGGCAAACTTGAAGCCCGGGCGCTTGGTGTCGCTGTTGTCATATTTGACCGATATGCCGCGCTTCTCGAGGCGCTCCTTGAGCGGCAGCAGCACTTTGTCAAACTTTTCTATCTCGCTGCCCTTGAAGATGGGCACTATCACCACCTGCACCGGTGCGAGGGCGGGCGGCAGCACGAGGCCGTTGTCGTCGGAGTGGGTCATGATGAGCGCGCCCATGAGCCTGGTGGACACGCCCCATGAGGTGGCCCAGGCGTACTGGGGCTTGTTGTCGCGGTCGAGGAACTGGACATTGAAGGCCTTACCAAAGTTCTGTCCGAGGAAGTGGGATGTGCCGCTCTGCAGGGCTTTGCCGTCCTGCATCATGGCCTCGATGGTGTATGTGTCGAGCGCGCCGGCGAAACGCTCCGTCTCGCTCTTGACGCCCTGCACCACGGGGATGGCCATCTGTCCCTCGACAAAGTCGGCGTAGACCTTGAGCATCATCTTTGCTCTCTCCTCGGCCTCCTCACGGGTGGCGTGGGCCGTGTGGCCCTCCTGCCAGAGAAATTCGCTTGTCCTCAGGAAGAGGCGTGTGCGCATCTCCCAGCGCATCACATTGCACCACTGATTGACCAGCAGCGGGAGGTCGCGGTAGGAGTGGATCCAGTTGCGGAACGTATTCCAGATGATCGTCTCCGAGGTGGGGCGGATGATGAGCTCCTCCTCGAGCTTGGCGTCGGGGTCAACCACGACGCCGGTGTGGTCCTCGTTCGACTTGAGGCGGTAGTGGGTCACGACGGCGCACTCCTTGGCAAAGCCCTCCACGTGCTCAGCCTCCTTGGAGAGGAACGACTTGGGTATGAGCAGCGGGAAATAAGCGTTCTGCACGCCGGTCTTCTTAAACTCGGCATCGAGCATGTGCTGTATCTTCTCCCAGATAGCGTATCCGTAAGGCTTGATTATCATGCAGCCCCGCACATCGGAGGCTTCGGCCAGGTCGGCCTTTACTACGAGCTCATTGTACCACGCAGAATAGTTCTCACTGCGCTTGGTCAGTCCTGATATTTCTTTCGCCATAATTATTATAGGTATTGCGGTCGCAAAATTAATTATTTTCTGCCTAACAAGGGGTGTCACAGCGCTATTTTGCGCCTTTGGGGCGCAGATGAGGCGGGAGAATGGCGTAAAGAAGCGTCCAAAATTTCTTTTGTAAAAAGAAAAAAAGCCACAAAATCAATTGCAAATCCGAGGGCTACGCATAAAAATAGCTAAAAACGCCCGAATAAGCGCAATTTCTTTGGATAACTAAAAAGTTTCATTCGTATATTTGCCTTGGATTAAGCATCTAAAGCATAGAGTCAGCCGAGATATGTCCAAAGAGAGCAAACTTCTTACGATAGTCATGGTGATAGCAGGCTTGTGCAGCCTCACCTCATGCGTAGAACAGTATACGATAGCGGGCAATACTTCGCTACCGATGCTGGACGGGCGTAAGCTTTACCTCAAGACATCTTCCCTCCACGGAGAGCAGAAGATAGATTCCTGCGAGGTGATCCACGGGCAGTTTAACTTTGACGGAAAACTGGACTCGACCGTGGTGGCGGAGCTGTTTGTGGACAATATGAGCCTGATGCCCATCGTGGTGGAGAACGGCAAGATCAAGGTGGACATCAATGTGCTCGACCAGAAAGCCTCCGGCAGCACGCTCAATGAGAAGCTCTACAAGTTTATCGACGACAAGGCCCGCATAGACGGCGAGATCGAGAACACGAGCAACGACGAGATCGACATGATGATGCGCGGCATGCATCCCTTCGACGCCGAGAGGATATGCCGCGAGCGTTCGGCGCGGCTCTCGCGCTCGAGCGATTCGCTGGTCATCAACTTCATCCGCAGCAACTATAACAACGTGCTCGGCCCGGAGATGTTCCGCCGCCTGTGCATGCAGTTCCACTACCCAATCATAACGCCGCAGATCCGCCTTATTGTGGAGAATGCGCCGGAAAAGTTTCTCAAGAATCCATTTGTCCGCGAATATCTGGAGATAGCGCGCCGGAACACCGCCATCCTGAGCGGCGAGAGCGAAGAGGAGCCTTATTGCCGTATCGAGCGCCACTCCAACGCTATTAAGGTCAAGCAGAAATGAGCCGCAGCAGAGTCTCTCTAAGCCTCGCGGCGACAGCGATACTGCTCGCCACAGCGCTGGTGCCCTCGTGCAGCGGTGAGGACAGAAGCGACGAGATGCCGCGTGTCCCGGTGGTCTACACCGAGGCGGCAGAAGCTGCGGGCGACAGCTGCACGATGCACGGCCGCATCACGGAGAGCCACAACTCGTCGCTCAGGGAGTGCGGCTTCGTCTACGGCATGGAGGGCGGCAAGGCCGTAAAGCTCGTAGCCGACTCCGCGTGGCTCTTCCGCGCCACGGCCGACAGCCTGGAGAGCGGCAGCTACTACTGCATCGCCTACGCCCGCAACGGCATGGGCACCGCCTACGGCGACACCGTCCGCTTCAGCATCTCCGGCGGCGAGGAGCAGTGAGGCGGCGCGGGCTTGAAGCTCCGCAATAGTCCAGTCTGAGATACCCGCTTTAATACTCCCGCTTGTCACAACTTTTTCAGGCCCGTTATTTCGCCTCTTTCACTTTTGTGCTGAAGCATTTTGCTCTCAGATAGAGGGCAAAATTGATTTCGTTGTTAAAATTCGGTTTAATCTTGCGATTTTCTTAACAAGAGGAAATTCTATTCCCACATATTTTATATATTTGCAGGCGAAATAATATATTATAACATGAGATTAGCACGGATTATTTGCACAAGCCTCATTGCGTCTTGTATAATTCTGACATTGTCACGATGCAGCGACAATGTGGACGACTCAAACCTATATGTTTTCACGGGTGATATGATTTCCACATACCTCACGAAAAACAGCGACCAGTTCTCCGACTACATCGCTCTGGCCCAGCGCACAAAGCTGAGCAGGCGTTCCCAGTCGACCGTTATGGAGCTGCTGGCCACGAGGGGTCACTACACAGTCTTCGCCCCCACCAACGATGCCGTCCACGCTTTTGTAGACAGCATCATGGACCAGAAGGACTATCCCCTGAGCGATGTCTCCGACTCCATCGCCGAGATGATCGTGAAGAACAGCATTATCGACACGGGGACGGCCGACGCCTACGAGACCAACGACCTCACGGAGGGCGCGCTGGCATATCAGAACCTCAACAACCGCTATGTCACTGTCTCCTTCGATACCATCAACGGCAAGGCCTCGATCATCATCAATTCCGAGGCGCGCATCATCAGCCCCGACAATGAATGCGAGAACGGATATGTCCACGTGACGGACAAGGTGGTAGCCATGAGCAACGACGAGATTTCGCAGCTCATCGGTCAGGCAGACAATTGCAAGATATTCTCGCGTCTGCTCCAGGAGACAGGTTGGGCCGACAAGCTCAACGAATATCGCGACGAGGAATACGAAGAGAATCATCCCGAATACGGCAACGCCATCGGTTCGACGGGCGGCAATGTGAAGGAGTACAAATGTCCTGACCACCGCTATCTGGGATACACAGTCTTTGTAGAGACCGACAGCGTATTCGAGAAGGAATGGGGCATCAACATCAAGCTCTCCTCCTTCGGCCAGATAGAAAACTGGGACGAGGTAAAGGCCCAGATCGTGAAGCACTGCGAGGACGTGGACATCTACAAGGAGACCTCCGACAACGCCGGCAGCCCGACCGACTGGGAGAACGAGGACAACGTGGTCAACCAGTTTGTCGCCTACCACCTCTACAAGGATATGGTGCCCTTCGACCTGCTCGTGATACACATGAACGAATGGGGCTACTCATTCAAGAACACCAACAAACTGGCCGTCAATGTGACGCGCAACTATGAGAGCATGGGCAAGCAGAAGCGCCTGTTCCGCATCACCGAGGGTGAGAGCACGGACGGCAAGCGTCTGAACCGCTGGTCTTCATACGACGACGATACATACGACGAACTGACTGTCTACGACAAGGGCGCGCTCGTGACCTCCAACAACGGCAACAATCCCAACAATGCCCTCAACGGCTTCTACTACCCCATCGACCATATCATCGTCTACGATACCCACGTGCGCGACTATGTGCTCAACGATCGTCTGCGCTTCGATCTCACGGACTATATGACCGAGAGCGGCGCCAACGGCTTCGGCAATCCTCACCGCGCCCTCGACTTCCAGAACATGCCCAACGGCTACCTCTCCAAGGTATACCACATTACCGACGAGTCGTGGCAGATCGACTTCAACGAGGTACAGCCCAACGGCTGGGTGGACATCAACTGCAACGAGATCCTTATCCTGGGCCAGTATGATGTGACCTTCGAGCTGCCGCGTGTGCCCGTGGACGGCACATACGAGTTCAGATGGGGCCTCTCCAACGCATCATGGCGAGGCATGACGCAGATCTACTTCGGCACCGACCCGGACAATCTGCCAGCCATCGGTGTGCCTCTCGACATGCGCGCCGCTTACAGTTCGCCGAGCATCGGCTGGAAGAAGGATGACCCCAACGATGAGCAGTCCAACCTGGAGAACGACAAGGCTATGCGCAACCACGGCTACATGAAGGGCCCGAAGCAGTACGGTCTACTGAGCGCCAGCGGCGTGAGCACCTCCTTCCGCGACGGTAACGGCTCGAACATGCTCTCCATGCGCTACATCATCTACCGCGGCACAATGAGAGCCGACAAGACCTACTACGTACGCTTCAAGAACGTGCTCACCAATCCTTACGGCCAGCTGTTCTGCGACTACTTCGAGCTTGTGCCGCGCTCCATCTACAACGGCGAGAAGCGCGAGAACATCTGGTAACCCAACGCCACCTCCGGGCCACCGCCCGCTAAGATATAAGGCCTGCTCCCCACGACGGGGGCAGGCCTTTTTATATTGCTCAGGGCACAGAGCTTAAAAGAACGGACATAGCCCCCTGAGGCGAAAAAATTGCTTATAAGAATGCGATTAACCAACATTTTTACCGCAACAATCCGTTTTGTCTTTCTTTTTTCATATATTTGCACTCAGAAAGAATTATTATTCTCAGAGTAATCTAAAAGCAAATGAAAGCAATCGAAGTAATCGAATCGCTCAAAAGGCGTTTCCCTAACGAGCCCGAGTACATTCAGGCCGTATCGCAGGTGCTCCCGACCATCGAGGAGACCTACAACCAGCACCCCGAGTTTGAGAAGAGCAATCTGATCGAGCGCCTGTGCATCCCCGACAGGGTGTACGAGTTTCGCGTGACATGGACCGACGACAGGGGTCAGGTGCACACGAACATGGGCTACCGCATACAGCACAACAACGCCATCGGCCCGTACAAGGGCGGCCTGCGCTTCCACTCGTCGGTCAATCTGGGCATCCTCAAGTTTCTCGCCTTCGAGCAGACGTTCAAGAACTCGCTGACCACGCTCCCCATGGGCGGCGCCAAGGGCGGCAGCGACTTCAGCCCCCGCGGCAAGAGCAATGCCGAGGTGATGCGTTTCTGCCAGGCCTTCATGACTGAGCTGTGGAGGAACATCGGTCCCGACGTGGACGTGCCTGCGGGCGACATCGGCGTGGGCGGCCGCGAGGTGGGCTACCTGTTCGGTATGTACAAGAAGCTCACACATGAGTACAGCGGCACCTTCACGGGCAAGGGCCTCGAGTTCGGCGGTTCGCTCATCCGCCCCGAAGCCACGGGCTACGGCAATGTCTACTTCCTGCAGGAGATGCTTGCCACCAAGGGCATCGACATCAAGGGCAAGACCGTGTGCGTGAGCGGTTCGGGCAACGTGGCCCAGTACACAGTCGACAAGCTCATCGACCTGGGCGCCAAAGTGGTGACGCTCTCCGACTCCAACGGCTACATCTACGATCCCGACGGCATCGACAGGGAGAAGTGGAACTATGTGATGGAGCTGAAGAACATCGAGCGCGGCCGCATCCGCGAGTACGCTGAGAAATACAATGTCAAATATGTCGAGGGCGGTCGTCCCTGGGGCGAGAAGTGCGACATCGCGCTCCCGTCGGCCACACAGAACGAGATCGACGGCGACGATGCAAGGAAGCTGGTAGCCAATGGCGTGATCGCCGTGGGCGAAGGCGCCAACATGCCGAGCACCCCGGAGGCCATCAAGGTGTTCCAGGACGCCAGGATCCTCTACTCCCCGGGCAAGGCTTCCAACGCCGGCGGCGTGTCCGTATCCGGCCTCGAGATGAGCCAGAACTCGGAGCGCCTCAGCTGGACGCGCGAGGAGGTGGATCAGAAGCTGCACAGCATCATGAAGAACATCCACGCCGCCTGCGTCCAGTACGGCACAGAGAAGGACGGCTATGTAAACTATGTCAAGGGAGCCAACGTAGCCGGATTTATGAAGGTTGCAAAGGCCATGATGGCGCAGGGCATCCTGTAAAATCTCCCGCCGCCACGGCGGCATGACGCAATATATAAGGCGCAAATGCGGAGCAGTCTGCATTTGCGCCTTTACTGTATTCCTGCTTATTACTATGCGGTAAACTTCCCGGGAACGGAAAGAATTCTCATGCGGACGAAAGGGAATTCTCACGGGACAAAAATGAACTCTCGTGGTACAAGATAAAATCCTCGTCGGACAAGAAGAAATTCTACTCGCAGATAAAAAAATTTATCTCGTAGTAGACGATCATTCTACTCGTAGATAAAATAATTTATCTCGCAGTAGAATTTTCCCGCCTCGCAGAGGCTGATTTTCGCACACTTGCAGAGGCCGCCGAAGCGGTTTCAGGTCGTCGGCTGCCGCCTTAAGGATGTATACTGTCATGGCATACGGATAGATTTAGTCCTGCTGAGAAACATCGTATATGCACTTCTCAAAAAACTTTCCGCATATCACAAAAACTACATTTGAGATGAGGAAAAACACATTTGAGACATTTCAAAACATCTCAAACATAGTTTTGACCCTCTGCGGGGCACTGAAAATCAAATAGTTGGAAATGACCGAAAATCGTCATTAAGTCGTCGGCAGACGGCCCGGGATTGTATATAAGAGGCCGAAGCAAGTTCCGCTTTCGCTTTTGAGAGACGCCGTCTGCGCACTTCTCAAAAACCCTTCCGCATATCACAAAAACTACATTTGAGGTGAGGAAAAACATGTTTGAGACATTTTAAAACGTCTCAAACATAATTTTGGCCCTCTGAGGGGCGCTGATCTTTACGTAGTTACGCAGCCTCATTATCCCATATCTAAATGGATTACAGAAGGGGGCATTATGTTTACAGACAGTAACAGGGAAGGTATGCCGCGGCTAAAAAGTCTCATCCCCAATGCCGCGTAGAATGCGACAGGGCTCACAGCGAGCCGTCCTAAGGACGGACGGTGCGGCTGAGCAGGAGGTAGTCGAGCGTCACCATGGCGGCCATCGCCTCTACGATGGGCACAGCGCGCGCCACTACGCAGGGGTCGTGACGTCCGTGGGCGGAGAGGCGGACGCTGTGACCGCTCAGGTCCACCGTGTCCTGCTCGTGGCGGATAGTGGGAACGGGCTTGAAGGCTACGCGGAATGTGACATCCTCGCCGTCGGTAATGCCGCCGAGCACGCCGCCGTTGTGATTGGTAGCGGTATGGATGCGCCCGTCGGGGTCGGAGACAAAGGGATCATTGAATGCCGAACCGCGCATGGCGGAGGAGCGGAAACCCTCGCCTATCTCGAAGCCGCGCACAGCGTTGACGGACATCTCGGCGGCGGCCAAAGCGGCGTGAAACTTGCCGAAGACCGGTTCGCCGAGCCCCACGGGGCAGCCCCTTATGATGCAGCTCACCACGCCGCCCACGCTGTCGCCGTCCTTTAGCGCAGCCTTCACCTCGTCCTCCATCTCGCGGCTCTTCTCCGGCTCTGGGCAGCGCACCACGCTGCTCTCTATCGCCTCCTCGTCATACCAGCGATAGCCGCCCTCCATTGAGGCCCGGCCTATCTGCGAGGTGTAGGCGCGTATCTCTATGCCGTGGCTGCGGAGCACCAGCGAAGCCAGCGCGCCGCCCACGACACGGGCTATCGTCTCGCGGGCGCTCTGCCGCCCTCCGCCGCGGTAGTCGCGCAGGCCGTATTTCTGCTGATAGGTGAAGTCGGCATGCGACGGGCGATAGACATCGCGGAGCTCGGAGTAGTCGCGCGAGCGCTGATTCTCATTCCTCACGAGAAATCCTATTGGCATCCCCGTCGAGAGGCCGTCCATGACGCCCGAGAGGAGCTCTACCCTGTCGGCCTCGCGGCGCGGCGTGGTGAGCGCGCTCTGCCCGGGGCGGCGGCGGTCCAGCGCCCGCTGTATGTAGTCCACATCGATCGGCACGCCTGCGGGCATCCCGTCCACCACTCCGCCCACTGCCGCTCCGTGGCTCTCGCCGAAGGAGGTGAGGCGGTATATATTGCCAAACGTATTCATTCTTCTCTGTCTATTATCCGTTGCAAAATTAGCGAAACGGCAGGAAAACTCAAAATATATGCTTCCTTATGAGCCGCGCCCGCGACTGCTATGAAAAGATTTCGTAAGTTTGTATCTAATGTCGGGAGCGCGCTGCCCCGGCTATATGAGATGAGAGATGAGCGCTAATTATGACATGCTTACCATAGTGGGACCGACGGCCACCGGCAAGACGGGCGTGGCCGTCGCCATCGCGCGTGAGCTCGGCGCCGAGATACTGAGCGGCGACAGCCGTCAGATATACCGCGCCATGACCCTCGGCACCGGCAAGGACCTCTCGGACTACGCCGAGGGCGGCCCTCCCGTGCCCTATCACCTCATAGACATCGCCAACCCGGGCGAGAAATACAGCATCTTCTCCTTCCAGCACGACTTCCTGCGCGCCTACCGCGACATCTGTGCGCGCGGTCGTCTGCCGATGCTCGTCGGCGGGTCGGGGCTCTATGTGGAGAGCGTGCTGCAGGGCTACCGCATGACGCCCGTGCCGCAGAACGAGGCCCTGCGCGAGAGTCTGCGGGGCAAGACGCTCGAGGAGCTGACCGTCATCCTCAAGAGCTACGGCAAGAAGCTCCACAACACGACGGACACCGACACTCCGCGCCGCGCCATCAGGGCCATCGAGATCGAGGACTACTACAAGAGCCACCCCGTCGAGGAGGAAGAGTTCCCCCGCATTCGCAGCCTCAACTTCTGCCTCACCCTGCCGCGCGAGATGCGCTGGGAGCGGATACGCCGCCGTCTGGACGAGCGTTTAGAGGCCGGCATGGCCGACGAAATACGCGCTCTTCTTGGTCTCCCCTCGCCCGTTACCCTGCCCGAGGGCGTGAAGGCCATCACGCCGGAGCAACTGATGTACTACGGGCTGGAGTACAAATACATCACGCTCTATGTGCTGGGCCGGATGAGCCTGGAGGAGATGCGCGAGGAGCTCTACATCGCCATCCGGCAGTTTGCCAAGCGTCAGATGACCTGGTTCCGCGGCATGGAGCGCCGCGGCATACCACTCATATATATAGATGCATCTCGCCCCGCGACCGACACGGCCTCCGAGATACTGCACATCTGGCGGGAGCGGACCTGAGACGGGAACGACGCTTTCTCTAATTGTTTTTTGCGCTCCGCCGCAGCTCAGAATATGCTTCTGCTTTTCCCGACAGAGCGCGGAAAAGAAAAATGACAGTACCAAATAAGATTTTCGATAAAAATATAGGTCGGGAAGCCTTATTTTTAGCGTAAAAATTCATATCTTTGAAACAGAATAATGATAGCTGACAAAGTCACGAGCATGCGATGAACAAACTTATTATTGACAATCTATTACCATTATATATGCCATGAGTTACCTAAAGTTTGCCGGATTACAGATGACCAATCTCCAGGAAAGCCTGTACAAGGAGATTCTCCTCACGAACAAGGGCGGAGCTTATGCGTCGACGACATTGGTGGGCTGCAATATCAGGAAATATCACGGTCTGCTTGTTGTGCCCATTCCCGACATGGACGACAAGAATCATGTGCTTCTCTCCTCGCTCGACGAGACGGTGATACAGCACGGGGCCGAGTTCAACCTTGCGCTGCACAAATACCAGGGCGATAACTTCAGTCCCAAGGGACACAAATATATCAATCATTTCGAATGGATCAAGGTGCCGACGACCATCTACCGTGTGGGCGGCGTCGTGCTGCAGAAGGAGATGGCGTTTCAGACTGCTGAGCCGCGCATATTCATCCGCTACACGCTGCTCGACGCCCACTCGCGCACCACGCTGCGCCTGCGGCCGTTCCTCGCCTTCAGGAGCGTCACCCAGTTTACCCATGAGAACTGGGCCGCAAACACCAACTACAGCGAGGTGAAGAGCGGCATCAGGATGTGCCTCTACTCCGGCTATCCGGAACTCTACATGCAGATGAACAAGAAGAGCACCTTTGTCCACTCCCCGGCGTGGTATCGCGGCCTCGACTATCCGCGCGAACGCGAGCGCGGCTACGATTCCAACGAGGACCTGCTTGTCCCGGGCTACTTCGAGACGGAGATACGCAAGGGCGAGCAGATCGTGTTCAGCGCCGGACTCTCGGAGATGAACCCCTCGCAGATGAAGCGCCAGATGGAGAAGGAAGTGGAGAAGCACGAGCCTATCAACAATTTCTACCAGTGTCTCGTCCACGCCGCCCATCAGTTTAAGATCGAGGACGGCGACAACCGCTACATCATAGCGGGCTGGCCGTGGTTCAAATGCAGGGCGCGGGACATGCTGGTGGCCATGCCGGGCCTCACGCTCTACATAGGCGAGATAGACCTTTACGAGGCCTACATGCGCACCTTCGCCCAGGCCATACGCGACTTTATGGCGGGCCGGCCGCTGAGCGTGAACGTCTACGAGATAGAGAAGCCCGACGTAATGCTCTGGGCAATGTGGTGCATACAGCAGTACGCCAAGATGGTGTCGCCGGCCAAGTGCTACGAGAAATACGGCCCTCTGCTCAAGGAGATAATGGATTTCATCCTCTCGGGCAAGCATCCGTCGCTCTTCGTACACGACAACAAACTGGTATACGCCGGCGGCGGCAAGGATGTCGCGCTCACGTGGATGAACTCGGAGATCGACGGCAAACCGCTTGTGCCCCGCACAGGATATATTGTCGAGTTCAACGCGCTCTGGTACAACGCGCTCATGTTCTACGCCTCCATTCTCGAGAGCTTCGGCGGCGAAGAGGACCAGCCCGTGCTCTACGAGGTCAGGAAGACGGCCGAGGAGGCGAAGGCGTCATTCTGCGACACATTTCTCAACAACTACGGCTACCTCTACGACTATGTCGACGGGTCAATGGCCGACTGGAGCGTCCGTCCCAATCAGATCTTTGCCGTGGCGCTCGACTACTCCCCGCTGGATGGCAAGGCGAAAAAGAGTGTGCTCGACATCTGCACGCGCGAACTGGTCACGCCCAAGGGGCTTCGCTCCCTCTCGCCCAACAGCGGCGGCTACAATCCCGTCTTCGCCGGCCCGCCCGAACAGCGCGACCGCTGCTACTATCAGGGCACAGCGTGGCCATGGCTTACGGGATTCTATCTCGAGGCCTACCTCAAGGTGTACAAGCGCAGCGGACTCTCCTACATAGAGCGGCAGCTCATCGGCTTTGACGAGGAGATGTCCTACCACTGCATCGGCACACTTCCTGAGCTCTTCGACGGCGATCCTCCGTTTCACGGGCGAGGCGCTTTCGCCTTTGCCATGAGCGTGAGCAGCATTCTGAGAGCCGAGACACTGCTGGAGAAATACAAAGACGCTGACGAAAAAGGAAAGGAGGGCATACTATGAAAGTACTGATGTTTGGATGGGAGTTTCCGCCTCATATCCTCGGCGGTCTGGGCACAGCCAGCTACGGCATCACCAAGGGCCTCGCCGAGCAGGGCGACATGGACATTACGTTGTGCCTGCCCAATCCCCACGGCGACGAGGACCATTCGTTCCTCAACATTATCCCGATGAACAATGTGCCCGTAGTGTGGAGAGATGTCGACCGCGACTATGTGGACAAGACTATCGGCCACCGCATGTCGCCCGAGCTTTACTACGACCTGAGAAATCACATCTACGCCGACTTCAGCTATCGCTACACGGACTCTCTGGGCTGCATCAACTTCTCAGGGCGCTATCCCGACAATCTCTACGAGGAGATCAACAACTACTCCATCGTGGCCGGTGTGGTGGCCCGTCAGCAGCAGTTTGACATCATCCACGCGCACGACTGGCTCACCTATCCCGCCGGCATTCACGCCAAGCAGGTGTCGGGCAAACCGCTCGTGATACACGTTCACGCCACCGACTTCGACCGCAGCCGCGGACACGTCAACCCTACCGTCTACGGCATAGAGCTCGACGGCATGAACCACGCCGACTGTATAATGTGCGTCAGCGAGCTCACGCGCCAGACAGTCATCAATCATTATCACCAGAACCCGGACAAGTGCTTCGCCGTGCACAACGCCGTCTATCCGCTCTCGGCCGACGCGCAGGAGATCATCAAGCGCCGCCTGCCGCTCAAGGAGAGAAAGGAGCGAGTGGTCACCTTCCTGGGGCGCATCACGATGCAGAAGGGCCCAGAGTACTTTGTCGAGGCCGCCTCGCTCGTGCTGGGGCGCACCAAGCACATCCGCTTCTGTATGGCGGGCAGCGGCGACATGATGAACGCCATGATAGAGCTCGCCGCGCGCCGCGGCATCACCGACCGCTTCCACTTCCCCGGCTTCATGAAGGGCGAGCAGGTCTACGAAGCATATGCCAAGAGCGACGTCTACGTGATGCCTTCGGTCTCCGAGCCTTTCGGCATTTCGCCCCTCGAAGCCATGCAATGCGGCGTGCCCTCCATCATCAGCAAGCAATCGGGCTGCTCCGAAATACTCAACAACTGCATAAAAGTAGACTACTGGGACATCAACGCCATGGCCGACGCCATGTATTCCATCTGCACCAACGACTCGCTCTACACCTACCTCAAGGACGAGGGCAAGAAGGAAGTGGACCAGATAACCTGGGAGAAAGTCGGGCTCAAGATACGCGACCTCTACGAGCAGACTCTGAGAAAGTACTACAACCATTAAAATTACACCATGATGAAAACTATTTGCCTTTACTTTGAGATACATCAGAACACGCACCTCAAGCGCTATCGCTTCTTCGACATAGGCACCGACCACTACTACTACGACGACTACGAGAACTCGCGCAGCATCACCGAGACCGCAGAGAAATCGTACATCCCCTCGCTCAAGACCCTCATCGCCATGGCCAAGAGCAACAAGGGCTACTTCAAATGCGCCCTCTCCCTCTCGGGCTGCGCCATCGAGATGCTCGAGAACTACGCCCCCGAGGTGCTCGATCTGATAAGCGAACTGCTCGAGACGGGCTGCTGCGAACTGCTCGCCGAGCCCTATTCCCACGGCCTCTCGTCGCTGGCCAACCCCAACAGTTTCAAGCACGATGTTCACCTGCTCTGCGAGAAAGTGTACTCCGTGTTCGGCGTCAGGCCGAAGGCGTTCCGCAACTCGTGCCTCATCTACAGCGATGACATCGGCAAGATGGTCTCCGACATGGGCTTCAAGGTGATGCTGACCGAGGGCGCGAAGCACATCCTGGGCTGGAAGAGCCCGCACTTTGTCTACAACGGCGCCACCGCCCCCAAGCTCAAGCTCCTGCTGCGCGACTACCGCCTATCGGAGGACATCAGCCTGCGCTTCAACGACTCCTCGTGGAGCGAGTTCCCGCTCTTTGCCGACAAATACATGAACTGGATCGAGGCGCTACCCGAGGACGAGCAGGTCATCAACCTGTTCATGGAGCTCTGCGCGCTCGGCATCTTCCAGCCGCTGTCGTCCAACATCCTCGAGTTCTTCAAGGCTCTGCCCGACGAGGCCCACAAGCGCGGCATCACGTTCTCCACGCCCTCGGAGATCTGCTCCAAGACCAAGAGCGCCGGCACGCTGAGTGTGCCCTACCCCATCTCGTGGGTCGACGAGGAGAGGGACACATCGCCTTGGCTCGGCAACATCATGCAGCGCGAGGCCTTCGATAAGCTCTACTCCATCGCCGACCGTGTCAGCATCTGCGACAACAAGCAGATCAAGATGGACTGGAACTATCTGCAGGCCACCAACAACTTCCGCTTCATGAACACGAAGCCCAGCGCCGAGGGAGGATACCGCGGCATCTACGAGAGCCCCTACGACGCGTTTATCAATTACATGAACATCCTCGGCGACTTTATCACCCGTGTCAACAACCTTTACCCCGACATCGACAACGAGGAGCTCTCGTCCCTGCTCACCTCCATCAAGAATCAGGAGGAGGAGCTCGAGATGAAGGACAAGGAGATAGTCCGCCTGCACGCCATCATCGACCGCCTCACCCGCGAGGTGGCCAAGAACAAACCGGCCAAGACTACAAAGACCACCACCAAGACCGCCGCAAAGAAGACCGCGACCAAGAAGGCCACAGCCGCCAAACCGAAGGTCGAGGCAAAAGCGGAGACTAAGACAGAGATTAAGGCTGACGCCAAGGCTGAGGCCAATGAAGCGGCGCCCGCCGAAGAGAAAGCCGAGTAGAAGGCCGGGAGCAAGTAAACCGCGGGGGACACAGACATCCCCGCACAATAAAGAGAACGAACAATGACCGATTTTATAGAGCTTTGCCGGCAGCGCCACTCTGTACGCAGCTACACCGATGAGCCGGTGAGTGAGAAAGAGACAGACTACATCATGGAATGCGCGCGCCTCGCGCCGTCGGCGTGCAACAGGCAGCCGTGGAAGTTCCTCGTCGTGACCTCGCCGGAGCAGCGCAAAGCGCTCCAGGGCGCCTACGACCGTCCATGGTTTGCCACCGCCCCGCTGTACATCGTGTGCCTTAAGAACACGCGCGACAACTGGGTGCGCCGCTTCGACGGCAAGCCCTACGGCGACGTCGACGTGGCCATCGCCGCCGAGCACATCTGCCTCGCGGCCGCCGACCTCGGGCTCGGCTCATGCTGGGTGGCAAACTTTGACCCGGAGAAGGTGCGGGCGTTCTACCCGAGCCCCGACTACGAGGCCGTCGCAATAATCACGATAGGCCACGCCGCCGGTGAGCCGACCGCCGTGACCCACACGCGCAAGGACGCCGCCGACATCATCGAGCGGATGTGAGCGCCCGGCGCCCCGCAGCCCGTTTTCAGAAATCAGGCAAAGCCCAAGCCGCCCCGGGACATTGGAGCGACAGAGAATAACAAACGGCTCCCGACACAGCGAAGTGCCGGGAGCCGTTGTTTTATGCCCCTCCTGTCAGAGCGCCCGGATGTCAGGCCTTCTCGAGGATGTAAGCCCTGAGTATCTCGCCATAATAGATGGTGTGTGTGTCGCGCACGCCGTCCACGGCCGGATAAAAGCGATCCTTGGCCGCGTCTGTAAGGGCGTCGATGCTCTGCTCGCCCTTGTTCACCACGCGGCATTCCAGCGTGAGCGGAAGCTGGGCAATGGCGGGCGGAGCGACGCTGAGCGACGGAACGGCCGTGAGGCCTAATGCGGCAAACTTGTCGATGTCGCGGCCGGACTTTGAACCGCAAAAGCCCATGATCTTCCTGTCGGCCTCGCCGAATGGGATGTTGACGGTGAACTCGCCGCCCCGCTCGAGCAGTTCGTGCGTGTAGCGGCTGTGGCGCACATAGGTGGTAAAGACGGGCCTAGCCCAGTCGATGCCGAGGGCGCCCCACGAGATGGTCATCGCATTGGGCTTGCCATCGCCCTGCGTCGTGATGAGGACGCCCTTGTGCAACTCGGTGTAAATCCTGCCGAGGTATTCAGGCAGCTTAATCTCTCTTCTGTTGTAATCCATGATTGCTACTAATTTTTGCTCCATGCAAATATATCGAATTTTCCCGCACCGCGGGAATTTCCACCGTTCAGAATTGACTGCTGTCCGACGAAACACGCCCCGACTACGCTGCGCGGAAAATCACAAGGCACGCAGGCAATTCTCATGCGGATGAAAAATAATTCTCATGCGGACGAGAATTTATTCTCATGCGGACGAAAAATAATTCTCATGCGGACGAGAATTTATTCTCATGGGACAAGATGGAATTCTCATGGGACGAGACGAAGTTTTCACGGGACAAGACGAAGCTCTTGCGGGACAAGACGAAGTTCTTGCGGGACAAGACGAAGTTCTCATGGGACGAGAAAAAGTTCCCGTGGGAGGAGAAGAAATTCTACTCGCAGATAAAAAAATTTATCTCGTAGTAGACGACTCGTTAACTCGTAGATAAAATAATTTATCTCGCAGTAGAATTTACGCTGCTGCGGATGGTTGATTTTTACGTACTTACGCAGGCTTCTGAAATGCCTTCCGGTCGTCAGCAGCAGCCTTGGAAAATTACCTTTGCGCATGCAAACGATGAATATTCCCATTCCCCGGAATACTCATTTACGCACACTCCAAAAAACCTTCCGCTTTACTCAAAAACTACATAGGACATGAGGAAAACTACATTTGAGGTAGTTCTACTCGTCTCAAATGTAATTTTACCCCTCTGCGGAACGCTGAAAATCACATAGTTGGAAGTAGTCGAAAACTGCCCCCTGACGCCCCGCGAGTTACGGCGAAGAGATTGCCAAGCGCGGGAAATAGCCGGGCATTATTTAGAAGGACTACTCATTATATAAGTACTCACTCCCCTGCACCGCAGATATAACTTCGCCATACGAAACAACTGGCGCTGCCCCTCTTCTCGAAAAAGGCATTTCCCATCACACCATAAACCCTTCCGCACAGCCCGAAAACTACATAGGACCTGAGTAAAACTACATTTGAGGTAGTTTTGCTCGTCTCAAATGTAATTTTACCCCTCGGCGGGACACTGATTTTCACATACTTATCCAAGGTTCGGAAAAAGGCTTTGAACCGCCGGCAAAAGCCTGCCGGAATACGCGCGAAGCGAGCTTTTTAGAAGGACATACATTCGGCGAATGGCGAATTACGGGCGCGGGAGGCCAGTGTACAGACGGCGGAAAAGCACACAGCAAGACACGAAAAAAGCAAGGCGGTCTGCGTAAGCAGAATACCTTGCTGTGTTGTTTCTCCCCGGAGTGCCGGTTCCCGGAGAGCATTGAAATCGCGATAAATTGCCCTTCCGGAGGCATTGCATCTGGCTCAGAAATCCGTGGCTGCGACGTTGGATTTCGCGAAGCGAAGAACATCCGCCCCGTCGGGAAGCGGCGGTCAGTGCGCAGCGGACAGCTTGCTCAGGAAGTCGGGCCAGGCGTCGGCGCAGGCCTGCATGGACGGGAACACGATGCCCGCGCCGGCGTCGTAGAGCACGCGCTCGTCGAGCGGACCGGTGTTGACGGCGACGGTAAAGATGCCGGCGGCAACGGCTGCCTGTACGCCGAGCGGCGCATTCTCGATGACGACGGCCTCGGAGGCTGCGACGCCGGCCTTCTTGAGGCCCATCAGATACGGGTCTGGGGCCGGTTTGCCGCGCTTTGTGTCGTGGCTGCACACGACCAGTTCGCGCCGGAAGAATCCGTGGTAGCCGTGCTCGAGGCGCTGGAGGAGCGAGTCCTGCCCGCTGCCCGTGACCACGACGATGGTCAGGCCCTCGTCGCGCACCTTGGTCAGCAGTTCCTGCGCGCCGGGCATCTGCGGCGCCTCTTCGGCATAGTCGTTGAAGTAACGGCACTTCTCCTCGTAGATCTGCCGCTTCTCCTCGGCCGTCGCTGGGCGCCCGAGAAATCGGCGGGTGAAGATATCGATGGTGTCATCGCCGGTGCGCCCCTCGTGGTAGTAGGGCTCGGCGTCGGAGATGTTGAGGCCGTGATCGCGGCACACCCTGACCCAGGCCTTCGCGTGGCGGGGCATGGAGTCGAAGAGCACGCCGTCCATATCAAATAATACGGCTTTAAGGCCCGAAGCCTTAAAGCCGTTATTGATGTGGAGTGATGGTATATCGCTGCGCTCCATAATTTTATTTTGCAAGACGGGCACGGATAGCCTCACCCTCCTTCTCGTAACCGGGCTTGCCGAGCAGAGCAAACATGTTCTTCTTGTAAGCCTCTACGCCGGGCTGATTGAAGGCGTTGACGCCGAGGATATTGCCGCTCACGCCGCAGGCTTTCTCGAAGAAGTAGATGACCTGTCCGATGTAACGCTCGGTGAGCTTGGGCATTGAGATGCGGATGTTGGGCACACCGCCGTCCACGTGTGCGAGGAGCGTACCGAGCTCGGCCATCTTGTTTACCTCGTCCACGCGGCGACCCTCGAGGAAGTTGAGCCCGTCGAGGTTCTCGTCATCGTGGGGGAAGAGGAGCGTGTGATTGACCTCCTCAACGCTTATCACTGTCTCAAAGATGGAGCGCTCGCCCTGCTGTATCCACTGGCCCATGCTGTGAAGGTCGGTGGTAAAGTCGACGGAGGCGGGGAAGATGCCCTTGTGGTCCTTGCCCTCGCTCTCGCCGTAGAGCTGTTTCCACCACTCGGCGATGTAGTGAAGCTTGGGCTGGAAGTTGGCCAGGATCTCTATCTTCTTGCCTTCGGAATAGAGGGCGTTGCGCACGGTGGCGTACTGCAGGCAGATGTTCTCGTCAAAGAGAACGCCGGCAGCAGCAGCCTTCTCGATGTCGCGGGCTCCGTCTACGAGCTCCTCGATGTCGTATCCGGCGCAAGCAATGGGCAGCAGGCCTACCGGGGTCAGCACGGAGAAGCGGCCGCCCACATTGTCGGGGATGACGAAGGAGGTGTAGCCTTCCTTGTCGGCCGTGAGGCGTGCAGCACCCTTGCGGGCGTCGGTTACGGCCACGATGACGCGGCGGGCGGTGTCCTTGCCCCTCTGCTGCTCACACTGCTTCTTGAGGAGGCGGAAGGTGAGCGCTGTCTCGGTCGTGGTGCCGGACTTGCTGATGTTGATCACACCGAAGCGGCGGCCCTTGAGATATTCGGTAAGCTCGGAGAGGTAATCCTCGCTGATATTGTTGCCCGCAAAGAGGATGGTGGGATTCTCCTTGTCATGGATGAGGTTGGCGAGCGTGTTGGACAGCGCCTCGATGACAGCGCGTGCGCCGAGGTAGCTGCCGCCGATGCCGGCCACTACGATGGTGTCACACTCGGCCCTCAGCGTAGCGGCTGCAGCCTTGATGGCCTTGATGTCCTCGTCGCTGATAGACGACGGCAGGTGAAGCCATCCGAGGAAGTCGTTCCCGGGGCATGTGCCGGCCTCCAGGCTCTTCTGAGCCTCGGCTGCCTTGTCACGCATGGCGGCGAAGGTAGCATCGCCGACGAACTGCCTTGCCTTTGAATAGTCTAATGAGATCGTTTTCATAATGCTATTATTTGTTTTATCTATTATGATTTATCTTAGGGAGTTGGTGAGCAGGCGTATCTCCAGCGCGGGAGAGACGCGGTTGTAGAGAATGTCGTAGACGGCGTAGAGGATGGGCATGTTAACGCCGAAGGAGGCGTTGATGATGCGCATGCAGCGCGTGCCGTAGTATCCCTCGGCTATCATCTCCATCTCGATCTGCGCGCTCTTGACGCTGTAGCCTTTGCCGATCATTGTGCCGAACTCGCGGTTGCGGCTGAAGTTGGAATAGCCCGTGACGAGCAGGTCGCCGAGGTAGGCCGTGGCGTCGACGTCGCGCGCTATGGGATAGACGGCCCGGAGGAACCGGTTCATCTCCTTGACGGCGTTGGATATGAGCACCGCCTGAAAGTTATCGCCGTAGCCGAGGCCCTTGCAGATGCCCGCGGCAATGGCGTAGACGTTCTTGAGCACCGCCGCATACTCTATGCCGACCACATCGCTGCTGAGCGATGTCTTGATGTAGGGGCCGGAGAGCATCTCGGCAAGCGCTTCGCCGTTCTCGCGCTCCAGACAGCCGATGGTGAGGTATGTGAGGCGCCCCAGCGCCACTTCCTCGGCGTGACTGGGCCCGCTGATGACGGCCAGATTGGTCTCCGGCACACCGTAGATCTGCCTGAAATATTCCGTCACCACGAGGTCCTCGTCGGGCACTATTCCCTTGATAGCCGTGACGACAAACTTATCGTAAAGCGGGGTCTTGAGCTTCTTGATGGTGTTCTTGAGATAGGGGGAAGGCGTCACAAAGATCACCGTGTCGCTGCTGTCCACTATCTCGTTGATGTCCGCGGAGAAGTGGATGGCGTCGGTGTCAAACTGGACGGAGGTGAGGTAGGACGGGTTGTGGCCGAGACGCTGAAAATCGCTGATTGTGTCGCGCGAGCGGATATACCAGGAGAGCGCGCCGCAGTTCTCCATAACGATCTTGGCGATCGCCGTGCCCCAGCTGCCGCTGCCTACGAGTCCTATCCTTCCGCAGTCACGCATAATAGAAATCCTTTCTCCGCATTCTCATCATCTCCGCCCCGGGCCCGATGGCGCGGGGCCTGTGTCTCACTCTCCTGCCCGCTCTATCCACGCGGCCACATCGGCCACGGAGGGCTTGGTAATGGTGAGCTTGTATTTCTTAATGACATCGCCTATCTGCATCTGCAGCTTTTGCGGGTTGACGCCCTTCATGTCCGAGACGGTGTTGTAACCGGCCTTCTGCACGACGGGCACAAGCTCCTCGCTCACACCGAGGGCCGTGTAGGCGGACGCGGGGTCTCTCTGCGGCCTGGCCTCGGGCCTCATCTGCGGGAAGAGCATTACCTCCTGGATGTAGGTCTTGCCGGTCATCAGCATCACGAGGCGGTCGATGCCTATGCCTATGCCGCTCGTCGGGGGCATGCCGTACTGGAGGGCCCTGAGGAAGTCGGCGTCGATGATCATGGCTTCGTCGTCGCCCTTGGCCGACAGGCGCATCTGCTCCTTGAAGCGCTCCTCCTGATCGATAGGATCGTTGAGCTCGGAGTAGGCGTTGGCCAGTTCCTTGCCGTTGACCATTAGTTCGAAGCGCTCGGTAAGTCCGGGCTTGGAGCGGTGCATCTTGGTAAGAGGTGACATCTCGACGGGGTAGTCTATGATAAATGTCGGCTGGATATATGTCCCTTCGCAGAACTCGCCGAATATCTCGTCTATCATCTTGCCCTTGCCGTAGGTCTCGTCGACTGAGTCGAGCTTGAGAGCCTTGCAGATGGCGCGTATCTCGTCCTCGCTCTTGCCGTCCAGGTCGTAGCCGGTCTTCTCCTTGATAGCCTCGAGGATAGGCAGGCGGCGATAGGGCGCCTTGAAGCTCACGAGATTGCCGTCTATCATGCGTTCGGGCTTGCCGTTGACCGCGATGCAGACGGCCTCGAGCAGATGCTCGGTGAAGCTCATCATCCAGTTGTAGTCCTTGTAGGACATGTAGAACTCGAGGCATGTGAACTCGGGGTTGTGGTTGCGGTCCATGCCCTCGTTGCGGAAGTTCTTGCCTATCTCGTAGACGCCCTCGAAGCCGCCCACGATGAGGCGCTTCAAGTAGAGCTCCGTTGCGATGCGCATGTACATATCGATGTTAAGCGCGTTGAAGTGGGTGATGAAGGGGCGTGCGCTCGCTCCGCCCGGGATGCTCTGCAGCACGGGGGTCTCCACCTCGGTGGCGCCGATGGCGTTGAGCTCGCGGCGGATGGTGTCGATAACCACGGCCCGCTGCATGAAGGTCTCCTTGACGCCCTTGTTGACTATGAGGTCCACATAGCGCTGGCGGTAGCGCAGCTCGGGATCGTCGAAGCTGTCGTAAGTCTTGCCGTCCTTCACCTTGACAATGGGCAGGGGCTTGAGGCTCTTGGAGAGCAGCTTGAGCTCCTCGGCGTGGACAGAGATCTCGCCCGTCTGCGTGCGGAACACATATCCCTTCACGCCCACGAAGTCGCCGATGTCCAGCAGGCGCTTGAACACGACATTATACATGTCCTTGTTCTCGCCCGGGCAGATGCCGTCGCGCATGACATATACCTGAATACGTCCCTTGCTGTCCTGCAGCTCAAAGAAACTGGCCTTGCCCATAATGCGGCGGCTCATCATTCGTCCGGCGATGCAGACTCTGCGCGGCTCGGCCGCATTCTCGTCAAACTGGTCCTTAATATCTATAGAAAAGGCGTCGGTGGGATATGCCTCTGCGGGATACGGGTCGATGCCCATTTTCCTCAGCTCCGCGAGACTCTCGCGACGGTTAATCTCCTGTTCGCTCAAATCGAGTACGTTCATAATGCTGCAAGTATAAATTCCGATGCAAAATTACTCATTATTTCGGACATAGGCGCTCAGAAGGCGCTTCATCCTGCTCTCCCGCGGCATTATCGCCCCGGATTGAAACACAGGCAGCGCGACCGCACCAATATATATATATGCCTGCGGCGCATATTACGGCAAAAGCATATTCTGTTGCAATAAACGGACAACTCTGACGTTTTTGTTTAGAATACATTCGTTTATACATTCAGAACATATTGTAATGAGAAGAAATACTCCTATCGCATTAGTCATGGCAATGCTGTCGCTCTCCCCCGCGGCCGAGGCGCAGGTGGACAGGATGCAGTCCGAATTCCTCAATCCGCCCTCAGAGGCGCGGCCGCAGGTGTGGTGGCACTGGATGAACGGCAACATCACGCGCGACGGCATCTACAAGGACATCACATGGATGCACCGCGCGGGCATCACCGGTTTTCATGTCTTTGACGCAGGTATCGGCACGCCGCAGATCGTAGAGAAGCGCATCACATATATGACCCCGGAGTGGAAGGAATGCCTGCGCTACTCCCTGCATCTGGCCGACTCGCTCGGCATGTCGGTCACCATTCCGAGCTCTCCCGGATGGAGCAACACCGGCGGGCCATGGGTGACGCGCCGCGACGCTATGAAGAAGATCGTGTGGAGCACCAGGACGATACAGGGCGGATCGCAGTATGACGGTCCTCTGCCCGAGGCTATCAAGACAACGGGCGTCTATCAGGACACAAGGACCGGCGCATGGGCCGACTCGGTGCTCTACGAGGACATTGCTGTGATAGCCGTGCGGCAGCCCAAGGGCGCGCTCTCGCTTCTGGAGATGAAGCCCACAGTCTACGGCAGCGACGGCACGAAGCTCGACCTCGCCCCGCTCACCGACGGTCTGCTGGAGAAGAAGCAGCGCATCTATCAGGACAAAGACGGGAAAGTATGGGTGACAGCGGACTTCGGCAAGCCTGTAACCCTCTCCGCCGTCAGCTTTGCCGATTACGAGATACGCTACAACGACTGGAACTACGGCGACCGCAGCAAGCTCTGCGACATAGAGGCCTCAGACGACGGAGAGAACTATCGCCACATCTACACCGTCCCACTCGGGCGCTGCGTGCTGCAGACCGCAGATTTTCCCGCTACGACGGCGCGCTACTTCCGTGTGGTCTACCTGCGTCAGCATGGGGACAACAAGGGCGCTTACTGCGACGTATCCGAGCTCAACTACTACACCAATCCACGCGTGAACCTCGCCGATGAGAAAGCCGGCTTCACGGCCTTCGGCGATGTGTCGCGCTATCCCACGCCCTCCAATGCTGTCGGCGCCAAGAAGGGCGACGTCATCGACCTTAGCGACAAGGTGGATGCCTCCGGGCAACTGCACTGGCGCGCACCGCGCGGCCTGTGGCGCATATACCGCTTCGGCAGCTCGCTCATGGGCGTCACCAATCATCCCGCCTCGCCAGAAGCTACGGGCCTCGAGGTGGACAAACTGAGCCGCGAGGCCGTGGGCCGCTATCTGGGCCATTACCTCGACATGTACAAGGACGCCTCCGGCGGAGACATGGGGAAGAACGGCATAGGCTACCTGCTTATCGACAGCTACGAGGCCGGCAAGCAGACATGGACACCGCTGATGCGGAGCGAGTTCACCCGCCGCCGCGGCTACGACCCGCTGCTCTGGCTGCCCACAATAGCCGGCGAGGTGATAGGCAGCGCCGACGAGAGCGACCGGTTCCTCTTCGACTGGCGCAAGACTATCGGCGAACTGCTGGAGGACAACCTCTACGGACAGGCGGCCGAGATGGCTCACAAGCGCGGCATGCAGACCTACTTTGAGGCCGACGAGAACGGGCGTGTATATCTGGCCGACGGCATGACCGTCAAGAAGCACGCCGACATCCCAATGGGCGCCATGTGGGCCTACGGCGGAGGTTCCGTCCACGGTTACATGACCGACATCCACGAGTCGGCCTCGGCCGCACACGTCTACGGCAAGCGCTTCGTGGCCGGCGAATCGTTTACCGCCGAGGGAATAAACGGCCGCGAGCACACCTACTACCCCGGCAACCTGAAGGACGTGGCCGACAGGATGATGTCCAACGGCCTCAACCGCTTCATCATCCACGAGTCGGCCATGCAGCCCGACGACACCCATGTGCCTGGCCTCACGCTGGGCATGTACGGCCAGTGGTTCAACCGCCACGAGACATGGGCCGAGATGGCGCGCCCCTGGACCGACTATCTGGGCCGCTCGTGCTACATGCTGCAGAGCGGCACCTACGCCGCCGACATCGCCTACTTCTACGGTCAGGACGACTGCCTCACCGGCCTCTACTGCGTCAACCTTCCCAAGATACCCAAGGAATACGCCTTCGATTATATCAATGACGATGCGCTCATCCACTCGCTCACCTTCGACGGCAAACTGCTACACGCCACGGGCGGCACTACCTACAGCCTGCTGGCCCTCGACCCGAACTGCCGTGTGCTCTCCGTGCCCGCGATGCGCAAGATAGCCGAGCTCGCCGAACAGGGCTGCCCGATATGGGGAACGATCCCGACGGTAAACGCCTCGCTGAGCGACAAGACGAGCGAGTTTGAGCGCCTGCGCTCCCGCATCCTCAAGTCGGGCAAGGTCATCTCCGCGCCGACCCTCGCCGACGCGCTCGCCAAGATCGGCCTCGGCGCCGACCTCAGGAGCGCCGACATGGACAGCCTCGACTTTGTGCACCGCCACATGAGCGACGGCAGGGGCGAGGTATACTGGGTGCGCACCACCGCCTCCGCCCCGCTTCAGACCACAGTGAGCCTGCGCGTCTCGGGCCTCGAACCGGAGATATGGCACCCTGAGGACGGCCGCATCGAGAAGGCCGCCTACACCATGCATGACGGTCGCACGGACGTCCGCCTCAGTCTGACGCCGCACGACGCCGTATTCATTGTGCTGCGCCATGCCACCAGCGCCACGAGCTACAGTCACGCGACCAGGAGCGCCCGGCAGCTGACCGCGCTCGACGGCGCATGGGATGTCAGCTTCCCCTCCGGCTACGGCGCTCCCGCTACGGCCCGCTTCGAGAAGCTCATATCGCTCAGCGAGTCGCCCGTGCGCGAGATACGCTACTACTCCGGCACGACGGAATACACGAAGGAGTTCAGCATCGCAAGCCTCGACAAGGCCGCCGGCTACCGCCTCAACCTGGGCAAGGTGGGATGCATGGCCGAGGTGACCGTCAACGGCAAGACGCTCGGCACGCTGTGGAAGACGCCCTACTCCATCGACATCACGCCCGCCCTGCAGAGCGGCAAGAACACCCTCAGGGTGAAGGTGGTCAACCTGTGGCCGAACCGCATCATCGGCGATCTGCAGAGCGATGCGCCCAGGAAATACACCTGGAGCTCCTTCTGCGGCTTCAAGGCCGACTCGCCGCTGCTTCCCTCCGGCCTCATGGGCCCCGTGACCATCGACGAACTGCGCTAAGGCGCCCCGCCGATGCCCGCGACCCTATGAGGCAGACTCAGCCTTCGGCAAATGCTCCGCGACACATATAATAATGCTTCGCAAATGAGCTTTGCGAAGGTTAAGGTCAAAGGAAATGCTTCGCAAAGCGGCATTCTACTGCATCTGACATCAGTCTGACGCGCTGTGTCCCAGACAGAATAAGAAACACAAGGCATGCAACCAAAGCGATTGCGTGTCTTGTATTTTTCATATGCGCCGGAATGCGGACCGCAATAGTGGACATCCTTCATTTATGCCATTTTATGCATCGCCCTGAGGCGAAAAACGCCCCGCGCAGGCCTGTTTTCGATCCTTTGTAACTGCATGATTTTCAGCGCTCCGCAGAGGGCCAAAACTATGTTTGAGACGTTTTAGAATATCTCAAACATGTTTTTCCTCATCTCAAATGTAGTTTTTGAGATATGCGGAAGGGTTTTGGAGTGATGGGAAATACCATTTCCGGCGAGAGGGAAAAGTGCAGTTGTTTCGTTTGGCGAAGTTATATCGGCGGAGCAGAGAATTGAGGACTTGAATACCAGAAAAGCTTGTATCGCTTTGCGCAAAGGCTGGCTGGGAGTACGAGACGCGCGCAAAGGCTATGCGCGAAGTTGGCTGGGAGGGCCGCTGCCTCAGCGGCCGCCAGCCGCCGCATATGGCGCGAAGGAATGCGCGATTATGCATATGCGCGAGAAATAACTGGGAGGGCCCCTGCCCTCAGGGGCCGGCCGCTGCATAAGGAGGTGCGCGAAGGAATGCGCGATACTAATTTCTCGCCGCTTAATCGCACGTAAGATTTACCGGCTCGCTCCTGGCCGCTGAGGGCAGCGGCCATCCCAGTTAACGCCGCGCTCATCGATTCTCCTTACCCGCATTCGCAGCGCCAGGAAAGGGCTGTTTTTGACCCTTTGCAACTATGTGATTTTCAGCACCCCTTAGAGGGTCAAAACTATGTTTGAGACGTTTTGAAATATCTCAAACATGTTTTTCCTCATCTCAAATGTAGTTTTTGAGATATGCGGAAGGGTTTTGGAGTGATGGGAAATACCATTTCCGGCGAGAGGGAATATTCATCGATTGCGTGCTCATAGGTAGTTTCATAAGGCCACTGATGACGACCGGAATGCATTTTTAGAACCTGAGTAAGTACGTAAAAATCAGCGTCCCGCAGATGCGAAAATTCTACTCGCAGATAAAATTTTTCTACTGCGAGATAACGAGTCGTCTACTACGAGATAAAAATTTTTATCTCGTAGTAGAATTTCTTCTCCTCCCACGAGAACTTTTTCTGGTCCAATGAAAGCTTCGGCTACACCTACGAGAGCTTCGGCTACTCCCGCGAAAACTTCGGCTTGTCCCACGAGAATTTATTCTCGTCCGCATGAGAATTTATTTTCGTCCCGTCAGACAATTCTGCCGTTCGCATCGGGAATTTTCCCGCGCCGGGAAATCATTCTTACAAGCCGTGGCGCATTGCGGCGGAGGAGACGCAGGAAAACACAGACGCGGGCCCGAATTCGAGATTCGGGCCCGCGTGATTAATATGTACCTGAAGCGGGACGGCGCAGGGGAATTAATCTCCCCGGTGTCCCTGCGGATGATCAGGAATTAGTTGTTCTCAGGACGCAGCTTGCGGACGGTCTCGCCGGTGCGCCACATCTCGCTGTCGTGGAGGGCAGCCAGCTCCTTGTTGAGGCCGTCGCGATAGCCGGGCTTCGAGTTGGAGTCGATGGACACCTGTGCCTCGTGGCCGGAAGCAACGCTCTCATAGAGCTTCTCCATAACGGGCTTGATGGCGTCGTGGAACGGGCCCATCCAGTCGAGAGCGCCGCGCTGTGCTGTGGTCGAGCAGTTGGCGTACATCCAGTCCATACCGTTCTTGCCTACCATAGGCAGAAGGCTCTGGGTGAACTCCTCAACGGTCTCGTTGAAGGCCTCTGAGGGAGAGTGTCCGTGCTCACGGAGAGTCTCATACTGTGCGAGGAAGAGGCCCTGAACGGCACCCATCAGAGCGCCGCGCTCACCGGTGAGGTCGCTGTAGGTCTCGCGGGTGAAGGTCGTCTTGAACATATAGCCGGAGCCGATGCCGATACCCATGGCCATGGTGCGCTCCTCAGCCTTGCCGGTAGCGTCCTGGAACACGGCGTAGCTGCTGTTGATGCCGCGGCCCTCGAGGAAGAGGCTACGGAGCGATGTGCCCGAGCCCTTGGGGGCTACCATGATGACGTCAACATCTGAAGGAGGCACTACATTGGTGCGGTCCTTGTAGGTGATGGCGAAGCCGTGTGAGAAATAGAGGGCCTTGCCCTTGGTGAGGTGCTTCTTGATAGTAGGCCAAAGCTCTATCTGTGCAGCGTCGCTGAGAAGCATGCAGACGATAGTACCCTTCTCGGCAGCTTCCTCGATGGAGAAGAGCGTCTTGCCCGGCACCCATCCATCGGCCACACACTTGTCATAAGTTTTGCTCTTGCGCTGGCCTACTATGACATTGAAGCCATTGTCGCGCAGGTTGAGAGACTGGCCGGGGCCCTGGATACCATATCCAAGCACTGCTATTGTCTCGTTCTTCAACACTTCGCGGGCTTTCTCCAAAGGAAATTCCTCACGCGTTGCAACTTCCTCTACAACGCCGCCAAAATTAATCTTTGCCATTTGTTTTTTGTTTTGCGTCCCTCTCCTCTCCGGGTCGTAGGGCTCGAAGAGCAGGCAGGACATTGTTAATAGTATGTTGTGTAATGTTTATTCGAATATCACGCGGCTCAGGCAGGCGTTCACGGGCTTCGTCTCGCCCTTGTCGCTGTCGGGCAGCTTGTCTACGCTCACCGCGTACTCGCCCACGGCCTGTCGCAGGCGCGTCAGGCGCAGTCGGTCGCCGTAGTAGGCCTCGCCGCGATAGTACATCTCCGCGCTCCTCACGCGCTTCGCCTCGTAGAGGGAGGCCGGGAAGAGGTCGAGGATATGCTCTATGTAGCGGATGCTGTTGGTGTGGCGGTTGACATCGAGATCGTTGTAGAGCACATCGACCTCGCGCGAGAACTCGTCCTCGCCGCCGCGCATCCTGACGGGGCGGAACGGGCTCACGGGGCACGCCTTCTCCGCGTCGGCGTAGGCGACGATGCCGCCGTCGGGGAGGTCCTCGAGATTGACGGCTCGGCGCGTGTCAAAGTGGATCATGGCCCATGTCGAGTAGGCGTAGCCGTAGGCTTTGCCCGTCTGGGGGTGGACTATCGCGAAGCAGCGGTCCGTGAACGTGTGATAGACACTGTGTATCCAGGTCTCGACCCTGTAGGGATCGCCGAGGCGCGGCATGGTGTCCATCTCTATCTTGAGGCGGGCCAGCACCCAGGAATAGCCGCGGGGAAGGAGCTGCTTGATGCCGAAGCCGCGATTGTCGGCGTGCGCGCCGGCCGTGGCCAGTATCTTGCGGCCCAGTACGCTCCACGACAGCCTGCCGGTAAAGTCCTCCTGAAAGGGCTCCACCACGTAGTCCATCGTCTCCGTCTTGTCCATGAGCTGCTTCATCTCTGCCTCCGCTATATGCTTATTTCTCCACCTCGCATGCACGGCGCGCCAGATACTCCGTAACAAACTCGCGCGTGCTCTTGGTCACGGCGATAGAACCGGAGTGGACGAACTGGAGGATGCAGTCGAGCACCTTGAGGTGCTTGTAGAGAGCGTTGATCTCCTCGGTCATGCCCTCCATGCTCACGATGGAATAGGTCGAGTTGACCTCGACAAACTTGGCGCCATAGGTGCGTATCTCCTTGGACACCTGGCCATTCTCGAGCACCACCGGGGTGGAGAGCTTGAAGAGCGCCGTCTCGAGCGTAAAGATATCGTCCTCGGTGAAATAGCTGGCCGAGACCACGTCGATGATCTTCTCTATCTGCTTGGCTATCTTGCTCACCTGCTCCTCGGTGCAATAGCACGTGATGGTGTAGCGGTGCAGGCCCTCGATGCTGGAGGCGCTCACGTTGAGGCTCTCGATGTTCACTTGTCTGCGGGTGAAGACCGTGGTGATGTGGTTGAGCACGCCGGGCAGGTTCTCGGAGAATATGATTAGGGTAAATAGCGTTTCGTCTGATTCCATTTTCTCAGCGTTTAAAATGTGAGTAGCATATCGTCGACATCGTGTCCCGGGCAGCACATCGGCAGCACATTGTCCTCCTCCATCACTGCCACCTGCAGGAGGAAGGGCCCCTTGACGGCTACCATCTCGCTGATGGCTGCGTCGAGCTCTTCGCGCTTGGTGACCGTGCGGCTGGCTATGCCGTAGGCCGAGGCTATCATGTCGTAGTCGGGATTGAGCATCCGGGTGAACGAGTAGCGGCTCTGGAAGAACAGCTGCTGCCACTGGCGGACGTTGCCGAGGTAATTGTTGTTGAGCAGGATGATCTTGACGGGCGCCTTCTGCTCCATGATGGTGCCGAGCTCCTCGATGGTCATCTGCAGGCCGCCGTCGCCCGTGAAGAAGCAGACCGTGCGGTCGGGCGCGGCAAACGATGCGCCTATTGCGGCGGGCAGGCCGAAGCCCATGGTGCCCATGCCGCCCGAGGTAACGATGCTGTGGCTCTTGGTGAAGCGGAAATAGCGCGCGGCTATCATCTGATTCTGCCCCACGTCGGTCACAAGGATGGCCTCGTTGGAGGTCGCCCTGGTTACGCGGTCCACCACCTCGCCCATGCGTAGCGGGCCCTCGGTGGGATGGACCTCCGGGCGGATAACAGTGTCCTCTTCCTGCTTTCTGAAGGGCTCGAAACTCTCTCTCCATGCCTTGTGGTCGGCCTGCCGGAGCAGGCGTGTCACTTCGGGCAGTGTCTCCTTGCAGTCGCCGAGCACCGGCACATCGACAGGCACATTCTTATTTATCTCAGAGGGATCGATGTCAAAGTGGATCTTCTTGGCTCTCGAGGCGTACGTGCTCAGCTTACCGGTGATGCGGTCGTCGAAGCGCATGCCCACAGCTATCAGCAGGTCGCACTCCTGCGTCTTGACATTGGCGGCGTAGGAGCCGTGCATGCCGAGCATGCCCACATTAAGCGGGTGATCGCTGGGGAGCGCAGAGAGGCCGAGCAGTGTGCAGCCTGCGGGGGCGTCGGCGCGCTCGATAAACTCGCGCAACTCCTGCTGCGCGCCGCCGAGCTCTACGCCCTGCCCCACCAGTACGAGCGGTTTGTAGCTCTCGTTGATGAGCCGCGCGGCTTCCCTGATACTGTCGGCGGTATGATCGGGCACGGGCTTGTAGCTGCGGATGAAGTGGATGTCTCGCTTCTCATAGCTGGCCAGCTCTGTCTGAGCGTTGCGCGTGAAGTCGAGAAGGACGGGACCGGGACGGCCGCTGCGCGCTATATAAAAGGCGCGGCTCACAGCCCAGGCCACCTTGTCGGCGCTGCGTATCTGATAGGCCCACTTGGAGACGGGCTGCGTCACGTCTACTATGTCACACTCCTGAAAGGCATCGCTGCCCAGAGCGTTCACGCCCACCTGTCCGGAGATCACGACTATCGGGGTGCTGTCCATCATAGCGTCGGCGATGCCGGTGATGGTGTTTGTAGCGCCGGGGCCGCTGGTGACGAGAGCCACGCCCACTTTGCCGCTCACACGGGCATAGCCCTCGGCCGCATGGGCCGCAGCCTGCTCGTGGCGCACCAGGACGTGGTGGATAGCAGTGTCCTTGTAGTCGTACAGCTTATCGTAGACGGGCATTATCGCACCGCCGGGGTAGCCGAAGATTGTGGTCACGCCCTCGTCGATGAGGGAGCGGATGAGTATCTCGGCGCCTGTTATGAGTTCGTTTGCCATCGGTTATTCGTCTTTGAGTATTCTCACGCCGCCCTTGTCGGCCGAGCTCACCATAGCGGCGTATGCACGCAGAGCCTTGGAGACTGTGCGCTGACGTCTGAGCGGCTGCATGGGGCGCGCCTCGAGCTCGGCGTCGCTAAGGCGCACATTGATAGAGCGCTCGGGAATGTTGATATCAATGATGTCACCGTCCTTGATCTTGCCGATAGCTCCGCCGGAGGCTGCCTCGGGAGAGATATGTCCTATGCTCAGGCCGGAGGTACCGCCGCTGAAGCGGCCGTCGGTGATAAGCGCGCACTCCTTGCCGAGATGCATGCTCTTAATATAAGATGTAGGATAAAGCATCTCCTGCATGCCCGGGCCGCCCTTAGGACCTTCGTGAGTGATGACCACGACATCGCCGCTCTTGACCTTGCCGCCCAGAATGCCATCGCAGGCTGACTCCTGGGAGTCGAAGACGCGGGCGGGACCGGTGAAGTGCCATATCGAGGGGTCGACGCCGGCCGTCTTGACCACGCAGCCGTCCTTGGCGATATTGCCGAAGAGCACTGCCAGACCGCCGTCGCGGGTGTAGGCGTGAGCTATGTCGCGGATACAGCCCGCAGCGCGGTCCTTATCGAGGCTCTCCCAGGACGTATCCTGCGAGCCCATTGTCACGGTGAAGCGGCGCGCGGGAGCGCTGTGATATATGCGTGAGGCCTCGGGGTCGATCTCCGGGCCCGTGATGTCGTATTTCTTAATAGCCTCGCCGAGAGTCATGCCGTCGACGCGCTTCACGGATGTGTCGAGCAGTCCGCCCTTGGCCAGTTCGCCGAGAATGCCGAGGATGCCGCCGGCGCGGTTACAGTTCTCCACGGAGTACTTCTGTGTGTTGGGCGCAAGTTTGCAGAGGCAGGGCACCTTGCGGCTCAGCTGATCGATGTCGCGCATGGTAAAGTCGACGCCGCCCTCGTTGGCCACGGCCAGCAGGTGGAGCACCGTATTGGTGGAGCCGCCCATGGCGATGTCGAGCGACATGGCGTTGAGGAAGGCCTGGCGTGTGGCTATGCTGCGCGGCAGAACGCTCTCGTCGCCCTCGCCGTAATACTTCATAGCGTTGTCCACGATGAGCCGGGCTGCGTCCTTGAAGAGCTGCAGGCGGTTGACATGCGAGGCAAGCACCGTGCCGTTGCCGGGCAGGGCCAGACCGATGGCCTCGGTGAGCGAGTTCATCGAGTTGGCCGTGAACATGCCTGAGCAGCATCCGCAGCCCGGGCAGGCGTGCTCCTCTATCTGAGCGAGCTCTTCGTCGCTGACCGTGCGGTCGGCGCCCTTGACCATGGCCGTGATAAGGTCGATGTTCTCGCCCTTCCAGCGGCCGGCCTCCATCGGGCCGCCCGAGACGAAGACCGTGGGGATGTTGAGCCGCATGGCGGCCATGAGCATTCCCGGCGTGATCTTGTCGCAGTTGCTGATGCACACGAGGGCGTCGGCCTTGTGCGCGTTGACCATATACTCCACCGAGTCGGCTATCAGGTCGCGCGAGGGAAGCGAGTAGAGCATTCCGTCGTGGCCCATGGCGATGCCGTCGTCAATGGCTATCGTATTAAATTCGGCCGCATAGCAGCCTAACTTTTCTATCTCGCGCTTCACAAGCTGGCCTGCCTCATGCAGGTGCGTGTGGCCCGGTACAAACTGGGTAAAGGAATTAGCAATGGCGATAATGGGGCGACCAAACTGCTCGCGCTTCATGCCCGCGGCCACCCACAAGGCCCGCGAGCCTGCCATCTTTCTGCCCTCTGTCGAGAAGGCGCTTCTAAGCTTAATTTTCATTCCTGCAACTATATCGTAATGTATGATACCCTTTTTCGGTGTCTTGGCAAAATTAACTATATCGGTACATTAAAACAAGAAGAAAACGAATAAAATAGAGGCCTAAAAGCGCATAATTCACCAAAATGACACACCGCGCGGGCAAACGTGCAATACTGGGAAAACGATTAGAAACAAGAGTTTGCAAATATCGCATGCCCCGGCTGGCGTGTGCACTTCTGCGCAATATAGCAGACGACGGCCTCTCCCGCCGTTCTGCCGCCTGAGAAAGCGCCGCGAGAGGAACATTAAGCGCATATTTTAATGTGTCCCCTACCCGTGGTCTTATTCCCTGACGTGCCGGGGCCGCGATGCTTGCGGGACGAACTTACCCGCGGCCTCGCATTCTGAAAGTAGAAGCAAGCTCCGGGCTGAATGCGCGAAAGAAAATTCTGATGCGATCAGAAATAATCCTAATGGGACAAGGAAAAATCCCCGTGGGAGAAGACAAAATTCTACTCGCAGATAAAAAAATTTATCTCGTAGTAGACGACTCGTTATCTCGCAGATAAAAAATTTTATCTCGCAGTAGAATTTACCCCACTCGCTGAGGCCGATTTTTACGTAGTTGCACAGGCTCTCGGAAAGCATTCCGGTCGTCACGGGCGGCCACCGAAAACTAACTTTGAGCTCGCAAACGATGAATATTCCCATCCACGGAATACTCATTTCCGCACACTCCGAAAAACCTTCCGCACAACCCTAAAACTACATTTGAGACGAGGAAAACTACGTTTGAGGTATTTTAAAATGTCTCAAACATAATTTTGGCCTTCGCGGAGCGCTGATTTACTGTAACTTGCAAAGGGGCAAAAATCGCCATTTGGGGACGCTGCGAATGCGGGCGAGAAGATTGCCAAGCGCGGGAAAATAGCTGGGAGGGCCGCTGCCTCAGCGGCCGCAGGCCCAATAAGGCAAAGCACAAAGTAAGATGCGAGAATGGCTTTCGCCGCATTAGCTGGGAGGGCCGCTGCCCTCAGCGGCCAAGAGCGAGCCAGGGAAAACTAATGAGCGGCTGAGCGGCGAGTGAATCGTACCGCGCGTTTCGCCGCGCACTTTCTTATACAGCGAAGCGGTCCGCGATACAGCGGCACTACCAGCAAAAACGTCTCAAATCTATATTGCGCGTTTTGCCGCGCACTTTCTTTTGCTGCGGAGAGCCGCTGAGGGCAGCGGCCTCCGCAGCTATAATTTGCTCAATAGCTTATCGTCTTTTCTAACTCCCTGTTAGCTTCTTTACAACCGGGCACGAGTCGCACTTACAGAAGTCAGACTCATCTGAATGCCATCGTGCGAGGCATTTTCTTTGGCCCTGACCTGCGCGGGGCGCTTTTGCGGCGCATTTTCATTGGTCGTGGCCTTAGCAAAGCCTGTTCGCGGAGCATTTGCCGAAGGCTGAATCTTCCTCTGTAGTCGCGGCCTTGCGGCCGATTACTCTTTGCTGTAGCCGGGGTTCTGACTGAGATTCTCGTTCATCTCAAGCGCGTTGTCGGGAATGGGGAAGACGGTGGTGTAGCCGCTCTCCTCGCCCGGGAGCTGCGGGCGCTGATCGTAGGCCTTGCTGAAGAGGCCGAAGCGGACGAGGTCGGGCCGGCGCGAGCCCTCCCACATCAGTTCCAAGAGCCGCTCCTGGAGAATGTTGTCCAGCGTCGCCTCCCTTGCGGGCATGCCGGCGCGGCTGCGCACGGCGTTGAGGTCGGCGTATCCGCTATCGCCGTTACGCACCTTGGCCTCGGCCCTCATGAGCAGCACGTCGGCATAGCGGAACACGACGATGTCGTTGTCCTGAAGCTTGCCGTCGGCGTGCGCCGTGCGGTCGATCTCATACTTCGCCATGCGGGCGCCGGCTGTCTGCATATACTCCGTGCCGGTGAGGTCGAGGGCAATGGCCAGAGGCCGGTAGATGAGCGGGTCGCCGTTGTCGAGCCGCACGATGTTGCCGTCCACGCGCAGGGTGTCGGAGTAGAAGTTTATCGCGTACCGGCTGTCCTGCCCGCTGGTGCCGTAGCCGTAAGCGTGCACGGTGCTCAGCGTGGCCGACGAACCGTTCTCGGCGTCCATGCCTATGGCCGAGCCGTGGGCGTAATGGCGCGAGCGGAAGAGGTACCAGAACTGGTTCTGATACTTGACCTTGTCCATCGGCACGGTAAAGATGTTCTCGACCGACTGCTCGTTGTGCACCTTAAAGTTGGCGGCGTAGTCGCTCTCGAGGCGGTAGCCTTCGGCATCGATCTTGTCGCAGTAGTAGATGCAGGCCTCCCACGCGTTCATCTTTGTGCCTTCGATGTCAAAGAGCATCGTGGAGCCGTCCGGCCGCTGCCCGTCGGTCCAGTCGTCATCGGCGTAGACCTCGGAATTGAGGAAGAGGCGGGCGAGCAGGAAGTGGGCCACGGGGCGCGTCATGCGGCCGTAGTAGTCGCCCTCATAGTTGCTGCGCTCGTCGGGCAGGTAAGGCAGACTCTGCTGCAGGTCGGCGATGATGCGGGCGTAGAGCCGGCTGCGGCCTATCTGCCTGGCGTCGCAGAGCTTTGTTGTCTCGGACGTCACCACGGGCACGTTGCCGAACATGTCGAGCAGCTCGTAGTAGAAGAGGGAGCGCAGGGCGGTCACCTCGGCCTTGTAGGCCGCCGTCCGGGCATCGGTAAGCATGCTCTTGTGCTTGTCGATAACGCTGAGCGAGTGATTGCAGAGGATAATGACTTTGTAGAGATAGTTCCAGGTGTCGTTGAGCGTCTGGTCGCTGGGGGTCCATGTGTGGAGGTACATGTTCTGCCAGAGGCCGCCGTCGTACCAGTCGCCGCCCCTCGTGGGAAGCATGGCCTCGTCGGTGGTAAAGGTGTTGTAGTCGTAGACACCGCGGCATGTGCCGATGATGCCCTGCGAGTCGGAGCTGCCGCCGATACAGTTGTAGAGTGTCGCCACGGCGTTGATGTAAAGGTTGGCCGGAGTGTCGTAGGCCTTGTCCTCGTCGAGAAGGCTCTTGGGCGACTCGTCGAGGCAGGAGCTCATGGCCAGCATAGCCACGGCCATCATGGCCGGCATCTGTATCTTGCGGAGAAATCTGCTAACGCTTATCATGGAATAGTGGTTTTAATGGTCAGAACTGTATGCTCAGTCCTAGGCTGTACGACCTGTAGGCCGGATAGGAGCGCTTGTCGTCGATGCCGAGCGTGGAGTTGACTATATAGCTATTGATCATCGGGGTGATGCCGCTGTAGGAAGTGATCGTGGCGAGGTTGTTGACCGAGGCGGAGATGCGCAGGCCGGTGATGTAGCGGGCGCGCAGCGGCACATTCCAGCCGACGGTGATGTAGTCGAAGTTGAGGTAGTCGCCCTTCTCGAGCCAGTAGTCCGTGGCCGTCTGATCCTTGATATTCTTCTTGGGGGCCTTGCGCATGACGTTGTAATCGGGGAAGCTCGACATATTCATATAGCTCAGCGAGGTGCCGTTATATATCTTATGCCCGAAGGCGCCGTTCATCTGCAGCGATACATCGAAGGCCTTGTAGCGGAAACTGATGTTCGAGCCCAGCGTCCACTTCGGCGTAGCCTGACCGGCTATGTAGCGGTCGCCGCCGTCTTCGATGTTGATCCGCCCGTTGTGGTCCAGGTCGGCTATCTCGTAGCTGTAGGAGCCGTCGTCGTTCTTTTTGAGACCCGTGCAGTGGGGCAGGTAGAATACACCGAGCGGCTGGCCCACGATCTGGTAGACGATGTTGTTGTCGCCGCCGTGGAAGCCCGCACCGTTGAGCCCGCCGATCGACGTGATGTCGGCGGCGGAGAGATGCGTACCGTTGTAGTCGCCCGAGAGGGAGATGAGCTTGTTCTTCTGCCAGGAGAGATTAACGTTGACATTCAGTTCCATGTTCTTGCGCTGGATGGCCGTCACGCCGACGCCGAGCTCGAAGCCCTGATTGGACATCTTGCCCATGTTGGCCAGCAGTTTGTCGAAGGTGAACGTGGGCACCGGCACGTCATACTGGTAGAGCATGTTGGTCGTGCGGGAATAGTAATACTCCGCCGTGAGCACTACCCTGCTCTGCCAGAAGCACAGGTCCGTGCCGATGTTGAATGTCGAGCGGGTCTCCCATTTCAGGTCCGGGTTGGCGTTGCGCCACTGCCCCATCGTGACGGTCGGTGTGCCGCCGTAGGAGACTGTGCCCACAGGCCTCACGAGGCTCAGGCTGTTGTAGGAGTCGATGCCGCCGGTGTTGCCCGACTGGCCGTAGCCCATGCGGAAGCGGAAGATGCTGATCTTATCCCGAAGCGCCCTGAAGAACGGCTCCTGCGCGATGTCCCACGTAGCGGCCACAGAGGGGAACCAGCCCCACTTGTTGTTGTCGCCGAACATCGAACTGCCGTCGGCGCGAAGGTTGGCGTCGAGCGTGTATCTGCCCAGAAGCGTGTACGAGAGGCCGCCGAGCACAGAGCACAGCACGGGGCTGTCGGTGTCCGATCCTGTGCCGCCGTATGGGATGGTAGAGCCCGCTGCGAGATTGTCGTAGCCGAACTCGTTGGTCGTAAAGCCCTTCACCTCGGTCCAGAAGCCCGTGCGCTCGCTCTTCTGATATTCGTAGAGCAGATTGGCCGTGAGATGGTGAGCGCCCCAGGTGTTGTCGTAATTGAGTGATACATTGCCGAGCCAGTCTTCCGTCTTGCGTTCGCCGCGGTAAGCGCGGCCCTGAGCCCACACCCACGTGGGACAGAACTGGGCGCCCTCGAGCGAGTTGTAGGAATAGGAGCCGAAGGCCTGCAGGTGGAGATGTCCCTTGCCGGAGGAGGCCTCCTCGTCGTTGGTACGCCCCGTGAGCAGCGCCAGCACATTGAAGTCGAGGCCGATGTGGGCGTTGAAGTTGAGGTTCTTCTCGTCGTTCTTCTCGCCGAGCAACGCCCCGGGCGGGTTGATCTGCGAGGCGGTGGTGTTCTTGTTCCAGTTGCCCGCGGCGTCGCGCCCCGCCGGGAAGGTCGGGTTCTGCGTGCAGGCGCTGTAGAAGAGCTTCCATTCGTCGAAGGGGTACTTGTTTTTCTGCGATGAGCCGAAGGTTCCGAAGTCCACCGTCAGATTATCGTCGAAAGCCTTCTGATTGAGGTCGAACTTGGCGACGAAGTTACGGTAGGAGTTGACGCGCACCACCGTCTTGTGGTCCATCACGCCCACCGAGGCGCGGTAGCTGCTTTTCTCCCCTCCTCCGCTGAAAGCGATGTGATGGTTCTGCACATATCCCGTGCGCGTCACCACGTCCTGAAAGTCGGTGTTGTAGCCTCCGTCGTTGTAGAATAGTCCCCTCGCCGTGGCGGTGTTGATGTAGCCGTTGCGGTCAAGCATGTCGATGGTCTTGTATTTCGACTCGAAGCCTATGTTGCCATCGTAGGAGATGTGAAACTGCTCGCCGGAGCCCTTCTTCGTGGTCACCTGGATGACGCCCGAAGCGCCGCGCGAACCGTACTTGGACGTCTCGGCGGCGTTCTTGAGGATGGTGAAACTCGCGATGTCGGCCGGGTAAATGGTGGAGAGCGTGGAGAGGTCGGAGTAGACGCCGTCGATTATGACCAGCGGGTCGTTGCCGCCGGTGAGCGACGTGGTGCCGCGCACACGCACACTGCTGAGCTGCGCGATACGGTTCTCGCCCGTGGCAATGTTCACACCGGCCGACTGTCCGCTCAGGGCGCTGAGCGAGTTGGTGACGAGACCTTTGTTCATCCTGTCCTCCGTAATCACGTCGACGGAGCCGTTGTCGTCTATTGCCTCCTGGCGCGAGAGGCTGTCTTTGGGAGCGGGAATGAGTTTCTTCTGCGCCTGCAAGCTGCATGTGGGGAGGAGGAAACCTATGCAGACCGTGACAAGGAATTTTCTCATGGTAAAGCGGTGGCCTTTAGGTTAATTAATAACGCAAAAATATATTTTTCGCACGAATAATACAACGTTAACGGCCGAAAAAACGATGCGCGGAGGAAAATTCCGCGCAGATGACATAAAGTGGCAGAAGATTTACGTCAGCTCCTGCCTCCACCAGCGCCGAAGCGCCCTCTCCCGGGAGCCGCCGGACATCTTTGCCCGGACGGAGATCCGGGCGCTAATCGCGAGGGCTCACCCAAGCGCAGGACACTACACCATGAGATGGCACACTGACCTGGAAATAGCGGTCCCCGTCGGCCACGGTAACAAGCTGCGCAGAGCTGCCCGCATTTGAAAGGATAATCGCATTGGTCCCGTCCGTGTTGCGGAAAGCCGAATAAGCGATGTCCCGCTGTTCGCCTCCCTGCACAGCGGCGCCGATGCGCACGGCCCCGGGGCGGACTACGCTACTGGCGTGCGCGATGACATAGTAATGCGAATTGAGCGTGATGGTCATATAGTCGGCGGACGAGATGTCCACAGCACCGTAGCATGTCTGGCAGCCGCCGTCGAGATTCGGCCCGCGCTTGTCGTCGAGCATCAGGTTCCACACGAGGACGGCCTTGCAGTGCTGATTGACGGTCGAGAGCAGGAGATGGTTCATGTCCTTCATGAGGCGGACGGAGAGGTTGCGGCCGTCGTTCCATGTGCCGATAGAGCTCTCCGTGAAGATGAGTTCCTTGTCCGGCGCCTGCGAGTGGACATCGCTGAGCTCTGCGCTGTTGCCGCCGTAGTCGTGGTACGCCGAGCCCACGATGAGTTCCGCCCCGTCGAAATCGTCGCCCAGCGTCTGGCGGAGCTTCCGGTAGATCTGGACGGGGTAGTCGTTTTGGTCAGGCATGGCGCTGTAATCGTAGTTGTGGTCGTAGAGGTAGATCTTCGTCGCCAGTTTGTTATCCTTAAAGGCCTTTGCCAGATGAGCGACGAAGTCGGCTTCTTCCTGCCACGGCATATAGAGCGAGGCGCAGTTGCCCTTGTTGAGCGGTTCGTTCTGCGGGCTTACCGCATAGATGCTGATGCCGTGCTGCTGCATGGCCTGGACGAATTTCACAAAATAGAGCGCGTAGTCGTCGTAGCAGTCGGGATTGAGATGGCCGTCGGTCCAGTGATTGTAGGGCTTCCGCGATTCCAGACTTTTCACCTTCATCCACCGCGGGCATGTCCACGGCGCGGCGATGATCTTGAGGCCGGGATTGATGGCGATGATCTCACGGAGCACTGGTATCACATAGCGGAGCTCGTCGCTGTGCAGCGCGAAATGCTCCAGGCCCGGCTCGTCGCAGAGACTGTACTCGGTGCTCGAGAAGTCGCTGCAGCCGATGGAGATGCGGGCGTAACTGACACCGTAGCCGTGGGTCGTGGAATAGGTGCGGCGGAGGAAGGCCTTGCGGTCCGCCGGGCTCATGCGAAGCAGGTTGTAGCAACTGCTGTAGGTGATGGCGAAGCCGAAGCCGTCCATCGTCTGGTAAGCCTTCGCAGGGTCGAGGACGAGGGTCTCAGACGCCGTGGTGCCGCCCTTCCGGAGCCGGACAGAGCCCTCAGTAAGCCGCTCTCTGCCGTCGGCCGTCGTGGTGAGGGTCGTTACCTTGCCCGCCGCGGGCTTTAGAGCTGGCATAGTGCTTCCGGCCGGGATCACGGGCCGCGTGACGGCGCTGCCCGCCGCAAAGCATGCGGTAAATGTGGCCACACTCAGGAGAAAGGCGGATACATATTTATAGCATTCCATATTGATTTCTTTGTTAGAGTGAATATCAGGCTTCGCAGCCCTGTCCCTGCAAATTTAACAATATCGGCCCACAAAAAGGCACAACGCGCGGATAAAAGCGCCAGGACGGCAGTTCATCAAGCCGCGCTTCGGGCCGGCGACGCAAAAAACGCGGAAAATACTTGCCCGTTCCAAAAACTCCTTTTATATTCGCCATGCGAAATGTATCAACGCGATACATCAGAAGAAAATCTAACGGATAATACCAATGAAAGAATCAAAGAAAATCGTTGTGGTCGGCAGTTCGAATACCGACATGGTCATAAGGACGCGCGAGTTTCCCCGGCCCGGCGAGACGGTCATGGGCGAGGGCTTCATGACGAACAACGGCGGCAAGGGGGCCAATCAGGCCGTCGCAACGGCGCGCTTAGGCGCAGAGGTGGCCTTCGTCGCCAAACTGGGCCACGACGCTAACGGCGACAGCACGATAGCGAAGCTCAAAGGCGAGGGCATCGACGTCACCCACGTCACACAGACCGCCCTCAGGCCCTCGGGCGTAGCGCTCATCACCATCAACTCCGGCGGCGAGAACACTATCATCGTGGACAGCGGAGCCAATAACCTCCTCTCTCCCGCGGACATCGCCGACGCGGCCGCCGTCATACAGGACGCCGCCGTGGTGCTCATGCAGCTCGAGACACCGATCCCCACGCTCATCGCCGCAGCCCGCGAGGCGAGGAACAGCGGCGCCACAGTGGTGCTCAACCCCGCGCCGATGCCCGACACTCCGCTGCCCGCCGAACTGCTGGAGAACACAGACATCCTCATCCCCAACGAAGGCGAGGCCGCAAAGCTCACAGGCATCACCATAAGCGACGAGCAGACAGCCCGCGAGGCCATCATGGCCATCAGGCGCATGGGCGTGCAGACGGTCATCGTCACCGTGGGCAAGCGCGGCGCCATCACCCTCGAGGGCGACCGCCTCATCACCGTCCCCGCCGTAAAGGCCGATGTGGTCGACACGACGGCCGCCGGCGACACCTTCTGCGGCGCTCTGTGCGTCGCCCTGTGCGAGGGCCGCAGCCTCACGGACGCCATCGCCATGGCCAACCGCGCCGCCGCCGTCACCGTCTCGCGCATGGGAGCGCAGCAAGCCATGCCCCACAGAGCCGACATCGGACTATAGCGCTGCGGGAAGCACAACAACAATATCGATCACCATACCTAACCCATCAAATCAATATCCATCATGTTTATCGTAAGCAGTTACTCTCTCGCCGTAGTGCTCTGTGTGGTCACCATGCTATGCTGGGGCTCCTGGGGCAACACACAGAAATTCGCCGGCCGCACCTGGCGTTATGAACTATTCTACTGGGACTATGTCATCGGCATATTCCTCTTCTCCATTCTCATGGGCTTCACCTTCGGCAGCTTCGGACCGCACGGCCGCAGCTTCGTGACAGATCTCTGTCAGGCCGCGCCGGCCGGCATACTGAGCGCGCTCATCGGCGGCATCATCTTCAACGCCAGCAATATTCTCCTCTCGGCCTCGACCTCCATCTCGGGCATGTCGGTGGCCTTCCCGCTGGGCGTGGGGCTCGCCCTCGTGCTGGGCGTCATTAACACCTACGCCACCACTCCTCACCACGGCAACACCGCCCTGCTCTTCGTAGGCGTGGCGCTGGTGGTGATAGCCGTCGTACTCAACGGCATCGCCTCGGGCATGAACAGCCGCCAAGAGGGCAAGCATAGCAACAAGGGCATCTGGCTGGCCATCGCGGCGGGCGTGCTCATGTCGCTCTTCTACCCCTTCGTGGCCGGAGCAATGGACCTCGAACACTTTGTCAATCCCACCGCCGGCAAACTGACGCCATATTCCGCGTTCTTCGTATTTGCCACCGGCATCCTGCTGAGCAATTTCCTCTTCAACACCATCGTGATGCGCCATCCCTTCGTGGGCACGCCGGTGAGCTACAAGACCTATTTCGCCGGCAGCATGTCGACCCACTGCGTGGGCGCCCTCGGCGGCGTCATCTGGGGCCTCGGCACACTGATCAGCTACATCAGCGCGGGCAAGGCCGGCGCCTCGATCAGTTACGCCCTCGGGCAGGGCGCGCCGATGATAGCCGCACTGTGGGGCGTGTTCATCTGGAAGGAATTCAAGGGCGGCAACAAGACCGTCAACCTGCTGCTCGTCCTGATGTTCCTCTTCTTCATCGCGGGCCTGTCGAGCATCGTCATCTCCGGAGCAAACTGATTCCCGCCGGCGAAGGCTGACCGCAGTCCGACACACACAATGGGAGCGTCCCGCACCGCCAACAGCAGGCGCAGGAGGCTCCCTCGTTTTATACCCGGCCGTCTGAAACTTGCTTCAATCCTATGCGGGAATGACGTCATGCGCACGTCGGAAAAGCCTTCCTGCTGCGCGGAAATTCTCATGCGGACGAAAAATAATTCTCGCGGGACGAGACGAAGTTCCCGCGGGACGAGAGAAAATTCTGCTCTGAGGAGAAAAAATTCTACTCGCAGATAAAAAAATTTATCTCGTAGTAGACGATCGTTCTACTCGTAGATAAAATAATTTATCTCGTAGTAGAATTTGCCCGCCTCGCAGAGGCTGAATTTCACGCACTTGCACAGGCCGCAGAAGCGGTTCCAAGTCGTCGGCTACCGCCTTACGGATGTAAACTGGCAGGGCATACGGACGGATTTCCCCGTTTCGGGAAACATCGTGTATGCACTTCTCAAAAAACCTTCCGCATAACTCAAAAACTACATTTGAGACGAGGAAAACTACATTTGAGGTAGTTTAAAACGTCTCAAATGTAATTTCGGCCCTCTGATGGGTACTGATTTTCATATACTTACAAAGGGCCGCAAATCGCCACCAAGTCGTCGGCTGCCGCCTTACGGATGTAAACTGGCAGGGCATACGGACGGATTTCCCCGTTTCGGGAAACATCGTGTATGCACTTCTCAAAAAACCTTCCGCTTAACCCCAAAACTACATTTGAGACGAGGAAAACTACATTTGAGGTAATTTAAAACGTCTCAAATGTAATTTTGCCCTCTGCGGAGCGCTGATTTTCAGTAATTTGCAAAGGCGATTTTTAGGCCGTTTTAGAGGCGGTCATCATTCATCACAGATGAGCGCGATATCCATTCCCGGACACAGCAAACTGTCCCCGCGAACAGGCACAAGCAGGCAACTTTTACCAGACAAGAACGCAGGGAATGGGACGGCCGAGGCGGCCGCCATGAAATCAGCATTCAGGGCTGGCGTATAGCCTTCGCGGCGCTTCTCCCGGGCGGCTGACATTTAAAAAGCAAGACACCGATTCGACATGGTGCCTTGCTTTTTGTCCAGGATGGGGATGTAGAATTTTATGCTGCTACACGACCGCCTTTTGCGGCGTGCGCCGGGCCTTAGTCGGCCGTGATCATATCGTATCCCGTGTAGGGCTGGAGCGCTGCGGGGATGCGGATGCCGTCGGGCGTCTGATTGTCCTCCAGAAGGGCGGCCACGATACGCGGCAGGGCGAGAGCCGAACCGTTGAGAGTGTGGCAGAGCTCGATCTTCTTGTCAGAGTTGCGACGGTAGCGGCAGTGGAGGCGATTGGCCTGGTATGTGTCAAAGTTGGAAACGGAACTGACCTCAAGCCAGCGCTTCTGGGCCTCGGAGTAGACCTCAAAGTCGAAGCAGATGGAGGACGTGAAGCTCATGTCGCCGCCGCAGAGGCGCAGGATATGGTACGGCAGTTCCAGTTTCTGCAGCAGGCCCTCCACGTGGTCGAGCATCTCCTGATGGCTCTGGCGGGAGTGTTCGGGCTTGTCGATGCGCACGAGCTCCACCTTGGAGAACTCATGCAGCCTGTTGAGTCCGCGCACGTCCTTGCCGTAGGAGCCGGCCTCGCGGCGGAAGCACTCGGTGTAGGCGCAGCACTTGATGGGCAGCTCGTCCTCGGAGAGTATCTCGTCGCGGAACAGGTTGGTCACAGGCACCTCGGCGGTGGGGATGAGGTAGAGATTGTCCACCTCGCAGTGGTACATCTGGCCCTCCTTGTCTGGCAGCTGGCCCGTGCCGTAGCCGGAAGCCTCGTTGACCACCGTAGGCGGCTGTATCTCCTTGTAGCCGGCCTTGACAGCCTCGTCGAGGAAGAAGTTGACCAGCGCCCTCTGCAGGCGTGCGCCCTTGCCGGTGTAGACGGGGAAGCCCGCGCCGGAGATCTTGACGCCAAGGTCGAAATCGATGAGGTTGTATTTCTTGGCGAGCTCCCAGTGAGGCAGCGCTCCCTCGGGGATGGGGCGCATGCTGCCACCCTCCTTCTCCACCACATTGTCGGCGGCGTTCAGGCCCTCGGGCACCTCGGGATAGGGAACATTGGGGATGTTGAGCAGCAGGCGGGTCATCTCCTTCTGGGCCTCGTCCATGCGTGTCTCGAGCTGCTTGGCCTCGGCCTTAGCCTTGGCCACGGCGGCCTTAGCCTCCTCGGCGGCGGCCTTGTTGCCCGCCTTCATCAATCCGGCTATCTCGCGGCTCTTGCTCTTGGTGATGGCCAGCGTGGCGTCGAGCTGCGCCTGAGCGGCGCGGCGTATGTCGTTCTGCTTAAGCACGGCGTCGATATTCTCGCGCGCACCGGCGAAATGTTTCTTCTCGAGGCCTTTTATCACCCCTTCTTTATCCTCTGTGATTTGTTTGATAGTAAGCATATTGGTTTGTTTTTTCTTATAGTCGTTATAGTTATCGTCTTTGTTGCGGCCGTCTCAGCGGACAGCTTTCTTCTTGCCGCCCTGAATGTAAACGCCTGCGGGCAGACCTGCGCCCTTCACTTCGGAGGGGCGAAGCACACCGGCCTTAACGCCGTCGACGGTATAGAGCGGGAGAGGCTCGTCGGCGCTGTCATCGGTTATCTCGTGGATGCCGGAGAGCGAGCCGCCCACCCTGAGCGCGGGCGATGGCGTGCCGGAAGCCTTGTCCAGGGTAAAGTAAGCGCGGAACGGGCCGAACTTGACCGCATCGTCCGCGCCGCTGCCCACGCTGACCACATTGCCGCCCTGCCAGCCGTAGAGCGCCTGCGAGTCGCTGCTCCGCTGATCGGTGAGAAGGGTAAATGTGCCGTGGAAAAGGGTCTTTCGCTCCTCTTCCAATTTGGCCTTATCGTCGGCCGTTGTATGTTTCCACGCGATGCGCGGCGTAGTGCCGGGGACTGTGTCATTCTCAAGGGATGTAAACGGCTTGGCCACGGTGGTCGATATGATATAAGGCACTGCGGCCTCCATCGTCGTGGCGGGATCGAAAGTGAGAATATCTTTGGCGCAGGAGCTGAACCGGTAGGCCTTGACGCCGCTCGGGAGAGTGGTCAGGGCGAAGGGCAGGCACACGCTGCAATAGTATTCGCTGCCGCCGGTGCCCGTGGTGAACGTGCGATTGTAGGAAGCCTTCGCAGCCGTGAAGCCGTACATGGCGTCAAATGGGGAGTCGTCCTCGATCTTCAGGTCAGCGCAGCTGTAGCTGTTGATGATGTCGGTCAGAGAAGTGGAAGTCGAGCTGCTGAGCACCACGTTATGGTCATTGCTGAGAATATCGGCGGCGCAGAACATCAGACAGTTGGGATTTGCCGGGCTGAGAGAGAATTTTGCGGAGGCTTTGACCGAATTGAGGTCGATGCCCGTGAGGTTGCTGTTGTGGGCCACTATATCCTTGAGCTCCGCAATCTGCGCATTAGTTATGCCAGAAGGTGCGTACACGATAATACGACTGGCCTTCTCAATGGCTGTCTTGTCTGTCGAGGGCTGATAAAGGTAAATATCGTCGATGTAAAAGTTGAAATTCTCATTGCGTTCAGCCGTAGAGGTGATGGTCAAAGCTGTAGTATTGTCGTTAGTCTTGATGCAGTAGTAAGAGGGATTGGCGCTGATCGTGCGTGTCGTCTTAGTGCCACTATCTTTCACAGAAAGCTTTACCTTGCCGAAGGTGGGGATAATGCGCATCGTGTAGTAGACCGACGCTGTGACATTGTTCTTGACAGTGACCGTGCCGTAGTTTGTGCTGCCACCGCCCACTTCGAGACACTGATCTCCGCGCTTACAATTATCATATGTGAGGAAACTGCTCTCAGGCAATCCGCCCTGATAGTCTTCCCTGCTCGTAAAGCCATCGTTACCGCCGTAGTTAAGGGCCCAGTCAAAGCACTCCTTCTCTGCGGGGATATAAATGGTAAGGCCGGAAGTCAGGTCATCGGCAAGCACAGTCATCGGCATGACAGCTATGAACAGATACAAACATAAGCGTCGCATGGTAGCTATATTTTTTGCGAAATTAAGTATTTTTACGGACATAAGCGTCGAAGGATACATTAATTATGCATTGCCCGTATTATCTGCCTCCCTCTATCACCCGCGGGTCGTAGGAAATGCGCGGATTATCGGGCACAGCGGGAGTGACGCCGCCCGTGTCGGTCCAGGCAAAGCCGTAGAGCGGTTTGATGCCGTAGGTGCGGAAATAATCGGTGACTACGCCGGAGAGCACCAGGCCGCGGCCCAGATTGTCGGGGTGGTCGTGGAGATTGAGCTCAGTGCGCTCTTCGCTGCCGGCCTTGAGCTGGACAGGCATGCAGACCGTCACATCTGTCTCGTAGGGACTGTCGGCGATGAGGATGTTGCTGGAGGATGTGAACGGCGGGGCGAAACGCGCGGCGCTGAGGCTTGTGCCGTCCACTGTGCCCACGACATAGCCGAGGATGCCGATGAACGATGGCGGGACAAAGGCTGTGTCCTCGCTCACCCGCTCGGCGTAGGCGATGGCCTTAGCCACGGAGATATAGTCGTTCTCTGTAGCGGTATCTGTCGGGGTGGGAGTAACGGGATTGGTGGTCGTGTCCGTCGGAGTGACCGGCGTGTCGGGCTTATCGGGACCGTCGGGGTCGTAGGGGGAACTTTTCTCGCACGAGAGGAAGAGGACCGTCATCATGGCGGTGAGCAAAAGCATCGGGACCGGTATTCGCCTCAGGCCGCTCATCCTTCTTCCTCCTCTGTTTTAGAGCGTGCCCTTGGAGGACGGCAGGTAGTAGTGGAGGATGTCGCGGTGTGTGGCCACTGCGAGAGCGTGAGCAAAGGCCTTGAAGATGCCCTCTATCTTGTGGTGCTCGTTGTCGCCCGTAGCCCTTACGGCGATGTTCATCTGGGCCGCTGCGGCGAGGCTGTGAAAGAAGTGCGGGAACATCTCTGTGGGCATCTCGCCTATCAGTTCGCGGTGGAACTCGGTGTTCCACTGCAGCCAGGGCCGCCCGCCGAAGTCGATAGTCACGGAGCAACTGCTGTCGTCCATCGGCAGGGAGAATCCGTACCTCAGCAGTCCGCGCTTGTCGGAGAGGCACTGTCTGAGACACTCGCCCAGGGTGAGCGCAGTGTCCTCGATGCTGTGGTGAGCGTCTACCTCGAGGTCGCCCTTGCAATGGAGGTAGAGGTCGGCGTTGCCGTGACGCGGTATCTGGGAGAGCATGTGATCGAAGAAGCCTATGCCGGTGGAGATGTCCGTGCGGCCCGTCCCGTCGAGGTTGAGGCGGCAGAGGATGTCGGTCTCGGACGTCTTGCGGTGGACCTCCGCCCTGCGCTCGCCGGCCACGCATATCTCGGCAATGCGGCTCCACGGCATCTCTGGCGAGAGGCGCAGCCCGCGGCAGCCCATATTGGCAGCCAGCTGCATATCGGTGTCCCTGTCGCCGATGACAAACGAGGAGGCGAGGTCGTAGTCGCCGCTCATATACTTGCCCATCATGCCCGTACCGGGCTTGCGCGTCGGCAGGCCCTCGTCGGGGAAGCTTCGGTCGATAAGCACATCATCAAACTTGACGCCCTCGCCCTCGAGAGTGGATAGGATAAACCTGTGGACGGGCCAGAATGTGTCTTCGGGGAATGCGCTCGTGCCGAGGCCGTCCTGATTGGTGACCATCACAAGCTCGTAGTCGGTAAGCCGCGCTATGGTGGCGAGCGAAGTGATGGCGCCCTCCACAAAGCGGAGCTTCGAGAAGCTGTCCACCTGCTCGTCGTCGGGCTCGCACACTATCGTGCCGTCGCGGTCTATGAATAATGCTCTCTTCATTATTATTATCTGTCGCGCCGAAGGCGCCTTCGTTGTTTACTTTCTTTTGTCTCCCGTGCCGGCGGCGCGAAAGATGTTTTACTTCCTTTTTATATAATGCGTACTCCAAAAGCAGGCGTTATCCGCGGTACTTGCGCATGGCCGCCAGGAGCAGCGAGTTCTCATTGCGCGAGCCGACGGTGATGCGCAGGCAGGAGTCGCAAAGGGTGACGTTGCTGCGGTTGCGCACCACGATGCCCTCCGTCACGAGGTAGGAGTAGAGCTTCGTGGCATCGGTGAAGCGCGCCAGGAAAAAGTTTGCGTCAGTGGGATAAACCTTCTTGCAATAGGGCAACTGCGCAACGGCGTCCATCAGCGAGACTCTCTCGGCGAGGATCATGCTCACCCATTTGCTCACCTCGTAGCGACGGCCTATCATCTCCTCGCCCTTCTCGGCCGTAAGCGTATTGACATTGTAGGGATACTTGACCTTGTTGAACACGTCTATGATCTCCTTCGAAGCGAATGCCATGCCGAGGCGAATGCCTGCGCAGCCCCAAGCCTTGGAGAACGTGTTGAGGACAATAATGTTGGGAAACTGGCTGAGGCGTGTGCGGAAGAGGGGCTTCTCGGAAAAGTCGGAATAAGCCTCGTCTACCACTACGATGCCGTCGAAGCCGCGCAACACCTTCTGCACCTCGGCATCGTCGAGGGCGTTGCCCGTAGGATTGTTGGGCGAGCAGAGGAAAATCAGTTTGGTATGCTCATCGACGGCCGCAAGCAGTTTGTCGGCGTCGAGGGCATAGTCTTCTGAGAGATTGACCGGGCGATACCCGACATCATTGGTGTCTGCGGCCACACGATACATGCCGTAGGTCGGTTCGATGGCCACAACATTATCCACGCGGGGCACACAGAAGACACGGTAGCAGAGATCTATCGCCTCGTCGCTTCCACCGCCGCCGAGGAAAATGTTGTCCACGTCCACGCCCTTGACGGGAGCGATGAGCGATTTGAGGTGGCGCTGCAGCGGGTCGGGATAGCGGTTGAGCGGCGAGTTATAGGGATTCTCATTGGCATCGAGAAGCACACGGGCCACTCCCTGAAACTCATTTCTGGCGCAGCTGTACGGGGCCAGCGACCAGATGTTGGGGCGCACCAGTTCTGCAAGGTCTTTCATTTGTTATCCTCCGTTTTGTGTTGCTTGATATAATCCATTCTTACGGTCATCGCATTCTTGTGCGCATCGAGTCCCTCGGCCGCAGCCATCAGTTCCACGGCGCGGCCTATGCTCTCCACGCCCGCTGGAGAGAGATGCTGCAGGGTCATCTTGCGCATGAAGCTGTCCAGACAGAGACCGCTGTAGGCGCGGGCATAGCCTTTGGTGGGCAGGGTATGATTGGTGCCGGAAGCATAATCGCCGGCGCTCTCGCACGACCAGGGACCGAGGAACACGCTGCCCGCATGGGTCACTCCGGAAGCGATATCGTCATACTGCTCTGTGGCTATCACGAGATGCTCGGGCGCGTAGGTGTTGGTGAACGCAGTCATCTCCGGGCGCGACTGGAGAAGCACGGCCTTGCTGTTGGCAAGGGCGGCCTCGGCTATCTCGCGGCGCAGCAGGCGGGGCAACTGCTCATCGATGGCGGCGAGCACACGGTCGACCATAGCGCGGTCGTCGCTCACCAGCACCACCTGCGAGTCGACGCCGTGCTCGGCCTGCGAGAGCAGGTCGGCGGCGACAAACTGCGGGATGGACGTACTGTCGGCTATCACCTCCACCTCGCTCGGGCCTGCCGGCATGTCGATGGCCACATCCTCGAGCGACACGAGCTGCTTGGCGGCCACGACGTACTGATTGCCCGGGCCGAATATCTTGTCCACTCTGGGGACAGAAGCAGTGCCGAGCGCCATAGCTGCGATGGCCTGCGCGCCGCCTATCTTGTAGATACGCGTGACGCCGGCGTAATGGGCAGCATAGACCACGGCGGGATTGCAACTGCCGTCGGGGCGCGGCGGAGTGCAGAGCACTATGTCGCTACACCCGGCTATACGCGCGGGGATGGCCAGCATGAGCACGGTCGAGAATAGCGGCGCCGTGCCACCCGGGATATAGAGGCCCACCTTCTCGATGGGCACAGAGCGCTGCTCGCAGACTATGCCGCGGCATGTCTCCACCCTCACCGGCCGGAAGCGCTGCGCCTCGTGGAAGCGGCTGATATTGGCGGCGGCGAGGTGAATGGCCTCCTTGAGCTCATCGCTCACGGCGGCCTCGGCGGCCTTTATCTCGTCGGCCGAGACAGCGAGGTCGGAGAGGGCGGCCTTGTCAAAGCGCTGCTCATAGTCGCGCACGGCATCATCGCCGCGCTTCCGCACATCCTCTATCACACCTCTCACCACCGCATGCAGTTCGACGGCGCTCTTGGCCGGGCGGCGACAGATGTCGCTCCACTCGCTGCGGGGCGGATTATCGTAGAATTTCATATCTGTTCCTTATATATTATATGGTACGGCTATCGCCGCACACCGCTTCGCACGGAAGGTGAAGCATCACAATATCATTTTCTCTATCGGCAGGACGAGGATGCCCTGGGCGCCGGCGGCCTTGAGCTGGCCGATGATCTCCCAGAAGCGTTTCTCCTCGAGCACAGTGTGCACACTGCACCAGTCCTTGTCGGCCAGAGGCATCACCGTGGGGCTCTTGATGCCGGGGAGGATGCCGATGATATCGTCGAGCTTGGTGCGGGGCACATTCATCAGCACATACTTCCTGTCCTCGGCGCTGCGCACGGCCTTGAAGCGGAAGAGAAGCTCTTTAAGGATCTCGCGCTTCTCGTCGCTCATATTCTTGTTGCCTATCAGGATGGCCTCGCTGCGGATCACCGTCTCCACCTCTCTCAGGTTGTTGCTCACCAGTGTAGAGCCGGAGCTGACAATGTCGAAGATGGCGTCGGCCAGTCCTATGGCGGGCGAGATCTCTACGCTGCCGTTAATGACCTGCACCTCGGCGTGGATGTTGTTCTCCTTGAGGAAGCGGCGCAGGATGTTGGGGTAGGAGGTGGCTATCGTGCGGCCGTCAAACCACTGGTGGCCGTTGTACATAGCCTCCTTGGGCACAGCGAGCGAGAGGCGGCATTTGCTGAAGCCCAGGCGCTCCACCACCTCGGCGTCGAAGCCGCGCTCCAGATACTCGTTCTCGCCCACGATGCCGATGTCGGCCACACCGCTGGCCACTGTCTCGGGAATGTCATCGTCGCGCATATAGAGAGCCTGAAGGGGGAACGAGGTGGAGTCGGAGATGAGCGTGCGCTTCGACTCGCTCAGTTTGACATCTGCCTCTGCGAGCAGAGCCATCGAGTCGTCGTGAAGCCTGCCCTTGGATTGTATTGCTATTCTTATCATCATGTGTGTATATTATTCTTCGTTGGAAACGTGGCGCATGCCGAGCTGTGTGATCTTCATCTGAGCGTTGACCACGGCGGTGACGTAGTAGGAGGAAAGCTTCTCCTCGCCCTCGGCGCCGAGACTGTTCTCGTCGACACTAAAGGCCACGCGATAGGCCACCTCGCCGTCGGGCTGCGGCATCTTGGTGATGCGGTAGTCGTTGTTCACGGTGAAATTCTTCTTCGTCTCGCCGGAGTTGAGCTTATTGGCAAAGTTCATGACATCGGCATGCGTAGCGCCGCGCTTGTTGAGGAAGTTGTCCATCTTGGCGGCCACTGTCTGCGTGAGCGCTGCATCGTCCTTCTCGGAGAGAGCGGTGAAGAACTGGGAGCAGAGGCTCTTGATGGCGGCGGACTCATCGGGCTGCACCTTGGTGTCGTTGATATTCTTCTGGGCTGCGGCAGCCTCGTCGAGGTATTTGCCGTCGGGGTGACTGCTTATGTACATCTGCAGGGCGTCCACCGTACCGGCGGCCAGCGCGTCCTGATAGTCGAGCGAGTCGATCTTGTCCTTGCAGGCCTGCTCGTAGGGGCTGCCCGGGTGATTGGTAAGGAATGTGGCAAAGCTGCTGCGTGTATTGTTGACGCAGGCGTCGTTCCAGTCCTTTATCTCGGCTACAAGCGTTGCGAGCTTGGCCTTGACCTCCTCGGCGTGCTTGCCGTCGGGGTAGTCGCGCAGATACTGGCCGTAGAGGGCCGTATCGCTCGAGGCTATCACGCTCTCGTAGGCCTCCTGCTCGCTCTTGGCGCTCTGGGCGTTACCGATGAGCACATAGGCCAGCACACCGATTACAATGACGGCTACGACGATGATCACGGCCATCAGCGGGCCTTTCTTCTTCTTTTTCGGCTCCTCGCTCTGCTGAGCGGCGTAGGGGTCGGTGTTGTTATATTGCTCGCGGCGCTCGGGCTGCGGAGCCTTGTAGCCGCCCTGAGCGGCGGCAGGAGCCGTCAGTTTCGCCCCGCATGAGGGACAAGTGGTAGTGCTGCGCAGCACCACCCTCCCGCAATCGGGGCAGGTCATGATGTTCCCTGCGATGGCTACACCGCAATTCGGACACTTCTCGGCCGCGCTCGATACCTCGTGGCCGCACTCGGGACATTTTATAATTGCCATAACTTTTCTGTTTATGATTTTTACGTTTCTCTCTGCGGAACACTGCATTATTCTACTTTGCATAGTCCGCCATTTGCAAAATTAATACTTTTGCGTGACTGAGCCGCAAATCTGCTTCATTTTTAATGAGTCTGTAACCGCTGCACGGGCATGTGGAAAGCCGGGCCGCCAAAACAGGCAGAACAAATCCACTCCCCCGCTACCCGCCGCGGAGCAAAGGCCCGGGAGATGCCAGACAGCGTTCCGCTAACGCCTGATTTTGGACCGCGCCAACTATCTCTTTTACAGCGCCCATCAGAGGGCCAAAATTATGTTTGAGACGTTTTAAACTACCTCAAATGTATTTTTCCTCAGGTCCTATGTAGTTTTCGGAGTATGCGGAAGGGTTTTTGAAAAGCGCATACACGATGGTTCTCAAAACGGGGAAATCCATCCGTATGCCCTGCCAAGATACATTTGCAGAGCGGCTGCCGACGACTTGGAGGCGGTTTTCGACCCTTTGTAAGTATATGAAAATCAGTGCCCATCAGAGGCCAAAATTATGTTTGAGACGTTTTAAAATACCTCAAATGTGTTTTTACTCATCTCAAATGTAGTTTTTGAGTTAAGCGGAAAGTTTTTTGTGGAGTGCATACACGATGTTTCCCGAAACGAGGAAATCCGTTCGTATGCACTGTCAAAATACATGCCTAAGGCGGCTGCCGACGACCTGAAACCGCTTCGGCGGCCTGGGTAAGTACGTAGAAATCAGCCTCTGCGAGGCGGGAAAATTCTACTGCGAGATAAATTATTTTATCTACGAGTTAACGACTCGTCTACTACGAGATAAATTTTTTTAGCTGCGAGCAGAATTTCAAATGCACGGCGATGATTTATCCTGCGCGCCTTGTGATCCTCCCGCGGGCGGAGGGCACCACGCGGACCATTTGCCGAAGGCTCAGCAAAAACGGGACCGTGATAACCATCATCCGCTTCGCAGCCCGTGTGTTATGTCCCGGCCGCTTGCCCTCCGTGGTCCTCCCCGACGCAAAACATCCTGCCTGCGGACAATGCCGCGGGCAGGATGCCATTATATATGCTTCTCCCTCAGAAGGTGCCTTTAGATGGACAGTTCGTCCAGCACCTTTATGAGCGATTTGTCGATAGGTTTGCGCTTACCGGCTGCGCTCTTGAGGGGCACATAGACCACCTCGTCGTTCTTGATGCCGACCATGACATTGCGCTGTCCCTCCATTAGGGCGTCGATGGCGCCCACGCCTACACGCGAGGCGAGGATTCTGTCGCGGGCCGAGGGCGAGCCGCCGCGCTGCAGATGGCCGAGGATGGACACCCTGACCTCGTAGCCGGGGTACTCCTTCATCACACGGTCGGCGTAGTACATGGCGCCATGGCCGTTGGGATTCTCGCTCACGATAACGATGCAGCTGCGCTTGCTCTTGCGGATGCCCCTCTGCATGAAGGTCATCAGCTGGTCGGTGTCGGTGGAGTCCTCGGGGATGATGGCAGCCTCGGCACCGGAAGCGATGGCGCTGTTCTGGGCCAGGAATCCGGCATCACGCCCCATCACCTCGACGAAGAAGATGCGCTCGTGCGAGTTGGCCGTGTCGCGGATCTTGTCGACACACTGTGTGATGGTGTTGAGCGTCGTGTCGTAGCCGATGGTCATGTCCGTGCCGTAGAGGTCGTTGTCTATCGTGCCGGGCAGGCCGATGCACGGTATGTCATAGTCCTCGGTAAACTGGGCGGCGCCGCTGAGCGAACCGTTGCCGCCGATGACCACCAGGGCGTCGATGTGCTCCTTGACCAGCGTCTCGTAGGCCTTGCGGTGGCCTGCGGGCGTGGGAAACTCCTTGGAGCGCGCCGTGCGGAGGATAGTGCCGCCGGTCTGTATGATATTGCTCACATCCTCGGTGGTAAAGCGCTTGACCTCGTCGTGGATGAGTCCCTCGTAGCCGCGGTATATGCCCTTCACATGAAAGCCATTGTATATAGCGCTGCGCGTCACGGCGCGGATAGCCGCATTCATTCCGGGAGAATCGCCCCCCGAAGTCAGTACACCGATAGTCTTAATCTTGGTCATAATAATATAGTTTTACAACAATTCTGCTATTACAAAAAACACGATGGCGCCGACGGCTCCGGCAGCTATGACGCGCGGGGTGATGCGCCTGATATACCACAGCAGCGACACATTCTCCATCCTCATCAGCATCACGCCGCTCATGGAGCCTATCGTGAGGATGAGGCTGCCGAAGAGGCAGGCGTAGGAGAGCATGGGCCAGTAGATGCCGCCCGCATTAAAGGGGAGGTAGGTGAAGTCGCCCGTCTGCAGGCTGGCAGCCATGAGTGTGCTGTCGATGATAACGGCGACGGAGTCGAGCAGGATGGACACCGCACCGCCTATGGCGCTCATGAAGTAGGCGTTGCCCGTCTCTACGCAGAGCCAGCGTGTGAAACTGTCCACTACGCCGGTCTCGACACATACGCCGGCCATCAGCGTAAGGCCTATATAGAAAAGTATGGCTTGTATGTTCTCATATTGCACGGCCACGGGCGAATGGCGCATTACCATCTTGCCGCTGTGCATGAGCCTCAGATTGAATATCTCATTTACCACCCAGAGCAGCGAGAGCACACAGAGCGCCCCCACGTAGGGCGGGAAGGCCGTGATGTTGTGGAATGTCGGGATGAACCAGAGGCCGCCGATGCCCACGACGAAGAGGGTAAACTTCTGCCAGGTGTGCAGCACGGCGTCGTCGCCCTGATAGCGCGCCACATACTCCTGCGCGGGCAGGCGCTCGGGCAGCATGCGGCCCAGAAGCGCGGTAAAGACGGCGGTGAGCGTCATCACGGGCAGCGCCATGATGGCCGAGTAGGCCGAGGGCGTGATGAGGCCGCGTGTCCAGAGCGTCAGGCCGTTGACATCGCCTATCACCGTGAGCGCACCGCCTGCCGCGGCCGCCACCACGATGGCCGAACCGTAGATCATGCGGAGCTTGCGGCCGCTCACTATCTTGTGCATCACGACGAGCATCAGGACAGTCGTCGAGAGGTTGTCCAGATTGGCCGAGATGAGGAAGGAGGTGAGCACCAGCAGCCACATCAGTTTGCGGGGCTTGCGTGTGCGCAGGGCGCGGCTCAGAAAATCGAAGCAGCCGTTGCCGTTGAGCACCTCCATGATGCCGATGGTGGCCAGAAGGAACAGCACCACCTCGCAGGCCGACGATATGTAGCGCGAGAAGAGGCTCTGGGCGATAAAGACATTGTAGGAATCACCGCCGGAGAGAAAGTAGGTGGCGAAGTCCGTGGCGTGCTCCGCCCGGACGAAATCGCGCCCCGCCAGCGTGTAGAGCAACCATGCGGCTACGCCTACGAAGATGGCTACGGCGGCTTTGTTGATGTGGTGAAAAGCCTCGGTAGCGATAACGATATAACCGATGATTACTAAGGTAAGGATTACTACGGTCATATAGGATACTTGGGCTAAAAGATTCTTTCTCCCGCTTCCTCCCCTGGGATTTGCGGTCAGGTAATAGAGCGACAAACGGGGCTCGAACCCGCGACCTTCGGCTTGGGAAGCCAACGCTCTGCCAACTGAGCTATTGTCGCATTTGCCATCGGCGGGATTTCCGCTTTAGCATAGGCAAAGGTATCACAATATTTTGAATTGGCAATAATCGCGCTCAAAAAATTCCCTTCCCCGCGCCGAGCAACCAATTCGTAACACTATCGTAGCGACATATAAATCGTGATGACTGACCTTTGCCCGCAAAAAGACATGTACTCTACCCTTCGCTCCATCTCCCGGAGGCTTCTGCTCCTCACTCTCATCTCTCTGCCCGCCCTAACCGCCATGGCGCAGAGCGGCGGCAACGTCCCCGAGATCCACGGCACAATACGCGGCAAATATGAATACCAGACCAGCGAAGGCCAGGGCCGCTTCGAGGTGCGCAACGCCCGCATGAGCGTCAGCGGCAGCGCGCTGGAGAGGGTGGACTACAAGGCCGAGATAGACCTGAGCGACGAGGGCAAGATCAAGAGGCTCGACGCCTATGTCCGCCTGCTGCCCGTCGACCCGCTCCAGCTGACCATCGGACAGATGCGCGTGCCTTTCACCATCGATGCCCACCGCTCGCCCCACCAACAGTACTTCGCCAACCGCTCCTTCCTGGCCAAGCAGGTGGGCAATGTGCGCGACGTGGGCGCCATGATGGGCTCCACCTTTACCCTGGGCATCCCTGTGAAGATCGAGGCGGGACTGTTCAACGGCTCCGGCCTTACCAATCAGAAAGACTACTGGACCAAGCGCATCAACTACTCCGCCAAGCTCACGCTCATGCCCGCCCGCAATGTCAACACTGTGCTCAGCATCCAGAAGATCCGGCCGGACGTCTGCACCGTGATGATGTACGACGCGGGGCTCAATGTGCGCTTCGGGGGCCTGTTCATCGAGGGCGAGTACCTCTACAAGCACTATAGTCACAACGCCTTCCACGACGTCCACTCGTTCGATATCTTCGCGTGCCGGGACATACCGCTCAGGCGGTGCTTCTTCACAAAGGTCTCGCCCCTCATCCGCTACGATTACATGTCCGATCACAGCGATGGCATCCGCTATCTTGACGGGAGCGAGAACGCCGACGGCCGCCTCATAATCAACGACTACAAACGCTCGCGCCTCACGGCCGGCATGACGTGGAGCATCGGCAAACCGTTCGTCTCCGACATCCGGCTCAACTATGAGCAGTATTTCTACCGCCACGACGCCGTCCCCAAGGTCTCCGAGAAGAACAAGATCGTTGTGGAACTCATGACACGCTTCTGAGGCGCGCCCGTCCGCATATCGTCGCCCGCAAAGAGGAATGTGTAATATTGTATGCGCTGCGATGCATTGGCTTTCCGCCTCCTGGTGACGACTGAAAGCCAATTCTGAGCCCTTCTTAAGTATTTGAAATTAAGTACCCCGCGAAGGGGCAAAATTACATTTGAGACGAGAGAAAACATCTCAAATGTAGTTTTCCTCGTGTCCTATGTAATTTTCGGCGCATGCTGAAGCGGTTTTTCAAAAGCTGCATCTGGTATTTCCCGCGAAGCGAATCATTCATCTTTTCTGCATCCGTAGCGTGCACAGCGGGCGAAAGGCCGGCAAGAGCATCTTTCCGGTGAAAAAAGGCAATAGTAATGGGCGCATCACCTGTTGTGGGTATTGGCAGAGTCGCGGAAACTGAGTAATTTTGCATTATGAAAATGCAAATCCCTGCGGACAAAGCCGCGCGCATTTCCTTCGGCTTCCTCTTCATAATCTGCGCGATTATGGGAGCGGTCACTTTCGTGGAAAAATACAAGGGCTCCGATTTTGTGCACACTGAGATCTACGGCAGCCTGTGGTTCTCTGTTCTTTGGGCCGTGGCGGCCCTGAGCGGAATGGCCTGCCTCATAGGGCGCCGCATATGGCGGCGGCCCGTGACCGCCCTGCTCCACGCCGCGCTGCTGCTCATCCTCGCCGGCGCGCTGCTGACCCACATCACGGGGCGCAGCGGATACATCCACCTCAGGACGGGCGAGACGGCGCGAGCCTTCATCGTCGACGATAACACCGGCGGCACGGCCGTCAGGCTGCCCTTCTCCGTTACACTGCTCCGCTTCGATGTCTCTCACTATGCCGGTACCGACCTGCCCTCCGACTACACCAGTCAGCTGCGCATCTCCCCCTCCGACGGAGCGGCCTACACCGCTTCCGTCTCGATGAACAAGATCCTGAAACGCTCCGGCGTGCGCCTCTATCAGTCCTCCTACGACGAGGATGCCAAGGGCACGACGCTCGCGGCCAACTACGATCCCTATGGTACGCCCGTGACCTACGCCGGCTACGCGCTGCTGTTCCTCTCGCTCATCCTGTGGCTCGCCTCGCCCGGGGGCATGCTGCGCCGCTCGCTGAGACAGGGCGCCGGAGTGGCTCTGCTCCTGCTCATCCCCGCGCTCCATCCCCTCACCTCCGGGGCGCAGACACGCACCTACTTCACACCCTCCGAGGCTAAGGCTTTCGGGCAGGTGCTCATCAATTACGATGGGCGCGTGGCGCCGCTTGAGACATTCGCCGGCGATTTCCTGCGCAAGATAACGGGCGGCAAAACGTCCTACAAGGGGCTCACGCCTGTTCAGGTGCTGAGCGGCTGGATATTCTTCCCCCATAAGTGGGAGGACGAAGCGCTCATCGCCCTGCCCAGCCGCAGGACGGCCGAAGAGCTCGGGCTGGAGAATCCTGCTTCCTACTCCGCCATCACCATGGCAGCCTCATCGATGCCGCCGGAATATCTGGAGCAGAAGATAGGACACAAGGACATGGCCAAACTTTCCGAGAAGATCGACATACTCTACTCAATAGAGCAGGGCACGATGCTCAAGATATTCCCCGTCCGCACCGGGGGCGGCATCAGATGGTGCTCCTACTCTGACAGCCTCAAGACAAAAGGGGCAGAGGGCAACAGACAATTCATGACGCAGACCATGACGGGCCTCTTCAGCGGCATTATCCTGAACAACTCGCAGGTAGTGCTCGACGGGACGGCACACATCATCGACTATCAGCGACACAACGGCGGCGACTCGCTGCCCACGCCCGCACAGCTCAAATGCGAACACCTGCTGAACAGCATCCCGTTCACCTCCATATTGTTCAAGGTCAATCTCATCATCGGCCTCATAGCGCTCGTCATCACCTTAGGCAGGCGGCAGAGGGGCTTCGAACGGGCGGTCATCGTCATCTCCGCCATCACGGGCCTTGCCCTGCTCGCCGCCATCGTGCTGCGCACCATCGTGGCCGGTCGTCTGCCGCTGAGCAACGGCTACGAGACGATGCTGGCCGTAGCGTGGGCCGCGCAACTGTTCTCGCTGCTTTTCGCGCGCCGCTCTCCGCTGCTGCCGTCCTTCGGACTGCTCGCCTCAGGCTTTATGCTGCTCGTGGCCACGCTCCAGTCCGCCGACCCGAAGATTACGCCGCTCATGCCGGTGCTCTCCTCGCCGCTGCTGGGGCTGCATGTGAGCGTCATCATGCTCTCCTACGCGCTCTTAGCGCTCACGTTCCTCGCCAGCCTCACTGCCCTGCTCTGCTTCCCCATGAAGCGGGCCGCGGGCATACGCTCCTCGCTCACCGTGGCCGTACACACGCTTCTGCCGCCGGCCATCGCGACGCTCGGCATAGGCATCTTCACAGGCGCGATATGGGCCAATGTCTCCTGGGGCAGCTACTGGAGCTGGGACAGCAAGGAGGTGTGGTCGCTCATCACCTTCATCCTGTATGCCTTCCCGCTCCACACTTCCCTGTTCCCCTCGCTTCGCAAAGACAAGACTATTCATATATATATAGTAGCCGCTTTTATCGCGGCAGCAATGACCTACTTCGGCGTCAACATGCTGCTGCCCGGTATGCACAGCTACTCCGGTATGTAGCAATAAAACAAGACAATCGATGAGACTATCAGACTTGAAAATGGGCGAGAGAGGCGTTATCGTCAAAGTGTACGGTAACGGCGGCTTCCGCAAGCGCATCGTTGAGATGGGCTTTATCGTCGGCAATATGGTCGAGGTGGTGATGAAAGCCCCGCTGCGCGACCCCATCGTCTACCAGATAATCGGTTACAAAGTATCCCTCCGCCGTGAGGAAGCCTCGATGATCGAAGTGCTGAGCGAGAGCGAGGCCGAGCAGCATATTAAGAGCCCTCAGACAGAGGACCAGCATCCGCTCGAGTCGCATGAGCCGCAGGTCGGTATGCCCGCAGCCGACTCTTCGGAGCAACTGCAGGAGCTCATGAAGCGTCTGGCCGAGGAGCGCGGCCATCATATCCGTGTCGCGCTGGTAGGCAATCCCAACTGCGGCAAGACATCGCTCTTCAACATCGCCTCCGGCAGCCACGAACATGTGGGCAATTACTCCGGCGTGACTGTCGACGCCAAGGAGGGCCACTTCGACTACGCCGGCTACCACTTCACCATCGTCGATCTCCCCGGCACATATTCCCTCTCGGCCTACAGCCCCGAGGAGCTCTATGTGCGCAAGAACCTTATCGAGAACACCCCTGACATCATCATCAACGTAGTGGACGGGGCGAACCTGGAGCGAAACCTCTACCTCACCATGCAGCTCATCGACATGAACCTTCCCATGGTCATAGCGCTCAACATGTACGACGAACTGCTCAAGAGCGGCGACAAGTTCGATTACCCGTCCCTTGCTTCTATGCTCGGCACGCCGATAGTACCCACCGTGTGCCGCAACTCCAAGGGCATCGGCGACCTCTTTGACACGGTCATCAGCACCTGCCTCGGACAGAACGCCATAGCCCGCCGCCACATCCATGTCAACCACGGCGACACGCTTGAACAGTCCATCAACCGCGTCCGCGCCGCCATAGCCGACGGCGCCGAGGACCTGAGTTCGCACTATTCGCTCCGCTTCCTCGCCATCAAGCTCCTGGAGAACGACAGCGACATCAGGCGCGTCATCGAGACCAAGCCCAACGCCGCCAAGGTCGCCGCCGTGGTGAGCGAAGAGAAGAAGCGCATAGAGGACGAGCTGCAGGAGAGCAGCGAGTCGGCCATCGTCGACGCCAAGTACGGCTTCATCTCCGGCGCCCTCAAGGAGACTTACCACGCCCACCAGCGCTCGCAGACCAAGCGCACCCTTACCGAGCGCATCGACGCCGTGGTCACTAACAAATACTGGGGCTACCCCGTCTTCTTCCTCATCCTGTTCCTCATGTTCGAGGCCACCTTCAAGATCGGGCAGTATCCCATGGACTGGATAGACGACCTCGTGGGCTGGATAGGTCAGCTCGTAGGGCAGTACATGCCCGCGGGCATACTCAAGGACCTCATTACCGATGGTATCATCGGCGGTGTGGGCGCCGTGATCGTCTTCCTGCCCAATATCCTCATCCTCTATTTCATCATCTCCATCCTCGAGGACAGCGGGTATATGGCCCGGGCCGCCTTTATGATGGACAAGCTGATGCACAAGATGGGGCTCCACGGCAAGTCGTTCATCCCGATGATCATGGGCTTCGGCTGCAATGTGCCGGCCATCATGGCCTCGCGCACCATCGAGAGCCCCAAGAGCCGTCTGGTGACCATGCTCGTCACGCCGCTCATGTCGTGCAGCGCTCGCCTGCCGCTCTACATCATCCTCATCGGGGCCTTCTTCCCCCACTACGCCTCGCTCGTACTGCTCTCGCTCTACGCCCTTGGCATTGTCATGGCCATCATCATGGCCCGCATCTTCAGCCGCATCTTTATGAAGAAAGGCAATCTGCCCTTCGTCATGGAACTGCCGCCCTACCGCATGCCGACCCTTAGCACCATCCTGCGCCACACCTGGGAGAAGGGCAAGCAGTATCTCAAGAAGATGGGCAACATCATCCTCACCGCCAGCATCATCATCTGGGCGCTGGGCTACTTCCCCCGCACCTCCTCTCAGGAGACTGCCGCCGAGCAGCAGGAGCAGTCGTATCTGGCCCGCATTGGGCGATTCATCACGCCCGTCATGAAGCCGATGCACTTTGACTGGAGAATGAACGCCGGCCTCATCGCCGGCACGGGCGCCAAGGAACTGGTGGTGAGCACCATGGGCGTGCTCTACAGCAATGTCGACACCGATAATGCCGCCGGGGGCACCGCCGCCGAGGAGACCCACCTGCAGAAGGCCGTGCAGCACACCATGACGCCGCTGAGCGCCGCCGCCTACCTCGTGTTCGTGCTGCTCTACTTCCCCTGCCTGGCCACCATCGCCGCCATCCGCAACGAGACGGGCACATGGAAATGGGCCATCTTCACAGCCGTCTACACCACAGTCCTGGCCTACGTCATGTCAATGCTGGTATATCAGATCGGTTCGCTCATCGTATAGCGCCGGCTTTCAGTCCCTGCACCCATTAAGCAGGACACAGGAATGCGATTTCCGGAGGCTTCGCCATATCTCCCGTACGCATGCCAGAAAAAGCGTTCCGCGCATCCCGAAAACTACATTTGAGATGAGGAAAACTACATTTGAGATGTTCCAAAACGTCACAAATGTAATTTTGGCCTTTTGCAAGCGCTGATTTCCACATAGTTACAAAGGGCCACAAATCGCCTCTATGTCGTCGGCAGCCGCCTTAAGATTGTATACTGGCAGGGCATACTGATAGATTTCCCCTTTTCAGGAAACATCGTGAATGCTCTTCTCATAAACCCTTCCGCTTACCCCAAAAACTACATTTGAGATGAGGGAAACTACATTTGAGATGTTCCAAAACGTCTCAAATGTAGTTTTGGCCTTTTGCAGACGCTGATTTCCAAGTATTTACATCGACTCTAAAATCCGCCTTTTCCGGGCCGTATTCCGCCTCCCGGAAATGCATTAAACCTGAACAAAAGCTGGACTTTCACTCCGGCGGATGGCAACATCCCCACGCCGGAGGATGAAGCGCATATCCCGGAGGCGTGAACCCGGCTCGGGAGACGTGCTTTTGTCTGCCGGCAGTCGCATAGCGGACAGCATCGTTTCCCGTCCGGACTCTCCTGTTCTCCCGCCGCTTTGCTCCCCTGCCCGGTGGCATTATATATATTAATATGCGTATGCGCGCCGCGGAATCTTATGACAAAATGTCACGGGCGGGGCATATTAATTTTATTGTCAGAAATATAACGGCGCACATGAGTTTTGGCACGCCTCTTGTAATATTAAGAGTGGCTGCGCCGTCAGGCCCGGCTGAAACATTAAGAACAATAAAACATTATATAATCATGGGAAAGATAATAGGAATCGACTTAGGTACAACCAACTCTTGTGTTGCAGTATTCGAAGGTAACGAACCGGTGGTGATAGCCAACAGCGAAGGCAAGCGCACCACTCCGAGCGTTGTGGCATTCACAAAAGACGGTGAGAGAAAGATCGGCGACCCTGCAAAGCGTCAGGCAGTGACCAACCCGCAGGGCACAGTATACTCTATCAAGCGTTTCATGGGCGAGACATTCGACCAGGTGCAGGAGGAAGTGAAGCGCATGCCTTACAAGGTAGTGCGCGGCGACAACAACACGCCCCGCGTGGACATCAACGGCCGCCTCTACACTCCGCAGGAGATCTCGGCTATGATACTACAGAAGATGAAAAAGACCGCTGAGGACTACCTCGGCCAGAAGGTGACGGACGCCGTGATTACGGTGCCGGCCTACTTCTCCGACTCGCAGCGTCAGGCTACCAAGGAGGCCGGTGAGATAGCCGGACTCAATGTGAAGCGTATAGTCAACGAGCCTACGGCAGCCGCACTGGCCTACGGTCTGGACAAAGCCAAGAAGGACATGAAGATCGCCGTGTTCGACCTCGGTGGCGGTACGTTTGATATCTCCATCCTCGAGTTTGGCGGCGGCGTATTCGAAGTGCTCTCCACCAATGGTAACACCCATCTGGGCGGCGATGACTTCGACCAGAAGATCATCAACTGGCTGGTAGACGGCTTCAGGAATGAGACCGGTGCCGACCTCTCCAAGGACCCGATGGCCATGCAGCGCATCAAGGAAGCCGCCGAGAAGGCCAAGATAGAGCTCTCCTCCTCTGCTTCGACGGAGATCAACCTCCCCTACATCACGGTGGTGGGCGGCACACCGCAGCATCTAGTGAAGACGCTTACTCGTGCCCAGTTTGAGAATCTGACAGGCGATCTGATACACAGCTGCCTCGCTCCGTGTGAGAAGGCCATCGCCGACGCCAAGATTACGACGGCCGACATCGACGAGGTGATCCTCGTAGGTGGCTCCAGCCGTATCCCCGCCGTGCAGAAGGCTGTGCAGGACTTCTTCGGCAAGGTGCCCTCCAAGGGCGTCAACCCCGATGAGGTGGTAGCCGTAGGTGCCAGCATTCAAGGCGCTATCCTCAACAAGGAGAGCGGCGTAGGCGACATCGTGCTCCTGGACGTTACTCCGCTGTCACTCGGCATCGAGACCCTCGGCGGCGTGATGACAAGGCTGATAGACGCCAACACCACTATCCCTTGCAAGAAGACACAGGTATTCTCCACCGCAGCGGACAATCAGACCGAGGTGACGATCCATGTGCTGCAGGGCGAGCGCCCGATGGCCGCTCAGAACAAGAGCATCGGGCAGTTCAACCTCACCGGCATTGCTCCCGCACGCCGCGGCATACCTCAGATAGAGGTGTCCTTCGATATCGATGCCAACGGTATCCTCAAGGTGTCCGCCAAGGATAAGGCTACGGGCAAGGAGCAGGCTATCCGCATCGAGGCTTCCAGCGGCCTGAGCAAGGAAGAGATCGACCGCATGAAGGCTGAGGCCGAGCAGAACGCCGAAGCCGACAAGAAGCAGAAGGAACGCATCGACAAGCTCAACGAGGCCGACAGCATGATCTTCCAGACGGAGAATCAGCTCAAGGAACTTGGCGACAAGATCCCCGCTGACAAGAAGCCCGCTATCGAAGGCGCTCTCCAGAAACTGAAAGACGCTCACAAGAGCGGCGACGTGGCTCAGATAGACACGGCCATCAAGGGCCTCAACGAGGCTTGGCAGGCTGCAAGCGCTGAGATGTATCGTCAGACGGGCGCTAATCCGGGCGCAGGTGCAGCAAGCGGCGCAGGATTTAACGGTGGTGCCGGATTTAATGGCGGCGCAGCCGGTCAGAGCGACAGCAACGCTTCCTCCGGCAAGAAGGACGACGACAACATTCAGGACGCAGACTTCGAGGAGGTCAAATGAGACGCATAAGTAAAGACATAACAAAACACTATCAAATGGCGTGTAGCTCAATGAGTTACACGCCATTTGCTTTTTATAGGCTCATGTTTTCTATGTGCTTATTCCCCCTTTTTTTACGGCTTTTTTGTTACATGCGTGTAGCACGACAAAAACGTAGGAAAAGCCCGACTAAAACCTACTTATTCCTACTAATCCGTACTTAATAGTCGGTGACGTACAGGATACGAAAATGGGCGTTTGAGGGCTGTTTCAATTTGTTACATGTCACATATTAACTCATAAAAAGCAAAAAGATGCCAAATTTAGGACTTGAAATCAAAAGAAGGTGCGGAATCTGCGGAAAGGTGTTTATCATCAAAACGCTCGATAGCCTCTACTGCTGCAAGAAATGCAGTGATGTGGCTTACGCACGTAAGAAGAGAGCAGAAGCTAGGGAAAAGAAACTGGCTTTGATTGCCAAAAGTGTTCCCAAGGTGAGAGAGTATATCTCCATTAGGGAAGCTGTTGCCATCTATGGTGTTGAACGCGATACGCTGTATCTGATGGTTCGTCGAGGTCAGATACCAAGCATCAACATTGGTACCAGGCTTACAAGAATAAACCGTAAGGATCTGGAGAAGATGTTTGCGAAGCGGCCGATAGCCAAGCACATCAAGGAAACACCTCTGCCCAAGAAGTACAGTCTCGAACCTGAGGACTGCTACACCATCGGAGAAGTCTGCGAGAAATACCACATCAACGATAGTTCTGTGTGGGCACATGTCAGAAAGTACTCCATCCCCTCTCGTCAAATTGGCAACTATGTGTATGTACCCAAAGAAGAAATTGATAACTTATATAAATCAGAAACAAAATGAGAAGACCTTTATTGCACACCAAAGTCACGGTTAAGCTCCGTAAGTCAATCTTCCGTGAAGAGTGGTACCTCTACATCGAGTCGTACCCTGTACGTAATCCGGGCAGCACAAAGCCTAAGAGAGTCATTGAGGCAGTTAACCGTACCATCACTACCCCTATCTGGGATATGACTGCCATCAGCAAGATTGATGAGGACGGTAACTACAAGTACAAACCTAAGCGGGATTCAAATGGCATCATCCAATGCACATCGCAGTTGGACAAGGAGGCATGTCGATATGCCGATAAGGTACGTGCCTTGCGTCAGCAGGAGTACGACACCGCCGTAGTTTATTCCGACAGAGAGCAGGAAATGATTGCTCAGAACGAACGCGGCGAACAGGATTTCATTGCATACTTCAACAGCATTATTTACAAATGTCATCCTAACAGCTCTGACTCTATCATCGTCAACTGGACTCGTGTAGGTAAATTGCTGTCCATCTACTCTAAAGGAAAGCCCATCCCGTTCAAGACAATCTCAGCAAAACTACTTGAAGACATAAAGCTGTTCATGCTCTCTGCTCCACAGGGAGGTAACAAAGGTGGTACTCTCTCGCAAAACTCTGCCGCTACATATTTCTCTATTGTAAAGGCAGGTTTGCATCGTGCATTCATTGACGAATACCTTACTGTTGACATCGCAGCCAAGGTGAAAGGCATTCCTGATGTGAAAGTCAAGCGAGAAACATTGACACTTGAAGAAGCAGAAACATTGGCCAAGACTCCTTGTGAGAATGAAGTATTGAAGCGTGCCTTCTTCTTTGCTGTACTCACTGGTATCCGTCTGTGTGACATTCATGATCTTACATGGGGCGAAATAACTCAAACAGGGAGTGGATGGCGAGTGGACTTCACCCAGCGAAAGACACATGTGGTGGATTATCTCCCTATCAACGAACAGGCCTACTCCCTTTGCGGAGAACGTAGAGAACCAAATCAGCGTGTATTTGAAGGACTGACTGGTTCGTCTTGGATTTCTCGTCCATTGAAGAAATGGATTGAAGCATCGGGCATCAAGAAGCATATCACATTCCATTGCAGCCGTCACACCTTCGCAACTCTGCAACTCGAACGTGATACCGACATCTATACCATTAAAGGAATGCTTGGACATACGAATGTAAAGACCACTCAGATTTATGCTCACATTGTTGATAAGAGTAAGCGTAATGCTGCCGATGTCATCCATATTGAGAATCTTACTCCCACCAATGATAACGTAGAAAGTGTTCTTGCTATCTGATTTCTACCTGCTTTATCGGGTTAAGCCTCCGAGTTTTCGGGGGCTTTTTTATGTCATTACCCTTCCTTATTTGCATGTTTTCATCACCTTTTGTTTTGTTGTTATAAAGCTCTGTCTATGAGGTTTATAGTATGATTTTTGCTGCAAAATCATACTCGAATCTTAAGCAATTATAATATCGGTCTGTTGAAACTCGAATTTTATGGCTGTTCGTAAAATAGTGACTTACTTTGCATTGCCATTCAACGAAAAAAGGCATAAAATTCAATTCAAAAAAATATAAGTATATGACCGAAACATTTCAGGTAAAATCGTTGGAGGAGATGCCAAGAGCATTGACCTACCTCATTGAAAAAGTTGACAGTCTTCAGGAGACAGTCAACACACTGCGACACAAACAGCAGGCCAGTGAATCACCTCGATGGATCCTGACTTCGTCATTGCGTACCCCAAAAATTATCATCGAAGATTTTAGCAAAGTGCAGATGTCTTGCCATTTGGCCTAATCCGAGATATGATATCTTTGTTTTCAACAGTTTTATCTGTATAGTCGTTACAGCCTACGCTAAAGCGAGCACATTGTCAACGGTCATTAGGAAAACGACGATTATTTTCGCGATATTTCCACTCCTGATCAGTTGAAAATAGATTTTCAACTGCAGATTCGTCTCTTTATACTTCATCCGTTACAAGCTCGCAATATCAGCCTCTTTCAACTATAACAATACGTTTCTTACCGTATTTGGATAATTCTTCATTTTCTCTTCAAACATAAAAATTTGCTTTGCGTACCCCATTTTTGGGGTACGCAAAAATACAATCATTTATATATCAACAATTTGCGAAAGTAATGTTTCCCGAGTGACGAAGTCAGGAAAAACTGCTCAATAAAAATGTCGATATGAGATAATATATTTTTCCCTATTCTACGACAACTATATTAATAATGGAAACAAGTCATAGAACGCCTCTTTCATAAAGAATTCAAAGAAACAGAAGAAGGCATCGACAACTTAAGAGACTATATAAAATTGTCCGTAGACATTCGTTCCTTCCCTATTATGCATTTGTTCATGGTATACCCCATCTTGTTGGACAGGATAATCACGCTGTCAGTCTCCTTATCAATAATGTGCTCTATCTTTCTGGAAAGTTCTTTCAGCTTAGCTTCCGATATTTCACCCTCGAATACGGAATTTTGTAACCAGCACAGGTATTGTCGGCACAGCTTAAGCATTTTGGCAACACGTTTGACATTAACATCATAAATAAGAATGACATACATCACCAGTACATTTTAAACGGTTTGTACTCTTCTAATCCCATGATGTCCTTTATCAGCTTGTAGCATTCCAATTTTATGAGATGGCGATAGCTTACACTTCTCCCGAGAGACCTGTGGCGAAATGTTTCATTAAGCCTGTCCTCCATGGCTTTGACAAAGATTTTCCTACCCTTTTCATTAAGCAAGCAGGAATTTAGTTTTTTATCAAAACTTCGCTCAGATAGAAGGTGTTTGTTAAGCACACGGAATATGACACGATCTACAAGAATAGGCTTAAAGATCTCCGACAAGTCGAGACACAAGGAATACCGACGTTCACCAGGAGTATGAAGAAAACTGATAGTAGGATTAAGTTGTGTCTGATGTATGGCGCGCAGAGTCTCGACATAGCACAACGAGTTGCCAAAAGAAATAAGAGCGTTTACCTCGTTAGACGGAGGCTGTTTGCTGCGTTCGCCCATAGTAAAATCGTCTATTATAGTATCAAAGCACGAATAGTAAACCTTACGGATATTTCCCTCAACCCCCATCACCTCCTTGACATCAGAGACTTCGGCCAGCATCTCGGTCAGACTTTTTATGCGGTCTATTTGTTCAGTAAGCAGCTTCCCGCGTCTGTTGTAATAGTTCAGATTCTCTACCATATTCCACGATGCACCCTCGATAAACTTCCGTGCCAACTCAGTACGGTGCTTTTTGCTCTGAGCGGCTTGTACCTGCTTTATGAGCACGCGACCCGAAAGCAGTCCGTCTCGTGGCATGAAACTGCCGGTGTAGTTCTCATAGTAATCGTAGAAATGAAGAGGGATGTCGTTCTGTCCGAGAAAATTGTAAAGGGCACTATTAGCTCTAATACTGCCAAAAGCGTAAATCTCTGCAATATCCTCTACCGGGAGGAATCTTGGCGGCATCTGATGTTCTCCATCGTCCATCGTTACAACGGGCGTAAACTTGAGAGTATTATCCTTGCGCTCCAATAAACCGGACGAAAACAAATAGAATGTACGTTTCATTTCTCTTCTTCCTTTGTAAAGCAGAACTCGTAGTAGCTGCATTCTTTGCAACGGCTTTTGTTAATCATAGGAGGGCAGCTATCAGAGGCGCATATCGACTCTATTTCCTCTGTCATCTGCCTGATTTTTACCCTGTCATCTTCACATAGTAGCACCTCCTGTCTCTTGCGCAGCTTCGGGAATTCTAAAATTCCTTTGACACCATCTATGCCATGCTTCTCAAATACATAAATGTAATATTTCAGCTGCCATATCCCAGCCAGCTCCAGTTTGTCAGATTTTTTGATCTCGTGTATCTCTTTACGCTGCGCATCATAAAAGTCGACTTTGATGCCGTCCATCTCGACCTCTTCGTAATTGGGATTGCGCTGGGGATAAGAGTCCTCATGGATCATCTTTCCCTCGTATACCAAATCGGAGTTATGCTCCATGGTAATGCCGTGCGCAAACAACCATAGCTTGCGCCGGCATACCATGAAGTAATTGAAGAAAGTACCAGAGACCATCGTCCGCTATAGCTGATGCTCGTAATCGAAGGCTCTCATCCTGCTTATCAAGTCCTCCTTAGCTTTGTCTAAGGCATCGGCCTGCTCGTCTTCGGTCACAACATATCCAGCGCACGGAAGGGATATAAAGGTATCCGCTCCCACATGGCTATCTACGATAGGTTTAGCCTTAGGCTTATCGCTGCCATCATCTATGAGTTTGGCCCGGATAGCAGCGGCTACTGTATTAGCGTTATCGCTGATAGCTACAGCCAGCGTCTCCATGAGGCTGAATGTGCGCGACTGATTGGAAGTGATGTGCCAGTCAATTAGCGCCTCGGTCAATGCCGGTATAATCTCCTCACGACGGGCCCTCGGCATTATGAGGCAGCGGCCGAAAGCATTCTTCCCTTCTGTCCAGCCGGCGTCTTGCAGCTTCTGAAGTGTACCAGCTGTAATCTCCGGCTCTCGCTCCGTGGTGGGCACGCAGAATAGGCGCCGCAAGTCAATAGCCACATCATAGACAAAAAGGCCAGTAGCGCGACCATTACTCTGTATCCATTTGCGAAGCAGACTGCGATCACTGCCGGCAAGTTTACGAGCAATTTCCTCTTCGCTTAGAATATTACCGGAGACATCCCTTACTACTACCCGATGCACATCGGGACGATCCGAGCGATCGAAAGAGATGTTTTCTTTTGGCAGGGACGCAAGCAGTGGATGCAAAGGTGTCATAGCAGAAATGCTCAGAGGGCTGCGGCGTTTGAGAGTCTTTGTCTTACCACCTTGAGAAGCGCTCATCCATCCGCCGATAAGCTGATCAGGATATGAAGGATCGCAAAGCGAAATGACCTCGCCCTCTCCGATAACTCCGTTTTTATCCACGTCAGAATAGAAAGTGATGGGCGATGGCTCTACCTGCAACAGCTCATCGAGCATCTCTATCATAGACCGTTTCACTTGTTGCCCGCTGGAAAAAGGAACAGCACATGAGAACTGCGGATCCCTATAGTTTTTCTGACCATCGGCAACACAAAAGACAGTAAAATCAGCGTGGCGAAGGCCGCGGAGATAAATAAAAGGTTTCTGGTTCATAATTGTGTAATTTATTTGTTATTCAATTTCTCTAATGTTACATATTGGAAGCGCACAAGCGCCAGGAAATAGGGCACATTGTCATTGGGCATCTGGTGAACTGCTTGCACCATTTTATTGAGCAGATTGCCATCTGACACATTCGGCATTATTTCGGTGCATGCCTCAACAAATTGCTTTTTATTGACAGAGTGAAGCACGTTCTTTACCAGATTTCCAGACTTAGGACTAATTTTCTTGTCCTTGTTCACTGAAGCCTGCAAGAGCAGCTGAGCCAGCTCATGCGACTTGTCCCATAATTCATCATTGTTCAACATCGCTAATAACCAAATTTGATATACATTATAATTGATCTGTTGTTCTTGTTTTTTTGCGGGCTTAGGCATATTATCTCCCTGACCCATATACTTCTCCAAGCCTTTTGGCTTCATCGCTTCAACTCCTATGATACCATTTTCACAAGCCCTCTTGAAGCCTAATCCAGTACCCCATAAAGGTTCTGCCTCCTGTTTGGATGCAGAAAAGTATTTAGCATATAGCCGCACAGGACGGCGTATCTGAGCGAGGCTGAAAGGGATAAAGCCTATTGTCGTATTCATCTGACCAATGCTGTACACATATCCGAGCACCTGCAATTCTTTATACTTTTTGGAAATGGCAATCAGCGCTTTTGTCCATGACTGCGGAACCATGCTTATTGCACCGCTTTTGGATGCATCAAATGGAGAGAATCCAGCTATAGGATTGGAAGGGACATATGAATACGTGTCATAATAATGTGTGAGCCATTGCCCGTTCCAAGTATTTATCTGATTTCCCTTAAGCCGGTTATTACCCTCCAGCTCCTGCCTATAAAATTTCCATCCGTCGAAAATATCGAGCATAATGCTCTTATTAAAGAAGAGAATGGACAATCCGCCCTGCACACCTATTCCCAGAGCATCTCCCATCCATGAGAGCATGACGTTTTCGCTGGTAAGAGGAAGTGAAAGATCGGTTACCTGTCCGGATGTAGAGCCCTCGACATCCGTTATTGGGAAACCGCGGGCTACACTTGCATCATTTAGGCCACTGTCTATCTTTTCCATCAGCTTGTCAAAGCGATCTTTCCGCTTCTGTGGTGTCTCCCATTCCTTTTTGCCAGCGATCATATCAGCCCAGCTTATTTTGGGATTTTCCAAAGGAGAATTACCGGCTGTCATCATATATTTATTATGATCGAAGAAGAGCGGGCAGAACTCTTCTATGAAGAAAGTTCGCGCATCATACTTTGTGCCCTCCCGCTCATTGTATGCATCAAGCAGCATACGGCCTATCGTTGCAGTAATCATATGTTATTAAAGTATTTCGAATGTCTTATATTTATTGTTTTGAGCCTCAGAGAGACGCAATCCCTCCACCGCGTCATAAGCCTCATCGGGAATCACAAACGGGCGAGCTCCGCTATTTATCTGCTCCAAGTCTCTGTACACCATAGATCCATATCTGACAGGTATCTCCATCATAGCCCTATCCACGCCGTTAGCATTTAGGTAAGCCTCCTTATCGCTCTCGGTAATGCAGACAGCCGAGCTGATGTCAAGAGCATCAAGAAGAGCCGACTTAGGCCAATGACATAACTCGCGAAGATTCCAATGTCCACCGCTGAATACTACTCCGGAGAAGTCGATATTCTCCACTTCTACATGGTCGTATACGCGATCGAGCATTGACTGGACGCTACGTTCATCCATCAGATTACCATCAGAGGGAAGGACGTCATAGGTACGCTGTAGCACGCCCAGACTATATGGTCGAGCCTCGTTCTTATCCGACGGCGGAGCGATGACATAGACCGGTTTATAATGGCCGATGGTCTCAGCAGTACGCCTACGGTTGACACGGCCGAAGCGCTGAATGAGCGCATCAATCGGCGCGCACTCTGTAATTATAGCATCAAAGCTGATATCGAGGCTCACCTCCACCACCTGAGTAGAGACCACAATACATGAGCGGTGCATCAAATCAAATTCCTGCGTAAGTCTACTCTCCAGATTGCTTCTGTCTCTCCTCTTATACCGGCTGTGAATGAGCATAGACGGCAAGTCGGCATATCGTTCTGTTATATGCTCATAGAGAGCTTGTGCTCTGGCGACCTGATTGCAAACCAGCAGTACCTTCTGTCCCTTCTCCACTAAGCTGTCAAGAGTCTCAAAGATATTGTTATCTGCGTTGAGCTTGTATACCAAATGGCGGTTGAACGAGACGAGTGCAGGAGCGTCGAGCTTCACTTGATAAACCTTGTCAGGCCCGCCTAAGCGCCCGAGTATCTCGTTGTAGAGAGCTGTCGGCATAGTGGCAGTGCCCACATGTACACGACATCCAAGCTTCACAAGAATATCTATAATGCGAAGCACAATGGCCTGGATGGTGTCAGAATATGTATGTATCTCATCGAGGATTACATCGCATCCCCTAAGATCGAGCGCCATAGCCTCATAACCCTTGATGCCATAGACCAGAGAGGCCATCTGGTGGGGAGTCATGACTTTAACCGAAGCCCCTACCATTCGCTGCATTATTTGCTCCTCAACCCTACCATTCTCTACCTTAAGCCTTGAGGCGCCGTGCAGCAGACACACCTGCGCTCCTGTACCGGCCAAGTCGTGACGGATGCGATCGTACATGGCATTAATAGACGCCTGATAAGGCAGAGTATAGAATAAACGGCCGCGACAGCGCCGCAACAGGAAGTCCGTTTTGCCAGCACCAGTGGGAGCAGAGACGATGGTATGCTGCCGGCTATCATCTGCCGAGACCATCGACAGCGGGAAGAGCATACTATGGCGGTTATAGAAAGACAAGTCGGGCTTAATGAATATCTTGTCCACCGGCATCTCGCGCTTCCATTCCAAGCCTGATGCCATGTGATCGGCTGCCATCAACAGACCTTTCCAGGCTGAGCAACCCAGCGGGCGGGACGCACAATATTCTACCGCATAGTCATAGCTTGACATGGCTTCGTCGAGAGTAATGTGGTGTACATTCATACCAAGCGAGGCGAGTATATCCAGAGCGGCAGGGCTCCATCGATCAAAGTCCTTGGCATGAACAGAGAATGCGTCATCCATATTATCGTCCAGGTCGAGCAATCCCAACTCTGAAACATCATGGTAAACCGACTTATGATGGGCCACAATCATCTCTATGACAGCATCCTTGCGTTGTTCTTCCACAAGAGAGAGAAAAAACAGCGAAGCAATCTCGTGGCGGAACACAAAATTGGGAGGAGATATATAGCCTCGCTGCAGCTTCTTCTGAAAAACACTGCTCGCCTTGCCGATATCGTGTAGCAGAGCTCCCTGCAAGGCGGTCTCCTCGTCCATACCCTCATTACGCGCTATGACAACGGCTATATCGGCTACATCCCTCAGATGACGGTAGAGGCTGACAGCACCGTTCTCCTCACTTTTGGCAAGGATCTCTTCGTGCTTATTCATCATTTTCTGCTATTTCGTCAAAGACATCCCGTTATACTCTATCCATCCCTGCATCGGCTTCCCATCATGGAAGCGGTTGAACCCAACGAGGAATGACCCGGCAGATGGTCCGAAACGCAATTCAAATCCCTTAAGCTGGGAGAAGTTCACCTCATCCATCTCCCGCACTTCAGCATCCGGCAGAAGTACATCCTCATTGCGGCACAAACATACGTGCTGCCTGACCGCTATGTCTGCGTCCTGGCGATTAGAGAACGCCAGGCGCAAAACCGGATATAGCAAAACGCCGCGGGTAATGATGGAGCGGATACGCTCATGTTTCTTCCGTGTACCGCTCCAAGCCCGTGCCTGTGTCACCTCCTGTTGCTCCGTCATGGCCTGATAAGCCAACTTATGACGCCTTATTTTATAAATACCCGGCGTAAAAAGGAGCTCGGGAAATAATTTTTTCTCTATTCCCTCAATGATGGAAGGCGTGAGAAACTGCTGACTAAATGTCTCGCCATCACGCACTGCTGTCCACGGCTTGATAAAGCCAAACGGACCTCTGTAAGTTACTACGTACAGCATATATTTTCTTTCGTTATTTGATTCTCACATCTCAATATGCGGAGCGCGCCTCATTCTCTTGGCAATCTCTTGTTATCGCTGATTTACACCTACTCGATTCCTCCTGAAAAGAATGAATTTTATCATCAGTAAATGGCCCCGAAACCTATGCCGGTGCAGCTTCCTATACCCACATCCCATGCAAAACGCTTGATGGAAGGCTTCCCATGGATGATGATCGGACAAATGCTTGCCTTGTTGCCCACGCCGTGATAATTGACCAGTTTCAACTTCTTTTTTGCATAGCTTGTGTCAAAGCGAATGTCCAACGTATTGTCGTCCTCCAACCCGGCTTGACGCATTTTGGTGAGCAAGCTCTCGCGCATATACTTTCCAGCATCCGCATCATTAAAGTTGTACTGCCGCGTCTCGCCGCTATCCAAACGACGCTTAATAAAGACAGGACTGGCACAATAGAAATAATCTCTGCGCGTAAAATCGGGATAGTCAGTCATGTCGATGGATCTCACCTCCATGCCGCAAAACATGGCAGGAGAAGATTGGATAGAGTCAATAACAGCCTTCAGAATTCCACTGTCATAGAAGCTTATAAACATCCTTGCACCATTAGGAAAATCCAGACTACCCCGCCTCACAATGCTGTCATACAGCCAGGAGAAAGAATATAGGGAGATATTTCCGTGCTGGTCATTGTCCGGACCTATCCATTTGTGCACACAGCCGACCAGCTTGGCCTGATAGTCGAACGGTACAAGGGTGGTATTAGACGAAATCCTAAGAATTATTCTCATAGTACATCTATATTTTTAGATTGCAACTTCAAATATAACAATATTTATTACGCTACACACTTAGCTCATCAAAAAAAATGGTCCTATATTCAATTTTACAAGTCCAAATTTCATCTTCGTACATAGCTCAACGCCACATTTTGAAGTTTGATTTGATTTATGACATCATTATTATGTATAACCATATGGTAAAGCCGATGAGATTTCCCCTTAGGGAATGCGGTCTCCCCTCCATTATGATTGACGTCCAGAGTCGTGCTTCCACTCTCCTGTCTAAAATAGCTGTTATTGCGTTCTTCTCACTATTCTGATGATTACACGAATCTGATTCTCGTAATTGGCTTCGGCATCCAGTTTGGAGATACGGCAATCGAAGGCATCGCCCCACCCCATCTCGAGGAAAGCGGCCAATGTCTCGTTCTCCTCTCTCGGCACATAACCCAATACATACTCATCCTCATCGGGGCGGTTCAGCAGCTCCGAATCGTCTTCTGCGTCAAGGGACTTACGGTAAACGATAGCCACCGCCTTGGGGTCGTAGCGATTGTCCTCGTCGCGTACCAGATAAAGCCGCGTACCTACCTTAAGTTCATCCCACACCTCATCTGCATCATAATACCTGCGACCTGCTACATGACACTCCTGAAAAAATAATTTCCTTGCTTTCATAACAATATTATTTATATGTTCTATTATCACGTGCAAAGATATTCGCCGGTCGTCTCAAACCGTGATACACCATGAGAAAAATTTTTGAGAAAAGTGAGAATACTAGGAAAATTATGATTATTACGAGGCACAATGTTTCTGGCTTTTCCTCGTAGCAGTTTGTGAATAGTATGATATGCTGTCTATGCCAATGATCTCCAATCCCGAAATATTTGCCGAAAGGCAGTATGACCGATAAATATGATTTTACAAGATTAGTGCGATTTAGAAAAATGCATGAGACATGTATATTTCCGTTTGCGGAGATGTTAGTTTGCGCACACGTCAGAAAACCTTCCGCATGCGCGGATACTCACAAGGCACCTGAGGAAAACTACATTTGAGGTAGTTCTACTCGTCTCAAATGTAATTTCGCTCCTCGCGGTGCGCTGTAAATCAAATAGTTGAAAAGGGGCGAAAACCGCCTATAAGTCGTCGGCAGCCGTCTTCCGGATGCATACTGCCAGGGCATACAGATGGATTTAGCCCTGCTGAGAAACATCGTGTATACATGTTTCAAAAAACCTTCCATAGAGCCGAAAAACTACAAGGCACCTGAGGAAAACTACATTTGAGAAGGTTCTTCTCGTCTCAAATGTAATTTCGTCCCTCACGGTGCACTGTAAATCAAATAGTTGAAAAGGGGCAAAAACTGGCTCTGTGTCGTCGGCAGTCGCCTTCCGGATGTATACTGTCAGAGCATACAGATGGATTTAATCCCGCCGAGAAACATCGTGTATGCACTTCTCAAAAACCCTTCCACATACTACAAAAACTACAAGGCACCTGAGGAAAACTGCATTTGAGGTAGTTCAACTCGTCTCAAATGTAATTTCACCCCTCACGGAACACTGATAATCAATCACTTGTATTCATTGCAAAATTGGCTTCTGCGTGTCCGTGACTGGCTTCACGAATATAATAAAAGAGGCGTAAACGAAGGACATTCGCTTTTACCGGTACTTGTTTCATCACATCGCAGAAGTCTTACCGTATGACAAAAAATCTCATGCGGATGAGAAATTCCTTCTACCCTGCTCTGTTCTGGCGCATTCAAAGCGCCGGCAGGCGTAAGACGTGAGGAGTTATCAGCTTGCATCACCTCAAAGAAAACAGGAAGCGGGCCATCGTCCCATGGGAGAGACAATGGCCCGCCGATTAATTTCAATGCTGTCGGGCAGATGCCGGCAAAGATTTACTTGTATATTTGCTTCTTACCGTCGATAATGTATATGCCGCCCTTCACGGGATTGGTCACACGCATTCCCTCTACATTGTATATCACATGCGCTCCGGCCTTGGCGGGAACTTTCACGGTCGATATGCCGTTCACCAGTTCGCTGCTCAGGTAATAGTTATCGGGGGCATCTGCTGTCGACGACTGAAGCCATGAGGCGAACGGTGTCAACGGGAGTGCGCTGTCCTGCGTACGGCTGTAGCACAAGTCCAGCGGAGAATACTGCCACAATGTACCATTGTAGGTGGCGTCGGCAAAGTTGGTCGACAGCGAAACATCATCAATAGTCTCAGTACGACCGCTTCCTAACATGCTTACATTATTGGCAGTATAGGTCCAGGAGTCCGGAGCACTATTCTTTACAGAGAAGAACACGGGCTGACCGGCCTTAACGCTGTCGCCAACGCTTACCAACTTCAGCAGCGTGGAGTCGCCCTGCACTGCAATGCTTCCGACGGTCTCAACCGTATAGTCGCCGGCTGCAGTCACGGGGAATGCAAACGGGAACGCCTTGTTATTGATACGGGAAGGCAAATGAGTGGTGAATGTCAGAGACTTTGCTGTAAAGTCGACGGGGGCGTAATAGCCGACGCTGTCATCAAGAACAACATTTTCTGCCGTCTTATCAACACTGATCACATTCGTAAGACCGGTAAGGGACTCAGGCGCATTTTTAGTAATGACATAGCCCATATCATTGCCCGAAAGCGTAGGAATAGTGCCGCTTGCCGAGAGGCCATCGGTATAATGGGTAATGGCAGTGCGATTGCCCTCCCGGTAGACACGCATAGTATAATAAGTGTCTTTGGTACGATTGTACATTCTGGTCAGTGTGCCGTCAGAGCGCACAGAGTAGATTTTGTATCCACCATCCTGAAGCACGTAAGACGGAAGTGTGAACGAATATGTGTTGGCCACGTAAACGAGATTGCTATCCTTGTCGTAGACTATCATACCCACGGCGTTCTTGGCTGCGGAAGGCACGCTCACTACACCGGCACTAGAGACGGTATAGATATAACCGGAGGGCTCAAGATTGAGCGGATAATCCTCATACTGCCCCATCTTGCTCTTACATTCTGAGTAAGGATTATCACTAAGAGACAATTTATAGGTGCCATCAGCTTTCTTGACAGGCCGTACACGATCCTCCATAAAGATCAGCTGCGGTAGCGGTTTGCCGCAATTGGCTATGTACTCTTTCGTCGCATCGATATCGGCCTGAGTGGTAGTCACAGTATAGTCGGCATAATCGCTCACGGCCAGATTCTCCACCGGGAAATAGAAGCCCCAATACTGGAAGAAATCGTTGAGATTAGCTCCGGCAACCTTAGCGCAGACGCGCGCAAATTTCAGATAGTCGTTTTTGCCGTAGGTAATGCCCGGATTGGCCGGGTGAGAGAGAGGATCGTTTCTCAATGTATGGAACACCTTCTGATAGAAAGTGGTATCATTGCCAAGGACATGGAAATAGAGATACATTGAGTAGAACATCTGTGTCAGGCTCATTATGGCTCCGGAGTTGTAGCGCTCAGGCCATGACTGTCTGTCGGCAAGCATCGGCTGCTCGTCCTGAAGATTCCAGCCGCGTGAGGTATAGTTGCCTGTCAGATATACCATTACATTGGAGAAAAGATTGTTGGAAATCTCCGTAGAGCCTATAATCTTTATAGCGCTCTGATTGGAGTGACCTATCTCATGAGCCGGTCCCCATATGCTTTCGCCTGTACTCATCACCGAATAATTCAGGACTGTGCTCAAGGTAGTCTCGTTGTATGCCGTATAATTGTTCGTAGAATACATGTACCCGTCACCAGTGATCGATGCGCACTCCATAAGGTTGTTGAACTTGCTCGGATAAACGCCCTCCCAGATGTCGGGATGCTGGTCGTTCTCCAAGAGGCCCATGAGATTGAGCTCGTCGTGCACGATCTTGTCCCAGACGCCCATTATTCTATGTATCTGATTGCCGACATTCTGCTTGAAGAGCGTACTGTTCATATGCATCATCACATATTTGCTCTTCACATCGATTACTGGGCCACTGAACAGTCCGTCATTGTTCATCTCCACCCAATCATCATCGCTGTAGAGAGTATTGTCGAAGTATCCATTAACGCGGCCTCCCTCGATGTGTATCCGAATGCTGTCATAAGAAGAGATGAGCGAGCCATTGGCCGAGATATAATTGATGTATATCTGGCTATTGTCCTCGGGAGCAAAGAAGATATTGAGTCCCTTGACAAGATCCTTGGAATAGGAGCCCCAGACAGAAGTAGTACTTGCCGTCTCGAGCGAGAGTGAAGCGCCTGAGGGAACATCGCTATCCACGAATACGAACATCAGTTCATTTTTATCGGCCGTGATACCGGTCGGGTTGTTCTGTCGTCCATAAGGTGTCATAGTAAGAGTGGAGCCCCAATATTCAGGATTGCTATATGCTCCATACTTAGCCTCACGGAACGTTTGCTCCCACTTATCCCAGCTATTGTTCTTCACCTTGAGGGCTATATCTATTATCTGCTGGGGAAGCGCAGACATGGCTGCGGAGAGCGCAGAGTCGCTCATCTGAGCATACTGGTCCTTGAGCTGCGTGCAGGCATAGTCGGAGAAGAATGTTCTAAGGCGCGAACGAATAGTAGAAGTGGAGTTGATCAGCTTTTGATTGTCCTGATATTGCTTGTTTGCTGCTGCTATTTCCTCATCGCTAATATTGACAGGTTCAAGCACCCAGGCCGATGCTCTGTTGCTCACGCCGTCGCTTACATCCCAGCCTACTACTTTATAGCCCTGAGTTGAAGCGCAATGGAGGCCGATGCTTCCCGCATCTTTGATATCGTAAACGACATCATAAGGGTAATTAGCATTCTCGGTTATTGTGAATGCACCGGAAGCGGTAGAAGAAGTGGCATACTGCTGGCTGCGCGCCCCGTTCTGCTTCTGAATATAGCGGTTGGTATAGAGATTCCTGATCCTATAACCGGCTGATGTCTTAACAAACTTCCAATACTGCGCGACGTCGTTGGCCCGAGGTTCGGTCGTCACCGTATTGTCTGAGATATTTACACACATAGCGCGGCCGTACGTGGCAGAAAGAATGCGGAAAGGCTTTCCTGTCGCTATTGTTGTATACGGTGACTTTGCTGTGATACTCTCCCGGATCTGCGCGTCGGTAAATTCAGTAACCTTCACCAGCTTCCATTCTGTGCCGGAGGCAGACGTACCCGTTCCAGGCGACCATGGCACTATATTACCGCTTGCATCTTCATGCATGCATTTAGTTCCGGTGAAATTGTCCGCGCTACTAAAATTATAATAACCCGTCAGAGAGGGATGACTCCTGACATAAAGGTTGTATACCGTACTATCCGTATAAAAACTCTGATAAACGGTCTCCTGTCCCTGGACATAAAGGGCGGAATTGGCATTGCGCATAATGTAGGCTGTACCATTAGAACCGTCGCCCGTCTTTTCCAGCAGCCATACCTGAGAAAGGTCGGAGGTGTTCTTTGTAGTTACCACCAGTTTTCCACTCGCGTTCACCGAAAGAACACGTGACGGAGACCTGCCGCTTGACAAGCGATAAGCACCATTGCTCACCGGTGTATCTGCGTATAGGGGCAGAGCCACCAGTAACCCTAAAATAAGAGTCAAAAATTTACACTTCATACTCACTCTGTAAAATTTCAATTAAGATTTATCATTAGCCAAAAGCCCGTATACAACGGGCAAAATGGTTATTGTTGCAAAAGTAGGAAATTATGTTTTACAAAAAATCGGATAAGTGCTATTTATAATTAAATCGGAATAACCTTGTAATAATTAATTATAAATAGGCAGAAGCAGGCTATTTATTTAATAATGATTTGACTGGCCTGCCATCAATGAAGCGAAGCAAATCCCCCACCACAAAGTTACTACCCCCGACATAAATAACATCGTCCTCTGACGAATCCTGGAGAGCCGCCATAAACGCAGCAGGAACATCGGGGAAAGCCCTACCGCTCAATCCATGTTTCCGAGCCTTCTCATACAGCTTCCCTCTATCCAATGCACGCTTTACTGACGCCTGAGTAAAATAATAAACAGCATCTGCGGGCATTAGCGCCAGAGAAGAGTCGACATCCTTGTCGCTTACCATGCCCAGTACTATCATTATGCGTCTGGCATTCATGCCCTTAAGCTGGTGAAGGTTGATGACCAAACCGGCTGGATTATGCCCGGTGTCAATAATGATTGTCGGATTGGAAGACAACTTTTCCCATCTGGCTCTAAGACCTGTAAGCTCTACGACATGAGAGAAACCGGCGCATACGCTATCATCATCTATGCCATATCCCAATGTTCGCAAACGGGCTATTGCGTGGAGGATGGTATTTGCATTCTTCCGCTGATACTCTCCTCCTAATTCGTAATGCAATGGCATAGAAATATGGCTTGACTTTATCTCGCAGCCGCTGGCAGAAAGAGAAAATTTATCTATCCAATCATCCTCATCGGCGAAGTCTATCTCCGCATCCATCTCATGAGCCTTATTTTCGAAGACCGGTTTTGTTTCTGCCAGAGATTCGCCGACCACAACCGGTGTATTCCGCTTTATAATGCCAGCTTTCTCATATGCGATTTTTGAAAGCGTATTGCCCAAAAACTGCATATGATCAAAGCTGATATTTGTGATGATTGAAATGTCAGGGGAAATGATATTTGTGCAATCTAACCTTCCTCCCATGCCAACCTCGATAACGGCAACATCTACATTCTGCTCGGCAAAATACTTAAAAGCCATTGCTGTCACCACTTCGAAAAAAGATGGATGAAGAGGCTCAAAAAAGTTCTTCTCGTGCGTGACAAAATTTACAACATATTCGGGCGAAATGGGCTTGCCGTTCACACGGATTCGTTCGCTAAAATCTACAAGATGAGGAGACGTATACAAGCCAGTCTTATAACCGGCACTCTGCAGAACAGCTGCTAAAGTATGCGCGCATGATCCTTTTCCATTCGTGCCGGCGATATGTATCGTCCGGTATTTAGTATGTGGATGACCAAAATGGCAGTCTAATGCCAGCGTATTTTCCAGCCCTTCCTTATAAGCGCCTGCTCCTATATTCTGAAAAAGCGGAGTCTGATTATAAAGATAATCTTTTGCTTCCTGATACGTCATTGCCTCACGTCTAATCAAACAAAGCCCGGAACTTTTGGAAAATTGTCTCTTTTACTTTCTCCGCCGGTTTGACATTTTCGCTCTCCCTCAGAGTCTCCAATGCCGAACGTTCTTTGGCTGTCAGCTTCTCAGGAATATAAACGCTTACATTAACAATGAGATCTCCGAGCCCCGAAGTATTGGAATATCCTCTTACCGAAGGCAAACCTTTTCCACGCAACCTGAGCACCTTGCCAGGCTGAGTGCCCGGGCTGATAGAAATTTTTGTCTTGCCGTCAAGAGTAGGGATTTCTACAGTATCTCCTAAAGCTGCCTGAGGCACAGTGAGCAGAAGATTGTACACAATATCATTCCCGTCGCGGACAAATAATTTATGAGGCTCTTCTTCTATCACCACTTGCAAATCGCCAAAAGGACCGCCATGACGGCCAGCATTTCCCTTGTTAGGAACATTGACTATCATGCCCTCCTGAATTCCCGCCGGGATATTTATCTCCACTATATCATCTGCGACAACGACGCCTTCGCCTCCGCAATGGTGACATTTGTGCTTTATTACTCTTCCTTCTCCATTACATGTCGGGCAAACAGTCTGCGTTGTAATGTAGCCGAGAATAGTATGGCGCTGGTGCATCACGCTACCGGAACCATGACATGTAGGACATGTTTCGGGAGCAGAACCCTTTTCGGCGCCTGTTCCGCCACATTCCGGGCATCTTATATATTTTTTAAGCTTGAATTTCTTGGTAACTCCCTTTGCTATTTCTTCCAAAGATAGTTTCACCCGCAGCCTGAGATTACCTCCCTGAGAACCTTGCGAAGCCTCTGTTCTATAACCTCCGAAACCTTCAGAAAAAGGATTGTGACCGCCGAAGATATTGCCGAACATGTTAAAAATGTCATCCATGCCCATACCTCCGCTAAAGCCGCTGAATCCACCTCCGTTCAATCCTGCGGAACCAAACTGGTCATACCGGCTACGTTTGTCGGGATCATGCAGGACATCATAAGCCTCGGCGGCTTCTTTGAATTTCTCCTCTGCTTCCTTATCTCCAGGATTCCGGTCCGGATGATATTTTATGGCCATCTTCTTATAGGCCGTCTTTATTTCTTCTTCAGTCGCAGTACGTTCTACGCCTAATATCTTATAATAATCTTTTTCTGTATCAGACATGATTCAACAATATTATTGTCCTACTGCAACTTTGGCGTGACGTATAACTTTGTCATTGAGTTTATAACCCTTTTGCACACAATCTACCACTTTACCTTTCTGCTCGTCAGAAGGAGCTGGAATCATAGCAACCGCTTCATGCACATCCGTATCAAAATCCTTTCCAGTTGCTTCAATCTCCTTGAGACCATTAGCCTCAAGGCTCTTTATAAGCTTATGATAAATCAGATCTATACCGCTTTTGGCAGATTGCAGATCTTTTGCTTTGTCTATATTTTCCAAAGCGCGTTCAAAATCGTCTATTACCGGTAAAATAGAAACGATTACTTTCTCACCTCCACTTAGGATAAGCTCGGACTTCTCCTTGAGTACACGTTTCCTATAATTATCGAATTCTGCAGCTAAACGCAGGTACTTATCTTTAAGATCAGCAATTTGTTGAGCATAATCTACCTTCTCATGCTCTGCCTTATGATCTTCTCCTTTGCCCGCTTCTTTAGAATTCGGTTTCCCGCCTTTATTTTCGTCAAATATCTTCTCATCGACTTTCTGGTTAGGCCGCTCATTATTGTTTTTCACTTGTTCCTCTGTATGTTCTTTGCTCATAACACTAATTTTTATTCTACAGAGCAAATATCATGCCCAAATCTACTGCATACTGTCTTGGTCGAATTGCAAAGGGAGTAAAGAGGTGGCATCGGGAACAATATACACCTTGTCCCTGCCATACAATAGGAGCTCAATGGGCATAGCCTGACGATGGGTCATCTCCATCATAACCTGCCTGCAGGAGCCGCAAGGAGTGACTGGTATGGATGTAAATCCTTCAGAGTTACGCGCGGCAATAGCCATGCTCTTTATTCCTACATTTGGATATTTTGCTTTTGCATAAAATAGCGTTACCCGCTCTGCACAAAGGCCTGCAGGGAACACTGCATTTTCCTGATTGTTCGCAGCGATTACCTCGCCATTATCAAGTCGTAAGGCTGCACCAACAGAGAATCCGGAATAAGGAGAATAGCTTTGCATAGCAGCCTCCTGAGCCTTTATGATCAGCAACTGCTTCTCTTCGGGCAATTCACCAAAAGAAAGAACTTCTACCTCAATAGAAAGTTCCAATTTAGACATAATTATTTACTATAAATCGCGTTCTGCAAATAAAGGAAGAACTGCTACTGAGATATAGAGCCACTGGCAATATCCAACAATTCGTTTGTAATGGATTGTTGACGCGTCTTATTGTAATTAAGCGTGAGTTGATCTATCAAATCATCGGCATTGTCCGTAGCTGTCTGCATAGCAATCACGCGAGCAGCATGCTCAGCTGCCAAACTGTCTGATACGGCAGAAAATATCTGCATATGAAGGGACGACGGCAGAAGAGTCAGAAATACCTCCTTATAGCCAGGCTCTACGATGTAATCCAAATTCTCTTTTTCGCTATCAGACTTCTCCGGAGAATTAGTCTGCAAATAAGAATCTACATCCACCGGCAGATACTTTACGCGGCGCACCACTTGTCTTGAGGTACTCACAAAATGGTGATATAGCAGGACTACTTCGTCCACCTCACATCTCTCATACAGCTGCATGCAAGTATCAGCCACTTTGACCGCTGAAGAATAAGTAGGATTGTCCAAGATTTCGGAATAGGACTTATAAATCTCTACCCCGCTTTTTTCTACCGCCTTTATAATCTTCTTACCAATAGGGAAAGCCACCACCTTAATATTCCTGGCTCTGTATTCATCAACTACTTTGCCAAACTCTTTTATAATATTGGCATTGAAAGCTCCACACAAAGAAGAATTGGAAGAAACGCAGACGATTGCAACAGATTTAACCTCCCTTTTTGTAGTAAAAATATTCTCTACATCACCTTCTGAAGCTGCAAGAAACTTCGCCATGATTGACGTTAGATGCTGCTCATAGGGCCGCATATTTTCTATCGCCTTTTGCGCATGATGGAGCTTGGACGAAGCTACCATCTTCATGGCGTTAGTAATTTTGCGGGTATTCTTGACCGAAGCTATCCTTGTTTTTATTTCTTTCAGCGAAGACATATGCCATTATTTTTTATATTGGGCACTAATTCCATTGGCTTCCTCCTCAATAATGGAGGTAACCTCTTTAGAAACATTACCTTTCAGTAGTTCATCAAGAACATCTTTACGGTGCTTGGTGCGCATTATCTGAAGGAAGTTATTCTGGAACTCGCCAATCTTATCAAGAGGCACATTTGCCAGAAGCCCGTGTATACCACAATACAATATAGCCACTTGCTCCTCTACGGGCATAGGCGAATATTGTTTCTGAATCAAAAGCTCCTTCGTCTTACGGCCTCTATCCAAAGTCATTGCCGTGACCTTGTCCATATCGCTGGAGAATTGGGAGAAAGCCTCAAGCTCTCTGTACTGTGCCTGATCGATCTTTAATGTTCCGGCCACTTTCTTCATGGCCTTAATCTGAGCTGCACCACCCACACGGGAGACAGAGATACCTACATCAATAGCAGGGCGGAAACCTTCGTTGAACAGGCTTGTTACAAGATATATCTGTCCGTCAGTTATGGATATCACATTAGTCGGAATATATGCTGACACATCACCGGCCTGCGTCTCGATAATAGGCAGAGCCGTAAGTGAGCCGCCGCCCTTAACCTTACCCTTCATGCATTCAGGCAGGTCGTTCATCTTCTCGGCCACTGCTGTTTCATCATTGATTTTAGCAGCTCTCTCCAGCAAACGAGAATGCAAATAGAACACATCGCCAGGATAAGCCTCACGACCGGAGGGACGTCTAAGGATAAGAGATATTTCACGATAAGCTACAGCCTGCTTCGACAGATCATCGTATACTACAAGCGCATGCAGTCCGCGATCCCTGAAATATTCGCCAATGGCGGCTCCGGCAAAAGGAGCATAATATTGGAGTGCGGCAGACTCTGCAGCCGTAGCAGCTACTACTACAGTATAGGGCATGGCTCCGTGTTCACGCAATACCTGCACGGTATTGGCAACAGTAGAAGCTTTCTGGCCTATTGCTACATATATGCAATAAACGGGATCGCCCTTCTCATAATTGGATTTCTGATTAATTATAGTGTCTACGGCAATAGCAGTCTTACCTGTCTGACGATCGCCGATGATCAGCTCACGCTGACCTCTGCCGATAGGAATCATGGAATCGATAGCCTTAAGACCTGTCTGAAGAGCCTGATTTACCGGCTGTCGGTAAATAACGCCAGGAGCTTTGCGGTCGAGCGGCATACGGAGCTTCTCTCCCTCAATAGGAGCGCCGCCATCAATAGGAACACCAAGCGGCGTAATAACACGCCCCAAAACGCCATCATTAACCTCTATAGAAGCAAGCTTACCCGTACGTTTTACTGTCTGACCTTCCTTTATTCCTTCAGACGAACCCAAAACGACAGCACCGACATTGTCTTCCTCCAGATTCATGACGATACCTATCGTCCCATTTTCGAATTCAAGCAATTCGTTGGCCGTTGCATTCAAAAGGCCGTAAATACGAGCAACACCATCACCAATGGTAAGTACGGTACCTACTTCCTCCAGCTTCAGATTTGAATCATAGGATTCTAGTTGCTCAAGCAACACATTAGAAACTTCAGCGGGTTTTATATTCTTAGACATAACTTATTTCTGATTACTCCTTCGCGCTCACGCATTGTCTGCCGTGCGCAATAAATTCATTTTTATATTATCGATTTGCCTATTAATTGACGCGTCCAGCCGATATGTTCCAAAATCCAGAATAAATCCGCCGACTATCGATGGATCTACTTCCACATCCATATCTACCTGCTCGCACTCTTTACTACCGACATAATGACCTATTATATCTTTCATGCGGGTAATGGTAGCATCGTCAACGGACACAGGAACAGTCAAGTGGCTCTTGACTACTTTTTTCTCCTTCAGATAAAGAGAGATATATGCATTGGCCAGAAACTGTATGAATTCTGTCCGTCTCTTCTTAATGACCAACGAGAAGAAATTCTTTGTAGCTTGAGAGACATCATCTCCGCAGGCCTTACACAGAACCTCCATACGCGCTTCGTCTGAAAGAAGAGGGTTTTCTGTCATATACCTCAATTCAGGGGCATGGAGATATACCGAAGCCAGCATCTTCATGTCTTCATATACCTTATCCTCCACATGCCCGTCTATGGCATATTTTAGCAAAGCCTTCGCATATCTGATAGAGATAGTTCCTATATCCATTTCACAGAATTTACTTGTTCAAATTATCAAGCAAAGTATCGATATAGTCAAGCTGTTTACTCTGCTCATCAAGATCTTTTTGCAGGACTTTCTTAGCAATGTCAGTAGACAGGGCAACGACCTGCGATTTTATCTCGCGCATGGCCAGATCTTTCTCGGCATTTATCTGCTCCTTTGCATTGGAAAGCATCTTACTGCCCTCTATCTGAGCCTGAGCCTTGGCGTCCTTTATTATCTGCTGACTTGTCTCAGAGGCCTCTCTCAAAATCTTAGCTTGCTGCTCACGGGCTTCACGGATAATTTGTTCGCTCTCCTGACGGATATTGGCCAATTTCTCGTTAGCCTCACGAGCCTTGAGCAAAGATTCATCTATATATCGTTTACGGTCGTCTACCATCTTGGTGATTACCGGGAAGCCATATTTTGCCAATATGACAAACATGACAATAAACGATAATGCCATCCAGAACAGCAGACCACTATCCGGTGTAAGTAAAGCAGGCATATATATTCCTCCGGGGAATTAAAAGATTACTGGAACAGAGCCAGAAGACAAACAATAACTGCGAAGAGAGCCACACCTTCTACAAGGGCAGCAATGATAATCATATTCAGACGGATGTTGTTCGTTTCTTCAGGCTGCCTTGCAATAGCAGACATAGCGTCGCCACCAATGCGACCAATGCCGATACCTGCACCAATAGCAGCAAGACCTGCACCCAAACCTGCGCCCAGCTTTGCGAGCGCTGCATCTAAAAGAACTAATAGAAGAGACATAGTTTTATATTTTAATTTGTTTATTTATTTTCCGGTTCAAGATGAGCGAGACCAATGAAGACTGCGCTCAACATTGTAAACACATAAGCCTGAATGAACGAAACCAAGAGCTCCAGGAAGTCCATAAAGAATGTCATCACAATGCTGACCAGCGTGAGCGAGGTGCCAGCAATAATACCCATCTGGAAAGTGATGAAGATAATGCAGACCAATGATATTATAATGGCGTGCCCTGCCAGCATATTGGCAAAGAGACGGACCATCAATGCAAATGGCTTTGTAAACACGCCGAAGAATTCGATTACCGGCATCATCGGCACAGGAACCTTCAGCCACGTAGGTACTTCCGGCCAGAAGATATCCTTCCAATAGTGTTTGTTACCAAACAAGTTGGTCATCAAGAACGTGCAAACAGCGAGGAAGAACGTTATCGTTATATTACCTGTAATATTAGCCCCGGCAGGGAATATTGGGATCATTCCCACCAAATTGCAGGTGAACACAAAGAAGAACACCGTTAGCAAATAGGGGGAGTACTTGCGATAATGCTTCTCGCCGATACTGCTCTTGATAACATCATCATTTATGGAGGTTACAAACATCTCCATAAATCCTACAAAGCCCTTGGGCGCAGCATCACTCGGCTTGCGGCCGGCATACCACCGCGCGCAATAAAGAAATACCCACGTCAAAAGTATCACGACCATCAACAATTCGGCCACATCTTTGGATATGGAGAAATTCCATGGCTTTATCTCCGCGCCGGTTGAGGGATCCTTCTCTACTATCTTTCCGGCATAAGCGCCAGTAGTGGGAATGTAAAAGCCATTGTATACACCGCCGTTCTCATGAAATCTGGAAGACATAAAGACATTCCATCCGCTCACATGGCTATACAAAATAACTGGCAACGGAACTATAATCTCCTTCTTGCCAATATTGGTGATATGCCACTCATAGGCATCGTCCGTATGGCTGAAGATGATCTTCTGGATGTCTATCTTCTGTTTGCCGCCCGCAGATGCAGAATCCGCGTACGACCTGTTTGCCGTAACAAACAAGCCCAAGAACAGAACAGCAAATATATATATTATTCTATTTCGCATTTTCCAAACGTTTTTGCGTCCTCTCGATCTTCTCCATCGTCACAAAATAGCCCACTTCAAAAGCCAGAGCCACCAGATACAGGACAAAAGAGAACAGACTCACCTCCAGGCGGGCAGCCTTGGACAAATATATTGCCACACCGATGACTACCAGACTCAGGACAAAGCGGAATGTCTTGTCGGCCAGATAAAACGTGGTGAGAGTTCTGCCGTTCATGCCGGCAAGCAGAGTCCTCACTGTCATAGATGCCACGTTCATCATCGCAAAGAACAAGCCGAGAATAATGAACGGATATACACTGTGCGCCGCACCCGCATTATCAGAATACAAGCAAAGGGCGGAAGCCATTGCTGTGACGGATAACACCACCACACTGCTTATCGTAATATATCGCACGGCACTACTCATAATCTAAGCTATTGGCAATTCTGCACAAACCTCAATATTATTATTGGACACCTCAACAAATCCTCCGACAATCTCCTGCTCTCCCGAATTTCCGGCAGACACATAGCGAATAGTACCCTTCTTAAGCGTAGAAATAATCGGGGCGTGTCCCTTCAATATTTCAAACGGGCCCAATTCGCCAGGCACTGAGACCATTGTGACCTCGCCTTCAAATGCGTTACCTTCCGGAGTTATTATCGTCAGTTTCATCTCTTACTATAACAAGCGTTTTAGTCTTTTACCTCGGAAAGAATCTTCTTACCCTTGGCAATAGCATCGTCTATCGTTCCGACATTCAGGAAAGCCTGCTCGGGCAGATCGTCTACCTCGCCATCCATTATCATGTTGAAGCCCTTGATGCAGTCCGCAATGTCAACCTGTACACCGGGCAGGCCGGTAAACTGCGTAGCCACAGAGAACGGCTGAGAAAGGAAGCGCTGCACTTTGCGTGCGCGGTTAACTGTCTGCTTGTCCTCATCCGATAGTTCGTCCATACCAAGTATGGCGATGATGTCCTGCAGCTCTGCGTATTTCTGGAGAATATGAATGACTCTCTGAGCGCAATTATAATGCTCTTCGCCCAACACGAGCGGATTCATTATTCGCGATGTCGAAGCAAGCGGATCTACAGCAGGGTAAATACCAAGTTCAGTAATCTTTCTGCTGAGCACCGTCGTGGCATCGAGGTGGGTAAATGTTGTAGCCGGTGCAGGGTCGGTCATATCATCAGCCGGCACATATACGGCCTGAACCGAAGTAATGGATCCTTTAGTCGTAGAAGTAATACGCTCCTGCATAGCACCCATCTCGCTCGCAAGCGTAGGCTGATAGCCCACAGCCGAAGGCATTCGGCCCAGCAGGGCTGAAACCTCAGAACCAGCTTGCGTGAAACGGAATATATTGTCGACAAAGAACAGGATATCACTAGCCTTACCATCCTTACCGCCGCTGTCACGCATACTCTCGGCGATCGAAAGTCCCGAGAGAGCAACGGCAGAACGTGCTCCTGGCGGCTCGTTCATCTGTCCATAGACAAGTGTAGCCTGACTCTTGCCCACCTCATTATAGTCTACCTTGCTAAGATCCCAATGACCTTCTTCCATCGACTTCTTGAATTCGTCGCCATATCTGATAACGCCGGACTCTATCATCTCCCTTAGCAGGTCGTTACCCTCACGGGTGCGCTCACCTACTCCGGCGAAGACGGAGAAACCATCATGCACCTTGGCAATATTATTAATGAGCTCCATGATAAGCACCGTCTTACCAACGCCGGCACCACCAAAGAGGCCGATCTTTCCACCTCTCAGATACGGCTCAAGCAAGTCAATGACCTTAATACCGGTGAAAAGCACTTCCTGAGATGTAGCCAGCTCGCTAAACTTGGGAGGATCATGATGAATAGGATATTCCGTATCCCTCGAGAGCGGTTTCAGACCGTCAATAGAGTCTCCGATAACATTGAGCATTCTACCCTTTATCTGGTCTCCCACAGGCATACATATAGGCGAGCCTGTTCTCACAGCCTGCAGCCCGCGCTTAAGACCATCCGTATTATCCATGGCGACAGTTCGCACAGTATCCTCACCGATATGCTGCTGCACTTCGGTTACCAGTTTGCTGCCATCGCTACGGATGATATATAACGCCTCTTTTATGGCAGGCAATACATCCTCTGCCTTTTTGCCCGCAGTATCGAATGTCACATCAATGACAGGACCGATAATCTGCGAAACGCGACCTATTTCTTGAGCCATATATATAATACTTCTTCGTTTATTCCTTTGCAAATGTACGTTTTTCGAGGCTAACTTCAAAACTTTTCATATGGAAAAATGCCCATCCAGTATATAAAAAACGGAGCTTATGGAAAAAGTGCATAACAATGATAACAGAACGAACATCACACGGCAGAGCAAAATAATGTCAGCCTTACAATACGCATTCTAAAAACTAATAAACGGGGATTCAATTTTCTGATTCGTCTTCCCTATCACATCGCGCGGAGAAACTCTCGGATCACTTATTAATATGGATTTCAAGAATGCATAAAATCTGACTTATTTCCGTCCGTAAACTTTATGAAAAGAGAAATTTCTCATGCGCATGAATATATTCTCATGCGGGCGAAAATCCCCGCGGGACGAGAGAGAATTCTACTCGTAGATAAAAAAATTTATCTCGTAGTAAACGATCGTTCTACTCGCAGATATAATATTTTATCTCGCAGTAGAATTTGCTCCTCAGCGGGACTGTGATTCTTACGTACTTACACAGACTCAGAAAATGCCTTCAGGTTGTCTTAAGCTGGCCCACGACGCTACCTTTGTGCACGTAAACGATGAATATTCCCATTCCCGGAATACTCATTTTCGCACACTCCAAAAACCTTTCCGCACAACCACAAAACTACATTTGAGATGAGGAAAAACACATTTGAGCTAGTTTTTCTCATCTCAAATGTAATTTCGGCCTTTTCGGAGTATTGATTTTCAACAACTTACAAAGGCGATTTTGGGGCCGTTTACCAGACAGTCAGCATTCATCCCGAAAAGCGAACTTCCGCGATACGGATCATTTAATGCTGCCCAGGATTTCCTTCGGGAGTGTTCTCCTCTCCCAATATATTCGCACAAAAGCAGAAAACATATTTCGCCGTCAGGGCAGAAGTATCTGTCAGATAAGCGTAGAGATACAGGTCGAATTACATTTATATCAGAAGATAATCATCCGATTATCGACAGCCTCAGAATGTGACGGGTATCAACACTGACTGCCACATCGGCCGCAGTCCTGCGGCCTGTCAGCCACACAATGATATCGCCCGAGACGACCACTGTCTGACGAAGCCTGTCCACCACTCCGGCCTTTTGCGCGGCCATGATGTCGTTCACCAGTTTGGTACCCTTCATCCCGAACGGCCGCATACGGTCGCCGCTCTTTATCCGTCTGATGGTCAGACGGCCGCAGAGCTTATCTATGTCTATAAAGGCGCAGGCGGGATTGCGCAGCTCCTCGTGGGAAGGCATGTCGTGCAATTCGCTCACCTCTATGGCCAGTTCGCCGTAGCGGCAGCAACCGCTCTCCGGCAGGGTCATGGGCGGAATGTCCGCGAGCGATCGGTCATCGCAGAGCACAAACCGGTTCTGTTCCTCATAGAGAACAAACTCACCGCCTCCCTTATTCTCCGCCGGCAGGTAACGCCGCGGGAACGCCGTGCGTGAGAGCAGCATGTCGTGTATCTGGGCCGAATGGAAGCCATATGGCGAGAGCCATTCGTAGAGCAAGGCCTCAGGCGATGGGCATGAGCGCAGCACATTCTTACTCAGCAGCCGGTCGCCATAAGGACCGGTGGTGACGTGCCGCAGGTAACCGCGCACAGCCTCGGCATAAATCTTATACATCTCGGAGAATCGGTAGATGTCGCCGCGCAGTGTCTCGCGGTAAGAGGGGTTGATTCTGCAGAGAGAGGGAAGGACATCGAGGCGGATCATGTTGCGCTTCACATCGTCCTCCTGATTAGTGCTGTCGGTCACATAATCCTGTCCAATGGCGCTGAGGTATGCCAGCACATCAGCCCGGCTCACATCGAGCATAGGGCGTATGACGGTAACGGGGCATCCGCCGAAGGTCATGACCGCGCGGTAGCGCATGCCGGTGAGGCCACGCAAACCTGTGCCGCGCAGAAGGGAGAGGAAAACCGTCTCGATATTGTCGTCGGCATGATGGGCCACGGCGACGGGGATACTGGTGGCGCTGACAAGAGATGCGAAAAAGCCGTAACGCATCTCGCGGGCAGCCATCTCTATGCTCACGCCGTGAGCAGCGGCATAGGCGCGCGCGTTCTGACTCTCCACATGTAGCACGATGCCGAGGCGATTACAGAGGGTGCGCACAAACTGCTCATCGCGCAAGGACTCCACGCCGCGAAGGCGAAAGTTGAAATGCGCCGCGGAGACATCATAGCCCAGAGCCCGTAGAGACAGCAGCAGAGCCACGCTGTCGCTCCCGCCGCTAAGAGCCACCATCACCTTAGCCCCGCGCGGGAGCAGTGAATGGCGGGCTATCGTGTCCGCAATATTTTGGGGGAATGCACTGGCGGGATCTTTCATTTCTCGGGGTACTTCCTGTTCCACAGCCGTTCCATACGAGAGCGCATCTTGTCCTCGGCAGGATTATTCTGCGGTGTCCAGAACATTGATCCGGAGAGCGCATTGGGCAGATATTGCTGATGGACGAAATTGCCGGGATAATCGTGGGCGTATTTATAACCTTCGTGGTAGCCCAGCTCCTTCATCAGTTTGGTCGGGGCGTTACGCAGATGGAGCGGTACAGGCAGATTACCGCTGTTCTTGGCCTCCGCGAGAGCATTGTTGATGGCCATGTAAGACGAGTTGCTCTTGGGCGAAGTGGCCAGATAAACCGTAGCTTCGGCCAGCGGTATGCGGCCCTCGGGCCACCCTATCTTGGCTACCGCATCAAAGGCGGCGTTGGCCAGCAAGAGGGCGTTGGGATTGGCCAGCCCGATGTCCTCCGATGCGGAGATCACAAGCCTTCGCGCGATGAACACAGGATCCTCGCCTCCGTCTATCATCCGTGCCAGCCAGTAGATGGCGGCGTCGGGGTCGCTGCCACGGATGCTCTTGATAAAGGCGGAAATAATGTCGTAATGCATCTCGCCGCCCTTGTCATAGGCGGCCGGTGTCTGACTGAGGCATTGCTTTACCAGTTCATCAGTAACAACCACATCATCGCCGGGCGTAGCGTCGACCACGAGTTCCAGAATATTGAACAGCTTGCGCGCATCACCGCCGCTATAACGGAGCAGCAACGTGTCCTCCCTTATCTCGATGTGTTTCTTACGAAGCTCGACGTCCTCCGTTATGGCCTTGTGAAGGAGCGTCCGGAGGTCATCTTTGCCAAGCTCTTCGAGCGTGTATACCTGGCAGCGCGAAAGCAGCGGGCGGATCACCTCGAACGACGGGTTCTCAGTTGTGGCTCCGATAAGGGTCACGGTACCCTCCTCCACTGCGCCGAGCAGCGAGTCCTGCTGTGATTTGGAAAATCTGTGAATCTCATCTATAAAGAGAATGGGGCTACGCTCAGATGAGAAGAGTGTCTTCTTTTTGGCCTGCTCTATCACGTCCCTCACATCCTGCACGCCGCTTGTAACGGCGCTAAGTGTGTAGAACGGCACCTCGAGCTGATGGGCTATAATCTTGGCTAACGTGGTCTTGCCCACTCCAGGCGGACCCCACAATATAAACGAACTGACCCTCCCGCTCTCCAGCATACGGCGTATCACGCCGCCCTTGGCCACCAGATGGCTTTGACCTACGTAATCGTCGAGAGAGGTGGGCCTCATTCTCTCTGCTAATGGTTTATCCATATCGTTCGCAATATCCTTATGCAAAGATACGGGAAATAACATTTACCCGGGCCTGTCAACTCTATCAAAAAGGATATATTACTGTCCGGTAAAACTAAAAATGTCATGCAAAAGTTCCCCGAAGCCCAGTAAACATAGGCATCGGGGTCTATTTTTCGAAAAGCAAGCCCCCCTAATCAAAAAGAGAAGGTTCTGGTGGCGCTTTTGA